>OBXW01000025.1_pt1 | contig 193901 bp, 191 predicted proteins | sample 1495431 | NCBI WGS metagenome assembly OBXW01 (sample SAMEA2580166, study PRJEB22360) | human gut metagenome | biome: human gut; feature: human-associated habitat; material: faeces | place: Denmark | collected 2008/2010 | reverse complement strand
TGCAATCCACCGATTTTATTAGCCATAAGTGTTACAAAAATGCTTGACCACAACAGTTCTTCTTTCCATGCTCTCTTCTCCTTTGCCTTCCAGTCTGTTAAAGTGTTCTTCAATCACCTGCCGGATGAATATCTGTGTACTCGTTTCTTTCTCTTCGATCTCGGCTCTTACCTTCTCATGTAATTCCACCGGGATCTTTCCGCATATGTTCTTCATCTCTGCCATCTGCGTTTCTCCTTTCGTTTTGTTATACACAACATACTCCAAAGTTTGAAAGAAAGCTATTCACAATACCCACTAAAGAATCCATGTCAAATGTATACAAAACCCAAGCAGATCCAACAATGCCATATTTTCTTTGTCCATAGGCCTCACCCCCTTTACTCCTGCTCCATCTGAAATAAAAAATCCAGCATCTGATTGGGAATTTCTTCCTTTTCACATGCTGGCATTCGTTCCATACCGCCACTTTTCAGTTCTTCCCGAACAGTCTCCTGAATCAATTTCCGTAAGGTTTCCCGCTCTTCTTTTTCTAAGATCACATCCACCAGATACTGATTCCTCTGTCCTGCCGGAACTTCCATCAAAAGCCGCCACGCTTTTTCATGCTCCGGGTTCTTAATGTTTGGGCGAAAGGAAAAGACCGGGCGGCTCACAGCGCCCTCATCTGCCCCACAATCCGTTCATATCCGGCTGCGTTTGCATGGATGTCTGTGAGGTAAATCGGGCGGCACAGGCGGTCCTGGGTACTTACACGGTGCTGAAAAATAGCAGCCCCGCCTCCCATGAAAATGGAAGGAACTGCCCGCAGATCAAAGCCTGCCTCGGTGATCGCAGACAATATCTTTTCAATGTAAAGCCTGCCCTGTTTCTCGATCAAAGACACCACTTCCGCAGGCATGCTGCAGGACTTCCCCTGTAAGATGCGCTCAACCTGTGTCTCTGTTATGGACAGCCCGGTGTTTCTGCGCACTTGTTCCAGAATCTCATCTATACAGCGAATGACCCCCAGTTCCAGACTCCTGCAGTTAGCTGCATTGGGAACAGCGTTATCAAGACGCATCAAGTCCACCGTCCAGCCTCCGATATCCACAAGAAGAACAGAGGGTTCATCCTTTAAATATTCCGGGTAAAGAGCCAGAGCCGAGTATCCCTGGGGGAACAGTTTCACATCCTCAATCTGGATTTCATAGCGTTCCCCTTCGTAGAAAAATCGGACAGGCTGTTCCTTCCGAAACAGATATTCCTTAAATTTCTGTTTTTCCCTTCCAAATCCGGTAAGGGGAAGTCCGGCTGCAAGAACAACCTTGGCTGTTCTCTCCCCTTTCCGCTTCCGAATCTCCTGTGCCAGTGCAGCCAGCGTCAAAAGATAATAATTGTCATTGGCAGTCTTATCCTTCACTAAAGTCTGCCGCCCTGTCCCACACACATAATAAGCGCCTCCGTATTGAAGAACGTTCTGCATGGTATAAGGTTCATAGGTGTATCGCATCAGTCCTGTCGGGAAACACACCTGTTTTGTTTTCATGGCATAATACCCATGGTCGATTCCAATGATCATCGCTTACCACTCCCTTCTTTCTCGTTTTATAAAACTTCCGGGGAAAGAGTCCCCGAACCCGGAGCCATGCTCCGGCAAAAACTTTTTCTTTTCCAGCCTGTTAAACTTCCTACCCCCGGAAAACTGCCGCTTTCTTTCATGAAACTTCTATTTTTATCTTTCCTGCTGATGTTGCTTCCTTACAGATTTTTGTTTTTCACAACTTCGTACAGGCTGTAATCCTGCAAACAAGGTATCCATAATCCGTTTCATCTCTTCAAATGATACCTCTTCCGGCATGGTGAACATAATCATCTTTCCATCCACTTGTTTTCTCCCATTTCTTGTATGAAAGTAGGTAAAGGTATTTCCCCAACAACCATCTGCTCCCGTATGAAATTCTTTCCATCGATCATCAATTTCCATGATATATCTTGCAGTATCTACCCCGATTTCTTTTTGCTCAATCCGCTGATCTGCATACATTTTTTCTGCAGCATAAACATCTACATCCTTTCCCGGCGCTAAATAAATTTGTACTGCATTCGTCTGATATACTCCAAAATCATGCATTTCGTACTGAGACAATACCAGTCTGGCCTCATAAGACCTAGGCGGTATATAATCGACCACCAGTTTCTTTAATCGCTCTGGCGGTTCTGTTTCAAAATAATAAGGATCGCCTGCCACAATCCGCCTCGGACACTTTACACGGAAAAGTTCCCTGCGTAGTAACTTTGGTTCTAACTGTTTTTCTTTTTCCATTTATTTCATCCTTTCTTTCAGCTTTTTCCTGCCCTAGTCGTAGAAACATGTCTGGGCAGGGAGATAGTGAAGTGTTCCTTCCACCACAAGCGCCTGCTTTTGAAAGCGCAGGACTCCCTGATTTTGCAGGTCAACCAGTTCACGATAGGCTTCCTTGGTCAAAAAATAGCGATGATACTCTCCCTTTTCCTCGAACCCTTCCTTTTGCTCTAACACCAAAAACTCCACCATATATCGAGTGTCCGGTGCAAAACGTTTCTCACACAGGATGTCATCCCCCTTCACTGCCTTCACACCTTCCGATTCCCTGGCGACTGCCAGTAATTCATGGATACTGATACTCACGTTTCCTATCACCTCCCTTCGAAGTCTTTTTCAAATTTTCTGCGAAAAAAAGACAGGCACCTACACGATGTCTGTCTCTGTGGGATCTTCCATCCCTTTTTCCTGATACTGTTGTTTTATGATCTGTTCCAGCTGTTTTCGAATTTCCTTATCCGGTACCTGGATGCAAAACCCCTGAAGCCAGCGGTCATGCAGATGCTCATCTGCTTCTGTTACATCCCAAGATATAATACTCATGTGCGATAAAGTAACATGATAACTGAATTGATAGTCAGTCCCATTCCGTAAAATGCAAGTTTCCGAAATGTTTCCGAACTTTCTTCAGCCCATTGCTACAAAAAGCAGGAAATGTTATAATTCAAAACGAACAACTGAATAAAAGTGTCTTCGGGGCAGGGTGAAATTCCCGATTGGCGGTAAAGTCCGCGAGCGTAAAACGCACGATTTGGTGTAATTCCAAAACCAACAGTATAGTCTGGATGAAAGAAGATATGGTTAGATTCCGCAGATTTTGAGAGTGTTACTTTCTTTTCTGTGACCTAATGATAATGCTAACACCTGAAAGACATTTTCTTTTGGGTGTTAATTTTTTGCCACGGAGGGAAGCAATTATGAACAGTAAAACAAAAAGAATCACAGTTATTGGTATGCTATGTGCGATTACTTATGTCACTATGGTTGTTGGCAGGATTCCTATTATTCTATTCTTAAAGTATGATCCATCAGATGTTATTGTAACTTTAGGTGGTTTTATTTGGGGGCCAATGACTTCCTGCATTGTATCTGTTATTGTAGCAACCCTTGAAATGATTACAGTAAGCGATACCGGAATATTAGGTTGTATTATGAATATCGTACAAACACTATCTTTTGCGTGTACGGCATCTGTCATTTACAAAAAAAAGCACACTTTATCTGGTGCAGTGATTGGTCTGGCATCGGGATGGCTAATAACGGTTATCGTTATGCTGTTGTGGAACTATTTGGTAACGCCGCTTTATATGGGGTATCCAAGAGAAGCAGTTGTAGAATTGTTACTTCCTGCCTTTCTTCCATTTAACTTATTGAAAGGTGGGTTAAATGCGTCCATTACATTTTTACTGTATAAACCCATAGTTACCGCTTTGAGAAAAAACGGATATGTTGCTACTTTGGAAAATGAAGCAAGACAAAAGCATACTGGTCTGCTTATACTGGCAAGTTTTATAATAGTAACTTGTGTTTTGATTATCCTGTCAATGAATGGGATTATATGAGGAGCAAAATGAAAGAAAATATAAATAAGCCTATTTATACACTAACGGGAATTGTTATACATGGTCGAGGTATTGGAAAGCATGTAGGGACACCTACCGCAAACATAGAAATAGCAAAAAATACATTTTTGCCAAAGACAGGGGTGTATGTGGCAGATATTCTTTTAAGTGGCAAGATATATTATGGTGTTACCCATATTGGAACGCGCCCTACGCTTGACAATGATAGCTTTGTTTCAATCGAAACACATATTTTTGATTTTGATAAGGATATATATGGGTGTACGATAACTGTCAACCTATATAAGAAATTGAGGGAAGTTAGAAAATTTAATGAATTATCCCTGCTACTCGAACAAATTACAAATGACCGGATAATGGCACAAGAATTTTGGGGATTAAAGCAAACAAATCACACCTTACACATTGATATTAACCGGCATTGTGTAATATTAGAACAGCAGGAAGTTTATTTATCAACAAATGAATTTGAAGTCCTTTATTTGCTACTGCAATCTCCTCAAACCACATTCACAAAAGAACAGATTTATGAGCAGATTTGGCATGAACCTACAAATAACCATTTGCACGCAGTAGAAAACACGATTTTTCAAATACGGAAAAGGTTAAAACCTTATTGTAAGGGACATAGGTATATAAAAACAGTAATTGGCTATGGTTATAAATTTAATTCCGAGTAACAAACCCAGCCGAGCCAGTCAACGGCAAGTGAATGGGCTTCGCCCACCGTTGACAGCCCCGCCTGTCCTTGCTGGTGAGTAATCAAGGGGCGACAGCAAAAAGTGCTGCCGCTCTTTCCCATAATCGAAGAAAGGAGGATTTTCCATGACTGAATACGAAGCCTATCAAGAACATATCCGCTATACCCATGATACCTATTGCCGGATTGTTATTCGCCATGCGTCCTTTGACGCTGCCCGTATGCTGGCGGCGAGGTGGAAACGGGAAATCTCCCTTGAATACTTGACCGAAGAAAAGTTTGTCCACTAAGCACCACAGACGAGTATTTTCAAGTGCCGGACTATGGCGAAACTTATCCGTTTTCCGGAATATATTCTAATTTTTCTATTTGTGCATAAGTATATCTTCTCTTTCTTGCTTCACTATATGACAAAAGACCATATTCCGTTTTGTATGCCGGAATACGGTCTCTTTGCATCGCTTGTAACGCTTCGATCATATTTTTATAATGATGCCTGGATTTATAAGCATCTATCTGTCCTCTTGTCATTCCTATGACAGCTGCAAAATCAGCCAGACTCTTATAAAATGTTCCTTGAACCTTTAATCTCGGAATAAAGGCAAATACCTCTGTATCTGGCCATTTACATTCATCTCTCAACTGCTTTATCATCTGGAAGCATTTTATAAAGGAATACTCAGGTTTATAACGCTGTTGCCCTTTTACCAGCGATTTAGAAATATGATATTCTCTACATAAAAAAGCAGCATTTTGGTACACTTTTCCTTCATATTCTACTTCATATCTTTTTCCATTGTTTCTAATTGGCAAATAGACTGCTTCTTCCAATGTTTTCCCATATTTCAAACGTTCAAAAACATTGCAGGGCTGCACCTGATATTTTGCACACAACTCTGTTAACGTATTATAAGTATTGCCTTCAAAGTAAATCGGTTCTTTCTGCAACAGTTCCAATACAATTTCTTCTAACGTTGCTTTTCTTGTATAAGACCTAAATGTAATAGATGTTTCACGGATTCCAAAGGCTTCTGCCACCTCATACCTGCTTTGGTATTGCTTTCCCCATAATGTAATCTTTTTCTCCTGGGCTTCTTTACAACTCTTTACTGCTTCTTCTACAGTTTTACATCTTTGCATGTAGTGTGACAATGAATTCCATGGCAAACCATATTCTTCTGCTAATGCTTTGGGAGATCGGTACAGCTTTCCATTGTATTCAAAAAGCCTTCCTCTCCCACGCACATCATCGATGCACATCCGTATTGCTTCTTCCAGTGACCACCCCCGGTGACGGAAAGAATAGATTCTCTTACGGTCAATTCCATATTCCTCTGCCATTTCTTTTATCGTTTCATATGTTTTCCCATCATAGCAGTACGCCATAGTCATCACCTCTTCTCTTTACCACACCAGTATACCCACTTATCGTAAAAAAGCTATTCGGACATACCACTAAAATATTACCTTTATACCTGTCTATTATAGACAATAAAAAACCTGCTACAAGGATGTCTTTCCTCATACCAGATATCAATACCTTCTTCCTACTCCATACACATTTTTTCTCATTACTTGTGTATCATGTACCTATATTGTCATGTAATCCTACTGTGTACACGCTATGTACAGTAAGCACATGGGGTTCAGTTTACGTCAGCCAAAATAACGGGGGCTTCTGAAGCCAATGCCCTTGCAATCGCTACACGTTGTTGTTGACCGCCGGAAAGTTGTAACACATTCCGTTTCATTTCCTCTTTCGTCAATCCCATTTTTTCTAAAACCGGTTCCGGCGGTAATTTACTTGTCAATTTTACGTTTTCTAATGGTGTCATATAATCAATGAGATTATATGCTTGAAAAATAAAGGAAACATGGTTCCGGCGATGATTTGCGAATCCTTTTTCCGTAATATCCTCTCCATTAAATAATATCTTGCCTTTGGCGAGACTATCTAATCCTCCCAATAAAGAAAGTAATGTTGTTTTGCCACAGCCAGACGGTCCTAAAATCGCATATATTTTTCCCAGTTCCATTTCTGCACTGATGTCACAAAATATATTCTTTTTCTTGTCATAGCTATAACTTAAATTTGAAAACGCTAATATACTCATAATCACATTTCTCCTATTCCATTTTTGTTAAAATATCTTTTGGTTGTAAACGAATGACCGTATAGGAAGCAACAATAACCGCAAGACAAATCAGAATAACACCACTGCCAAATACTTTAAGCATATCTGATGTGGCAATCTGAACGGTCAATTTGGATATATTTTCTCCCGATCTGCTGACAATGAATGAACCGATTTGATTGGCAAGTCCAAAAGATAACGCCGTTGACGCAAACATGGATAGTATTGCAATCAATATATTTTCTGTTAAGAACTGTCCGACAATTTCTGCCTTGCTTTGACCAACTGCAAGTAAAACAGCAATTTCTTTCTTACGGCTTCTTGTCCACAAAACAAGGAACAGTACAATAACAAGCATGCCAATTGCAGTTATTGTCCATACTGCTGTATCAACCATACTTCCAAAAGAAGATAATGGAGTAGATACTATGTCAAAATCTTCTGTGTTAATGTAAAAGGTAAAGGCTTTTCCTTTCACGTCTGGAAGATTTTTGATGGTTTCCATAAGTTCTTTGGCTTCCTCTGGAGAGTGCGTATAAACATCAAGATTATCATATCCCTCCAATTCTTCATTTACTCCGCCATAAAACTTTTTCAGGCCATCCATATCAATATAACCACTGTTTGCAGGAATCCCATCCGGTGTGATCGCCTGTTTTGTCGTACCCTCTGTACCACTATAAATTCCTACAATGGTAAAGGTACTTTCCGTTTTTCCTGTTTCAAACTCTTGAAAAGTAATTTTATCTCCTACAGAAAGATTGTTTTTGTCTGCCAATTCTTTTGAAATCAAAACTGTGCAAGAGTCATCAGGATTAATATGTCGTCCTTCTTCCAGTTTATATGTTCCATTTAAAAATTTTATATCTAAAGAAGAATCCAATACTGCAGTATAATGGACTGACAAACCTGGTGCATTCACCATGCCCGGAATCGGCTCGAAATTTTCCGGAATCCCCCAATAGCCACCATCTATTTTAGCGTTATAGCTCACAACATTGGGAAGTTTTGAAATTGCACTTATTATTTTTTCTGTAATACGGTCGCCATTATAGGTATATCCAGAAGCCCCATTTCCGAAATCCTCAGCCGGGCCAAAATTATTCTGATTGTTCATGTCAATTTCCATACGAAGGGAAGCACCTACAGTTTCCTTTATCTGCTTTGTTCCTTGCAAAACAGCTTTCTCGCTGGAAACTGCAATCAAAACAGTTGCAGACAGCAGAGTAAATGTCAAAAACAGAATCAGCGTACGTAATTTCTGTCTGACACAGTATTTTAAAGCTCGCTTAAAAAAGTTCATATAAATCCTCCTAACTCATTTTGGTTAAAATCTCTTTCGGTTTTAATGACAGGATCACTCCACTGCACACAAGCACTGTCAAAAGAACACCCAGATTTTCTAAAATGAGCAATATGACAAAATGCAGGAAATCTGGCTGCAAGTAGTTCTTATGAATCGTTGATTGTGTTATGAAATCAAACAGCAATGAATTTAATGTATCTGCAAGCGGAAGAAAGATAATGATTGCCACTAGAAAGCCGATCCACAGCAGAATCATTGCCTCTATCAGAAATTGCCCGATAATCTGCTGTTTCGGTTTTCCTACGGCAAGTAAAATGCCGGCTTCCTGCATTCTTCCACGAATCCTGAATGTCAGTATCAGCATAAATACCAGAAATCCCAATACTGCAGCAACCGCAAGCAGTGCGACAACGATCTTTTGCATACTTTGAAGCTGTTCTGCAATCTTAGAATACTTGAAGTCATTCGTATTGATGACATGGTTGTTCCAGGCAATCGAATCAATCCCTTTTATTTCTGATACCATCTTGTCAAGATGCAGTGGGTCGGCAATGAAAAAAGAAATCTCGCCCTCATAAACACCTTGTTCCTGCTCCTGCAAGTTGATTAACAGTTGACTATCTGAAAAAATAAGATTTTCGGCTTTTTTCGCTGTCGGATTTAACGCATTATCGGAAGCATTTTTTATATCGTAGATTCCTTTGATTTCCACTGTTTCATATGCACTTTTTTCTTTCATCAGGTCTGTATATACACCATCGTCTGAACCCAGTTTTGCATGGGTAAGGGTTATCTTATCTCCAACAGCAAGATTGTTTTGTTCGGCAAGGGCTTTACTGATAAGAATTTTACCGTTGTCCTCTGATCTGATATGTTCCCCCTCTGCCAGTTCGTATTCCTCATCCAAAAAGGCTTGGCACAAGCTGGAATCACGCACTGCTTTTACAGTTCCCATATTGCTTTCTTCACTGTGTCCTGTCCCTGCGAGAAATGACAGCTTTTCTCCCTTTACATAGCCGGAGTGTTCTGTATTGTAGCATTTCAGTTCTTTTCCAACGATAGAAATAACCCGCCGAATGGACTGCTCATCCATAACAGGTGTCCCCTTACTGGAAACCTGTCCGTTATTCACATCGAACTGTTCATAAGGTCTGATATTGAAAGAAGCTCCAATATCGGAACGCAAATCCTCAGAAACCTGCCGGATTCCCAAATAGACCGCACTTCCTGTCAGCAAGGAGAATGAAATCAATAGAAATACTATTCCAAGCAATAAATTTTTTCCTTTTTTGCGGGTCAGATAGAGAAATGCCCGCTTTCCTACATTCATAAAAACACCGTCCTTTCTTTATATTTATAGTATAAGAAAAGACGGTTTAACTTCGATTTAGATTCCATTTAATTTTAGTTTAGATTATGTGAATTTAATGTGATTTTGAAGCAGACACTGTCTTGCCGGTTCTCAATCGTATATGACAGACCATGCTGTTCCAAGATAATTTTTACAAGATATAGTCCCAACCCGCTTCCGCCGGTCAATTTATTATGTGATTTTTCCACACAATAGAATGGAGTAAACAGTTTATCCAAATCTTCATCCGGAATATTTACACCACTGTTTCTGACAAGAAGAGAATCAAAAGACAGTTCTAACCCCAGTTCGGCACCAACAGGGGAGTGCCGTATTGCGTTGCTGATGATATTATGGACTGCTTTTTCCAAAAGCAGCTCATTTCCCATCATCATAACATCTTCTGAAATATTCTTCTGAATACGGATATGTTTTTCATTGGCCAGTGGGATAAGATGTTTATATACACGTTTCAGAATATTGGAAAGAGAAAGAAGCTCCGTATGATTCATTGTATTCATTTCCAGCTTTGATATCGACAGGATTTCCTTTACAAGCTGTTCCATATTTTCAATTTCTTTTAATGTTTCCGGAAGTATCGTTCTCGTGTCCTTATATCTTCCAATTTCCATAATCATACTTTCCACCTGCCCTTTGATTATGGTGATCGGGGTTTTCAATTCATGGGAAGCTGTCGCAAAAAAATGCTGACGCTGTTTGTTCAGTTCGTCAATATGCCCCATATCCCGCGTCAGTCAACAACTCATATAAAACAGACTGTATTGCTGTTTCATCTTCCATAATCAATATACGTTCTTTCATGTAAGCACCACCTGAGAATTTATAGATTACAGCAATTCTAACACAAAATGATTTAGATTTGATTTAAAAAATGTCCGAACACCCCATAAAATGAGGTTATTCGGACATTTTTCATAATGCCAGCGGCAATCACCGTACCTTTTTCATACAGGTCACTGCCATGGCTCCGGGACCGATATGACAGGCAACACTTAATGAAAGCGGCCCCTCTACGATCTCATATCCCGGAAATTTCTCTGAAATTTCCTGCTTCCATTCCTGTGCCTCTTCTTTGCTGCAAGTATACGCCATTCCCAATACCATGTCTTCTCTGACCTCAGAAAAGCGTTCTTCCAGATCCTTTTCAATAGCTTTGAGCATGGTGCGTTTCGCGGCCTTCCATCCTCTCACCTTTGAGAATGCATCCAGTTTGTCTCCCTGGATCTGAAGCACCGGCTTTAAGTTCAGCACTGTCCCAAGCGCAGCGGCAGCCGGTGTGATCCGCCCGCCTTTTTTCAAATACTTTAATGTATCCACTGTAATATAAATGCTTGCCTGCAATTTTTCCGCTTCCAGGATTTCTTTGATCTCTGCTGCAGATTTTCCCGCTTCTCTGAGTGTGATCGCATCTTCTACAGACTGCTTCTGTGTCACAGAAATTCTCTGATTGTCTACTACACAGACTTTTCCGTCATACTCCTGAGAAAGAGACTGTGCCGCATGACAAGTGCTGCTCAGTCCGCTGGACATTGGAATGTGCACGATCTCATCGTACTCTTTCAGCAGCTCGTCCCAGCATTCCATGACTTCACCCGGAGATGGCTGAGACGTGGAAATATCAGAATCTTCTCCCAGACGCTTATAAAATTCCTCCTGCGTCAGCGTAATATCTTCCAGAAACAGCTCCCCGTCAATAAAAAACGGCATGGGGATCACATAAATTCCCATCGATTTTCCCATTTCCTGCGTAATCCCACTGTTGCTGTCCGTTACGATTGCAATTTTTTTCATCTTTTCTCCCCTGTTTCTAGTTTTTAAAACTATGGATCGGTGCCGGAATTCTTCCTGCCCGATTTACAAATGCCTCACAGCCAAACTCATTCACCGGCATGATCGGCGCATAACCCAGAAGTCCGCCGAATTCGACAGTTTCTCCCACATCTTTTCCGATCACCGGAATGAGACGGACTGCAGTCGTCTTCTGGTTGACCATACCGATCGCCATCTCATCTGCAATGATTCCGGAAATTGTCGCTGCAGATGTCTTTCCCGGAACCGCGATCATATCAAGACCAACTGAGCAGACACAAGTCATGGCTTCTAATTTTTCCAGTGTCAGTGAACCTGCATTCACTGCATCGATCATTCCCTGATCTTCACTGACCGGAATAAACGCACCACTGAGTCCTCCTACATAAGAGGATGCCATCACACCACCTTTTTTCACCTGATCGTTGAGAAGTGCCAGCGCCGCCGTCGTTCCCGGCGCACCTACCCGCTCCAGACCAATCTCTTCTAAGATCTCTGCCACGCTGTCTCCAATTGCCGGAGTCGGTGCCAGTGACAAGTCAATGATTCCAAACGGAATTCCCAGACGTCTGGATGCCTCTCCGGCTACCAGCTGTCCTACTCGTGTCACCTTAAATGCCGTCTTTTTGATTGTCTCGCAAAGCTCTTCAAATCCTTTGCCGCGCACCTTTTCCAATGCTTTTTTCACAACTCCGGGACCGCTGACGCCGACATTGATCACCGCATCCGCTTCTGTCACTCCAAGGAATGCACCCGCCATAAACGGATTGTCATCCGGCGCATTACAAAAGATAACAAGTTTTGCACATCCGAAAGAATCACGCTCTTTTGTCGCTTCTGCTGTTTCTTTTACCATTTCTCCACAAAGACGTACTGCATCCATGTTGATTCCGGTTCTGGTGGAACCTACATTGACAGAACTGCACACTCTCTCCGTTCTTGCCAGTGCCTGCGGGATCGAACGGATCAGATTCTCATCACTTTTTGTCATTCCCTTGGAAACCAGCGCAGAGTATCCTCCGATAAAATTAACTCCAACTTCCTTAGCCGCTTTATCCAGTGTTTCTGCGATGGTCACAAAATCTTCCGGACACTTACATGCAGCACCGCCGATCAGAGCGATCGGTGTAATAGAAATTCGTTTGTTTACGATCGGAATTCCAAATTCTCTTTCAATATGTTTTCCTGTTGACACAAGGTCTTTTGCAGTTACTGTGATTTTTTCATAAATCTTTCGGTTCAATTCATTCAAATCCGAATCAATACAGTCCATCAGGCTGATTCCCAGTGTGATGGTACGAACATCCAGATTTTCCTGCTCGATCATCTTATTGGTTTCGGAAACTTCATACATATTAATCATGGTCTTTATCCTCGTCTCTGCTTATTCTTATAATCTGTGCATCTTTTCAAAAATCTCTTCTTTCTGGCACTGGATCTTTACCCCGATCTCTTCGCCCATCTGCTCCATCTCATCACAGATCACTTTAAAATCTTTTTCGATTTCTGAAATATCTACAACCATCATCATATTGAAATATCCCTGTACGATCGTCTGGGAAATATCTAAAATATTGATCTTACTTTCTGCAAGGTATGTACACACTTTCGCGATAATTCCCACAGTGTCTTTTCCTACTACGGTTACGATACATTTTTTCATGGTTTTTCCTCCTCAAGTTAAACGGTGATAATCTCTGAAATACTGTCCCTTTTTGCCACTGCCATATTCAAGTCTTCCCCTTTATATGCATTATCCCCTAATGTCACTTCCAGTTTGACAGTCTCATATGCCAGACTTTCATAATTATTTTCTTTGCTCAAATGCCCCAGAACAATATGTTTCAAATTATCATGTAGTATATCACAAAGGAGACGTCCTGACAATTCATTCGACAAATGTCCTTTATCTCCCATTACTCTTCGCTTCAGCTGATATGGATATGGTCCCACTTCCAACATATGCAGATCATGATTTGCCTCCAGAAGAACTGCATCCAGATTCTGGAGATGGGACACCGTGTATGCATCATAGATTCCCAGATCTGTCGCTACTGCCACAGATTTGTCTCTGCACTCCAGACGGTATCCGGTCGGTTCGTTGGCATCATGGGAAATTGCAAACGGATTTACCCGGATATCCCCCAGCATAAAGGATTCATCACTGTGTATCACATGATACAATCCTTCCGGCATGGCTCCCAGTCTGGAATACGCCTGAATCCCCGCAATCGTTCCCGGAGTTGCATAGATCGGGATCTCATATTTTCTGCTGAACACTCCAAGTCCCTGAATGTGATCTGAGTGCTCATGAGTGATCAGAATCCCGTCTAACTCCTCCCCTTTAATCTCCAGCTCCTTTAAACCGGCATCAATTCTTTTTTTACTGATTCCGGTATCGATCAGTAAATGTGTATTGTCACTGCCTACATAGATGCAGTTTCCACTGCTGCCACTGGCAATGCTGCATAATCTCATAGTATCTCTCCTATTTGTCGTCTTGTTTCTTCGATCTCTTTGCTGTTGTCGATCACCCGGGTACAGTTTTTCCGAAAATACGCTTCCGGACTCTGGCTGCGTATCATATCTGTAATTCTTTCATCACTATATCCCCGGGATGCTTTCAGCCGCTCTCTTCTTACCGATTCCTCTGTATAGATAAACCATGTTTCTTCACAGATTTTGGCATATCCTGCTTCCAGAAGAAGAGCAGCCTCCAGTACGTACAGCTCTGTCTTCTCTTTTCTTTTTTCTTCGATATCCAGAAGCACCTGCTGTTTTACCGCAGGATGGACGATCCCATTGAGCTGTTCCAGCTTTTCACTGCTCTGAAACACAATTTGGGCCAGTTTTTTGCGGTCCAGCTCTTCGTTTTCATCTAAAATCTCTCTTCCAAATGCTTCTACGATCGCTTTCCAGCAGGGAGTGCCCTTTCTCTGCAGCGCTTTTGCAACTTCATCAAGCTGTACTACAACTGCATGATATTCTTCCTCCAGCAGCTTTAAAACTGCACTTTTCCCGGAACCCACTCCACCTGTAATTCCAATTACCTTCATCACTATTTTGCCTCGTACCAGTTTTTTCCGACCTGCATATCCGCGATCAACGGCACATCTAAGGAAGCCGCTGTTTCCATCTGCCGTTTGAGGATCTCTTTCACTGTCTCGATCTCATCCGGATGTGTCTCGATCAGAAGTTCATCATGAACCTGCAGGATCATACGGGATTTCATCTGTTTTTCTTTCAGTTCCCGGTTGACTCCGATCATGGCAATCTTCATAATATCTGCCGCAGTTCCCTGGATCGGCGCATTCATTGCCACACGTTCTCCGAAATTCCTCTGCATAAAATTGCTGGATTTTAACTCCGGTATCGGACGTCTTCTTCCAAACAATGTAACGGCATATCCTTCTTCTTTTGCATGCGTCACGGAATCGTCAAGAAACTTTTTGATTCCCGGATACGTCTCAAAATAACTTTCAATATACTGAGACGCTTCTTTTCTCGTGATACTCAAGTCCTGACTCAATCCAAACGAACTGATCCCGTAAACAATTCCAAAGTTGACTGCCTTGGCATTTCGTCTCTGCAGATCTGTCACCTCGTCAAACGGAGTCTTAAACACCTGAGACGCTGTCATTCGGTGAATATCCTGTGCCTCCCGGTATGCCTGGATCAGATGTGCATCTCCGGAACAATGCGCCAGTATACGCAGCTCAATCTGCGAATAATCCGCATCAATAAATACATAGCCTTCCTGAGGCACAAATACTTTCCGGATCAGCCTTCCCAGTTCCATTCTTACCGGAATATTCTGCAGATTCGGTTCTGTACTGCTGATCCGCCCGGTCGCGGTAATCGTCTGGTTAAACGTTCCGTGAATCCGTCCATCTGGTCCGATATAATTTGCCAGTCCGTCTGCATACGTAGATTTTAACTTTGTAAGCTGACGGTATTCCAGAATCTTATCCACGATTGGAAATTCCGGAGCCAGCTTTTCCAGTACATCCGCCGCAGTCGAATATCCTGTTTTTGTTTTCTTGGCATGGGGCATCTGCAGCTTCTCAAACAGAATCACACCCAGCTGTTTCGGAGAATTGATGTTAAAATTCTCCCCTGCCATCTCGTAAATCTCGGATTCCAGCTGTACGATCTGTTCGCCCAATTGTTCTCCATATTTTTTCAGCTCCTCAGCCTCAATGCGCACCCCGGCCTGTTCCATATCAAATAAGGTAAATACAAGCGGCATCTCAATTTCCAGAAACAGCCTGTCCATCTGCTCCTCTTTGAGTTTTTCCATCAAATTTTCAGATGCCGCATAAGCAGTATATGCTTCATAACAGCTCTTTGTCCACTCATCTGCCTTGTCATCGATCATCAGCCCCAGCTGTTCTCTTGCCACATCTGCATAGGTATAATCATTTTTCAGCGGATTCAGAAGATAGGCTGCCACTGTTGCGTCAAAGCAGTTTTTCTGACAAACCGCGCCCAATACCGGGAGATATTTTTTCAGATCAAACATGACAAAACGCCCGGCAGAACGTGCCACATCCGAAAGCTGTGCAAACAGTGCATCCATATCTGTATCCATACTGCATGCAATGGAATACACCTGATCTTTCCCGTATGCCAGAGCAATCCTGCCGTATCCTGACGGATGTGCGAATAACGGCAGCACATTCCCGTCACATTTGATCAGTGCAGCTCCCACACACTCTGCCTTTTTTGCCTCTGAGAAAATTCGCTCGATTTCTTCCTGCTCTGTTACTTCCCGGAATGCTTTTTCAACTTCATTTTCAGCTGCTTCCACATCAAACTTTCCGAGCAGATTTTTAAACTGTAGTTTCTGGAACCACGTATATGCCTCTTTGGTGAACATATTTCCATGCTTTGCATCTTCCAGAGAGAACTCCAGTTCTGCATGCGTATTAATGGTCGCCAGAACTTTACTCAGTTTTGCCTGTTCCCAGAATTCTTTTAAATTCTTACTTGCTCTCGGCGGCTTTAACTCCTCCACATGTGCATAGGCATTCTCCAGTGATCCGTATTCCACAATAATCTTGGTGGCAGTTTTCTCACCAACTCCCGGCACTCCCGGAATATTATCCGCTGTATCCCCCATCAGCGCTTTTACATCGATAAATTCTGTCGGTGTCACTTCATAACGCTCTTTGACATCTGCTGCATAGTAATCTTCGATTTCCGTGCGTCCGCCCTTTGTCTTCGGAATCCGGATCTTTACATGCTCCGTAGCAAGCTGCAGAGTATCTCTGTCTCCTGAAATAACAGCAACCTCCATCCCCTTTTCCTCACAGGTTCTGGAAATCGTACCGAGCAGATCGTCTGCCTCCAGTCCGGCTTTCTCGATGATCGCAATGTCCATCGCCTTCAGCACCTCTTTGATGACCGGAACCTGCTGACGGAGTTCTTCTGCCATCGGCTTTCTTGTTCCTTTATAATCAGCAAACATCTCATGACGAAATGTCGGTGCATGAACATCAAATGTGACCGTCAGATACTCCGGTTTTTCTTCTTCCAGAATTTTAAACAGGATATTCAAAAATCCATACACCGCATTCGTATGAAGGCCTTCTGCATTGGTCAGATCCGGCACTCCATAGAAGGCCCGGTTTAAAATGCTGTGTCCATCTATCAAAACAATTTTTTCACTCATGTCGATTCTCCTAATTTTACTTACAGAGATTACTATACACCAAATATCCTGTTTTTTAAAGGCTGTTTTTCTCTTCTTCTCTTGTCCAGCGCATCAAAACACCCTCGCATCCCGTCATTTCTTCTTTTTCAAATGCTGCCGTTTGAAACCCCTCCCGTTCATAAAACCGGACTGCTCCTGTGTTCTCTGCATAAGCGTGAAGTGTCAGCTCCTGCCGTCCCGATTTAGCAGCTTCCAGAAGCAAGCGGCCAATCCCTCTGGACTGAGATGCTTTTTCCACAAAAAGTCCCGCGATATAACTGTCCTGTAATCCCAGAAATCCAAGAACTGTCCCCTCTTCTTCATAAATCAGAATGTCGGCCTGCGGCAGAGCCTCTTTTACAGCTTCATACTGCCCGTTCCAATACTCTGCCGGGATAAATCTATGAGCAGCAAGATTTGTCTCCAGCCAGATTTTCATTATGTGCTCTAAATCCTGTGGTTGATATTTACGTATCACGTGTTTCTCCCTTCATTACTAATTATAAAGAAGGCTGCAACCGTTTTAAGTCACAACCTTCCTTATTTCAGGACTGCTCATTTCCTGATCGTCCTGTTTTCTTTTTATTCCTGCACGTATTTCTCACGCAGTTCTTTTACTTTATCACTGTAGACTTTATTCTGTCTCTGCTGTAAGAGCTGGTTCCTGATCGAATTCTTCACTTCCTCGAAATCTGCAACTGCCGCATCCTTTTTCTCTTCCACTTTGATCAGATGATATCCGAACTGTGTCTGAACCGGTCCCACAATCGCACCGATCTCTGCTGTAAACGCAGCATCTTCAAACTCTTTTACCATCTGTCCTTTCCCAAACTCTCCAAGATCTCCGCCTTTTGTTCCGGACGGACATGTAGATTTTTCTTTTGCAGCATCTTCAAAGGATGTCTCTCCGCTCTGGATCGCTGCTAAAATCGCATCACATTTTTCTTTGGAATCTGTCAGAATATGTTTTGCGCGAACAGTCTCCCCTTTTGTAAACTGCTGCTTGTGCTCCTCATAATAATTTTTGACATCCTCTTCTGTCACAACTGCATCTTTCATCACTTCCCGCATTGTCATCTGTGCAAGGATATCTCTTTTGGCATTTTCTACCATCTCCTGATATTCTTCTGTCTCTTCCAGCTTCATCTCCCCGCCGAGCTCTGCAAACATATGAAGTGCTACAAACTGATCCAGACACTGCTGTCTGAACTGTGGATTGGAAAGATACGCCTGCTGCTCTCTCGGTACATTCTGCAGGAATTTTTCAAAATCAGATTCTTTGATTTCTCTTCCTGCCACAACTGCTACTATTTTCTGTTCCATAATTCTCTTTCTCCTTTATCTCGTATCGTTTTATTATAAACGGTATCGTGATAAATAGCAAAGCAAAATTTCTGTCTGATTCTTTTTCAGATTCCCTTTTTATAAAGTACAAACGAATAGATCATCGGGATCGTCACAACAACGACTATGATCACAATTGGTACCGTGTTGTTTTCAAAAAATACACTTCCCCAAAATACCAGTCCTGCCAGAATCCATAATTTTCCTGCCATTCTATGCGTACGATTCCAATTCTCCTCACTGTTCAAGGTCCATGGAAGTTTGATCCCCACCGTATAATTCTGATGATTCTTCGACATATAATTTCCCAACAGGATAAATATGCCACCCATCAAAATACTGACGATCACCTCCATATTCACATCCATGCCAAGTGCATATCCATAAATAGACAGATTAGACACGACAGACAGAACCGGAACGATCCAGAAGATCAGCGTCATCATCGCTCTTCCGATATTTTTCTTCTTGGGATCATTTAAGGTCACACCCAGGCAGAACAAATGGATGACTAATAATATGAGCGGGAAAATCACCACTGCAAACAGCTTTGTACTCCATCCATCTGCCCCTTCACTCCCGAAATGTGTTGCAATCTTTTCCGGCAGTCGATTCCAGAGCAGAAAACCGATCACCATTGGAAAAACAGTAACAATGCTGGTAATGATAACTTTTGATTTATTTTCTTTCATAATGTTGAATCCCCTTTCAAGTCTGACAGCCAGAGCATCAGCTCTTCCACCACAGAAATATTCAGCTCGTAATAAATGAAATTCTTGTATTTCGTTTCCCGTATCAGATCTGCCTTCTTCAGGATTTTCAGATGATAGGAGATCGTTGCTCCTGTCATTTCAAAATGTTTCCCGATTTCTCCTGCTGAAAGTTTTTCTTTCTTCAGAAGAACAAGAATCTCTCTGCGTACCGGATCCGAAAGCGCTTTAAACGTCTCCGCAAATGCCATCCACATCATCCTTCCCAGGAAGCTATTTAGATTATTTTCTAAATTCCTTATAGATACTATAGTCCTTTTTTTCGCCTTTTGCAATATCTATTTTGATTTTTTTCTAAATAGCCGCTTTCTTTCCCCAATAAAAAACGCGCAGGATCACTGCCCGTTTCGACAATGATCCTGCACATCCTATTTTTCCATAAAATACTACAATTGATATCCCAGTTCGTACGCTGCCCGCACAGCTTCCAACGCCTGCGCGACTTCTCTGGCATCCCCGATTACATAGGTCTCATAGGTATCTTTGATTTCTTCATACAACGGATTCCATGCTTTGGAACCAACGGCACAGACTACATGGGTAAATCCCGGATGCTGCACCTCTCCTGCCGCTGTCTCCACAGTGACCGTACCCTGTTCTAAGGATTTCACTTTCGCTCCTGTTACAACCTGAACACGCTCCTGCTGCAACCGTTTCAAAGTCGGCACCAGATTGTTCGGCACCATACCCTGACCAATGCTCTCTGCCATCTCGATCAGTGTCACTTTTGCCGCGCCTCTGGAGTGATGGAGCAGATATTCTGCCGTCTCGATTCCAACCATTCCGCCGCCGATCACGGCAACATTTCCGCCCGGAATAGAAATCTTTCCACTCAAAATGTCGTTGGCCGCAATCATCTCTTCTTTGCCGTCTACCGGAAGAAGCACCGGTTTGGCGCCTGTTGCAAGGATCACAACATCCGGATCTGTCTCCTTGATCATCGCCTGGTCTGCGAGGGTTTCATAGCGGATCTCCACTCCATATCTGTCACATTCCGCCTTCAGGTACACGATCCATTTTGAAATTTCCTGCTTAAACGGCGCGCGGCATGCCAGATTTAACTGCCCTCCGGCTTTCTGTTCTTTTTCTGCCACAAGAACGTGATGTCCCCGTTTTGCAAGGATCCTTGCCGCCGCAAGTCCGGCGATCCCGGCTCCTACGACCAGAATCTTCTTTGCCTCTTTTGCCGGCTGTTCTTCAAATTCCAGTTCTCTTCCTGCCAGAGGATTGATCACACAGGAAGCCGGACGTCTCTTGGTCTGCTCTCCGACGCATCCGACACCACATGCCGCGCATGGGGCGATTTCTTCGTAACGTCCTTCTTTTGCCTTTTCTACAAAGTCAGGATCTGCCAGCAGCGCTCGTCCGATCACAACGCCATCTACTTCTTCTGCCTCCAGCACATCCTCTGCAAGTTTCGCATCCAGAATCTTTCCGACTGTGATCACAGGTTTGGTTGCCACTGCTTTAATCTCTCTTGCTTCTTTCAGGTTGGTAAATTCTTCTTCTCCGTGACATGGAATGATCTTATTGCAGCGTTCGTACTGCGTTCCGCCGCTGATTTCAAAACAATCCACTCCATGCTGTTCCAGATACGGAATCAGACGCTTCATATCTTCCACGGTATTTCCCTGCGGATCCCGCTCACTTCCTGACATTCTCAAGATGATCGGAAACTCCCTTCCACAGGTCTCTTTGATGGCATCCAGCACTTCAAACAACAGACGGGCACGGTTCAACAGACTTCCGCCGTATTCATCCATCCGTTTGTTGCGCAGCGGAGACAAAAACGATCCCAGCAGCATATATGCATGTGCGCAATGCAGTTCGATCCCGTCAAATCCGGCATCTTTTGCTGCTTTACCGGCTTTGGCATAAAGCGCTACGATTCCCGGCAGTTCCTCTTTTGCCAGCTCTCTTGTCATCTGCGCCATTGCGTTTGGATATACACTGCTGGCCACTGGCGGGATTCCATAAAAGGCGCTGACACTCTCCGGACCCGGATGTGTGATCTGCGGAATGATCTTACACCCATACGCATGGATCTGATCTGTAAAACTTTTATACTTTTTGATGCTCTCTTCATCCCGGAAACAAAGTGTATTTCCAAGATACGGCACATTGGGATCCACACTGGTGGCATCCACAATGATACAGCCCACGCCGCCTTTGGCTCTTCTCAGCCAGTAGCCTGCCATCTTTTCATTCACCGTTCCGTCCTGGCTTTCATACCCCAGTGACATCGGAGCCATAAATGTTCTGTTTTTGATTTCCATTCCCGCAATCTGAAGCGGTGTATACATTTTCTTCATACTCTGATCCTCCTACAGTGTTCTGGCAACTTCAAATCCTTCGGCAATGGCATCTAGCGCTCTTCTTGCTGATCTGGCATCTCCGATCACATGATATGGGATGTCTCTCTTCTCACATACTTCTGCAAGCGCATGGGAATCATTGGCAGCAAATCCAACTGCAAACACGGCACAGTCGCACGGGATCAATGTATTGTCTTCCAGAACAATCCCTTCTTCTGTAAATCTGCATACTTTACTGTTTGGAAGCAGTTTGACCTGTAACTGCTGCATCTTCATCATCACCGCGATCTTACGCAGACTTCCCAGATCGCTTCCAATGCTGTCTTTCATCTCCAGAACGGTCACTTCACATCCAGCGCAGGCCAGCGCATCTGCTGTCTCCAGACCGACCAGACCACCGCCGATGACTGCAACTTTTCCTTTTGGATTCACTTCATGACGAAGCACTTCTGGTGCGGATACATGCGAAAGTTTGTCCATGCCCTCCAGCCGGATCTCAATCGGGGAGGAACCAATTGCCAGAATAACTGCATCCACATCCGCATTTTCCAGCATCTGTGCATCCACTTTTGTGTTCTTATGAACGCTCACCAGTTTTTCTATCTGATTTCCCATCTCCATGGCTGCTGCTTTCATCTCTGCTTTTCCGGGAGCTTCTCCTGCCAGCAGAAATTCTCCGCCCAGCGCATCGGACGCCTCAAACAAGGTCACTTCATGCCCTCTTTCCTGAAGCACCTTTGCTGCTTCCATTCCGGCCACTCCGCCGCCGATCACCCAGACTTTCTTTGGATCTTCTGCTTTTTTCAGTTCATATTCTGCTTCATGACCGATCATCGGGTTTCTCATACAGGTGATATGCGGACGGTTGGCCACATCGCAGAATCCATCGTAGCATCCCTGATTGCAGCCCACGCAGTGTACGATCTCGTCCACTCTTCCCTGCTGCGCCTTATTTACAAACTCCGGATCTGCCAGCTGTGCTCTTCCCATAACAACCAGATCCACTTTCTCCTCTGCCAGGATTTCTTCTGCCAGTGCTGCAGTGTTGATCCTTCCCACACCAACCGTCAGCATGCCTGTTGCTCTGCGGATTCTGGCCGCATTTTCGATATTAAATCCGTTTGGCACATCGATCGGAGGCACTTCGTACATGGAAGCCGCCGTAATGATATTTCCTCTGGATACGTCCAGCACGTCTACGCCATGTTCTTTTGCAATCTTGCAGAATCGGATCACATCCTCAATGGTCAGTCCATCTTTCAACATATCATCCTGTGCGTCGATCCGGATAAACAACGGCATTCCTTCCGGCATATTTCTTCTCAGCTCATCAATGACCTCCAACGGGAATCTGCAGCGATTCTCAAAACTTCCGCCGTATTCATCTTCTCTGTGGTTAAATCCTGCGCTTAAGAACGAATGCGGCAGATAATTGTGTGCCAGATGGAATTCCAGACAGTCATATCCTGCTTCTACTGCCCTGGCCGCTGCCTTTCCATAACATGCGATCACTTCCCGAATCTGCTCCTTTGTAATAGCCGGCAGTGTATACGGACCAAAACTCATATCCGAAACTACCAGCATCTGTGCCTTTGGATCCATGGAAGCCGCGATCGATCCCTGCCAGAGCTGGATTCCCGCTTTTCCCCCGTTCTCATGGATCGCATCTGTCAGTCTCCTGTGGCCTTCGATCAGATGATCTTCACTGATCGATACAAAATGCGCCGGAGCGCTTGGCGTATGTACTGCTGCAACCTCTACAATATTCAGTGCACATCCACCTTTTGCACGCGCCGCGTGATACGCGATCAGCTTGTCTGTCACCGCTCCGTTCTCATCTGCCATTCTTGTCCCCATTGCCGGCAGGATAATTCTGTTTTTCAGCTCCATATCACGGATCCGGATAGGAGCAAATACATGTTCAAACATCTTATGATACCTCCTCGTTTTTGCTTTTATTATAGGGCAGCACAAAGAAAATAGATATGCATATTTCCCAATATGATTATCAATTATTTACATCGATGAAATCTGCGATATTCACTGGGTGTCTGATTCATGTATTTTGCAAAACTTCTCTGAAAAGAGGAAATACTGCCAAATCCAACGTCACTGCTGATCTGGGTCACCGCCCGGTCTGTAGCGCTTAAATAACTGCAGGCAATCTGGATACGGACTTCTTCCAATAATTCCTGTACACTTTTTCCAAACTGCTCTTTCGCTCTTTTTTCCAGCAGATAAGCATTCTTTTTTAACTCCTGTTCCATCTCCCGGATCTGAAATGGCTTCTGAAAATGCAGCAAAAGGTACTCCAGAATCTGCAGTCCCTCTTCCTCTGACTGCATCTGCACGCCATTTCCGATATGTCGGGTCTGATATTCTCTTACGCTCACTTTCTGATAGCGTTTAAATACTCTGTAAAAATCCTCGATGTTCGTAAAACCAAGATAATCGCTGATATACTGAAGATTCAGATCCGGAAAATGCAAAAGTGCGCAGGCATTATAGATCTTTCCCATCTTCTGGAGCTGAAAAAATGTATATCCGCACTGTTTTTCTATGTTTCGGTTCAGCGTCACAGGTGACATTTCAGCTTCTCGTGCGTATTCTTCCAAAGAAACCGTCTTGCTCGTATCCAAAAGAACTCTCTGAATCACATTCCAGACCGGCTGCTTCTTTTCCGGATCCTTTGGCCGCTTTTCCATGGCATATCGGCAATACAGCGCGTGCAGCTGCATCGCCAGATAAATGCTGATGTTTTGCGCTGAAAACCGCTGTTCCCGTTCTTCCTCCAAAAGCTCTTCCAGAATCCGTTCCACCCGCTTTTGTTCCCGGCCTTCCAATAAAAGAATAGGCTGGACTCCATACATCAAAATTTCATTTTCCCGTGTCTGACGCTTCTCAAAACATAAAAACATAAACAATCCAATATGGAAGGAAACCTTGACACAGTGCAGTGGTTTCCGAATGGTCTCTATGTGATAAAACAAATGCATGTACAGACAGAAAAAACTCCCCGCCTGTACATGAAATTCTTCGCCGTTGATCCAGATATCTGCATCCCCGCTTTTTACATAATAGATTTCCGTCTGTTCGTGAAACTGCTGCTCCACAGGTTTCGTGATCCTCTGCTCTGCAACATGGATCTGTTTTTCTTTCAAATTATAATAATCAATCCCGGTAAACCAGTCCTTCTGATACCACATCATTTTTTCCTTTCTTCTGCCTGATATATCGTATGGCGAGAATCCCGTACTGTAAAAATATTCCCAGATAAATCCCCGGCAGTCCCATACTCATCCCTGCCCAGAGCACTCCCACACCTGCAAGTATAGAAGCAGCCACAGTATTCCAGAATACAAAACGTTCTTTTCCGATTCCCTGCAGATACAGCATTTCAAATCGATAGAAAACTTTGATCATCAGAATTACTGCAGGCATCCAGAAAATCCCTGCCGCTCCATCGATGATCTTTTGATCTGCTATGATCCAGCCAAATATACTGTCTGAAAAAATCTTGCACACCCCGGACGCTGCCAGGACAACCATAGCTGCTGTCCGTATTCCTGCCTTCTGATATTGTCTCGCCTTCTTATCGTCTCCTGCCGCATTGCTCTGTAATACATAGGTCTGCGCAGCCGCAGCATATGCATAAATCGGAAGTTCCAAGATTCCACCAATCAAATCCAACAATTTATAAATCGCCATCTCCTCAGAGCCCAATCGTGCTGCTGCCACAGACACGAAAAATACAAATATCGTATTTTCAAACAAATCCTGTCCTAACAGCGGAAAATAAAGTTTCCCGATCTTTTGTAATACTTTCCTTCTCACAACACCTCGAACTCTACATGGTCTGAAATTTTTTCTGATTTCTTTCCAATATGCCACCTGATAGATAAACACGCCGCAGCCCAAACCGATGACACTTCCCCAAGCTGCTCCTGCTGTCCCCATATGCGGAAATCCTGCCGCTCCATAAACAAGTACAAAATCAAACCATAAATTTACTACTGTGGAGATTCCTGTCACTACCAGTGCAATCCTGGTATTTTTCTGATTTCTGAAATACACACTGTACTGAAAAATAAGAAGATTTTCCAATACCGTAATGGATGCCGGATAAAAATAGCTCAATAATTCCCGAAGTTCATTTCCCCGGATTTTATATATACTCTGAAAAAGCCCCCTGCCAAACATCAAACTGAGAATGAAAAATCCACAGCCGATCCAAATGACCAGTTCTCTGCTTACAAGAAAGACTGTCCAAAATCCAGATTCATCCTGTTCTCCCTTCTTTTCTGCAGCAAGAATATGAAACGCAGAAGACAGCATTCCCAATGCTCCTGTAACCCCATATAACACAACAGATGCAATTCCAACCAGGGCGAAGCCACGGGTGGAATTCTGTCCTATGATTGCCTGATCAAACATTTCAAACAGACTGGTCAGTACATAATGACATAAAATCGGACAAGCCATCCGATGCAATTCTCGAATTTCTTTTCTAGTTTCCATTTTGTTCTCCTTCTGTCCATAAAATATGTTTATTTTCAAAGGAGAATATGTTCGTATCGCCTATTCTCCCAATAGGCCGATTACATGCGCATATATCATAAATATCCCTCTTTTCATACCTTAAATACTAAAAGTAATTCTTCTGTCACACACAAAGCTATTGCTGCACTTATTATAACATGTCAATGTGCATATGAAAATCTAAAAAGGGCAGCTGCCTATATTGACAACTGCCCTCACCGTTTCCTAATGGTTTGTTTTTATTTTCTTTTTCTGTAAAGACAACACGAAGTATATAACCATCTTCATAAACTTCTTCCGGCGTAAATGATGTGCCTGTTAATGCAACTTCTTTCATACTGTTTTCCATAAAACTTGTGCTCAACCGCTTCATTTTAGGCATAGAAAAAGCAGCCAATCTTAAAGACTAACTGCTTAATTCCTACACCATATTTCATTTTCATGATTATTCAATTTTCTTTAACTGCTCACTTATATCACGTCCGCCATACATGACAGTAACAATACGCACAACTTTTTCTTCCAAGTAAGGAATATATAAAATCACGAAGTTATCTATCGGAAGAACGCGCATACCTCGGCTGTACCACGGTTCATCTTCATAACGGCGGTATCGTTCCGGCAGTTCATCAAGAGATAGAATAGCGTCCCATAAACGATTGATTTGTCTTTCTGCGTTTTCAGGTGCACTTAAATCAACCGCGATATAAAAAAAGATATTCCTTAAATCCCTGTCGGCTTTTTCTGCTAATTCTACTTCAAATTTCATAAATTAAAATCTTTGCGCATTTCGGCAAACGCCTGTTTTGCGGGCTTTGTTCTTCCTGCCAAAATATCCGCATATCCTTTCTCAAGTTCTGCGTTCAATTCTTCTTCACTAAGCGCTCCCATGCAGACAGGTTTTTCATACGGTAACCGTACTTCAAAAGGAAGTCCTTTTTTTAAGACAATCTGTTTGAAAAACATATCAATCGCATTAGAAGTAGGAATACCAAGTGCAGATAATATCGTTTCTGCCTGTTCCTTTAATTCAGGGTCAATTCTTGCATATACGCTCGCTGATTTTGCCATAATAACAGCTCCTTTCATAGAAATAGTGTTCCTCTTTCTATGCTCATTATACTACATTGTATTGATGTGAGCAATACAATTATGCACCGACAATCTTATTGAACAGTTCCAAAAGCACATCTTTCACACCGGCCGCATTGAATACCAACCCCACCACAATTAAGGCAACGAGCAAGAAACCGATCAGTTTGGAAAATTCTCGCTTAAATCCCAATAAATGAATGCTTTCCTATCTCCTTATTACCTGATTTGTACTTTTCTACTAAAATAATGTCTCCTATTTTACACATATTTCTTTTGAATCTCCATTTTACTGTTTCTTCTTAACAGTAACTTTTCTCTTCCCATTTAATATATCTTCTGACCATTCTACTGGTGTTACATCTTTTAATGCCTCTTCTGAAGAAACAACCTTGGTATTTCTGCTACTGATTTTACTAAAATCTAACCTTCGATATAGATGGATTCATTTGAATTGGATGTCCGATATATACGAAAAAACCTCTATCCTACTGTATCTCAGTAAGACAGAGGTCTGCAACTGCGGATGATGGGACTTGAACCCATACGTAGTCACCTACGCAAGATTTTGAGTCTTGTGCGTCTGCCATTCCGCCACATCCGCTTATGTCTGGGAGCATCTTTCGCTCCCGAACAAAAAATATATTACCACAGATTATTTTGCTTTGCAAGTCTTTTTTAATTTTTTATCAATTTTTTTCCAATGTCAAAACAATCAAATGTTGCAAAGTAATCTGCTGGTCGTTCCGCACGACGAATCATCTGTACACTTCCATCTTCTTTCAGCAATAATTCTGCATGTTTTAGCTTTCCATTATAGCTGTATCCCATAGCAAACCCATGTGCACCGGTATCATGGATGACAAGGTAATCTCCTTTTTCAATTTTCGGAAGCATTCTGTCGATTGCAAATTTATCATTGTTTTCACAAAGGGATCCTGTAACATCATATTTGTGGTCATGTGGTGCATCTTCTTTTCCCATAACTGTGATGTGGTGGTATGCCCCGTACATTGCCGGACGCATCAGATCTACCGCACATGCATCCACACCGATATATTCTTTGTGTGTATGCTTTTCATGGATTGCTGTTGTAACCAGACATCCGTATGGTCCCATCATAAAACGTCCAAGCTCGGTATAGATTGCCACATCTCCCATTCCTGCCGGAACAAGAACCTCTTCATAGACACGGCGAACCCCTTCTCCGATGACACGGATATCGTTCGGCTCCTGATCCGGTGTATACGGAATTCCGATTCCTCCCGAGAGATTGATAAATTTAATGTGCACTTCCGTCTCCTTCTGAAGCTTTACAGCCTGCTCAAACAATACTTTTGCCAGCATTGGGTAATAATCATTTGTCACCGTATTACTTGCCAGAAATGCATGGATTCCAAATTCTTTTGCACCTTTGCTTTTGAGAATTTTAAACGCCTCAAACAACTGCTCTGTTGTCATTCCGTACTTGGCATCTCCCGGATTGTCCATGATATCATTGCTGATCTTAAATAATCCGCCCGGATTGTAGCGGCAGCTGATTGTCTCCGGAATATATCCGATCGTTTTCTCCAGAAAATCAATGTGTGTGAAATCATCCAGATTGATGATCGCCCCTAACTTTTCTGCCAGAACATAATCCTCTGCAGGGGTATCATTCGAAGAAAACATAATATCCTGTCCCTTTACTCCGATGGCATCTGACAACATCAGCTCCGTGTAGGAAGAACAGTCACATCCACAGTCATACTCTCTTAAAATGTCAATCAGAAATGGATTCGGACACGCTTTTACCGCAAAATATTCCTTATATCCTTCATTCCAGGAAAACGCCTCCCGAAGAGCCTTTACATTCTCGCGAATTCCCATTTCATCATAAAGATGAAACGGTGTTGGATAGATTTTCACAATTTCATCCAGCTGTTCTTTTGTTACAAATGGTGTTTTATTCATAATACAGTTCCTCCTTTTTGTAATTGAATCAATTTTATCTCATTTGCCATTGCATTTTTAAATACAGTTACAAAATTCTTCTGTCCGGAATACAGACAGGTATTCAGGCTCCCCTTTCCATACTCCCCTGAAAGCACGCTCTTAGAATCCACGATCAACCCGATCTGCTGTCCTTTTTCCTCTGTCTGATAGAAAATTGCGTCTTTCAATTCATACGGGGCATCTGTCAGGATCACAACTTTCCGCTTCTTTTTCACAAGCTCTTCCAACGCCTGACGGAATGCGTCAAGATATCCTGCTGTACAGGAAAGATACACTCTTTCCCCCGCCTGTGCGATCAGATTCTTCGCCTTATCCAGAATATTCTGTTCTCCTTCAATGGTGATATATCCTTCTGTCTCCGCTTTCTTCTGTGGAAGGTTTCTCTCCATCCACTCCTGCTCCTCCTGCATCCTGCGGATACAGTTCCCGCAAAACTCCTCTACTTTTACCGGAATATAGCGCTTTGCAGACTCTTCGATCACATAGGCCGCTCCTTTTTCTGCCAGCGCTGCCAGAACAGAATACACATTGGACCGGGAAATCCCTGTCTCCTTTGCAATCTCATATCCTGTCTGCTTTCCTTTTACAAGTAATTCCACATAAATCAGAGCCTCCTGCCTTGTCAGTCCGAAATGAAGCAGGTATTCCACATACTGATTCTGTTCCATAGTTTTCTCCCGATCATGTTAGTAGTTCTTTCAAGAAACACTATATAAGAATCGAGAATGCTTGTCAATACAAAAATGCCGTTCACAGAAAAATTCTATGAACGGCATGTGTTATCCTGCCAATTTTATTCAATTGTCGCGATTCTCATCATATTACTGATTCCCTCACGGGCAGCATTTACATCCAGCGCAGGGATTCCGGCTGTCAATACAACAACATCTCCTGTCTCTACACATCGTTTTACTTTTGAAATCTCAATTGCCTCACTGCAGATATCATCTGTTGTATGGCATTCCATTGATTTAAGAGCCTGTACGCCCCAGTAAATGGACATTCTTCTCAGTGCTCTTTCACTCGGAGTCACTCCGATGATCGGCTGGATTGGTTTTAAGTTTGACATCACTCTTGCTGTCGCTCCGGAAACTGTCGGTGTAATGATTGCTTTTGCTTTCAGATTCGCAGCTGCCAAAACAGAAGAATATCCGATTGCACTGGAGATTCCTCTCTTTAAGTGATCTCCTGCCTTATCCAGGATCATATCATAATCCAGATGCTGCTCTGTATTTTCGATAATGTGCACCATCATCTGCAATGCTTCTACCGGGTATTTTCCCTGTGCAGTCTCTCCGGACAGCATCACTGCATCTGTTCCGTCATAAACAGCATTTGCAACGTCTGTCACTTCGGCTCTTGTCGGACGAGGATTGCGCATCATGGAATCCAGCATCTGTGTTGCTGTAATAACTGTCTTGAAGTTGCTGTTGCACTTCTGGATCAGCATCTTCTGCAGATATGGAACTTCTTCTGCCGGGATCTCAACTCCCATGTCTCCGCGCGCTACCATGATTCCATCCGCAGCCCGGATAATCTCGTCAATGTTGCGAATTCCTTCTGCATTTTCGATTTTTGCAATGATCGGAATATAAGGTGCGTCCAGTTCTTTCAAAAATGCACGAATCTCCAGTACGCATTCTGCGTTGCGTACAAAGGATGCTGCAATAAAATCAATATCCTGTTCTACACCAAATTTGATGTCTTCTTTATCTTTTTCTGTGATTGCAGGAAGTCTTACCGGAACGTTCGGTACATTGACCCCTTTTCTCTCACCAAGCTCACCGCCGTTTACGATCTCACAAACAATATCCTGATCTACGATTTCTTTTACTTTTAGTCCGATGAGACCGTCATCGATCAAAATTACTGTTCCCTGCTGTACATCTTCTGCAAGACCTTTATAAGAAAGAGACACTTTTGTATCATCTCCTACGATATCTTCCATTGTAAGTACAAATGTATTCCCTTCCTGGAGGGTTACTTTCTTTCCGTCTTTCAAAAGACCTGTACGGATTTCCGGTCCCTTTGTGTCCAGAAGAATCGCTGTGTGCGCATGTTCTTCCTCGCGAAGCTCTTTCAGAAGATCCATACGGAATTTCTGCTCTTCGTGATCACCATGTGAAAAGTTGAAACGCGCAACATCCATTCCGTTTTGAATCAACTTTCTCATAACTTCTTTGTCATTTGTATTAGGACCCATTGTGCAGACTACTTTTGTTTTTTTCATGTCATAACTCTCCTTCTAACTTATCCTTAATTCTTATTTCACATGCTGGTGTGTAAATAAATGATCCTGACAATACTCGTAATTTCCATTACACTTGGAACAGAATCGAAATTCCAGACTTGAATCATCCAACTCTGTTCTCCCACAGACAGCACAACGGTGTTTTGCACCATTTGCATAAGTCATATGCGGTCTTGTCTGTTGTCTGAATTTTGCTTTGCGCACCTGTTCTTTTGGTGTATACGGTTTTAAATTCCTGCTGGATAAAAAGAACACGACAAAATTTAAAAGTGATGAAATGATCACTATGCGCGATGCGGGATTGCCGGTTGCCAACTGGTACAGGATGTATACTCCATACACCAGTCCCATCCACTTGATCTTGATCGGAAGGATGAAATACAACAAAAGTTCCATATCCGGATAGCTTGCAGCAAATGCAAGAAAAATTGAGAGGTTGATATAATACGTGCTGAAATATCCACCCAGGAAATCTGCCCCCGAGCCATACAGGATGTATAGCACAAACGCTCCCAGTACCGTAAATAAAATACCCGAAAAGATATATACATTATAGCGGAATACTCCCCAGGTCCTCTCCAGCGTAGTACCGAGAGAATAGTAAAGCATCAGCATAATGACGATTTCCAGAAGACTGCCCTGCGGCGGTACCAGAATCCAGGATACGATCCTCCAGATCTGTCCGTGCAGAATCGCTCCCGGCTGCAGATACAGCCAAATCATCATATCGGGCATAAACAGACGGATTGCATATCCGATAATGTATGTCCCGATCAGGTACGTCGTCAGATTGTGAACGGCGTATCGTCCAAATTTTCTTTCCAGCTTGTTTAACCAGTTCAATGACAATCTCTCCTTATATATTTATTCCCTTACAGAGAGTAATTGTACAGTGAGCATTACTGTTTGTCAAATAATTGTTTTATTTTTTGCGTTAGGATTGTGTTAAATTTTATGAGATTTTCTATTTTTTCCTTAAAATCTTTTGTATATTTATGGTGAACACTCATAATTGTGTTTTTAGACTACTTGTCGTATAATATAAAATGTTGTAAAATAACGACTGCATTTAAATAAGTAATAACTACTATAGCAAAAGATGAGGAATTACTATGAAAAAGAACGAATTATATACTTTAGGGATCGATATTGGTTCCACCACGGTAAAAATCGCAGTCCTGGGAGCAGATAATGAAGTTCTGTTCTCCGATTACGAACGCCATTTTGCAAATATACAGGAAACACTGTCTGATCTTCTCGGACGTGCCATCTATAAACTGGGACCGATCCATGTTTCTCCTGTTATCACCGGATCCGGAGGGCTGACTCTTGCCACCCACCTGCATGTTCCGTTTGTACAGGAAGTGATTGCGGTTTCCACCGCTTTGCAGGATTATGCACCTCAGACTGATGTGGCAATTGAACTCGGCGGCGAGGATGCAAAGATCATTTATTTTGAAGATGGAAATGTAGAACAGCGTATGAACGGTGTCTGCGCAGGAGGTACCGGTTCCTTCATCGATCAGATGGCTTCCCTTCTTCAGACAGACGCCAGTGGGCTGAATGAATATGCAAAAAATTATACTTCTTTATATTCCATCGCAGCACGCTGCGGTGTTTTTGCGAAATCTGATATTCAGCCTCTGATCAATGAAGGAGCTTCCAAAGAGAATTTAGCTGCTTCTATTTTTCAGGCAGTAGTCAATCAGACGATCAGCGGACTGGCCTGCGGAAAGCCAATCCGCGGACATGTAGCCTTCTTAGGCGGACCACTTCACTTTTTATCGGAATTAAAAGAGGCCTTTATCCGTACTTTAAAACTGGACGATGAGCATATTATCGCTCCTAATCATTCTCATTTGTTTGCAGCAATCGGTTCCGCGCTGAATTCCAAACGGAATGTGGATATTCCTCTGCAGACACTTCAGAGCCGTCTGGCAAATAAAATCGAACTGGAATTTGAAGTGGAGCGTCTGGAACCCCTGTTTGCATCTTCTGCAGATTACGAGGAATTCACTTTCCGCCATGCAAAACATCAGGTTCCGGTCAAAGACCTTGCTTCTTACCAGGGAAAGGCTTTTCTTGGAATCGATGCAGGTTCCACTACAACAAAGGCAGCATTGGTAGGTGAAGATGGAACGCTGTTGTATTCCTTCTATCATAACAATGACGGAGATCCTCTGGGAACAACGATCCGGGCAATCAAGGAGATCTACAGTCAGCTTCCGGAAGGTGTCGAGATCGTTCACTCCTGCTCCACCGGATACGGCGAAGCACTGATCAAGGCTGCACTACTTCTGGATGAAGGAGAAGTAGAGACGGTTTCCCATTATTATGCGGCCGCATTTTTCGAACCGGATGTAGACTGTATTCTCGACATCGGCGGACAGGATATGAAATGTATCAAAATCAAGAATCAGACGGTAGACAGTGTTCAGTTAAACGAAGCATGCTCTTCCGGATGTGGTTCTTTTATTGAGACCTTTGCAAAATCACTGAATTATACAGTCGAAGATTTTGCACAGGAAGCCCTCTATGCCAAAAATCCGATCGATCTGGGAACACGCTGTACTGTATTTATGAACTCCAAAGTAAAACAGGCACAGAAAGAAGGTGCTTCTGTTGCAGATATCTCCGCAGGACTTGCCTATTCCGTGATCAAAAACGCACTGTTTAAGGTCATCAAGGTGTCCGACGCCTCTGAACTTGGAAAACATATCGTCGTACAGGGAGGAACCTTCTATAATAATGCCGTTCTGCGCAGTTTTGAAAAAATCGCAGACTGTGAGGCAATCCGTCCTGATATCGCCGGTATCATGGGGGCTTTTGGAGCTGCCCTGATTGCAAGGGAACGTTATCAGGATTGTGAAGGCACTACCATGCTCCCAATTGAAGAGATTGAAGCACTGGAATACAAGACTACCATGACAAAATGCCGCGGTTGTACGAACAACTGCCGTCTGACAATCAATCATTTCAGCGGCGGAAGAAAGTTTATCACCGGAAACCGCTGTGAACGAGGACTTGGCAAGGAAAAATCAAAAAATCACCTGCCAAACCTGTTTGAATATAAGATGCAGCGGTATTTCGGATACACCTCGCTTTCAGAAGAAGAGGCTTCCAGAGGAACGATCGGCCTTCCAAGAGTTTTGAACATGTATGAGAATTATCCGTTCTGGCATACATTCTTTACAACGCTTGGATTCCGTGTCGTACTCTCTCCGTCTTCTACCCGAAAGATTTACGAGCTGGGAATCGAATCTATTCCGAGTGAATCCGAATGTTATCCGGCAAAGCTGGCACACGGACATGTACAGTGGCTTATCAACGAAGGGATCAAACATATTTTTTATCCTTGTATCCCTTACGAACGAAATGAATTTGAAAAAGCCAACAACCACTACAACTGTCCGATCGTAACTTCCTATCCGGAAAATATCAAAAATAACATGGATCCGATCGTAACCGGAGAAATTGATTTTATGCATCCGTTTATGTCTTTTCAGAGTGAAGAGACGCTTTCTTCCAGACTGATTGAAGAGCTTGGTGAAAAATTTTCTATTTCCGCTGATGAGATCCGCACTGCTGTTCACAAAGCATGGCTGGAACTTGCTGCATGCAGAGAAGATATGCGCCGCAAAGGTGAAGAAACGATCAAGTTTCTGGATGAAACCGGCAATCGCGGAATTGTTCTTGCCGGACGTCCTTATCACACGGACCCTGAGGTCAATCACGGACTGCCGGAGCTGATCAACTCCTATAATATTGCCGTCCTGACAGAAGATTCTATCTCTCATCTGCACGAAGTAGAACGACCTCTCAATGTCATGGATCAGTGGATGTATCACTCCAGACTGTATGCCGCTGCAAACTATGTCAAAACAAAAGAGAATCTGGATCTGATCCAGCTGAATTCTTTCGGATGCGGACTGGATGCCGTCACAACCGATCAGGTGGCAGATATCCTGACCCGTTCCGGTAAGATCTATACCTCGCTGAAAATCGATGAGGTCAACAATCTGGGAGCTGCCCGTATCCGTGTCCGCTCCCTGCTTGCTGCCATCCGGGTGAGAGAACAGCAAAAGACCGAGCGCATCATCCAGCCATCTTCTATTGAGAAGATTCCATTTACAAAAGAGATGCGCAAGGAATACACGATCCTCTGCCCACAGATGTCACCGATGCATTTTGAGATTCTGGAACCGGCATTTCGTGCATCCGGATATAAGGTTGAAATTCTGCCAAATGACAACAAACAGGCTGTCAACATGGGATTAAAATATGTAAACAATGATGCCTGCTATCCTTCCCTGATCGTAGTCGGTCAGATTATGGATGCGATTTTATCCGGAAAATATGACACCGATCATCTGGCTGTCATTATCACACAGACCGGAGGAGGATGCCGTGCTTCCAACTATATCGGGTTTATCCGGCGTGCACTGAAAAAAGCAGGATATTCTCATATCCCTGTGATTTCACTAAATCTAAGCGGACTGGAAAGCAATCCTGGATTTAAGATCACGCCGCTTCTGGCGCTGCGTGGTTTGTATGGCGTCGTATTTGGCGATATCTTTATGAAATGTGTTTACCGGATGCGCCCATATGAAAAAGTGCCGGGAACAACCGATGCACTTCATGAAAAATGGAAAAAGAGATGTAAAGATTTTGTATCCAACGGATATCCTCACCGCCATACATTTAAAAAACTGTGCCGTCAGATGATTCAGGAATTCGACCAGATTGAAACACTGGATGTGAAAAAACCAAGAGTCGGAATCGTTGGAGAAATCCTTGTAAAGTTCCTGCCGGCAGCCAACAACCACCTGGTCGAGCTTTTAGAAAAAGAAGGCGCCGAAGCAGTCGTTCCGGATCTTCTGGACTTTTTACTCTACTGCTTCTATAACCAGAATTTCAAGGTGTCCCACCTTGGCATGAAAAAATCCAAGGCTGTACTCGGAAATCTTGGTATTCGTGCGCTTGAATGGTTCCGTGCACCTGCAAGCAAAGCATTTGAAGAAAGCACGCATTTTGAAGGACCTGCCAAGATCGAAAAACTCGCAGAAATGGCATCTGAGATTGTTTCCATCGGAAACCAGACCGGTGAAGGATGGTTTTTAACCGGAGAGATGCTGGAGCTGATCCACGGAGGCGCTGCAAATATTGTCTGCACACAGCCATTTGCCTGCCTGCCGAACCACGTGGTAGGAAAAGGTGTCATCAAAGAGCTCAGAAGAAGATATCCGACTTCCAATGTCGTAGCAATCGACTTTGATCCGGGAGCCAGCGAAGTCAACCAGCTCAATCGGATCAAGCTGATGCTTTCTACTGCAAATAAAAATCTGGAACATCAGCGCTGATAAAAAATACCACATACGCTTCCGGCTTTCAATCTTCAAGCAATTTCTTGACATATTTTCTATCTCTGCGTATAATAATAACAGAGATAGAGAAATCTATCATCGAAAATATTGTTCGCTTACCGGAAGCGTCTAATAAATGTTCGGCTCGAAAATATTCTTCGTTTACCGGAAACGTCTAATAAATATCCGGCTCGAAAATTCAGCCCTATCGCAAGGTAGGGCTATTTTTATCTAAATGGTGGTGAAATTATGATTTATCAAGAAAGCTATGTTTATCATATCAAAGACGAATATTTAAAAAAAGTACAATCTGAACCATTGAAATTCCCCTAAAAAACAATCACATATTTTACTCTATGTTTTCATATGATAACACTGTAAACTTATCACAAGGAGTTCTCTATGAATAACGATTTAACCTGCAGCTGTAGCTGCACCCCCGATTCCACACCCACAGACACTTCTCCCGATTTTTTATATGCCCATCAATCTCCCTATCCTCCCGTCTGCATCAAAGAACAAAATCCTTTATATGGAAGAATGATGCTGGATAACATGGGTGGACAGGAGTCCGAAATGTCCACGATTGGTCTTTATATTTACAACAGTATTTTTCTGACTTCCGATACTGCCCGCATAGCAGAAATCTTTAAGAACATCAGTATTGTAGAAATGCACCATCTCAAAATATTCGGTCAACTTGCCGATCAGTTGGGTGAATCCCCACGCCTGTGGACACATCGGCAAAATCGCATGTTCTACTGGACAGCCGGATATATCAATTATTTTACGGATCTTCCAAAAATTCTGCTCAGTGCGTTAAATGGTGAAAAGCAGGCAGTCCGCAAATATCGGGAACAATGTCAGCGAATTCAGGATGAAGACATCCAAAAATGCCTGAAACGCATTATTCTGGATGAAGAACTTCATGTTGAAATTCTGGAATCTCTCTGTAAGAAATACCCTATTTAAAAAACAGCAGGTGCATCTTCTGGTTTTCTGATCAGAAGTACACTTGCTGCCCTTTTCTAAAATTCTGATGCATGCTTTTTAAAAAATTCATAATATGCCCGTACATTTTCCAGTTCTGTCCATCGTTTCACATCCACAGGCTCCTCATCCAGATCATAAATCTTTGCTCCTCTGATTGCCAGCACGAAAGGAGAATGTGTTGCGATCACAAACTGGCATCCAAAAAACCTTGCGGAATCTTCGATAAATTTTACCAGCTCTTGCTGTTTTGCCGGAGAAAGACTGTTTTCCGGCTCGTCCAATAAAAACAATGCATTTTCTGTCACCTTTTCTGTGAAATATAGAAATGCACTTTCTCCATTGGAATACTCTCGTACATTATCCATGAGTTCCGAACGGATAAACTGTGACTGTGTTTTTCTTCTCGCGTTATTCACTCGTTTCAACTGCTCATAATCATCCAGACTTTTCATCTGGAACTTTGCAAACTTCGTATCCAGATACTCTTCAAACAACATCTCCCTCTTCCGGTCAATCCCTTCATTCAGATTCCGGATATTTAACATGTAATCAAATACATCATCACTTGTAATAATTCTGCTGTCTTTCGGCAAATGCGCTGCACTCTCAAAAGAGCAAAGTTCCAGATAGTCTTCATAAAAGCTGGACTGGTTAAATGGTGCTTCCCTCAACAAATGCAGTTTTTGCGCGATAATATTTAACACGGTGGACTTTCCCGTTCCATTTCCGCCATATAAAATCGTAACAGGCTCAAAATCAATCTGCTCAAAACGATGCTTTGACAGAATTTGAAATGGATAATACGTATCATAACAGGTACGTTTCTGCCTGAGAAAAAAATCAACTTCCACTTCCGCATCAGGAAATCTAAATTGCTCTAAATATACCATCGTAAGTCTCCATTCTACAGTTCCCGCTTCATACAGACTGCAATATACCCATCATTTTGCACTTCTTTCCCTGTTCTCACAAATCCATTCTTCTGCCAGAATGCCTCACTCTGGAGATTTCCTTTGGCAAATGCCAGTTGGATCGTTTTCTTTCCCAGCGTACGTATATACTCTGCATATTCTTCTATGATAATAGAACCAATCCCATATCCTTGTACATCATGATCTACCATAAACAATCCAATATAAACTGTTTCATCATCTGGAAATGCAAACACCATATCCATAATCGCAATCAACTTCTGCCCTTCAAAAAAACCAATATAATATTTTTCTGCGTCTGTCTTTCCCTGTGGTAAAGCTTTCATATCATTTAAAATACTCTCTCGTGTTACAAACGGAGGACAATATTCATAAAACATCGGATTACTTTCACTTAATCGTAAAATATCATCCATGTCCGTTTCCTGAAGGAGTCTGATTCTGTATCTGCGTGATACTTTCTGTAGTTCCATTTTATTTCACCCTCCCACAATCTTTTTCAACTCTTTTCGGCTGATAAATCTCCGATCCGATGGCTCCCACAACAATGATCACTGCACCTAAAATCTGAAGCATAGTCATATGCTCATGAAATACCACAAACCCGACCAGAGTTCCTACAACAACTTCCAGTGCAGAAAGGATACTGGTTGTAGTTGCTTCCACATATTGTGTAGATTTGACGCAGGATACATTCGCCACCATGGTACACAGAATTCCGATTCCAAATAAATTCCAGAGCAACACTCCTGTTGGTGTACTGCTCATATGGGAAGATACTGCACCAAAATCCATACCAAACATCAATACAACAGCTGCCCCGAGAAATCCATACACCAACAGTGTATCCCTCTCATAGTCTTTTGCAAAATATTTCGGGAGCAGAATCTGAAGTGCTACTCCGACACCATTGATCACTCCGGCTAAAATTCCGATTCCATCCAGCTTGATATCTCCGCCTCCGATGAGATTTGCTACAAATACTGCGCCGATCAGACAAATCAAAATCGTCACCATCTTGCTTTTTGGCAATTTTTCTCCAAACATAAACCGTCCCAGGATTGCCACCCAGATCGGACTCATAAACATCAGCACAGTTGCCACACCCACCGGAATTCTGGAAACTGCCACACTATAGCTCACAAAGCTGATACTGTATGCCACCGCTCCGTAAAGAAGACAAATCACCAGCCCCTTCAAATTAATCTTTAGAGCCGAGGGTTTTGTAAACAGCAAAAACAGGAAATAGGCGCCACCTGCCAGTGCGCAGCGGAAAAATGAGATTTCAAAAGTTGTAAACGCATACCCGGTCAGTCCTCTTACAAACATCCCCATGATTCCCCACATTACTGCAGTGATGATTGCCAAACTGATTCCTTTGGTACGATTATTCATGATTCGCTTCTCCACTTCTGTAAATTACTTCATTTTCTTTGATTGTCATCCAGACTTTGATCTCTGCCAATTCTTCCTTTGGAGTTTCCAGAGGATTTTTCTCCAACACTACAAAATCCGCATATTTTCCACATTCAATGCTTCCTTTTTCATGTTCTTCAAAGTACTGATACGCCGCATAAATCGTAACTGCCTTCAATGCATCCAATACTGAAATCTTCTGATTTTCACCGATGACCCTTCCACCTCTTGAAATACGATTGACTGCGCTGCTTATCGTACGCATCATGTCCGGCGGGATCACAGGTGTATCCTGATGGAACGTATATTTCATTCCGTAATCTATGGCATCTTTCACCGGTGAAATCTGGCTGCCTCTTTTTTCTCCGAAATTTTGAAGATGGATATCTCCCCAGTAATACGTATGAGCCACAAAAAAGCTTGGGATCATCCCGATTGCCGCCATTCTCTGCAGCTGGTCTTTTCTCACAAGCTGTGCATGTACCATGACTGCCCGATGCAGATCTTTATCCGTTCTCTTTGACAGTGCTTTTTCAAACTGTCCGATATACTGCTCTGCTGCCGCATCTCCATTACAGTGTGCCAAAAGCTGCTGTTTTTTCTCTAAGGCAAGCTCAATATAGTGATTCAATTCCTCATCTGTATGGATCGGATAGCCGCAATAATTCTCTTCCCCTTCATATGGCTTTGTCATCCACGCAGTCCTTCCCTGCGGTGAGCCATCCAGAAAAATTTTATATCCTCCCATTTTTAAATGACCGGTATACCGGTTTGCGTATGCCCTTTCTTCCTCAAAAAGATCTGTCGCCGTCATAATATCCGCATACCCTACTACATCCAGCTTCAACAGTCCATTGGCAGAGGCATATTTTAACAGCTCAAACAACGGTTTTCCTACCATTCCATCCTGAACCGTAGTCACGCCATAACTCGCATACATTTTCTGCGCTTCCCCGATAAGCTGCATCAGCTCCTCCATAGATGTCATCGGCAGTTTTGACTGAAACGCAAGAAACGCTTTTTCTTCCATATACCCGTCCGGGATTCTTGTCCCTGCGATTCTCCCATATTTTCCTCCCGGACAATCTTCTGTCTTTTCATCAATCTGCTGAATTTCTAATCCTTTGCTGTTTACCACTCCCATATGAGAGGAAGCATGGATCAGCAATACCGGATTTGTATGGCTGATCTCATCCAATACATATCTGTCCGGATGTCGTTTTTCCTCCAGAAAATTCTGGTCATAATTACAGCCTACGATCCATGCATCTTTGGATAAATTTCTTTTTTCGGCAAACATTTTCATGGCATCTACAATCTCCGAAAAATTTCCACACTCTGACAAGTCGCATTGTGTCATTGCATTGGCAACTCCTACAAAATGAGAATGTGCATCCAAAAATCCCGGAAGCATCGTTTTTCCCTGCAAATCCACCATCTCGTCTCCATCTGTTTTATACTGCATCACATCATCCAGAGTACCTACTGCCTGAATACGTCCATTTTCCACGCAGACTGCTTCCGCATACAAGGCAGTCTCTTTCATCGTGATGATTGTTCCGTTATAATAAAAAGTTTTCATTGCATTTCCTCCCTGACATTCAAGATTTTTTATTGTATCGCAACAACATAATTGAATCTGTCAATTCTTTTATATACTACTCTTTTTTCATACTGTTCCACTTCTTTTATCAAAAGATGCAAATAAGAATAATACTCTCCGTTTAGCTCCTTTATCTGTTCAGGCGACAAAGTGCTTCGAATTTTCTGTTCTTCAGCCTTATTCTGAAACATCAAATCCCCCAAAATGATCCTTCCATCTTTCTTTAACACCCGCATCATCTCTGCTATTGCAACTCTTTTTTCTTCTTCATTCAAATGGTGAAATGCATAAGTAGAGACAATCACGTCAAATGTCTGATTTTCATATGGTATTTTCAAAAACTCTCCTAACCGTACATGCAGCTTCGGATATTTTTCTTTTGCAACTGCCAGCATCTGCCTGGATTGATCAATTCCAATGATATGATATTTATTTTGTAAAAATTTACCCGCCAAGTTTCCTGTTCCGACACCAATTTCAAGTATCTTTCCATCTTTTCTCTGAAAATTTTCCACTTCCTCAAAAACCATTTGTAATACTGTCTCATAATTCTCATAGATTTTTAATACACCTGCGTCCCTTTTCACATCCTCATCATATGCCCTTGCCCATCCATCAAAATCCCACTGGTCTTTCCACTCATTTTTCACCTGACAAAGCAGATTGCTCTGTTCAATGATCTTCAAAAAATCTTTTTCTAATTCCTGTTCTTCAGACTCTTCATATACTTTGTCTAGAACCGTTTCCAGAGATTTTCTAATTTCACTCAATCTGTGGATCTCATTATTGACTGCCATCCATTGGTTTTGCATATGTGTCAGATAATTTTCTTTCTTATTGCATTGTAATATATTCTGAATGGCTTCAATACTCAATCCCAACGAGCGATAAAGCAGAATCGTCTCCAAACGGAAAATATCCTCTTCGCCAAATTTCCGATACCTATTCTGCGACTCTCTCATCGGAGTCAGAAGTCCTTTCTTTTCATAAAATCTGATCTTGTTTGTTGTAATATGCAGTTTTTCTGCAATTTGACTGATTGTATATTCTGTTTTCATACTGTGATCTCTCCTTTTTTATACTACACTCATTCTAAGTCTTCACCTTGGGCGAAGGTCAAGAGATCTTTCAGCAAAATTCTATTTCACTCCTGAAAACATATAAAACTGCTCTGTATCGATCAGCATATCCATTTGAAAGCATTCTCCCCAGCAACCACTTTCTTCCCTCGCAGACAGCAAACCGGATGTAATTTCTTTGGGTACATTTGTATGACATCCATTAATTTTTTCTCTGCACGCCCCGTGCGCCACGACAAATCGTCCCCCCGGATTGAGCAGTTCTTCTACTTTTTTCACCAGTTTTTCTTTCGCCATAAAATGGGGATATGCATTATAAATCACAATCCTGTCAAATGTCTCCCGTGTCATCTCAAACAAATCCTGACACCGCACTTCAAACAACGCTTCTCCTTCCACCTTGTGTGCGGCAATTTCTATCATCTTTTCTGACAGATCAATGGCTGTAATGTGGGAAGGCTTTTGCTCTTTCAATGCCTCAAACATTGCTCCTGTACCACAGGCCACATCCAAAACGGTTCTTCCGTGAACATCACTCAGATATGCGATGATACGTCTCACATCATCAACAGATTTCTCCCCATCATCCCAGTGTGCTGCTCTTTGATTAAAATACGTGCGGATATCCATATTATGATTCTCCTTTTTTTCTCTCTGTAATGCCTGCCTTTTGCAAAGCCAGTACAATCACTGGTATAAAAATAAGCTGGATCAGGATTCCCGGTATCCCTGTCAGAAAACTGGAGGTAATAAAAATCTTGAAACTGTATTCCCCGACATTGAAAATCAGCGCTTTTAAGATTCCACTGATGATCCGTCCTGCCAGCATTGCTGCGATCAAAGAACTGTAAATTTTAATAATCTGCTTTTCTGCCCGGATTCCATGCATACAAATTCCTGTGATCACCCCATACACTGCCAGTTCACAGGCCATTGCCGGAAGGATGGCAACCGGAGGCATCCCTGTAAACATACTGGACAAAAGCGGCGCTAAAATTCCGCATAATAAGCCATACTGCCATCCACACAGCAGCCCGCAGATCAATACCGGAATGTGCATGGGAAGAAAAATACTTCCCGCATTCTGAATTGTGTGAAATGCCATTGGCAAAATAATCCCCAACGCGACACACATCGCTGCCATTACTAATTTTTTTACCTGATTTTCTTTCATTCTGTTCCCTCTCTCTTCCTTTGTGGTATAATATTCAACATAATGTCTCTTAACTTTTTTCATTATACTCTCAATCAGGTAAAATGCAAGAGTATTTCCAATCTTCATCCTTATATTTCTTTTCTATAAATAATTTCATGATTTTCTAAAGACTTTTTAGTCGTCCTCTGAAATCCTTTTCTCAAATAAAATGTAACTGCATCTTTTGCTGGCGTAACTTCTATATATTTCCCATTTTGCCTTTTTAACTCTTGTTCAATTTGTTCGTATACTATACTCCCATATCCCTTGTTCCGCTGCTCCGCATAAAGAAAGAAATTCCCGATCAGACATTTTCCATTTTCATCTGCATAACAAATATAGTCACAAAATCCAATTTGTACTTTTTGTTTCATAATCTTGCAGATAATCAATGGATTTTGTTTTCTATTCTGCAAATACAAAATCTGCTTGTTATATTCTATACTTTCGATTTCCGGTAATATCTGTGACAATTCTTCAGAAGAACATACTGTTTTTAAATACTCCCGATAATCTCTGAGATAGTGCTCCCATTCTTCTTCCACATTATATCTGTCTATTGTAATCATATATACCTCTCTATTTATGATACGGCTCCCCGTTGATGATCCGGTAACTCCGGTATACCTGCTCCAGCAGAATCACCCGCATCAGCTGATGCGGAAATGTCATCTTCGAAAAACTGAGTGCATAATCTGATCGTTTCAGTACTTCTTTTCCAAGACCAATGGATCCGCCAATTACAAATGCAATACTGCTTTTTCCCTGAATACCGAGTTTTTCTATTTTTTCTGCCAGTTCTTCTGATGTCAACATCCTGCCGGCAATTTCCAGTGTAATCACATACATATCATCCTTGATATATCTTAAGATTTTTTCTCCTTCTTTGCTACGGATTCCTTCTTCTACTACCTCACTTGCCTGATCCGGTGTCTTTTCATCCGGTACTTCTATGATCTCCAACTTGCAGTACTTACTCAGACGTTTTGTATATTCTGCAATGGCATCCTTTAAATATTTTTCTTTGATTTTTCCTACAGTGATCAATGTAATTTTCATGCTGTCTGTCCTTTTCGTTTCAATAAATTCAATTCTTCTTTTTCTTCTCTGCTCACACGATACGATTCCCGAATTTTCTGGATTGCCTTATTTTGCGTAAAATCATCCAGTTCGTTCTTCAAAAGAAACACTTTCGTCTGAACCGGAAACTGGATATAACAAATAGAAACCGCCCATGCAACCGCCATCTTGACATAATACCCGTCATGACGTAACCGATTCAAAATCTGAAGCACCTGGTCCAAATACGTCTCATTGATATAATGTGCCAGAAGCGATACTACTGCAAAACGTACTTCAAACTCTCTGCTGCTGTTCTGATATGTCTGTAAATAAGAAAACCACACTTCCGGCTCTTTTTGCATGAATTTGTACCCCATACAACAGCTGTCGCAGACTGCCCAATTATGGATTTTCGGAACGAACTCATCTAAAGCGGACATTCTCTCCTGCGTTGACATTTTGGCATATCCGATCACCAGCCCCTGGAGCATGATCTCCTCATGCGCAGACTGATCATTAACTTCTTCCAAAGCTTCTTTTAAATACGCTCTCCAATCCTGCTTTGCGATTTCTTTGGCCAGTTTCCGAAGCGCCGGGAGACGAACACCAATGATATAGTCTGTCCCGGGAATCAGCTTCTGATTAAACTGCCTATAGCTTTCTTCCCCAAGCTGATCTAACTCTTCTCTGATTTCCTTTATCATGTTGTACTCCTGTCATTTTTGTTACTTTTACTATACCATGTCGCCCTGAAAATCTCCACATGAAAATAAGGAGCCATTTCGGGCTCCTCATTGCTTTTTTACTAATTTTTCAGGACGACTTTACCTGATGTCCTCCAAAAATTTTTCTTCCTCCCAGCAAAACTGCAAGAACCCCTGCCGCTGTCAGAAGAAGGTTGATGCTCCACATCGGAATTTCATTTCCAGTCACAGAAATACCCTGCATCGCCAACAACATTGCCACATTAAAATCTCCGCTCGGCATGATTGATAAAAACTGATCAAACGAAAGTAAGCCAAAACGAAAGATCAAAACAATCGGCAGCACATAGATTAAAATAGAAATCAAAACACTGACAAACGAGGACGAAACTGCTGCGGAGACAAGCAGTACAAAACTGCTCAACAGAACTGCTCCTGCAATACCAAATCCTACCACCAGTAAAAATCCATGAAAACAGCTCACCTCCCATGGAACTTCCCAAAACAATCCTCTGCTTCCAAACTGAAGTGAGGCTTCAAATCCTTCTGTTCCATACTGCCAGAGCATAAAAATCATAGGAATAAAAACTGTCAGAATCGTCAGCACAACAGAGAATGTAAAAGAAGCCATGATTTTCGCTGTAATACATTTTGTTTTCCCGTACTTTCCGGTCAAAAGCAAGGCATCCATTCCACACCCGTATTCCTCGGAAAACACCGGAGAAACTGCCACAATGATCAAAAATCCCATGATAAGGAACAAGGATTCTATCGAAAGGAGTGTTGTTTCCCACCCTCTGGTATATCCGATTTGTAACGAATTTTGAAGTTCAGGATTTGACAGAGGCGCTTCCTCCCAGATTGTACCTGCAGTTCCTGTGATCCAATCTGTCCGAAGCCGGTATTCCGCTTCATTCATTCCGGCATTTTTCGCTCCCTGCTTTTCCTGTACAAGCAACGCATCTACCTTTTCTTCTGTTACCGGACCACGGTATTGCTCCGCCATCTTCAACTCGTATTCCAAAGCTTCTTTTCCATGCAGATGTCTGCCATTCTGATCAAAAATATCCAGATAAGCCACTCTGGAATTACTAAGAAGAATCAGTATCAAAACTCCATATGCCAGCAGAGCGACCCGTATCAGTTTACGTCCCACAATCTTCTGAAACTCAAAACTCCATAATTGCCTCATTTCCATCCTCCTTAAAATAATACAGATACATATCTTCCAGCGTCGCATCCACGGATATTGCCGCTTCATCAGGCTTTGTATCCGACACAATCCGCAATTCGATCGCTCCGTTTTTTTTCTTCATATTTACAATCGTATACCGGTATTCTAATTCTGCCGCTCTCTTTTCATCCACTTCACATTCCCATACAAGTCCGTTCATCTGTGCTGTGATTTCCTCTGGAGTTCCTTCTTTCAGGATCTGTCCTTCTTTCATCAAAAAAATCTTGTCTGCAATATACTCCACATCCGAAACAATGTGCGTCGAAAGAAGTACAATCTTATCTTTGGAAAATGAACTGATCAGATTTCGAAACCGCACTCTTTCTTTGGGATCCAGACCTGCCGTCGGTTCATCCAGGATCAGAATTTCCGGTTCATTCAGCATCGCCTGTGCAATCCCGAGCCTTCGCTTCATTCCGCCGGAAAATGTTTTAATCTTTTTCCGGCGTTCTTTCTCCAATCCCACCAGTCTCAATAATTCTTCGGTTCTATTTTGGGCAAACGAACGGTTCAGACCTTTCAGCGCTGCCATATAAAGCATAAATTTTTCCGCTGTAAACTCGGGATAATATCCGAAATTCTGCGGCAGATATCCCAAAAGGCTTCGATATTCTTCTCCCATAACGTGAATGTTCTGTCCATCGTACCGGATTTCCCCGGATGTCGGATTCAAAATATCACATAACAGGCGCATCAATGTCGTCTTTCCTGCTCCGTTAGCGCCAAGCAGGCCATATACTCCTACTTTCATAGAAAGATTCAGACGATCTACTGCCCGCTTCGTTCCATATTGTTTTGTCACTCTGTCTAATTGAAGTTCCATAATTCATCCCATCCTTTTTTCTTTTTTCCAATGAACTGCAGATACTGTCTTGCTCCTATCACAGTCAGAAACAATGCTCCCAAAAAAGCCAAAAATAATACGTTTTCCTTCTGAATCCATAAAAGCTCCGGATGCATCTCACAGAATGTTTTCAGCTGCATGCACCCGATACACAGCATTACCGCTGCACCTGCCAGAATACTGTACACAGCCTTTGTTGAAACATGACGGATGATCCAAAAATAGATCGCTGTAGAAAACAGAAACGGAACAAACACTTTCAAAACACTTTCCATCATGCTTCCCTCTTTTAACTCTCCGATTTCCAAAACAATAACAAGTACCACTGCCTCTGTTACTCCTGTCAGTAAAATACGCATTCCAAAAATTTCCCTCAAATTATAGCGGCAGGACTGTTCCAGTTCTCCAACTCCATTCGAAAAACTTTTCAATACAGCCGGAAATCCGATCATCGCAAGGAGTGGAGAAAGTACATACCCAAATGTAATATACGATTCCTTATCTGCTGTCTGAGTTAATACGATTCCTGCCACAAGAAGGATTCCTTCCGTGATCCAAAACCAGATTGACAGATATTCTGCCTGGATCCAGATTCTCTCAAACAAATGCAGTCGTGGTAAAATTTTTTCCTTTGCGATTTCTTCCTGTGCTTTTTTTTGCATTTCAAAGTATTTCTCCGCCTCCACATCCGGTGGCTGATATTGCCGCATCTGCTCATAAAGTTTCTTTTCTTTTCGTGTCATCTACCATACCTCCTCTCCCAAAGCCCTCTTCATTTTTTCCATCCCTTGCCGCAGCCTGGATTTTACGGTTGCATTTCCTGTGTTTGTGATCTGCGCAATCTCTTTGATCTTTAGTTCATGATAAAACCGAAGAATCAAAACATCTCTCTGCATATCCGGAAGCTGAGACAGGGCATCTCTTACTCTTTCCGACATCTGCTTTGCCTGCATATATTTCTCCGGTGTTTCCAGAGATTCTCCCTGTACAAACTCTTTGGAAATTCCCGAAGGAATCTCCTTTTCTCTACGAAAACCGTCATAACAGACATTCCTTGCAATCTGAAACAACCATGCTTTAAATTTCTGCATTTCTTTATATTGTCCGATATATCGTATCATTTTCAGAAAAGTTTCCTGTGTGCAGTCATATGCGTCTTCTTTATTTCCTGTCATGTAATAAGAAAACCGGAAAATTTCCTGATAATATTTTTCAATCAGAATCTGACTGTCCTCTGCCTCTCCGGACTGAATCCTACGGATTACTTTTTTGTCTTCTATTGAGTTTTTATCAAGCATTTTGCACCCGTTCTCCTTTCAGATTCTCAATTTGTAAAACGTTCTACATAAATATAACGCAGTTTATAACAAAAAGGTTTTAAATTCAAGAAAAAAACTGTTTCAAGTCCTCTTTTTGTGCAATGCTATAAAGACAAAAAAGGAGCAGGTACCGGTCATTCCATATATATCGGAATGACCGGTACCTGCTCCTTCTTTCACTCTACTCTATTCTGTTAAATTATAGAATCTCTCATTCTCTGTTATATTTCCATATTGGCAGCAGTCCCAACAAAGCTCCCGCCACTGCCGGTATGATCCAGCCAAGCCGAAGATCATAAAACGGCAGCTGCCGGCAGAATTCTGTAACAGGACCCAGCATAATTTTCACACTTTGCATCCCGTCTACAAAAGCAACACAGAACGCAAACAGCATTCCCAGTACATATACCATCTTTCGATTTCCAATCCACTTCTTGAAAAACGAAAGAATCACAAGCACAACGGTCACCGGATAGATCATCATCAGAACCGGAAGCGATACCTGTACCAGCATATCCAAACCGATGTTGCTGATCACAAAACTGAACAGACAGACAATTGCTGTGATCTTCTTGTATGACATATTCGGAAACAGTTCGTGGAAATAATCTGCAAAAGATGTTGTCAGTCCAATGGATGTCGTCATACACGCAAAAAACACCGCAACTCCCAGTACAATTCCTCCCACAGGACCCAGCAGGTCACTTGCCACTGCATGAAGCAGTGTGCCGCCGTTGGAAAATGGCGTCTGCGTCACTGCACCGATATACGTCAGCATATAATACACAACCGAAAGAATCAGCGCCGCCCCGGCTCCGCAGAACAACGTGTATTTGATGATATTCTTCTTTTCATGTACCTGAAATCCGCGGACCGCATTGATGATAATAATCGCAAACACCAGTCCTGCCGGACCGTCCAGAGCATAATATCCTTCAATCATTCCCTGAAAGAACGGAATTTCTGCATATGCTCCCCGAGGGGCACCGATGCTGCCATACTGAACCCGGCCATGCGGTGATTTTTCCATTAAAACACATGCCAGAAAAATCAGGACAATACAGATCAAAAGCACCGGAGTGAGGTATTTTCCGATCAGATTCACCACCTTTTTCGGATTCCCGCTCAGATAATAGGTCAGTCCGAAAAAAATTCCTGTCACGATCAAAGATACCCACCATACATTCGGCTCTGTCAGATACGGGCGCACTGCAAGTTCAAAAGAAACGCTTCCTGTTCGCGGCAGTGCAAACAAAGGACCGATCAGCAGATAAATGCAAACAGATAAAAAGATCGCAAACCTTCTGCCGACCAGCTCTCCCAGGTCACTGACTTCTGTTCCGACCAACACCACTGCGATCATCCCAAGCAGAGCGATCCCCGCATCTGTCACGATAAATCCTGCCAGCGCCTGGATATAATGTTCTCCGGCCTGCTGTCCCATTGCCGGCGGAAAGATCATATTTCCTGCACCAAAAAACACCGCGAACAGTGTCAGCGTAATGGACAGCACCTGCCTTGCTTTCATCCTCTCCATCTTAATTTTCTTTCAGGAACTGCTCTGCAAGTTCCACTGCATCTAAAATACATTTATCACACGGAGCAAGGATTTTTCCTGTTGCTACCCCTTTTAATTCTTTACAATAAACAGATCCATTAATCTCCTGAAACTTTGCAGCGTACTCTTTCGTCTTTTTGTAAGTGCTTGCCTTCGTCTTTCCTGCCTGCTCTGTTCCGCCGCTGTTTTTTAACCCGATCAGCATAAACAGTCCGGTCAGCGCTCCACAGGTATCCATCATACCCATACCCAGTCCAAATCCTTCTGCAATTTTATACATTTCTGTTTCACTTACCCCGAGTTCCTCACAAAATGCACATGCCACTGCCTGCGCGCAGTTGTATCCTTTTTTATGATATTCCAATGCCAGTTCTTTTTTTGTCATTCTTTTTCTCTCCTTATACACACAAAACACTCCGCATATCATCAGGTCCCGAATATTCGGAAGAAGAATCCATGCGGAGTTCTCTTTTACAGGTCTTGCCTGCTAGTTTGCTCTGTTTCTATTTTTCTTTGTTTTTCAGATACTCGTCAATTCCTTTTGCCCCTGCTTTTCCTGCACCCATTGCAAGAATAACTGTTGCAGCTCCTGTTACAGCATCTCCACCGGCATAAACACCCTCTTTTGATGTCTGTCCGTTTTCCTCTTCTGCAACGATACATTTTCTGCGATTGATCTCCAGACCTTTTGTCGTAGAAGAAATCAATGGGTTTGGAGAAGTTCCCAGAGACATGATCACAGTATCTACATCGATATCATACTCTGATCCAGGTATCTCTACCGGACGTCTTCTTCCGGATGCATCTGGTTCACCAAGTTCCATTTTAATCACTGTCATGCTCTTGACATTTCCATTTTCATCTACATTAATCTGCTTTGGATTTGTCAGAAGGTCAAAAATAACTCCTTCCTCTTTCGCATGATGTACTTCCTCTACTCGTGCAGGAAGCTCTGCTTCACTTCTTCTGTATACAACATGTACCTCTGCTCCCAGTCGAAGTGCAGTTCTTGCTGCATCCATTGCAACGTTTCCACCACCAACAACAGCAACCTTCTTGCCGGCAGCAATCGGTGTATCATAAGAAGCATCAAATGCTTTCATCAGGTTGCTTCTTGTCAGGTATTCATTCGCAGAAAATACTTCATTTGCATTTTCTCCAGGAATTCCCATAAACATCGGAAGTCCTGCACCAGAGCCGATGAATACAGCTTCAAATCCTTCTTCTTCGATCAGCTGATCAATGGTTGTTGATTTTCCGATTACAACATTGGTTTCGAATTTAACACCTAATTCTTTTACTTTTTCAATCTCTTTTGCAACAACCTTCTGTTTTGGAAGACGGAACTCAGGAATTCCATAAACAAGAACTCCTCCCAGCTCATGAAGTGCTTCAAATACTGTCACATCATAGCCCAACTTTGCAAGATCTCCTGCGCATGTAAGTCCGGATGGACCAGAACCGATTACAGCGACCTTATGCCCGTTCTGCTCTTTTGCTCCTTCCGGTTTAATATCATGCTCCAATGCATAATCTGCAACAAAACGCTCCAGCTTTCCGATAGATACCGGATCTCCCTTGATTCCACGGATACACTTTCCTTCACACTGCGATTCCTGTGGGCAGACACGTCCACAAATTGCCGGAAGTGCGGAAGACTGACCGATGATCTTATAAGCCTCTTCGATATTTCCTTCCTTTACTTCCTGAATAAATGCCGGAATATTAATCGATACCGGACATCCTTCGATACATTTTGCATTTTTACAATTGAGACATCTGGTTGCCTCTTCCATTGCCTCTTCCTGATTATATCCAAGGCAAACTTCTTCAAAATTCGTTGCACGCACTTTTGGATCCTGTTCTCTGACAGGTACTCTCTCCATTCCCTTTGCCATTAGTCGTCACCTCCACAATGTCCGCATCCGCCGTGATGGGTATCACCTTCCTGTAATTTCAGCATTGCTCTTCCTTCTGCTGTTCTGTACATCTGGCTTCTCTTCATTGCCTGATCAAAATCTACCAGATGTCCGTCAAACTCTGGTCCGTCTACACATGCAAACTTGATCTCATCTCCAACCTGAAGACGACATGCTCCGCACATTCCGGTACCGTCTACCATAACCGGGTTCATGCTGACGATCGTCGGAAGGTTCAGTTCTTTTGTCAGAAGACAGACAAATTTCATCATGATCATTGGTCCGATGGCCACACATTTGTCATAGTGTTTTCCTTCTTTTTCCACCAGATCCTTAATCACCTGTGTTACCATACCGGAACGTCCATAAGAACCGTCGTCTGTTGTCACATAGAGATTACCCGCTACTGCTTCCATCTCTTTTTCCATGATCACGAGGTCTTTTGTCTTTGCTCCGATGATCACGTCTGCATCTACGCCGTGTTCATGCAGCCATTTTACCTGTGGATATACAGGGGCTGTACCAAGTCCTCCTGCCACAAATAAGATCTTCTGTTTTTTCAGTTCTTCAATATCTTCCTCCACAAATTCAGAAGCACATCCAAGAGGACCTACAAAGTCACGGAAGGAATCTCCTGCTTTGAGTTCTGACATTTTTACAGTGGAAGCTCCGACTTCCTGTACCACGATGGTGATCGTTCCGGCTTCTCTGTCATAATCACAGATCGTAAGCGGGATGCGTTCCCCTTTCTCGTCCATCTTTACAATCACAAACTGCCCCGGTTCACAATGACTTGCAACCCTTGGCGCATGCACGTCCATCAGAAAAATATTCTCAGACAATTTTTCTGCTTTCAAAATCTTATACATGTTCTTCCTCCTTGTAATAAATCACCTTTCTTAATAATACGCCATTATTGGCATAATGGCAATAGTTGTTCGTGATTTTATTTTCATACTAAAAAAGGACAGACACTTCTTTTTGTACTGTGCCTGTCCCTCTCGTTCATTCACAAACGGTCAGTCTGATTCGATTAAAAATCAACTTCTGTTCCGTAATATGTACATGTGAATAATTTTTCCATTGTTGCAGGATCAATTGAACGAGGATTAGATCCTGTACATGCATCACCTACTGCCAGTTCTGCAATCTTAGCAACTTTTTCTTTGAATTCATTCTCTTCAACTCCAAACTCTTTGAGTGTCTTTGGAATATTCAGTTTTACATTAAAGTCATCGATCTTTTCAACCAGACTGTTGATGAGCGCTTTTTCAGAAGTTCCCGGAAGTCCCATTCTGCGAGCAACCTCAGCATAACGTTTTGCTGCAACCGGATCTTTTGCGTTGTATTTGATTACATATGGAAGATAAATCGCATTCGCACATCCGTGAGGAATGTGTCCTGTTGAGAATGCTGCACCTGTCTTATGTGCCATAGAGTGTACGATTCCAAGCAATGCATTGGAGAATGCCATACCTGCCAGACACTGTGCATAATGCATCTGCTCTCTTGCATCCATATCGCAGTTGTAAGATGCCGGAAGGTTATCCAGTACCATCTCAATTGCCTGCAGTGCAAGTGGATCTGTAAATGGTCCGTTCAATGTAGAAACATATGCTTCAATTGCATGTGTCAATGCGTCCATACCTGTATATGCAACCTGTTTAACCGGAAGACCAGCTACCAAATCCGGATCAACGATCGCAACATCCGGTGTAATGTTAAAGTCAGCCAGTGGATATTTTACACCTGTCTGATAGTTTGTAATAACTGAAAATGCAGTTACTTCTGTAGCTGTTCCTGATGTAGAAGGAATCGCTGCGAATTTTGCTTTCTGTCTCAATTCCGGGAAGTTAAATGGAATGCAAAGATCTTCAAATGTCACATCCGGGTACTCATAGAATGCCCACATTGCTTTTGCAGCATCGATCGGGGAACCTCCGCCCATTGCAACGATCCAGTCCGGCTCAAACGCGCGCATTGCCTCTGCGCCTTTCATAACAGTCTCTACTGACGGATCCGGCTCAACGCCTTCAAACAGCTGTACTTCCATTCCTGCTTCTTTCAGGTACTCTACTGCTCTGTCAAGAAATCCCTGACGCTTCATAGAACCGCCGCCTACTACAAGGATTGCTTTTTTTCCTTTCAGGTTCTTTAATTCTTCCAGACATCCTTTTCCGTGGTAAATGTCTCTTGGTAAACAAAATCTGCTCATTGTTCTGCATCTCCTTTGATTAAAGTCTGTTGTTTTCAACTAGAATCATTATACCACTGTGAAACTTTTCACACAACAAAACTATTGATTTTTTTCGTTAAATAATGCACAAAAAACCAGTGCTATTTTTGTAAGAAAAGCCAATTGCATTTTTGTAACACCTGTTTTTTCAAAAAATCAGCCACATTACTGCGGCTGATAAATATAATTTCTCTTTGTAATCTGCGTCATTTTTCCGGTCTTACTTACCAGGACTGCACTAAATAATGTCTGCCCCTCCGGCATTTCAACCGGACCTGTATACAGCATAGATTCTGTTGTTGGTACAGATCCATCGATCGTATAATAAGCCGTATAGCCTTCCGGCACTGTGATCGTAATCTGAGTCACCGTGCTATACTGTCCCGTAGACGGTGTGACGACCGGTGCATCTGCCACCGGAAATTCGATCTCATACGTTTTGGACACAATCAAACTTGGTATTTTCTTCTCGTTATAGGCAATCGCTTTAATCTGCGTTTTTCCTTCTGTACTTAAAAGGATCGGTTCCGTATATTCTGTGCTTGCCGAAGTTGGATCACTTCCATCTGTTGTATAATAAATCGTTTCTCCAGATGCAGACAGCGTCACTTCCTGTACTTCGCTATATTTACCTTCATCCAGACTAAAAACAGGATCTGTAGAAATGTACGCTTTCAAACTTGACAATACTGCTTCATCCTCACAGTCTCCCAAAATTTCCGGAATTTTTTCCAATTGTTTTGACTCTTCATAAAAGCGGATTGCTGCCTGGTACAATTCTTGATTGGATGGATAAGAGGCAATCGCCGAGAGAAATACGGATTCTGCTTCGTCTTCCTCCCCCTGTTCCATATAGGTCTCTGCCAGACCTGAATATGCCTCTGGTTTTTGGGCATTTTTTCCGATTGCATGTTTAAAATATTTTTCCGCTGTCTGATATTCTTTCATCTGCAATGCATCATACCCTTTTGCCACTTTGCCGGCATAAGAATTCTGATACATAATATATCCAAACAACGCACCGAAAAGCAGTAAAAACAATAATAAAATCAAAAGTACCTTTCTTCGTCTGCGTATCAGCTGCTTTTTTCGCTCCTGCTGTTTTCGTCTTGCCTCTGCACGAGACCTGTTTTTTGCTGCACGCTCTCTTCTGGTCTGTATTTCATTCAACTCTTCCTGACTGAGCACCCGCGTTGCCTTTGACTGATATCCATTCTGTTTTCTGCCAAAATTGCGAACATCCTCTGTATGCATCTGTCTCGTCACATCCTCTACCGATCCTTTTACTTCCTGAGTAAGGACATCCTCTAAAGGATTATAATCTGGTACGATCTGAATGTCTTTCCCACATCTCGGACAACGCATCCAGCCTTCCGGAATAATCGCATTACAATGCGCACATCTCATATCTGTTCCTCCTAGTCACGCGCCGTCTGCACACAATTGTCCATCAGCATAGCAATCGTCATCGGACCTACGCCGCCAGGTACCGGTGTAATCGCAGATACTTTGGAATACACATCCTCAAAATCTACATCTCCACAAAGATGGTTGTTGGTATCCCTGTGAATCCCCACGTCGATTACGACTGCACCCTCTTTTATGTACTCTGCCGTGATCATCTTTGGACGCCCGACCGCCGCAATCAAAATATCAGCCCTGCGTGTTACTTCTTTGAGGTTTTCCGTTTTAGAATGGGCAACCGTCACAGTTCCATTTTCACGCAAAAGCAATGCTGCCATCGGTTTTCCCACGATATTACTTCGCCCAACTACAACGCATTCTTTTCCTGCAATTTCGATTCCTGAATATTTCAAAAGCTGTATAATTCCTGCCGGTGTACAGGATACAAATCCCTTTTCACCCAACCAGAGTCGTCCTACGCTCACCGGATGAAATCCATCCACATCCTTATCCGGTGAGATCGTACGTATGATTCTGTCTTCATCAATCTGTTTTGGAAGCGGTAACTGCACCAGGATTCCATGTACTTTTTCCGTCTGATTTAACGTTTCGATCAGCTTGACAAGCTCCTCTTCTGTTGTATCTTCATCCAATTCATACGATACCGACTCAATTCCAACATAAGCACACGCTTTTTTCTTGTTGTTTACATATACCGAAGAAGCCGCATCCTGCCCTACCTGAATCACTGCCAGACAGATCTTGGTGCCTCTTTCTTTCAGCACGGATACTTCTTCTTTCAATTTATCTTTGATTTCTTTTGCAATTCGTTTTCCGTCAATTATCTGTGCCATTCAATACTCCTTTAAAACAGTCCTGTAATTTTTCCGTCATCTGTTACATCGATGTTATTTGCAGCAGGGACTTTCGGAAGTCCGGGCATTGTCATCACCGCACCTGTCAGAGCAACGACAAATCCGGCACCTGCGCTGACATAAACTTCACGGATATGGATGTCAAAGTTTTCCGGACGTCCCAGTTTTTTCGCATCATCTGACAGAGAATACTGATTCTTTGCCATACAGATCGGGAAATGCCCAAATCCCATCTCTTCGATCTTCGCAAGCTGTTTCTTTGCAGCCGGCTCATAGACAACACCGTTTGCCCCGTAAATCTCTTTTGAAATCTTCTCGATCTTTTCTGTCAGAGAAAGTTCATCCTCATACAGTACATGGAAATTGCTTTCCTTATTCTCCAGTGTATCCAACACTTTTTCTGCCAGTTCGATTCCGCCTTCTCCACCTTTTTCCCACACCTTTGCAAGGGCGAATTCACAGTCTCTTTCTTCACAAAAGCTGCGGATAAATTCATTTTCCGCTTCCGTATCTGTAACAAAGGAATTCAGTGTTACTACAACAGGAACGCCGTATTTCTGAATATTCTCAATGTGTTTTTCCAGATTCACGATTCCTTTTTTCAGTGCTTCCAGATTTTCTTCGCCCAGATCCTGTTTTGCAACTCCGCCATTGTATTTCAGTGCCCGCACTGTTGCTACAAGTACCACTGCGTCCGGTTTTAATCCCGCTTTACGGCATTTAATATCCATAAATTTCTCAGCTCCAAGATCCGCTCCGAATCCGGCTTCTGTAATTGTAATATCGCTGATTTTTAAAGCCAGCTTTGTCGCGCGGACACTGTTGCAGCCGTGTGCGATATTAGCAAAAGGTCCGCCGTGTACCAGTGCCGGTGTGTGCTCCAGTGTCTGGATCATATTCGGTTTGATCGCATCCTTTAACAATGCAGTCATGGCGCCTGTTGCCTGAAGATCGTCTGCTGTTACCGGATTGCCTTCAAATGTATATGCCACAATGATTCGTCCCAGGCGGCGTTTCAGATCTGCAAGATCGTCTGCAAGACAGAGGATTGCCATGATCTCAGATGCGACTGTGATCACAAAATGGTCTTCTCTCACCATTCCATCCATCTTGTTTCCAAGTCCTACTACGATGTTGCGAAGAACTCTGTCGTTCATGTCCACGCAACGTTTCCAGACAATATTTCTCGGGTCAATTCCCAATGCATTTCCCTGCTGAATGTGATTATCCAACATAGCAGCCAGCAGATTATTCGCAGAAGTGATCGCGTGGAAATCTCCCGTGAAATGCAGATTCAAATCTTCCATTGGGAGAACCTGTGCATACCCGCCTCCTGCTGCTCCGCCTTTGATTCCAAAACACGGTCCAAGAGATGGTTCACGCAGTGCGATGATTGCCTTTTTATTTATTTTTGCAAATGCCTCACCCAGACCTACTGTAATCGTGGTCTTCCCTTCTCCTGCCGGGGTCGGATTGATGGCTGTCACAAGAACCAGTTTTCCATCCTTGCGGTCTTTTACTTTCTCCCAGAGTTCATCGGAGAGCTTCGCTTTGTGCTTTCCATAAAACTCCAGTTCCTCTTCTGAAATTCCGATAGACGCTGCCACGTCTTTGATGTGCATTAATTCTGCTTCCTGTGCGATCTGAATATCTGTTTTCATCATTTCTTCCTCCACTGCATTATAAATTTTCCTGAATGTACTGTTCAAATTCTTCTTTTGTCATCAGTACTTTTCTTGGTTTTGTTCCGACTTCTTCTCCGACCACTCCTGCACTGGCAAGCTGATCCATAATCCGGGCTGCCCGGTTGAAGCCGATTTTAAACATCCTCTGGAGCATTCCAATGGATGCTTTTTCTTTTTCTATGATCAGCCGTCCTGCATCTGCAAAATATGCATCCTGCTCATTTGCATTATCCTGCACCCCTGCTCCCTGTATCCCCGGAACCGGTAACGGCAGATCGGAATTTACGTGCTCCTCCACTTCTTCACTGTAGGAGGCATTTCCGTTGTGTTCGATGAGATAGTCCACAACCTTCTGCACTTCTTTATCTGAAACAAAGGATCCCTGCACACGGACCGGTTTTGGATATCCTGTCGGATAAAACAGCATATCTCCCTTTCCAAGCAGTTTCTCTGCTCCATTCATATCAATGATCGTCCTGGAATCTACTCCTGATGAGACAGAAAATGCGATTCTGGACGGCATATTGGCCTTGATCAGACCTGTGATGACATTCACCGAAGGCCGCTGTGTTGCAATGATCAGATGCAGTCCCGCCGCTCTGGCAAGCTGCGCCAGACGGCAGATCGCGCCTTCTACTTCCCCGGGCGCCACCATCATCAGATCCGCCAGCTCATCTACAATGATCACAATCTTCGGCAATTTTTTCGGAGCTCCTTCTTCTGTCATCTGCGCGATCTTTTCATTGTATCCTTTCAGATCCCGGACATTCTGCTGGGCAAACAGCTGATACCGCTTCATCATCTCAGCGACTGCCCAGTTCAGAGCGCCTGCTGCTTTTTTCGGATCCGTCACGACCGGGATCAGCAAATGCGGAATTCCATTGTAGACGCTTAGTTCCACTACTTTGGGATCCACCATGATCAGTTTTACTTCTTCCGGATCTGCATGGTATAAAATACTCATGATCAGCGTATTGATACATACCGACTTTCCAGATCCTGTCGCTCCTGCCACAAGTAAATGCGGCATTTTTGCGATATCTGCGATCACCGTCTTTCCTGAAATATCTTTTCCCACTGCAAATGGAATATTCGCTGTAGAATTTTTAAATTCTCCGGATTCTAACAGATCCCTAAGCATCACTGCCGTATTCTCCTGGTTCGGGACCTCAATCCCAACGGCTGCTTTTCCCGGAATCGGCGCCTCGATCCGGATATCTGCCGCTGCCAGATTTAATTTGATATCATCTGCCAGACCTACAATCTTACTTACCTTCACACCTTGTTCCGGCTGCAGCTCATACCGCGTCACAGACGGTCCGCAGCTTGCATTTGTTACATGAACGCGAACCCCGAAATTCTGCAGGGTCTGCTCCAGTTTCTGAGCCGTGGCGCGCAGCTGGGCATCCGAGTCTCCACCGCCCTTTTTCCCTCTTGTCAGAAGATTCATTGGCGGAATCTTGTACACTTTCTTCGGCTGCTGCTCCTGCTCTTTGATACTCTGTTCTACCTGAACAGTCTCTGCTTCCACAGCTGCCGCACTTACCTTTGTCTTCTTCCTTGTACGGACTGACTCTTCCGAAATATCCTCCTGCGGCATGTTACGCTCTTCTGGCGGTTCTGGTTCATTCTCCCATAATGGAGTATCCACTGCGCTCGCATCCTGCACCGTGCTTTCCGGACGATTGATCACAAAATCTTCAAATGGAGACGGCAGTGGCTCTGAAAAATCCGATTCCTGTGAAACAGTCAGTTCCCGCATATCCGGATCTTTTCCTGAAGAATTCTTTTTACGCTTTTTCGCTGTTGTCTCCTTTGGCACTTCACTTTCCTGGGCCTGCAGCGTTGTTGCAAAAGAAACACCCGATACTTTATGATCACTTCTTCTGGAAGAATCATTCGGTTCTGTCTTTGCTTCTTCTGCCTGTCTTCGTTTTTCTTCTCTGTTCTTCGCACGCCGGGCAGATGCTTCTCCCTGCCGGCGCTTCATATCTGCATACGCCTTTTTGCTTCCTTTTCCAAGAGGTGCAAGCAGAGAACGTTCTGTGATCAGAATCACACAGATTACCATAAGTACAACGAGTACCACATAAGCGCCTACCACACCAATAAACGGACACAGAATCTTCACCAGACAGCCCCCTGTAAGACCGCCCGCTTTTCTGTAATCACTGGCATACTGATAATAGCTCCACAGACTTTCTTTGGCATCAAAAGGATGCATCACCAGCTGGAAAAATGCACAGATTGCAAACAATAAGGCCACACATGCTGCAATTTTTATGTAGGCGTGTGTATTGCCTTTATTCGAAATTCCAAAAGCAACCACGCCAAATAAGAGAAACGGCAGAATATATGCCATCACTCCGAAAAAACCAAAGAGTACAGAAGAGATCGCACTGCCTGCAATCCCTATGACTCCAAAATTGCTTAAAAGCATCAGCACACAGACCGCAAACATGACCAGAATCAAAATTTCACTGTTCAGGGATGTACTTGCCTGATTTTTGCATGACTTTTTTCTTGTAGTTTTCTTTTTCCTTGTTGACTTTGCAGCCATAATACTTCCCCCTTGATAATTACACATACTACATCTAGTATAACATCAATTGAAAAGTGTGTCATTAACATTTTTTCTGCCGGATCATTTCCCGCAGCTTTTTCAATGCCATGCTGATTCCTCCAACCTCATCAATCATGCCTTCTCTGACTGCATCTTCCCCTTCTAACATAGTCCCGACATCTTTTACCAACTGTGTGGAATCCAGCATCAATTCTTCCAGACGTTCTTTGGTAATCTGCGAATGAGCTGCGATAAACCGGGTAATCCGATCCTGCGTCTTTTCCATATTACGATAACTCTGAATCACTCCAATAAACATCCCGGAGGATCTCACCGGATGCACGATCATTGTTCCACTCGGCACAATAAAAGAATAATCTGCGGAAACTGCAAGCGGTCCGCCGATGGAGTGGCTTCCTCCCAGAACCAGAGAGACCGTTGGTTTGCTTAAGGATGCGATCATTTCCGCGATCGCCAGCCCTGCCTCCACATCACCGCCCAGTGTATTGAGTAAAATCAAAACTCCATCCACTTCATCGTCATCCTCCACCTCTGCCAGTCTTGGAATCAAATGCTCATACTTGGTGGCTTTTGTGTTTCCGGAAACAGCCTCATGCCCTTCAATCTCTCCAATGATCGTCAGAAGCTGTATGTTCGCTTTGTGCCCGTTTCCATTCAGATTTAAGGTGCCGGTCTCCTTAATCTCTTCGTTTTTATCCAGACGTTGTTTTTGCTTCTCCTCATTTTCCATGATCTTCTACCTTCTTTTCTCTATTTTCAGGTCTGTACTTAGACAGCCGGATACTTTAGTATTCGATCAACCGCCCTTGTTTATACGGAAAATGATGCTTTTTCACGCAAAAATGGTATGGATGCCTCTTGTATACATCCATACCATCTTGAATTAACGAAGTGCCTGCTCGACATCCGCAATAATATCTTCTATATTTTCAATTCCCACACTGAAACGGATCAAATCCGGCTGAACGCCTGCTTCTACCAGCTCTTTGTCATTCATCTGACGATGCGTGTGGCTGGCAGGATGAAGAACACAGCTTCTGGCATCCGCTACATGTGTCACGATCGCTACCATTTTTAATCGATCCATCATCTCAACTGCAGCGTCTCTGCCGCCTTTGAGTCCGAATGTGATGACACCGCAGGTTCCGTTTGGCATATATTTCTGCGCAAGGTCATAATATTTGTCTCCCGGAAGTGATGGACAGCGCACCCATGCCACCTTCTCATGTTTTTTCAGATACTCTGCCACCTTAACTGCATTTTCACAATGGCGCGGCACTCTTAAATGCAGTGTCTCCAGTCCGATGTTTAACAGAAATGCATTCTGCGGTGACTGGATAGAGCCAAGATCTCTCATCAGCTGTGCAGTTGCTTTTGTAATATACGCACCTTTGCCAAATTTTTCTGTATATACAATTCCATGATACGTCTCATCCGGAGTTGTCAGTCCCGGGAATTTTTCTTTGTGTACTTCCCAGTCAAAATTTCCGCTGTCCACGATCGCACCGCCCACGCAAGCGGCATGTCCGTCCATATATTTTGTAGTAGAATGTGTCACAATATCCGCGCCCCATTCAAACGGACGGCAATTGATCGGTGTTGCAAATGTATTATCCACAATAAACGGCACCCCATGTGCATGTGCGGCATTTGCGAATTTTTCCAGATCCAGAACAACGAGGGCCGGATTGGCGATCGTCTCTCCAAATACTGCTTTTGTATTTTCCTGAAATGCTGCATCCAGCTCTTCCTGCGTACACTCAGGATCTACAAACGTAGCTTCTACACCCATTTTTTTGATCGTATGGGCATACAGATTGTAGGTACCTCCGTAAAGAGCAGATGCACAGACAATATGATCTCCCGCTTCCACGATATTCATAATCGCATAGAAATTAGCTGCCTGTCCGGATGATGTCAGCATTGCTGCCACTCCGCCTTCCAGATCACAGATTTTTGCAGCAACCGCATCATTGGTCGGATTCTGAAGTCTGGTATAAAAATAACCGGACTCCTCTAAGTCAAACAGACGCCCCATCTGTTCACTGCTTGTATATCGAAATGTTGTACTCTGATAAATAGGAAGAACTCTCGCCTCTCCATTACCCGGTTCATATCCGGATTGTATACATTTTGTCTCTGTTTTGTAATTACTCATTTTTCTCTCCTCCTACTGAATACAAATATTTCTTCTCCAGAGAACGAACCATCTTTGTGTACAATTCTCTGCATTCTTCTTGTTCGCCCGCTTCAATCAGGCGTACACACGGCTTTAAATACTTTTCCCAGATATCCGCATAAATTTCTGATGCGTCCGGGCTGCGGTCAATCCTCTTTACAATTGTCGGAGCAATATTATAATACTCTTTTACAAGAATCTCTCCATCCTTTGTCCTCATCAGGTACTGATCTCTGTATTCTCTCAAAAGATTCAGTTCATAGCAGTCATCCGGCTTGTTCAGACTCTTACAGACAGCAGTTGTAATATAACAGAAAACTCCTTTTTTAAACCCATTCTCAATACTTGCAGCATCCGAGTGTCCGATTTTGCTGCCAGGCACCTTCTGATTCCATATCTCCACGATTGTCTCCGTAAATATCTTCGTCTGCGTACTCTGAATTTCCCCCATCAGCGGAACAAAAAAAGCTACCATGGCCATGTTGTGATCAATAACTGCCGCTTCTCTTTTTCGCTTGGAATCAATCTGAGAGAGCATATCCGATGCATATTCCGGAACATACCCCGCAACTTCCTGCATACATTTTTCAGATTTTTCAATCGTTTCTTTCACGCATTCCAGCAGTGTCTGATTTTCTTCTTTTAAAATTCCCATATCTGACTGATATGTTTTCTTCTGAAATCCCCGTACTTTTTCTCTGGTTTTTTCATACAAAACAATCAAATCATTCTGTAAGCTATTCTGACTCATTGGCATTCCTCTTTTTGTTGTATTTCCTTTTATACCATTGTTCAGTATAGCATATCTGATACTGCATTTCAATTTTTTTGCATAAAGAAACAGGTCTGTTGGATTTCCAGATACCGACAGACCTGTTCTTTATCCTTATTTTGCGAGAGCATAAGGCTTTCTTTTGAAAATACTTTTTGCTTTTCCGTCTACATGAGTCTCCATTTTGGAGTAAACACGAACCATATCATATTTAATCCGTTTTGCACTTCTTCTTTCTTTTACCATAGTGATCCCTCCAAACCATTGATAAACAACTTCTGATTTTATTCTAATGTATGTTTATTATGGTTTCATTATCACTATTTAAAATCTATGTAAGGTGTGCTTACTCATCCCAGTTGTGGTACACGTCCTGAACATCCGTTGAGCAAAAAAGAATTTACCACATCACAAATCCGCTTGTTTTCGGCTCTATTCCCGAATTCTCTGCCCTTTTTAGTAAACTCTCAGTTATGATATATATGAAGCTATTTTCGCCTCAAAATGTCATGTTTATCATTATACGTGAATAATATTTTTCATAACTCACATACAGTATATCATTACTAAAAGTTTACTTCAAGACTTTTTAGAAACAAATGTTCGAATGAAATTCACCTTTCATAATTAGTCTGTAATTTCCACTTTCCAGTTGAGCATCGCATTGTAAACCTTGCTGGGAATATATTTTTTATATTTATCTGCTGTCACTATAATCAATGCCTCTTTATGTCGTTTGTATTCTTCAAACGCTTCTTCTGATGTGTTCTTTACAGAAAGCTTAATGCACTCACTATTTACATTCATATTCGCACAATATTTTTTCTTATCAGAATCATAATACACGCCGATTGGATATTTTCCTCTCTTTCCTTTGCATGACAGAAATAATGTATTGATACTGTGCGGAACAAATACACAGGTATCTGGACTATATACTTTATTCCCCTTTACAAGAATATCTTTATCTAAATCCATGCGCTCATCTCCGACCGTATAATAATTTTCTTCTACCCACTGAAAAAATTTTTCTTTGTCTTCCAACCACTCTTGACAAATACTACATTCTTCATATTCAGGACTCCGTTTGTGAAATTTTGCATTGTAACACCGTGTATTCATATCATTCCATAAACGTTTTGCTTTCATTCTATTTTGATTTAAAAATGGCACATATCCTTGCACACGTCCCAACTCATTCACACTCATCTGCTGCACGGATAATTTATAAAATTCTTTGTCGTCTACATACATCAAATTGTTATACTTGCTGTTAGATAAATCTCCATCTATATGATAAATTCTATGCTTTCCATAAACAGTTTCTAAAAAAGCTTTTGCAACAAGTTTTTCTGCCGTTATATCTTCTTCTATTACTGTTCCATCTGTTTTGTCTTCATAAAATATCTTCCAGTGTACTTTCCCCTGTGTATTCAACGTCTGTTTATGTATATAAAACTTCTTTTTTCTATAATTATTCGCTAGTCTTCCTTCTGAGGAAATGTAATAATGCGGCGCCCATTCTATCTGTATGAAAGTTTCCAGCCGATTCAACAACTCAATTCCTTCCTTTTTTGCATCTAGTATCTTTAAATCTCCCATCCTCACGCCTCCTCTTTGTTCAGATGCTGATCCTCTTTTGTTAAGGACTTACATGCTTCTTTTAATCTCTTGTATAACTTCATTTTCGGTTTGTATTGTTCTGGAATAATTAAGTTATTTCCACATACTTTAGAATTCAACTCCCGTCCTGCGTATAATTTAGGCTCTAATTTAAAATATTCTGCAATTTTTACAGTATCTCCCTCCGACAATACTGCTACCGTTTCCTCTAAAAATGCATCCAGAACCTTTCGGACAATAAGTTGACTGTACTTCAAATGATACTTTCTTTTGTATGCATGGCGATTTCCACCCACTTCGATTCTTTCTCCTTGTTGATACAGCCTATCCACAACTCTGGAAACCATTTCTTTTGTTACATACGTTTTGTTCATACTACCTCATTTCTATCAAAAAAGACTCCTGAAGCAGTATCTTATTCGCTGCTGTGCAGAAGTCTTTTTAAATTCTATATACTATTTTTATCACAACAGGAAAATCACCTGCTTAAATTGATATGAATATCTTAATCATTCAGCGGTAGGACAAAATCCCACCGCTAAAATTTAAAGTGTACGATGCATGCCCATTCTATGCGCTTCTTTAGTAAATTCTTTAGTAACTCCTTCAATTACCTTTTTCATACCAGGGTAAGTTTCTTTATCGATACTTCCTTGAACGTTGATCATATTATCATAATGATTATGATTATTTATTATCGTTGGATTTGTAGTAGAATTATTTGTCCTATTCAACGTCTGGAATATATCGTCCTTATTCTTTGCAAGTTCAACAATATTATTTGCCAGATCCGCTTTTACAACAGAATCTCCATAATGGAATACGGCTGCATTGCCTGTAGCACTTCCATAACGAATAAGTAACTCTCTTTTATTCCCTTCATTAACTCGTGCAACCTCTTCCGCATTTGCAATCTTCTTCGTTCCAGATGCATAACCTTTCAACTGGTCAAGACTTACCCAACCAAGGTCACGTTCTCCAAAACGAGGGGTTCTACTAATATGAATTTTCCTCTGCGCCCAAGATTCATTATTAACACTGGTAATATATACTTCCTGACCACGCATTTCATTTCCAGCAGGGGACTGACCGTCAGAAGAGTAGTAGTAATCTCCACTAGCAAATATTACTTTATCTCCCACGTTTGGCACACCGTCTCCACCACCTGTATTAGGCTTATTCTGTGGCGGTATTGGTTTTGGCGGTTCAGGTTTAGGTGTGACAGTTACTGCACAACTATTGGATGAAGTTGCTCCGCCACCATCTGTTGCAATTGCGCTAATAGTAGCACTACCTGTTTTGATGGCACGAACAGTTCCATTTACAACTGCAGCAACATCTGGATTTGAAGACATCCACTGCAAACTCTTATTCTTTGCATCATTTGGTCTAATTGTTGCTGAAACTGTTCCCGTAGAACCTTCCTGTATAGAAAGTGTTCCAGGACTTAATGTAATTTCCGCAACTGGTCTGTTAGATAAGTCCGGATTCTTGCTGATATCGCCTTGAATCTGGTCATTCTTATTCTGTGTTGTTCCATTCTGAATCTGACCTGTATTTACATTTGTAAAATTATCAGGTCTATAGTTAGGAGCAGTAGTAATTCCATTATTAAACTGGTTCTGTACTCCACTACTTGTACCAAGACTACCAATGTTATTGGATAGACTTCCATTCGGCACAAATCCTGTACTGTTGATAATCTGCTGAATCTTGTCATAAGCCTGTTGGTAGTTGTTTACTACGTTATTCAGCATATTAGATATTACTTGTTCCTGTTTTTCAGAATTGTAAGTAATATCATTAAGAGTATCTTCTAACTCTTTGTTTAAGTCATCAGAAAGACCTTCGTATCCGTTTTTACGCACATCATACTCATGATCTCTCCGTGTGTCTTCAAGCTGAGATTCCGCATCCGCTAACTGTGCTTCCAGTCTCTTTTTCTCAGCTTTTGCTGCTTCGTTATTTCAATTATCTTCACATAGTTCGCTACACTATGCAGTTCTCTTATGAACTTCTCTGAGTGTTACTCAGAAGTTGAGACTATACCTTCTATTTGAATAATTTGGAATTTATTTTTTGAAATGATTTTGGATATAATAAAAGAGCAGTAACTATCAGCTACTACTCTTTTCGTAGAACAAAAATAAATCTCATAATTCGGGATTATGCCATCCCAGTACAAACATATCATAGACCCACGAACAAATGTTTATAAAGTATAACCGTAAAGCCGATTGCCTATAGTACAACCATTAAACATAAGATGGGTAAAATAAAAAATATTTTGTTCACATTTATGATATCATAATCTATTAAACTTGTAAAGTTTTTTTAATCCTTTTTCGTATTTCATTCATGTCATCACTGTCTATTTTACATATATATTTTCCAATTCTTGATTTTGATATACATCTAATATCTTCACATTGAATAGATGAATCAAAATTTAGTTCTTTATATTTTGTTTTTTTTAATATATAATGCCATTCATACTTTAACTCAGAAGTGGAATTTTCCTTATATCGTATTGTTTTTGACAATGGAACGATTATAACATTTGAACCATTGTAATTGATTCTATTATTAGAAATGATGACACATGGTCTTGCTTCTAGTCTACTTTTTTCGTGTCCAATATTTTCTCCTAAATAGCAAGCATATATTGCCCCTCTTGGATACTTCACTTTACGTTGATTATTTTTATTAAATTTATCTTGAATTTTTAATTTATGAGATGTCCACCTTAAAAGATTTTCAAATTTATTATAAGACATGATATTTCCATCCTTTATCATTAGTATTATTTCTATTATATACCAACAATAGGAAAAGGAATAGTCCAAACATACGTTTTCATTTATTCAAATAGTCTATATTTTTCGAGTTACCAATCGCTTGTAACCCTATGCCTACATATTATAATATATAGGACTTACCAGTCGTTGAGCGTCTTCCATATCATAAACCATATATGACTTAGGAAGTTCGTTGCGTCTGGGTGACTTGCACACCCGGTTATCCCTGACCTATCTGTTTTTTATGGTTTCTATCCGAAGACTGTTGAGTTATAAACTCGTACCGCATTCACGTTTACCGTTTCCAGTTCCGTTGTAGCAAGATAGGATTGTGGGGACTTCCCCGCTATTAAATAGAAGTCGCGCAAATAACTTCACGCCGTTCAAAGCAGCAATTTGTGCTTTTAATACATTGATATCTTTTGTCTGTTTCCTAAGATTCTTAGAATACTCAGCATTTTTCTTCTTAATATCCAGTAATTCAGAGTATTTATCAATGGATTTTTGAGCCATGTCGTTTTCGGCTTCAAGTTGTTGCTTATACAGGTCAACAATAGAATTTTTATAATCCTGTACTACTCCAGTAGAAGTAGCAATTTGATCGAGAAATTCTTTTTGCTGTTCCTTATATTCACTTGTTGAAATGTTTCCATTCTTTAAATCTTCATCAAGTTTCTTTAATGCTTCGTTGTAATTCTTAATCTGTTGTTTGGCAGCAATCATACCTTGGTTGATTAACGCTATATTTGCAATACCATCAAGTGTTAATCCACCATTCTTACCAACAAAAGCATCACTATTTAAAAGTCCTCTTAAATCGTCTGTCTGGTCAATCAGATCACCTAATGCTTCCTGTCCATCAAAGAACGGTTCCCATCTAACTTCCCAGATTTTATTTTTGAGGTCTTCAATATTCTCCATTGCATCATAAATAGAATCATCAAGTTTTTCTATCTCTTCTGCAATTTCATTATATTTTTCAGAGCCAACATCATATTTCGCCTGATCTCGTAATAGCTCTTGTCTCTTATTATAATTCGCTTGAATCTGTGCATTGGCATTATCAAGTTGCGCCTGTAAATCTTTTTCAGATATTTGTTCGCCTTTTGACTCTGTAAGGTCTGTGTTGTTCTCAAGACGTTTTGCAGTTCTGTCTAGCTCATCGATTGCCTGTTGCAATTTCAATAAATCAAGTTCTCTTAGTTGGTCTTGCAATTCGATCAATGTTGTTTCGGCTTCTGCTGCTTCTTCTTTAAATCCGTTTAATGCAGCTTGTGCCTCATACCATTCTGTAGACCATTTTGCCATAGACCCATTTTCCATGAGTTTGTTGATTTCATCTTGATATAACCGCACTTGTGATTGTAATTTACCAGCAACGTCCTGTTGATTTTTAATGGATTCTTTCAAAGATCCATACATCTTATCTGAATAAGCAGATTCCCCTTTTGCAGCAGCTAACTCACGTAATGCTTCTTGGTAGTCAACAGCGGAAGACTCAATTCCAGTCATCATGTCAATGTAGTCTTCGATATTCTCAAGTGCTTTCTTTGTAAGTTCGCTCTGTTTGTTTAAAAGGTCATCGTACTGTTTGTTGCAATCTACGAGCTTATCATACCATGATTGTGCTTCACTAATTATTTTCTGAGTATCCTGGTCATATTTTGAGATATCCATAGACCCGTTCTGAATCTGATGGACAATAAGAGGGTTTATTCCGCTCTGTTGTACAATAGAATCAAAGTGACTTTGGTAAGTCCCAATAGCTTGCTGAGTCTTACTCATTAGTTCACTATTCTTAGACATTGCCTCATATAACTTTTCTTGTTTATGCGGAAGATGAGCAATACGTTCCATTTGACTCATCAATAAATCATACTGTGATTCTAGTCGTTTGAATAATACATCAACCCAGTCTGTATATCCAGACACTGCTTCTGATAATTTCTCAGCTGCTTCGGATGTATCTGATGCTGCTTTGGAAAGATTATTGGATGCGGAGTTGAGATTGTTGGAAGCGGAAGAAGAAATTGCTGCATTTTTATTCGCATGACTAACTCCTATACTTCCTGTTACATACGCATTCCCTGATGCATAGGCTTTCCCTCTCCCACCATTAGAAGTCACATATCCATTTTTAAAGATTTCTTCCGTTTGCTTATGGTTAAAGACAATTGAACCTCTGGGAATATTGGCAAATTCAGCTCCTCTATCACCAACCGTCCACCATCTGTTTCCGGATACGATCAGTTCATTTCCTAATTCTCCAACCAAAGCCACTTCATCTTTCTTAATTCCCCAGTCACCTTGAGAAAATGCATGACCTGCTCTGGCTTTCAAATTTACTGTTCCATCTACATGAGCAGTTCCATTTACCTTCGGTGCAGAACCATTCGTTATGACATTATAAGTCACAGTTCTTTGCAAATTCGATGGATTATAATTATCAACCGCCGTAGAATTCAAATGATAAGTCACTGTTGCATCTTTGTTTTCCGGCGTATAATTTTGAATCGCTGTATCATTTACTCCGCACTTCACTAACATTTCTGGTGTAATAGTACCAATACTAGCTACAATACTCTCTATGGATGATGCATCAAAACTACCACTAACTTTCGCTTGAATGGTTGGCTGCATTGCCTGAATTTCAGAAGCTAGAGAATTTACTTTTGCTTGTGCCTCTGACGTATCAGCACCAACAGATGCCTGCATATCCAACTCATTTTTTGCTGTTTGAAATTCTTGTAATTTTGCCAGAACAGTTGCCATTTCACCTTCTACCTGAGATGTATCTACGTTCATAACTACAGGATTTGTCAACTGCTGTTTCTGTGCAATACAATACTGAATAATATTGTTTGCATTTTCGATGGAAGAAGCATCAACATCCGGACGTGCTTTTATTTCATTCATTTGAGCGATTGTGCTATCCAATGTTGTAATCTTACCTTCTATATCTTCAATTCCAGATACATCCATTTTTATATCCAGATTTTCATTTTCTTTTAAACTTTGCAGAGCATTTGCTGATTCATATGCTTTTACACCCAAATCCCCTACTGTCTGTATTGCTTCATCTGTCCAGTCAAACTTACCGCCAAACTCTTCCATTTCTCCAAACATTGCCTGTACCATAGATTTTGAGAGATTCAACTTTTCTTCAAAGTCTTCCATCTTAATTCCATCGGCAAGATTAAAGATTTCTTTCCCGTTGACATCTGTTTCTACATTCATCAGACCAGCATTAACAGCATTGCTACAAAATTGAGCAACATCCATTCCAACTCTCTGACCATTTTCGTCATAGTTAAAATATTCACCGATGCTATTCATATAATTTTGAACAGCCTGTTCATCTTCATGGTTAATAGATTCTGGCACAATGAAATCTACTGCTGCCTCATATCTTTTTGTTCCAACTCTTCCATAATCTTCAGAATTCGGATCCGCTACATCTGAAATCGCCTGCATTGCATCCAAAGAAGCATCAAACATATCTCCAGATTCTGTTGTATCTTGTTTATCCAGCCAGTTTTGATACGCACCTGTTGCCTCTTTGATTGCAGATGTAAGCAAATCATACTGTTGACACTCTGCTGCAATTGCAGAATTTGCAGACATTAAAGAATCCAATTCTGATTTTGTTTGAGTATAAGCATCTGTTCCCTCATTTAAAGATTTCAGCTTTTCTCTTAGCTGTTCAATTTCCCCGGCATTTTTCAAATACTCTGATTGCTTCTGTGCTTTGTTTGCATTGTTCGTTGCAACCGCTTCTTCTGCTTTTGCCTGTGTAATTTCTGCTACCCGTTCTTCATTTAAACGCATTGTACCATTTACATATTCTAATGCAGATTGATATTCTCTTAATTCTTCTGAATTAAATGTTTCCACATCAATGGATTTTCCTGTAGACTGTCCCTCCAACGCTTCCGATACTGCTGAAATCGTCTTCAACGTTGTCTGTGTGGAATTTGCTAACTCTTCAAATGATTTTGCAGATTCTTCTACATTGTCTCCGGTTTGTGTAGAAATAACTCCTAATTCCACCAGTACATCCAACAAAGGTTGTACTTCTTCCGAAGATGTCCCGGCAATCAACCCCATATCCAAAGCAGCCTGTGTCAATGCCTGGATAGCAACTTCACCTTTTTGTGAACCTTCTGTGTCTAATGCAATCTGGAAGTCCAGATCACTAAGTCCAAGACGTTTGATGTTATTTGCATAAGTTTTTGCAGAAGATTCAAAGCCTTTAAGCACTTCATCCGTTCCGTCTTTTCCCAAAACTTTCTTAAATTCATTTGCTGCAATGGATGCTTTCGCCAGTTGATCTGTCACACCTTCAAAAACTGAAGTGTACTTATTATCACTTCCAACAACGGAATCAACTGCCTTTTGCACTCCTTCAAATGATGTCTTTGCTTCTTCAATTTTAGAGGTATCCCCACTGGATAACGCTTCATTATATTTCTCTACTGCATCCGCATAATCTTCATATAATTGACCATAGGATTTCTTGGATTTATCGTAGTCTACAGAAAACAGCTTTTCATTTGCTACCATATCCATCTGCAAAAACGTCTGATAACTTTCCTGATAGTCATCTAAAATCTCTTTGTTTGCACTTAACGCTTTACCGGAATAATTTAAAACAGATTCTATCTGCTCTGTAGCAAAATCTTGTCCTTCGTATTCTGACTGCAGCGTGGATACACGATTCATAAAATCATTGATGACCTGATCTGCTTTAGACGCATCCCCATCAAATGAGATGGTAAATATGCCAGTGTTCATTCCTGTATCTTGCAATACAATTCCCTGTTTTTCGAATTCCTTTGCAATATCATAGATGTCTTTCCCCACACCTTCTATTTCATTTGTAACACCAGTATCACCAAGACTATAATGTCTCTTTTTCGTCATTGCCTTTTCTACATCATGAAATTCTTTTCTATTTTCATTCAATGTAGACTTTGCATTTTCAACTGCAATCTGTTGTAATAAACCAAGCTGTGTCTGAAGATTTCCATTCACCAAATCCACCCCTGCTGCCTGTTCTGGATATTGAGACGTAATCTGATTTTGAATTTCTAAGATTTGCTGTTTTACATTATATTCTTCTGCTTCGCTTAAATCACCAGAAGCTAATTTTGCTTTTAATTCTTTATATTTGGAGATTTGTTCATCCAGACTGGATGTAGATTCTTTCCATGCATTTGATGCATCCTTTGCAGTTTGAATGGTTTCTTCCACAGACTGCTGATATGCATTCCAGATAGAAATACCTGCTGTTAATGCAGTAGTGATTAAAACAATTGGATTTGTCATCAACGTTGCCCAAAGCCCTTTTAAAGCACCGCTAAATGTAACCGTTGTTGCTGTTGCTGCTCCTTCTGCCGTAGCCAATCCCATAGTAGATAATTTTGCAGCAGCTTGTGCTTTGCTCAGTCCAGTACTCTGTAAAATTTGCATTCTTTGAGCATTGGTTAAATTTTGTGAAGACAGCACTGCCTTTAATTGACTTTGAGATAATCCATCTACCAAGGTAGTCAACTGTTTGACACCATCTGTACCGATATTCCCTGTTTTTAACAAACTCATTGCACTGCTAAAATTTTGCATTTTCATAGCTGCTTGTGTAATAGATGTTGTCAACATTGTGAAGCCTTTGATTGCACCGCCAACTGCCAAGCCTGTCAATGCTGTCTTTAACAGATTTGTGTGATCTAAAAACTCTATTACGGATTGCGTTGCTTCCATAATTCCAGAAATAGATTCTTTGCTAATCAAATTCACAGATAAGGATTCAAATGAAGCTTGCAGACTTTTCTTCTTGGCTTCTAAAGAATTTAAGTATGCATCATTGAATTTCTGCAATGCCACTCCATTGGAATTCTGTGCTGTTTCTGTCAAAGAGAGTACTTTATTATAGTTATCAAATAAAGAAATCAACTTATTATATTGATAGGCGCCGCTCATCGCAGTGGCAATCGCTTTTTGCGTGTTTCTATCAAACATTAACCACTTCTTACCAACATCATCAATGATGGTTTCTGCATCCAGAAATTGACCATTTACATCTCTCATATTGATGCCAACTGCTTTTAACACCTTTTCCGTATCATTTAAGGCTTCTCCCGTCTCCGCATCAATAAACTTACCAGCTTTAATCTGATTCATGCGAGATAGCAATGATTTAAAACTCGTTCCAATTGATTCATCGGAATCCTGCGTCACTTCTTTGATCGTAGCAATTGAGGCAGCAGTCTTTTCCAGTGATAATCCGGCATTATGTGCCATAGATGCTGTTTTGGTTAATGCTGTACCGATTCCACCTGCATCCGAGCTACTTTCCAAATCAATACTTGACAAAATATCATTTACGTGACTTGCCTGATCTGCTGCCAACTGGAATCCATTTAAAGTTGCGGTCAGCACTTTAGAACTATCCTCAGAAGACATCTTGGCATTTTTACTGAGCACCATGGTATCCTTAATCAGCATATTGGTCTCTGCCAACGACTTTCCGCTTCTAAGCCAGGTATCCGCACCTGATGTAACCTCTGTTGTAATCGCTCCCAAAGATTTTGCCATGTCATTGTATCCACTGACCATATTTCTGACTTCTGAATAGCTATCTCCTGTTGCCAGCTCTAAATCCAAAATAGCATTATCAATATCTGAAATTGCTTCTACAGCTGCTCTTGCAGATTGTTCAATCGTCTGGAATGACAACCCTAACTTTGCTAATTCTTTTATAGATGTTCCTAAGCCCTGCGCGCTTTTCTTGGCGGTATCATAACTCTTTGCCATATTATCTACAGCCTTTGTTCCATCTACGTTTGCTTTAATATGTATCTTTCCTTGCTTCAGATGATTGATCTTTTTTACAGCTTCATCCAGTTCTGATGTATTGACGTCCAACTGTATTTTCTGCTGTTTTCTTTTTCCAATATCTTCAATTTCTTTAGATGCTTCTTTTAATTTTGATGCATCCACATCAATTTCCACTTTTTGTTTCTGCTTTGTTAAATCATCCAATTGTTTTTTGGCTTTTGACGTATCTAACTCTACGTCAACTTTTATTCTATGATCTGACATATATCCTCCTTATAATTGACTCAATGCTTTTTCCAGAATTTCAGGAACAGCTTCTTCCGTTCTCTTAAAATATCCATGCTTACCAAGGGTGCCAGAATGTCCGTCTTCGGTAGCATCTATCACCTCTGCTCCCGTATATTTCCCTGTATGATAAGAAATACTATCATTCAGGTAAGACTCAAATGTAAAATGTTTTCCGGCACAAGAAACGGGAGTAGTATTAGGAGATTCTAATAATGTTCCTGTTCTTTCATATTTAATGGGACTACCAGAACTATAATAATCCATAACATTATCCTGTAATTCTTTTTCGATTTCATTTCTGGCAGATTCAGCAACCGATCTGACATCTTTGGTCAACTGCCGTTCCAACGCTGAAAAACTATGGAATGTTGCCATATCTATTTACCATGCTCTTTCATCTGCTCTTGTAACTGCTGGCGCAACGTACTATTTTCTTCCGCTAATCCATCAATTACTTGCTGACTCTCCATCATGTGCTCAACTAAAACTTTTAATCCATCGGTATTTTGTACATAAAGCACTTCGTCCAACAAAAACAGTCTGGTTACTTCGTCTAACTGCTTCCAGTAGTCTACAATATATCCTTGGATTTCTTTTACATCCACGTTGTATCCAAATCCTAACTTGTCTAATCTGTCATCGTTAATTTTGTATTCTAATACATTGTCTTCTGATTGTAGATATAGATACGCTTTTGCAACTTTCTTTGCATCTAAAAAGGCAGAAGATGGAACCTCTGTTTTAGGTATATCGACAATCAAGATTTGTCGCTCTTCAGCAATCAACTGTCCTGTATAATATCCTACTACCTCCGTCATATCTACGATTCTTTTCTCTTCATCATCAATTATTTCTTCGATAATGAATTTATAAAATCCGCCTATTCTTAGTTCGTTTATATTGACCATTTTTCATTCGTCCTCCTTCACCTGTTTTATATAATTTCGCATTAAAATATGGAATCTCTTGGCATCCCCTGCTTCTGTTCCCGCAAAAATAATCCCAAGCAGTGTATGTTCTAAAATAGACATCTTGTGCCACATACTTCCCATCTCTTCCAGCAATTTATCCAACGTTTTTATCCTGTCATTGTCCTCACAAATCTGGATTCTGGTTTGTCTTAACAACACCTCTATATCATCCAATTTTAATCGTCCAGAATCACTATCCTCAAAATAGCCTATCCATTTATCATCGATTGCCCGAACAGAACGTTCACATAGTTCTTTTGCTTCTTTTGTTTCTTGTTCCAGACACATTACGCATCTGCCAAAAAGATTTTGTTCCAAAATTGAAAATCTCCTTAATTATGGTATCCTGCGGCGAACTGCCACATCGTGAATTAACTGAATAGCTCTGTATCCAGTCCGATAGATTTTAAAATAGATTTGATTAAATATAGATTGTTTACCTGTTCTTCTTTATATTTTTGTTTCAATAAGAGTTTGCGTAAATACAAAATCTCATCTTCTGTCAGATTTACTTGCACGTTTTCTCATCACCCCCTGTCTCAATTGCTTCATCGACTGTCAGATAGTACTTTCCACTCAGGAACGCATAAATCCTTTTCATGGTATCTTCCTTCATTCTAATTTCTGGATTCCCATTCAGCCATTTATTCACAACCGCATAATTCCTACCAATACACTTGGAGAAATGTGTGATTGTAATTCCATTTGCAGATAAATACGATTTTACAACCTCTCTGATGTCCATTTTTATGTCCTCCCACTTCTATTTTATAAGAAAAATACATCATAAAATTATGACTCTGTTCTCCCTATAGATATCCTCACTTTTCAAAAAACAGGCACAGAACCCCTTAAAATAAGGATATTCTGTACCCATAAAAATTTTTCAAAACTCCATATGTTCTATATGTAGTATAACTAACAAATTCCTTATCATAGATAGAGCAGTAGACTTTGATACAATTCCGGTGTCCATTAACTCCTCTAATTCAGGAATCATATCAGCTAACATTTTGTAATTTTGCAGCGTATCTACTGAGATACCTAATTCTTTACAAGCTCGTACTCGTTGATGTCCGCAAGTTACATCTATTTTTTGCTATTTCTTTTATACAATAACTCACTGCATTTATCACTACATGTTTTCCGATTTCTTTTTGCAATAAATTTTTGTCCGCACATTTCACAGATTTTGACGCTACGGTCACCACTATATTGATACAAATCAATCAATGGATTGGCTGACTTCACACAAAAAAGCGGTGTTTTATCCGGTTCTGGTAAATAAAAGGAAATTTTTATATATTCTTTCAGCTTCTCTTGTTTGATCTGTCCAGACTTTTCCAACCTCTTTAATCCTTTATCTGCAATCTTACTGCCGATCCATTTATCAATGGTTACTCTTTTGATTCCTTTCACCTTTTTCCCTGTTGCCAGTAAAAGACAATCCACTTCTTTCTCACTTTTCGCAACGTATCTCTGATACAAAACATATAAAATATACAACAACTCACGGTCTTTCTGACAATTCTTTTTACATTCCATATTAAATATAGAATCATAAATATTTTTTGCGATCGGAACTGCCACTAATTCTTCCTGCTTCTTCTTGATCTGCTCAATTCTTTTTACAATCTCTTCTGTCTTTTCTTGGCTTGTCTGATATGCCTTCCGTTTTAAAGGCAGTTCTATGTTTTGTTTCACGTTCAGTTCCACATTTTGAACTAAAATATTCCCGTAACACCCCCAAAGGATATCCTTGTTACAATCTTCTCTAAATTCTGGCTGATAATATTCCATATCCACCAAATAGGATGCTGCCACTTTTCGATCCGGAATCATTTTATCAAATTGCTTTAGACAAAAAATAGAGATCAATTCTTTCGCAAGTATCTTGTCATTATATGTCTGGTTATATTCTGATATTAACCCCTTTAGATAATAGGATACTCTCATTTTCAGTTTCGGCAGAAGTGTTCTCATCTTCTTATATTCTTTAGAATTCCTCTTGACCGTGATACTTCTATCTTTTAGAGTCTCAGGATTAAAACCGTTTATATCGTCCAGACATGAAATCTTGGTAATTCCATTGCTTGTCTTTTTTCTTATATATTCTGATATCCGATCTACATTGTGATACGGATGGAACTCACAGCACAGATCTTCCCTTTTATCTTTTGCGTACTTAAAAAAACGCGGTGGGAGCATTTCCTGCGCTTTATACCGACTGTAAATTGATGCATATTCTTTTAAATTCAAAGATAATTGTGTTTTAGAAAAATCAATCACATAGTTGTTATATGCACACAAAATTCTGACTAATTTGATATCAGGATTTTCTTCATTCAAAATCTTTGTGATCGCATTTGACACATTCCCTATATTCTCATTATCAAAACTACGCTCCAAACATTGATACTCTTCTGTTCTTGTAATCTGAGATTTTGGCGCAGATCCCATCTGATAATACAAAGGTGATTTCTGTTCGCCCAGACAATCTAAAAATGCAGGATCAGAAATAACAAATATATGATCTCCATCCACATCCGCTTGCAATGTCTTTGTCAGCAGATCATGTGTACTTATGACGATATCATCATCAGAAAACCATTCCTTACATTCCTCTGATCGAATCAATGACCGGATTCCATGCTCACAATCAGACAAGTGAGGATATCGGATACAGCACACCTCTGATATCTCTTGCTCATTGTAGTGTTTACTATAAACATGATTTTCTGGTATCAATCCCTTTGGATTCTCTTCGTCACAAAACAGCCACTGACAGAAAGCATATAAATCTGGACAAATATAGCCTTGGATACCTTTTACATAAATCCTGCCAGATTGCATCCTTTTTCGTTCTGTTTTGATGCGCTCATGTACTTTCTTTTTTACATACCCATCAGATAACAGTTGCGGATACAATTTGATTGCCATATACAAACCATCTAGCCTTATATCTTCTTTTCCCATATCAATCCCCATAATCTTGAGCGCAACATCCGGATCTGTTTTTGCCTGATTGATATAATCAACAGATTTTTGACAAAGTTTCTCCATTCTCTCTTCCGTAAACTTTTCCCGAGAGAGCGTCTGGATTGGTTGATAACTCAAACGGATATACTCTTTTCCCACTGGTTCTGCAAAATTGTTAATTGTAATTGCTGCACCAGATGCTTTAAATTTTTCTCTGTAATCATCCATAGACTCATAATACTGCCACATTTTTAATTGGCTCTGTGTTAAAATAATTTTCATCCGTTTGACTGTTTCTATGGATACGGGATGATTCCATGCATCTAAAATAAAAGATTCACACGAGTGCTTTTCGATGAACTTACAGAAATCAAAAGGAAAGATTGCGCCCTTAATCCATCCACCGCGAATCTGACAGCTACAAGGGATTGTTCCCGGCATAAACATTCCTGCCCCATCCATATGAGGAACTGGAACTTCCATCTCTGTTTCTTCTATATTAAAAGTATCTACATCTAAGTAATTCACTTTGCCTCTCACAAGAGACTCAAAATCTTTTACAACCAGCACTTCATCAATATTAACCGCATATTCTGTCTGTACGCTCAGAGACAAATTCAAAGACTTATAGGCTAAGAACTTTCCCATATTGATTCCACCGTGAGCATTGATGATTTCTTCTGTCAATCCGCACAGCAACCGATTCTGATTATCTTCATAAAATTTTGCATCCAGTAATGTGATTTCTTGATCTTTTAATTGTCCTGTAGAGCTGCTATAAAAAATAAAGTGGTTACCTGCAATATCAATTCCTCGATCAATAATCTGCTTTAAAATAGGTTTGGCTGTTTCACCCTTACATTCCAAGAATACAACTTCCTCTATAATTGGAACATCTGACAAATCATCCTTTGCCAGTCGTACAATATCATTTTCAAATAATGCAATCTGTAACTCTTCTTTTACTTCGTTATCTTTATATATCTTATCAGAGGTGATTTTTCTGACATTTTCATATCTTTCAATTTCCTCCATATATGCTTTCTTGGCAGCAGACTTTAATTCTGGTTTGTGACAATTCTTCCATTCTTTTCTCAACTGGTTTTCTCTTTCTGTCAAACACTTAAAAATATTCAATTTTAATATTCTGCACCGTTTCGCCTGTTTTAAAATACTGCTTATAATAATCTCCCCTTCCGTATATTTCTCTATTTATCGTTCTCCTTATACTCCTATATTTCTATCATTTTTTTGAATGAAATCGCTCTTTCATAATCAGCACTATTGCCCCTGTATTTGCACCCTGAGACGCTCTCAGATGCCCCTTATTCCGCTTCTGGTACGTTGTGTGTAACTTTTATAAGCTATAAATAACGGGCTGAATTTCACCTCTAAAACGCGCTGTAGCCATACTGTATATAACTGTTTTTAAATCTTTTCGCTGATTCCAACTTGCTGCCGAAGATGAGAGCGTAAAGACCGGATTCATTGATGAGCCATCCTCCGCGCTGCCCAAGACTCGATAACAATTCGTTATTGAGTTTGTCGCATTCCTCAACGTGATCTGCTAACGCCTTACTTGCGTTTTTGTATCCCAAAGCCTCTGCCACGTCTTTTCCAACAAACCACGGATCATTGTTATAACAATCAGCATTAACAATCTGTGAACCTCTGAATCAGGTTAGCCTTGATTTGGGGCTGACTATCTACATTTACACCGGCACCATCGTTCTTTGAATATCGAGCTTCTATTTTTATGTAAAGTCTAGTATTTTTCACAACGTAAATTAACGTAAAAGGCAGAGACAAGAAACACCATCTTGCTTTCTCTCTTTACCAGATTCTCCATCTGACCTAGTCGACCGTTAAAAATATCGGATAACTTTATTCAGAAGGCTTTTTATTGAAAAGCTGTATCAAAATTTCATTTACTTCTTTTTTGCTACGCTCTTTTAATACTTCGTATGCTTGTGCATTTTCATTGTCCATTTCCTTATAAGCCCCAGCATCATATACATGACAAAAATAATGAAAAATTCCAGAATCATCCGAATTTATATTTCCAAGCGGAGCAATACACCACAGTAGATAATGCAAAATTTCATGTCTAATTGTCTTCTTCATTTTGTCCATATTTCTGTTCCATGAATCGTATATATGAATTACTGATTGAACTCCCACATTTTGAAAATCTCCTTTCGTAAAAGTTTTTTTCTCAAAATCGTAATCTTTTTTGTAATCTTTATCAAATACAACTGGTATGATATCTTTATCCACATCTGCAAAGATAGGAAAATCTTGAATAACTTTATCTACAAATTTCGCAATATATTCTTTGTATGTTTTAATACGCTCAACATAATTTGCAGATCCATCTTCAAATTCCTGTTTAAGCATTTTCATTTCTTTCAATAACTGTTCCCTGTTGCTAATGCACCTTATATTTTTAAATCTCTTAAAATCCTTGTCAGACTTTCCAAAAACATATCCTGTCCCATACCCTTCTTTATTAGACAATAAATAAACATCTACCTTTTGATAAATCTTGCACTTACAATCGTCAGAATTATACTCACAATCAAAACAACAATCGTATGTAATATCTTCACCGCTTTTTTCACAAACTGTCATTACAAAATCCTCATCCATTGTATAGTCTCCATCATATAAATCTGCCGCTATATTTGGATTTAGTAGTGCTACCATATCTAAAAATTCCTGCTTTAATCTCATTGTACATCCTCTCCTTCTCTATATTCGTATTTCCCTGAATCAATCAATGCTACAACTGCTCGTACATCTTTCTGCGGTAATCTATACTCCTCTCCCTTTACCATCTGTATGATCTGGCTCATAGGATACTGATTCTCCTGCAGCACAGCCTGTATTTTTTCTCTCATGCCCATCCACTCTAAACGACACGTTTTATAAGACTCATAATACACAGGATCATTTGCTTCATAATGATTCTTCCATTTCTTTTCCATATATGCATATTTATTTACCTGTTCTTCACAAGTAACCAATCCAGACATCAGAATTGATTTTGTAAGAATATGTTTGTCAAAATATTCCTTATATTCTTTTTTCATAACAATCTCCTTTTTCATTTTTACAACGCAGGTTTTCGCTTGCGAAAAGCTCATCGTCCCGTAAGGGACGGCTCATACCTAGCGATAACGATAACTGTCCTATGTAGTCAGTATCTACAGCAACTAAAGCTCCTATTTTTGCACACTTAAAATGTCAATTTTCTTAGTGTTTATAATGGTTTACAGAGTTTTCGCATCATTCCATTTCTCCCTAATATATATATAATATAGGGAGACTTTGAATGATGTTTTTCGTCACAAACCCAGTGTTTATAAGGGTTTAGAGAGATTTGGCATCCTTTCATTTCTCCCTAATATATATATAATATAGGGAGACTTTAAAGGATGTTTTTTGCAAAAAAACCAGTGTTTATAAGGGTTTGCAAGGATTTTAGTTGAAAAAAATTATCTCTTTTATCCATAAACAGTAAATCAATAATACTGGGGGAAAGAAGACCAAATTCATAAGTCTTACTACGCAGCTTGTTCGCCAAGGCTCACAACCAGCTAGTGCGACTAAATGAATTATGATCTTTTTTGCATTTCCCCCAGACCCCCTTTGCGTACTATTTTATGGATGAAAATATTCTTTCTTCTATTCCCCTATTCTTTCTTTTAGGGAAACCCTGACCTAAAATTTCTTGCAAGTTACTTTATCTTTAAAATTGACTACCCTTTTTGGATGTATTCTCTATTATAAGCCTTACACCCAAATAGGGTAGTCAAAACTGTTTTCAAAGTAATGTAGAGGAATTAACCGCCCTCAAGTTTCTGTTCTATTTTTTCTATCTTCCAAGCCTGTTTATAAATCTTCTTCTTTTTCTTGCCAGAACTATCTTCTATATACCTTGTGGTTTTGAATTCTTTTATTCTATACCCAATTTCTTTTTCTTTTAAAACTTCATTCAAAGTATTTCTACCCTTCAGCAATTTCCCATTTTGCTTTGCATTTATTTTCTTGATCAGTTCATTTCTGTCTTTTAGTTGCAACATAACAACTTTTTCTCTTGCCATTTTTTCAAGATATGGTTCCAAAGAAAATTCTTCTGTAATCACTCGGTATGTGTATGCATTTGTGGATTTATTATAAAATTCAAATATTCCAGCAAGATATTTACAATATCCAAACTTTTCATACTTATTAAGCATAATGGAATACTCAGCGATATCTTCCAACTTCTTGAAATACATCGGTTCATTTATCCTCTTAGTATACGAATTAGGAATTATATCTCCATTATCGTCATATACAAAATCATCATAGAGTATATTGTTGATGTCATTCTGCATAGGGTATTTCTCAATCAGCTTTTCAACAGAATACTTATTCATTCGATAGTAGTCAGCCATTTCTACTTTCTGCTGCATACTTCTTCTAAGCCCTGCTAGTTTATTGTTGTTTATGATTCTAATATAGATATGTACCTTGTCATCCTCACTCTGAATACGTTTTCTGCCTATACATTGTATTAACGATCCTATATCTACAATATCAATCACAATATGCTTGACAGCTGTGTCTATAATATTTATCCCTGCATCAAAGCACGCTGTCGTAATTAAAAACTGTTCCTCAAATCTTTGATTGATTAACAAAGTCTTAATTTTTTCTTCATCCACATAATCATAATATTTACTGTTATTTGCACTACAGTTAAAAATACAATGCTCTTTAAATTTTGAATAAAGCTTATAAGCCTTTTCTGCTGATTGTATGAAAAAAATACCTTTATCTCCTTTTTTGATTCTTTCTTTTATAAATTCCTCCATCGTTGTATCTTTGTGAAAAAATGTCAATTGTTTTATAAAGGAAAAATCAAATGGTATTTCGTATTCTATTGGCGGTTCCAAACCGTTATCTTTAATAAACTTCTTCATATATCGGGACATGTGTTCACCTGTAGCCGACATAAATAAATGAATCGCTGTATCGTTTTCCATAATCATGTTAAAAGATATTGCGGTTTTATTATTAAAGCTACTATCATTGAAAAAATAATGAAATTCATCACAAACTATGTAGGTATAATTGGATAGCTTTATTTTGTCTGTATTATTCAGCTTAGAATATTCAAGTGACTGATATGTGATAACATCTATCACATCACTTTTACCGTCAGCTTCAATTTCATATTTGAATTGATCAACGCAGTTTGCTCTATGAATTAACATTAGAATTTTCCCATTTATTTCCTTAGCTAATTCATACAAAGTATTTTTACAGAAATAACTTTTTCCTGCTCCCATCGGTGCTGATAACAAAATGTTATTACCAACTCTCCATTTTTTTGCTTCTTCTTTTGTTATCACATCTGTGATTCTGGTTCTCTTCATTGGCACACCTCCAACTATCGACTCATATATTCATCTATTGCCGATTTTAATTGTGGAGTGTCATTAAAGAAAAATATGTTTCTTCCAGATTTTTTCAAATCGGGACGCATATCAATAAGAACAAAACCTTTCTGCATTAAGTAACCTGTTAATTTCTGCGAATATACGATAAATTTTTTCTTTTCTTCTTTTGTTGTAATAATAATTCCTCTCCTCCATTCTTTGAATCTGGCACACCGCCACAATGCAATGTGCCAGTTAATTAGTTCCTATAAGTATTATTCTCCTATTTGCGGTTCTGATTTACTAAAAATTGTTTCTTTCAACTTATTTATTACTTGCTGCATCGTTGTTTTACCAAACGGTGTAATCTCAACTTCCAAAGATGTACCACATACCTTGTTAAAAACATGAGTTGTCAAAAGCAAAACCGTTTTCGACTTCTGTTCAACTTTCCACTCAACATTATTGAATATTCCAGATTTAACCAGATGCTTCAAATCTTTTATAAAGTTGTACGCAGATATGTAGCATGTCTCATCTGGCATGGATCCACATCTTTCGGTTACTGAGATCACATCCACTTTTGAATTCTTAATCAAATGATACAGATTTTCTGACTTCGCTATCATGTTTGTTTTCCTCTCTTTCCTCGTTGTACAGGCAGTATCCTATATAAATACCGCCAATCTGTAATTTAGTTCCATTCGTTATCCTTTGAAAATAAATAGCATTTTAATTTCCAGGAACGGCTGACCAAATGGTTTGATAATAACTTCTTTGGAGCGGTCACTTTCTTTCACATAAAAAAGATTTGCACTGTCATCGCAAAGCGGAAGACTCAGTGAATCAGATTCTTCTCTTATTCCTACATTAAGAATCAACTCTTCATCAATATAAATGGGAGCAGGATTCTCGATTCTGATGTTAAGCCCAAATACGTTTGTGACTCTTACTAAGACACGATAGTAACCTTTCGTTTCTTCCAGAAAACCTTTCAGATCATATACATCGATTTCCTTCCATCCATCTTCAGCAAATTCATTTTTGTTATTTTCCACATTCAAAATCATCAGATTAAGTTCCATTCCATCCAGAAGTTTACAGGTGATATGCAGAAAATCAGCTTCCTTATTATATTCGCTTTTTATTGCTACTAAATTTTCTTCGTTGAGAGTAAAACTCACCCCATTCATTTGACACGTCTGGAAAAATTCATGTCCTGTCGGAGTACTTTCATACTGATTGATCTGCATCACCATAACTTCTTCTTCGTCTTTTCTCAGATTAAGTGTAGTAAGTGCATAATTGTTCACCACCTCAAAAATCTGCTCTGGTGTTCTGGCTCCTGTATTTCCTGTTGCTTCATTCATTACTTTGTTCATCATAATTTTTAATCTCCTTTTCTCATAATCTCAATCTTTATCACTGGTAAGATGTACGCCTGAATACGTTTCCAATAAATGTACCGCATCTCTGTATGTCATTTTAATATCTCGACTTTTATCTGCACTGATTAGATCATGGATGTCACTCAAAATAAAATCCGCTTTATATCGAGACGTATCTTCGCACGGTAAATGGAATGAAAATCTTCCTATTTTATGCAGTTCTAAATATTGCACGTTCCCATCAGGTAGCTCTTGCTTATTGATACCTACAAATTCCATACGGTTTTCTGCAATCAATTTTTTAATCACTGCATCCTTTAAGCAATAGTGACTCAACATTCTTGTCTTTGCAGCATTGCAGATTCTATAATCACCACTTCTATATCTTCGATTTTTTGTATCTCTGGACACTTTTGCTGATTTATTGATGATATACAATGCCCGTGCTATATTCTCATCTGTTTCTGGAAGATTATTGACCTTTGTCTGAATCGTTCTCTTTGGCTTTAAATTTTCATTTTTTGAAACTTTGATAATGTCCGGAATACTGCACACATGATACTTAATACTAAAACTACCACGTGAATCTGTAACCGTTGTAAGCACCCTTATTTCCCCTGTATTGATTAACTGTTTTACCATAGTCTTTCCGACATTTAGTATTTCTTCAATGTCACATTGCAGCAGTCCGAATCTGTCCAGTGTTGCAAAATCTAATAATGTTGCAGGCATAAGATATTTTTGAGTAACTTCTATCAATTCTGATTTTCTGATTTTACTCATTTTTATTTCTGGTTCATACTTCTCTTTCAGGAACTTCGCCAAATTATCCTTCATTACAAAATTGATTCGATTCTTTTCAAATAGCACATCAATAATCTTTTCTTCTATGGATTTGCTCATAGTATTATTCTCCATGTTTCCTTCCTGTTATTTACCTGTTTCTTTATCAGTGCACTGATCTGGTTTTTTTACAAATTGCCCATTTATATAGTCGTGCTGTTGCAAAAATTTCACAATAGTAATTGCTGCAACACCCTTTTTTTGCTTAAGCAATCTCTCTCCATTTTCATTTTCAATCGTAAATTTTAAATTTCCCAAATAAATTAACCTTAATTCTTTTGAAACTTTGCGTAATACTCTTTTTGCCAGTATCGCTTTTTTATATTTGTTTAATGTAAGGTACTGAACATTACCACTTTTAGTAGTTAATGGATACTTCTTATTTCCCATTTTTTTGTTTGTTACCTTTTTTTTCGATTTCTCTTTTTTGGTCATGTCTCTTCTTTGAAACGGAATCTTTTTCATCCCAAGTTCTTTTGCTAATACATATTGTTCATATCCTTTTAATAAACGGAAGTCATAAGATAAATATACAGGAATCATTTCACCCGTAGCTTTATATTGCTTTCTGGAAGCTTCAAGAATTTCTTCATCCACTTCATATGCATTATCTAACCGAATTTTACCCATACTAATACAAGGCATTTTCTTTTTTCTCCGTTTACCCTTACGTCCTGTTTTGGCACCTATCTTTTTCCAGACTAATGTCCCATCTGCATACCAAACCGGATTATATTCATTCATGTTCATAACCTTGTTGTACACAAACCATTTTTCTACATTCACTTTTCCCATATTTCTTTCTCCTTTGGTATAATTATTTTTTCTGTAACTAAACTTCCATCATCTATCACATATTTCTCTAAAGCTCACATAATCTTTTACAAAAACTGATTCATAATATCCAAACTGCTCATTTTCGTTTTATTTTCCTTCTTTGGTATCTCTTCAAATGCTGTCAAAAAATCCATAGGCTCATCTTCAAATAAAGAGTTTCCATCTGCTTTAATATTGTTCCGGATAATTGCAACGTTATTTTGCGCTAAATCCATAATTTCTTTTAGTCTTGTCTTTGGGAATGATAAACCTGTCAATATGCAGGTATACGCAGGTGCATCTGTTCCGACATAAGTATCAATAGGCGTTCCAACTTCAGAAAATAAATCGTTTAGATCTATGCTATTCCCACAACTTAAATACCCAACATATCTAATCACCATATTAGGCTCTATATTTGCGTATATATTTGATGATGTAAGCGCTGGAATTAGCTTTTCTTTATTTTCTTTCCCAACTTTTGCAATTACAGCCATACCCGGAGTTTGCAACAATTGATCTATCTCACTTCTGTCTAAGCATCCGTAATTACCACCATTTTCATTTGTTAAAATTGCGTTCAAATGTGTAAAGAAAATATCGTTTATTTTCAATTTATCCGGATTCTTTGAATTATCCAGAATAAATACAGCTCCGATACAATCTAATTGCTCTATTTCTTTAAACAACTCTATAGTATTTGCAAACGATTGATAATTTTCAGTACTGTCTGGGAGTACCGTCACAATACATATATTGACTTCCATCTGTTGTGCTAAGATTTTCGAAACAGCAGCAAGCATTCCTGATCCAGTACCGCCTGCGGCTGATGCGCATATAAATAATGTAGTAATTGATGACATCTTTGTTTTGATTTCATTGACAAGTTGCTCCAGGTTGTCTCTTAAAAGTTGCTTTGACTTCTTTCTATTCTTATGGCAACCCTGTCCATTTTTAAAATGCAATTTATTTTTAGCATTTCGTGTCATTAAATCCTCTGTGGAACTGTTAGCTACTACACATGGATAACCAGATTCCTCGAACTTGCGTGTCAAGTTTCCGCCTGCCTGACCGATTCCTAAAAATCCATACAATTTCAAATATTCTTTTTTATTCATTTTTCAAATCCTCCACTAATCTTTTCTTTGGTAACAACGATATTCCAGTTTCTGTAATATAATATGTTTTTGCTCTTGCAGCTTTTGCTGCTTCATCAACATATCCATACTTCTGTAATTCTTTTACCTTTTTATGTATAGTTGTTCGTTTACTTGTTCCTTCTCTGGTCATAATCTCATCAATAGTAAATCCTCTTACCTTGTTAGTCATTTCATTAGCCTTCAGAATTCCAAGAATCAAATACGAACATCTACTTAATTCCATATAATCACCTCTTTTCTGTCATATTCTTTTACTATCGGTTATTTAATTCCTCAAACCTTCATATTCTTTCACTTAAATAGTAAAAAAATATTTCTCTACCATATTCAATTTTCAACGTACATTTTTTGAGTACAAAAATTAAACATATGCGCTATATGTAGAATTACAACGCTCATATATTTCACTATTCTTCCACTCATTCAATTGTTAAGTTGGAAATTTTGCAGAAACGCTTGACTACTTAAAATAAATCTGTATTATATAAATATGTGTAGCGTTTCGCTATGCTTTGTTTTTAGAGAGAAATCCTAATTCCATCAACGGTGCGCCAACACCTCCGGAATGAAGATTTCTCTTTTTATATTACAACAGATATATTACTGCGAACGTTTGTTCTTGTCAATCATTTTTAGAACGTATGTTCTTTCTGTGTTTTTCTAAACATCTATTGCAAACTACCGTCTCTCCTATAAAGAAATTCTTTGGTATGAGAAAATAATACCACTACTTCCCTTTAAGGTCAAGTATTTTTTTGAATGATTATTTACTTTTCATTCTTTTTTATACTTATTGACTTTGTTTTTTAATTATCTTATAATTTTTAGTATAATAAATAGTGAGGTGTAGCTATGGCTAATGAAAAAATAACCATCACAGATAGATTACGCTGCGATATAATTGAACGCAGAAAATCCTATGGCCTTTCAAGTTATGAATTATCAGAACGCACAGGGAATGGACATTCTAAATTCTGGTTGCAAAATATTGAAAGTGGAAAGACAAAAAAAATAAGCAAACAAGATCTACTCTCCTTGTATATGACAATGGAAGGTGTAGATGAAGAAGATTATGTTACTGAACATATAGAAAAAATTTTAAATCAAAGTGTCGGAGATGATTCAAAAGAATGGTATGAGTTAATCAATATTTATGATGATTATTCTGAAAATTACAATGAAGATTCTCTGATGGATGAATTGGAAGAACTTTTAGAAGAGGAAATTGTTCCCCAAATTCGAAATTCTATTTTCGGAATGTCAATAAATCAAAAACAAGCCGCTTTATCTGCCTTAAAAAATTTTTATTATTCCTTATACACAAATTCTGATCTAGCCTTTGCTTTAATCAATATTCCCTTATTTGGTGTATCTGTTTTAGACAAAAAAGAATATTATGAAGCAATCAATGACTTATTAGCAATTGGCGCAAAATATAACGACTTAGTGATTAAAAATAAAAGTTTTGAAACAATACAGCAGTGGGAAGAACAAGATGAATATTTTAAAAAACTAGACCAAAAAACTATCTATACTGCGTTAAACAATTTTAAAAATATACTTCAAGAATTATATAATTCTATAAAATCCGATGATATTGATATGTTTGAATTGGTACGAAAATTTAATCTTGATGTCTCCTTTATGATAGAGCGTGGACAACCCAATGTATTAAAGCACTACCTTAAATCTTTTCACATTAGCACCGGAAAAGATTTTTCAACCCATATTAAAGAATGTGTCAGATGGTTTATAGGCTTTGAAGATGAATATAAGTTGCCATTTATTTTCGATGTCATTGACGAAAATCATTTACAAGATATATATGAATTTTTAAATAATTATGGCAATATCTATCCCACTGCTAAATAAAAAAATCTTCTGGATCAATTTTCTCTCATATGAAAACGGCACAGTCATTCTCTCACCTAATTGGTAATTGAACTGACTATGCCGTTTACTCTTTTAATATCTCTTATAGACATCTCCACGATTTCCGATATCTACCACGCACACTACTAATTTTCCATTATTTACAGTATAGATAACTCTATAATCACCTACCCGTAGCCTCAACTGAACCACTATACAATAAATCTTGATGACCTTTCAGACGTTTTATATTTTCACCTTCAGGAAGTTTATAAATTGCTCTAAGGACTCTCTCTTTGTCTGTCCGATTAAGACGCTTCAGAAATTTTTGAGCCGGTTTTTCCAAGACAATCTGATATCTCATAATACAATACCTTCTTGTTTTGCAAACTCTTCTATAGTAATCGTATCATATTTATCAGGACTGTCATCATTCAGATACTTCTGCACCATGTTTTCACAGAAAATATCGTCTTCCATCTCATCATCAAATTCTATTCCTTTTAAAAATAAAAGAATTTTCTCAATTTTGTATTCTGGTAATTTGTCAATAATCTGTTTCGCTTCTTCTCGATTACTCATATAATCACATCCTTTCTTGCTCTATTATATTTAACAGGCTATTGCGTATGTCATTAAAAGTCTGTTGGATTGGCGCAACTCGCATATTACTAACATCTTCTTCCGCTTCTGCCAGTATATGCAGCAATCCCTGTTCTGACTGCATAGAAATCTCATTGCAATGGTTTTTTGAATCTGCGGATGATCTTACTATATAACTGTCTCCTTTATATAGTGATATTATATCATAATCCTTATATATTAGATAATTTGTTTTGATGGTATATTGTTTCCGTGATGGAAATGGTTTTGTCCTGGCGGTGATGGTGAACTGATGGTTTATGTTCGTTATGTATTGTGTTTTTTGTTTTAATTGCATGCCATATATTGTATGTTTTTCTTTGTTTTATACTATATATTGTGTACGCAATTCTACATCACACCTATAAATTTTACATCGAACAGCAATTAGTTTCACATTGTGAAACTATCATAATCCCCCATAACAACTACTCTTCCCAAAGATTTTCCTTTATTAACACTATCTTCCTGAAAATCCTTTGATATTCCAAGCCCCATTGTTGGTACAGCATCTTCTCACCGACCGTAATACCGACACCTATTTTTTACCGTTTTATATCCTACTATTTTAGTAGGAATTTGTACAAACTCTACATTTGTCCGAACCCTACATATGATAAAGGACTGTACATTTCTGCACAGTCCACCAACAAATAAATCACAACACTTTATAGGTAGTTGTATCACCTATTCCATCATATCTTCCCGTTTCTCTTTTGTCAATAATAATTCTGCTGCCATAACACCTTGTTGGATAATCAGTCTTTACATCTCTAATTCTTTCCATGTCACTGACTATCCAATTTTCTTGACAATCAGATCAGGTACTTTTCCTACAAACTCAATCATATACTCATGATATTTATCATTGTAAAAAATTTCCATCACACATTCTCCGACAGAATATGTAGTACGGCTTGTACTCTTTCCTGTTTCTCTGTCTACAGCCTTGAATACAAGTTCATCAAATTCCGGTTCATATTCCACCTTTGCACACGGAATATCTAAACTGATACCATAATGATCTGTACTCTCCACGCTGACAAAATTTCCTGTTACTGCTTCTACAAATGCTTTTACTGTTACTGTTTTCATATTCTTACCTCTTTCCTCTAAATAATATCACTTTTAATGCTGTTGCAGTTTCTACATAGTCCCTGCAAATTATCAATCGTATTGACTCCACCTCTGGACAGTGGGAAAATATGATCGATTGTCAGATAATTTTCCATACTGGTATAATCATCAATTTGTAATGCTCTGCCACAGATTGCACATTTCCCATCCTGTCTCTGATATAAGATTTTCCGCTTTCCGCGTTTAGATGTTGTTGCAATCCTTTTACATTGCTTTTCATGCGATATTCTCCGCTGATTGATTTCACATGTTACCGTTTCCATCCCACACATAACCGCCACGATATAATCACAAAGTCCATCAACTAACCATCCATTTTGTGTGACAACAATCTGTTTTTTGAATTGTCTGTGCTTTATATAATACACTGCATGATTTTCTACCTTGGACTCTTTAGGCGGTGTACGTGTGTACCGATTTGGAATTATGATTTTATCAACACGCATTTCCATCATCATATACACACGCCTCCCTCTCTCTAAAAGAATTTGTCAACCAGAACTTTAATGATTGCTTTTTTCAGTTCCTCTGTATAGTCTGATAAATCAACAGCAATACTACAATCCATCTGCTCCAGCTTCTCATTTTCTGCATCTGTAAATCCAACCTCAATTGTTGTATGGATTGGCTCATTTGCACGGATAACAACACGCAAATATGTGAAATCAATCTTTACCGGCTTATCACTCCATACAGATGGAATGTTGAATCCGTGTTCCCTGTTAAATTTTTCAATTTCTCTGGTACGATTTACTTTCCCGATCTCAATTGCTTTCTCCACTTCTTCCCTTAATCCGTCAGACATAGAACAGATATCAATGGACACTTCCATGTAATCTTCATCAAATGTGATATTGCCTAACTCCAACACTCCGATGTTTGTTGTTTCTGTTCTTGATTTCCATTTTAACATAATTCAATACCTCTTCTTTCCTTATTATATGTGTATTATTTTTTTAACAGTTTTGTATCATCAAACCATTTTGTGTGACCTTTGGATTCATCAAAACAGATTTTCGGCTGTGTAATGATACTTTTTCCTATTGACTGTACGCCTCTATCTTTGTCTGTCTTAACTGCAAATTGCATTTCTTGCTTCTCCATGTTTCTTTCACCTCTTCTATTCTCTTTCATACAAAGATACTTTTAATAACCTACTGCTATGTAATACAGAAACATCCCTACAAAGAATCCTACTGCACATAGTCCAAGTTTAAAGGATGGGAACCTCTCTGATTGTTGTATCTGTCTCTTCTGTTTTCTCTTGTGATCCACTGGAATCAATTCAATCTGTTTCTCTGGTTCAATATTGATTAAGTCCAACTGGCATGTATCATAAAAATTCATCACTGATGCCCCTCCTCTCTTATAAGAATCTGCATTTGAAGCATTTCAGAAAACCATGATTCTGCATCAACAAAGTTTTCTTTGTCTCCATATTTTTCAAACCATTTCAGCCAGTCTTTTCTTGATAATGTAATCGGTCGTTCTTCTTCAAAATATGTATATAGGCTATTCATAACTACTTTTCTTTCTCCCCGTCATGCCGATAGGACAGCTTTTGAATTATCTGATTCTTAATACGTTATAACTTGTTGTTCTTTCAAATGGTTTCAAATCGTCTCCTAAGATATCCTTTAACTTATCCTTATCCAGTGTAGTTCTGCTCTGTGCTTTATAAGTAATTTTTGCACTGTCTGTAATTTCTGAATCGAGATTGTGTTCTGTCATATATAGGATGACTTCATGCTCAACTGCTTTTACTTCATTTTCAAGTTCTTCTTTCATAGCTTTAAGACTTCTTAATTCCTGTACTTTCTGTTCTAATTCTGTTTTTGTGATACACATAACTTCTTCTCCTTCTTCTTATGATTTATTTGTTGTTACAACCCTTTAAGCATCTTCCTGACTATTTCTGCATCATTCCGACCGATCACAGGGATATGACTTAAAGTTTATGAGTGCTTTCGGCTGTCTCGGTTGTTTTGTGGGTCTGTTTTGTTTGACCTTGTGATTGTATTGTACACTTGTTTTAGGTGTATGTAAATTGACATTATCAACAAACTATACACCTGTTTTTTGTGTATATTATACACTTTTAACAAGTGTATGTTTTGTGATATACTTTTCTATAAACACTTGCTATGAGTGTATTACATATGATATACTTTGTTCAAAAGGGAGGGTTTGTCATGTTGAAATATAAAATTGATATCTTGGAATCTTTAAAAGAAAAAGGATATACTTCATATAAAATAAGAAAAGAAAAACTGATTGGAGAATCACAGTTACAAAAAATAAGAACTGGTGAAATAGCAAGCAAAGAAACTTTAAATACTATATGTAAATTATTAAATTGTCAGCCAGGAGATATATTGGAATATATAGAAGAAACCGAATAGCTTTATGCACTTGTTTTATGTGTGCATTATACACTAAAATCAAGTGCTTTTTTGTGCATAAAATCAATATACATGCACTCGATTTAGGTGTATAATAATTTCATCAAATAAATCACACACATAAAAGGAGAGATTATTGTATGAGTAAATCAGTGTATGAAATGGTAACAGACAGAATCATTGAACAGTTAGAAAATGGTGTAATTCCTTGGCAAAAACCTTGGCATGGTGTAGCAAATGGAGCATACAACAGAATCACAAGGAAACCTTATTCCTTATTAAATCAGATGCTATTAAAATATACGGGTGAATATGCTACTTTTAAACAGTGGACAGAATTAGGCGGTCGCATTCGCAAAGGAGAGAAATCAGAAATACTTGTATTCTGGAAGATATTACCTGTTGAAGAAAAGAAAGAAGACGGAACAACAGAGATTAAACAGATTGCAATGTTGAGATATTATAATGTCTTTCATATTTCACAGGTAGATGGTATTGAGCCGTTATCATATGAACCAAAAGAACTGTCACCACTGGATGAAGCTGAAAAAGTAATCAGTGATTATCTTACAAGGGAACATATCGTATTAGAGAATACGACATCTAATGAAGCGTATTACTCATCTATTCGTGATCTTGTGCATTTACCACTTATGGAACAGTTTCAGAATGAAGCAGAGTATTATAGCACAGCATTTCATGAATTAACGCACAGTACAGGACATAAGAACCGTTTAGACCGTCTCAACTCTGCAACAACTGCACGTTTTGGTAGTGAGGACTACAGCAAAGAGGAACTTGTTGCAGAAATTGGAAGTGCAAACATTATGAATATTCTCAGTATTGAGACAACAGAAAGTTTCAGAAATTCAACTGCTTATATACAAAACTGGTTATCTGTATTGAGATCAGATGTAAAATTCATTGTTTCTGCATCTTGCAAAGCAGAAAAGGCAGTCAAGTATATTTTAAATGAAGTATAGAACTTTTTAGGGTGTAAATTATAGTTACACCCTATTGTTATATTTAGATGGATATAGAGATATGCAGATGTGAGAAAGAAACGGTTTGTTGCTACTACATTACTACTATTAACAACTGGTACATCATTCACAGGATGTCAGCATAATATGATAGATAATACAGATATGATACAGATAGAGAACAGAAAGAGCACAGCTATTAACTACATAGATATGAATCGTGTTACAGAATACAGCGGAACAGATACTGGATTGCAATTATATTTTGAGGATGGAACTGGTTACTATTTAGAAGTCCCACAACGTCAAGAGGGAATGACAGAAATATATTATATTTTCACACAAGAAGATCTTGAGTGTTTATCTCATGCGCTTGAGAATCAGAATGAAAAGATTATTATTGAGGTTCCTAATGGTACTGTTTTAGACTCTGAAGGAAATGGGATTGATACTCTTGGTTATGATAGAGGTTTATTGTAAAACAACGTTTCTGTTTGATACTAAAGCCCATCCTGTATGTATATAATCTTAGAACAAACTCCGCTGATAATATCCCATATAGAATAGACTCATTGCTCCGATAAGTCCAACGTAAAAAAATAGGCTGAGAGTTCCCGAAGCTCTCAACCTGTTATAAATTTTCTATATGTAGAGGGATTTTTCTATTTTGTAGTATGATCGTTTTTTCTGTTTTGGGTGGAAATCCGTGGAGTTTAAATTGTTGCTTATCTGGGTACCTCATTTTACAGTAGGAGTCCACTGGCAACAGTACCCCCCGGTATTAAACATTTTTAGCTCTTGTTATATATCAAATATAGCAGGTATGGGTTCTATCCACACGCCACGGATAAATTTTAAGCCCCGAAGATCTAAAAGTAGCTTTTACAATTGTTACACTTCCACTGCTTTCCTATTTTCTTACTTCCAATTCCAAACATCAATGTACTGGCGAAACGGCTCGTACCGGACACTTTAGTAAGGTTGGTTGAATTACAGTATGGACAGCGCGGTTTGGAATCTTCTATTTTCTTGCGTTCTGCTTCTGCTTCTTGAGCTTCTACTTGCGACCGGAATTGTGACATTTTTAATTCGTACTCTATGATATCGTCATCGTGCAGTTTTATCATTGCATCATAGAAGTCTGTGGAATCTGAGATTTTTTCAAGAATTTTTAAATCAAGTGCTGGGAAATCAATATCTACAAGATTTGATTGGCAATCTGGACATATTTTTGCATCGTCTGTTAAAGTCCATAGGTATCCATACTTATCTCCCCAATATCTTATTTTCTTTTCATCATGACACTTTTTGCAAAACTTAATCATTTTATCCCCCTATATATTTTTAATTGCAAGTTATTTATATATAATTTATCAGAACAAAATACGATTGTAAACTACGACTCTGAAACGGATAAATTTTCAACATTTTTCGATAATTTTAATAAAGAATTAAAGCCTAAGTTCAATAAAGATACATTAAATTTTGCAAAAGAGTTTAATAAGTTAGGAGATAATGCAAAATCACAAAATTTAGACATATTGATATCCCAATTCAAAGAAGTAGATTCCAGCGTCATTGACATGGCGAAATCTGTTCAAAACGGTTCTATGGGAATGGACGATTTCAAAGCGAAAACTTTGGATGCCACTACTGCTTCTTCTAAATTCAGCAGAATGGCAAAAACTGCTGGTACCGCACTGAAGTCAATCGGTGCTACTGCTGCAAACATGATTGGTGGTTTTCTTATTGCAGAAGGAATTAGTTTAGCAATACAGGGAATTTATAATCTTGTAAATGCAGATAAGATCGCAATTGAAAATGGTCAAAAGGCTCAACAGGAAATTAAGGAAGTATTTGATACTTACAACGGAAAAGTCGATACAGTTAAATCACTAGGAAAGAAATTTGCACAAGATGCAGATTCTATCAAGACCACGGGTGATGCGGTAGAGAGTATGTATGTTGTAGAACGGGTGAGAGAGCAAATTTTCCCTCACCTGTTTAATATTTCATTACCGCATTGATTACAATTATTACTTATACTTCAACCATATTCTTGCTCTGTTCTGATATATTCGTCTCCAATAGAGTTCTATTACTATCAAAACCATTATATCATAAGATAAAATCCCCATACCAAATTAAATGTATATCTCCATCTTGAAACCATCCGACTACCTGACAATCATTTTCCACATCACTCCAAACCGTACATTCTTCATCCGTCAATGTTTCAAAATACTCACCATCTGACACGTAATCAAGACAATCATTCAATAACTTTTTCATATCATTATATTCTTTTTCAGTTTGTTCTGAATTAGATTTCCATTCTGCTGATGTAATTATATTTTCTCCAGAGATTGTATCCCATCCATGTGTAATAGTTCCATCTATACCCATTATTTCCAGATGAGACAAACCATCTATAAGATCAGGGTCAATTTGTATAGATCCTGTGCTACTCACACTTTCTCCAATCATTTCTATATACGGTTGATAATTTTCTTTTGTTACTGTAATTTTTCTAGTCCTTAAATATGAAATAAGCCCCAACACAAGTACAATTGAAACAATAACTCCAATTCCTGTCAGACGAACAATTTTCTTCTTTTTGACAGCTTCGCTTTGCTGCTTCACTTCTTCCTCTTGCGCTCGCTTTTCACCCTCACGTTTTTCTTCTTCACGTTGAATCAAAAACTGTTGATATCCATTCTCAATATTTTCTTTGGCATACTTCCTTGCTTCTTCTTTAGAAGTTCTGCACGACATACAAACATTTTCTGTATTGATTTCTCCACAAACACATTGCCAATATTCGTCAGATTCAATCATATGATATCTTGCAAGATTAGATACGGTTCTTTGCGCATAAGCCAAATATTGTGTATCCAACGGTTCTTGACAGCTTTTTACCATTTTAGGTTCTTTCAATTCTTCTATTGTTCCATCAGAATAGCAGATTTGTTTAATATTTACCTTTACTTTTCTTATTTCCGAATTCGGCAGCATAACCCTTTTGATTGATTCCAAGAACTTAGGTCTTAAATATAAGTCCTGCACGATCAAGGAAAAGCTCTCTTCTCCGTTTACCAACACTGGATTTCCGAATGAATTATATCCTTCTATACAAAGATTTAACGCTGAGATAGGATCCGTAGTTACATTGAATACTGTAAGTTTTAAATATACATTTTCATTATTGTCTTTTTCAATCTCTATTCCTTTTATACGAACTTTAGCATTGATATCTATATCCTCACATGTAACAAAATTGACAGAGCTAACTGAATTTATTTGAATGCTTTCTGTACTATTGTTACTGTTTTTGATGCTGCTACTAGAAGTTGATTCTTGTTTCTCAGGCAATGAAATTGCATGTAATACTGCTACAATCCAAATCAAAAATCCATAGAGATACCAGACTCCAAAACTCTTTCCCTTTCTCTCAGCAATACTTGCTGGTAATATTGCCAAACATGCATCTATAATTAACCAAACTACAATCCACATATCATTCCCTCCAAACTCTCATCTGTACTTTACAGTAAATCAGGCAAGAGTATTCCTCTCCTGCCTGAATATACTGCTCATTCTATTCGTAATATGAACCACTTTTATAATGTGGTGTATATTCTAATGTATATCCATCTAAAGAAATTTCTCCCGGAAGATATACTTCAACTGTTGCTTCCTGTCCTAATGTTAGTGATTTCATGAGCTGTCACAAGATTGCTCACAGATACGGTTAAGCATCCATGAAATTCTGGATGACGCTTTATGAATCTCATTTAATGCCTTGGTTGTAAATATCTCCTGCTTACACTGTTCTATTTCAGAATAGTCAAGATGGTGACAAATGCCATAATTTTCTTTCCTACCTAAAATAAAACCTTCCTTATGACGTTTCACTTATTCTCTTTCTTTTTGTACTATAATTTTCATCCCAAGATCTCCTTGTTGTAGTACAATTCGATATTCATCACCATCTTCTTGCCATCTCCAATGTGATCCGCCAGTTTCATTAGGTTCGCCATATAGTAGTTTCATATTATCATAAAGATGTTCTACATTTTCTCCAAGACCAGGATTCCATGTCGCAGTATTTGTATAATCAATAAATGAAGGCAATGTATTTGAATATGTAATCGTTCCTTCTAATCCAAACAATACCATTTCTTCATTGTATCCATCATCCACATCACCAATACAGTTCTTGATTAGTTGAATATTTTTATCTGTTTCTTTCAGCATACGTTCCACTTTTTTATTTTCAATTTTCGGGAACAATAGAACTATCACAATAATAATACTCAGAAGAATCCCAACTAATAAAATTGACTTAAACAAATGTTTTCTCTTTGTTTGTCTTATAGGATAACCACAATTTGGACACGCTGTAGCCTTACTTGATATTTCTTTGCCACATTCTGAACATTTTATAAGTGCCATATTGTTCTCCCTTTATTCAATATATATACTCATTGCTTCATAATATTTTGCTACTGCTGTATCAGCATCATTAAAATTATTTGTAAATGTTTGCAATGAGCCTGTTGGATTAGTCACTAAATTAGTCAATTCTAAATACGCATCATAAAAATTTTTAAGTTCAGAATATGCTTCAACATGCTCTTCTGGTGGATTTGTTAATTCCTTCATTAAAGATTTCACAGTTTCTTGATTCGTTTTAATATCATTTAACTTTTTAGCAAACTCACTATCATCAAATAATTCTTGCAAAGAATCATTAAAATCACCATGCCCACTTACATATTTATTTGTTTCCGGATTATATTTTTGATAAATAGTATCTGACCAAACATCATGAATTAGATGTCCTGCCGCTTCTGCATCTGCTGCTCCTGATATCATCACTAAAACTGTTGACGACAAGTTTTCAGTATAGTCCTGAGATAGTTTCAGTGCTTGCTCCTCTGCTAATTGCTCTGCTTTCTGTTTCTGATTATCTCTAACAACTACAAATATACAAATTGATGCAAGCATAATGGCTATAATCAAAATACCTATTTTAAGAATCTTCTTTTTACGCTTCTTCTCTGCCTCACCCTTTATTTGTTCTTCTGTAGGAACTGGACAACCACATTTAGAACATATCTGTTCGTCATCCCGTAACTCTTCTCCACATTCTAAACATATCTTTTTTACTGGTTCTGATTCTTTTAATTTAGTTTTACACTGCGGACATTCAATCGCCTTATCACTTACCTGTCTCCCACATTCCGGACACTGAATCAATGCCATACACATTCCCTCCTACTCTTCTTTCCCATAACTTTCTCTCCTAAATCCCATCCCTACACCACAATCACCTTAATTATAAGAACTCCGCTCCATAAAGTCAACTAATCCAATACTTTTTCCACCTATTAAATCCATATTATATAGTAAACTATCAAATATGGAGGTATTGAAATGGTTGACTTTGGTATCACATTGAAAACTTTACGGACACAGAACAATTACACGCAAGTTCAATTAGCTCAAAAATTAGGTCTGACAAAATCTGTGATCAGCGCATACGAAACTGGTCTGCGCTTACCTTCTTACGATGTTTTAATCAATATTGCAAAAATCTTCAAGGTCAGCACAGACTATCTGCTTGGCATGGATAACCGACAGGAGATTGACTTGTCTGGATTGACACCTGAAGAAATCACAGCACTCAAAAATCTGATAAAAGCTATGAAACATAGGTAAAAAATAGGGCAGCAGAATGTATTGATATAACTCAATCACTCCACTGCCCTTTTCTATACGTCTATTTGCCCCTTTATCAACGTTTTATCTCTTCCATGCCAAATAATTCTATTAAGCGAAAAGCATCGTATAATCCGGCGATATAAGCGTTAATTCCATACTCATAGTCTACCCTATCCTTATAGAAGAATAACTTGTCACAGATCAGACGTTGTTCCTCTGATAGATATAATTCCATATATGCTTGTTCCACTTCATTCAGTTCTTCCACATCCTTTTGGTATTCCCTATCCTCTGATAGAAACTTCTGCACGCTAACCTCTTTTAAAATATCGGCAGCAGATTTTACCAGTTCTCTAAATCTATCTTCCATTCTCACATTCACCTTCCATATGTATATTTCACAACGTCTTTTACAAATTCATCAATGGACTTGTTTTTACCCCTAATTCAAGTACATCTTCATCTTGTAGAGACTGCAGGTAAATTTTAGTAATATTGATATTACTATGCCCCAGTAATCGGGACAGGGTATATAGATCACATCCATTCTTCAACTGTGCCTGCGCAAAATAATGCCGACATGTATGTGGACTACTTCGAATATGTTTTCTGACCTTACAAGCTTTTGCACAATCTCCTACAATCTTTTCAACTGCCTCCGGTGTAAGTTTTCTTCCATTTTGTGATAGAAATAAATATTCTGTTTGATAAGCAAATTTGTCTTTTATGTATTCTGCTCTTACACGCTTATATTTAATCAATGTTTTGTTTAATATCGGAGAGACTGGAACAACCCGTTCTTTTTTCCCTTTCCCCATAATCATAATATATTCCTCACGAATACTCGTTAATAACAAATTGCATAATTCAGAATTTCTTATCCCTGTATCAAAAAGAGTGATCATAATCAGTTTATTTCTAATACTCAAATATCTGCTCCCACTGTAATACACTACCATCTTCTTAACTTCGTTATTATTAAAAGTAGTAATAAGTGTCATAGGCTCCTTCTGGAATTTAACTTTATCCATTGGATTATTGAATAGATACTCTTCATCTATACAATACCGATAGAACGCCCTCATACTTTTTATAATTCCATTGATGTAGCTTGGCATTCTTCCTAAAGAAGATAGCTGTTCCAGATAAGCCTTGATTAGCTTGCAATGAACCTTTTCTAACTCACTGACTTGATATTCATTCCGGATAAATGTGATAAATCTTAAATTATTATTTTTATACCCTTTGATCGTCCTTTCACTCATCCGTCTCAATTTACAGTCGAATATAAATTCTTCCAAAACATCCGTCAATTGCATAAAAAAATAACTCCTTTCTGTCATGTCTATAACAATAAACACGACGTACTCAGAGTTATTTATCTGAAGCATAATTGCTGTTTTCGTATATTCGTAACTGAAGTTATACTTTTGTCCCGTATATCATCACGGGTACAGATTTTCTTCTTTCTTTTACCATAGTGATCCCTCCAAACCATTGATAAACAACTTCTGATTTTATTCTAATGTATGTTTATTATGGTTTCATTATCACTATTTAAAATCTATGTAAGGTGTGCTTACTCATCCCAGTTGTGGTACACGTCCTGAACATCATCATCCTCATCGAGAAGATCCAGTGTTTTCTGGATATTTTTGATATCCTCTTCACTTGTCAGCTCCACATAAGTCTGTGGGATCATTGTCACTTCCGCATCTGCCATGACGATTCCTGCTTCCTCTAATTTCAGGCGCACTTCACTGAAATCTTCCGGAGCAGTCAGAATCTCAAAACTCTCCTCTTCTTCTGAAAAATCTTCCGCCCCAAAGTCCAGAGCCATCATCATCAGTTCATCTGCATCCATATCGCAGTCTTCTTTTGCAACGATGATCTGTCCCTTTTCATCAAACATAAAAGAGACGCATCCCGGTGTTCCTACATTTCCGCTTCCTTTTGTGAATGCATTTCTTACGTTGGATGCAGTACGGTTCTTGTTGTCTGTCAGTGTCTTTACAATGATCGCTGTTCCGTTTGGCCCGTATCCCTCGTATGTGATGTGTTCGTAGTTGTCTCCAGAACCTTCTCCTGCCGCTTTCTTGATGTTTCTGTCGATCGTATCATTCGGCATGTTGTTTGCTTTCGCCTTTGCGATCACATCACGCAGACGGCTGTTGTTTGCCGGATCCGGACCGCCGCCTTCTTTTACTGCAACCGCAAGCTCTCTACCAAGCTTCGTAAAAATCTTTCCCTTTGCTGCATCATTTTTCTCTTTTTTGTGCTTAATATTTGCAAATTTTGAATGTCCTGACATTGCTCAATTCTCCTTTTATCTCATAAACTCGTTGTTCCATTTTATCACTCTTTTTTCGTTCTGTAAAGTTGTAACGCTGACATTTCCCGCCCATTTCCATTATGTAGGAAGTTCCAGGCTGATGCGGATCGCTTCATTGACTTCTTCCATAAATGTTCCGTCCACATGGCAGATATACTCCTTCAGCCGCTTTTTGTCCAATGTTCTGATCTGCTCCAGAAGTACCACTGAATTTTTCACAAGCCGGTATTTTTTTGCACTGATTTCAATGTGGGTAGGCAGCTTTGCTTTGTTCATTCTGGATGTGATCGCTGCACAGATCACTGTAGGACTGTGCTTATTTCCCACATCATTCTGGATAACCAGCACCGGCCGCACACCGCCCTGTTCTGAACCGATCACCGGACTTAAATCCGCATAATAAATATCCCCTCGTCTGACTGTCACGTTCTATTCACACTCCGATTCTTATACTTCAATTTTCTCCCCCTCAGGGAAGTATACTTGAGTATTCCCGCTTTTATCGGATGTATTCAACTGACATTTATTTTTCCAAAAGGTTGCTTCCCTTATAAACCCGGGGAATTCTTTTTCCAAGACAGCAGACAAATTCATAATTGAAACGACCGCAGATCTCGCTAAGTTCCTCCACCGTGATCTCATCGTCTCCGTCTCTTCCGATCAGAACGACTTCATCCATAAATACAGTATCCGGAATATCAGTCACATCTACCATAAACTGATCCATACAGACACGTCCCAGTATCCGTGCTCTTTTCCCACGGATCAGGACTTCTCCGCGATTAGATAAGCCTCTCGCATAACCGTCCCCGTATCCTACCGGAATGGTAGCCACTTTCATTTTCTTATCTGCCGTAAAAGTCCCTCCGTAACTGATGGAAGCTCCCGGCTCTACTTCTTTCACAAAGCTGACGTGGCTGATCAGGCGAAGTGCCGGCTTTAAGTCCACAGTCTCTTTTTTTACTTCCTCTGACGGATACAGTCCGTACAACGCAATTCCCGCACGGACCAGATTTTGTTTCCACTGTGGAAAATCAATGATTCCCGCGCTGTTATCGCAATGGTATTGCGAAATCGAAATCCCCCGCTTTTCAACCTCATTTCTCATCCATACAAATTTTCTGTACTGCTCTTCTGAAAATGTTTTATCCAGCTCATCTGCTTTTGCAAAATGCGTAAACATTCCTTCCAGGCATACATTTGGAAGTTTTTCAATCTGCCCGATCAGATCTGCGCTCTCCTCTGTTGCCGGAAATCCGAGCCGTTCCATCCCTGTATCGATCTTGATATGAAAATACGCTGCTTTTCCCAACTTTCGGGCAAGATTCGAAATCTCCTGTGCCATATCCAGTGTGTATACTGTGGCGCGCACCTCTTCTTTTATCATTTCTTCATACTGGTTCGGGAACACACATCCCAGCACCATCGTCGGTTTTTGAATTCCCGCTCTGTGAAGCTCCACTGCTTCTTCCAGAGTCGCAGTCGCATAGCCCCATACATCCGGATCGTCATCCAGCATACAGGCAATCGGAACCGCACCATGTCCATATCCGTCTGTTTTCACTACGGCAATAAATTTTGCGCCTTCTCCAACCCTCTTTTTCATCTGTTCCATGTTATATGAAATTGCATCCAGATCAATCTCTGCATACACTCTGCTGTGTTTTTCCATCATTATCTCCCCTTTTCTGTCTTTTTGATACAAGCTGCGATCCCCTCTGTCAGATCTTCTGCCAGAACGCTGTAAGCGCCTCTCCTCTCTCTGGCTGCATCTCCTCCACAGGCATGAAGATACACTCCCAGCACAGTCCCTTCATACACTTTCATATGCTGCGCCAGAAGCCCTGTGATCACCCCGGCAAGCACATCGCCGGAACCGGCCTTTGCCATCGCACTGTTTCCAGCAGTATTCAGAAACATCTGTCGGTCTTTTCCTGCCACAAGCGTACGTGCATCCTTCAGTACACAAACAACACCATAGCTGTCTGTAAATTCTTTTAACGCAGCAAATCTGTTTTTCCCAAGTTCCGGGATGGTACACCCCAAAAGTCCTGCCATTTCTTTCATATGTGGTGTCAGTACAAATGGCTTTTTTTCTTTTGGAAGAAGTTCCATATGATCCGCCAAAAGATTCAAACCGTCTGCATCGATCACACATGGGACCTCTGCATATTTCATCAAATAAGAAAGTATCTGCCCGGCGGTCCTGCTTTTTCCAAGTCCGCATCCGATACAGATTACATCTGCCCACTTCAAAAGACTTTGCAGTTTTTCTTCCTCATATTCTGTATAGGTGGATACGATCGCTTCCGGTAAGAGCTGCTGCAAAATCGTCCGGTTCGATTCTTCTGTATAGATCTGTACCAGACCGCCACCACTTATATAAGCTGCACGTGCACTTAAGTATGCCGCACCAGACATCCCCTTACTGCCCGTGATCATCAGAATCTTTCCATAACTTCCCTTGTGGGAATTCTTTTTCCGATCCGGAAGAAATTTGGAAAGATCCGATTTTTCCAATGTGTAACAGACTTCCGGATTTTCTTCAAAAAGTTTTGTCCCGATCCCGATTTCCACAGGGATTACCTCGCCCGCATAATCGGATCCCGGAAACAAAACAGTTCCCAGTTTCTCACATGCAAAAGAAACTGTCAAGTCCGCATGAAATGCCGTTCCCAGCACCTGTCCGTCAAAAGAGCTGATTCCTGACGGAATATCGATTGCCACTTTCTCTGCATGTATCTGGTTCATTTCTTCGATCACATCTTTATAATGCCCCTCGATCGTCCTGCTTAAACCTACACCAAACACAGCATCTATGACAACAGTATATTCTTTTGGGAGAATGTTTGTGACAACGGAAACACCCAGATTGGATGCGATCTGCCTCTGCTGTCTGCATTCTTCACTCATGGATGTTTCTTTCCCTGCAAAAACCGCACACACATCTTTTCCCTCCAGATAAAGAAGTCTTGCAACGGCGAATCCATCTCCACCATTATTTCCACTTCCGCACACAACAAGACAGTGATCCAGACTGATTCCTTTCTCTTTCATCACTTCCACTGTTTTCAGAGCTGCCCGCTCCATCAATACCAGAGAAGGAATCCCGATCTTTTGAATCGTATATTCATCCGCTCTCTGCATCCACGCTCCGTCTGGTAAATATCTCATACCCAATCTCCCTTCTGCTCCTGAAAAGAAAGGACGTGCAGCCAGACATTTTCCGACCACACGCCTTTGCACATGAACTGAGTTATTCTTACTTGTTTTGTTCTTCCCGGTGACGACTGACATTATATGACAGCTTCATCAGACTGTCTGAAAGATGTACGCTTTCTACGATCACATCTTTTGGCAGATTCAGATCTGTATGTGCAAAATTCCAGATAGCCTGGATTCCATTGTCCACTAATAACTCTGCAACTTCTTTTGCTTTCGATTTTGGAATCGTCAGTGCTGCAATCTCAATCTCATTGTTCTGAAGAAATTCCTGCAGCTCATCCATCATCCGTACCGGGATTCCGCGGATGGCAACTCCTTCAAGCCGGGGATTCACATCAAAAAGTCCTTTTAAAATAAATCCGCCTTTTTCAAAAGAGGCATAATTGGCAAGAGCCTGTCCCAGATTACCTGCACCTATGATAATGAAATTGTGGCTTCTGTCCAGTCCGAGAATCTTGCCGATCTCCGTATATAAATATTTTACATTATACCCGTATCCCTGTTGCCCGAATCCCCCGAAATTATTGAGATCCTGTCGAATCTGGGATGCCGTGACATGCATCTTCTTACTTAGATCGTTGGATGAGATCCTCTCCACCTGATCTTCCATCAAATCTCCAAGGTATCTATAATATCTGGGGAGCCTGCTGATAACTGCACGGGATATTTTTCTTTCTTCCACTGATTGTACCCTCCAATTTTAATCTTTTCTTATTATATAGAATTGTGAAAGATAAGTCAAACTTTTATATTGTATTTTGCCGTGTTTTCGTTATAATGAAATGGTGATGATTCGAAATAATCAGTTATTGTCAAAATACAGGAGGAATTTCATGATACTCGCATGTCATAGTTTAAATAAATCATTCGGCGACCATCTCATTGTCCGGGATGGCTCTTTTCATGTAGAAGACCGTGAAAAAGCTGCACTTGTCGGCGTCAACGGTGCAGGAAAATCAACAATCTTCAAAATGATCGTAGGAGAACTGCCTCTGGATGAAGGAGACGTTATTCTAACAAAAGGAAAGACGCTTGGCTATCTTGCCCAGCATCAGAATCTGGATACTACAAACACGATCTATGAAGAACTAAAAACTGCAAAATCTGATATTATCGCTCTGGAGGCCCAGATCCGCGCCATCGAACTGGAGTTAAAATCTCTTTCCGGAGAGGAACTGACAAACCGTTTAAACACTTACAACCGGCTGATGTCAGAATTTGAATCGAAAAACGGTTACGCCTACGAAAGTGAGATCACCGGTGTTTTAAAAGGTCTTGGCTTTACAGAAGAAGAATTCTCAAAACCCACAGACACCCTTTCCGGCGGTCAGAAAACCAGGGTATCTCTCGGAAAACTTTTGCTCACAAAACCAGATATCCTGTTGTTGGACGAACCGACCAACCACCTGGATCTGAACTCCATCAGCTGGCTGGAGACGTATCTTCTGAACTATCCGGGTGCAGTTCTGATTGTTTCCCATGACCGGTTTTTCTTAAACCGCGTTGTGACAAAGGTCATCGAGATTGAAAACGGCTCTGTACGCATGTATACCGGCAATTACAAAGACTATGCACAGAAAAAACAGATGATCCGGGATGCGCAGCTCAAAGAATATTTAAACCAGCAACGTGAAATCAAGCATCAGGAAGCAGTCATTGAAAAACTGCGCTCTTTCAACCGTGAAAAATCAATCAAACGCGCGGAAAGCAGGGAAAAAATGCTCTCCAAAATCACACCTGTCGAAAGACCCGCAGAAGCGGCAAGAGAGATGCACTTTACACTGGAACCTTCCGAAGTCAGTGGAAATGACGTTTTAAGTATCGAATCCCTCGGGAAACGTTTTGACAGTCAGGTGTTATTCCATGATATCAGCTTTGAAATCAAGCGCGGAGAGCACGTAGCGATCATCGGAGACAATGGAACCGGAAAAACAACACTCTTAAAAATACTCAATCAGGTCGTAGAACCGGATTCCGGAAGTTTTACACTGGGTTCTAAGGTTCAGATCGGATACTACGATCAGGAACATCATGTGCTGCATAATGAAAAAACTATTTTCGACGAGATTTCTGACGATTATCCGACACTCACCAATACGCAGATCCGAAACACTCTTGCAGCATTTCAGTTTACCGGAGACGATGTCTACAAGCTGATCCGGGATTTAAGCGGTGGAGAAAAAGGACGTGTCTCTCTTGCAAAACTGATGCTTTCAGAAGCCAATTTTCTGATTCTTGACGAGCCGACCAACCACCTGGATATTACTTCCAAAGAAATTCTGGAGCAGGCACTCAACGAATATACCGGCACGGTTCTGTACGTATCCCACGACCGGTACTTTATCAACCAGACTGCCACCCGGATTCTGGAACTGGTCAACCAGACTTTTGTCAATTATATCGGAAACTATGATTACTATCTGGAGAAAAAAGAAGAACTGACCGCCGCATACGCCACCCCGGCTTCTGATCAGACAGTTCCTCAAAATACCACAGAATCGGCACCTTCAGACTCCAAACTAAGCTGGCAGGAACAAAAGGAACTGCAGGCAAAAGAACGAAAACGAAAAAATGAACTGAAAAAGACGGAAGACCGAATTGCTGTTCTGGAAGAACGAAATGTGGAAATCGACGAGCTGATGACGCAGGAAGAAGTCTATTCCAATTCTGTCAAATGTCAGGAACTTGCATTGGAAAAAGATGCAAACAATACCGAACTGGAAGAACTGTACGAAAAATGGGAAGAACTCGCAGAATAATCTGCGAGTCCTTTCCATTTCATTTTCTAATATCACTTCTTCCAGATAGGAGTCATTTCTTTTAATATCTCCGGTATTTTTTCATAAAAATTTTCCACATCAAACTTTCCATAGTATATGATATCCATATCCGCAGCTTTTCCGAGATAGATCATCTCATCTTCGTTCTGCTCTTGCAAATGAGGTTGTATATATGTGGACCACAGGTTTCGATTTAAATAAACCATTGCAATTTCCCTTTTTTCTGCTCCCTCTCCCACTGTTACAGGGTTACAAAAAACAGAGCCTGCCGAATCACTTCCTGCATAGGATAAATAGGCATTCTCTCCGACTATTTCCACTTCCATTTTCTGTGGATCAAACGGGATCGGCTCTTTCGGAAGCACCAGAATTGTATAAACTCCTGCCAGAAGGGCGCACACAAGAATCGCCCCAAGTATTGCTGCTGCGATCCTACGGTTGATCAATCTGTGTTTTAATTTCTGAAACAGTTCTTTTTCTGCCTGATTGATTTTTTTCTTATTCGGCAATATTATTTTTGCCCGCATTTTTTCCATTTCTTTTCTGCAGTCTTCACATTCCTTCAAATGTTCTTCTACCAGCTTCTTTGTATCCTCACTCACAATTTCATCTACATACAGCGGCATGATATCCTGTATTACATTACAACTGATTTTACTCATATCCCTGCTCCTCCATATACTCTTCAATTTTCTTTTTCGCTCTATAAAAAGTAACTCTCGCCCAGCCGGAACTTTTTTGAAATAATGTTCCGATTTTTTCATAAGAAAGTTCTCCAAACACCCGCAAATTAAACACTTCTTTATATGGTTCTTCCATATTGTGAAGGAACTTGTGAATCAAAAATGCCTTTTCTTCATTCACCAGATTTTCTGCAAAATGAACTCCTACATCTACTACGTTTTCATACTCTGTCCAATCTGCATCATGCTTTTTTCGTCTGCAGTAGCTAAAATATGTATTCTTCGCAATTGTAAAAAGCCAGGCTCTGATATCCTTTCTCCCGTCAAATTGATTCAGAGATTTTAATGCTTTTACAAACGTCTCCTGCGCAATTTCTTCTGCTGTCACTTCATCCGGCGTCAGGCTGCGAACATATAGAAAAACTTCCCGAAAATACAGCTGATATATTTTTTCGAACTCCACATCTCCCCCTCCTTTCACCTTAATAACTGCTCACATTCTAAAACGTTACAAATCTTTTCATTTTATTATATAAAAAAATACATACTTTACAAAATTGTTTTTTTGCCCTGTTTTATCTCGTGATCATTCTCTCACCCGGGGTATAAAAAACGGGGTAAAAAATCCAATGTAAGATTTTTTACCCCGTTTTTCTATTTTCTTTTACAATCTCTTTGCGATTGCTTTGATAAATCCTTCACTGTTTAAGACTGTCGGATTCTCAATTGTTGTGATCAATGCCAGATCTTTTGTCATCTCCCCTGCTTCAATCGTATCGATCGTAGCTTTTTCCAGTCTGTCAGCAAACTCCATCAATTCTTTGTTTCCGTCCAGTTCTCCGCGTTTTCTCAGCGCTCCGGACCATGCAAAGATCGTTGCCACAGAGTTTGTAGAAGTCTCTTCCCCTTTTAAGTGCTTGTAATAATGACGCTGTACCGTACCATGTGCCGCTTCATACTCATAATACCCTTCCGGAGAAACCAATACCGATGTCATCATTGCAAGAGAACCAAATGCTGAGGACACCATGTCGCTCATCACATCACCGTCATAGTTCTTACATGCCCAGATAAATCCGCCCTCTGATTTCATCACACGCGCTACGGCATCATCAATCAATGTATAGAAATATTCGATTCCCGCTGCTTTGAACTTCTCATCATATTCTGCATCGTAGATTTCCTGGAAAATATCTTTAAATGTATGGTCATATTTCTTGGAAATTGTATCCTTTGTTGCAAACCAGAGATCCTGTTTTGTGTCCAGTGCATAATTGAAACAGCTTCTTGCAAAACTTTCAATCGACTCATTGACATTATGCATTCCCTGTACGATTCCTACGCCTGTAAACTCATGAACCAGCTCTCTTGTCTGCGTTCCGTCTTCTGCTGTGTAGACCAGCTCCACTTTTCCAGCACCCGGAATCTTCATCTCGGATCCTTTATACACATCCCCATATGCATGTCTTGCGATCGTAATTGGCTTCTTCCAGCTTTTTACACAAGGCTCAATTCCTTTTACAACAATCGGAGCACGGAAAACTGTTCCGTCTAAAATAGCGCGGATCGTACCATTTGGACTCTTCCACATCTCTTTGAGATCATACTCTTCCATACGCGCCGCATTTGGAGTGATCGTCGCACATTTGACTGCCACTTTATATTTTTTCGTCGCATTTGCAGAATCTACTGTCACCTGATCGTTCGTCTCATTGCGGTGCTCCAGCCCCAGATCATAATATTCTGTATTCAGGTCAATGTATGGCTCCAGAAGATCTTCTTTGATCATCTTCCAGAGAATTCTTGTCATCTCGTCCCCGTCCATTTCCACGATTGGTGTGGTCATCTTAATTTTTTCCATGTTCCGTATCCTCCTAAATTTCTTCGTATCCCTGTTTTTTCAAATTCTGCATCACATGCAGGATGTGTTCGTTTGCAAGCTGCTCTGCCAGATCTGCATCGTTGTCTCGGATCGCACGAAGGATCTGCTTGTGCTCTCTGATCGACTTTCTGGCTCTCTCCTCTGAAACGACAGAGTTTCTTCTTGCCTGCTGCACATATTTATGAAAATCCATCAGGACATGGCTTAAAATCCGGCTGTCCGATGCTTCATACAAAATCTTATGGAATTTGCCATCCAGATCTGTCACCTGGTCTGCATTATTTCCACTTACTTTTTTCATATGGAATTCTGATAGAAGAATCACTTCTTCCAGCTCATCCAGCTGTTCCTCCGTAATATGCTCTGTTGCCCATCTGGCACACAACCCTTCCAGCATAGAACGCAGGATATAGATATCTCTGATATCCTTGGATGAAATTCCGGTCACATACGCTCCTTTGTTCGGTACGATCGTGACCAGTCCTTCCAGCTCCAGCTGCCTGAGTGCCTCTCTGACCGGTGTCCGGCTTACCCCCAGCTCTTTTCCGAGTGTATTCTCCCGCAGTTCATCATGCTCTTTATATTTTCCGCTCAGTATGTCTTCGCGAAGTCTCTGGAACACACGGCTTCCCAGAGAATTATCCTGATATTCGCCCATTTTCTATCTGTCAGCCTCCCAGCTACAATTTTATATGCAGTTCCTTACATATACTATCTATTTTGGCAATTAATTCGTCATCTGTCAAGACTGTAACGCGACCTTCTTCATACTCCTTATCTACCCACTCTTTCAATCGGCTGACCAGTTCTGAATTTTTATCCACCTGACTGCCCTGCGGAAGTTTATAGTAGGCATTGATCCAGTAGGCGATTCCCGCCGCTCCGGATGTATTGGAAACAGAAACCAGCGCCGGGCGGTTCAGGAATTTGTCTGTATCAAAGATATTGTAGATCTCTTCATTTTTGAGCATTCCATCCGCATGGATTCCAGCTCTTGTGACATTAAAATTCTTTCCGACAAACGGTGTCCTCGATGGCACTCTGTATCCGATCTCCTTCTCATAATATTCAGCCAGCTCTGTAATAACCGTTGTATCCATTCCATCCAGTGTTCCTCGAAGCTGTGCATACTCAAATACCATTGCCTCTAAAGGTGTATTTCCCGTACGCTCTCCGATACCAAACAAGGAACAGTTCACTCCGCAGGCTCCGTAAAGCCACGCTGTCGTCGAATTATTGACTGCTTTATAGAAATCGTTGTGTCCGTGGAATTCGATCAGTTCACTTGGCACGCCCGCATGTGTCATCAGACCATAGATGATTCCCGGAATAGAACGCGGAATCACTGCACCCGGGAAATTCACCCCATATCCCATCGTATCACAGACACGGATCTTGACCGGGATCTGATACTCTTCCATCAGCTTCATCAATTCCAGACAAAACGGAATCACAAAACCGTAAATATCAGAACGTGTGATATCTTCCAGATGACATCTCGGCCGAACTCCGGTTTCCATGCACTCACGCACAACAGATAAATAATGTTCCATCGCTTCCCGCCTCGTCATCTTCAGCTTGTAAAAAATATGATAATCGGAACAGCTGACCAAAATCCCTGTCTCCTTGAGACCGATATCTTTTACCAGCTGAAAATCCTTTTTACTGGCACGGATCCAGCTTGTCACTTCCGGAAACTGATATCCTCTCTCCAGACATTTGTAGACCGCATCCCGATCTTTCTTGCTGTACAGGAAAAACTCACTCTGACGAATCTTTCCGTTAGGACCTCCCAGACGATGGAAATAATCATAAATCGTCACAATCTGCTCTGTTGTATAAGGAGCTCTGGACTGCTGTCCGTCTCTAAATGTCGTATCTGTGATCCAGATTTCATCCGGCATATTATGCGGCACAATACGGTCATTGAATGCAATCTTTGGGATTTCATCATAATGGAACAGATTCCGGAACACATTCGGCGTATCTACATCCACCAGTGGATACATGTGTTCTTCCAGTTCCAGAAGATTTGTGTGCTGATTCAAACGTACTTTTCTATTTTCCATGATTTTCTCCTCCGTCCACTCTTTAACACTCTACTTAACAAAAGTTCTTGTATAATTGTATACACTTATACATGTATTGTCAATAGTAATTTTTCTTACTATAACTGCAAAAGGCAGATGCCCTGATCCTTTCAATCAGATAACATCTGCCTTTTTCTCACACGATCACTCTTACTTTCAGAACACCTTCTACTGCTTCCAGTGCTTTCGCAATCTGTCCGGAAACCTCGGATTCTACGTCGATCATCGTATAAGCATATTCCTTCTTACTCTTATTTGCCATCAGGGAAATATTCATTCCCTCGCCTGCCAGAAGTGCTGTAAACTGTCCCAGCATATTCGGGATGTTGCGGTGCAGGATTGTAATTCTTGCTCCGCTTCCTTTCACTCCCATATCGCAGTCCGGATAATTTACAGAATGTGTAATATTTCCGTTCTGCAGATAATCCATCACTTCTGCAACTGCCATTTTGGCGCAATTATCCTCGGACTCTTCTGTGGAAGCTCCCAAATGCGGAATCACGATCGCGCCTCTGACACCTACGATCTCTTTTGTCGGGAAGTCCGTCACATAACTGCGCACTTTCTCAGATACTAAAGCATCCACGATATCTTCCTGATTAACCAGTACATCTCTCGCAAAATTCAGGATCACTACCCCGTCTTTCATCAGACTGATGGCGTCTTTGTTGATCATTCCTTTTGTATCGTCCAGTGCCGGAACATGAACGGTCAAATAATCGCACTCTTTGTACAATTCATCCACGGATTTTGCATGATGAATATTTCTGGAAAGCTTCCATGCCGCATCTACGGATACGTACGGGTCATATCCATATACTTCCATTCCCAGATGTGTCGCTGCATTCGCCACCAGAACTCCGATCGCTCCCAGACCGATCACTCCTAATTTTTTTCCTTCCAGCTCCGTTCCTGCAAAAGCTTTCTTCTTCTTTTCTGTGATTTTTGCGATGTCTCCGTCTTCTTCGTACTCCTGCACCCAGTTGATACCTCCGATAATGTCACGGGCTGCCAGAAGCATTCCTGCAATTACGAGTTCTTTCACACCATTTGCATTGGCTCCGGGTGTATTGAATACTACGATTCCTTTCTCCGCACAACGATCCAGAGGAATATTGTTCACACCTGCACCTGCTCTTGCCACAACTTTCAGGTTCTCCGGCAGTTCCATCTCATGCATAGATGCACTTCTGACCAAAATTGCGTCTGCCGCCTCTGCAGCCTCTGTTTTTTGATAGTTCTCTGTAAATTTATCGAGTCCAATCTGAGAGATTGGATTCAGGCAATGATACTGATACATACTACGCATTTTCCTCCTCAAACTTCTTCATAAACGCAACGAGAGCTTCTACTCCTTCATACGGCATTGCGTTGTAAATACTTGCACGCATTCCGCCTACAGTACGGTGTCCCTTCAGATTTTCCAGTCCGGCTTCTTTTGCTTCTTTCACAAATTTGGCATCCAGATCTTTGTCTCCTGTCACAAATGGAACATTCATCAGAGAACGGTCTTTTTTCTCCACGGTTCCTTTGAACAACTTACTTTCGTCCAGAAAATCGTACAACAGTTTAGCTTTCTTTTCATTTTTCTCTTTCATCGCAGAAAGACCGCCCATCTTCTTCAGCCACTTAAACACTTTTCCGCAAATATAGATTCCGTATGCAGGCGGAGTGTTGTAGAGAGAATCCGCATCTGCATGCGTTTTGTATTTCAGCATCGTCGGTGTGCCTGGAAGCACATCTTCTGTGATCAGGTCTTCCCGGATAATCACGATCACAACACCTGCCGGTCCGATATTTTTCTGTACGCCTCCATAGATCACTCCATATTTTGTGACATCTACAGGCTCAGAGAGGAAACAGGAAGAAACGTCTGCAACCAGCGTCTTTCCTTTTGTATTCGGCAGTTCTTTAAATTTTGTTCCGTAAATCGTATTATTCTCACAGATGTATACATAATCTGCATCTTCTGAAACGGGAAGATCCGAACAGTCCGGAATATAAGAAAAAGTCTTGTCTGCAGAAGATGCGATCCGGTTTACGGTTCCATACTTTTCTGCCTCATCCGCTGCTTTTTTTGCCCACTGACCGGTCACAATGTAATCTGCCACCCGGTTCTTCATCAGATTCATCGGAATCATCGCAAACTGCTGAGATGCTCCGCCCTGCAAAAATAAAACCTTGTAATTGTCCGGAATATCCATCAGCTCTCTGAGATCTGCCTCTGCTTCCTGAATAATCGTCTCGAAGGCTTTCGAGCGATGACTCATTTCCATAACCGACATTCCGGTTCCTCTGTAATCTAACATTTCATCTGCTGCTTCTTTTAGCACTTCTTCCGGCAGCACTGCCGGTCCGGCTGAAAAATTGTACACTCTACTCATCTTCTTTTCCTCCTGAATTTCATTTTTATATTGAAACAAAGAAAATTTATTCTTCGTTCAAATCCATCTCATCAAACACTTCGCTGATCGCAGCTCCCGGCGCAACCATCGGCCACACCTTGTCATCCTGGTCGATCTGGCAGTCCAGCACAACAGGACGCTGCATCTTTACTGCTTTTGCAAAAGCGTCTGCAAACTCTTCTTTTGTTGTCACACGGATTCCTTCTGCTCCAAGCGCCTGTGCCAGCTTTACAAAATCCACCGCATCATCCAGGATTGTCTGGGAATAATGCTGATTGTAAAAGAGATTCTGCCACTGGCGTACCATACCAAGCACATGATTGTTCACCACGACCTGTACGATCGGAATCTGATATCTCGCAGCTGTTGCGATCTCATTCATGTTCATACGGAAACATCCGTCTCCGGCGATATTGACTACGGTCTTTTCCGGACAGCCCATTTTGGCTCCGATGGATGCGCCAAGTCCATATCCCATTGTTCCAAGTCCTCCGGATGACAAGAGCGTCCTTGGCTCTTTATATTTATAATACTGTGCAGCCCACATCTGATGCTGTCCTACTTCTGTCGTAATGATTGCATCTCCTTTTGTCTGCCTGTAAATCTCTTCTACGATATACGGACCGGTCAGCTTTCCATCCTCATACTGAAGCGGATATTCTTTCTGATACGCTGCAATCTGTTCCATCCACTCCGGATGTGACTGTTCCTCAAGTCTTGCATTCAACCGCATTAAAACTTCTTTCAAATCTCCGACGATTCCATGATCGATCAACACGTTTTTGTTCATCTCTGCCGGATCGATATCAATCTGCAAGATCTGTGCATTCTTCGCAAACTTTTCTGTATCGCTCGTTACACGGTCATCAAATCTGGCTCCTACCGCGATCAACAGATCGCACTCACTGACTCCATAGTTGGATGTCTTGGTTCCATGCATTCCGACCATCCCTGTGTAACGCGGATCTGTTCCCGGAAATGCTCCCTTTCCCATCAGAGTATCTGTCACCGGAGCATCCACTTTTTCTGCGAATTCACGCAATTCTCTGCTCGCCCCCGAAAGGACAACGCCGCCCCCAGCATAAATAAACGGCTTTTGGGATGCTTCGATCATCTCAACAGCACGTGAAAGTGCCTCCTCTGTGATGGTCTCCGTCTTTCTCGGCGGGAACTCTGCTTCCCGGGGAAGATATTCTGTCACGTTTGCCGTAATATCTTTCGGGATATCGATCAGAACCGGCCCGGGTCTGCCGCTGCGCGCGATCCGGAATGCCTTGCGGATTGTCTCTGCCAGTTTTTCCACATCCTTGACAATAAAGTTATGTTTGGTGATCGGCATGGTGATCCCTGCAATATCGATTTCCTGAAAGCTGTCTTTTCCAAGCAGGGAAACCCCTACATTACAGGTAATCGCTACGACCGGAATGGAATCCATATAGGCCGTTGCAATTCCTGTCACCAGATTCGTTGCCCCCGGTCCGCTGGTAGCCAGACACACTCCCACCCTGCCGGTTGCTCTTGCATACCCGTCTGCCGCATGCGCCGCGCCCTGTTCATGAGAAGTCAGGATATGCCTGATTTCATTACTATGCTCATAGAGAGCGTCGTATACATTTAAAATTGCTCCCCCCGGATATCCGAATACAGTATCTACACCCTGTTCTTTCAGACATTCGATCACAATCTCTGCTCCATTTAACTGCATGATGCTCTCCTCCTAATTATTTTTCGGGATCTCCAGAATTGCGCCTCTGTTTCCGGAGGTAACCATAGACGCATATCTTGCCAGATATCCTGTCTTGACCTTTGGCTCTCTTGGCTGCCATGCAGCACGACGTCTTTCCAGTTCTTCCTCTGATACATCCAGCTCCAGTTTTAATTCCGGAATATTGATCTTGATGATATCCCCTTCCTCGACAAGTGCGATCGGTCCTCCAACTGCCGCTTCCGGTGACACATGTCCGATAGATGCGCCTCTGGATGCTCCGCTGAAGCGGCCGTCCGTGATCAGCGCAACCGAAGATCCAAGCCCATATCCCGCGATCGCAGAAGTCGGATTCAGCATCTCACGCATTCCCGGACCTCCTTTTGGTCCCTCGTACCGGATCACGATCACATCTCCCGGGTTAATCTTTCCAGATTTGATCGCTTCTGTAGCTTCTTCGTCACTCTCAAAAATCCTTGCAGGTCCTTCATGCACCAGCATCTCTGCACAGACTGCAGAACGTTTTACCACACTTCCGTCCGGCGCCAGATTTCCTTTGAGTACTGCCAGACCGCCTGTCTCACTGTACGGATTGTCAATCGGGCGGATTACCTCCGGATTTTTATTGACACATCCTTCGATGTTCTCTCCCAGTGTCTTTCCGGTCACAGTCATACATTCTGTATGAAGAAGTCCTTTCTTGTTCAGCTCATTCATCACCGCATAAACTCCGCCGGCCTCGTTGAGATCTTCCATGTATGTATGTCCTGCCGGAGCAAGATGGCACAGATTCGGAGTTTTCTCGCTGATCGGATTGGCAAAATCAATCTCAAAATCCATTCCGATCTCATGTGCAATCGCAGGAATGTGCAGCATACTGTTTGTGGAACATCCCAGTGCCATGTCCACTGTCAATGCATTTAAAATCGCTTCTTTTGTCATAATGTCTCTTGGGCGGATATTCTTTCTTACCAGCTCCATCACCTGCATTCCCGCATGTTTTGCAAGCTGCAGTCTTGCAGAATACACTGCCGGAATGGTTCCGTTTCCTTTCAGTCCCATACCAAGAGCCTCTGTCAGGCAGTTCATACTGTTTGCCGTATACATACCGGAACAGGAACCACAGGTCGGACATGCCTTTTCTTCAAATTCGCACACATCTTCTTCTGAAAATTTTCCTGCCGCATAAGAACCGACTGCCTCAAACATGCTGGAAAGACTAGTCTTACTTCCCTTCACATGACCCGCCAGCATCGGTCCCCCGCTGACAAAAATCGTCGGAATATTCACACGGGCTGCTGCCATCAGAAGTCCCGGAACGTTCTTATCACAGTTCGGTATCATAACAAGTCCGTCAAACTGATGTGCCATAGCCAGTGCTTCTGTAGAATCCGCGATCAGATCTCTTGTCACAAGCGAATATTTCATTCCGATATGTCCCATGGCAATTCCGTCACATACTGCAATCGCAGGAACCATGATCGGTGTTCCTCCTGCCATAGCAACTCCCATTTTAACAGCCTGTGTAATCTTATCCAGGTTCATATGCCCCGGCACGATCTCATTATAAGAACTCACAATTCCGATCAACGGCCGGTCCAGTTCTTCTTGTGTCATTCCCAGCGCATTGAACAGGGAACGGTGCGGCGCCTGCTGCATCCCCTTTGTTACAGTATCACTTCTCATCTTCTATCATCCTCTTTCCTTTTTTGAATTTCTGTTTTTTCTACTGAATATATGCACAGATCCTGTCACCCATCTCGCGGGTATTGATCTGTATACTTCCCTCTGACATAATATCGATCGTGCGGTAACCGTCTCTTAATACACGCTGTACCGCTTCCTCAATGGCATCTGCTTCCCTGTCAAGATCAAATGTAAACCGAAGCATCATAGCTGCTGACAGAATCGTCGCGATCGGATTGGCAATTCCTTTTCCCGCAATATCCGGAGCAGAACCGCCGCTTGGCTCGTAAAGTCCGAATTTTGTCTCATTGAGACTTGCAGAAGAAAGCATTCCAATCGATCCAGTCACCATACTCGCCTCATCTGAAAGGATATCCCCAAACATATTCTCAGTCAGGATCACATCAAACTGTGCCGGATCCTTCACGAGCTGCATGGCACAATTATCCACCAGCATATGCTCCAGAGTCACTTCCGGATATTCCTTAGCCACCTCTTCCACAACGCTTCTCCAAAGTCTGGAGGAATCCAATACATTTGCCTTATCCACGCTGGTCACTTTTTTTCTGCGTTTTGCAGCAATGTCAAATCCCCGTTTCGCAATTCTTCGAATTTCTTCTTCATTATATGTAAGGGTATCGCAGGCAGTCATCACCCCGTCTATGTCTCTGGTGCTGCGCTCCCCAAAATACAGACCACCCGTGAGCTCCCGCATGATCATCAGATCAAATCCATCTTTAATGATCTCCTCTTTCAGCGGACACGCTTCTTTGAGTTCTTCATACAATACTGCCGGTCTTAAATTTGCAAATAAATTCAGTTCTTTTCTAATTTTTAACAGTCCGGCTTCGGGACGTTTTGAAGGCTCCAGTTGATACCATGGAGAAGTCCTCGTATCTCCGCCGATCGAGCCCATCAAAACTGCATCACACAGCTTCGCTTTGCTGATCGTCTCATCTGTCAGTGGAACACCATGTACGTCAATGGATGCTCCACCCATCAAAAGCTGTGTATACACACATTCATGTCCATAAACTTCTGCGGTTCGATCCAGTACTTTCATCGCTTCTGTCACAATTTCCGGTCCGATTCCGTCTCCTTTGATCACTCCGATATTCAACTTCATAATACTCATCCTTCCAATTTTCAAAGTGTTATTCTAAATAATACCTCATTTCTTTTCTCATTTCAACCCTTTACCACACAAAAGTGTCAAAAAACAGAGCGAACTCTGTAAATCCCATAAGCTTCTGTTTAAAAAAAGCTGTTCTACAGCCTCTCCGGCCATAAAACAGCTTCCTTTTTTCTTACTCTGCGTTTGGTTTTTCAATCTGCGCGATTGCAGCTTTCTGCATCGGAATACGGCAGTTTTTATTGTTACCAAACTCTACGATCACATCATCATCTGTGATGTCGATGATCACACCGTAAAATCCGCTTGTTGTCAATGCAGTATCTCCAACTTCCATAGAAGCCAGCATCGCCTGGATTCTCTTCTGCTCCTTTTTCTGAGGACGCATCATGAACCACCAGAGACCTCCGAATAATACTACATAAATTACAATAACACCTAACATCTTACCAGCACACCTCCACTTACCGTGATATACTCTTCATTTTGTCTCACACGCTTCCCTGCGTCCGACAATATTACTATTGTACACAAAAAATCATGATACTTCAAGTAAATTTTCTATAAACATTTGGAAAAGTGTCTATTTTCCGGATGTCATACCTTCGATTTTTTTCTTTTTGTATGCCTGATACTCTCCCGCTTCGATTGCTGCACGGATTTCCTCCATCATCGTGTTGTAGAAATACAGGTTGTGCAGTACACATAAGCGCATCCCCAGCATCTCTTTTGCTTTCAGAAGATGACGGATGTATCCCCTGCTGTAGCTTCTGCATGCCGGACACTGACATCCTTCCTCAATCGGTCTGTCATCCAGTTCATATTTTGCATTGAACAGGTTCAGCTTTCCATGGTTGGTATATACATGTCCATGACGTCCGTTTCTGCTCGGGTAAACACAGTCAAAGAAATCGACTCCTCTGTCTACCGCCTCTAAAATATTGATCGGTGTTCCCACTCCCATCAGATAGGTCGGTTTCTGCTCCGGCAGATATGGAACAACCGCATCCAGGATCCGGTACATCTCCTCGTGGCTCTCTCCTACTGCGAGTCCTCCTACTGCATAACCGTCCAGATCCAGATCCACGATTTGTTTTGCATGTTCGATCCGGATATCTTCATAGATTCCGCCCTGGTTGATCCCAAACAGCATCTGATGTGGGTTGATCGTATCCGGCAGAGTATTGAGCCGGTTCATCTCTGCTTTACACCGTTTCAGCCAGCGTGTCGTTCTTGCCACCGAATCCCTCATATACGCACGGTCTGCCACGCTGGATGGACATTCATCAAATGCCATGGCAATGGTGGATGCCAGATTGGACTGGATCTGCATACTCTCTTCCGGTCCCATAAAAATCTTTCGCCCGTCAATATGTGAATTAAAATGCACACCTTCTTCTTTGATCTTGCGAAGGCCTGCCAGAGAAAACACCTGAAACCCGCCCGAATCTGTCAGAATCGGCTTGTCCCAGTTCATAAATTTGTGAAGTCCTCCCATTTTTTTCACCACTTCATCTCCCGGGCGGACATGCAGATGATACGTGTTTGAAAGCTCCACCTGGGTCTTGATTCCCCGGAGATCATCTGTTGAAACTGCACCTTTGATCGCCGCTGCAGTACCTACATTCATAAATACCGGTGTTTCAATCGTTCCGTGAACGGTATGAAAACGCCCCCGTTTTGCCCGTCCGTCTTTTTTGATCAACTCATACATAATTTCTTCTCCTTTATCTTCGTGAAAAAGGGGACCGCGCTCTCTCACGCTGCCCCTTTTTGTCTTTTTTCTATATCTGTTATGATTAGTAATGAATCACAACCGGTGTTCCCACACTGATCATTCCAAACAGAGCTGCTGCCTGATCCAGCGGCATATTGATGCAGCCGTGAGACCCTGCTCCGTCCTTATAACGCGTTCCGCCAAATGCAGCCTGCCAGGTTGCATCATGAAAACCAATTCCTGTCCAGGTTACGCGCATCCAATAGTTGACCGGTGTCTCATAAATCGGCTTTCCTGTACTTGGATCGGTCTCTCCGATCAGCACCTCATCTCTGGTCATCTCCAGAATGTCATACACCCCTTCCGGTGTGATCCTCTCCGGAACCGGAACCCCTGTCACCACATCTGTTTCCATTGCCACGCTTCCGTCTTTGAGATACCACATGTGCTGGGTACTTAAATCAACCTCGATAAATGTAGTGCCCCAGTCCTGTTCTCCATGAGATTTTGCTGCACCTCCGGTATAGTATGCCGGCTCTCTTGTGACTACTTCACCGTTTTTGATGCTGTTCTGCAGATTGACAAGCTCTGTATCTTCATCGATTGACCATCCATATGTACCGCCTGTTACAGTCGTTGCCTTGCCGGTCGGTGTTGCCAGATTTCTCGTGGTCCCTACCGTATCGTATTTGTCACCAAACTCTGTAAACCATGCTTTCATGGCATCATTATCAAAAACCACATTCATATTGTCATCTACGCCGATCCATGTGGAAATCAGAGTCTTATCCACAACAACAGATTCTGACATGGTATAGGTAATACTTGCCTTCAGATATTTGTTCATCGTATCACAGGCAGCCTGCACTTCCTTGGAATCTTTTGTGTATTTCGGACGTGCATAGCATCCTTCCTTCTCCATATCCAGTTCTGATCGAAATTCGGAAATATACTGGTTCACTTTTTCTTTCAATACATCCATATCTACTGCCGTTCCATATACTTCCCCTTTGATCACATAGGTATCACCCTGAAGCTCCGGTTTTGCGTTTTCTGCCGGAATCTGCTCTACTGTCGCTGCCTGCAGGTTCTGAATCTTTTCATTTAAAGCAGTTTCATCGAATGAAACTGCAATGGAAATCTTTTCTGATTTTTTTGAAAACAGCGCCAGCGGCCATGCAAAACCATTCTGCTTTTTCAACGCTTTCTCAATCTCATCGCTCTCTTTATATTGAAGAGAAATATCACTTCCTTTGATCACATCTGACTTACTGTCCTGTTCCTTAATGGTCAGTTTGTAGTCTTTTACCTGTTCTTTGATATATGCCTCCACAGATGATGCCGATCTTCCCGAAAAATCTTTTCCGTTGATTGTTGTATTTATATAGAAATGACTCATAAAAAATACAGAAATTCCAAGATATAAAAGCACCAGCACTCCGATGACTCCTCCTGCGATGATCCCCGCTTTTCTGACCGGAAATCCACCTGAAGTCCTACGAGACCGTTTCCTGTGTTTTGGGGAATTTCCTTTCGTCTCTTCAGAAACATCTTCAAAGTCTTCTTCTGTAAAAATCATGTCTTCTGTCTGCGGTCTTTTCGTTTTTTTTCTGATTTTTTCTTTCATCTGCTATTGCCGTTCTCCTTTCAGCCAGTATCTAGTCCTCATTATATTACGCTTTTCCTGAATTGTACAGAAAAAACATAGGAATTTCAAATAAATTTATTGCACTTCTATCTGCCCGATCCTGCCGTTCATGATCTAATCGGGCAGTTGCATAAAAATAAGGATTGCACGATAATATGTCTTCTTATATAATAGTTTTATATGCAAAAGAAAGGAGATTTTGACATATGAGTGGTTCATCATTTGGAACTTTATTTCGTATTACTACATGGGGGGAATCTCACGGTACCGCGATCGGTGTTGTCATCGATGGCTGTCCGGCAGGACTTCCCTTGTGCGAAACTAATATACAGGCTTTTCTCGATCGCAGACGACCGGGTCAAAGCCGTTATACAACAAAACGCAGTGAGTCTGACCAGGTAGAAATTCTCTCCGGTGTCTTTGAAGGCAGGACAACCGGGACTCCTATTTCCCTTCTCGTACGCAATCAGGATCAGCGTTCCCGGGATTATGGAGAAATTGCTTCCTATTACAGACCGGGACATGCCGATTACACATTCAGCAGTAAATATGGTTTTCGCGATTATCGCGGCGGCGGCCGCACATCCGGCCGGGAAACCATCGGACGCGTTGCTGCCGGAGCTGTTGCTTCTGCCCTTTTAAAAACCCTGGGAATCGAACTGATCACATTTTCAAAATCAATCGGACCTGTCAAAGTTCCCGAACAGGATTATCATTTTGAAGAAATTTCAGAAAATCCTTTTTATATGCCAAACAATGCATTGGCCGAAACAGCCGCTGAATATCTCAACGAGATGATGGCGCAGAAAGATTCCTGCGGTGGAATTATTGAGTGTCGTGTGACCGGACTTCCTGTCGGGCTCGGCGAACCGGTATTTGACAAACTGGACGCCCAGCTTTCCAAGGGTATCATGTCCATGGGCGCTGTAAAAGCAGTAGAAATCGGTGATGGTTTTCTGGCGTCTTTGGCCAATGGAAGCACCAACAACGATGCATTTACCCTTGAATCCGGACATCTCACCAAAAAGACCAACCATTCCGGAGGTGTTCTTGGCGGAATCAGCGATGGTTCCGAACTGATCGTACGTGCCGCTGTGAAGCCTACCCCATCAATTGCCCGCACACAGTCCACAGTAAATTTAGACAATGAAGAAATTGAAATCTCCATCAAGGGAAGACATGATCCAATCATCGTTCCCCGCGCCGTGGTGGTAGTTGAATCTATGACTGCACTTACACTCGCAGATCTTCTTCTGTGCAATATGTGCAGCCGTCTGGATTCCATCAAAAACTTTTACCAGGAGGAGAAAGATGTCTAATAAGCTGATCGATATTGTGAATGTCACAAAATCTTTTGATGAGAACGTCATTTTGGACCACTTAAATCTTTATATCCGTGAAAATGAATTTTTAACCCTGCTCGGTCCAAGCGGCTGCGGTAAGACCACGCTGCTTCGAATTCTGGGTGGTTTCGAGACTCCGGATTCCGGAGATATCATTTTTGACGGGAAGAACATCAACAAGCTGCCGCCCAACAGACGGCAGCTCAATACTGTGTTCCAGAAATATGCGCTCTTTACCCATATGACCATTGCAGAAAATATTGCATTTGGTCTTAAGATCAAGAAAAAGTCCAAACATTATATTGATGACAAGATCAAATATGCACTGAAACTTGTGAATCTGGAGGATTTTAAAGACCGGTATCCGGATTCTTTAAGCGGCGGTCAGCAGCAGAGGATCGCAATTGCCCGCGCAATTGTAAACGAACCGAAAGTGCTGCTTCTCGACGAACCGCTTGGAGCACTGGACTTAAAACTCAGACAGGACATGCAGTATGAGCTGATCCGTCTGAAAAACGAACTGGGCATTACTTTTGTCTACGTTACCCATGATCAGGAGGAAGCTCTGACCATGTCCGATACGATCGTTGTCATGAATCAGGGATATATCCAGCAGATTGGAACACCGGAGGATATTTATAACGAACCACAGAACGCCTTTGTAGCAGACTTTATCGGAGACAGCAACATTCTTCCTGCCACCATGGTGGAAGATAAGGTTGTCAAAATGCTGGGAGCCACCTGGCAGTGTGTGGACGTTGGATTCGGACGCAACAAACCGGTAGATGCGGTGATCCGCCCGGAAGACATCGATCTGGTCAAGCCTGAAGAAGGAATCATCGAAGGTGTGGTCACCCATCTGATCTTCAAAGGTGTTCATTATGAAATGGAGGTACTTGCCAATAATTACGAGCTTCTCGTACACAGTACCGATATGTTCCCTGTTGGCACAGAGGTCGGTATCCGTGTGGACCCATTTGATATCCAGATCATGAAAAAACCGGAATCTGAAGATGCGGAGGCGGCAGGCATTGAAGAGTAGAAAATTACTGAGCGGCCCATATTTATTCTGGGCTGTCTCCTTTATCATCATTCCACTTTTGATGATCCTGTATTATGGATTGACAGACAAAAGTGGAAATTTCACACTGATGAACCTGGCTCAGATCACCACACAAGAGAATTTAAAAGCGCTGGGACTTGCCCTTCTGCTTTCCTTTGTGAGTACACTGATCTGTCTGATTCTTGCGTACCCGCTTGCCATGATTCTGTCTGAAAAGAATGTCAATCAGACCAGTTTCATCGTATTGATTTTTATTCTTCCTATGTGGATGAATTTTTTACTGCGGACGCTCGCATGGCAAAATTTGCTCGAAAAAAACGGTGTCATCAACATGATCCTGCACTTTTTCCACCTTCCGGATCTTACATTGATCAACACACCGGGTGCGATCATCCTCGGCATGGTGTACAATTTCCTGCCGTTTATGGTGCTGCCGATCTACAATGTACTTTCCAAGATCGACAAGGATGTGATTTTTGCCGCCCGGGATCTGGGTGCAAACAGTCTTCAGACCTTTTCAAAAATTATTCTGCCTTTGAGCGTACCTGGTATTATCAGCGGAATTACCATGGTCTTTGTACCGTCACTGACCACATTTGTTATTTCCGACCTGCTTGGCGGAAGTAAGATCCTGCTTATCGGAAATGTGATCGAGCAGGAATTTAAACAAGGAAGCAACTGGAATACGGGTTCCGGTCTTTCCCTTGTGTTGATGATCTTTATTATTGCCAGCATGGCAATGATCGCAAAATACGATAAAGAAGGGGAGGGAAATGCATTTTGATAAAAAATACAGCCAAACGGATTTACCTGATCCTGATCCTCATTTTATTATATGCACCAATCATAACACTGATCGTTCTGTCCTTCAACAATTCCAAAACCCGGGCAAAATGGGGAGGGTTTACCGGAAAATGGTACATTTCACTGTTCCAGAATCCGGATATTATGAACGCACTTTACACAACCCTGATCATCGCATTGCTTTCTGCACTGATTGCAACCTTGATCGGAACCGCAGCCTCTCTTGGGATTCAGGCAATGAAACCGAAGATGCGCACTTTTATGATGGGCGTAACTAACATCCCGATGCTCAACGCAGATATCGTAACCGGAATTTCCCTGATGCTGCTCTTTGTTGCATTTCGTTTTACCCTTGGATTTTCCACGGTACTGCTGGCACACATTACATTCAATATTCCTTATGTAATATTGAGTGTCATGCCAAAATTAAAGCAGACAAAAAAGAGTACTTATGAAGCTGCACTGGATCTGGGAGCTTCTCCGATCTACGCATTTTTCAAAGTCGTACTGCCGGATATCATGCCGGGGATCATTTCCGGTTTTCTTCTGGCATTCACAATGTCACTGGATGATTTTGTGATCACACATTTTACAAAAGGACCGGGGGTGGATACTCTTTCCACCAAGATCTACAGTGAAGTGCGAAAAGGAATCAAACCGGAAATGTATGCACTGTCCACAATCATGTTTATGACAGTACTTGTCCTGCTGTTTTTGATCAACTTTACACCCAAGCAGAAGAATTCTTCCCCATCAGCCGCTTCTAAGCGCAGAAGACATCAGAGCATCAGCCACATCATCTTCAAGCGCGTAGTACCGGCTGCCATGATCCTTGTTATTGCCGCCGGCGGATTTTATTACGGTTCCAAAAACGGAGTGACCGGCGGAGACAATCAGCTGATCGTATACAACTGGGGCGAATATTTAGATCCGGACGTGATCCCGATGTTTGAAAAGGAGACCGGTATCCAGGTCGTTTATGAAGAATACGAGACAAATGAAATCATGTATCCGAAAGTGCAGTCCGGCGCCATCGCTTATGACGTGGTCTGTCCTTCCGACTATATGATCCAGCGTATGATCGAAAATGATCTGCTTGCCAAAATCAATTTTGACAATATTCCGAATATCAAATACATCGGCGACACTTATCTGGAACAGTCCCGCCAGTTTGACCCGGACAACCTCTACTCTGTCCCTTACTGCTGGGGAACTGTCGGTATCTTATACAACAAGACAATGGTAGATGAACCGATCGACAGCTGGTCCGTACTGTGGGATGAAAAATATAAAGACAACATTCTGATGCAGGACAGTGTTCGTGATGCATTTGCAGTGGCATTAAAATACATCAGTGCCTCGCTCAACTCCACGGATCTAAATGAACTGGAGGAGGCAAAGCAGCTTCTCATTGATCAGAAACCGCTTGTGCAGGCATATGTTATTGATCAGGTTCGTGACAAGATGATCGGAAACGAAGCCGCTATCGGTGTCATTTATTCGGGAGAAGCCATTTATACACAGGCAGAGAATCCAAATCTGGAGTACGTAATTCCAAAAGAAGGATCGAATCTCTGGATTGATTCCTGGGTAATTCCGAAAAATGCACAGCACAAAGAAAATGCAGAAAAATTTATCAACTTCCTCTGCCGGCCTGATATTGCCAAAATGAACTTCGACTACATTACCTACTCCACTCCGAATACCGGAGCACGAGAACTTATCGAAGATCCGGCCATCCGCAACAGCAAGATTGCGTTTCCGGAGCCGGAAGATCTTGTCAACTGCGAAACATTCCGTTTCCTCGGAGACAAATATGATGCAATCTACAACCAATTGTGGCGGGAAGTAAAATCCAAATAGTATCCCCCTCCGGGCATCCCGTAATGCATGCCTGCGGCGGGCGGACTTACGTCCGATAAATAAAAATGAGCGTGTTCCAAACCATGTGGTAAACACGCTCATTTTGTCTTATCTTTTATTTTCTCGTATCAATAAATCCTTCACCGAACACTTCACTTGTCTCTGTCAGCATCACAAATGCATCCGGATCCACCTCATGTGCAGCACTTCTGACGGAGTACGCCTGAGAACTGGAGCAGGCACAGAGCAGCACATCCTTTTCCTCTTTTGTATAGGTTCCGATCGCCCGGATTGCTGTGGAACCTCTTCCGCTGATCTGATCGATCTTTTTAGAGACCTCTTCCGCCTTTGTCGTAATGATCAGGATCAGTTTACCGGCTCCCATGCCATACATGATCTTATCGATCACGACAGATGTCACAAATGCCGAGATCAGACCATAGAGAACTGCGTCCACATTTCCAAATACCGGCCATCCAAGCAGAATGATCAAAAGATCGATCGCCATGGTTACAAATCCGATTGACAAATGCGGCTTGACTGCTTTGATCGACATAGTCAGAAAATCGGTACCGCCGGAGGAGGATCCCCGCATATAGAACAACGCAAGCGCTGCTCCCAGGCAGACACCGGAAAACAGTGCCGCCATAAACGGCTCTCCTGTATAAGGCTTTGTATACGGAAAAATAAGATCCAGAAATATCGTACAAACAATCATGGTTCTTGCTGATTTGAACATAAACCTTCGTCCTACCAGCTTAAAGCTCAAAATGATAAGCGGAATATTCAGAGCAAGGGTTGTAATACCAATCGGAAATCTCCATAAATGATTCATGATCAGCGCCAGACCGGATAATCCGCCCGGTGCAAAATCTGCCGTTTTTGCAAACGTATAAATCCCAAGGGCATATAATACACTTCCCACAATATCATAAGAAATATCCAGTACAAGCTCTTTTCCATTGATCTTTTTACGCTTCTGTCCCATGTCTCTTCCCTTCTTTTCTCTTATACCGGGAAGCACCCTCCTCCGATAAATTCTCTGAGCAGTGAATTTGCCGGAACATAGTCACTTCCGATTCCAATAAAATAGTCAAAAAATTTCAAAAGTCTTTTCGCCTCAAGATATTCCGGTGAATCCTTTTCCACTCCGAACAAAAGAGGCTCCACATACTGTTTTAAAACAGCCAGTTCATACAACAGGGAAGAATTAAACATCACATCCGCTTCTTCCTGATACGGAAAAATATTCTCTTCCTCCCCTCTTCTGACTGACGACCACATTGCAAGCGTTTTCTGTGCAGAAGTTCCTCTTGTTCTGGCATCCCGCACCAGCCGCCGGATCAGTCTTCCGTCTGTAGAAGGAATCCGGTTGTGCTCATCAATATTCAACTGTGTCAGAGCACTGATGTAAATCTTAAACTTCCGGTCTGATGAAAGCTGACGGGAAAGCTCCGGATTCAAACAGTGAATTCCTTCGATCACAAGAATATCCTGTTCCTTCAGCTGTGTCGGAGTCGTGTCATAGCTCCTGCTTCCTTTCTTAAAATCAAAGATTGGAAGATGCACCGCCTCTCCGGCTAAAAGTGCCTGCATATCCTTATTGAACTGCTCGATGTCAATGGCCTCCAGACATTCAAAATTGTAATTGCCATCCTCATCCCGGGGTGTTTTTTCCCGATCCACAAAATAATTGTCCACTGCGATCGGATGCGGTCTCATTCCCTGCGTCCGAAGCTGAATGGAGAGCCTGTGCGAAAACGTTGTTTTTCCGGATGAAGACGGTCCTGCGATCATCACCAGCTTTGTTTCCGGCTTCGCGGCAATCTGCGCGGCGATCTGTGCGATCTGCCGTTCCTGATAAGCCTCCTGCACAAGTACGATCTCACGCATATCATATTTTGTGACCATGTCATTAAGTGCTCCGACTGTCTCAATATTCTGAAGATCGCCCCACTGCACACTGCTCTTTAATACCTGAAACAGCTTTTCACGCGGTTCAAAGGCCGGGACTACATCCGGTTCCTTTCGTAGCGGCATCTGGAGTACAAATCCTTCATCATACAGATGCAGCGCAAAATTCTTTAAATACCCGGAATCCGGCACCATATATCCATAGTAATAATCCTCAAACTCATTCATCCGGTAGATATTTACCTTGGAAACCCTCCGGTATCCAAACAGCCTTTCCTTGTCATACATCCCGTGTCTGCCAAAAAGCTCTACTGCATCCGATGTATGCACAGAACGCTTCTCGATTGGAATTTGGGCTTCTGCAAGTTCATGCATCCTTGCATCAATCTGATCCAGAAACTTCTGATCCAGAACGACATCTCCGTCAATTGTACAGTAATACCCATTGCTGACGGAAAAATGGATCTTCACATTGCGGATCTTGTCATGTCCTCCGACATCATGAACTGCTTTGACAAGCATAAAACAGAGACTTCGACGATAAGTCTCATAACCGATCGGGTCTTTCACTGTCACAAATTCGATTTTACAATCCTGCTTTAATCGTTTGTTCAATTCCTGAAGACGTGTCCCGTCCACCAATGCCAGTACGATTTTGGCCGGGTATTCTTCCTGAAATTCTTCTGCGATCTTCTTGTAGGCAATTCCTCTCTCGTAACACTTTACCTTGTCCCCTGTCTGAACGGTACAAAATTCTTTCTCCATAAGCCTGCCCTCCCGTCTGGAATCTTACAATACCTGAAACGGATGCACGACCGGTGCGGTGATGATTTTAGCTGCAGGAAGTCTCTCTTCCAGAAACCGTTTCATATCTTCCATAAAAATATACTCTGTCCCATAATGTCCCGCATCAATCACCGAAACGCCCTGTGCCGCCGCATCCAGACCTTCATGGTGTCCGATATCTCCGGTTACAAGAACATCCGCTCCTTTTGAGACAGCCGGAGCAATGGCACTTTTCCCGGATCCCGGAGAAACCGCAAGTCTTTTTACCGGCTGCTTCATATCTCCAAACACCTTGACCGATCCCAGTTTTAATTTATGCTTCACATAAACACAGCATTCTTCCAGTGTCATCTCTTTTGGAAGGGATCCCACTCTTCCGATCCCCTCTTCTTTTGTCTGTGTATTCATGGTCACATCCAGCACTTCGGTATCTGTCAGTCCCAGAATCTGTCCGGAAAGCTCTGCCATGCCAAGCACATCATAATTGGTATGCATTGCATAATAGGAAATATCACTGCGGATCAGCTTTAACAGCCTGCGGCCGATAAAATCTTCATCCGTAATATGCTTAAGCGGCGAAAAAATCAGCGGATGATGGGTAATGAGCATGTCCGCTTCCTGCGCAATCGCCTCCTCAATGACCGCATCTGTTGCATCCAGCGCCAGATAAATCCGGCGGACTTCTTTTTCACTTCTTCCCGCCTGCAGCCCTACATTGTCAAATCCCAGAGCAGCACTCTTGGGATATGTACCCTCAATCATTGCCATAATGTCTTTACACTGCATAATACTTCAGTCCTTTCCTGATGCAGACAAGCTCCTCTTTGAGTTCTGCCTGTCTCTTTGTGATATGTTCCCCTCTCTGATGATCCAGTTTTTCCAGAATCTCTGCTTTTAACTGTTCTTCTCTCTTTAAATACTGCTCCAGTATGGGGTGGCGCATCTCCAAAAGTAATTTTCCGTATCGAAGCTGGGTTTCATCCCACTTCTCTCTTTCGCTTTCCTTTGAAGGAACCACACGCATCATCGGATAGTACTTTCCTTCATCCAGTACCATCTCTTCCTGCACGATCTGATAGCCGTTCTGCAGAAGAAATTCCCGCACCTTTGCGATCTCCGACTGGGGCTGCAAAATGCACTCTTGTAATGTCTCTGCCACAGCCTGTCCCTCTGTCAGAATCCTCATCACAAGTCCGCCGCCCATACCCGCGATAATGACGGCTTCCACTTCTCCCGGAGACAGTTTTTCCAAGCCATTGGATCTGCGCATCTTGATCTGCTCTTTTAATCCGGCTTCTCTTACATGCTCTTCTGCCCGGATCAGCGGACCTTCGTTCACATCCATTGCAAACGCTTTTTTTACTTTTTTATGCTCTGTCAGATAAATCGGAATATAGGCGTGATCCGTTCCGATATCTGCCACACACTCCCTGACTGTCACAAGGTCAGCCACTGCCTGCAGTCTTTTTGATAATTCATTCCTCATATCTTAGTCCAGATAGTCTCTCAGTTTGCGGCTGCGGCTTGGATGACGCAGCTTCCGGAGTGCTTTTGCCTCAATCTGGCGGATACGTTCACGGGTAACATCAAATTCTTTTCCAACTTCCTCCAGCGTTCTGGCACGTCCGTCGTTCATTCCGAAACGAAGACGAAGCACTTTCTGCTCTCTTTCTGTGAGTGTATCCAGCACTTCATCAAGCTGCTCTTTGAGCAGTGTCTGCGCTGCTGCCTCTGCCGGCACCGGTACGTTATCGTCCTGGATAAAATCTCCCAGATGACTGTCTTCTTCCTCACCAATTGGTGTCTCCAAAGATACCGGCTCCTGGGAAATCTTCAAAATCTCACGCACACGTTCTACCGGCATATCCAGTTCTTTTGCGATCTCTTCCGGCAGCGGCTCTCTTCCGAGCTCCTGCAGAAGCTGTCTGGACACACGGATCAGTTTGTTGATCGTCTCCACCATATGCACCGGAATACGAATCGTTCTCGCCTGATCTGCGATTGCTCTTGTGATTGCCTGACGGATCCACCAGGTAGCATACGTACTGAATTTGTATCCTTTGTGATAATCAAATTTTTCCACTGCTTTGATCAGTCCTAAATTTCCCTCCTGGATCAGATCCAGAAACAGCATTCCGCGTCCTACATAACGTTTTGCAATGCTGACCACAAGACGAAGGTTCGCTTCTGCAAGCTCTTTCTTTGCATCTTCATCTCCTTCCTCCATTCTCTGCGCCAGCTCAATCTCTCTGTCTGCACTTAAAAGCGGAACTTTTCCGATCTCTTTTAAATACATTCTGACCGGATCTTCAATGCTGACACCGTCCGGAACTGACAGGTCAATATTCTCCATATCTACATCATCCGCTTCTTCTGCCATGATCACGTCCATGTCTACGTCCAGATCATCGTCACTGCTGATACGCAATACGTCAATATTGTTGGCTTCCAGATACTCAAATACCTTTTCCATCTGTTCTGCTTCCAGTTCCATATCCGCAAAAAAGTCATTGATCTCCTGGATCTCCAGTATACTTTTCTTTTTCTTTCCCTGTGCTACCAGTTCTCTGAGTCTTTCCGTAAACTTCTGAATGTTTTCTTCCATGTGTCCATCCTTCCTCTGTCTGCAGCAAACGCAGACTGTCTTGTTTTATTTTATCCTTATTCAATAGAAATATGCAGTTTCTTCAAGTCATCCAGTTTTCGCTTTTCCTCCATCAGCTTCTGAAGTCCGATGATATCTGTCGGTTCCAGATGCATGGTCCTGTAATCGATACTGTGTGTCTTGACTTTTACGATTGTCTCCTGCAGTGCTTTTTCCCGTTCCTCTTTGGTCGTCAGCTTCTGGATCTTCGTATGAAACAACGAAGCTGCTTCCCGGTGTTCTTCTTCCTTTGTAAAATGATTCAGGATCTTGGCGGGATTTAATTCTCCTTCCTCATACTGGTGATATAAAAATTCTGCCACTGTATGGTACAGAGGTTCCGGAAAATCCTCCGGACTGATATACTTCTGAATGATTCCAAACAGTCTTCTGTCCTCGATCATCCAGGTAAGCAGAATTTTCTGGGAAATCTTCACCCCGTCTTCTTTCGGCTTCTCGCTGCCTGTGGCCTGCTTCGGACGCTCCACCGGCTTTGCCATTCCTTCTCTCACCGCCGTCTTTGCCACCAGTTTTTGCAGGCTCTCAACTGTGGCCCGATATGTACCCGCAACCGCTTCAATATAATTGTTCCGCTCCAGTTCATCCTCAAAGCCGATCAGACGCCTTGCAGCCTCCTGGAAAAATGCAGTCTTTCCTTCCGGAGAATTCATATCATACTCTTTCTCCAGCATCTCCAGTCCGAACATAAATCCGTTTCTCGCATTTCCGATCCTGCGTTCAAATTCCTCAGCGCCCAGATTCTTGATAAATTCATCCGGATCCTTATATGGATCCATCCGGATCACCTTTGCAGTGATCCCGGCCTCCTTCAAGATCGGAACTGCCCGAAGCGCCGCTCTCGTCCCTGCCTCATCGCTGTCATAGGTCAGATATACTTCCTGAACATACCGCTTGATCAATGCCGCATGCCCGGTCGTCAATGCAGTTCCCAGTGATGCCACTGCATTGGTAAATCCCGCCTGATGCAGCGCGATCACATCCATATAGCCCTCACACACCAGAAAATACGGCTTTCTTGATGTGCGCGCCCGGTTCAGTCCGTACAGATTACGGCTCTTGTCAAAGATCTCTGTCTCCGGTGAATTCAGATACTTTGGCTTTGCGTCTCCCATCACACGCCCGCCAAATCCGATGACCCGGTTGTTCACATCCATGATCGGGAACATCACCCGATTCCAGAATTTGTCATAAACACCATTTTTCTCATCGGTATTGATCAGTCCCGCCTGACGGATCAGATCTTCCGTATACCCCCTTTTTCTGAGGTAACGAAAGAGATCATCGCTGTACTTGCTGGAATATCCGAGACCAAATGCCTTGATCGTCTCCTCCGACAACTGCCTGCCGGTCAGATATGCGTGCGCCGTCTTTCCCTGTTCAGACTTCAGCTGCACATAAAAATACTGCGCTGCCAGCTTGTTGATCTCAAGAAGCTGTGTCTTTCTGTCTGCCCTGGCTTTTGCTTCTTTTGAATACTCCATCTCAGGGAGTACAACACCTGCCCTGTCCGCCAGAAACTTCAGTGCTTCCACAAATGAAAAATTCTCATAATCCATCAGAAATGTAAATACATTTCCTCCCGCTCCACAGCCAAAGCAGTAATACATCTGCTTTTCTCTGCTTACGGAAAAAGAGGGGGACTTTTCATTGTGAAACGGACAGAGTCCGAAATAGGAACTACCTTTTTTCTGCAGTCTCACATATCCTGAGATCACATCCACAATATCATTTTTTGTTCTTACTTCTTCGATTACTTCTTCCGAATAATACATGTCTGCCTCTTACTTCTCTTTCATTTTTGAGCATTTAAAATCCCCTACACTTATTATATTCTGCGGTCACATCTCTTTTCCTTTATTTTTTTGAAATTCTTTTTTCCAGTGCATCGATCACCGTCTCAAGCACTTTTAATCTGGCGTAATATTTATCATTTCCCTCTACCACGATCCATGGAGCATATTCTGTGGAAGTCCGGATCAGCATCTCATTGACCGCCTCCTCATACTGCTCCCATTTTTCACGGTTTCTCCAGTCTTCTTCTGTGATCTTCCACTGCTTTTCCGGATTTTCCTGCCGCTGTCTGAATCGCTTTTCCTGCTCTTTTTTGTCAATCTGCATCCAGAATTTCAAAACTACAGCCCCTGCGTCCGCGAGATCCTTTTCCATATCATTGATCTCCTTATACGCCCGTTTCCACTCTTCCTGCGTACAAAACCCTTCTATCCGCTCTACCATCACCCTGCCGTACCAGGTTCTGTCAAAAATTGCGATATGCCCGTCCTTTGGCATGTTTTTCCAGAATCTCCAGAGATAATGATGTGCTTTCTCCAGATCATTCGGCGCCGCTGTAGGATTCACCACATATCCCCTGGCATCCATCTTTTCTGTCAGCCGCTTGATCGCTCCTCCTTTTCCGGCAGCATCCCAGCCTTCAAACCCGATTACCACCGGAATGCGCTTCTGATACAGCTCTCCATGCAGCTTCTCGATCTTTTTCTGATATTCTTTGAGCTTTTTCCGATACGTTTTCCTGTCACAACACAAACTTAAGTCCACTTTTGCCAGCACAGATTCCTGAAACCCTTTTGTTGCTCCATCTATCAGACTTCTATTCTCAGACGCCTCTTTTTCCGCTTCCCGGATCACCTTTGCCGCCGTCTCCCTTGCAATCTCCCTGCGCCTGTTGTCAATCCCTGCTGTCAGCATCTGCGTGATCACGGTGTAGATTTTGACTGTTGCATAGCGTCTGTCTGTAGCCTCCACAATCGTCCAGGGGGCATATTCCGTATCTGTCCTCTGCAGCATTTCTTCTATCATTTCCTGATACTGATCATACTTTTCATTTTTCTTCAGATCTGCCTTTGTCACACGCCACGCCGTATCTTTAGACTCCATGAGTTTATCAAACCGTTTTTTCTGTTCCTTTTGATCGATATCCAAAAACAATTTAATCAGAAGTGTCCCGTCCTCCGTGATCTGTTTTTCAAAGGAACAGATCGAGCGATAGCAGTTTTCTATTTCCGATTCTCGCATTTTCTTTTCAAACCGGTCACTGAGCACCTTAATATACCAGCTTCCATCATATACTGCCATCCGGCCTCTTTGCGGTGTCTTCGTCCAAAACCGCCACAAAAAAGGGTGCATCGCTTCCTCTTTTGTCTCCTCTTTCACCGTAAATACTTCAAATCCCCTCGGATCCAGACTCTGAATCAGTTTTCCGATCTGCATTCCTTTTCCTGCGGCATCAAATCCTTCAAATACAATCATGATCGGAAGCCCCATTTCCTTACACTGTCTCTGAAGTTTTCCCATCTGCAGCTTCAAAGCAGTCATTTTTGCCTTGTATTCACTTTTTTCCATCTTCATTGTCAAATCTACTTTTTCTAACATGATTTGCCCTCCGATCCTTTCTGTCTTAGTTTTCCCATCTGTTTCTTTTTTATCCTGAAATCAGAAAAAACCGCATGACCTTCTGTGAAATACACTGCATTTCATAAAATCCATGTGGTTTTCTTTTCGTAACGACTGGCGATCACCCTCCATGGCGATTTTGCTTAAAAAATCAGATATCTTGCGTTTCTGATTTTTGTTTCATTTCCGCCAGTACTTTTTTGAAGTTTTTTCGAAACAAGATCAACGTTGTCGCAACCGCGATCACGTCTGCGATCGGCTCTGCCAGGAACACTGCCTGTACATTGTCTTCCAGAAATACCGGCAGGATATAGATCAGCGGAATCAACACGATGATCTTTCGAAACATTGCCAAAAACGCTGAAATTTTAGAATTTCCAAACGCAATAAACGTCTGCTGACAGGCAATCTGTGCTCCCATCAGTACCACTGCCGCCATATAAATACGCATCGCCCATCTTGCAAATTCTGCCAGCTGCAAGTCATTGGTAAAGATCGTAACAAATACACCCGGAAGCAGTTCTGCTACTGCCCAGATACAGGCCGCATAAATCACTGACGACAACAACAGCAGACGGAATCCTTTTCTCACACGTTCTGGACTGTTGGCTCCAAAGTTATAACTGATGATCGGCTGTCCTCCCTGGGTCAACCCCTGCAGAGGCAGCATGGCAAACTGCATCACACTGGAAAGGATGGTCATGGCGCCTACTGCCAGGTCTCCACCATATTTTAATAAAGAAGAGTTAAAGCACAATACCAGAATACTCTCTGTAGACTGCATGATAAACGGCGCAAACCCAAGCCCGATACATGGAACCATCACATCTTTTCGAATTCTGAAATTCTCTTTTTTCAATCTCAGCACCGTATCTTTTCCAGAAAGGAAGCGGATTGCCCAGACTGCGCTGATTGCCTGAGAGAGCACCGTTGCCAGAGCGGCTCCCCGCACGCCCATATGGAATCCAAAAATGAAGATCGGATCCAGCACAATATTTGTCACTGCACCGATCACAACTGTCATCATACTGATCTTAGAAAAGCCCTGTGCTGCGATAAAAGCATTCAGTCCCAGCGTGAGCTGTACAAAGATTGTTCCTACCGCATAGATATTCAGATAGCTTTCTGCATATCCGATGGTATTCTCACTGGCGCCAAACATCATCAGTAAAGGACGCTTAAATACAAGCACCAGAGCTGTCAAAACAAAAGCGGTAATCACCAGTGCAGAAAAACAGTTTCCCAGTATCTTCTCTGCACCCTCATTATCCTTTTTTCCCATCAGAATACTGGCTCTTGGTGCGCCTCCCATTCCCATCAGTGCCGCAAATGCAGAGACGATCATAATAATCGGAAAACATACACCAAGTCCGGTAAGTGCTGCCGCACCCTCTCCCGGAATATGTCCGATATACATCCTGTCCACCATATTATAAAGTGCATTGACCACCTGTGAGATAATAGAGGGCACTGCCAGTACGAACAACAAGTGTCCGATCGGCTCCTTCCCCAGATCCACCTCTTTTGACATTTTCAGTTTCATAATGATGACTCCTTCCCTTTTGCCCGTTCTTCAAATCGCGCAAAAATCTTCTCCATTGTATTGGCCATATTTGCAATATCCTCTTCGGGAATCCCCTCAAGGATCTCCTGATCGATCTTCCGCTTGATTCCTCCAAGCTGTTCGATCACAGGAAGTGCATGTTCTGTCAGCTTTAGATGCTGCACTCTCTTATCATGGTCATCTGCCACACTGATGATCATCTCCTTCCCCAGCAGCGCATCTACACTTCTGCATACAAGCGCCTTGGAAACGCCGAGACATGTACATAACTGACTGTTCGTATCGATTGAAGGATTATTTGCCAAAAACAGCAAAATTGATATTTCATTCGGAGAATATGTCTCATTTCCCAACATTCTCCCAAACTCATCTGCATACACTTTCCTGATCTTCATAAACACAGAAATCATACCTTCCACTGTCATCTCTGCGCTCATTTTTCCACCTCCATTTGTTTACTTGTAAACTTTCTATTAGTATATCACGTTTCACAGAATTGTCAATTTTATATCACACACTTTTTTCAAATTTATAGTTGACATTTCAAAAACTCTATAGTATTATACTAAAAGTGATGTGCTTCACGTAAGTTTTTCATCATAATGAGCGGAAGTGTCGGAACTGGCAGACGAGCAAGACTAAGGATCTTGTAAGCATTGCGCTTGTGTGGGTTCAAGTCCCATCTTCCGCATATTATAAAAAGGTATGATTCCATGTTCGGAATCATACCTTTTTTGTTTATAATTTTCATGTTCTTTGTTTTTAATAGTTTCAACAAACTATAACATAGGAGTTTTTCTATACTCCAGGTAACGCTACGGCTTTGCATCAACCCTTCCACGCTGCGTTAAATATCCCGTCATAAATAAAAGACTCCAGACGTTCTCTAAAGACTGATACATTTCCGGATAGATCAGCTCCTGATGAATCTCTTTTATGATTTCCCCGCCGGCAAGCAGAGTTTCAATCTCACGCTTGGTTTTAAGATTGTCGGACATTTGAATAAATTTCTTGACGGCATCATTACTGCTGGTGTTGATCCAATAGTTTTCCGGAAACACATTTACATAGTCTTTGATTTTATCACAGTGATTCAATACATCCCATGGACAATACGCTTCTACGCCACCAAACTGATACCCGTCGTACCAGCTTTTGATTTCTTCATAATGATCCTCTGTTTCATAATACTTTAGCATTTCTCTTACTTCCGTATCCGTAAAACCAAAATATTCATCATAACGTTCATCTGTATGCGCATACATCCGGTCATTACTGCAAATTTCAGACTATTGTTTGTTTTTAGTGCCTGTTCCAACAGATTACGGATTAGAAATATCATTTGCTCATAATATCCATTTTCAAACGCCTTTGCTAATGGAACATCATATTCATCAATTAAAAGAAATTTTATATCTAATTTTCGATTATCCGCATAAACATTATACTTTTAAGTATTTTAAAGTATAGAAAATCATTCATTTTACCACGAATTTACCACGATTGAATGAGCCTTGATATGATGATAAAACGACTAAGGGAGATAGCACAAATAACTGTGAATCTCCCTATATTTTATTTGTTTATTCTATTGATTACTTCATTTGATTTCAAACTTTAACGCCTTTTTTATATCTCGTTTTTTAAGTCCTATCATAGTATTACCTCATCATAATTTAGCGAATGTTTTAAAAATGTTTTTCAAAATGTTTATACAGAACAATCCCTAAAAATGTTTGCAGTAGGAATAACCCAAAGATAACTCCTATAATCCAAGCTTCAATATGAAGTAACGCAAATACAAACGCAACAAACAAGTACACGAAGGTCATTATCTGATACACTAAAGAACCAGCTTTCATTCTTAAAAATACTTTTCTTTCATCAACATTATTGATGTGATTTTCTCTATTTATATTTTCCAATTTTTCTTTATTTTTTGGCATTTCATAATAACAAATTTTCAATAATTGAACACCAGAAGCAAAAGCTAATCCGAACCCCATTGCGTAAAAAAGTGTAGAGTAATAGTCAGTATCAATAACGAAATATCCCAAACATATAAAAATTATACCTATAATAATCTCAATGATAAATGATAATTTTTTCTTCATTGTTAATTCCACCTTTCAAAAGACTACATTTTCTTATCTAAATAACGAGCGGTTATAACCCATGTGATTTGTCCGATAGCAATAACTCCTACTATCGAAAAAAATACAACTTTACTCATATATCCCATAAAGATAAGAGCAAATAATACAAGAACCAATAATGTAAGTGTTACTTTGTAAGCATTCGCAAGAGAAGCATTAGTAATTGCGATATTTCTTTCATCATTTTCTAATATTTGCATTTCTTTTGTCGGCTTACTGAATATATCACACCCCATTAAAATCAATATTATTCCAATAAGTGTTGTACCATAGACAACCAAATCTGGACGAGGTACAGGTAATAGTTGATGTACTCCTAAACCATAAGTTAGTAAACCACCTAAAAGAACTATTACACCGACAAATAATTCTACTTTTTGTATCTTATGCTTCATTTACTTTCCTCCTCATAAATAAAAATTTCTTCAATGCTCATTTGAAAGTACCTTGCAATTTTAAAGGCTAACATAATAGAGGGATTGTAGCGTCCATTTTCTAAAGAGCCTATTGTTTGACGAGATACTTCAAGAGCAGTCGCTAAATCTTCTTGTTTAATACCTCTTTGTTTTCGTAATTCTTCTAAACGATTTTTCACAACATACCCCTTTCTTGAACGAACGGAAAGTTTACTTTCCTTTTCTAATCTTATGATACTCCTGCGAGCAAAGAATGTCAAGCAAACTTTCCATATTTTATTATCCTACAATCTTCCAGTTGCTATCCTTATGTAATACAAACTCATACTGCGATGCCTGCGTCGCCTTTGTCTGATTTATCGTAAATTAGCTTTTATCCCGTTCTTCCTCTTGATTACCCACCACAGAAAAGAAAAAGCCCTGTCAAGAGCCTTGCCACCAATGGTGGTGCTTTGCACTCTTTACTGGGCTTTTTGTTTGCTGTATCTTCCATGCAAGAGGAAATTAAAGACCTCTGTTCCATTTCGCCTTTAGATAATCTTCATAATCTCCCTCATTAAAATCTACTTGTGGAGAAGTATTAGGAATATTTTTTCTGTTATCTATATCTGCAAGTTGACGGAATATCCAGTCATCATAAGGGTTGTGATATTTGTATTCTTTCGGCTGTTCTCTGTATCGGTCTAACCCTCGCATTTCCTTATGCACTTTCATCATGCGTTCTATTTTTTGTCGTTGTATCAACTGTTTGATTTCCATAAGTTCTTCAATTTCTACAACCTCATTAGAAAGATAATTACTGATGTATCTAATCAATATGGTTTCCATGTAAAATCTGTATTCGTTTTCATTATCGAAAAATTCATTTTCGGACAGATAAACTAAAGAAACATTGAAGTCTTGTTCCCGTTTGATAATATCCATGATATATGGCTCGGTGTGGTCGATATACTTCCATTCTCCCGATAATAATTCATTGGGCGTTACACCCAGCACGTCCATTATCTTTTCCAGCGTATCAAAGGTAGGATAATTCACACCTCGTTCAATCTTGGAAAGGCTCTGCATATTGATACCGATTTTATCCGCAAGTTCCTGTTGTTTCATTCCTCTGTGTTTTCTTATGGTCTGTATGTTCTCTCCTAAGAAACTGATTTTCTTTTCATAATGCTCCATAACTTAGTATAACCGCTCCTTTCGTTGCTTTTCTTGGTATTTATAAGCATTGTAGAATGACATTAAAGTTTGGAGTTCCAGAAACGTAAAATGTGGACTGGAAGACCGTAAAAAAAGACAAAATTCCAATAAAGTTTGGAGTTCTGTCTTTTTTTGTTACGAAAGAGTTAAATTTGGAACAAAAAAGTTTGGAGTTTGATATTTAAGAGAAGTGGTTGAAAAAATGGATAAATATGGGATACAATGAATTTATAATTTAATGAAGAATTTGTTAGAATATGGAGAAGAAAAATGGGAGATTTGGAATTTTATTCAGGAAAATTAGTTTATAAAGAAATGGAGTTTAATTTTGTATTTGATAAATGTGAATTAAGGCTTATTCCATTGAAGGCAATTGCTGCTGTGGTTTATGAAGAAAAAGAAAATTGGCAATATATAGAGGCTCCATATTTGGTTGGAAGTTGTAATGAAACAGAAACAAAAATTATTTTTTTCTGTGAACAGCAAGGGATAGGGAGTTACAATAATATCCTTCGTATTTTTGTAGATGCATATATTCTTTATAGATTTGACTGCAATGAGATTGATAAAATTAGTTTTAGTAGTCCAGAAATAGATGGGATATTTCCAGTAGGACAAGCTATAGCTGAGCAAAAATGGCTTGAAGAAGGAATTGTAACTGTTCAAACCAAGAAATTTTCAGCTACAACATCAGAAAAACAATATTTTATAGTAGAGGGAAAAGATGTAACAGTACATTTTGGAATAGCAAGAACTACAAATAGAAAAATAGGAGAGCCTCCGATTGTATTACAATCATCTATGTTTTTTGAGTTTGAACCGACATCAGATTATCAATTTATTTTTAGATTGTGGAGGATTGCAAAAACTTTTATTCAATATCTTTGTTATCGCAAAAATTGTTATTTACCAATTGTAGATGTATATGGATTTGATAGAGAAAAAATGCATTTAAAGATTGCGACGCTGAATGTTACTGATGAATGGGGAAAAGAAGAAAAAAGAGCAATAGAAACTAAACGATATATACAACAAAAGTATATTTCGGGATTTGAAGGAAAAATCCTTGAAGATATCGGAGATAATATGCTTTATACAAGACACATTCCGGATACATATCTTAGTGGGCAAACTATTGATGAAGCACGGTTTGTGATGATTACAGCTGCTTTTGAATGGGAATTTCGTAGGAACTATCCAGAAGGTATTAAAAAAGCGGAGTCTACAATTGAAATCGAACAGAAAATAACAGCAGAAATTGATAAATTGATAGATGAGGCACCATCTAGAAAATTGAAAAAGAAGTATAAGTTTTTAAGAAAGTTAGTAGGAGCCAATTCTCTTCAAGCAGAAATTATGCAGATAGGAGAGGACTATTCTGATTTGATGGATAGTTTTGGAAAACCCCTATATCTTTTAAACAATGTAGAATTGAAATATCCTGAAATGGGAGAAAGACTGGCTAATCAGAGAAATGATTTTGCACATGGAAATCTTGATAAGGATTTCAATGGAACAGCATTATTAGATTTACTATATTTATCATATCTTATTTATGCTATGCAGTTAAGAGCATATGGGATTTCAGATGAGAATATTAAGAATGCGATTAGTGGATTGTTTCATTATAGGGTTTATGAATAAAACTTTTAGTTTGTAACACAATGGGAAAATGTAAGAGTGCTTGTAAAATGATATTAAAGTTTAAGAAAGCATAAATACATATGGTGTTAGTAAGCTCGTGTATTAAATGTTTCCCACAGTAAAAACACATCTTATGTAATCGGTGAATATTCTGATAAAAAAGGAATGTTTAGAAATGAAGCAGGCAAAGCAGATCATTGGATACTGGTGTCAAGAAATTCTGGAAGGGAATGCACTGGGAGACGGAATCTGTGTTGCAGTTTTAGACACGGAACTCTGTGCGTATCCAGATTTGAAAAGCCGCGTCTTGGAATTTCAGGACTTTGTAGGTCAAAAAAAGACATTGCATGATGATAGTGGACATGGAACGCATGTTGCGGGAATCCTGGCTGGAGATAGTAACATTTCAAGGGGATACGGTGGGGGTTGTCTATGCGAAAGCAATATCCTATCCGAGTTGTTAATATTCCGTGGGAGCAAAACCGAATTTGGGAAGAAGCCAGAAAAAATGGATAAATATGGGATACAATGAATTTATAATTTTTTAAAATATAAAGAGTTAACCGAATTACTTTTAATCTATAATGCTTCTCTAATAATTTTGACAATATTTTCAGTCCACCGCAAAATACAGTTTCGCTCATATTACTGTCCAAAAGTTCTCTATATACAGATTTATCATGTTCACTCAGGTATTCACTATCTGATAGAAACTGGAATTCTTCCGCTGTTCTTTGCATAATCTGAACTGCAAAATCAAATGCATCCTCATAAGCAGCAGCATTGATTCCTTTAAGGGAAATTGAAATAACCGGATATTTCCCCATATACGCTTCACAAAGCTTTGTATCTTTTGAAATTTCCAACCCATCAAAGATACTCTTCTCTCCTTCTATGGCAAAAGGTAGTTTCCAGCCGTCAATACCTTTGTAATTCTCCTACCAGTAACCTTAGATATCCTAATCCCATAAAACAAAAGCACTTACAGTTTCCTGTAAATGCTTCTCTCATTATGCGGAAGATGGGACTTGAACCCACACGATCGCATTGATCACAAGATCCTTAGTCTTGCTCGTCTGCCAGTTCCGACACTTCCGCTTACCATAGCCTGTTTTGTTCACCACACGCTACATTTAGTATAATACTACTGATACGCAAAAATGTCAACTGATTTTTTTAAATTTTTCTAATTTTTTGAATAATTTATATTATTTCTCTTTTTCATTATAATCAGACTTTTAGAAACTGCGCAATTCCTCTTTGCAATTTCTCATCTGACAGTGTCACTTTCTTCTTCGAACAAAAAAGAGATCGACTTTTTCCATCGATCTCTCATCTTTTTTGTCTTTCTATTAAGCAAGTTTAGATTTTGCAAGCTCTGCTAATGTTGCAAATCCTTCTTTATCACTTACTGCAAGCTCAGCAAGCATTTTTCTGTTCATATCTACGCCTGCAACTTTCAGTCCGTGCATAAATTTGCTGTAAGATAATCCATTCATTCTTGCAGCTGCATTGATACGTGCGATCCAAAGCTGTCTCATCTGACGTTTGCGCTCTTTTCTTCCTGCGTAAGCAGATGTGAGAGCTCTCATTACAGACTGTTTTGCAACTCTGTACTGTTTAGAACGTGCTCCTCTGTATCCTTTCGCCAACTTCAGTGTTCTATTATGTTTCTTCTTAGCGTTCATTCCGCCTTTAATTCTTGCCATTTCTTAATCCTCCTCTTATTACTTTTACAAATCTTACAGATATGGTAAAACTTTCTTCATGTTCTTTACATTTGTAGCATCAGTAATTGTAGCCTGTCTGAGATTTCTCTTTCTCTTTGTAGACTTCTTTGTTAAGATATGGCTCTTGTAAGCTTTATTTCTTTTCAGTTTTCCTGTACCTGTTTTTTTGAAGCGTTTTGCTGCCGCTCTATTTGTTTTAATTTTTGGCATGATAAATTCCTCCTTTAATGTACTGCCCTGCTGGACATATGTCCGTATTTTTTTATTTTAACGTTTTTCAGTTAAAACCATGCTCATGCTGCGTCCTTCCATTTTTGCCGGTTTTTCAACAACTGCCACATCTTCAAGCAATGCCGCAAAATCATCCAGAATGTGCTTGCTTGACTGTACGTGTGCCATTTCTCTTCCGCGGAAACGCAAGGTAACCTTTACTTTATTTCCTTTTCCGATGAACTTCTTCGCATTGTTCACCTTTGTATTCAGGTCGTTTGTATCAATATTCGGTGATAAACGCACTTCTTTTACTTCTACAGTTTTCTGCTTTTTCTTAGCTTCTTTTTCTTTTCTTGTCTGTTCGTACTTGTATTTACCGTAATCGATAATCTTGCATACCGGCGGCTTCGCAGTCGGCGCAATCTTTACAAGATCCAGATTTGCTTCAGCGGCAAGTTTCATTGCCTCTCTGGATGACATAATTCCTAACTGTTCCCCATCCTCGCCAATCAGACGGACTTCTCTGTCTCTGATCTGCTCGTTAATCATTAAATCGCTAATGGTCGTATACCTCCGTCAAATGAATTTCCCTTAGGTTTCCCTTCGCACAAGCATAAAAAAAGAGTGAATCTCATATCCACCCAATCTCACTACATAACAGAGCCTATACAGGAAACTTTCTGCATGTAACAATATCAGACCAATAGTCACTCACTTGTGCTATGGTGAGAGTGGATACTCTACTTTGTTTTTCGCTTTGCGCAAGATATAATTTACCATACTTTCCTGCTTCTGTCAACATCTTTTCTCTATTTTAAAAACTTTACTGCTTTTTCACTTTAATTTGCTGATTTAACTTGTTTTTTTCAAAGAAACATGGCATAATACCACTAAATAACAGAGCGCAATCTATTTTGTGCCCTTGTTCCATCTAAAGATGAGAATTGAGGAGGTTTTTAAATATGAAGACAAACAGAAGTAATTTTTCCGGCAAGATCGGCTTCATCCTTGCTGCTGCCGGATCTGCCGTAGGGCTTGGAAACATCTGGCGCTTTCCTTACCTGGCAGCCAAATACGGCGGAGGTTCTTTTTTGATCTGCTACATCATATTAGCGGTCACATTCGGATTTACACTAATGGTAGCAGAGATCGCCATCGGACGCAAGACCGGTTTGAGTGCCATCGGCGCTTTCCAAAAACTGGATAAACGATTTGGCTTTTTAGGCATCCTTGCCGCAATCGTTCCAATCATTATCCTTCCTTATTATTCAGTAATCGGAGGATGGGTTTTAAAATACTTTTATGCTTTTATCACAGAAGGTGCTGCCACTGTATCCGGTGATTCTTATTTTTCCGAATTCACTGCAAGCACAGCATCCCCGATTCTCTGGTTCTCACTGTTCATTGCTCTGACAGCACTTGTCGTGCTCTTCGGTGTGGAAAAGGGAATTGAGAAAGTCAGCAAAGTGATGATGCCCATTCTTGCTGTTCTGACTGTTGGGATTGCAATTTATGTCCTGACCATGGACGGTGCCATGGACGGATTAAAATACTATCTGCTTCCGAATATGTCAAACTTCTCAGTCATGACCGTTCTGGCAGCAATGGGACAGCTTTTTTATTCCATGTCACTTGCTATGGGAATCATGATTACTTATGGATCCTATATGCCGAAATCTACAAATCTGGAAAGCTCTGTCCGCCAGATTGAGATCTTCGATACCGGATTTGCCTTTTTTGCAGGATTGATGATCGTACCGTCCGTATTCATCTTCTCCGGCGGTGACGAATCTGCATTAAATGCCGGAGCCGGACTGATGTTCATCACACTTCCAAAAGTGTTTGCAAGTATGCCTCTTGGAACCGTACTTGGAACCGTGTTCTTTATTCTTGTATTTTTTGCCGCAGTGACCTCTTCCATCTCTTTGATGGAGACTATCGTTTCCATTTTTATGGATAAATTCAAATGGTCAAGAAGGTTTACCTGCATCCTGGTCGCTGTTTATTCACTGCTGATTGGAATTCCGACTTCCCTCGGATTTGGAGCACTTGACTTTATCAAGCCTCTGGGAATGTCCATTCTGGATGCTATGGACTTCATCAGTAACAGTGTGCTGATGCCGATCGTTGCCGTACTGACTTGCGTCTTCGTAGGATTCGTGATCAAGCCGCAGGCCATCATTGATGAAGTAGAAGCTTCTGATAACGGCGCATTCAAAAGCAAAAAAATGTTCACAGTCATGATCAAATGGATTGCTCCAATCTTCCTGATCGCGATTTTGATCAGTTCTATTCTGAATGCGTTTGGTATTATCACCATGTAATAAAAATCCCGCGGATTATTGCATCCGCGGGATTTTCGCTGTTTCCTGACAACTCTTTTTTACCGTTTCTCTATTTACTTTCTTTTTGTTCTATCTTTTCTCACCCATACAGAATACAGCCACAACTCCCGGTCCGGTATGGCTTCCGATCACAGTTCCGATATTATTGATCAGAATATGATCTACACCCAGTTTTTCACGAACTCGTCCTGCCACATATTCTGCCTCTTCGATACAATCACCGTGGGTAATCAATACCAGATCATTTTCCCAGCCTTTTGCCTGTTCTGCTGCCATATCGACAATCTTATTCAGAGACTTTTTACGTCCTCGTTCTTTCCCGATCACCTGAAGCCTGCCTTCGTTATCTACATGAATGATCGGCTTGATCTGCACCATGCTGCCAAGCACTGCCGTTGCTTTGGAGATCCTTCCTCCACGGTGCAGATGATGGAGATCATCCACCGTTACATTATGACAGATATGAAGTTTATTTTCTTCCACCCACTGTGCAACCTCTTCCATTGTCTTCCCGGCTGCTTTTAACTGCAGCGCTTTATGTAAAAGAAGTCCTTCTCCCATGCAGGCGCAAAGCGTATCCACTGCAAGGATCTTTCTTTCCGGGTATTCTTCTGAGAGTTCTTCTGCCGCCATCCTCATACTATTGGCAGTTCCGCTCAGCCCCGAAGAAAAACTCAGATGCAGTACATCCTTTCCTTCTTTCACAAACGGCTCTAACATCTCTTTCGCCTCTTCCGGATTCACCTGGGACGTCACAGACATCTTTCCTTCTCTGAGTTTGCCAAAGAACTCTTTTGGTGTCAGGCCTTCCATATCTGTATAGGTTTTTCCTTCCATTGTATACTTCAGAGGAATCACCGGAACGCCCCGTTCCGCCAGCCATTCCTTCGGCATATCCACTGTACTGTTCACTGTAATAATATAGTCCCGCATTTCCTTCATTCCTCCTGTTGTCTGATTTTCTTAATCATATCATTTTTTTTGGCATTTCGCAAAATTTTTTTCATTCCTTTTCTGCTTTTTAACAGAACAGACCGGACAATGCAGCATTTTGCCGCAATCCCCGGCCTGTTTTCTAATTCAACTTAATATTCAAATAATTTCGTCCAGACAGAGTCTTGTTAAATATCAAAAAGCACAGGATGAATAAACATCCAAGTAAAAATCCGATCCAATCCAGAACTGCAGTCAGAACTAGGAGGATCAGACGCATAAATTTCAATGCATATCCCATCTCAAAGTTCGGCTGCGTATAGTTTGCCACCGCCACAAATGCCATATACAGCATCACTTCCGAGTTGAACCATCCGGACTGCACCGCAAACTCTCCGAGCACCAGACCTGCGATCACACTGAGTGGTGTACTGAGCATACTCGGTGTGTTCAGCGCAGCAAGACGCAATCCGTCAATACAAAGCTCCAGAATCAAAAACTGCAGCACAAGCGGGACGTTGATCACATCACGGACGGCAGTAAATTCAAACATGCTCGGGATCCAGGACGGGTTCATCATGAATAACAGATATACCGGTGTCATAAACACCGTCAGAATCGTGATGATTGCTCTGGAAACCTTCAAATACATCCCTGTCACTGTTGGAAAATAATAATCATTTGCTTCCTCAATCATATCCAGAATTGAAGTCGGAAGAATCATAGCAGAAGGGGAATTATCTACTAAAATGATTACTTTGCCTTCCAGAAGACACGCCACCGCGGTATCCGGTCTCTCTGTAAACTTAAATTTCGGAAACGGATTGAACCATTTTCTCTTGAACATTGCCTCCGCAAGTGTCTGCTGGTTCATCTTCAGATCGTCGATATGCAGGCTTTCAATCCTTGATTTTACATTCGCAAGAAGTTCCTTGTCAACTCGGTCTGACATATAGCAGATCGCGATATCCGTGCGGGAAGTCTGCCCGGCTTCCGTCATCTCCATAATCAGATGTTCATCCCGGATACGGCGCCGCATCAGCGCTGTATTAAATACGATTGTCTCCACAAATCCATCTCTGGAGCCTCGAAGCGATTTATCTTTGTCCGGTTCTTCCACACTTCTGGCCGGATATGTCCTTGTGTCAATCGCAATACAGGCAGCATATCCTTCTATAAACAGACAGGTCACTCCGGATAACACGCTCCGCAACACCTGATCAAAATCTTTCAGCACATCAACCTCAATATATGGTACATGCCTCTGAGAAAACATTTCTGCCTCTTTTGGCATTGCCTCCTTTGTCACGCCCATAAAAGAATCCATCAGCTTGAGCATGGCTTCATCTTTTACAAAACCATCAATAAAATAAAGAACTGCTTTTCTTTCACCAATCTCAATTGTCCGTTTTATCAGATCAAAACTTTTTCCCACAGGCAATGTCCGATCCATATAGGAAATGTTTTCCATAAATGAGTCACTGATCTTTTTTGTATTCTTAATTACCATAGAATGTCTGTCCTTCCCTTCCCGGACTGCCACAAAACACAGTCTCGTGCAATTCCGGTTTGCTTCTATGGTTAGATTTCCCGATTCTTTTCTATTTATTCAAAAAGCCCGCTTTTTCCATCTTTCGGATCACCTGCTGCTGTCTTTGCCATGCCAAATCCGGATTGATCAGCGGATTGTATGCGCTGGGCGCATTGGGAATCCCTGCCAGCATGGTACATTCATCAAAATTCATCTCAATGGGCTCTTTTCCGAAATATCCGCGGCACGCCTCTGTCACACTGTTATAGCCATTCCCAAAATAAATGGAATTCAAGTACAATTCCAGAATCGTCTTTTTGTCATATACTTTTTCAATCTCAAATGCCATAAACATCTCCGCCACTTTCCGGCTTATCTTCTTATCCTGGGTAAAGAACTGATTTTTTGCAAGCTGCTGCGTGATCGTACTGCCGCCTTCCACATAGGCTCCTGCCAGGATGTCGTGGTACAATGCCCTGCAGATTGCAATGGGGTCGATCCCCGGATGCCTGTAAAAACGCTTGTCTTCCACTGCCAGTACGGCATCGATATAATCTTCGGGCAGCTGTTCCAGTGTTGCATAGTCTTCTTTTGTCTGTATCTGTGCTCCCATTTCCTGTACGCTCATTTTGTCCAGGGCATCCTGACAGTCTTCATATCCACGCCATAGCATGAACACACCAACGCAAAACAGACATAAAAAAATGAAAGAACACAGTCTCTTGATCCATTTCATACTGTAACCATCCTTTTTCTGAAGTAACTCCTGGTTTCTAAGTCCAGTATATAAAATTGAACTGTATTCTTCCATAATATTTTCTTACAATTTTCTTAAAATTACTTACATTTGTGTAAGATTCGATGTTTTTTATTTGGTAGTACTTCCAAAACCGCCATTTCTCACATCTGTCACATCGTCATCCAGCGTGATTCCATATTCCACAAAGATTCCCTGCATAAAGCCTTCTCCCTGTGCGATATCAATGGTCTTCTCTTCATTTGTATCGTTGGTGATCTTGGAAAACATATGACCTTCATTGTCTGAATAAAAATAATCGCTGTCGATGATCCCCACTGTATTATTCAGCTGCAGACGGTACTTAAAACCAAGTCCGCTTCTCGGATAACACTTTAAGACCCATTCCGGTTCCATCTCCACCCGGATCCCGGTCGGAATCTTGATTGTCTCGCCCGGCGCCAGGATCAGACGCACCGGTGCAAAGAAATCGTATCCTGCAGATCCTGCGGTTGCTCTTCTCGGCAGTTTGATATTTTCGTAAATCTCTTCAATATTTGCTTCTTCATCCAGTCCAAACGTATCGATCCAGTCTTTCTTAAACTGCTCCAGACTTACTTTGTGAAATTTTGCGATTCTTTTCATTGTCTCTTCCTTTTCTGTTCGGTTTTATACGTCATGCAGCACGATCTTTCCTGTATTCAGACTGTTTTGTACATCGATCACTTTCTGATTCGCGCTTCCTTTCCAGTGCAGCTTTGTATCTTTTTGTGCCGCCTCAAACTTGCCGTCTACGATCACATCCAGATAAGAAACGATCTCTTCATCCTGGATCTGACTCCACTCATATCCGGTGTACAGCCACTGGGTCTTTTCCGGAAATTTCTGCCGGATTTCTTTGGCCAGCTCTGTGATTTCTTTTCTGTTTCCCGGAAACAGAGGATCTCCTCCACTGTAGGTGATCCCGCTGATATAGCTTTTTTCCAGCTGCTCAAACAGCTCTTTTTTTGCCTCTTCTTCAAACAGAAGTCCTCCATCCGGATCCCAGGTCACCGGATTCTGACATTCTTTACATCCGTGAGCGCATCCTGCCACCCACAATACTACCCGCAGTCCGTCTCCGTTTAGCATATCATCTTTTGTAATATTGTGATACCGCATGTTACATACTCTTCCTTTCTGCGATCTCTGCCATCTTGGCATCATTCAGCCGTGTATCTCCTTTGACTCTGGAATAAGAAAGATATCCGTTCATTCTCTCGATCTTTGTCAGATTGGTGCTTCCGCACACCGGACACACATCCATATCCAGTTCCTCATGCCCGCAGTCGTCACAGTAAGACAAGGAGAGGTTTACTCCTTCATAATATCCTTTTGCCATGGCGCGTCTTACCAGAGATTTAATCGCTTCTACATTGTAACTGATCGGATATTTGACATACTGGATCTTTCCTCCGTTGCTCAGATTCCAGAACCGGCCTTCCAAATCCTGTTTCTCGATCGGCGTAATATCCTCCGTCACATGGCAGTGAAAACTGTTGCTTACATATTCTCTGTCTGAAACGTTCTCAATAATTCCGTATTTTTTACGGAACTGCTGTACCTGAACTCCACACAGATTTTCCGCAGGCGTTCCATAGATGGCATACAGGTGTCCGTCTTCATTCTTGAACTCTTCTACACGCTTGTTGATATATTCCAGTGTCTCCAGAGCAAAGGCGCCATCCTCTGCAAGAGATTTTTTATTATGCAGCTGCTGCAGCTCATTGAGCGCTGTGATTCCAAAGGAAGCCGTCGCAGACTTCAGAAGCGGCTTGATCTTGTCATAGAGCCCCAGATTTCCGCCGTAGAAACCGCCCTCGCAGTATGCCAGCGGATTGGTCGACGCTTTCATCTCTCCCAGATAATCATAGGTTCTCTGATGCAGCTTGCGGATCAGATTCAGATAGTAATCCAGCACCTCAAAGAACGGCTTTCCTTCCTGCTGCGCTTTTGCATAGATCATCGGAAGATGCAGACTGATGGCTCCAATATTGAATCTTCCCACAAATACCGGTGTATCTTTTTCATCAGCCGGCTTCATGCCGCCTCTTTCATACCATGGAGAAAGGAATGCGCGGCATCCCATCGGACTGATGACTTTTCCATATTTTTTATAAATACTCGGAACATATCCGTCCCCTGTCAGGCTCAGCCAATCCGGATACATGGTCTTTCTGGAACACTCGATTCCCGCTTCGAACACATCTTCCAGCGGTTTTCCAGGACCATGCAGGTTCTCGTCGTACAAAAATACGATTTTCGGGAACAGCACCGGTTTTTTGTGTCCGTCTTTTCCCTGTCCGTTCTTTCTCACTTCCAGCATCTTGATCGTTGCCAGCTTTCCATAAATGCTGGTACGGGTTCCGGCTGTCACTGTAATAAACGGATAGTCTCCGCGGCTGGAGGATACGGAATTGAACTTATATTCCCATCCCTGGAATCCCTGCTCCATCTCCTTTTCCAAATCTGCCCATGCCACTTTCTGCACGGTCTCTTCATCCAGACCCAGCCCTCTGTACTTTTCGATCAGCTTTTTATGAGATTTTTCTGCATACGGTTCTAAAATCTCGTCCACGCTTGGCACGGTAAAACCGCCATACTGCTGGCTGGCTGCGCTTAATACGATGTCCCCGATCACATCAAACGCCGTATCCAGTGTCTTCGGCTCGTTGTACCAGAGATTCCCCATCTCAAATCCGCCGCTTAATACATTCTTCACATCAAAAAGACAGCAGTTCATTGTATCTCTTCTTGCAGACATGTCATGAATGTAAATATATCCTTCCCGGATCGCCTGGATCTCTTCCACTGTCAAAAAGAATTTTTTATAAAGCTCTTTATTCAGTTCGTTGAAGATCAGACTGCGCTTTGTGGATACCAGCGCACTGTCAGTGTTGCTGTTTTCTTTATCCCCGATATACATGATGGACTGGCTCTTTTTATATACTTCATCCAGCATCTGTACAAAGTCCTGTTTGTAATTACGATAATCACGATAACTTTTTGCCACCACCGGATTTACCTTTTCCAGGGCTCCCTCTACCACATTATGCATCTCTGCAATCGGGACGTCCTGAATTCCCAATGTCTGTACCTTTTCTTCTACGAAACGACAGATATAGTCCAACTCCTCATCTGTGAATTTAATGAGTGCACGGTACGCAGATTTATTAACAGCCACAACTACTTTCTGCACGTTAAAATCTTCCTTTGTCCCGTCTTTCTTGATGACTCTGATCATACAACTTCTGCTCCCTTCGCTTTTGTTTTATCTATATTTAGTGTTTTTATCACACAGGATAAACTATATCATGTGTCAGCAACGAATATGTTATCACTTTGAGCAGTCAGAGTCAATACGGAAACTTTCACAAAAAGTCTCTCATTTACCAGAGCATTTCCTCTGTAATTTCCTTGACAGCAAATGCACCGCACATTGCCATGGTATCTCTTAATTCACCACCTGTTTTTGCAGTATATGCACTCACACCCTGCACTCCCGCACCATATGCCGCGGTCACGAACGGACGGGCGATCAGTGCCGCATCCGCGCCCATTGCCAGTGCTTTAAAGACATCTGTTCCTGTCCGGATCCCGCCGTCCACAAAAATCTTCATCCGGCCATCCACTGCCTTCACAATATCCGGCAGAACTTCGGCTGTAGACGGACATTGATCCAGTACTCTTCCTCCGTGGTTAGACACCACAATCGCCTGTGCACCGGCCTCGAGAGCCTTTTTCGCCCCTCTGACCGTCATGATTCCTTTTAGAATAAATGGAATTTCAGCAATTTTCACAATTTCTTTTAACTCTTCCACGGATTTGCTTCCCGCCGGCGGATTCAGATTCTGAAGAAACGGAAGCCCGGCCGCATCAATATCCATTGCAACAGCAAAAGCCCCTGACCGTTTGACCAGTTCCATTTTGTCACGAATCGTATCCATATCCCACGGTTTTACAGTCGGGATTCCCAGACCTCCCAGTTTTTGTACTGCCGCTGTGGCTTCCTGCATTACCCGTGCATCTGACCCGTCACCTGTAAATGCCGCAATTCCTCCTTCCATACATCCTGCCAGTAAAATTTCATTATATTCCTGATCCGTATATTTCTCCCCGTAATGCAGCTTCACAGCACCTACCGGTCCTGCAAAAAACGGGTAGGAAAACTCCTTTCCAAACAGAGTCACTGTCGTATCAGCCGGCTTCTTTTCACAGATCGTATCCATATTGATACGGATCTCCTGCCATTTCTGAAAATTTCGGATCGCCACATCTCCGATTCCTTTCGCTCCAGGTCCCGGCATTGTATTTTTGCACGCTCTGCCGTTACAGACTGCACACGCTTTACAGTACGGTCCGATACATGTCCTTGCCTGTTCGATCACTTTCTGATAGTCCATACTCGTCTCCTCCTCTTTTTTCTAAAACATCCCCGATTTCTCAAGCACTTCAAGAATTTCCCCGATCACGGGCAGATCAACTACCAGCGCCATTCTGATATACCCTTCTCCCGCGCTTCCAAACGCACTTCCAGGCGTTACCAGAAGTCCGGTCTTTTCCACAAGCTGCATACAGAAATCAAAGGACGACGCATAGCCTTTCGGAATCTTTGCCCACACAAACATTGTCCCCTGACTGTCCGGTACATTCCACCCGATCCTTCGCAGACCGCCGCACAGCGCACAGTTTCTTTTTGCATACTCCTGCCTCTGCTTTTCGATGAAATCGTCCGGCCCCGTAAGCGCCGCGATCGCAGCCTTCTGAATCGGCAGAAAGATGCCATAATCAATCTGAGAACGCAGCGTTTTAAACTTCTCTACAATCGCTTTATTTCCCACCACAAATGAGATTCTGGCACCCGTGAGATTATAGGACTTGGACAACGAATAAAACTCTACCCCTACCTCTTTTGCACCGTCAAAGGATAAAAAGGACCGCCCCTGTTCTCTTGTAAAAATAATATCCGAATATGCATTGTCATGGATGATCACAATATGATGCTCCTTTGCAAATGCGATCAGTTCTTCATAAAAATGATCCGGAGCACAGACACAGACCGGATTCAACGGATAAGAGACTACCATATATTTGGTTCTCTCCAAAACCTCTCCCGGGATATTTTTCAGATCCGGCAGATATCCGTTCTCCTCGCGGATTTCATAATATTCCACATTCGCACCTGCCATGATTCCGCTCATTTCAAACAGCGGATATCCCGGATTCGGAACCAGAATGGTATCCCCGGGATCACACAATGCCATTCCGATATGCGCCATTCCCTCCTGAGATCCATAAACTGACATAATCTCATCTGTCTGAATCTCCACTCCAAACCGATGCGCATACCGGTATTGGACTGCCTCTAAAAGCTCCGGCAGATCTGCCAGTGCATATTTATAGTTCTCCGGATCTTTGCACGCTTCTGTAAGTGCCTCCATCACATGCGGTGCCGGTGCAAAATCCGGTGTTCCCACTGACAGATTGAACACCCGTTTTCCTGCCTGAATCATCTCTTCCTTCTTGTCATTCAGCGCGGTAAAAATTCCCGGCTGAAACTGATTTACCATCGCTGAAAACTGCAGCTCTCTCATCCTGTTTCCTCCCTGTCTTACTTCTCCTCTAATTCTCTGATTCTTCTTGCACGTCTTCTTCTCTGTGCTTCCCGGCGCTTCCTTCTCTGCTTTTTCCGATATGCCACATAAGAGATTCTTGCTCCCACAAGAATCACAAACACTGCAGCGAGTACAAGCAGCACCTTCAAGAACAGCGGCAGTCCCTTCTGTTCGTTCTTCTCCACTGCCGCCACCTGTTTGCACGAAACTGCCGGTGCCTGAAATCCCGGCAGATATTCTCTTTCCAAGTCTACCAGCACTTTACCGTCCTTGATCGTAAGCGGAGCTTCTTTCCCTTTTGGAACACAGTCCCATAAATCTTTTGAAATCTCTACTTTCTTTCCATCAATAGTATGCACCCCTTTGGAAAGTACTTTTTTATATTCAAACCGTTCAAATGCCTGCTCCATAATCGCGTTTCCGACCAGATGACGGAGCTCTTCCCCAGTCTGATCTGACCAGTCAGACACACCCATCACAATCTCCACCAGACGCGTGTCCCCCCGTTTTGCAGTGGACGAATAGTTAAACCCTGCTGTATCGCTGGAACCTGTCTTCAAGCCGTCTGTGCCCTCCAGACCATACTTTGCCCCTTCCAGTGAAATCTGATATGATGTAAAATGCTCCTCATACGGTGTCCCCTCTTTTACGGTGATCTGGGGATACTTTGTGTGATTTAAAATATCCGGATAGGTCTTTATCAGATAAGTACACAGCATCGCATAATCTTCCGGTGTTGTAATGTTATCTCCATCAAGCGGCTGGCTCACCGGATGATACGGCTGCAGCAGATTGTTAGTAACCCCCACACAGTTGAAGTACTTCGTATTGACCATTCCAAGCTCCTGTGCCTTTTGATTCATACGCTCCACAAACCTGTCCGGATCCGACTCCACCATATCCGCAAGCATATACGTTGCCGCCGCAGAAGACGGCACAATGATCAGATCCATCAACTCTGCAACCGTATAACTGGCTCCCGGCTGCATTTTATTGTTGCTGAGCGCATACCTGCCTGCAATATCTGTATATCTTTCATTTACCTCTGCCGTACTCTCAAGTTCCAGATTCCCGGCTTTTATCTCCTCATATGCCAGAAGAATGGTCATCAATTTTGTCATACTTGCCGGCGGCCACTGTTTCTGTGCATTTTCCTGCCATAAAATTTGTCCGGTATTGATCTCCGTAATGATCGAACCTGCAGGCTGATACCGTTCCTCAAGCTGATAGCCCCTCTCTCTTGCCACATCCAGCGCACGCTGAGCCTGTACCTCCCCGGCCGGAATCAGACATCCCAAAAGGATGGTGCATAAAAAAGCACAAATCCCCCTCACATTCCTTTTTCTCATTCTCTTCGTTCCTCTCTCTGATTCCTCCTTAAAACGGTGTCCCCTCCAGATCATACGGCGTTGTCTGATATACATAATAATTCAGCCAGTTCGTATAAATGTTATTTGCATGAGATCTCCAGATCAGTTCCGGTTTCTGATCCGGATCGTTGTCCGGATAATAATTCACCGGCATCTGAATATCCAGACCTTTGCTCAAATCCCTCTTATATTCCGCATCCAGTGTCATTCTGTCGTATTCCGGATGTCCCATCACAAAAATCTGCCGTCCTTCCTGTGCCATGCAGAGGAACAGCCCCGCCTCTTTCGAATCTGCCAGTATGGTCAGTCTTTCATCTGACTCCACCTGTTCCATCGGAATCTCTGTATGACGGGAATGAGGCGCATAAAACGCATCATCAAATCCACGCACAAGCGGGATTCTTCTGTTTCTCACATGATGCTTAAATACACCGAACATTTTCTCTGGAAGCTGTGTCTTATCAATCCCATAGTGATAATAAATCCCCGCCTGTGCACCCCAGCACAAATGCAGCGTGGAAGTCACATGCGTCTTCGTCCACTCCATGATCTCTTTCAACTCATCCCAGTAATCCACATCTTCAAACGGAATCTGTTCCACCGGAGCTCCTGTAATGATAAATCCATCAAACTTCTGCTCCTTGATCTCTTCAAAAGACTGATAAAACTTATGCAGATGACTGGTGGATGTATTTTTCGATACATGTCCTGATACACGGACAAATACAACATCCACCTGAAGCGGTGTGTTCGAGAGAGACCGCAGTATCTGCAGCTCTGTATCCTCCTTTAACGGCATCAGATTTAAAAGCCCTATCTTGATCGGACGGATATCCTGATGTGCTGCCCGGTATTCGTCCATTACAAATATATTTTCATGCTCCAGTATCTCTTTTACCGGAAGGTCGTTCTGTACACGTATTGGCATAATTTATTCCCCTTTTTCTTCTTTCTTTTCTGTCGCCTCATCAACTCTTGCATACTCGCCTTCATTATTTACATAACCGAACTGGTCGTACGCACCGGTATCTGTAGGCAGCGTATGATTTTCCAACTGATGGTTCACCAGCATTTTTACAATATAATAGATGACTGCAAATGTAGGAACTCCCAAAATCATTCCCACAAATCCAAACATTCCTCCGCCAAACAAAATCGAAAATACCACCCAGAATGCAGACAATCCCGTAGAATCCCCCAAAATCTTTGGTCCGATGATATTCCCATCCAGCTGCTGCAGAAGAAATACAAAAATAATAAAATAGATTCCCATCTTCGGATCTGACAACAAAATCAGGACGGCGCTTGGAATTGCTCCGATATATGGTCCGAAAAACGGAATCACATTGGTTACTCCTACGATCACACTCACAAGCATCGTATACGGCATATCCAAAATGGAAAGTCCGACAAAACACAGTACTCCGATGATCGCAGAATCAATGATCTTTCCGATAATAAAACCGCCGAAGATCTCGTTGCTCTTGATCGTCAGATGAAGCACCATATTCGCTCTTGACGGACGCATGATGGCATATACAAGTTTCTTGCACTGGCTTGCAAACTTCTCCTTACTGAACAGCACATAAACAGATACGATCACTCCGATCAGAACATAGCATAATTCCTTGACAATGTTGATCACTCCCACTGTCAGATTCGACATCAGTACATTGACCTGATTGAGAAGGTCTGTACGCATCCATGTCTGCAATGCATCACTTGCTTCTTTGAGGACCGCCTCTGCCATCTGTCCAATAGTCGATTGATCTGTACTCATCACCTCTGTCATTTTCCCGATAAAACGATTCAACTGGCTCGGCACAGTAAGGATCATATCTCTTATACTGCGGTAGAGTTCCGGTATCATCATATTGCACAGCGCCACGATCAACGCAAACATTACAACGATCGCAAGCAAAATTCCGGCCCCTCTGGAAATGCCGCCCGCATTCTTAATGCGTGGAAATTTTCTCTTGATCCAGGGTTCAAAATGCGTATCCACCAGCTTTACAATCGGGTTGAGCAAATACGCAATGACAAGACCATAAATAATCGGCTTTAACACCTGGTATATTTTCCCAAAAACTTCCGAAATATTTGTCATACGCAATAATGCAAAATAAAACACGATGCAGGCTGCGATCACCACAAATATCCGTACGTCCCTGCGGATCTGATGCCAGAATCTGGATGTCTTTTTGCTTCCAAATGAAGGCTGCGACGTATAATAGTCATTCTCCTTTTTCCCCTCTTTTTCAGGTTTTTCTTCCTCTCTGTTCATATATGTATCTCATTCCTTTCTGGTTTTGCAAGTATTTCCATTATACCCCTGTAACAGGAAGACCGTCAACCTTCAAAAAAGCGATGCCCGGCCATAAAGCCAAGCACCGCTTCTTCTCTTTCACTTCTTATCTGCACTGAAATGTGGCGCACTCTGTGCCGTCCTTATGACACGCACAGGAACCTTCCACGCTGACCTTTCCCGCTTCACATTTACACTGTTCATTGTACATGCAGTCAGTTGCTTTACAATCGATTCCGCAACGATCCGAAGGCGCTGTCGCATGATTTCCATATGCGTTCGTATAGGAATTTTCCATCCCCTGTGTTTTTCGCTCCTCAAAGCTGTCACAGCAGGTCTCCTTTGAAGCCTTTGCCTGAGAACCACCTACCTGGATGGAATCCAGACGGCAGAGGAAATCCTGATTGTGCATACATGTCTGTACTGTACATTTTAATTCTGGCATGATAATACCTCCTTTTTATTTACAAAATCAGTATCATCATGCCCATTTCCAATTCTTTTATCCGGATTTTCAAAAAAATTTATTTTTCTTCTTTTGTCACTTCACGGATTTCTTTTTTTGCAGTCTCTTCCATGATTGCAGCAATAAATTCTTCCAGACCTTTCTGTCCTTCATCTCCTGCAAATCGACTTCTTACAGAAACCTTTTTCTCTTCCTCTTCTTTTGCTCCCACAACCAGCATGTACGGGATCTTCTTCATCTGTGCTTCGCGGATCTTATATCCGATCTTCTCGGCACGTGTGTCGATCTCGGCACGGATTCCGGCTGCATTCAACTGATCAAGAACACTCTGTCCATATTCCAGATATTTATCAGAGATCGGCAGTACTTTTACCTGAACCGGTGCAAGCCATGTCGGGAATGCTCCGGCAAAGTGCTCGATCAGGATTCCGATAAACCGCTCGATGGAACCAAATACAACGCGATGGATCATGATTGGTCTGTGTTTTTCTCCGTCTGCTCCTGTGTATTCCAGTTCAAAACGAAGCGGAAGCTGGAAGTCAAGCTGGATTGTTCCACACTGCCATGTTCTTCCGATGGAATCTTCCAGATGGAAGTCAATCTTCGGTCCGTAGAATGCTCCGTCTCCTTCATTGACTACATACGGAAGTCCCAGATCATCCAGCGCACCGCGAAGTGCGTCTGTTGCCATTTCCCAATCTTCGTCACTTCCCATACTGTCTTCCGGACGTGTGGACAATTCTACATGATATTTAAATCCAAACAGACTGTAAACTTCATTGATCAGTCCTGCAACGCCTTTGATCTCGTCCTTGATCTGATCCGGTGTCATAAAGATATGCGCATCATCCTGTGTGAAGCAGCGCACTCTCATCAGACCATGAAGCTGTCCTGATTTTTCATGACGGTGAACCAGTCCCAGCTCTCCCATACGAATCGGAAGATCTCTGTAAGAACGCGGCTCCGCCTGATATGCCAGGATTCCTCCCGGACAGTTCATCGGTTTGATTGCAAAGTCTTCCTCATCGATCACAGTTGTATACATATTCTCTTTGTAATGATCCCAGTGTCCCGATGTCTCCCAGAGATGACGGCTTAACATAACCGGAGTTGAAATCTCCACATATCCGTCTTTTCTGTGAATCTCTCTCCAGTAATCCAAAAGAACGTTTTTGAGTACCATTCCGTTTGGAAGGAAGAACGGGAATCCCGGTCCTTCATCTCTCATCATAAAAAGTCCCAGTTCTTTTCCAAGTTTTCTGTGATCACGTTTTTTCGCTTCTTCCAACATGTTCAGATATTCTTCCAGCTCTGCTTTTTTCGGGAATGCAGTTCCGTAAATTCTCTGCAGCATTTTATTTTTCTCGCTTCCTCTCCAGTATGCACCTGCAAGGCTTGTGAGCTTAAATGCTTTGACATATTTTGTGCTCATCAGGTGAGGACCTGCACACAAATCTGTAAACTCTCCCTGAGAATAAAAGCTGATTGTCTCGTCTTCCGGAAGATCTTCGATCAGTTCTACTTTATATGGTTCTTCTTTTTCTTTGAAATATTCGATTGCTTCATTTCTAGGCTTTGTAAACTGCTCAATCGGGAGATTCTCTTTTACAATCTTTTTCATCTCTTTCTCAATCTTTTCCAGATCGTCTGCTGTAAACGGTGTCTCTCTGTCTACATCATAGTAAAATCCGTCTGCAACAGATGGTCCGATCGCCAGTTTTGTCTCTGGATATAATCTCTTCACAGCCTGTGCCATGATATGAGAGGCGGTGTGACGGAACGCACCTTTTCCTTTTTCATCATTGAATGTCAGGATATTGAGTTCACAGTCTTTGTCTACCACCGTTCTCAAATCTACCACTTCTCCGTCGATTTCTCCTGCTGTCGCCACTCTTGCAAGCCCTTCGCTGATGTCTGCTGCGATTTCAATCACTGATTTGCTGTTTTCATATTCCTTAAAGGAACCGTCTTTTAATGTAATTTTCATAATCTCTCTCCTTTTCTCTTCTTTTTGCCTCTCCGAATTTTAAAAATAAACCCGTTCTCTGTCCGGATGTTCTCCGGACCATCCAATCTGAGGCATTGTCTCCAGACGATACATATCTTCTGTGGATATCTCAAATGAAAAGATATCCTGATTTTCTTTCATCCGCTCCATGGATGAGGATTTCGGTATTGGTATCACGCCATTCTGCAGTGCAAACCGCAGACAGATCTGTGCCGGTGATACATGATACTTCTCAGACAACTCAAGAATCAGCGGCTCTTCAAACACTCGTCTTCGTCCGATCGGACTCCATGCCTCCACAAGAATCTGGTTCTTTCTGCAATAGTCTACTGCTGCCTGTTGTGTATATCCAGGATGATATTCCAACTGATCGACCGCCGGAGTCACCTTTGCATTCTGCATCAGGTTCTCAATGTGGTGCGGCAGAAAATTGCTCACCCCAATGGCGCGGATCTTTCCTGCATGATACAATTCTTCCATTGCTCTCCAGCTCTCTAAATCCAGTTCCTTCCAGTTTTTGCAGTCCAACATGGGCCGTGGCCAGTGGATCAGATACAAATCCAGATAATCTGTGTTAAGCTGCTCTAAGGTTTTCGCAAATGCAGCCTTTGTCTGTTCATATCCCATATCCTCTTTCCAGACCTTGGATGTCAGAAAAAATTCCTGCCTTGGAATCCTGCTCTTTTCAATAGCCTCTGCCACATATTTCTCCGTGCCGTAAACAGAAGCCGTATCAAAATGCCTGTATCCGGCACGAATTGCAGTACCGATGATATCCGCGCTGTTTCCTTCCGCAGCTTTATAAGTTCCAAATGCAGCACACGGAATCTTGACCTGGTTATTCAAAATACGATAATTCGAATTACACTCCATCTTTCTGGCTCCTTTCTCTTACTGCACAACCACGAGACCTCAAAATTAAAAAACGCCCCTTTTTGCATATCCTGCAAAAAGGGGCGAGATCATACTCGCGGTTCCACCCTGTTTGAACCGGTATTAAATACCGGAACCACTCATTTGTGATGATAACGGGATCACCGGGCTGTTTTCAGCCACTCAGAGGTAGTTTTCAAATGTTTCCGTAAGTGGGAGCTTACAGCCTGCGACTCCCTTCTCTGTCTTCTTCCACATCCTACTCGTCTCGTCATTGTATTGAAATATTATATTCTCAACCTAATCCTCATTATAACATCACTTTTTGTTTTGTCAACCAGATTTCTTTTTTCCTCTCTGAATCCACAGCCACACAACCGCAAAAAACTCCCGTACCATATAGTTCAAAAACAAAATCCGGTTACATCCTGCCGCAATTCCCGTCAGGTTCTCATACCCTTCACTTCGTCCGATCAAAAGTGCCCGAAACAAATGAAAATTATTTGTCACAATTCCAACCGGTGTTTTCAACTCCTCCAGATAAGCTTTGCTAAACCGCAGGTTTTCCCTCGTCGTCCGCGACTGATCCTCCAACATGATCTGCTCGTCTTTTACCCCATGTTCCCACAAATATTGTGCCATCGCATAAGCCTCTGAAACATCCTCACCTTTTCCCTGACCGCCGGATACGATGATCTTCACCGAAGCACAGACCTGATGATACAATAAAGCAGCATCCAGTCTTCTCTTTAATGAATCTGTGATCCGCTCTCCCCGGACCTGCGCACCAAGCACGATCAGATACCGGCAGTTCTTCTTTCTTCCAGGCCTCATGGCACGTACAATAAAAAACTCCACCGCAAGAAAAAGGATCCATATTCCCGCCACACAGAAGAACAAAAGCTTTCGCGTCACTTCTTCTTTTGTCGCAGGAATCATCAAAAAGTGTCCAATCCCCGCCACCAGCCAGAATCTGGCAAACGTAGAGTTCCATTTTCCGGTATAGAAACAGAGGATTCCATAATAAAAGAGAAACAGCGCCCCTGCCGTGATCAAATAAATTTCCATGCTCATCTCCCGTTCTTTTTCCGAAACATAAAAGGGAGACTCATCCGAGCTCCCTCTCATACGATATACTGCTATGCATTTCTTCCACAGCACATTTTATATTTTTTACCACTTCCGCATGGACATGGATCATTTCTTCCGATTTTCTTTCCTTTGCGGATCGTACCGGACTGTTTCTGCTCACGGTACAACTGTTTTTTCTTTTCTTCATCAAAAATAGCATTCCACTGTGGCAGTTCATATAACCAGTCTGCTTTTGCATCGATCATATTTTTGTATAACAGCTCTTTGTCAAAGATCAAATTCACTTCCGTATCCTCTGTCATCGTCTCAATCGGATTCGGCACTTTCAGACTGTCGTTGATTCCATCCAGAAACCCTACCATTGTCAGAACTTCCTGTCCATATTTTTCAGCCAGCTCTTTGACCGTACCTTTCACTTCTACATCAGGCTCTGTCAAAAGCTGCTCATAAATTCCTCTTTCAATACTGAAATAGCGCCCCCAGAACTTCTCTAACTGCTCTTTGGACAGTTCTCTGTCATATGCCATATCTCTCCATTGATCTAATAAACATTTTTCACTCATTGTAAAAACTCCTTTTTCTTAGAAATTCAATCGTGGTTCTATTATATAACACTTTTCTCTGTCAGTAAACTACTAATTTTCCCGCTGTATTGCAATCTTTCCATCTTTTTTATATAATAAATCTGCCGGAGCAAAAAGATGCTCCGGCAGATTTATAAAAAGATAAAAGAAAGGAATCTAATATGAAGAAATCAAAACGTATCATGGCACTAATCGGAGCAATCCTGCTGGTTCTTCTTTACGTCAGCACACTCATCTTTGCTTTTATAGACAGCGTTGTCTCTCAGAAGCTTCTGATGGCTGCCATTGCCGCCACGATCCTGCTGCCTGTACTGTTATATATCTATACACTCTTTTCCCGTACATCTCATACGGATGACTCCGACTCGAACGAGTAATGTTCTTCTGTTAAACATACAGCTCTGCCATCGCAACGGCAGCATCCAGTTCCTGCTGCCTGCAGACTGTTTTTTTGTCTCTTTTTCTTTCGGTCTCTCGAATTTTCTGTCTTTTCTCCAGGTATTCTTCCATCGATATCATCTGTAATCTGTTCTGTATACTATTCTGACGCATAAAATACCTCCTTTTTCCGGCCTCAGCCTTATTATTTTATGATACTGCCCTCTGAAATATGTCATTTTTCTGCCTGCTTGACAGAACTTTTTTTGTCCCCCTGACACTCTTTTATCCTACTGTCAAATTGTGACGCCGATGTGGCTGATTTCTAAAGTTTTTCATAAAAATCTCTTAACATTTTTTTCACAAAAAAAGATGCTCCGCTGCCAGCTTTTGCTGGCAGATACGGAACACCTTCGTTCACCTTTTATCTTTTGCGATAAATGATATCGTCTCTTCCCGGTCCGTTGCTGACCATTGTGATCGGATATCCAATCTGTTCTTCAATAAATTCAATATACTTTCTGCAGTTCTCCGGCAGTTCTTCGTATGTCTTGATTCCGCGGATATCACATTTCCATCCCGGAAGTGTCTTCAATACCGGTTTTGCTTTTTCCAGGAGATGTGTTACAGGGAACTCTGTTGTCACTTCTCCATTGATCTCATAGCCTACACATACCGGAATCTCATCCAGATATCCAAGTACATCCAGAACTGTAAACGCTACATCTGTCGTCCCCTGCATCCTGCATCCGTATTTGGAAGCAACACAGTCAAACCATCCCATACGTCTCGGACGTCCTGTTGTCGCTCCGAATTCACCGCCGTCTCCTCCGCGGCGTCTCAGCTCATCAGCTTCCTCGCCGAAAATCTCGCTGACAAATGCACCTGCTCCTACTGCACTGGAGTATGCCTTGCATACTGTAATGATCTGTTTGATCTCATACGGAGGGATTCCCGCTCCGATCGCACCGTATGCCGCCAGTGTGGAAGAAGATGTTACCATCGGATAAATTCCGTGATCCGGATCTTTCAGAGAACCGAGCTGTCCTTCCAGAAGAATCTCTTTGCCTTCTTTGATTGCATTGTGCAGATACAGAGAAACATCACATACAAATGGTGCTACCATGTCTCTGTACTCTGTCAGTTCTTTATATAAGTCGTCAGGATTGATCAACGGTTTATGGTATAAGTGCTCCAGAATCACATTCTTCTGCTCTGCAACGCGAACCACTTTTTCTTTCAGAAGCTCGTCATCAAATAATTCGCTCACCTGGAATCCGATCTTTGCATATTTATCGGAATAAAACGGCGCAATTCCTGATTTTGTAGAACCAAAAGACTTGCCTCCAAGACGCTCTTCCTCGTAAGCATCAAAATTCTTGTGATAAGACATCACGATCTGTGCTCTGTCAGAAACAAGAAGTTTTGGCTGCGGTACGCCCTGTTTTACAATCTGCTGCACCTCTCCGAACAATCTCGGAATATCCAGCGCCACACCGTTTCCGATAATGCTGGTCGTATGGTCATAGAATACTCCTGACGGCAAAGTGTGCAGCGCAAATTTTCCATAATCATTTACAATGGTATGTCCTGCATTCGCTCCACCCTGAAAACGGACAATGATATCGGCTTCTTTTCCGAGCATATCTGTAATCTTGCCCTTTCCTTCATCGCCCCAGTTAGCTCCTACTACTGCTTTTACCATCTCAAATCCTCCTGCGTATTCATCGCTTTTAACTCTTAATTAGCAGTTCTTATGAATCACTGCCCTATGAATTATACTATACTTTTCTCATTCTGTAAAACACTTTTTCTTTTTTCTACATCAGAGGTGCGATCAGACGCAGCACTCTTCCGCAGATCCGCATAAAAATACCGGTATTTCCGATATCTGACGCTGTAACTTTACAGCTCTTTTTCAGTGTTTCCTGAAAATCTTTTTCAATTTTATGTACCACCGGATTGTCATACACAAAGATCCCACATTCAAAATGCAGATACAGACTCCGGTAATCCAGGTTCACAGTTCCTACTGTTGCCGTATCATCATCTGAGACAAATACCTTTGCATGTACAAATCCCGGTGTAAATTCATAAATATTAACGCCTGCTTCGATCAATTCCCGATAGTATGTCTTCGCCACCGCAAACGCATACCATTTATCCGGAATATGCGGCATGATAATGCAGACTTCAATTCCGCTCTTTGCTGCTCTTGTCAGTGTATCCAGCATGCCGTTGTCCAAAATCAGATACGGCGTCATAATATGCACATATTTTTTCGCATGATTCAAAATATGCACATACACTTCCTCCCCTACGTTTTCATGGTCGTACGGACTGTCCCCGTAAGGGAGCACAAATCCTGTCTCCGGTTTTAATTCCTTTGCCATCGTCGTCAGATAGGGCTCAAATTTCTCTTTTTTTAATTCTGAAACATTCCACATCTGCAAAAACAGCATCGTCAGACTCTGCACCGCATCCCCCTTGATCATGACGGCAGTATCTTTCCAGTACCCGAACCGTTCTTTCCGGTTGATATATTCATCTCCCAGATTGATACCTCCTGTAAATCCTGTTTTTCCGTCGATCACACAGATTTTTCTGTGATCTCGGTTATTTTGTGTCGTTGAAAGTACCGGCCGGATCGGACTGAACATCTTACACTGAATCCCGAACCGACGGATTTTTTTCGGATAATCGGGCGGAAGCAGCGAAATGCTGCACATTCCGTCATACATAAACCGTACCTCTACGCCCGCGGCTGCTTTTTCTTTTAATATTTCCAGCACAGACCCCCACATATATCCTTCTTCTACAATAAAATACTCCAGAAAGATAAATTTTTCCGCCTTCTTCAATTCTTCCAGAAGCACCGGAAATTTTTCTTCTCCACATGCAAAATATTGCACTTGTGTATTCCGATAAGTAGGAAAATTCAGCTGATACTGCATATAATGCGCAAGGTTTGCATTGGCCGGCTTGCTCTCACGCAAGGCTTCAATCACCTGAGGCTCCTGCTGCATATATTTTGCTGTATCAAGCCGGAGCATACACAATCGCTTTCCGATATATCTTGTTCCAAGCTGAGACTTTACCCAAATATAGAAAAGGCATCCAAATGCCGGAAAAATCAGGATCAAAAGTACCCAGGTCATATTAAATGCCGGATTTCCTCTTTCATTGATAATATAAATTACGATCACTGCTGCCAGAACTGTAAATCCGCCGTACACATAGACGGCATAGTCATTCAGTATCGTTGCCACTCCAACCAGAATGATCAGTTGGATCAGAACAAGCATAAGAATCAGTGCTGTGCGGCCAAAAACAATGCTGAACAACCCTTTCTTCGCTTTTTTCACTGCTTTATGTTCCATCTTTTTGTTTCACCCCTGCTTTTTTCAATATCCCCAGTGTAGCACACTTTGTATTTCTCCACAATACAGCTTCTCAAAAGTTACTGTGAACAGTAACTCTCAAAGGTCTTGTAATTAACGGCGAAAAGTATTACAATGGATATCGATTCATAACATCTGCTGGAAAGGAGATTTTTACGATGAAAAAGTTTTTGAAATGGCTTCTTGGCCTTGCGGCTGTCGGTACTGGGATCGGTCTGATCATTGCTTATTTCTGCAAAGACAGTGACGCAGTTTCCGAGTATGATTGTACAGAAGATATGGAAGAAGAGGATTTTGATCTGGACAATGATTTAAAGCCGGTATCGGAGCGCGGATATGTGCATCTGAATAAAGCAGCATCCGATACTGCTGATACAGAAAAAGAACCTTCCCAAGAAACACAAACAACTGATACTGAATCGGAAGAATAATGCAAAACAGGAACTGGCCACTTTTGAACAGTTCCTGTTTTTACTTTATCGAACAAAGTCCGTCCACCGCAGACATGTGCTGCTGGTTATCCGGATGAATATTCTCACTTCCATGCTTCTTCCAGCAATTTTACTGCTTCTTTCATCTTAGCTTCACTGATATTGGCATATCCCAGCATGATCGTCGGTTTTAGCCCGTCAGGAGGATCGATATAATATTGCGAAAGTCCATATACTCGAACGCCTTTTTCCGCAGCTTTTCGAATCAATTCTTCTTCTGTCATATCACCGGCAAAATGCAGCAGCATATGTACTCCGGCATTCTCCCCCGATATCGTACAGATTTTCTGAAATGTTTTCAAACAGCCCATCAGCGTATCATGACGGCTCTTGTACAATGTCCGGATCCGGTTCAGATGCCTTTCATAATGTCCGTCCTCGATAAACTTCTGTAAAATCAGCTGATCTACCCTGGAAACCGTAGAACTTAAAAAGCTGCTTTTTTTCTGAAACTCCTTTAAAAGCGGCGCAGGAAGCACCATATAGCTGACGCGGATCGAAGGCGCGATGGACTTTGAAAACGTTCCGATATAGATCACCTTTTCCCATCGGTCATACCCCTGCAGCGCGGGAATAGGCTTCCCTTTGTATCGAAACTCACTGTCATAGTCATCCTCGATAATATAGCGTGCAGGGTCTTTGGCTGCCCACTTAAGCAGTTCCATCCTGCGTTTCATGGGCATTACGATTCCCAGCGGATACTGATGGGAAGGCATCACGAACGCAATATCTGCTCCAGAACTTTTCAGATTGGCCACTTTCATTCCTTTCTCATCCATATCCACTGTACATACATCATAAGACAGACTTTTAAAAAGCCGGTATGCCTGCTTGTAGGTCGGGTTTTCCAGAGCTACTTTATGATTCTGGCCGATCACTGTGGAAAGCAGCATCAGAAGATAGTCATTTCCTGCTCCGATAATGATCTGATCCGGATGTGCATTCACTCCCCGTGCCTGATACAAATATCTGCTGATCGCACTTCGCAGTCCGTACTCCCCCTGAGAATCTCCCAGACGGAACATCTCTGCCCGGTCATCTAACAGACTGTCCTTCGCAAGTCTTCGCCAGACATTATACGGGAAACTGTTCAGATCAACTCCGTTCGGTGTAAAATCATATTTCCACTCTTTTTTCTCTGTCTTTTCTTCTGCTCCCACCAAAGCAGGAACGACATCCAGACGATACATCCCTTCCAGTTCTGCCGCGAAATACCCTTTACACGGTACTGCTTCCACATACCCTTCCGAGATCAGCTGTTCATAGGCAAGCTCCACTGTGCTTCTGCTGACTTCCAGATATTTGCACAGAGAACGACTGGAGGGAAGTTTTTCCCCGCTGGTAATCCTTCCCTCCTGAATCTCTCTTTTAATATGCTGATAAATCTGCTCATACAGCGGTGTCTCAGATGCTGTGTGAAGATTTATAGTCAATTCATTCATAATTTCACGCTGCTTATTTCGGCAGTTTAAACGAACTCTTCAGTGACACGATCCGGTTAAATACCAGTGCATCCTCTCTGGAATCTTTTGCATCGATACAGAAATATCCCTGTCTTACAAACTGGAAGCTGTCATATGCTTTTGCATCCTCAAAATTCGGTTCTACATAGCAGTCTTTTAAGACTGTCAGGGAGTTCGGATTCAAGTTCATGGAACCATCCTCATTATAAACGCCTTTTTCTTCATCGATCAGATTCTCGTACAGGCGCACTTCCGCTTTTACTGCATACGGTGCCGGTACCCAGTGGATCGTTCCTTTGACTTTTCTTCCGGTAAATCCGCTTCCGCTCTTCGTCTGTGGATCATACGTACAGTGTACCACTGTGATGTTGCCGTCTTCATCCTTTTCAAATCCGGTACAGGTTACAAAATATGCCTGCATCAGACGTACCTCATTGCCCGGGAAGAGACGGAAATATTTCTTCGGCGGTTCTTCCATAAAATCATCTCTGTTGATATACAGCTCTCTGCAGAACGGAATCTTTCTCATACCAAGCTCCTCATTCTCCAGATTGTTGATCACATCCAGATATTCCACCTGATCTTCCGGATAATTGTCAATGACCAGCTTGATCGGATCCAGTACTGCCATCATACGCGGTTTTTTCAGCTTTAAGTCCTCACGGATACAGTACTCCAGCATCGCATAGTCTACAGAGCTCTGGCTTTTTGATACTCCGCACATATCGATAAACATCTTGATGGACTCCGGTGTAAATCCTCTGCGGCGAAGTGCTGCGATGGAAACCAGGCGCGGATCATCCCATCCGTCTACCACACCGTCTTCTACCAGTTTTTTGATGTAACGCTTTCCGGTCACAACATTGGTCAGGTATAATTTAGAAAACTCAATCTGTCTTGGCGGCATCTCAAACTCACACTCTCTGACTACCCAGTCATACAGCGGACGGTGATCTTCAAACTCCAGTGTACAGATTGAATGTGTGATATGCTCAATTGCATCCTCGATCGGATGTGCAAAATCGTACATCGGATAAATACACCACTTGTCTCCTGTATTGTGATGCGTCATATGTGCCACACGGTAAATGATCGGGTCTCTCATATTGATATTCGGAGATGCCATATCAATCTTTGCGCGCAGCACCTTCTCTCCATCCTTGAATTTTCCGTCTTTCATTGCCTCGAACAACTCCAGGTTTTCCTCAACGGAGCGTTCTCTGTACGGACTGTTCTTTCCAGGCTCTGTCAGTGTCCCTCTGTACTCTCTGATCTCTTCCGGAGTCAGGTCACACACATATGCCTTTCCTTTTTTGATCAGTTTTACTGCGCATTCGTACATCTGCTCAAAATAATCGGATGCAAAGTAAAGATGATCCTCCCAGTCAGCCCCCAGCCACTGGATATCTTCTTTGATCGAATCCACAAACTCCACTTTTTCTTTGGTCGGGTTGGTATCGTCAAAACGCATATGGAAAGTTCCGTTGTATTTTTTTGCCAGTCCGTAGTTCAAAAGAATGGACTTGGCATGTCCGATGTGCAGATATCCGTTCGGCTCCGGCGGGAAACGGGTGCACACATGATCGTAAACGCCTTCTGCAAGGTCTTTGTCTATTTCCTGTTCAATGAAATTTTTTGAAACTGCTTCGTTTTCCATAAATTCCTCCTCGTGTACAAACATTCTTCCGATTATCTTATCATAAATCCACCATTTGGACAAGGTACATGCTGAACATTTTCTTTACTTTGCCGCGCCAACGTGATATACTGATGAAGCTTCTAAAGAAAACTCCTTTCAGGGGAGAAAATATCGTATGTTTATGGAGGTTATTATGAAACGAGAACAATTTGGTTCCCGTCTGGGCTTTATTCTGGTATCTGCGGGATGTGCCATCGGACTTGGGAACGTCTGGAAGTTTCCATATATGGCCGGAAAATACGGCGGAGCAGCCTTTATTTTAGTCTACCTGCTGTTTCTGGTCATTTTGGGACTTCCGATCATCGTATGTGAATTCAGTGTAGGAAGAGCCAGCCAGAAGAGTATCGCTACTTCTTACAACGCACTGGAGCCGCCCCGTACCAAATGGCATTATGCACGCTGGGCAGCCATCGCCGGAAACTATCTTCTGGTTATGTTTTATTCCATGGTCGGAGGATGGATGCTCTACTACTGCTTCCGCATGGCAAAAGGAGAATTTACAGGGGTAACCGCTTCTGAAGTTTCCGAAAAATATGCAGGCATGCTTTCTTCCGTTCCTACACTGTCCTTCTGGACGGTACTGGTCATCCTACTGTCCTTTGGCATCTGCAGCATCGGTCTGCAAAAGGGTGTGGAAAAGATCATGAAAGTGACCATGCTCTGTCTTCTGGCGATCATGGTCATCCTGACGATCCGTTCTGTGACGCTTTCCGGCTCTTCGGAAGGACTTCGCTTCTTCCTGGTTCCGGATTTTAACCGCATGGTGGAAAACGGAATCGGAAACGTGATCTTCGGAGCCATGAGCCAGGCATTTTTCACCTTGAGCATCGGAATGGGAGGCATGGCGATCTTCGGAAGCTATCTGGACAAAAAACGCTCCCTTGCCGGAGAATCTGTCAGCATCGTACTTCTGGACACCTGTGTGGCGCTGATGGCAGGACTGATCGTGATTCCTTCCTGCTTCGCTTTTGGCGTAGAACCAGATGCCGGACCGGGACTTGTATTCATCACGCTGCCGAACATTTTCACACAGATGGCCGGAGGACGGATCTGGGGCTCTTTATTCTTCCTGTTTTTATTCTGTGCGGCACTGTCCACCATTGTCGGAGTCTTCGAGAACATTGTCTCTTTCTGGATGGATCTGTTTGGATGGAAGAGAACCAAAGCCGTGGGGATCAATATTCTCCTGATCACAGTTTTAAGTATTCCATGTATCCTCGGATTCAGCGTATGGTCCGGTTTCCAGCCGCTTGGCGCAGGCACAAACATTATGGATCTGGAAGACTTTATTGTCTCCAACAATATTCTTCCTCTGGGTTCTGTTGTATACCTTCTGTTCTGTACCCACAAAAACGGATGGGGATGGAAACATTTCATACAGGAGGCCAACAGCGGCAACGGGCTGAAGTTTCCGACAAAAGTCCGCTTCTACATGACCCATATCCTGCCATGGATCGTTGTGGTCATCTATCTGAAAGGATACTACGACATGTTCCATCCACAGGGTACTCTCACCTTTGTGATCTGGATGCTGATCGCATTCGGCTGCCTTGGATTTATTTTTTACATTTCAAGAAGCCGCAAAAAATAAAAAGGACCGATACCGGCAGGTTTTTCTCTGCTTTGCCGGTATCGGTTCTTTTTTTCTTATTCTGCCAGTCGTTCTCTTAAAAGACACAGCGCCTGCACGAGGATCGCCGCATGATCCACCGCGATCTTTCCTCCTGAAAGCACTCTGTATTTTCGTTCCCGGATCAGACCCTCTCTGCGAATCTCTTCCACCTCTGCACAGGTATCGAGTTTTTTCTCCTCATTGGTGATCCGAAGCTCCCAGATATTTCTTTCGAGAACTCCCGGATGACTTTCTTTTCTCTGTAAATCAACACTGCACCAGGCGGCATCCGCCGCATCGTCCCCTGCCTGTACGGTGACATCGTTCTCCTCCACAAGGGACAGATATGCGGTGGTGATCACCCGTGTTCTGGGATCTCTGTCATAATCTCCATAGACCGCAAACTGTTCCATCGGAAGTCCCTTGACTCCCGTCTCTTCCTCCAGTTCCCGTCTTGCCGTATCTTCCAGATTCTCTCTCATTTCGGCAAACCCGCCGGGCAGCGCCCAGAACCCGATGTTTGGATGATTGCTTCTTCGTACCAAAAGCACCTTTAACTGGTTTACATCCAAAAGCTTGCCTGTTTTGGAAAAGATCACCGCATCTGTGGTACAGCTTGGTGTCTCATACTTATGAGGATCGTAGTGCTCCAGAAAGGTCTCCAGGTCTTCTCCCTGCCTGTTTTTCTCTTTTGTCCCGTAAAACTTGTCAATTTCTTTTAAAAACGCCGCCATCTGTGTCTGCCTCCTGTCCGAATCGTTCTTTTCCTAACAGTATAGGCGTTTTTCCAGTTTCTGTAAAGAAATCTAAACTACTTATTTTACTTTTACATATGGAGCGGCCGCACCCTCCTCTGCGTTTCCATATCCCGGATAGATATCCAGATATAAGGAATCCAACTGATCCTCATCCGCCACATAAACCAGTGTATATTCCAATGTTTCTCCTGCTGCCAGCGGCCGGAACAGCGCATGCTTGATTCTCTGGACACCTTCTGTATAGTAGATCTTGTCAAAATAAATCGGGAAAGATGCCATATCATTTGACAGCCACTGCAGTTCATAATTTTCATTTGCACTAGTCAGCGTATAATCTGTCTTTGACAGACTTCCGTCTTCATTGGTTTTCATTGCAGTCAGATCCGGCGCAATGCTGACTCCGTCAGCCGCATTCCACTCTGTCTGGAAATCAGAACAATTCTCTGCCTGCATCGTTACAACTACATATTTAGAATTCACGGTCTCTGCTTCTTTTGCTGCTTTTGTATCTGCTGTAATCGTCTCTCCCGCATCAAACAGATATCTTTCATGCGGTTTCAAAGAGGTATCTTCATTGATCCACGGCGCAATCTTTTCATATTCCACAAAATTTTCTTTTGGGAACTGATCCAAAGGCAGGGTATCCTGGATCTTGATATCTTTTACCGTAAAGCGGATATCTTCAAATTCTGTGGAACCTTCCTCATGAAATGGATTTCTGATTTCTTCTCCAACTACGCGCACGCTCTCTGCCGAAATTGTATTTCCCGCCTGCGCTTCCATTTCTTTCAGCCATTCCTTCTTTTCAATTTCTGCCTGAATTTCTTCTTCTGAAGGGTATGGTACTGTCTCATCTAAAACAGTGACTTTCAATCCTTCCTCTACTTTCTCAATCTCTTCTTTCGAAAGATCACTGGTACTTTGAATATGGATTCCATATCCCTCTTCTTCATTGAACAGATACAATGATTTATTGGTCTTCTCACTGTCCACATACTCAGAGTCCATCAGAAACAGATCCAGTTTTGTATGTTCTGTATCTGCGGTCTTCACCCGGCTGTCCTTGCGGAATTTCTGGAACGAATCATCCACTCTGGACATCCTGTATAGTTCTGCCGCATTATACGGCAGGATCGAAATCCCACTGTCTGCTTCTTCGTTGCGCCATTTTCCACCATACGGTCCTTCTTCCTGATATTCATACCCCTCCGGCAGATAGGTCGGCTCCACCTTGATCTGATGTGCCTCTTTCTGCTTGGTATCCACTTCAATCTGATACTGCAGGGTATACCCGTCCTCACTTCGCGTGACATTGAGATATTTTGTCACTGCAAACGCCGTGATGGAAAGCCCCGCTGTCAGAACTGCCGCTGCGGCCAGGCCTGTCCAAAGTTTGTATGTTCTGGTATGTCTTCTTGTGGTCCGGATTCCAAGCTGTTCATATGCGCGTTTCATTCCGTCATCTACGCATTCAGGGATATCCATATCCTTCCCCATAATTTTTTTCATCTCATCTACAGAATAGTCTTTCTTCATTTCACTGCCTCCTTCTTTAACACATGGAATACGCATGCTCAAATTTCTTTCGTCCTCTGGACAGCCTTGTTTTCACCGTATTCTCATCCATCTCCAGTATTTGTGCGATCTCTTTGATCTTAAATCCCTCTCCGTAATACAAAAGAAGCACGATCCGGTATTTTTCATCCAGAGAGTTCATCAATTCCTGAAATTCATAATTCTGCATCTCCATACACGTATTCTCCTGTTCTTCAATCTGCTCCAGAGGATACACCCGCTTTCCTGCTGCCAGTATATCCTTGCAGTTATTAATCAAGATCCTAGTCAGCCATGTCTTAAAATAATCTGCATTTTTCAGGCGCCCGATGTGTTCATAGCAATTGATCACCGTCTCCTGGATCGCATCCGCAATATCTGCATCATCCTTTAAATAACTTCTTGCCACTTTATACATCCCGCTCTTACAGCGCTCCATCAGCTCCACAAATGCCTGATCGTCTTTCTTCTGTGCCTTTTTTACCAGATATTTCATCACCTCTCACCCCGCTTTCCTGCTGTTTTGAACCGCTTTACACTCATTAGACCGGATTTTCTTCTGAAAAGTTTCATCTGCTTTTCTTTTACTTACAAAAATCAGCCCCTTTTTACATGAGGCTGATCTTTCTCTTATTTTTCGATATCTTCTATTTTTGTCTTTCCGATCATAAGATTCAGGATTTCTACATCTGTCTGCTTCATTCCCGCTCTTCCAACATATCCGACTGCCTTGATCGTATCTTCCGGACAGTCCATGACAAGTCCCTCTCCACTGCCAAACACCAGCCCGCGCATTGCCATCTTATGACTTAAGATCGCAGCCTGCAGAGATGTTGCAATTTTTGCAGCACAGCTTGGCTTCGCACCGTCACATACGATCCCTCCTGCATCCGCAATCGTATTGACGACCGTATTCTGGATTTGTTCCAGATTCCCGCCGCACAGATACGTAATCCCTGCTCCTGCGCCTGCTGCCGCACAAACTGCGCCGCAATAGGCCGAAAGGGAGCCGATATAACGCTTCTGATTCAGTGCTACCAGATTCGATACACACAGTGCACGATAAATCTCTTCTTCACTCTTTTTCAGCTCTTTTCCGTATTCGATCACCGGCAGAGAACAGGTCATCCCCTGATTACCGGAACCAGAATTAATAATGACCGGCAGGGAGCATCCGCTCATTCTGGCATCTGATCCTGCCGCTGCCGAAGCCACGGCCTTCCACTGTACAGTCGTCCCGAATTCCTCTGCGATCACCCGCCCAACCTGGGCACCCCATTCATGCTCCAGACCTTCCTTTGCAATTCTGGAATTGTACCTGATCTGCCGGGCAAGCACATCTCGTACCTCATTTAAATCCACTTCCTGCGCAAACACAAGGATATCGGCCAGATTCAACAGACTTTTATCCACCTCAATTTCTTCCCCTGACACTTCTTTCTTGTGCGCATACACAATTTTTCCGTTTTTCTCGATCCTTGTAATATTGGTATGCTCCTGCTCAATGATGACTGTCGCTTCATTTTCTCCGTTTACAACCTGAACTTCGATATACAGATTTGCCACACCTTCTTTTAAACAGCAGTCGCAAAATGATCCCCGAAGCAACTCCTTCGTTCTTTTGATATCTGTCTGGGTCACGGCTTCTAACACTTCCAGCGCCTGAGAAGGATCACCGCCTGCAAGCCCCAGTACTGCTGCAGCTTCCACACCCTTCATCCCACCGGAATTAGGAACCTTCACACCTTTTACATTCTTGATGATATTCCCGCTGCACCAGACTGTCATATGCTCTGGAAACTCTCCCAGCACTTCCCTTGCTTTTGCCGATGCATAGGCCAAAGCGATCGGCTCTGTGCACCCCAGTGCCGGAACCAGTTCTTTTCTTAAGATTTTTACATAATTATCATAAATCGTTCTGTCCATAATATCTCCTTTGCTCCCGTATTCCTGCTATTTATCATACCAAATTCGTTTTTAAGACGCAACACGCAGAAAGTGCGGCAGATCACCACCCTTTCGGTCGCATCTGCCGCTCTCTCAATTCGCATAACCATACCTTTTTTCTTCCATACGCATCAGGCCTTTTCCCTCCAGATACCATTCAATCTCTGTCAGCAGCTGTAAAAATCGATACCTCTCTTTCTCATTCTGTAAATCCATTTTCCACATATCACCATACATCCGCTTCACCAGATTCCAGTCCCGTCTCAGAATTGCTTCCAGTTTTTCCAATCTGTCATCTCTCACTAAAATACAGATTTCCACATTGTTCTCCATGCGCTCCATCAGCCTGTAGAAGTAGGCATATTCTGTTGGTTCCATTTTGCGTGCAAAATCTGCCAACTCTTCCAGTGCATCTTTCAGTGGCTCCAGATTTTTCTTCATCCTTCGTCCCCTCCTGGTCTGTATGAAAACGCCACTTTCACTATCATTAAGTATACCATACTTCCGTATGGAATCTTTTCTGCGTTTTCCATTTTCCCGATCTTTTTCGACACGTTTTGTTACTATCAGTTTCCGATCAAAAGATTCCTTTCTGCAACCTGTTTCTCTGGACTTTCCCGGAGCACAAGTATACAATAGAAATCAAAGTATTTTATTTCAGGAGGTATTGAATATGAATGCAATCATAGAAAATCTGCTTACTCGCAGAAGTACCCGCGCATTTTTACAAAAAGAAATTCCGGATAACGAATTAAACGAGATCCTGCAGGCTGCCATCTATGCCCCAAGCGGTATGGGCAAGCAGACCTGGAAGTTTACGGTTCTCTGCAATCAGGAAAAAATCCAGCAACTGGCAGAACTCATCGGACGAAAACTTGGACGAAAGGGCTATGATATGTACCGTCCGCAGGTTCTTATCATCCCTTCCAACCAAAAAGAAAATCCACACGGTATGGAAGACAATGCATGTGCCCTGGAAAACATCTTTCTGGCTGCACATTCCTTCGGAATCGGTTCTGTCTGGATCAATCAGCTCCGCACACTCTGTGATGATCCTGAAGTCCGTGCTCTGCTTGATGAGTTTGAAATTCCTTCCGATCATGTCGTGTACGGAATGGCTGCTCTGGGATATCCGGCAGACGCGCCCAAAAAGGAAATCCACAAAATCGGAGAGATCCGGATTATCAAATAAAACAGACAGGAGATTCTACAGATGAGATTTATTATCCAGAGAGTATCAGAAGCTTCCGTAACTGTCGAAGATCAGACCATCGGAAAAATCCAGAAAGGATTTCTGGTATTGATCGGAGTTTCTGATTCAGACACACAGGAAACTGCTGACAAACTGATCAAAAAAATGATCGGACTGCGCATTTTCGAGGATGAAAACGGAAAGACCAACCTTTCTCTTGCAGATGTAAACGGGAGCCTTCTTCTGGTTTCTCAGTTCACACTGTATGCCAACTGCAAAAAGGGCAACCGTCCAAGCTTTATCGAAGCAGGTGCTCCTGATAAAGCCAATGCCCTCTATGAATATATCATCACAAAATGCCGCCAGTCTGTTTCCTGCGTGGAAACCGGCGAATTTGGTGCAGATATGAAGGTTGCACTTGTTAATGACGGACCATTTACGATTATTTTAGATTCTGAAACATTATAAATGATTCTCGCGGACACGTATCTCCCAACGATGCGTGTCTTTTTTCTGCTTGCCGCAGCACACCTCAAATGCCCAGTTCGAATGATACGGCATGAGATATACCCGGAAAATAATACAGTGCGGCTCTTCCAGATCTTCACTGAAATGCACCTTTTGAAATGTATTTTCATCCATCATTTTCAACAACTTTTCTGCAAACTGCTCTCTGTTTTCTATCGTCCATCTGTTCGCATTCACCTCTACCCAAAGCCTGTACTCTCCATCTGTATGAGTGCCTGTAGTAGACCGCACGTCCGGTTTCTGCTGGAAAAGGAACCACCCCGTGGCTGCCAGAACTCCTATGATTATGATATACTTGAAATCTCTTTTCTTTTTCACGTTCATTCTCCATTATAATTTTTATACAGGTGTATATTTCTACATCTATATTATATTGCATCTTATATTTTTATACAACTGCACATATACTTTAGGAAAGGCAGGTGTAGATATGAATAAGATAATCATTGATTTGGACGTAGTAATGAAAGAAAAAGGAATCAGCAAAAATTCCGTCTGCAAAAACTGCAATTTACAACGAACCCAATTAAACAACTACTGTAAGAATAAGATATCCAGAATTGATCTGAAAATTCTCGCCAGACTGTGCGAATATTTAAAATGCGATTTAACTGATATTTTAAAGCTGGTAGAAGAAGAGGAAGAAAATTCATAAAAATTGCGGCAGTATCTGTCTGATCAGAGATATTGCCGCAGTTTTTATTTTCTTTTTAATTTTTCATTTCTTTTTTATAGAACTATCACAGTTTACTCACACTTTTCGCCTATATTATATGCATACAAAGCAAAAAGCTTTTTCATATATACTTTTCCCCCTTTTTTCAGCCGGCGATGGTATCCCGGCTTTTTCTTTTTGTATAAACAGGCAAAAATTTCTGTTTTCACAAAAACAGCGTGCCGCCAAAGAATGTCTAGAACTCTTTGACGGCACGCTATTTTCATCAAGCTGCCAAGGGGACTTGAACCCCCGACCTCCGCCTTACCAAGGCGACGCGCTACCGACTGCGCCATAGCAGCTTATGTGATAAACACAACACTAATATTATACATCAATTAGGTAAGCTCTGTCAATATTTTTTATATAATTTTGATAAATTTTCACCTTTTATTCCATCTTCATGAATCCACCATGCCTAATAGAATCAAGCATTGCTTCATAAAATTCATCTTCTTTTTATCTCAATTCATTTTTCAGCAATTTCTGTGCCTTGCTCTTAATCCTCTGCAGAGCATTATCCACCGCCTTGGGGCTTTTTCCGAGAAGCTCTGCGATTTTCCTGTAATCCGTTCCCATCAGGTGCAATTCCAGCACATGATTCTCCAGCGTACTTAAATTCTCCTTCAGCCGTTCTGAAAAAATCTCGGTAAACTCTTTTCCAAAATACAATGCTTCCGGATTATTTTCCTCCTGTGGTTCAATGGTATCGATCAGAGGAACCTTCTTTCCCTCCTCCACGGATTCTTCGTACAATGAAACATACGAATTCAGCGGAAGGTGCTTCTTTCTCTGAGATGCCTCGATCGCACTGTACATCTGCCTTGAGACACACAGTTCGGCAAAGCTTGCAAAGGATGTTCCCTGCCTGGTCTCATAATCACGGATTGCTTTAAAAAGCCCGATCATCCCTTCCTGGATGAGATCTTCATTCTCTCCGCCGAGAAGAAACATGGCTCTTGCTTTCTTTCGAACCATGGGCTTGTATTTATTCATGATAAAATCTGTGATCGCAGAGTCCCCGCCGCGCAGCTCTTCGATCAAATTTTCATCTGTCAGCATTTCATACCGGTTTCTCTGCATCATTTCCTCCATTTTATCCTTACATCGTTCTCTGACGTACAATCTCGTAAGCAAGTACTCCTGCCGCAACCGATGCATTCAGAGAATCAATCTCACCTTTCATCGGAATGCTGGCAACAAAGTCACATTTTTCTTTCACCAGACGTCCCACGCCTTCCCCTTCATTTCCGATCACCAGACCAATCGGTCCTTTCAGGTTCAAACGATACATGGATTCTCCGCCCATATCCGCACACACGAACCAGAGCCCTTTTTCTTTCAATTCTTCCATTGTCTTTGCCAGGTTTGTGACTTTTGCGACCGGAGTATAGTTTAAGGCTCCTGCAGAAGTTTTTGCCACGGTCGCAGTCAGTCCCACTGCTCTTCTCTTCGGAATGATCACGCCGTGTGCCCCTGCCAGATTTGCAGTTCGAATGATCGCACCCAGATTGTGAGGATCTTCGATATTATCAAGCAGAATCAAAAACGGATCTTCCCCTCGTTCTTCTGCCAGTTTTAACATATCCTCCACTTCCGAATATTCATAGGCAGCCGCATATGCGATTACACCCTGATGCTTTCCGGTCACGGAAATCTGTGAAAGTCGCTCTTTTCCCACAAAATTGATGATCGTATCATGCTTTTTCGCTTCTCTTACAATGGTGCGCACCGGTCCGTCCTGACATCCGTCCAGCACAAATACTTTATCGATCGGCTTTCCCGAACGAAACGCTTCGAGCACTGCATTTCTCCCCTCAATCACAAGGGTATGCTCTGTATTATCAAATTCTTTCCTATTTTCCTGCATCTTCTTCTCCCTGATTTTCTTTCAGACTTTCCAGTCCGATTTTTATAAGCGTCAGTAACCTCTCATATTGCTTTTTCAAATACAAATATCCGACCAGTGCCTCAAATCCCGTTGCTCTTCGATAATCTGTAATAGACTGGTTTTTAGCAGGGGATATGGATTTTGCATTCCGCCCTCTTTTATAGACAGCATGTTCTTCTTCTGTCAGATGTTCCTGCATGGCACGCATCATAAATGACTGCGCAGATGCCTGCACATACCCGCTGGTCTCTCTGTGAAGCTTCTGAACCTGACGGTTTCCCTGATTGATCACCATGCTCTTGATGATCAGATCATATACACAATCTCCAATATAAGCCAGCACAAGCGGAGAATATGCAGATACATCCACCGGTTCAAACTGCAGCATCTCTTCCATCAGATCTCTGAATTCAAAATTTACGCTCTTTTCCATTTTACCCCTTCTCTTGTATCTTCCAGAATGATTCCTTTTACAAGCAGCTCATCACGGATTTCATCTGCCCTGGCAAAATTTCTTTCTTTTCTTGCAGCCTGACGCTCTGCGATCAGCGCCTCGATATCGTCTGCCAGCATCTCCTGCTCTTTTTCTACGATAATTCCAAGTACATCTGTCAATGCGACAAGCTGGCTCAACAGGTTTTGCAGATATTCTTTAGAGCTTTCCCCGTCTGTATTTGTGTTGATAAATTTCACCAGGTCAAACACTGCCGCGATTGCATCTGCTGTATTGAAATCATCATCCATGGCTTTTTCAAATTTCTGGGTAAATTCCTGACTTTTTACAATCTTTTCCTGCTCTTTTTCTGTCATATTCTCTGTTTTTGCGCCTTCGAGCAGGAATTTCAAATGTTCTGCTGCTGTCACGATACGCTCCAGACCGTTCTTTGCTGCCTCCATCAATTCTGCACTGAAGTTCAGCGGACTTCTGTAGTGCGCACTCAGCATAAAGAAACGCAGTACCTGAAGATCATACTTTTCTCCGATCTCACGTACAGTAAAGAAGTTCCCAAGAGATTTGGACATTTTGCGGTTATCAATATTCAAAAAGCCGTTGTGCAGCCAGTATTTGGAAAAATCTTTTCCGTTGGCAGCCTCACTCTGTGCAATCTCATTTTCGTGATGCGGGAAGATCAAATCCTCTCCACCGGCATGAATGTCAATCTGCTCTCCCAAATACTTTTTGGACATTTCCGAGCACTCGATGTGCCATCCAGGACGCCCTTCACTCCATGGTGACTCCCATGCAGGTTCTCCCTCTTTTTTCGGTTTCCAGAGTACAAAGTCCAGAGAATCCTCTTTTTCATCTTCTCCCGTCACGAGAAGGGAACGTCCGCCGGACTGCAGATCGTCCAGATTTTTATGTGACAGCTTTCCATACCCTTCAAATTTTCTGGTACGGTAATAAACTGTTCCATTCTTTTCATAAGCATAGCCCTTGTCGATCAGCGTCTGGATCATATCGATCATGCCGCCGATTTCTTCTGTTGCCAGCGGATTTTTGGTGGCAGGCTTGACATTCATCCCTTCCATATCTTTTTTACATTCTTCAATATAGCGTTTGGAAATCTCTTCTGCTGTCACACCTTCCTCGTTGGCTTTTTTGATGATCTTATCATCTACGTCTGTAAAGTTGGATACAAAATTCACATCGTATCCTTTATATTCAAAATATCTTCTGACCGTATCAAACACGATCATCGGTCTTGCATTTCCGATATGGATGAAGTTGTAAACAGTAGGTCCGCAGACATACATCTTTACTTTTCCTTCTTCCAATGGAACGAACTCTTCCTTTGTTTTTGACATTGTATTATACAGTTTCATCTTTTTTCTCCTCTCCCGTCTGTTCTGTTTTACATTGTTTCATACATCTCATTTTCTGTACCATCTCCGTCAGCTGATCGTGAAGCTCTCTGCTCTCTTTCTGAAGTTCTCTGATATCACTGAGCACCGGATCCGGAAGGTTGATTTGATCCATTTCACTTCGAAGCACCTTTTTGTCATCTCTCTTTACGATTCTTCCCGGAACTCCCACTACGGTACAATTCGGTGGCACCTCTTCCAGCACAACCGAACCGGCTCCGATTTTTGAATTCTCTCCGATTGTAAAAGAACCCAATATCTTTGCGCCTGCACTGACCATGACATTATCCTCCAATGTAGGATGCCGCTTTCCCTGCTCTTTCCCGGTACCGCCAAGAGTCACCCCCTGATACAAAGTCACGTTATCTCCGATCACTGTGGTCTCTCCGATGATCACTCCGCTTCCGTGATCAATAAACAGCCCTTTCCCGATCTGTGCGCCCGGATGGATCTCGATTCCCGTTTTTCTGGCTGCACGCTGGGAAATCCATCTGGCCAGAAAATAATGCTTTTTCAGATATAATTTATGCGCTACCCGATATCGCAAGATCACCTTAAAACTGGGATATAACAGCACTTCCATACTCGATTTGATCGCCGGGTCACGTTCTTTCACCACCCGGATTTCTTCCCGGATATAAGACAGCATTCCCATATGACATCCTCCTGACTTTTCTGCCATTTTAAAACAAAAAAACTTCATCTCTACAACTTAGAGACGAAGTTCTTCCGCGGTTCCACTCTATTAAAAGAATCTGGTTCTTTCACTCATTGCACGTAACGTATGCGACACGTACCCTGCTACTGACACTCTTTGTGTGTTCGCAGAATCAGCTCCCGAATGCACTTCTTTGGCCGCTTTCCCGGAATTGCTTTCAGCCGGTGACAATTCCTCTCTGTGAGCGTATGACCAGATACTCTTTTCGTTCTAAGCCTTTGCTTTTATTTCTTAGTCCAGATTATATCTTATGCAAAATTTTCTGTTTTGTCAACTTCTTTCACACAATCTCATTCAAGAATACCGGAGAGAGCGGTGAAATTTTCTCCAGCTCACACTCCAGCTCTCTGCCAAGACATACGTCCGGATCCTTTCTTAGATCCGCCGCACTTCGATAGCCAAATACAAGTTCCGTAAGCGCACCGATTGTCAGCACTCCCTGAGAATCCTCTGTCTCTGTGACCTGTATCCTGCCATCTTCCTGACTGCACAGCTTCCAGATCCTGCTGTTTCCAGTCAAGATCGGATCAATGACCGCAAAGGAACAAGAAAGACTTTCTCCCTCTTTGACCGTAAGCACTGATAACAAGGTCTCAAGATGCAGAATCCGTACCATGATCATCGGTTTCCTCTCCACAGACCTTGCACAAGGCTCCAACACTTCCGGACACGCCAGTACTTTGACCGGCTTCTCACTCAAACCGGATATGGAATCCCAAAATACAGTCTCATATCCCGGAAGGATCAGCGGTTCTAAAACTTCGCAGGTTTCCTCTTTTGCATAGCAGTAGATCCCCACCAGCTTTCCGTCTTTTTTCAGCATTCGGATTCCGCCGTTTTCACTCTGCTGCTCCAATACGCGTGTCTGATAGTAATGCGCGTCTCTCACTGCATATACCCGAGCCGTTCCAAAGAGCCGCTCCTTTGCAAACGCAGCCAATTCTTCTGCCTGAAACATTGTTGCATCTTCCTCTTCGATCAATTCTGTCTCTGCCTTTTTTTCAAACACCGCCTGCCTCTGGCTGTATACAAACCTAAAATCATATGGAGTATAGATTGCCTCTGCTGCCGGCATCAAAAATGTAAACGGCTCTTTTTTCCCATACATCTCCTGCATCGCTTTTCGCAGAAGACTGCTCATATAACCCCGGCTTCTGTATTGTGCTCTTGTGGCCACTGCAATAATATAACGGCATAAAAACGGATGCTCTGCCACCTGAAGCTGATAAGGATTCAGCTGGAGCATGGACTGGATCTCTCCGTCTTCTTCAATCACCCAGATTTCATTCTCTTTTGTCTTGATAAAATAGTAATAATCCAGAAATGCCCTGGTATCGTCTGAAAACACTTCCTCCCACAGCTTCCGGGTCTTTTGGTGCTCCTGTTCTTCCAGTCTTCGAAGTTCCATCCTCGTTCTCCCATCTATGCTTTTTTGCACCCCTGACAGCCGGCACATCCACCTGTCTGCGCTGTCACATCCACACTGCTGTAATTCATCACTTTTTCCAGCATACAGATTGCCTGAGAGGAAATCCCCTCTCCGCTTCCGGTAAATCCAAGTCCCTCTTCTGTCGTTGCCTTGACATTAATCTGATCCGCCTCAATTTTTAATGCTTTGGCAATATTTTCGCGCATTGTATCAATATAAGGACGCATCTTTGGTCTCTGTGCAATGATCGTTGCATCAATATTTTCAATCAGAAACTGATGTTCTTCTAAGAGATCGGCAACATGCTCCAACAGTCTGATGCTGGAAATCCCTTTATACGCAGGATCTGTATCCGGAAAATGCTTCCCGATATCCCCCAGTGCAGCCGCCCCCAGAAGCGCATCCATGATCGCATGGAGCAGCACATCCGCATCCGAATGTCCGAGCAGTCCTTTTTCATAGGGAATCTCTACACCGCCAAGGATCAGTTTTCTTCCTTCTACTAATTTATGCACATCATATCCCATTCCAATTCTCATATTTATCTGCTCCTTTCTATTTCTGACTGCTTTTCTTTTCTATTGGCTGTCCGATTGTTCTTCTGTATCAATCGGAGCTTCTTTTTCTTCTTTTGCTTCTTCCTTTTCCGGCATTTCCTGCTTGAACTGAATATCCGGAATCTCTCTTCGTGTTTCCTGTGAAGTTTCCATCGAATCCTCTTTCTCCACAATCTGAAGATCATCCTCCTGAGATTTTTCTCCTCCCCTGCTCATCTTCCATACGCTGCTGATCGCAGCACCTGCATATACAACCCCCACTCCAATAAACAAAACTGCAGCACATATCATCAGCGCCAGATTGTTCGGCTGCTCCCTGGTCACCTGGGAAATGATCTGAACTCCAAGAAATACCAGATACAATCCCGCCACGATCCGCAATACCATCCATGACTTTTTATTCATCTTCTGCCTCCTTGTAAGCCGGATATTCCGGCTTTCTTTTTCATTCTCTGATTGTAACAAAAAAGAAGCCCTCATTCAAGGACTTCTTTTTCAGTAGCGGAAACTGGATTTGAACCAGCGACACCACGGGTATGAACCGTGTGCTCTAGCCAACTGAGCTATTCCGCCATCTTTCATGGTATGGGGCCTACAGGGCTCGAACCTGTGACCCTCTGCTTGTAAGGCAGATGCTCTCCCAGCTGAGCTAAGACCCCATATCCGTCGGATGCGTTTCCCGCAACCGACTTCGTTAGTATACTACCTGTACCAGGGAATGTCAACCCTTTTTTCACATTTTTTGCAATTTTTCAAATTATTGCAACAAATTCTGCATTTATAGTGCCCAGCTGCCGTCTATAAAGACTGGAATTTCTTTTCCATCCTCTGTAATTCCTGTAATCTTCATGTCTTTTGTACCAATCATAAAGTCCACATGATTGATGGAATGATTCCCGCCGATCTGATGCAATTCTTCTTCATTCATCTTCTCTCCATCCTGAACGGTTGTCGGATAACACTCTCCCAATGCAAGATGGCAGGATGCATTCTCATCAAACAAGGTATTATAGAACAGGATTCCCATCTCAGAAATCGGAGAAGCGTACGGCACCAGCGCTACTTCTCCAAGACTTTTGGAACCTTCATCTGTATCCAGCAACTGTTTTAATGCATCGTATCCTTCTCTGGCGTCAAAATCCACAACTTTTCCTTCATGGAACGTCAGACTGAAGTCTTTGATCAGATTCCCCCGATAACTCAGCGGTCGGGAGCTTACGACCTTTCCTTCTGCTTTTCTGTAATCCGGCATTGTAAATACTTCTTCTGTCGGCATATTTGCAATAAAACGCACTCCCGATCCGGATTCCTCGGAACCGCCTTCCCAGATATGGTTTTTCACAAGTCCTACTCTGAAATCCGTTCCGGCCTCATTCTCATAATGCAGCTCTGTAAACTGATACTTGTTCAAAATCTCACATTTTTCGGAAAGCAGCGCATCATGCTCTCTCCATGCCTGAACTGCATCTCCATCCTGAATCCTTACTGCGCAGAAGATCGCTTCCCACAGACTTTCCATGGCTTGTGCTTCGCTTTTTTCCGGAAACACTTGCTTTGCCCATTCTTTTCCCGGAACAGCTGCCACTACCCACTGCACCTGGCTTGACACCATCCGTTTGTAATACGGCTCCATCGCCTTGTCATTCGCTTTTGCAGCTGCCATCTGTTTTTCCCTGTCCACGCCTTTAAAAGCATTTGGATTCTCTGCTGTGATCGCAATAAATGCCGCTCCATTTTCTGCATAGCTGTTCATGGAATCTGCGCGCCACTTCGGAACATTTTCAAACACCTCCATCGGTGCATACTCGTATCTTAAGCGTGCAACTTCATCATCGCCCCAGTGTACGATCACTTCTTTTGCTCCTGCCTCATATCCGGCCTTTACGATCATCCGGCCAAACTCCCAGCATTCTGCGGGGCAGCGCAGGACCAGTTCCTGTCCTTTCTGGATGGCCGCGCCATTTTCTACGATCAATCTTGCATATTCCTGCTGTTTTTCCTGAAAATTCATCTCTATCTCACACTCTCCTTATTTCTGACATTCAATTTACTTCACTAGTATATCAGCTTTTCTGCCAAAAATACACCCTACCGGCTCAACAATTTTTGATAAGTAAAATCAATCAGAAACGCGCCCAGAGGAGCTGTAATAAGAATCGACACAACTGCCACTGTCAGAACGATATTCCCACAGGAAAGCCCCATGGCAAGCGGAATCCCTCCAATGGCCGCCTGAACAGTTGCTTTCGGCATATATGCGATCATGCAGAATGTCCGCTCCTTCCTGTTTAAACCGGTTTTTAAAAGACAGAAAAACACTCCCGTCATCCGGAATGCAAGCACACCAAAAATCAAAATAACAGCCGCAAATCCTGCAGACAGCGCATATTTAATATTCACTGTGGCTCCCACAAGAACAAACAGCATAATTTCTGAAACAACCCACAGTTTGTTGAATTTAACAGACAAACGTTCTGCAACTCTTTTCCGTTTTTTCTGAAGCGTGATTCCGACCGCCATCACAGCGATCAATGAAGCAAACGGAATCACACCCGCAAGCTGATCCTCCAATGTGACCAGAATAAACGAAACACACAGAAAGATCATCACCTTGGACGTATCCCGGATATGTACCTTTTCAAAAAACTTTGCCATCAGATATCCGACAGTCATTCCGACAACAATCCCCAACGCAATGGAAACCGGAATGTTCACAAAGCTTTTTACAGATACCGCATCCCCCTGTGCAAGACCAGTGAACGCTGTAAATAAGACAATTACAAAAACATCATCCACAGAAGCTCCCGCAAGGATCAGTTGAGGAATACCTTTTCCCGTCCCGTAATTTTCTTCCATAAGCTTCAGCATTTTCGGAACGATCACGGCAGGTGAGACTGCTCCTACAACAGTCCCCATAATGGCTGCATCCAAAATTGAAACCCCAAGCAGCCTCGGTGCCAGCAGAATCATCCCCAGAACTTCAAAACAAGCCGGAACAAAACACATCAGAATTGCCGGTCTCCCTACTTTTTTCAAGTCTTCCAGATTCAGTGAAAGCCCTGCTCTTGCCAGAATAATGATCAATGCAATCTTTCGAAGCTCAGACGAAATATTCAAAATGGAAGCATCGATCAGATTCAAAGCATATGGCCCCAATACGATCCCTGTCACCAACATTCCTAAGAGCCCCGGAAGATGCACTTTTTTACAAAGCCATCCCATCATCATGCCAAGCAACAGTATACACGCAATACTCATCAACATTTTTCTTTCTCCCTTATTCTTTTTATCCAAAACTCTTGGAGCAAAAAAAACAAAAGAGATCTGAAATTCAGACCTCTCTCTTCGTAGCGGAAACTGGATTTGAACCAGCGACACCACGGGTATGAACCGTGTGCTCTAGCCAACTGAGCTATTCCGCCATCTTTCATGGTATGGGGCCTACAGGGCTCGAACCTGTGACCCTCTGCTTGTAAGGCAGATGCTCTCCCAGCTGAGCTAAGACCCCATAATTTGAAGCTGCTGTTTTCTCAACCGCAACTTGCTTGATTATTATACTATTGACTTTTTAGATTGTCAATACTATTTTTCTACTTTTTTCCCGGGGATTCAAACTTTAACTTGAACTAAGTTTTGACAATCAGAAATGTGCA
>OBXW01000015.1_pt1 | contig 245765 bp, 193 predicted proteins | sample 1495431 | NCBI WGS metagenome assembly OBXW01 (sample SAMEA2580166, study PRJEB22360) | human gut metagenome | biome: human gut; feature: human-associated habitat; material: faeces | place: Denmark | collected 2008/2010 | reverse complement strand
CGATACCCATTGACAACGGAGTAACATCCAACAATACCACACCTTTGATTTCATCTGTCAAAACAGCACCCTGCACAGCAGCACCTACAGCTACAACTTCATCCGGATTCACGCCCTTAGAAGGAGTCTTGCCGAAGAAATCTTCTACCAGCTTCTGAACAGCCGGGATACGGGAAGAACCACCTACAAGGATTACCTCATCAATATCGGCATTGTTCAAACCTGCATCGCTCATCGCTTTCTTACATGGTTCAAGACAAGCCTGAATCAATCCGTGAGCCAAAGATTCAAATTTAGCACGAGTCAACGTCTTAACCAAGTGCTTAGGTACACCGGCTACCGGCATAATGTACGGCAAGTTGATTTCTGTGCTTGTAGAAGAAGAAAGTTCAATCTTAGCTTTTTCAGCAGCCTCTTTCAAACGTTGCAGAGCCATCGGATCCTGAGTCAAGTCAGCACCTTCATCATTCTTGAATTCCTGTACCAACCAATTGATGATTACCTGGTCGAAGTCATCGCCCCCCAAGTGAGTGTCACCATTTGTTGAAAGCACTTCAAATACACCACCACCGAATTCGAGGATAGAGATATCGAATGTACCACCACCAAGGTCGAATACAGCAATCTTCATATCTTTGTGAGCCTTATCCAGACCGTAGGCAAGAGCTGCGGCTGTCGGTTCGTTTACAATACGTTTTACTTCCAGACCAGCAATTTGTCCAGCTTCTTTTGTAGCCTGACGTTGAGAGTCAGAGAAATAAGCAGGAACGGTAATCACAGCTTCTGTCACTTCTTGTCCCAAATAGTCTTCGGCAGTTTTCTTCATCTTCTGAAGAATCATTGCAGAAATTTCCTGCGGAGTATACAGACGACCGTCAATATCCACACGCGGAGTATTGTTGTCACCTTTCACTACTTTATAAGGAATACGCTCTACTTCTTTCTGTACTTGATCCCAAGTTTCACCCATGAAACGTTTAATAGAGAAAATCGTACGCGTAGGGTTGGTAATAGCCTGACGCTTAGCAGGATCACCTACCTTACGTTCACCACCATCCACAAAAGCAACTACTGAAGGAGTTGTGCGCTTACCTTCACTGTTTGCAATTACTACTGGTTCGTTACCTTCAAATACGGCAACACAAGAGTTTGTTGTTCCTAAGTCAATACCAATAATTTTTCCCATGATCGTTATTTTTTATTTATTATTTATTCTATAATTTCTTTTGTCCGGTTGTTTTTCCATCCTTTTCCTAGGGTGTAATCCCAAACGAACGTTTATTAAAAAACAAACCGTATGCCAAAAAGAAATTATACGAATGCTTGACATAATATCTGCCAAAAAGACAGTTTCAACAAATAAAACACTGCTGACACAATCAAACCCGGACACTATCAGCAACTGACTCATTAAACAAATACAGGCGGTTCTGGTTCAATGCCAACAAAAAAATATGCCTATGTCATCATGTGCGACACAGGCATACCTTAATTATTATATATATTATTCTTACTTATTACTTTTCCAAGACGAGCACTAATGCATTATTTGCGTCATACAAACCGATTCCGCCACCTGCTAATACATCAAATGACTTCACCTCGTTCAAGGCTTTCAGAATCTTACCTTCCGTTTCCATATCCGGACAAGCCATCATCGTGCTTGCCACTCCCGGAAAAGAGATTGATTTAGCATTGCTTGCGCTGGTTTCAAAACCACCGTTTATCAAGTTACATCCGGCATTGCCATGAATTGTTTTCTTTTTCACATCAAAAGCGATGAAAGGTTGCTTTTCCATCCCAGAAGGGATTGCTTCGCCATTCGCTTCCTTTATTTTCCATTCTCCATTCAAAACAGACAATTTCACATTAGCCTCCTTCTTTTCAAGAACCACAACCGGACGATTGGATGCATTGCAAAGATACATTTTATCTTTACCGGCTTTCTTATATCCTTTTACTTGTGCCAAAGCACCCAATACATTTCTCTCAGTAGTCATATCCGGACACATCATCTTCGTACCCGCCATCGCGCCCAACGAAAGGCTTCCCGGTTTCGCATTTACATCGAAACTACCCATCATACGATTACAGCCGCTATTACCGGACACACGACCGGTTGCAGTATCAAAAGTAATAAAAGGAAGGGTTCTGCTTTCGCCCGGAGTCACTTTCGAGCCATTGACCTCTATGATATTCCACTCGCCATTGATTGATGACAAAGGCATTGCCTTCTCTACTGAACGGCATGAAGACATTGCAAGTGCTGTACCTGCAATGCAAATTGAAACTAGTACTTTATTCATATTGTTATAACGTTTAAGTTAAATTGAGGACAAAGATAACAAAAAAAATGAGAATATACTTCACAAAGGTAAATAAAAAGAGAGCGAGACGAATGATTATCTAAAAATAATCACGTATATTTGCTCCATAAACAATTCTAATATTCTTAATTTTTAATTCGCAATTAAAGAAAATGGGTAGAGTTCTTATTATCGGTGCAGGTGGTGTTGGTACTGTCGTTGCACACAAAGTGGCACAGAATGCCGACATTTTTACAGATATAATGATTGCCAGCCGTACGAAAGAGAAATGCGATAAAATCGTCGAGGCAATAGGTAACCCCAATATAAAAACAGCAAAAGTCGATGCCGACAATGTGGACGAGCTGGTAGCTCTGTTCAATGATTTCAAACCGGAAATGGTGATTAACGTCGCCCTCCCCTATCAGGACCTGACTATTATGGAAGCGTGCCTGAAAGCAGGAGTAAACTATTTGGATACTGCCAATTACGAGCCGAAAGATGAAGCTCATTTCGAATACAGTTGGCAATGGGCATATCACGAACGTTTCAAAGAAGCAGGGCTGACAGCCATTCTTGGTTGTGGATTCGATCCGGGAGTAAGCGGTATTTATACAGCTTATGCAGCTAAACATTATTTCGACGAAATTCAGTATCTGGATATTGTAGATTGTAATGCCGGAAATCACCACAAGGCATTTGCAACAAACTTCAATCCGGAAATCAATATCCGCGAGATTACACAGAACGGACGTTATTATGAAAACGGGAAATGGGTAACTACCGGTCCTCTGGAAATTCATAAGGACCTGACTTATCCGAATATCGGTCCACGTGATTCATACCTTCTATATCATGAGGAACTGGAATCATTGGTAAAACATTTCCCGACTATCAAACGTGCACGTTTCTGGATGACTTTCGGACAAGAATACCTAACTCATTTACGTGTTATCCAAAACATTGGCATGGCTCGCATTGACGAGGTCGATTATAATGGGGTGAAGATTGTACCTCTGCAGTTCCTCAAAGCAGTTCTGCCTAACCCGCAGGACTTGGGCGAAAACTACGAAGGCGAAACTTCTATCGGCTGCCGTATACGTGGTCTGAAAGACGGAAAAGAACGTACATACTATGTGTACAATAATTGCAGCCACCAGGAAGCATACAAAGAAACAGGTATGCAGGGAGTGAGCTATACAACGGGAGTTCCGGCAATGATCGGAGCTATGATGTTCTTTAAAGGTGAATGGAAACGTCCGGGCGTAAACAACGTTGAAGAATTCAATCCGGATCCGTTCATGGAACAACTCAATAAACAAGGCCTTCCGTGGCATGAAGAATTCGACAAAGATTTGGAATTGTAAGAGTAGTCCTGTTCGATAAAAAGAAAGTTATGATAAACGTAGGAGATAAAGCACCGGAAATCTTGGGTATCAATGAAAAAGGCGAAGAAATCCGTTTAAGTGCTTATAAAGGGAAAAAGATTGTGTTGTACTTCTATCCGAAAGACAATACATCGGGGTGTACCGCGCAAGCGTGTAATCTGCGCGACAACTACTCCGAACTACGCAAAGTCGGCTATGAAGTAATCGGTGTCAGTGTAGACAATGAGAAATCACACCAGAAATTCATCGAGAAAAACAATCTTCCTTTCACGCTGATTGCCGATACTGACAAGAAATTAGTAGAAGAGTTCGGTGTGTGGGGAGAAAAGAAGCTGTACGGACGCGCTTACATGGGTACTTTCCGCACTACTTTCCTGATTAATGAAGAAGGAATAGTAGAACGGATTATCACTCCCAAAGAGGTGAAGACCAAAGAACACGCCGCACAGATTTTAAATCAATAAATCTATTAATTATAGAATAAGGTATGGCAAAGAAAGACGAACTTAATTTTGAAACAGATAATAAAATGGCATCAAGCGAAAAACTAAAAGCCTTACAGGCAGCCATGGAAAAGATAGAAAAGAGCTTCGGTAAAGGTTCTATCATGAAAATGGGTGACGACAGTGTTGAACAAGTAGAAGTGATCCCGACAGGCTCCATAGCCTTGAACGTGGCACTTGGCGTGGGAGGTTACCCAAGAGGTAGAATCATCGAAATTTATGGTCCGGAATCTTCCGGTAAAACGACATTGGCCATTCATGCCATTGCCGAAGCACAAAAGGCTGGCGGTATAGCAGCTTTCATTGATGCAGAACATGCTTTCGACCGTTTCTATGCATCTAAATTAGGTGTAAACATCGACGACCTGTACATCTCCCAGCCAGACAACGGGGAGCAGGCATTGGAAATTGCAGAACAACTGATCCGTTCTTCCGCTATCGACATTATCGTAATCGACTCCGTTGCCGCATTGACTCCTAAAGCTGAAATTGAAGGTGACATGGGTGACAATAAAGTAGGTCTTCAGGCACGTTTGATGTCTCAGGCATTACGTAAGTTGACAGCAGCAGTCAGCAAGACACGTACAACTTGTATCTTTATCAATCAGTTGCGTGAGAAGATCGGTGTAATGTTCGGCAGTCCGGAAACAACTACCGGTGGTAATGCCTTAAAATTCTACGCATCCGTACGTTTGGATATCCGTCCGGGACAACCGATCAAAGATGGTGAAGAGATTTTGGGCAAACTGACTAAAGTAAAAGTCGTGAAGAATAAAGTGGCTCCTCCTTTCCGGAGAGCAGAATTTGATATCATGTTCGGTGAAGGTATCTCCCATTCCGGAGAAATCGTTGACTTGGGTGCCGATCTGGGAATCATCAAGAAAAGCGGTTCATGGTATAGTTACAACGACACGAAGCTGGGACAGGGACGCGACGCTGCCAAACAATGTATTGCCGACAATCCGGAACTAGCAGAAGAGCTGGAAGGACTGATCTTTGAAGAGTTAAAGAAGAAATAATCACTTCCACCTTACAGTTTTTCAAAGCTGTAATCGGAGGGGTGAGGGTTGTACAAAAAAAGTGGGAGAATATCGTACGAAACGAACATTCTCCCACTTCTTTTATATATTACCTAATCCTTATTCTTACTTATGCAAAGTAATAGATATATGCCAATGTACTCAAACTAATGACTACCCATAACGCTATTCCCTGCAATAACGGTTTTACGCCAACTGCTTTCAGAACATCTATCGAAAGAGAAGCACCAATAAAGAACATCGTAATTGTCAATGTCTTACGAGCAATTCCATTAATAGCATTTCCAATTTCCGGCATTCCATCCAGCAAATAAGTATTTACGATCATCGCCAGTACAAAGTAGAAAATAAACCAGGGAATACTAATCTTTTGTCCCTTACTCTTAAAAATGAATGAAGTAGCGAAAGCTATCGGAATAATCCAAAGAGCACGAGTCAATTTGATGGTAGTAGCCACCTTCAAAGCCTCCTCTCCATAAGCAGCACCGGCTCCAACCACAGAACTTGTATCATGGATAGCAATAGCCGCCCAAGTACCAAACTCATGTTCGCTCATGTTCAGAGCATGACCAATCATTGGAAATATGAAAAGCGCAATAGCATTCAAAATAAAGATAGTACCCAATGCCACAGACATTTCACTATCTTTTGCCTTCAATACCGGTCCTACTGCCGCAATGGCACTACCACCACAAATAGCCGTTCCCGAACTGATCAGATAAGAAGTATTTCTATCTATCTTAAATATCTTGCGTCCGATAAACCAACCTATCGCCAATGTACCTACCACCGAAATAATAGTAAACTCCATCCCTTCCTTACCGGAAGCCAACGCTGATTGCAGATTCATACCGAATCCTAATCCGACAACGGAGTATTGCAATAGATATTTAGAAGTCTTTTTATTGAATTTCGGATGTGCCTGTCCGCAAGTCAATGCAAAAATAAGTCCGAGGAACAGAGCTACTGGAGGAGTCACCCATGCAGACCATGCCTGCAAACCCGGAATATAATCCAAAAATAAGAAAAGAGTCAAAGTAGAAAGCAGGGCGACATAAATAGTCTTATTTTTTGCCTGCAATGTTTTTGTAGCTGTTGAAATCATATAATATATCTTTAATTGTTTTTCTGGAGCGCAAAGGTATGACAAACAATCAAGACACGCTAATCGTTTCTAATTATACGTTATAACTTTTAGTTATAGCTCTAACCTCTTCTTTATCAAGATTACCTTATTACACTTCTACACTATCTTTTCCAAAAGGTGATAACGCTAATGCAGTCAAGCAACAACCATAAAAGATTCATTAAACAGCCCATATAAAAGTCAGATTTTATTTCTATCTATCAGTCTAATAATACCGGATAAAAGTACTTTACCCACGCTACATAAGTATCTTGAGCAGAGAGACAAGTATCTAGCAAATATCCACGAGTAGTCGCGAACTCCCTAAGTCCACGATAATAAAATTGCTTATGGCGCTCATCTATAATAAATGGAACGATATTATGACGAAGGCATTCACGAACCAAAATGATTGGATGTCTCAATTATATCATCAATCGGTACACCTATTAGAGTATTTTTTACTTGCGTTCTAAATTTAGATAAGCGATTACCATATAAAGAAAAAGCGCGGGAATCTGTACAGTACACTTTTTAAAGTATGCCAAATATATAAACATACTCCGCAGCCACCCTTTCCTACTTCCACTTTATCCTAGTACTTTCCATACAATCTATTAATAAATAAATTCCTTTTTATTAATGCTAAACTTCTTTTTCTCAAATATAAAACCTACCTTTGTACAAGAGGAAACTATAAACGAAGGCTTTGTTTTTATAACCAAAGCTTTCGTTTTTATAAACGCAATTTTCATTTGTAAAAACGAAAGCTCCGTTTATAGTTTATACTTAACCCAAAAGTACTTATCTATTAGAGAAAAAGAAGTTTTGCCCTAGTATACAAGAACTTATCTACTAATAATTCAAACAACAAACAGTATGGCAAAGTACATAATGGAGGAGATGCCCGACTTACAGAATACGGGGAAGAGAATCACATATCCGAAGTTTGCACGGGTAGACAATGCAAGCATAAAAGAACTTGCCCAACGAGTGGGTGACGTCAGTAGTTTCAGCCCAGGAGATATAGAAGGTATATTGCTCCAAACCTCCATCGAAATGGCACACATAATGGCGGAAGGACGCTCGGTTAAGATAGACGGAATCGGCACATTCACAGCGTCGCTGGCCCTGTACAAAGATAAAGAACGGGAAGGAGCTGAAGAAGGAAGTGAACATCGTAATGCACAGAGTATTTATGTAGGAAATGTAAATTTCCGAGTAGACAAAATCATGCTGAGAAGAATTAATGAAAGATGCCGACTGGAAAGAGCCTCTTGGAAAAAGCAACGTTCCTCACAGAAGTTCACACCGGAGCAACGTCTCAAACTGGCATTGAAATATCTCGACGAGCATTCGTTCCTTACGGTTCATGAATATCGGAAACTAACAGGACTCTTACAAACGGCAGCAACCATAGAATTAAAACAATGGGGAGATCAACCCAATTCCGGAATCGGAATCGCTGGAAGAGGTGCACACAGAATCTATATAAAAAAGAAACAAGAAGAAGAATAATGAGTTAAAGATTATGTCTCAAAAGGTGCGGAAAGCATGAGAGATGGTAGCATAAAAAAGATCTCTCATAAAATGCTAAACTGATAATCAACAATTTACAAGCAAATCATGAGAGATGAGAGATAATATTGTTTTTCTTCTAGTAGAGATTCCTAAGCGAGGTTATAAACTCTTGCTATGATGTCCCGCAAAACGCATAAAAACTTGGGACAATCCTCCCTCCTGCCCTTGCAACTGAACAAAGTTAAACTCACGTTGCATCGGCATTCCTTTTATTTCAACTACCTTCAGAGTGCCGACAACAAGTTCCTTATGTACCGAACGGATGGAAACAATTCCCATACAATCCGTATGCTCCAGAAAAAGCTTGATACTTTCCGTACTGCCAAGATACATTAAAACATTCAGAGAAGAGAGCTTCAGATTATACTGCAGCAGCGCACGCTCAAATACATCTAATGTACCGGAACCTCTTTCGCGCAAGACCAAAGGGATATTTGGAAGTTCTTCCGGAAGGATTTCGTCGGCAACCGCCAATTTACTCCGCGTATGAACCACAGCCACGAGTTCATCTTGCAGGAATGCAGTGTACTTCAAATTCGGTAAACGGAAGATACCCTCTACCAATCCCAGATCAATACGATGTTCCTGCAACGCCACCTCCACTCCACGGGAATTCCCATTTATCAAAGAAAGATTGATTTGTGGAAACTTTGTTATGAAGTTGGCCAATAAAGGAGGAAGGACATATTGCGCAATCGTAGTGCTGGCACCCAGTTTTAATTCTCCGATATATTCGTCATGCAACAAGTGCATCTCGTATTCCAATTGCTTATAATCATCCAAAATCTTTTCACTATGCTTCAGTAACAGCTCTCCGGCCTCAGTCAAGGAGATTTTACTTCCCTGACGATCGAAAAGACGGGTTTGGTAACAAGTCTCCAACTCCTGAATATGCTTGGTGATAGCAGGCTGGCTGACAAACAACTCTTGCGAAGCCTTCGTAAAACTTAGGTTCTTCGCTACACTCTGAAAAACTTTTAAACGAAAATCGGACACAGCAACTTAGTATTAGCGATTATAACTCCTCCGCCCTTATTCCCAATGAATGCATCACAGGAAAAGCCAACATATCCCATTTGTAGTTTACCGGTATTTCCGGTTCATTCATACGGAACTGCATAACTTCCTTGCCTTTCAGTCCCTGTAGAACATCAGTCACTTTCTTCCCATATTCCTCGTTGAAAGAAACAACAATCATCCGCTTCACATCCACCGAATCGGAGACAACGGAAAGCAAATCCATAAACAGGTCTTCTCTCGACACCATGCCCTCCGACGGGACACCGGCAAAAGAGAACTCGCCATACGGACTTTGGAAAGCAACTCCGTTCAGCTCCTCCTGCAAGTCGGAGGGCTGGCAATGTTGCAAGTGTCTCGATTCTTTATCATATACAAAAAGGAATTGCACCTCGTTCTTTCCTTCGTTGATTCCTGCATCCAGAGTCAGATAGGAAGTAAACAACGAAAGGTCTATCTCTTGTAAAGAACGTTGCAATGTCTTCTCGAAATAGTTTTTTATATCCGTTATTACAAAATTCAGAAAAGCGGCATCTATCAGCACTACTGTTTCGGACAGTTTTATTTGGGGTTTATCATTCATATATACCTTAATTATATCATTACAGCGGATAAAGATACTACAATACTTTCATTTATCCACTTGATTATCTTGCAAATTCGTCAGTCTGCACTAAACAAAAAAAGTCATTTTGTCCTTTAACTCCTTAATATTCATGCTATTTTGTCATATTTTTCTACTTGGCAAATCTTTTGCGCCCTTTTAAGTGTTATTAGAAACATGAAATAAGAAAGGAGAACAACAATATGAATTTTAACAATTTTACCATCAAATCTCAAGAAGCGGTGCAGGAGGCCGTGAACCTGGTACAAAGTCGGGGACAACAGGCTATTGAACCTGTCCACATCATGCAGGGAGTGATGAAAGTAGGCGAAAACGTCACTAACTTCATTTTCCAGAAATTGGGCATGAACGGACAACAGGTTGCTCTTGTTGTAGACAGACAAATCGATTCACTTCCGAAAGTATCCGGTGGCGAACCATACCTGAGTCGTGAATCCAACGAGGTTTTACAGAAAGCGACACAGTATTCCAAAGAAATGGGTGACGAATTCGTCTCACTGGAACATATCATACTCGCATTGCTGACTGTCAAGAGTACTGTTTCTACCATCCTGAAGGACGCAGGTATGACGGAAAAGGAACTGCGTAACGCCATCAGTGAATTGAGAAAAGGAGAAAAGGTTACGTCCCAATCAAGTGAAGACACCTATCAGTCACTCGAAAAGTATGCCATCAACTTGAATGAAGCTGCCCGTAGCGGTAAGTTGGACCCTGTCATCGGACGTGACGAGGAGATCCGCCGCGTACTTCAGATATTGAGCCGTCGCACTAAAAACAATCCGATTCTGATTGGAGAACCGGGTACCGGTAAGACAGCCATTGTAGAAGGATTGGCGCATCGTATTCTTCGTGGAGACGTGCCCGAAAATCTGAAAAACAAACAGGTGTATTCATTGGATATGGGAGCATTGGTTGCCGGTGCAAAATACAAAGGTGAGTTTGAGGAACGGTTGAAGTCCGTAGTCAATGAGGTGAAGAAATCCGAAGGTGATATCATCTTGTTTATTGACGAGATTCACACGCTGGTAGGCGCCGGAAAAGGGGAAGGTGCAATGGACGCTGCCAATATCCTAAAACCGGCCTTAGCACGTGGCGAGTTGCGGTCTATCGGTGCTACGACTCTCGACGAATACCAGAAATATTTCGAGAAGGATAAGGCTTTGGAACGCCGTTTCCAAATCGTGCAGGTGGATGAGCCGGATAACTTGAGCACAATCTCTATCCTGCGTGGACTGAAAGAACGCTACGAGAACCATCATCATGTCCGTATCAAAGATGATGCGATCATTGCAGCCGTAGAACTAAGTAGCCGCTACATCACCGATCGTTTCTTGCCGGACAAAGCTATCGACCTGATGGACGAAGCTGCCGCTAAATTACGCATGGAGGTGGATTCCGTTCCGGAAGAGCTGGATGAGATTTCCCGTAAAATCAAACAATTGGAGATTGAGCGTGAAGCCATCAAACGTGAGAATGACAAGCCTAAGTTGGAAATCATCGGTAAGGAGCTTGCCGAACTGAAAGAGCAGGAAAAGTCTTTCAAGGCAAAATGGCAGAGCGAAAAGACGTTGATGGACAAGATCCAACAGAATAAGGTGGAGATTGAGAATCTGAAGTTTGAGGCTGAAAAGGCGGAACGGGAAGGCGACTACGGAAAAGTTGCGGAAATACGTTACGGTAAACTCCAAGCTTTGGACAAAGAAATAGAAGAGACTCAGCAAAAGCTCCGCGAAATGCAAGGTGATACCGCCATGATTAAAGAGGAAGTAGACGCTGAAGACATTGCAGACGTAGTTTCTCGTTGGACGGGTATTCCGGTCAGCAAAATGATGCAGAGCGAGAAAGACAAACTGTTGCATCTTGAAGAAGAGCTTCACGAACGGGTTATCGGGCAGGATGAAGCGATAGAAGCTGTTGCGGACGCTGTACGTCGTAGCCGCGCCGGACTGCAAGACCCGAAACGCCCTATCGGCTCATTTATCTTTCTCGGAACGACCGGTGTGGGTAAAACAGAGCTTGCAAAGGCATTGGCTGAATTTCTGTTTGATGACGAAACGATGATGACCCGTATCGATATGAGCGAGTATCAGGAAAAGCATAGTGTTTCCCGTTTGGTCGGAGCGCCTCCGGGATATGTAGGATACGATGAAGGCGGTCAACTGACGGAAGCTATCCGACGAAAACCTTATTCTGTCGTTCTGTTCGATGAAATAGAGAAAGCTCATCCGGATGTATTCAACATTCTGTTGCAAGTATTGGATGACGGACGGCTGACAGACAACAAAGGAAGGGTGGTCAACTTCAAGAACACTATCATCATCATGACTTCAAATATGGGTAGTTCCTATATACAGAGCCAGATGGAGAAGCTGAATGGTGCAAACAAAGAAGAGGTAGTCGAAGAAACGAAAAAGGAAGTGATGAATATGCTGAAAAAGACCATTCGTCCGGAATTCTTGAATCGTATCGACGAAACAATCATGTTCTTGCCGTTAACAGAAAAGGAAATCAAGCAGATTGTACTCTTACAGATCAAGAGCGTACAGAAGATGTTAGCCGAAAACGGAGTGGAACTTGAGATGACCGAAGCTGCTTTGGACTTCTTATCTAAAGTAGGATATGATCCCGAATTCGGAGCACGTCCGGTAAAGAGGGCTATTCAACGCTACCTACTGAACGACTTGTCCAAAAAACTACTTTCTCAGGAAGTAGACCGAAGCAAAGCAATTATTGTAGACGCTAGCGGTGACGGATTAGTATTCAGGAACTAAAGGTTTCATTAAATTAAAATGAGGATGTGTCATAAACAATCTGCGATAATTTGCGTTCATCGCGATATGACACACTCTCATTTTTTTATTTCTCTGAATATATTATCCTACGAACTTCCGGTTGACAGTTCGGATGGCTCATCACCAATACATAAGTCCCATATTTAGGAACCAGCATAGAAATTAAGGGCAACTCAAACTTGGACTTCCCCCTCAGCTCTCCCTGTGAATCGTATAAAAACACCATCGTACCAACTAATAAGCCGGTTATGCACAAGATTCCTTTTTGATTGTCCAAACGGACATTTACTTCTTTATTTGTTATTGTCTCCATCTCCCCTAACATCAATTTAAAACTATGGAGACAAAGATACATAAAAAGAAGTATTATTTACAATATAAACAGAAGATATTTATTTTAATCAAAGATTACCCAATTAATACTAATATATTTTTGAAATATCCACATTACAACTAAAAAAGCATGATAACCATCTTTATGTGATTATCATGCTTCCACTTCGATTAAACAATCGGCTCAATTCCTTATTCCGTAACTGTTTCCTCTTTAGCCTCTTCCGGTTTAAATTCCGTGATTCCGTTAGCAACCAAGATATTATACCAGGAAACTAATTTCTTGATATCAGCCACATACACACGTTCGCGATCGAAATTCGGCAATACTTCAGCCAAATATTCACGCAATTGTTCAGGAGTTGCTTTCTTTGGATCAATAGAAGCGGCTGCAGATTTTTCTTTTTCCTTGATTGCTTCCAACACTTCATACAAAGGAACTTCCGCATCGTCCGTGTACATTGCTATATCTGCCAAAGAAATAATTTTTTCATTGCCATAAGCAGGAAAACGTTTTTTCTCAGCATTGACTGATTCTACAATCAACATATTTTTTCCTTGCGAAATGAGTTTGTACAATCCCGGTTTGCCGGAGATAGACAAGATAGTCTTCAACATAGTATATATTCTTTTGTTTATTAATTATTTTTTTGCGGAGCAAAGGTAATGATTATTTTTAGATAGCAAAGAAATAAGCTCTAAAACCTGCGGAATTAAGGGTGTTTCATCGTCATTCACAATCACAAAGTCGGCTTGACTTCTCTTAACCTCATCACTCATTTGAGCCTCGATACGCTGCATTACCAAGTCCTTTGAAGAGCCGTCACGTCGCATGGCACGTTCTACCCTTATATCCAATGGTGCATATACCATTACCAAAACATCGACCTCATCTCTAAAACCAGACTCTATAAGAATGGCTGATTCCATGCCGACTAATGGTTTACTACTCAACCGACCGGCCCATTGACGGAAATCATTTTTCACCTGTGGATGAATAATCCCATTCACTTCTTTCGTGCGTTCCGGATACCCAAACATATAGGTAGCCAAAAAAGGACGGTTTAATTCCCCATTCTGAAAAACTTCCTCACCAACCAAAGCGCACAGTTCCCGATGAATTACCTCATCCGTATTCGTAATACGTTTCGCCTCTATATCAGAAATATAAACAGGGATTCCCATTATGCCGAGCAATCTGGAAACCACACTTTTCCCGCTACCGATACCACCGGTTATACCTACTTTAATCGCCATTGGAAGATATTTGTTCTATCAAAAAATCAACTTGTGCCGGAGTAATACGGATTTGATTGATTCCACTTGGAAATGATTTCAACTTAACCGTGTATTTATCCGAACCCAACTTCAGCAACTCTTCATACGAGACATTAATCACGAAGTCACTCGCTTTTATGCTACGAAACCGTTTTAAGCCTACCTGAAAAGTAATCTGAACTTTAGAAGGGAAGGCACGCAGCACTTTATCCGCCGGAAAGTTGATTCCATGCAACGGCACTTCTACGGTTTTCTCCGTATAAATATCGACCGGGAATGTCATTTCAACCGAACTCGGAACAAACTTTACTCCTCTCACCGGAGATAAAGAAACCCGTTGCCGCGTAGTATCCGAAATATTCTCCAGATTTATCTTTTGCGTATAAGCAGTCGTTATCGTATCCAAAATTCCTTCCGGAGCATATATCAATACTGAATCAGGATTACAAATCGTATCCGACACATAATATTGAAGTCCGGCAGTCACTTTTCCTTGAAGACGAACAGGTACTAGTTTGGACTTTCCTTCCGAATAGATATAATCTAATGTATCCGGCTTTATAGAAAGAATTTTGGAAGACACGTTCAACTGGCTTATTATCTTCTTTTCAAAATCCGAGGCGTAAATCTTCACATGATTATCTTTTCCCTTATAATCAGGAAAACTAAGATTCACCGGGAAAAAACTTTTGCCCAACATATAGTTCAGAAGGACAGTCCCTTTATCTTTCACCCTGACGTGAAGTTCGGAAGGAGGTTCAGAGGTCAACACTACATTATTAGGAACGTCTTTGATACGCACCGGGATAGAGAAATCCGCTTCATAATCATTATTCAATGTTTGAAGTAACCAGAATCCGCTGGCTATCAAAAAGAAAAATAAAAAAATTAAGAACTCTCTGCTCTTATCACTGAGCAGAAAATCCTTAATTCTCTTAGATAGTTTTAAATATGTATATCTTATTTCCCTACGATCAAACATAGGCATGTATTTACCCGCTATTTATTTAGATTGATTGCTAGCTGCTGAAGCGTCGGCAAAGATAGAATTCTTATCTATTTTAATCTTTACGTTAGAAGCAATCTCAAGTACAACATAGTCATCATTAATTTCCTTGATTGTTCCGTGTATACCACCGGCAGTAATCACGCTCTGATTCACTTGAAGAGATTTACGGAAATTAGCTATTTCTTTTTGTTTCTTATTTTGAGGACGGATCATAAAGAAATACATGATAACAAACATCGCTATCAGCATGATCCACATCATACTTCCACCTCCGGCAGCCCCAACAGGAGCATCTAATAATAAAGTCAATACGTTCATAAATAATCAGTTTTAGTTTCTATAATGTATACAAAGATATCAGTTTTTGGTCAACTTACCTTCTTTTTTCAATTGATTAACTATTCCATCCAGCGTTCCGTTGATAAAGCTACCGCTTTTAGACGTGCTATACAACTTCGCTATTTCTACATATTCATTTAACGAAACACTGACCGGAATGTTCGGGAAACTTAAAATTTCCGCTAAGGCAGTTTGCATAATAATGATATCCATAAATGCAATACGGTCCAAATCCCAATTCTTCGTATTCTCGCTAATCAAATGACGATAGTAGTCAGAATTCAAAATAGTACGGCGGAACAGACGGCGCGCAAATTCCTGATCTTCATCATCCTTGAATTCCGGAAGTAATTCCTGATTAGCGCCTTTCTTTTCATCAAAACGTTTAATTGTCTTCAGCACGAATGTATCTACGATTTCCTTATCGTCATTCCAATACAGACTTTGATCCTCCAACACCTGATCTAAAGAATCATTATTAAAAATATATGTTTTATAGAGTTTTCTCCATAATTCCCGGTCTGCTTCATAAGAATCATCATCGGAAGCCATATAATCCTTATAAATATCAGTTCCCACAATTTTCTCATAAAGTTCCTTTACGAAATCCTGATCGTTCGCCCAAGTCCTTTTCTGATTAGCTATGAACTCTGTAAGCTGCTTATTGACCTCCAATTGAGCAACAAACTTGTTGTTCACAAACTTCGTATTGGGATATAACTCCTCTGCCGTAGGTGCCAATTTGGCTTTTGCCGTATCAATACGTTTTTGTGCGTACTCTGTCAATGCTATCATCAGCATTAGCAAATAATTATAAAGGTCATACGCCTTTGAAAGACTAAAGAATAACTCTTTCTCCGCTGAGTCTAGATTTTTACTGCCATTCTGATAATAGGCATATACTATCTGTATAATCTTAAGACGAATAAGAACTCTGTTGATCATAATTCAAATTAATACTGTTGTTATCGAACTGCAAAAGTAGATATTTTTAATGAGTTTCCACAAATAAATCACATTTTTTAATGCAGTATTTCATTCTCTGCGCTTTTTCTTTTGACAGTTTAAAAAAAATATCCAATTTTGAAGCCGATTATAAACGGACCGTAAGATATGGAAGATTTAAAAAAGAAAATGAGCGCAGACATGAATGACAAGGAGATCGTATTCTCCAAGTCCATTAAAGCAGGTAAACGCATCTATTACCTTGACGTAAAAAAGAATCGTAAAGATGAAATGTTCCTGGCTATTACAGAGAGTAAAAAAGTGGTAACGGGAGAAGGTGATGACTCTCAAGTGAGCTTCGAGAAACACAAAATCTTCTTATACCGGGAAGACTTTCAGAAGTTTATGGCAGGGTTGACGGAAGCTATCAGCTTTATCGACCGTAGTGAAATGGGTGACTACAGCGGCCAGCTGGACCAAGAAGCCGATGAAGAAAATGAGCGAAAAGCTACCGAAGAAGCCCAAGAAGAGAAATTAGAGAGTGAAATCAAGATTGATATTGACTTTTAAAGGAGTAACTCTTTGATATTTCAAAAGAAAGATGTACTTTTGCACCGCTTTTTTGCAACATCGTGTGATAATCCACATCGTGTGATGGTGAATTAAGCAAACTAACTTAATTTAGAGTAACACAATTTTTTAAAGAAATGAAATCAATTGAAGTAAAAGGAACTGCAAGAACAATTGCAGAACGCTCTTCAGAACAAGCAAGAGCTTTGAAAGAAATGCGTAAGAACGGTGGTGTACCTTGTGTACTTTACGGAGGTAATGAAGTAGTTCACTTCACAGTGACTAACGAAGGTCTTCGCAACTTGGTTTATACTCCGCACATCTACGTAGTAGACTTGGTGATCGATGGCAAAAAAGTAAACGCTATCTTGAAAGACATCCAGTTCCACCCGGTAAAGGATACTATCCTGCACGTTGACTTCTATCAGATTGATGAAGCTAAACCTATCGTAATGGAAGTTCCTGTACAGTTGGAAGGTCTTGCAGAAGGTGTGAAAGCCGGTGGTAAGTTGGCATTGCAGATGCGTAAGATCAAAGTAAAAGCTTTGTACAATGTAATTCCTGAAAAGCTGATCATCAACGTTTCTCACTTAGGATTGGGTAAGACTATCAAAGTTGGTGAATTGAGCTTTGAAGGTCTTGAACTGATCAGTGCTAAAGAAGCCGTTGTATGTGCCGTTAAGTTGACTCGTGCAGCAAGAGGTGCAGCAGCCGCTGCAGGCAAATAATCTGAGTATATCCCTGTAAACAGAGATATACTTCAAACGCAGATTAATGCAGATTAAAGCAGATGTTCAGTCTGCATTAATTTGTATTAATCTGCGTTTCTCTTTCTACATTAACGAACTGTTTTACCGAAAAAACAATGATAAAATATTTAATTGTCGGACTGGGGAATATTGGTCCCGAATATCATGAGACCCGCCACAACATCGGATTTATGACGGTAGATTCATTGGCTAAAACCAACAGTGCTCCTCCTTTTATTGACGGCCGCTACGGATTCACCACTAATTTCACGATCAAAGGTCGCCAATTGATACTGTTGAAACCGTCTACTTTTATGAACCTAAGCGGATTAGCCGTTCGCTATTGGATGCAAAAAGAAAATATTCCACTAGAGAATGTATTGATTGTAGTAGACGATCTGGCACTCCCTTTCGGAACACTACGTTTGAAGGGAAAAGGAAGCGATGCCGGACATAACGGTTTGAAACATATCGCTGCAACATTAGGGACTCAGAACTATGCCCGCTTGCGTTTTGGTATCGGAAATGATTTTCCTCGTGGCGGACAAATAGATTACGTACTCGGACACTTCACTGATGAAGACTGGAAAACAATGAATGAAAGATTGGAAACAGCTGGAGAAATCATCAAGAGTTTTTGCCTTGCCGGAATTGATATCACAATGAACCAGTTTAATAAGAAATAAAATGGCGGAAGCAAGAATAGATAAATGGATGTGGGCTGTCCGCATCTTCAAGACACGCACAATTGCAGCGGAAGCTTGTAAAAAAGGACGCGTCACCATCAATGGCGCATTGGTGAAAGCTGCCCGTATGGTAAAACCGGGAGATGTCATACAGGTAAAAAAGCCACCTATCACCTATTCCTTCAAGGTACTGCAGGCTATCGAAAAGCGCATAGGTGCAAAGTTAGTACCGGAGATGATGGAAAACGTCACTACTCCCGATCAATACGAATTGTTAGAAATGAGCAAAATCAGCGGATTCATAGACCGTGCACGCGGAACCGGACGCCCAACTAAAAAAGACCGCCGCGAGCTAGAAGAATTTACAACTCCGGAGTTTATGGACGATTTCGACTTCGATTTTGACTTTGAAGAATAGTTCACCACAGAGGACACGGAGGACACAGAGGAAATAGGGAAAAGAGTCTTTTAGGCACTGTCCATGATTATACTCTTAATACAATTATAGGTATGCTTCGCGATATACAACCTCTGTGTCCCCTGTGTCCTCTGTGGTGAACCGTGAACCGTAGACTCTAGATTATCATTTACAGATTTGCCTTAACTACATCAATCAGTTCCTGATATTCCGCGTCAGTCAGATAAACCTTTCCCGGATTCATTTGAAATGTGCCTCCATAATCCGGTCCATCCACATATTTAGGCGCTAAATGAAAATGCAAATGAGACAACTTATCTGAGTATGCACCATAATTTATCTTTTCCGGCTGGAAAGCTTTTTGCATGGCACGGGTAACACGTGCAACGTCTGACATAAAAGCATTACGGTCTTCATCACTCAACTCGTTCAAATCGTTCACATGATCCTTGTAAGCAACAAGGCAACGCCCGCGATAGGTTTGCTCCTTAAACAGGAATACACGTGACACACTCAACTGCGCAATCTCAATCATCAGATTATGCAACGTTTCATTATTCTGACAATACAGACATTCTTTCGGATCGCTCTTCATGATATTATTATTTTTAAGTTTTTATCGTTTACAAAAATAGGCATAACACTCCTATCCGACTTGTACTTTTTCGTTTTTTTGATTGACTAATTGGTATACATCCTCTTTTTCACCTACCACCCAAACCACATCACCCTCTTCAAGCGGCACATTCACATCCGGAATCATCAATGTTCCATCCTCACTTTCAACACCTGCTATCATACAATGATATTTATCCCGAATACCCGATTCACGAATGGTCTTACCTAAAAACATGGAATCACTATCAACAATTAATTGTTTTAGAGTCATCTCACTCTTTTCATACACATCCCAATCCACCTTTGTCCCATTTTGCATGGCTTCATTAAACACATTCAATTGTTCATCCGTCCCTATCACCTGTATTTTATCCATTGGAAACAGACGGACAGAACCACCCGGAATATTAATCCGTCTCTTTCCGCGAAGAATGGAAGCAACATGAACTCCGAACTTCTTTCCTAAATTCAGTTCCATCAATGTCTTTCCCGCCCAAGCAGACTCACCAGGAATCTCCATATCGGCAAGATGGAGATCATGCGATAACAAGCGTCCGGCATATTCCGGTTTTTTCTCCCCTAGATATTCCGCGCGCACATCACGGGAACGAAGATTCTGGAAAAAACGACGTTCAATCGAGATAGACTGCTTTTTCAAGCGGCGCGACCATACCATTAGCAACACTACCAGCACTGCAACTCCGATAACTAGGCCGATAGACGCCTTGAATAATCCGGAAATCACAAAGATAACAAAAAGTGCCGCTATCATAATGCGAATCACAATGGTCGATACCAGCGGAGCGCGATTTGCACGATTGGCGTGCCACAAAGTCATAAACTCCACCGAATGGTTTTTCTTCACCATAATAGCCCGCAAAAATGGAGCAATACAGAGAATGATAAACACAGCTCCAAGTAAAGAAGCTCCCAAATGAGGCAGGTTCTCTTTAAAGAAAGGTATGACAAAACGGAAAGAAAGCGCAATGATCGATATGCTGACAATAGAATAAACGACAGTAATGCGTACCATTGCCAATATCAACTTCTTCCATAAATTCTCATGATTGAGCGCAGTCTGCGATCCGGAAGAGTAGCGCATCAGAAATTTCCTCCATGAAACGGGAAGATGAGCATCTACGAAAGTAGAAGCCGGTTCGGCAAGACGAATCATATAAGGAGTCAGAAAAGTAGTGATGACGGAAACAGCCACCACAATCGGATAGAGAAAATCACTTGTCACGTGCAGCGAGACTCCCAAAGATGCGATAATAAATGCAAATTCACCAATCTGCGTCAGACTAAAGCCGCATTGCATAGCCGTCTTCAATGGTTTGCCGGAAAGTATTACTCCAAATGTTCCGAATACGGACTGCCCCAAAATAACCGCCAAAGTAATGACAAGAATAGGTACGGCATATTCTACAATCATCGCCGGATCCACCATCATTCCTACCGATACGAAAAAGATGGCTCCGAAAAGATCTTTAACAGGTTTCACTAATCGGTCGATAGATTCCGCTTCAATTGTTTCCGCCAAAATAGATCCCATAATAAACGCACCGAAAGCAGCGGAGAAACCCGTATTAGCCGCCATAACCACCATACCGAAACATAGTGCCAGCGACACAATAAGCAAAGTCTCCTCTCCCATCAGTTTACGGCAACGTTTCAAGAATTCCGGTACTAGATAGATACCGACCACAAACCAGAGAATTAGGAAAAACAATAGTTTACCGATACTTTCCAACATTTCCGTACCTTCAAAATTATGGCTTACAGCCATTGTGGAAAGCATGACCATCAACACAATTGCCAAAATATCTTCCAAAATCAAGATACTCAAGACCAAGCCGGTAAACTGTTTTTTCCGTAACCCCAGATCATCAAAAGCCTTATAAATAATCGTAGTAGAGGACATTGCAATCATACCACCCAAAAACAGGCTATCCATCCTATGCCAGCCGAAGCCCATACCAACGCCTATACCCAACAGAATCATGCAGAAAATAATAGTACAAGCGGCAATAATAGCAGAGCCACCCACTTTTACTATCTTCTTAAAACTAAATTCCAGTCCGAGAGCGAACAACAAGAAGATAACACCTATATCCGCCCATGTCTTAATATTCGCAGTATCCATTACGGAAGGTGTATAAGGCATATGCGGACTTGCCAAAAAGCCGGCAACCACATATCCTAAAACCAAAGGTTGCTTCAACTTCTTAAATAATAAAGTCATGATGCCTGCACAGATCAGTATCAGTGCGAGATCGGCTATAAGAGTAGGTAACTGAGACATTATTTCATCATATTTGCTGACAAAATTATAATAAATCTATGGAATGAGCAACGTTTATCCATATAAGAAACGCAGATTAACGCAAATTCACGCAGAAGTTTAATTTCAAATCTTATTCTGGGCAAATTTGCGTTAATCTGCGTTTCTATAAATATTCAATTATTTCCTGAACGGAGGTTTTACCACGACCGCTTTCAATTTACGACCACGCATATCGATACAAATTTCCGTACCTGCCTTGCTGTATTCCGGTTTCACATACCCCATGCCGATACCGATTTTGCGGGTAGGCGACATAGTGCCCGAAGTAACGATCCCAATCTTCTCCCCATCCGAATTTACAAGTTCATACCCATGACGGGGAATTCCACGATCAACCATTTCAAAGCCAACTAATTTACGGGTTACTCCTTCTGCTTTCTGCTTCTCCAGCATCGGACGATTGATAAACTCTTTACCTTCTATAAACTTAGTTATCCATCCAAGTCCAGCTTCTATCGGTGAAGTAGTATCATCCAAATCATTTCCATACAGACAGAATCCCATCTCCAACCGAAGTGTATCGCGAGCTCCTAAACCGATAGGTTTGATATCGAACTCCTCACCGGCTTCAAAGACCGCTTTCCAAATAGTATCAGCCACATTCGGATAGAAATATAGTTCAAAACCTCCTGCACCCGTATAGCCGGTATTGGAAATTATCACATTCTCTTCACCTGCAAACTTTCCGACTTTAAAAGTATAATAAGGAATTGATGCCAGATCAATATCAGTCAATTTCTGCAAAGCAAGAATCGCTTTCGGTCCCTGCACAGCAAGTTGCGCCATGTGATCCGAAGCGTTCTCCAATTCCGCTCCTTCCGTATTATGAGAAACGCACCAGTCCCAGTCCTTTTCAATATTAGCGGCATTGACTACCAACATATATTTTTCCGGTTCATACTGATATACCAGCAAGTCATCTACAATTCCTCCTTTATCATTCGGGAAACAAGTATATTGAATCTTTCCCGGAGTCAGTACCGCCACATTATTGGAAGTCACCTTCTGAAGAAAAGCCAATGCCTTCGGACCTTTCACCCAGAATTCTCCCATGTGGGATACGTCAAATACCCCGACACCCTGACAGACCGTCAGATGTTCGTCAATGATACCGGAGTATTCAATAGGCATATTATAACCTGCAAACTCGTGCATTTTAGCGCCAAGCGCTATATGTTTCTCTATAAACGGAGTGGTTTTCATTATCTTTTAAGTATTAAGTTTTAAGTATCAGTTATTTGGAAGCTACGAGCTCGGCAATCTTCACAATTACTTTCATCGCTTTCTCCATATTCTGGATAGGCACAAATTCATAACGTCCGTGAAAATTCAGCCCACCGGCAAAGATATTCGGGCAAGGCAAGCCTTTAAAAGAAAGTTGTGCACCATCCGTACCTCCACGAATCGGCTTCACATTCGGTTTCACACCAACAGCTTCCATTGCAGCAAAAGCGGTGTCGATAATATGCATCACCGGCTCTATCTTCTCACGCATATTATAATATTGGTCGCGCAATTCGAGAGTTACCGTACCCGCACCATATTCGGCATTCATTTGAGCGACCAGACGTTCCATTTCTTTCTTGCGGTTTTCGAACTTAGTACGGTCATGATCGCGAATGATATAAGAAACTGAGCTTTGCTCCACTTCACCCTGAATGCCAATCAAATGATAAAATCCTTCATATCCCGTAGTATGCTCCGGTCTTTCCTGTGTCGGCAGCAGAGTAATAAACCGATTGGCCAAATAAATGGAATTAATCATCTTATCCTTAGCATATCCCGGATGTACATTACGCCCTTTAAAAGTAACTTTAGCGGCAGCAGCATTGAAGTTCTCGAACTCCAACTCTCCCACTTCACCGCCATCCATTGTATATCCCCACTCACAGCCGAACCTTTCTACATCGAATTTATGAGCGCCTTCACCGATTTCTTCATCCGGATTGAAACCGATACGGATTTTTCCGTGTTTGATTTCAGGGTGTTCTTTCAGATAGGCCATTGCGGAAACAATCTCTGCAATACCGGCTTTATCATCAGCACCGAGCAAAGTTTTTCCGTTGGTTACAATCAAATCTTCTCCTTTATGATCCAACAATTCCGGAAATTGCGACGGGGAAAGAACCACATTTTCTTCGGCACAAAGTACAATATCCGAACCGTCATACTTTTCTACAATACGCGGAGTAACATCCTTACCCGTCATATCCGGACTTGTATCCATGTGAGCAATAAACCCGATAGTCGGCACCTCTTTATCTATATTGGCAGGGAGCGTGGCAAAAAGATAACCATGCTCATCCAAAGTTATATCTTCTAACCCCAAAGATTCCAACTCTTTTTTCAAGTATTCTGCAAAAACCATCTGTTTCGAAGTACTTGGAGTAAGCCCTGTCGATTCATCAGATTGTGTATCGAAGCTTACATACTTTAAAAATCTGTCTACTAAAGTCATATCGTTTTAATTACAAGTTACTAATTACAATTTACAAATTGATAGTTTATAGTGCCGTAAAGGTAAAAAAAGAGCCGTGAATTACAAAGCAATTCACGGCTCTTTTTTATTGTATAGTTTTATCTGGATACTTAACTGACCTATCTGACCACTTTAAAAATGACTACTACCGTCAAAGCAATGTGTACAAACCTTGCATTTGGGCAGACCGATAGCTTCTATTAATGTTTCCACTGTATTGAACTTCAAAGAAGAAAGCCCGAAACGTTCGGCTATAATACCAACCATCTTCTCATATTCGGGAGACCCGGTAGTGGCATATTTATCCAAATTCTTATTTTCGTCACCTTCCAATTCCTTAATAATACGGCGGGTAATCAGTTCCAACGCATTTTTGGAAGCGGAAAAACCTACAAACGGACAAGCATAAATCAATGGAGGACAGGCAATACGCATATGTACCTCTTTTGCTCCATAATCATATAGTATCTTCACATTATCACGCAACTGCGTGCCACGAACGATAGAATCATCACAAAACAACAAGCGTTTACCTTCAAGCATTGCACGGTTCGGAATCAATTTCATCTTCGCCACTAACGCACGCATCTCCTGATTACTAGGAGTAAAACTACGAGGCCAAGTCGGTGTATATTTTGAAATCGCACGGTGATAAGGAACCCCCTTGCCTTCTGCATACCCCAAAGCCATACCCACTCCCGAATCAGGAATACCACAAGCACAGTCCACTTCCGATTGATCTGTCTGTCCCATCTTCAATCCACAAGTGAAGCGCACCTCTTCTACATTCCGTCCTTCATAACAAGAAGTAGGAAAACCATAGTACACCCACAGGAACGAACAAATCTGCATATCCTCATTCGGTTCACGAAGTTGTTCGATATGATCGTCATACATACGGACGATTTCACCGGGACCTAAGTATTTCTCTATCTCATAATCCAAATTCGGAAAACTGGATGATTCGCTTGTCGCAGCGTATGCTCCTTCTTTTTTTCCTATTACGATAGGAGTACGCCCCCACTGGTCACGAGCAGCGATGATACTTCCGTCCTCCGTCAAGATAAGCATTGAGCAAGAACCTTTGATGTGCTTGAACACATTTTCAATACCTTCCACAAAGTTTCTACCTTGTATCAGAAGTAATGCGATAAGTTCTGTCTGATTGGTATTGCTCGAACTAAGTTCGGCGAAGTGCATATTTTGATTGAGAAGTTCATCTTCCAGTTGCTGAATATTGACAACCTTTGCAACGGTAATAATGGCGAAGCGGCCGAGGTGAGAGTTAATAATAATAGGTTGAGCGTCTGTGTCACTAATAATGCCGATACCGGCGTTTCCTTTAAACTTGTCCAATTCTCCTTCGAACTTTGTTCGAAAATAGGTACTTTCCAAATTATGAATGGAGCGTATAAAACCTTTTTCCTTACTGTATGTCGCAAGTCCTCCTCGCTTTGTACCCAGATGTGAGTTATAATCTGTGCCGTAGAATAAATCAGTCACGCAACTAGCTTTCGAGACTGTTCCGAAAAAACCTCCCATGTTATTCTCTTTATTGATGTTTTTTAAAAAGATGTGCAAAAGTACAAAAAAGAATCCGTCTGATAAAACAAAGAGCCCCGCAAAGTTTTGTTTTCCTTGCGGGGCAACAACTAATATTTATTAAAAGCGGGGAATCCGAGAACAATCTCTTTGCCTAGATCTTATTTCCATTTCTTGATTATCTTCTTATCCGACGGAGCTGCTTCAATCAAGCTCAACGCAAATCCTCCGCTACGGGCCAGTTTGACAGAAATCCGGGTTTTAGCAGTTACTATACCTTTCTTTATTTGATAAGAGGTGGGATTCTTTTCAAAGTCCGCTTCCTTTCCGTCAGCATACAATGTCGCTACATATTGTTTTCCCGGTTCGAGAAAATCAAGTGTAAAAGCAGAAGTACGAGGATTCTCATCAGTGATACCACCTACGAACCAGCTATCAGTACCCTTCGCCTTACGTGCAACGGTGATGTAATCTCCCGGTTCTGCCTCCAGATACTTACTGTCATCCCAATCAACGGCTACATCCTTGATAAATTGAAATGCATCCATATGACGTTCGTAGTTTTCAGGGAAATCAGCCGCCATCTGCAAAGGGCTGTACATCGTTACATAAAGAGCCAATTGTTTAGCCAATGTAGTACGTACAAAACTATGATCGCCCGACAAGAAAGAAAGTTTGGTATCAAAAATACCCGGAGTATAATCCATCGGTCCGCCAATCAGACGGGTAAAAGGAAGTAAAGTGGTATGAAACGGTTTATTACCGGCAAATGCTTCATACTCCGTACCACGTGCCGACTCATTGCCGATCAGATTCGGATAAGTACGACATAGTCCGGTAGGACGGACTGCCTCATGAGCATTCACACAAATCTTATAATCAGCCGCTTTCTTCACTGCATATAGATAATGGTCGTTCATCCATTGTCCGTAATGATGTTCGCCACGAGGAATGATATTGCCGACATATCCACTCTTCACTGCATTGTAGCCGTTATCTACCATAAATTGATATGCCGCATCCAAATGACGTTCATAGTTACGAACAGAAGCGGATGTCTCGTGATGCATCATCAGCTTTACTCCTTTTGAGTTCGCATATGCATTCAGCATTTTCAAATCGAAATCAGGATAAGGTGTAATGAAATCAAATACATAATCTTTTGATTTGCCGAACCAATCTTCCCAACCTTCGTTCCATCCTTCTACCAATACTTGATCAAATCCATGTTCAGAAGCAAAGTCAATGTACCGTTTCACATTATCGTTATTCGCTGCATGGCGTCCATTCGGTTTTGTTTTTGAATAATCTGTTTCGCCCAATTTCACAGAGTAAACATCGTCCGTATATGCCCAAGAACTTTTTCCGCTAATCATTTCCCACCACACACCAATGTATTTCACCGGTTTAATCCAAGAAACATCTTCATAAGCACAAGGATCGTTCAGATTCAATGTCAGCTTAGACGACAGAATATCACGTGCATCATCACTCACGATTACCGTGCGCCAAGGAGAACGACAAGGTGCTTGCATATATCCTTTATCTCCTTGTGAGTCCGGTGTCAACCACGATTCAAAAACCAGGTTCCGATCATCAAGGTTCAAATGCATACAGGAATAATCAACCAAAGCAGCTTCATGCAGGTTAATATACAAGCCATCATCCGTTTTCATCTGCAAAGAAGTTTGCACACCTGTTGGCGAGAAAGAGGTTTGAGAAGCGTTTCCAGTAATCGCCCCTTGCAATAATCCACGAATTTCAGAAAGTCTGGACTCGGTATAATCGTATTCCTGCGTATCATAATCACCGGGAATCCAAAAGGCCGTATGATCTCCCGCCATAGCAAACTGGGAATGTTCTTCCTTAATCACAAAATAATTCAAATTCTTCTGCAATGGGAATTCATACCGGAATCCCAAGCCATCATCATAAAGACGGAAACGGATAATGATATTGCGATCTTGTGCCTTCTGATTCAAAGTAACAGCCATCTCATTATAATGGTTGCGGATTGATTTCACCTCTCCCCACACCGGTTCCCATGTTTCATCAAAAGCAGAAGTTTTAATATCGGTCAGAGTGAATCCATTCATCAGTCCGGGATCATTTTTCAATTCCAGTCCCAGTTTCGAAGGTTTAATCACCTCTTTTCCTTTATAAGAGAGTTCATACACCGGTTCTCCTTGCGTGTTGACAGAGAAATTTAGCTTTAATTGTCCGTCAGGAGAAGTGATACTTTCGGCCTTTGCTGATGTGCCGAAGAAAAAAGAGAGCAACAGGCAAGCCCATATTGCAGTTCCTATTTTCATGTTCTTCATGATATAAATGAGTTAATTAATAATCGTAGGACAAAGATAGACAAGAAACAATAGAGGTGTTTTTCTTTATAAAGAAAATATAGAAGGATATAGAAGTAGAAACGGGATAAACATTTAAATATAAAGCAGATAACAAATCCAGAAGCTAGAAAAAATATAGTGTCTATGGTGAAGAAATTAAAAGGATTAAAGACGCATATTACATAATCTTTCTATATTTGCAACGTATTATCCCAACTATATCAATAAACACTTTACTATTTAGAATATGGCACAGCACCTTAAATTGATCGCTCTATTGATTTTCACATTGTCCGCCAGCTACACTTCCGCGCAGTCTTTACGTAAACTGCTGGAACGTCCATACGGTATCATCGAGTCAAAATGGGAAAAAGATGCTCAGGTAGACAATCCGTTTAAAAGCGCCTCTTCTTATACGTTCTACCGGGGCAAATTTCCTAAAGATTTCAATATTCAGACTCCTTATGCCTTACCCGTAAAGAACAATCAAAAGACAGCCTGGAAAACCGATCCGCGTGAACCATTCAAGACCTTGAATTTTCACATCAAACAAGATGATACAATCTACGCCACCCGCAGCGGAATAGCCTGTAAAACCACCAACCCGCAACAGCTGCTCATCTATCATCCCGATCAGACTTTTGCAGCCTATCTGGTGATGAACGAGAATTTTATCGAACCGGGCGAAGAAGTACAAGTTGGACAAGCCATAGGAAAGGCAGGCCCCACAGGTGCTGCCATCTCTTTCTTTTTTCTGGATGAAAATAAGTTCAAAGGAGGATTATCATCCGGATACCCTTACTCCCACTTTATTCCTGTATTCCGCACAACTGAAGGAGATGTGAAACCGGAAGAGAAAACCATCTATCAGGCTGTAACCGACCATGACCTTATCATGCAGGACATGAGTAAACGTGATAAAAAGAAATATATGAAGCTACACAACCTGAAATAATAGATGTATCATGCGCATATTTTTACTTTTCTTCCCGGTCTTCTTTTTCTGCGGTTTGCTTCATGCCCAAACCGTAAAAGTGGAATATGGCGGTGACCCGCTTCCCGACAAAGACTGGAAGAAGATAGAACAGTTTCTTCAACATGAGGTTGATTTCTATTCACAATTCGGACTGCCCGATACGCTGAGCCTCCAACTATATGTATTTGAAAATAGAAGAGAAGCAATCGATTACTTAGAAAGTATCAATGTGTCTCTGCCTATCAAAGCAAGTGGTGCATACTCACCTAAGCTACAAAAGGCAGTCATCTTAGGACGGGAGAATGGACGGGAGAGAAGTCTTGCCATTATCTATCACGAACTAAGTCATCATTTCGTTTCGCAGATTCTCGGCAAGCGTCCTCCAAGCTGGCTTAACGAAGGACTGTCGGAGTACTTCGAACATTGCACCATTCACAAAAAAGCAGTCCGCCACACATTTACCGAATACGAACAAGGGAGAGTTCGGACGATGTATATGCTGGGAGAAGTAAACCTTCCTACATTTTTAAAATGATCCGTCAACCATTTCAGAACAAATCAATCTTGTTTATCCCGGAGGCTTCCAGCAATTCGAAAAAGATTTTGAAGCCGCCTACAAATAATATCAATCTTTCAATCAAATGAGTAAAGAAGTTATCTATATCTTTATCGGTGGAGGAACCGGTAGTGCACTGCGTTATTTCATCCAGTTGTTAATGCACGAACGAATCGTCCCTTATCATTTTCCATGGGCAACTTTCACGGTCAATCTTCTCGGCAGTTTTCTCATCGGTCTGTTCTATGCCCTTTCAGAGCGATTCCACCTTCCGTTCGAGTTCCGTTTGTTTCTGACAACGGGTTTATGTGGAGGTTTCACAACGTTCTCTACTTTCTCCAGTGACGGCGTAGATCTGCTGAAAGGAGAATTTTACGGAGCATTTGTTCTATATACATTATTAAGTATAGGAATAGGATTAGCCGCAACGTTAGCCGGCGGATATGTGGGAAAACAGATTTAATAATTCGAATATAAATCCTACCTTTACGCCATGATTAAAAGAAGCCCAACCAAACCCGTCCGCGTTGTTCCTCCCATGATGGAAGAACAGGAAGTCAGTACTATTACCCTACAGGAATGGCTCGACAGAGAAGAAACCGTCTCTCATCTTTTATTCTGCAAAGGAAAAGAAGAAGGCATCGACAAATCTTATAAAAGTTTCAAAAACTGCACCTTTCAGCATCAGACATTCAGCGAATGTAAATTCCGTTCCTCCCAACTGACCGATGTCAGGTTCGAGAACTGCGACTTATCCAACATTTCTTTCGCTGAAAGTTCGCTCTACCGGGTAGAATTCATTTCCTGCAAGCTATTGGGTACCAATTTATCGGAAACAACGATGAATCACGTCTTGCTGCATGACTGCAACGCAGGTTATATCAATCTGGCTATGAGTAAAATGAACCAGGTACGTTTTGCACACAGCCAGCTCCGCAACGGAAGTCTGAACGACTGCCGTTTTTCATCCGTCGCATTTGAGAGTTGCGATCTCGTAGAAGCCGATTTTTCACACGCTCCGCTTCGCGGAATAGATTTGCGCACTTCCCGTATCAGCGGAATCACGCTTAACATCAGCGATCTGAAAGGGGCTGTCATCACTTCCCTGCAAGCAATGGATTTGCTTCCACTGTTAGGGGTTATTATCGAAGATTAAAATCCTGCAAATTCACCCCGCCGCACTCAAACAAAAAGCATCGTCCCGTTGTTATAGTATAAGGTCGGACTAACGACATATAGGGAATAGGCACAAAAAGAATACCTATTTATAGTGATTTCTCACTCCCCGTCAAGTCCGTACTTTTGCAGAAATCTTATTCAAAAACAATAGAAACGATGAAAATTGAAAAAATTGTAGCTCGAGAAATTCTCGATTCAAGAGGTAACCCCACAGTAGAAGTTGACGTAGTATTGGAATCCGGCATTATGGGACGTGCATCTGTGCCGTCAGGTGCTTCCACAGGTGAACACGAAGCATTGGAACTTCGCGATGGTGACAAACAGCGCTATGGTGGAAAAGGAGTACAAAAAGCGGTTGATAATGTAAATAAAATCATCGCTCCGAAGCTGATAGGTATGTCTTCACTCAATCAGAGAGGTATCGACTACGCAATGCTGGCATTGGACGGCACTAAGACTAAATCGAATTTAGGTGCTAACGCTATTCTCGGCGTATCTCTTGCCGTAGCTAAAGCTGCTGCCAACTATCTGGACCTTCCTCTATACCGCTATATCGGTGGAACAAATACGTATGTAATGCCTGTACCGATGATGAACATCATCAACGGTGGTTCACATAGCGATGCTCCGATCGCATTCCAGGAATTTATGATCCGTCCCGTAGGTGCTCCTTCTTTCAGAGAAGGTCTGCGCATGGGTGCTGAAGTATTCCACGCTTTAAAGAAAGTTTTGAAAGACCGTGGCCTTAGCACTGCTGTAGGTGATGAAGGTGGTTTCGCACCTAACCTCGAAGGTACGGAAGATGCTTTGAATTCTATTCTGGCCGCTATCAAAGCAGCAGGATACGAACCGGGCAAAGACGTTATGATCGGTATGGACTGTGCTTCTTCCGAATTCTACCACGATGGTATTTACGATTATACCAAGTTTGAAGGTGAAAAAGGTAAGAAACGCACTTCCGCAGAACAAGTTGACTACCTGGAAGAACTAATCAACAAATTCCCTATCGACTCTATCGAAGACGGTATGAACGAAAACGACTGGGAAGGCTGGAAAAAGCTGACCGAACGCATCGGCAACCGTTGCCAGCTGGTAGGTGACGACTTGTTCGTAACCAACGTAGATTTCCTTGCAATGGGTATCGAAAAAGGCTGTGCCAACTCTATCCTGATTAAAGTAAACCAAATCGGTTCGCTGACAGAAACACTGAACGCTATCGAAATGGCTCACCGTCATGGGTACACTACTGTTACTTCTCACCGTTCGGGTGAAACAGAAGATGCTACTATCGCCGATATCGCAGTAGCTACCAACAGCGGGCAGATCAAGACAGGTTCTTTAAGCCGCTCCGACCGTATGGCTAAATACAATCAGTTACTCCGTATTGAAGAGGAATTGGGTGATTTGGCTGTGTATGGATACAAGAGAATCAAATAAATTTCGACTTTACATCTAAATAAAATCCCCGGACGATAGATATCCCGGGGATTTTTATATAAGCTTTTATAATAGACAAAGAATCAACTAAATCATTGATAATCTAAACAATACCATTTTAATCAATAATACAAATACTGTATAAAAACAAGCATAATACATTCTATTAATAGTAGAATACCCTAACTGCAAGTCCCTATGCAGTTGTCATTTTTCATATTGGTACGTAAATGAACTATTTCACCACAGAGGACACGGAGGACACAGAGGTTATAATTATCTATGAACTAGAACCTTGAAACCTCTGTGTCCTCTGTGGTGAAAAGAATCAAAACCGTACGGAAACAAGCCAAAATATAAAAAAAGCATTCAGGCAATTACCTGAATGCTTTTTTTTCTTGGGTTTGTTATATATCCTTTTTCGAGCCTCTTGTCGGATTCGAACCAACGACCCCGAGATTACAAATCACGTGCTCTGGCCAACTGAGCTAAAGAGGCGGGGGTGGGTAAGCTTACTATATCGCGCCGCTACAACCAACTACCTTTGCTGCGATCAAGCCCTGGAGGATTCGAAGGGAGCTGGCCGTATAGGACTTACCCGTTTTGCGGTTGCAAAGGTAGGCATTTTTACGGATTCTGCAATAGCTACGAACAACTTTTTTCAAGTAAAACAACTAACAGACTACATTTCAAGCAATTAAAGGTACAAAAAAAATCTCTACTAGCAACTTTTATTGCTTTATTAACTTTAACAACCATATTCCCTCTATCAACCGATATTATTTGTACCTTTGTGCGCAATTTATAAATGAAGATGACAGAGAACAGAAGCTATTTACAGAAATACGCCATGCATTTTGGCACATATATGGGAGCTTATTGGATATTGAAATTCATACTACTTCCATTGATGTTTGCTATACCTTTTTTCCAATTGCTATATGTTATTCTAACGCTAGCCGTGCCAATCATAGGTTATTATTACGTAAAAATCTATCGCGACAAAGTATGCGGAGGAGCTATACAATTCTCACACGCTGTTCTTTTCACTATATTTATGTATATGTTCGCTTCCCTATTGGTAGCCGTAGCACATTACATATACTTCCAGTTTATAGATCACGGCTTTATCTTCAACGCCCTTGCTGATTTTTGGAACCAAGCGATAGAGCAAAGTCCCGCTTTACAAGAAAACAAAGAACTTATGAAAGATATGTTTGATGCAGATAAAATAAACTCGCTCAGCGCTATCGACATTACCATGCAAATGCTGTCATCGGACGTATTTTTCGGAAGTATCCTTGCCATCCCTACCGGATTAATGGTAATGAAAAAAGCGAAACCCGGAAACAATGAGCCGAGTTGATTGTAATTTGTAATTCGTAACTAGTAATTAAAGAAATGGATATATCAGTTGTAGTCCCATTATTCAATGAAGAAGAGTCACTACCCGAACTCTACGCTTGGATAGAACGGGTAATGCAAGCCAACGGATTCTCATTTGAGGTGATTTTCGTTAATGACGGAAGTACGGACCGTTCATGGGAAGTGATAGAAAAGCTAAAATCCCAATCGGAGCATGTAAGAGGTATCAAGTTCCGTCGCAACTACGGCAAATCACCCGCACTTTACTGTGGATTCGCAGAAGCGCAGGGAGACGTGGTTATAACGATGGACGCAGATTTACAGGACAGTCCGGACGAAATACCTGAACTCTACCGGATGATAACCGAAGACGGTTACGACTTGGTTTCCGGCTGGAAACAAAAAAGATATGATCCTCTGTCAAAGACACTTCCCACCAAACTGTTTAATGCAACGGCACGCAAAGTTTCAGGTATTAAAAACCTGCACGACTTCAACTGCGGACTGAAAGCGTATCGCAGAGAGGTCGTAAAACATATCGAAGTGTACGGTGAGATGCACCGTTATATACCTTATCTGGCAAAGAACGCCGGATTCAAGAAAATCGGTGAAAAAGTGGTGCATCATCAAGCCCGCAAATACGGTACAACCAAATTCGGACTTAACCGCTTCGTGAACGGTTATCTGGATTTACTCTCACTCTGGTTCCTTTCCAAATTCGGAATCAAGCCGATGCATTTTTTCGGCTTGTTAGGATCGCTGATGTTTCTCATCGGAATGATTTCCGTTATCATTGTAGGTAGTAGTAAGCTATACGCAATGTACAACAATCTACCATATAGACTAGTGACCGACTCTCCCTATTTTTATTTGTCACTTACGGCAATGATTATAGGTACACAATTATTCCTTGCCGGATTTCTTGGCGAATTAATCTCGCGTAACGCACCGGAACGGAATAACTACCAGATAGAAAAGAAAATTTGATTCACATTCAATACTTGACTATGAAGAATTTAGTTCGTATCTTTTTCCTATTGATAATCGTTGGTGCCGCTATCGGTATCCACAGTTCATGTTCGGACGAAAATGATTGTTCTATGGCAGGACGTCCCATGATGTATTGCACGTTCAAAACCAACGATCCGGATAATGATAACGCCGTACTCAATGACACACTCGACTCGCTGACAGTCAGAGCAATGGGAACAGACTCCATTATTCTCAACAATGAGAAAGATGTACATACAGTGATGTTGCCGTTGCGCTATACCAGCGATTCCACCGTATTTATCTTCCAATATAATCCGGTACTCAATCCAGAGGATGTAGATACAGTATATATCGTACAAGAGAGCACTCCCTATTTTCAGTCTATGGAATGCGGTTACATGATGAAACAAAACATCATCAGTGCTGCATTCGGCAACAGAAAAAACAGTACGGAGAAAATAACGTCTATCGAATTACGAAATAAAGAAGCCAATTCAAATGAAATTGAGAATTTACAGATATTCTTTAACTATCGCGACCGCACACCGGTTACGCCTGATTAGTCTGCTTCTACTCTTTTGTATCGGTCTTCCGTTACTGGCACAACAGCAGCGTCCTACTCATACACCCAAAAGAGACCTGAAGAAAAAAGAGACTGTCGAGATAGATACGATTCCGTTTTATAACGGGACGTATATCGGTGTGGATTTATACGGCATAGGAAGCAAAATCTTAGGAGGAGACTTCATGAGTTCAGAAGTCAGCATTGGTGTCAACCTTAAAAACAAATTCATCCCTACTTTTGAATTTGGCATGGGAGGAACAGACACCTGGAGCGAAACGGGTATACACTACAAAAGCAAAGCTGCCCCTTTTTTCCGTATCGGCGTAGACTACAACACGATGGCAAAGAAAAAAGAGAAAAACAGTTATTTATATGCCGGACTTCGTTATGCATTCAGTTCTTTCAAATATGATGTATCAACCCTGCCAGCAAATGATCCTATTTGGGGAGATGTAATTGGCAATCCCAGCTTAGAAGACGATTATTGGGGAGGGAGTGTTCCTTTCAGCCATTTGGGCATGAAAGGCTCAGTGCAATGGTTGGAAATCGTCTTAGGCGTTAAAGTACGTATTTACAAGAACTTTAATATGGGATGGTCGGTACGCATGAAATACAAGACAAAAGCTTCTATCGGAGAGTATGGCGCTCCGTGGTATGTGCCGGGTTACGGTAAATATAAATCAAATAATATGGGAATCACCTATTCCCTCATCTATAAATTGCCTCTTTAGAATACAATGACAGGACTAGAGATTTGGTTGCTTGCAATAGGTCTGGCGATGGATTGTTTCGCCGTATCCATTGCAAGCGGCATTATTTTGAAACGTACCCGATGGAGACCAATGCTAATCATGGCCTTTGCTTTCGGACTTTTTCAAGCCATCATGCCACTTATCGGATGGATGTGTGTAAAAACCTTCAGTCATCTTATAGAAAGTATAGATCATTGGATCGCTTTCGGAATTCTTGCCTTTCTGGGAGGCCGAATGATTTGGGAATCCTTTAAAGAAGAAGAATGTTGCCAACTGTTCAACCCGGCAAGCCTGAAGGTAGTACTGACCATGGCAGTAGCAACAAGTATCGATGCATTGGCAGTCGGTATTTCATTCGCCTTTTTAGGTATTCAGGATTACAGTGATATCCTTTCTCCTATCCTCATCATAGGATTTGTTTCATTCGTCCTGTCATTAATCGGGCTTATTTTCGGCATTCAATGTGGCTGCGGCCTTGCCCGAAAGTTAAAAGCTGAGTTATGGGGAGGTATCATTCTGGTAATTATCGGAATTAAAATATTAATTGAGCATCTATTTTTCCAATAAAAAAGAGTTTTCTTATTAAATAGAAGAACGTATGAAGACAAAAAAGAGTTTCCTTTGGCTGGCTTTCCTAATTCTGGCAACTATCTGGATATTGGCCAGACACAATCAACAAGCAAACTACAACAGTATTACCGGTCTGGTGTTCGGAACCATTTACAATATCACTTATCAATATGACGGTGACTTAAAACCGGAAATCGAAGCGGAGTTAAAACGATTCGACTTGTCACTGTCACCCTTCAATGACAGTTCCGTCATCAGTCGTGTCAATCGTAACGAAGAAATAGTGACAGATACTTTTTTCCAAAAATGCTTCAACCGTTCTATGGAGATCTCCCGCGAGACCCAAGGAGCTTTTGACATAACGATAGCCCCGCTCGCCAATGCGTGGGGATTCGGATTCAAGAAAGGCACTTTCCCGGATTCCGTAATGATAGATAGTTTGTTGCAAATCACCGGATATGACAAAGTAAAACTTGAGAACGAAAAGATTATCAAACAAGATCCGCGTATTATGTTGAGTTGTAGTGCTGTAGCTAAGGGATACTCAGTGGATGTAGTCGCCCGTCTATTGGATAGAAAAGGAATCAAGAACTATATGATAGATATAGGTGGCGAAGTGGTGGTAAAAGGATTCAATCCTAAAAACGACCGTTGGCGTATCGGAATCAACAAGCCTATCGATGATTCTCTCTCTGTAAAACAAGATATACAGACGGTACTCAAAGTAACCGATCTCGGTATGGCTACTTCCGGAAACTACCGCAACTTCTATTACAAAGACGGAAAGAAATATGCCCATACCATTGATCCGAGAACGGGCTATCCTGTGCAGCATAACATTCTGTCCGCTACTGTGATAGCGGAAGATTGTATGACAGCCGACGCTTTGGCTACCTCATTTATGGTGATGGGGCTTGAAGAAGCGGAGGCTTTCTGTAAAGCGCATCCCAAGATTGATGCTTACTTTATATATAGTGGAGAAAAAGGAAAGTTCGAGACTTATTACACAGAAGGCATGAAACAATATATAACGGAAGCTCCCTGACCATTCCGTTTCCTTGTTTTCACGCACAAAAAAACCCATCCGGACTACAGTACCGGACAGGCAAAAAATTAAAATATGCAATAAAAAAATGATCTATTTCTTTACCGGTGAATATCGGGCATTCAATCCGTTTACGATTTCTTCTGTAATATTAAACGCGCTATCAGCATAAAGCAGATTATCGAAACCGGTGTTGCTGAAAATCAAGCTATATCCGTGAGTCTTATTATATTCTTTCAGGAATGCGTTGATAGAATCACGGAACTGCAAGCTATTCTTATTGTTCTCTTCCATCAAGCCATTCTGAAGCTTATTGCTCAGCTCTTGCAAGTCTTGTTCCAACTTTACCAGACGGTTATATTCTTGCTGTGCTCTATCTTGTGATAGGAAAGCATTGTTTTCCACTTTCTTCTGGAAGTCCTGCTTTTCCTTATTCAAGGAGTTAGCTTTCTGATTCAATGTCATACGAACATTCTCGCTTTTCTTCACCATAGCCTCATTCAAGTCAATACAAAAATTGTATTTGGCCAACAGCGAGTCTATTTCGACATAAGCAATTTTCATTCCTGACAATTCAGCATTTGCCTGAACGGGAGTTGTAGCAGTTTGATTATCAGTTTTGCCAGCGCATTGTGAAAATAAAACGATAAACGCAAGAGCAGCCAAACCGTTCATGAGGTAGTTCATTCTATTCATAATTAATAAGTATTGTTTTTAATAAATTTAATTCATACTATCATTCAAGGCCTTTTCTAACTCATCAATAGAAAAGCGCGGCTTCTTCTGTGCCTCACGATCCTGAGACTGAGCACACCCGATTCCCTTTTTACGCAACGCCTTATTCCCACTCACATGACCATTCGGGAACTTCCCGCCCTTCGTAAAGAATACTTTCACCCCCAATAAAACCAGGGAAATAGCAACTATTAACAAAGTTATCAGTATAGTCTCAACCATTTCTATTAATTTTGTGAATGCAAAGATAGGCTTTAATGAGATATGAGTTCAGATAAGTCAATCAAATTAACCATATTTAGCAATAGAAGAAGCTAAAACCGCCCTTCTATTCCTTATTATAATAAAGAAACAACATGGAAAAAAAAGACCTAAAGCCGGCCGGCGTATTCAAGTATTTTGAAGAAATCTGCCAAGTACCGCGCCCTTCGAAGAAGGAAGAGAAAATGATTGCCTACCTAAAGGCGTTCGGAGCTAAACATAATCTTGAGACCAAAGTGGACGAAGCGGGCAACGTACTGATTAAAAAGCCTGCCACTCCCGGAAAGGAAAACCTGCAAACTGTAGTACTGCAATCACACATTGACATGGTATGTGAGAAAAACAATGATGTTCAACACGACTTCCTCACCGATCCAATCGAAACAGAAATAGACGGTGAATGGCTGAAAGCCAAAGGAACTACACTCGGAGCTGACAATGGTATCGGTGTGGCTACGGAGCTGGCTATCCTTGCCGATGACAGCATAGAACACGGACCGCTGGAATGTCTGTTCACCGTAGATGAAGAAACCGGACTGACCGGAGCATTTGCCCTGAAAGAAGGTTTTATGAGCGGAGATATCCTTTTGAATCTCGACTCTGAGGATGAAGGGGAAATCTTTATCGGATGTGCCGGTGGTATTGACTCCGTAGCAGAATTTACGTATAAAGAAATCGAAGTACCTGCCGGATATTTCTTCTTCAAAGTAGAAGTAAAAGGACTGAAAGGAGGCCACTCTGGAGGAGATATCCATCTGGGACGAGGCAATGCCAACAAAATCTTGAACCGTTTCCTTACCCGCATGGCCAACAACCACGATTTGTACCTTTGCGAAATCAACGGTGGAAATCTGCGCAATGCCATCCCTCGTGAAGCTTATGCCATCTGTGCAGTTCCCGAAGATGCAAAACATGACGTACGCACCGAACTGAACATCTTCGCCAGTGAAATGGAAGATGAGCTGTCAGTTGTAGAACCGGATTTGAAATTGGTTCTCGAATCAGAGACTCCCCGCCAGACAGCTATCGACCAAGATACCACCGACCGCCTGTTGAAAGCACTGTATGCGGCTCCTCACGGAGTATATGCAATGAGTCAGGACATTCCGGGACTGGTAGAAACATCCACGAACCTTGCTTCGGTGAAGATGAAACCCGACCATATCATCCGTATTGAAACCAGCCAACGTAGTTCTATATTGTCCGCACGCAACGATATGGCAAATACCGTACGTGCCGTGTTCAGACTGGCTGGAGCGGAAGTCACTTCCGGTGAAGGTTATCCGGGATGGAAGCCCAATCCGCATTCACCCATTCTCGAAGTAGCAGCCGAATCTTACAAACGCCTGTTCGGTGTAGAAGCCAAAGTGAAAGCAATTCACGCAGGACTCGAATGTGGCCTGTTCCTCGATAAATATCCCACACTGGACATGATTTCCTTCGGACCGACATTGACGGGAGTACACTCTCCGGACGAACGGATGCTTATCCCTACCGTAGAGAAGTTCTGGAAACATTTGTTGGATATTCTGGTACATGTCCCTGCTAAAAAATAAAAGACGGATAAGTCTGCGACAACTAAAGTATGGTAACAGTGAAACAAGAGTAGCTGTTACCATACTCTTGTTTGTTATCTGTTCATGGAGCGTACCGGCACAAGAAAATATCCAGTTCCGTGTTGCCTGCTGGAATACAGAAAACCTGTTCGATACCCGCCATGACAGTCTGAAGAACGATTACGAGTTTCTTCCCAATGCCATACGCCATTGGAATTACAACAAATATAAAAAGAAACTGAGTGATATCGCACGTGTCATCACTGCTATCGGTGAATGGAATCCTCCAGCACTCATAGGTCTCTGCGAAGTAGAGAACGACACAGTACTCCGTGACCTCACCCGCCGTTCGCCTTTGCAAGAGCTCGATTATCGTTATGTAATGACTGACTCTCCTGATCTGAGAGGTATCGATGTGGCTCTTATTTACCAACGGGATTTATTCAAACTCTTATCCTCCCGCTCTATTTCCATTCCTGTGTTCAGGCAACATCGCCCGACAAGAGATTTGCTGCACGTCAACGGTCTGCTGCTGACCGGAGATACATTGGATGTATTCGTCTGCCATCTTCCAAGCCGCTCAGGCGGAGCAAAAGAATCCGAGCCTTATCGACTCCATGCCGCTCAAATTTTACGCACAGAAGTGGATAGCGTCCTGCATACCCGCCTCCATCCTCAAGTCATCATCATGGGCGACTTCAATGATTATCCCAACAATAAATCAATTCGGAAAATACTCGAAGCGGAAGCTCCTCCTATCCGTTCCGATAGTTTGGATATAGCAATCCATCCTGCTACCTCACCCCCATCCCTATCCCCGTTAAAGCTCTATCATCTGCTTGCCCGAAAAGCAAAGACTGCCAACTTCGGTTCATATAAATATCATGGGGAATGGGGATTGCTCGACCATTTAATTGTATCCGGTACATTGCTCAACACTTCCGGTAATTTCTTCACTCGTGAGGAAAAAGCGAAAGTCTGTCAACTTCCTTTTTTGTTGACCGACGACAAAAAGTATGGAGGTAAAGAACCTTTTCGCACCTATAAAGGAATGAAATATCAAGGAGGGTTCAGCGACCACCTTCCCATCTATACAGACTTCGAACTAGTACTCCCCTGACAAAGCTCACACAACCACAGGAAGTAGTTTAGTGCCACCACGTTGGCACAATAGTGACATCGCATTGGCATAACAGTGCTAACGGAGTGGCACAGTCGTGACACTAACGTGGCATGACCACGGCATTAACGTGACGTATTCCATTCAGTCCGAATACTGATAAACCTTTAAGTCAAACTTGGGAACCATTGCCAGCAAATGGTCAAAGATATCCGATTGGATACGTTCGTACTCTTTCCAGATTTTATTTCGGGAAAAGAAGTAAACCTGAATAGGCACTCCGTACATCGTAGCCTCTTTCTGGCTGATAATCAAATCCAAATCTTGGTTCACTACAGGCAAGCTGCACAAATAGCGTTCAATATATACCCTATATACTTGGGAATTGGTCGGAACCGTCCCTTCTTCTGGCTGATAGTCTGCCATCAAGGGAATCTCCTTCCGGTAACGGTCCAGCATTTCCGGTGTACAGAACTGTAAAGTAGTCAGATCTAAGGTAATGTTCTTCATGACCCTCCGTCCTCCCGACTCCGTCATTCCCCGCCAATTCTGAAATGGCGTGCTCACTAACGTATAAGGCGGAACCGTAGAAATTGTATTATCAAAATTCTGAATCTTAACCGTATTCAACGTAATTTCCTGCACCGTGCCATTGGCTTCCCCCGAAGGCAGCGTAATCCAGTCGCCCGGACGTACCATATCATTGGCAGAAAGCTGAATGCCCGCCACAAAGCCCAAAATAGAATCCTTGAATACCAACATCAGGATAGCTGCCGACGCTCCCAATCCTGCAAACAGACTGGCGGGAGATTTATTTACAATAATAGCGATGATGACAATTCCGCCCACAAAGAAAAGAACGACCTGCAAGACTTGAATAAATCCTTTCATAGGCCGGTTCTTCATAGATTCTTTACCATCGTAAATATCCATAATCATCAGCAGGATACCATTGATAGCCAACAATAGTGAAAAGATTATATAAATGGTACACGCTTTCTGTGAAATCAGCAATAACTCTTTTCCACGAACAAATGCCATTGGCAAAAGAGCATAGACAAGAAAAGCCGGAACAGTATGAATCAGATGATGGAACACTTTACGCTTCATCAGCAGTGTATTCCATTTATGCGGCTTTAGCCGGGTATACTGTTTCATTCCTCCTATGAGAATCGCCTGGCAGAGATAATTCAAGCCGACAGCAATCGCTATCATCAATATAGCAATAATAGTTTCATCAAAACGGTCGGCAACTTCCGGGTCTATCCCCCAATCTATCAGGATTTTATTCATCCACTTTCCTAAATCTACCACGAGCATAACTTCTGTCTTTTTTAAGAAATAACAGTCTGGATATACATTTGGTTTAGAAAATAAAAAAAAAGACCGGCATCCGACTCATAAAGAATCAAGACACCGGTCTACACTGCTACTCTCTAAGCATTCTTTTACAAAGGCAAGCCATAACGGCCGTCTACTATCTTTTCCAATTGTTCCGACATTTTCGTCACTATTTTCGGATTCTTCTCTGCTACGTTATTCTTTTCAGCCGGATCTTTCTTTATATCATAAAGTTGAGGTTTCATGCTGTTGCCCAATTCAATATTGACATTTTTGTTATATGCAGGACCTTTTCCGGGACGCAGGTATTTCCACCGTCCATCCGTCACCGACAGATTATTCTGTGCATTCTGAAGTACCAGCCATTCCCGACCTTTCTTTTCTTTACCTGTCCATGCATTCAGTAACGGTTCACTATCTGGAGCAGCCCCTTCCGGCAAACGGAAATTCATCATTTGCGCAAAAGTAGCAAACCAGTCTATCTGACAAAGCAACGCATCCGAAACGGTACCGGGACGAATCACTCCCTGCCAGCTCCAAATACACGGCACACGTGTACCGGCTTCGTAAGCACTGTATTTTCCTCCACGATAAACACCTCCAGGTTTATGATCGCCCAGTAATTCTACCGCCTGATCCTTATAACCGTCATCCACTACCGGCCCGTTATCACTAGACAAAACCACTAATGTATTTTTATCCAGTCCCAAGCGTTCCAATGCATCCAGCACTTGTCCTACCGACCAGTCAAACTCAAGAAGACAATCGCCACGAGGTCCCATACCGCTTTTGCCTACAAACTGAGGAGACGGCACACGAGGAACATGTGCATCCTGAGTGGCGAAATACAAAAAGAAGGGAGCATCCTTGTGTCCTTCAATAAAAGATATCGCTTTCCCGGTTAAAGTTTCCGCAATCTTATCATCTTGCCAAAGAGCGGATTTTCCACCTTTCATGTATCCGATACGCGAGATACCGTTAACAATACTTTGATTGTGACCATGGGAAGGATGCATTTTCAGCAGTTCCGGATTGTCTTTCCCGGTAGGTTCACCCGGAAAATTCTTTTTATAACTTACCTGAATCGGATCATTCGGATCAAGATTAATCACCCGGTCGTTTTCCACAAAAACACACGGCACACGGTCACCGGTAGCGGCCATGATAAATGAATAATCAAACCCGATATCATTTGTGCCCGGTTTCAAAGGCTTGTTCCAATCCTGTTCACCTCCCTTGTCGCCAAGTCCCAAATGCCATTTACCTATCACCCCCGTACTATATCCTGCCTCTTTGAACATATCCGCCATTGTATAACGTTCCGGACGAATGATAGACGCGGCATCTCCGTCTGCAATTCCCGTTCCTTCCTTACGCCAAGCGTATTCACCGGTCAGCATAGCATAACGGGAAGGCGTACTTGTAGCGGCAGCACTATGCGCATTTGTAAAACGTACTCCCATCTTTGCCAAACGCTCTACATTAGGAGTGTGAATCGTCTTCGCTCCATTGCAACTCAAATCACCATAGCCTATGTCATCGGCATAAATAAAGACTACATTCGGACGGTTTATCTGTCTTTCCTGAGCAGATGTCTGAGAAACCAGACAAGAGGTTAAAGCCAAAGGCAATATACCATAATAATATTCTTTTTTCATCTTATGTTCTGAAATAATAGGTTATCTGTATTAAGGAGCTACTGTGACTCCGATCTCATTCATTTCTACTTTAGCAATGGTGGCAGCAGGCGTTGTAGCCTCCAGTTTGATGAAACGCGCCTGTACGCCTTTGTTGAAAGTAACCGTTTGCGGCAGAGGATTGTGCATGATATTGCTAAACTCACCATTGGTCGGCACCTCCGCCCAACTCTTCCCATCCGTACTTACATAGAACTTATACTGAAAAGCCATTGTCGGTTTTGCTTCCGCCTTCAAGGGAGCGTATGTAAAGGCTGACAGCTGCACCATCTTTCCCAAGTCAATCGTCAACGGAGAAGCAGCCACCTGTTTCCATTCTTTACGAGGTAAGTCATTCCAACTTTCCGTCTGATTATCTTCCTGCAACGGTGTTGCATAGAACGCGCCGACCTGACTGATATGAGCCGACAACCGGCATTCATTGATTTTCACTTTCAGTTGACTGGCCTTTACTGCCGGAAAACGCAGCAAACGTTTGTAACCTACGGTAGTACCCTGTCCGACTTCCTGCCATCCCTGTTCGGTCAACACCTCTATGGCAAAGGATTCAACCCGTTGTCCTTTAGCGATATCTTCCTGAAGCATTACCACATTGATTTCCGATTCCGATTTCAAAGAATAAATCTTCTCACTTCCCGAAACCGCATTCCACTCTTTCCGACCTTTCACTACACGATTGTCTGCAAACACTCTTTTCCGGTAAGCAGCAAAATCTTTCAGTCGCTTCACATCGGCCTCGTGAATCAGACCTCTGCGGTCAGGAGGAATATTCAATAAAAGTACTGAGTTATATCCTACCGATTGGAAATAGATATCCGACAAATGTTTCAACGACTTCACTTTCGTATCTTCTTCCGCATGATAGAACCATCCCGGACGAATAGAAACATCCACTTCCGACGGATACCAGAAAAGTTCCGTAGCCTCCGCCAACATCGAACGGCTTCCCAAATCTTTCGCTTTGCTGAATACGCCCAAACGTTTGTTATTCTCCTCCGAACGGGTGTAAATGCCCGGAGTAAGCACCGTCGCACTCCATTCAGTTTCACGTCCCAAACCTTTTTCATTACCAACCCAACGCACATCATCGCCCATTATTGCCATCACAGCCTTCGGTTGCAGACGTTGAATCGTTTTATAGAAAGCTTCCCAGTCATATACCTGCTTCCTTCCGTTCGGTCCCTCCCCATTCGCTCCGTCAAACCAAACTTCGTGTACCTCCCCATAATTGGTAAGCAACTCTGTCAATTGGCTGATAAAGAAGTCGTTATATCGGGGAGAATCTCCATAACATTCCGCGTTACGATCCCAGGGAGAAAGATAAACGCCAAACTTCATATCATATTTATCGCAAGCCTTACGCAATTCCCTTACTACATCGCCTCGTCCTTTTTTCCAAGGAGAAGAAGCTACGGAATGTTTGGTGGTAGCCGTAGGCCAAAGACAAAATCCATCATGATGTTTTGCCGTCAACAGCACCATCTTGAAACCAGCTTCTTTAAGAGTACGAACCCATTGTTCCGCATTCAGTTCGGATGGATTAAACAGCGCCGGATCTTCTTTTCCATCTCCCCATTCACGTCCGGTAAAGGTATTGATACCAAAATGGAGAAAAGCAGTCAACTCCATTTGTTGCCAAGACAACTGCTGGGGAGTAGGGATTAATCGCGCAGCCATATCTACCTTTTGCTCCAAAGTCGCATTTTGAGGAAACTCAAGATGTTTCACATAATAATTCTCTTTTTTCTGCGCCTGTCCTGCCGACTTCACCGGATAAAGAGTGAATTCAAAACTCTGTTTTTTTAACGGAACCAAATACTGAGGCAATACTCCGGGACCACAAGTAGCTGTTCCTACGCCAGCCTGCTCTGCATCCAAATGCACAGTCACCAGTCCGTCACGTTCCAACTCATTAATATGACGGGCTTTCTCCAATAATACATCCGAGAAAGGAACTATGCTAAACTGGAAAGGACGATTTGAATCGACAAAGATTCCTTCACCGGAACGATCGGTGAATTTCGTCCAACGCACATCTGTACGGTTACCGGTAGATTGCGGAGTGACATAATAGTGGAACATCCGTTCGGGTGTTGTCTGATATAAGCCAATTTTACCGGACTGGACACGGTCAGCATACGTTTCATTGTCACCACGTCCCAGATAAGAAACTTGATCGTAAGTATCCGCCACACGGAAAGTCAGTCCCAGACGTGCCATAGACTTGACAATCGCTGTATCCGGTTGGAAAGTAGTACGTATCTTTAATGCACCGTTCTTATCAAGCATATAGATAAAGTCGGCAGTTCCCACTTTCTGACCTTTTGCATTAAGAAGCTCGATAGTCGCAGTTGTCGTATTCTTCCCCTCTTTCAATGAGGTCACCTTTTGAGTCAGATTATCCAATCCCGCTTTACGCCACAAGCGAGCTCCGTTCTTGTCACGGTTATCATTATCCGTAGCCGGACGGAAAAGACTAAGAGTGATCGGAGTAGCCAACAGTTCCTTACCATCCAAAGCAAGAGAAGTAAGCGCTCCCGTTTCTTTATCCACCGTGAAAGCCGTCTCACCCGCTTTTTGCGGACGATAGCCCGTATAATTCTTATTGCCGACAATAACAAACTGATCGTATGCCACTTCCCAATCTTCGGCTATCATCGGAGAAGCTTCCCTGCGTGTCCAACTAATATTCAGATAAGCCTCACGGACTGTCTTCGGCAGAATCACATTTCCTAACGACACGTCTATGGTAGCGTGTGGTTCACAGTCTAATACTTTCGTACCTTCTGCAATTTTCTCTCCATTATCAGCCGTCACATTCCAATGAAGTTCATATTCGTTCAGGTTAGAGAAGTCGTACCAGTTCTTGATACGAAGTTTCATGTTCTTCGGACTCAGCAGAGTTGCTTTTATATTCTGATACACTTTCTTCACTTCGAGCAGATGAGGATGTGGCTGACGGTCGGCATTCACCAAACCGTTACAGCAGAAGTTGCCGAAGCTTGGTATTCCTTCCGGTCCGTAATCACCGCCATACGTCCAATACCATTTGCCGTTCTTGTCTATTTCACGGAAAGACTGATCCACCCAGTCCCAAACATTACCGCCTTGTGCCATTGGTTCGTTTTCAAAAACATCCCAATAGTCTTTCAATCCACCACAACTGTTACCCATCGCGTGCAAATATTCGCAAAGGATGAAGGGACGGTAAATATCCTTTTTCGCTACATACGCTTTTATCTCATCTACACTACGGTACATACGGCAATAAATATCCGTATTGTAATTCAGTTCGGCACGTTCATATTGAACAGGACGAGTCTTGTCCACCGATTTCAGCCAATCGTATGTACGTTCAAAGTTGATACCGTTTCCGGCCTCATTGCCCAATGACCAGATAACAATAGCGGGATGATTCTTCGAACGCTCGTACATACGATGTGTACGGTCCATGTGCGCAGTCAGCCAAGTGCTGTCTTTAGCAAGAGAAGCAGGACCGTAGCCCATTCCATGTGATTCGATGTTAGCCTCATCAATCATATACAATCCGTAACGGTCGCAAAGCTGATACCAATAAGGATGAGTAGGATAATGAGAATTGCGTACCAGGTTGATATTATGCTCTTTCATCAGCTTAATATCCAGTTCCATCAGTTCCTTACTTACGGTACGTCCCAATTGGGAATGTTCGTGACGGTTAGTCCCCTTTACCAATACCGGCACACCGTTGATACAAAAACGCCCGTTCTTGATTTCCGAAGTACGGAAACCGACTTCACAACCGGTCAGTTCGGTTACTTTCCCTTGTGCGTCTTTCAGCTCAAGCACCAGTGTGTACAAATTAGGATATTCGGCACTCCACGGTTTTACATTAGGAATCTTCTTCTCTTCAAATGCTATAAAATTACTCAATCCACGGGATTTGATATTGATAACATCCTTCAGAACGGCTTTGCCGAAGGTATCCTTCAGTGTATAAGCAATCGAGCTTGCCGTAGAAGACGGACCTTCTACCGTCACTTCAAGTCCGAAAAGTCCGTCTTTGTACGTTTCCTTATCCAAAGAGGCATTCAGTTTGTAGTCGGCGATATATTGTTTTGGTGTACTGTAAAGATACACATCCCGCTCGATACCGCTCAAACGCCACATATCCTGGCATTCCAGATAAGCACCCGAACTCCAACGGTAGACTTCCAAAGCTACTACGTTCTCTCCTTCGGTCAATACCTCTGTAATATCCCATTCAGCCGCAGTTTTCGAACCTTGATTATATCCGAGCAATTTACCGTTCACCCATACATAATAAAAAGAGATTACCCCCTCGCAGCAAAGTACTACCCTACGTCCTTTCCAATCGGCAGGCACTTTGAAAGTACGGCGATACGAACCGACTTCATTCTCGGCATGAGGCACTAACGGCGGATTCTTCTTGAAATTGAACATCTTATCATCGAACTCATACGTCTCATTGACGTAGATAGCTGTTCCGTATCCCTGCCGTTCCCAATTTCCGGGCACATTGATGTCAGCCCAACCTCCTGTATAATAAGAAGGTTGATAAAAGTCTTTCGGACGGTTGTCCGGGTTCTTCACCCAATGGAACTTCCATTTCCCGTTCAAAGACATATAATAAGGAGATTGCTCATAGCCTCCCGGCTTCTCAATATCGGAAGCATTGGCATAAGGCCATACATAAGTGTGAGGAGCGAGTTTATTCAGTCCTACAGCATACTGGCTTTGCCATTCGGGCAACGGCTGTTTCTGTGCCGAAGCAAAAACAGTAGCAGTCAGTCCTGCCAATAAGAGTAAAAAAGTTCGTTTCTTCAGGTTCTTCATGGTTATTGTTATGACTATGTTGTACTATTCAATAATGATCTCATCAAAATATACTCTCGATTCCTGTCCCGGACGAACATGGTCGGCAGGGCACTCCCCCGCTCCATTCACCGTTACACGAATATACCTTGCCTCCGTTCCTTTCATATCCATAGAAAGGTCTTCAATATAGGTGCCTTCACGGAATATTTCTTCAGGAGTGTAGTTCAATCCGGTTACGTCACGATAAGATTTATTGTCGTCTGATACAGCTATACGTATTGATTTCGGTTTATGTACGCCCATACCATAGTTCGTGATACAACCGATTGTAAAAGTATTCATTTTTTCCTTCTGCTGCAAATCTATGGTAAAAGAAATAAGGTCGTTCTTGTCCCAACAGCACCATTCAAAGTCAGTCTGTTTCAGGCTTCCACGAACACCATTGAGCATAAGCATCTCATTCTGTTTATTTCCAAGTATCGTCTTAGCAGTCGCTTTGTTCCACGTAATCGGCAATACAAGCGTCTTTCCCATCTGCACACCTTCTGCAAAGGTAGCACATTTAATGAGTTGAGTCCCTGTTACAATCAGTGAGTCTGAATACACAGAAGAATTTGCCACAGGTTCACTGCCATCAATAGTATAGCGAATCTCTACATCGGGACGAATACATTCCAGATTTAACTTCAACCCACCATTTTCCGGTGTTACTTTATGCTGAATATTGTACATCGAACGGGCATAGACAATACCTTTTTCTGCAATATGCCCGTTATACCGGTCCATAGCTTGCAGGAACGAAGCCCAATCTTTCTTTTCCGGTTGTGTCCACGCTACTTCCGCCACCGCTGCCAGACGAGGGAACAAAAGATAATCCACATCTTCCGGTTTATTGCAGAATTCCGTCCACATAGAACCTTGTACCCCCATCAGCAATGAAGCATATTCCGGTTTCCAGTCTTTTTGTACCGGTTCATAGTCATATACATCTTTCAATGTATTATTGCCGAAATATGTCAAAGGTTCGAACCATTGCGGCCCTTGATAACGAATCAGATACATGATACGTGCCGGAGTCATAATGAAACGGTGTCCCTTTTCCGCAGCTTTCAGTGCAGCCTTGCCATATCCCTGCCAACCAAGAATAATAGAGCCTTCCGGCAAGAAACTACTGTTAGTCAGTTCATCCCAACCAATCACTTCACGACCTTTACTACGTACATAGTCACTTATCCGCTGCATAAAATAGCCTTGAAGGTCTTCTTCATTAGCCAAGCCTTCTTTCTTCATACGAGTCTGACACAACGGACATTTTTTCCAATGTGTCTTTTGAGCTTCATCGCCTCCGATATGGATATAACGGGAAGGGAATAACTCCATAATCTCATCCATCACATTCTGCAAAAAAGTGAAAACACTGTCATTTCCGGCACAAAAGATGATTTCTGAGTTTCGTCCTCCCAAACCGGGCAATACACCGATATAGTCCTTCACTACCGGACAAGCCAATTTCGGATAAGCCGTCAATGCAGCGTTACTATGGGCAGGCATATCTATCTCCGGCACAATCTCGATCTGGCGTTCGGCCGCATAAGCTACCATTTCCTTTATATCTTTTTGCGAATAGAAACCTCCTATCGGAGTCGGTTCTCCGGATTTCGGATTACGTCGGGCCGGAAACGGAACGTCCATACGATCCACTCTCCATGCGCCAACCTCAGTCAAACGAGGATACTTCTTTATTTCTATGCGCCAGCCGTTGTCATCTGTCAGATGGAAATGCAGTTTATTTATCTTCAACATCGACATACAGTCAATGATACGCAAAACGTTCTCTTTAGGAATAAAAAAACGTGATGCATCCAGTAACAAGGCACGGTACTCAAAACGGGGTTCATCCTGAACATTCATGGCAGGAATGCTCCACTTCTCTTTTTTATCCGACAGACTTTCTCTTTCGATAGATGCGGGAAGTAATTGCCGGATAGTTTGCAAAGCATAAAAGAATCCCTTATCACCGGAAGCCTTAACGATAATTTCCTCTGGAGAAACTTCCAATGAATATGCTTCGCTCTTTAAAGAAGCATCCGTTACAAACCGAACATCCCCCTTTTCCGTAGCGCCCACAACCAACTTGGGAGTAAAACCGGCTGCATTGGTAAATCGGGAAATAAGACTGGCTGCCACAGCCGCCTGTTCCTCATTCTCCACCACAAATACAGTTTTGTCTGAGAAGAGATAGTTGCCACTGCCCGGCACCAAATGTGCCGGACGTGGAACCAAGGGTATGTCATGTGTCAAGTTAGTATCAGTACATCCCGTCGTAACTGGTAGTAAAAAACCTATCAATAAGATAAAGATATATTTAATCATGCTGATGTATTTTATTTATTCTTTGTCTCTGTCCGGTGAAAAGCGAACAGGATCATTGTATTGTTCTTGCAACTTTTGCAATTCTTCTTTCAGTTCGTTCACTACGGATTCATATTCAGGTTGTCCGTAAAGGTTGTGCATTTCGCTCGGATCCGTCTTCATGTCATACAGTTCCCACCAATTAATGTCATTGTAAAAATGAATCAGTTTATAACGTTCTGTACGCACTCCATAATGGCGTTTTACCATGTGTTCTGCCGGATATTCATAGAAATGATAATAAAGGGCTTTTCTCCAGTTTTCCGGCTGTTTTCCTTTCAATAAAGGAACCAACGAAACTCCTTGAATATCCGATGGTATCTCCGCCCCTGCCAATTCGAGGAAAGTCGGTGCATAATCTATGTTCTGTACCATTTCAGTAATATCTCCTCTACGATCGAATCCTTTCGGTAGACGCATTATCAAAGGAGTACGCATGGACTCTTCATACATAAAGCGCTTATCGAACCAGCCATGTTCGCCCATATAGAATCCCTGGTCGGAGGTATAGACAACAAGAGTATTATCCAACAGTCCTTTTTCTTTCAGATAGTCGAGCACACGACCTACATTATCATCAAGAGATTTCACAGTTTTCATATAATCACGCATATAACGCTGGAATTTCCAGTTGGCAAGTTCCTTTCCTTGCAGATTTTGCTTATAGAAATCTTCTATAATCGGAGCATAGAATTTATCCCATGCGGCACGTTGTCCCTCGTCCATCCGTCCCAAGAATTTCTCATAAAGAGATTTCAGGCGTGAATTTTTATCCGACCGCAACATTTTAAGGTCGTAGATCATATCCATATCTTTCACGACACTCATTTCCTGAGCAGCTGCTGCAGGACGTCCTTCATAGTCGTCAAAGAAATTATCCGGCAATGGGAAAGTTTTATCTTCGTACAAAGCCAGATTACAAGTATCCGCCATCCAATTACGATGAATAGCCTTGTGATGAATCAACAAGCAGAAAGGTTTCTCCGGGTTTCGCTTGTGTTCCATCCAATCAATGGTATTGTCCGTTATAAGATTGGTGATATATCCATGTTTCTGAATCGTATCATTTTTTTGTGTGATGAAATCCGGATTATAATAATCTCCTTGTCCCGGAACGATTTCCCAATAATCAAATCCTGACGGCAAACTCTCCAAATGCCATTTTCCTACCAATGCAGTCTGATAACCGGCTTTCTGCAAAAGTTTTGGAAAGGTTTGTTGGGAACTATCGAAAACACAAGTCGTATTATCATAGAATTTATTGGCACAGCTATGTTTACCCGTTATCATACAGGCACGGCTGGGACCACTTAACGAATTGGCTACAAAACTTTGAGTAAAACGGACGCCATCGGCAGCAATACGGTCAAGATTCGGCGTTTCCATATAGCGAGTATCATAACAACTCATCATCTGAGCCGTATGGTCGTCTGTCATGATATAGACAATGTTCAGGGGAGGCTGTTCAGCAGGCTTTTGTTTACCGGTGCATGAAGCAAAAGAAGCAAGGGTAGCTACTCCCGCTAAAGAATAGAATAAGTTTGATTGCAGATTTTCCATAATAAATTTGTGTTAGATTGAGAAAGCAAAGATAGGGAGGGATTCCTATCTTCACTTCCACAAATCATTAATTAAATTCCTTCAATATTTTCAGTTCAATTCTTCTCACTCAATCTATACCAAAGTACGTCCATTTTTTACAATCCCTCTTTAGCACAGACTTTACCTCAAACCATTGAACGTTTCAATTTATTAATAGAATATTGTATTTCTATTATTCGTCTCATTGCTTTCAACCTTATAAGCATCATTAACATAGAAACGAATCCAATCAATCTCCATTCTCGGTCCCTCTGTTTCAGGATCAGACACAGATTTCAGGTCTGAGTCCCATCCCGGTTTCATATTTCCAGCCTCAAGATCATCTGATGGGCTCATTCGCATTACAAGAAAAAGCCCTCTACATCCAAGCTTATTAGAAGGCATGGCAGCCTTCTCAAAAGGCCAACTTCCTAAATCATTCTTACTCACAGTCATTGTAGCAACCCCGTTAATACCAAGTTGAATATGTTCATCATCAACCAATTCCACCCAATAAATATTATATTCATTCGCTTGAGGTATGGCAGTAACCTTTGATACAGCATCGGCAACTTTATCGCCTGTCACAGATTGTGTAATAAAAGAACCTGCTTTATTCTGAAGAATTTTTATCGCCTTAATTGCTCCATTAGACATTACATCCGGATTTTTAATTTCTATAGTAGGAACAAAGCCTGTTCGTACACCTCGCAGGCGAACTTTGAATTCAATTCTCATACCCGGGTAAATTCTGGTAAAGTTACCTAAGAAAGGGGATCCCTGTCCACCATTAACCTTACAACATTGCATAGCACTAAATCCATACGCTTTACTGCCCCCATGCACAGCATCAGCCCACATTACCAACTCTCCATTATTATTTAAATTAGAGCATTCTTTATTGTTCACTGTTGCTACTTTCTGAACAGCTGCTTCGTTGGAACTAGCAAAACATTTTAGCATATTAGAAGTAGCATCCCAATAATTAGCTGGCTCTATTTTATGAAATTCGACAGCATAATGAAATCTCCACCCTTCAGCAGCCAATACCTCATTAGAATGGACAGAATTTTCTTCTATATCAGTAACTCTTCCAGTAAACCATGAATGAACTAGATCTCTATTTTGAGAAGATGCAAATGGACTCTCCGGCAATAAATAGACTTTTGTCATATCATACAAATCAGGATCAGCTAACGATTCAAGATCAGTCATCACAATACTTAATGTCGGGGAAATCATTGGATTTACAGAAGAAGAGCTTTCAAAATTTAAAATTAAATTCAAATCACCCGTTTTTTCTCCATCCGCTTTAATTGTGATAGCTGCACTCTTCACACTAGTTCTTCCCGCAGGAATAGTTATTGACGAAGGCAAATTTTCATATCGCCCTTCCTCGCCCTCTTTAGGAGTAATAGTCACATCAATAGGTATTGCCTTTGCCTTGTCTATTTTTGCCACTAAAACAAATTTATCTCCTTCCGTTACTACATTATCTACATTATTTTCCAAAGACATGGTTATCCGATAATAATCGGATACTTTAATTGCTTGACTCGAATTTGCCATTTTATAACCACGCGCGAAAGCAACAAACTCCATCGCAGTACTCCCCGTCAATCCGGATTTCTTCACTGGAAAATCCACCTGAATTTGTTTTTCTCCTTTTGGAAACGTAACAATACCGCTAAATGGTTCAAATACATCCGATACATCTTCAGTACCAGCTTTAGCCGTAAAGTAAATATCAAAGTCCTCGTTAGCTACCATCTCATTCCCATCTGCATCAGCATCCACATTGATGTTTACTTTCAGATTTTCTCCCATCACAAATGCCTTTTCGTTAATGCTCATAGTCAACGGCACCGCTTCCGGCAAAGGACGATATTTTGTTTCATCTTCACAACCTGTCAAACTTATAGTAAACAAGCATATTGGAAGCATTCTATATAATATGTTCTTCATATCTTTATTTATCTAATTATCATCAATAAATATTGTTCTATTCTCTTATTTCCTCTGCCATCCCGGATTTTGTTCCAATTCGTGATTCAGTGACAATTCACTCGGAGGAATTGGCAGCAGATAATCACGGTTAGAATCAAACTGATAGCCTCGTGGAAGAACCTCTTTCTGTGGATCAAGCCAACCATCCGTAGTTAAAATAGTTTTCAAATCTACAGCTGTTTTAGGATCAAATGCTTTATATAACACACCATCTGCTCCAAAATATGCCCCTGTTCCACGTTTTCCCTGAATCAATTTGTGAGCTCTCCAACGCATCAAGTCATCCAAACGGAACCCTTGTAAAGCTAGTTCCGACCGTCTTTCCCTACGAATTTCCTGCAATTTGGCAGAGATTGGATAACCAAAATCGGTAAAATTAGGATCAATTTCAGCAGGAGCAGTATAGGTCACTCCCGCACGTTCACGCAAAGGTTTCAATGTCCTTTCCAATACATTAGGATCACATTTATCTAATTCTTCTGCAGCTTCCGCATAAGCTAACAAAGCTTCTGCATAACGAATTATCGGAAGTGAGGTCTCACCCTGGCCACTGACATAAGTTGTATCAATACTCATGCGAATATGATAACCAGTTGCATTACGTGCCGGACCACTTTCTGTTAGATAAGGAGGACGAACTTTCTGTTTATTTTCATCCGAATATTCATCCACAAACATAGCTTTTGACTTGGACTCAGGAGATGTAGACTTAAATTTACAGCCTGAATGCATAACTGTCGCTAACAAACGAGCATCACGTTCTTTAAATGTAAGATTGAAATCCTTATAAATTCCATCGTTAGGATCAATAAAGCTTCCATCAGCATTCAGATAATTATCAATCAATGATTGAGCTAAACCAGCCGCTCCACTGTTGTCCACATAACCAGCACCTAAGTTACTACTCAAATTATGAGTCACTCCATCTGCTATCGAATACTTTTTCCAAAAAACGACCTCTGTCATATCCGACAAATCTTTCGAATTAAACAAGTGTGCATAAGCATCTTCTTTAGATACAAATTTCTTATCATTATCTTTTGTATTTAAAGAAAGTCCCATAGCAAACAATTCGTCACCTAGTGTCAACACTTGTCCTAAAAGATCTGTAGATTTATCCTCTGCGGCTGCAAAATCTGTTCCCTTATGATACTTTTCCCATGTACCCTCATAAAGCGCCACTCTCATGGCCATGATGATAGCAGCTTCTTTGCAAATCCTCAAGCCTTTATACTGACTACGTGAATAAAGCAAATTCTTAGCCGTCTTCAAATCATCAATAATAAACTGTGCCACTGCCGAACGATCGCGTGGGGGAATTTGCAAACCTGCAACTGTAGCGTTTCCATCCCAAAATTTATCCATTACAGGAATACTACCAAATCTAGTTAGTAAGTAAAAATGCCAATAAGCACGGAAAAAATAAGCTTCCCCTTTCAGTGACAGCACATCCTTTGTTTCCTCTGCTTCTGGAACTTTATAATATTCAAAAAAATAATTTACATTACGTAGATTCTGGTATCCGTTCTGCCATTCGGCAGTACCTCCTCCTGTCTCCAACAGCTCTCCATTAAGACGTTTATCATAAACCTCGGCCACGATATTGTCACTATTCTTTTCTTCTCCACGGACTCCCATGTCATAAGTACCAAAAGAAGGAAGTGCTATATACAAACCATTAATATAATTGTTCACTGCACTTGCATTGGACAAGAATGTTTCACTATTGGGGGTTGTCATGGGTTCTCTATCTAGAAAATCGGAACACGCCGACATCATAACACTTGCCCCTACCGCTAATAATATATATAATTTTTTCATCATCATTATCTAATTAAAATGTAAAATCAAGTCCGAACACGAAGTTACGGTTCATCGGATATACCATACCATTACCATTTTGCTTCATCGGAGAAGTTAAACCCGGAGCCGTATTCTTAGCATCACCACCCGCCGACATATTTACCTGGTTCAGTGTTTCAGGATCAAACTGTTTCGGCAACTTTGTTATAGTAAACAAGTTGTCGCAAGTTACATACACTTTTAGATTGCTGATACCAATATGTTTCAACTGTTTTTTATTAAATGTATAAGCCACTGTTAAATTTTTCATACGCATATAAGCAGCATTTAACAAATAACGTGTCGTATTGTATCCAGTATTCACTAAAAAATCCTTATCATCTTTCCAACCAGTCAAACGAGGCAAATATCCATTTGGGTTCTCTGTACTGAAATAATCAAGATGTTCTTTAAAGTTATAGTTATTTCCACCAAACATATAGTTACTTCCAGCAATCGGGAAATCTCTTTTTGCCACACCTTGTAACAAGGTAGATACTTCGAAACCCTTATATCCAAGATTCAAATTAATACCGAAAGAATATTTAGGAGTAGTATTTCCAATAACCTGCAGATCTCCGTGGTCTGACAAAGTACCTTTACCACCATCTACTCTACCGTCACCATTAGTATCTATATATTTCAAGTCACCACGACGCCAAAGATCGTTTGATTTGAACGCTGTCAGATCAACTTTTCTCAGATAATCATCAATTTCACGATTCGACAAAAAGAGATCATCAGCACGATATCCCCAAATTTCACCGAGATCCATACCTTCATAATAACCTTTATTAGCAGCCAATCCTGTATGGTTATTATAAATAATACCTTCCGGATTATTGTATTTGGTCACTACAGCCTTATAGTTAAAAACGTTGAAACCAACTCCATAACTGAAACCACATTTCAATTTATCATTCCAACTGACAGAAAGTTCCCATCCACGATTACGCAAAGTTGCATTATTCACTTTTGCACGATCTTCCGAAGCGATACCACTGATACTTGGTATTGATTCTGCCGGACCAATCATGTCACGTGTTGTACGTTGATATAAATCAGCAGTAATTGACAAACGGTTCTTAAACAACATCAAATCAAAACCTAAGTTAGCATTATCCACTTTCTCCCAAGTAATATAAGGACTAATCATTTTCGGAGTTTGTGCAATCGTACCTTTGGAAGCTGTGGAAGAAGAGATACCCGGTAATAACCAAGCATTAGTACCCTGTGCATCTAAGGGCATCTGAGCGATATAATCATATAAGCCCGCTCCATTTTGGTTTCCTAAACGACCATAAGAAACACGTACCTTCAACTGAGATACAGGCAGTGCCATTTTTTGGAAATAAGGCGTGCGAGCAATATCATAACCGGCAGAGAATGATGGGAAGAATCCCCAACGATGCCCCGCAGCAAAACGGGAAGAACCATCATAACGTCCACTGAACTCCAAAAAATAAATATTATTGTAGTTCCAATTCAAACGGGCATAAAATCCCATAGTGGACCAATGTGAACGGGCTTCACCTGCTATTACATTTCCACTGGCGTTGTCAAATGAGTAAATATCATTACTCAGCATACCATCTTTGTACATATATTCCTGTGAATCTTCTTTTAATTCCATTTGGTAGCCTGCCATTGCCTTGAAGAAGTGATCTCCCCATTGATGAGTATATGAACTCGAAACATTAGGTGATAAGTAATAATTGAACATACTCCCACGAGTATAAGATCCGAAATACATATTCTTCCAGCTAATACCAGGATAAGCAAATCCTTGTCTTTGATTAGTAGCATCACCCGGTTTAAAAGTACCCACAGGAGTTTCATACTTCTGGTTATTTTCCATTATCAGATCGTTATTTTCTATATCAAAACGGATTTTCATTTCTCCGGTGATATCCCATCCCTCCAATGGAGTTACTGTTGCAGAAAGTGACAAAGCATCTGAAATACGGTTCCTCTGATAATGAGAATTTTTCAAATATAACATTTCATTCCAGCTCGGCAAATTGTATTCTGAATCAACAGGCAACTGAGTAACCTGAGTAGGACGATGGCTACCAATCTTATTATATAGAATCGTCTGATTCGCCATCGGACGTTTAATCATCTGCAAAGTAATATTATTATTCAAATTAAATCGTAACCAATTATTGGTCTTCATCTGTAATTTGGTATTCAAATTGTATTTACTCAAATTATCCTGCACTTGATCCAGCAAACCCTCTTGATAAGTATATCCCATACCAATATAGTAGTTTACCTTGTCAGAACCACCCTGTACACTTAAGTTATGAGAATGACGGATAGACTTATCTTTAAAATAATAATCAAACCAATCAGTATTGCCATACTGATTATAATAGGCTCCTGCCCAATCATCACCGGAAGTATTAGCCTCAATACCTGGAAATTCTGTAGAATAAGGATTCTGCATAAAACCTTTAATTTTCTCAATAGTTTTATCCGGAATTCTCTGTAAACCGGAAGACGCTCCACCATTATCATATTGCTGATTATTATACATAGCGTATTCCAACGAGTTCATCATCTTTGGCATATTAATAGGTGAACTGAAACCAACTGTTCCACGATAGGTGACACTAGCCCTCTCCTTTTTACCACTTTTAGTGGTAACCAATACTACTCCATAAGCTGCACGTGCACCATATACAGCAGAAGCGGAAGCATCTTTCAAAACACTGATACTAGCAATATCGGCAGGATTCACATTCTGCATACTCTGCTCTACTCCATCTACCAATACGTATGGTTCTCCACCATTGATAGAACCAATACCACGAATACTAAATTTAATATCTGCACCGGTTTCACCACCGACACCACCTCCCACTGCGTCCGTAGCAAAATTTAAGCCTGCAATATTACCCTGCAAGGCACTTGTGACATCTGTAACAGGACGATTGACAATGGCATCATCTTTCAACGTAGCAACAGCTGCTGTAATCGTATTTCTTTTTTGTGTATCCATACCCACAACTACCACTTCATCCAATACTTTGGCATCTTCTTTCATCACATATTTATTTCCTTCCAACTTAGTAACCTTTACTTGCATCGGAGCGTATCCAACGTATGTAATAGAAAGTATACTTCCAACTTTTCCCTGAATTGAAAAATTACCGTCAATATCAGTAATCGTTCCTCCAGTGTTGCCTTTTACCATGACCGTTGCACCAATAATCGCCTCACCACTATCATCCACGACCTGTCCTTTTATCATTTTTTGTTGTGCTAATGCACCAAGAGGAAACAATAACAGGAGCATCAGAAAAAGAACAACCCGTCCCTGTTTTTTCACGAACTTCTTTTTTTCCATAATATTATATTTACTAATTAAGATTATACTGTTATTCTACGGCAGGATTAGCATAGTAATCAAACTCTTCTTTCACCACTTTCAACAAAGACTTATCATCTGTCACATCTACGTCCGTAGCCAAATCCCAGCTCATTATTCCACCGAAACCATTCTCACACACATACTGTGTTTTTTGGCGAATTGTAGTCTGACTATTGAGTGTATAGTTCTTTCCATTATACATCCATTCATCCACAGAAGTGTTAGTAAGATTACCTTTATTTATCAGATCATAATAAGCAACTTGTTCACCCGCTGTTCCGGTAGTTCCATAAAAAGGTACTCCCATCACCAATTTATTTTGAGGAATTCCATATTTAACAGCAGTTTGACCGTCTGATTTGAAACGTTCGAAAGAAAAAAGAGCCGCCTGAGGTCCATAACATTGGAAAGAGATAAAATCAACTGCAGCAATTGCTTCAGGAGTTATCTTATAAGAAACCGGATGCAAGGAAACCGTAAAAAATACATTTTTTCCTAATACGTTGCGCAGTTTTACTATGGCTTTGCTGTAATTAGTTAAGTCACTAGCATAATAAGCCCATTCAAAGTCAAGATCGACCCCATCCATATTATACTTATCCAAAACATTCTTAACATTATTAGCAAAGTTAGTGCGCGCAGTTTCATTACCAACCATCTTCAACCATTCACCACCAGCGATACCCAAACGTAGTTTTCGGTCTCCTACTTGTCCATTTAATGCAGCACGTATTTGTTCTAAACGAATAGCCCAAGTATGAGAATCTTTTCCGAGCTGTGCAGAATCATCATATTTCCAATAAGCAAGTGTTTTTGTATTATTCCAAATATTAGTATCAAAAGAGATAGGATTTCTACCCAACGTACCTACTTCCAAACTGCTAACGAATGTCTCATCCAAATATCCTTTGAATTTTTCTCCAAGAAAGAAATCTGCACGAGTATTAGGAATTTCAGCAGGCAGAGAACCCGTAAATTCTGTAGGGGTATTATTAGTGTCTACATATAATTTAGCCTTTCCTCCACTATAAGTTATCGCTACATAATGCCAAGCACCCGGCTTTAAATTGTCATTGACAACAGTTCTCGTAGAATTTCCAATAGTAAATCTTAAATTTCCTTCAGTTGCACCAAGTTGGAAAGATATAATGGTAGAGTTATTGTTTACCTTATTAAATAAATAAGCACCATCTACCCATTCAGTTATATATAGATAAGTACCAAATGTAAACTTCTTGTAAGCCCCATCCGGGGAATGAAGTAAACCATCTCCACCGTTCATTTTTCCGGCACCATCAAATTTTACCACTCCATTACGACCTTCATAAGAAGGCATATATGATACTCCTGTAAGTTCTGCGTCATTCACCGGCAGATCAAATGTCAAGTCACCGTCAGCATAAGGACGAGCTGTCAGATAAATCAAATCATTACAAGCACCCATACTTGCTCCGGAAATTCGATTTATCTCAAAAAAATCACCACGTATATAAGAACAATTAATAAATGATTTTCCTGTTGGGTCCGGTTCATCCGGTTCTTCGTCATCACCCGGTTTTCCAACAACTGAACCTTCAGGAGGAGTGCCAGCTGGAACATCCACCCATTTTGTGTCTTTACAAGCTGTCAACATTCCAAAGAGGAAGAGACAAAAAAATAGGAATTTGCTTCTCATAAGTTTAATAATTAAGATTACCTTTTAATAATAGGAATGACTTTCTATCGTCATTCTCTGCTACAAATGTATAGAAGATTCAAGATTGTATGTGTTCTATTTTAGCTACGATTCTTCCAATTTTGTCTAAAATCGTCCATTTCATCGGATAATACGAGTTGTTTAGACATTTTTGGATACGCATATAAAACAAAATAGGAAAGGCGAAAATGCCCTTTTTGAGCATTCCCGCCTTTTCTTTTTTTATTTCTACTTAAAGTAATACTTTTATAACTTCTCTATTTCATCTACTGTCAATCCCGAAGATTGTGAAATAACATCTATTGAAACTCCTGCCTTCTTTAAATTACGCGCAATCTCAATTTGCTTATTTCTTTCCCCTTCGGCACGTTCTGTGAATATATTATCTCTCAAAATAACAATATTATCCAAATGTCTATAATAAGCATTGAGTTCTTCCTTTGTCATCCGATCCAATTTCAACCGCTGGCGTGCCTCGTTCAATCCCGGTGCAGTAGCGTTATCAGGAATGTCTCCTGTATTCAGATAGTAAATCCATTCTTCAAGCGGACTTCTTGCTACTTGATTGAAATAATTCACTTTCAATATATAATACTCCGGATAAAGTTGGCTGACAGTATCCACTTTGAAAGTTTGTTTTTGGAATGGAGTCAGTTCTAAAACATCCCCCTGATGAATTCCGCGAAATTCCGTTTTACCATGATATACAACATCTTTACCGCTACCTAAAGAAAAATAGACGATATTAACGCTATACACCTTACGAACTTTGTCGTAACCTTCTCCACGATTTATGTATTCGGTAACCAACTTAGATGTTCCAAATAACATACGCTGGAAATAAGCATATTCATTATTGTTTTGAACTTCTATTAAAATAAGCTCACCTTTAGAGTTTTCGGCAAGCAAATCCACACGATTATATTTATCGTACTCATCTTCTTGATTACTTTCACTCTCCAATAATTTCTGAATAAGGATTGATCCCCTAAAAAGGTAGTCAAAAAACCTTCCAGTACGGCAAAATTAGCTTTATTACGCAATAAGCGTTTCATCGCCCAATCGAAACGAATATAATTACTTGCCATTTTGTTCGCCTCCTTTTTCTATTTCTGTTTTCATTATAACAAAGGTAAAAGAAATATGTTGGAATCCCAAACAAATACAAAAACTAAATTAACCAAGCTCATGTTATTCGTCCCAGCGAACAATATTACTTGCCGAGAGACCTTATAAACTCCTCTGCCTTAGCAAGTGTTTCCGGTTTACCAATATCAATAAGTTGCAGATTTTCCACCGGATAACCAAAGAAGTTCGTTTGTCGACAAGTGAAGAGATAAAAATCCATAATAGAGAACTTTCCTTCCCACAGGGGAACTTCCATTAATTGGAATATAGCAGGTGAAAGTACATGAATGCCACTGAACGCATATTCTTGGAACAATGATTGTTCATAGTGAAGACCTTCGGGTTTCACTTGACCTGTATCCTTGTTTATCCATCCGCAAAGTCTCTTCTCCGCATCGAGAAGCAGATAACGTGAAGTTTTACGTTGGCTTACCAATAAAGTAGCCAAACCATCAGTCTGCAAATGATAATCATAAAGTTCTTTCAGGTCCACATTTGAAAGAATGTCTACATTGTGTACAAGAAAAGGCTCATCGGAGTTCTCAAAAAAAGAACTGGCTTTCCGAATTCCTCCCCCTGTATCAAGTAGCACATCACGTTCATCGGAAATGTGGATAGTAAGTCCAAAATTGTCATTCACTTTCAGGAATTCAAGTATTTGCTCGCCAAAATGATGAATATTAATTACTATTTCGGTAAAGCCGAATGCTTTCAGCTTCAAAATAACGTGCTCCAGCATGGGACGCCCGGCTACGGGAACAAGAGCTTTAGGCATAGTATCCGTCAGCGGTTTCAACCGACTTCCCAAACCGGCCGCAAATATCATTGCTTTCATAACGATCTTCTATATAGTTGCTTCAAATGTATGTTTTATATTCTGTTCGCGATGTACTAATTCTACTTTAACCCCAAACTCTCTATTCAGACGTTCCGCCAAATGCTGCGCTGAATAAACGGAACGGTGCTGTCCTCCGGTACAACCGAAGCAAACCGACAAATTACTGAATCCGCGTTCCATATAACGTTTGACGGAAGCATCCACCAAAGCGTAAACATGGTCGAGAAAACGAAGAATCTCACCGTCTTCTTCCAGGAAAGTTATCACGGGCTCATCCAATCCGGTAAAAGCCTTATAACGTTCGTATTTTCCTGGATTATTCACTGCACGACAATCGAAAACAAAACCTCCACCATTACCTGTCGGATCATCAGGAATACCTTTTTTATAGGCAAAGCTCATTACCTTGACCGTCAGTTGACGCTTCTCCAAATCATCTGTAAACTGTTTCAGTCCGGTCAATTCACGTAACATTTTGCAGAGATACGGGTATTCCGGATATTCCTCTTTAAGCAACTCGCGCAAATTTGCGATAGCGTATGGAACACTCTGGATAAAATGAGGCTTTTTCTCGAAATAGCCGCGAAAACCGTATGCCCCTAACACCTGCAAAGTACGGAAAAGCACAAAATGACGGAGCTGACTATAAAAATAAGACTCATCGATCGGTTGATATTTGCGAAGAGCCTCTATATATTCCTGTAACAATTCTTTCCGAAGGCTATCAGGATATTTTGCTTTGGCTTGCCACAAGAAAGAAGCAATATCATAATAAAACGGCCCTTTTCGTCCTCCTTGAAAGTCAATAAGCCAAGGGTTTCCATCCTTTATCATCACATTGCGACTCTGAAAATCACGATACATAAAAGTAGCGGAAGAACTACGAAGCAAAACATCACTCATTTTCTGGAAATCATCCTCCAGCTTATCTTCCTGAAACTCCATTCCGGTAGCTTTAAGGAAACAATATTTGAAATAATTCAAATCCCAAAGTATGGAACGCTGATTGAATTCCGATTGGGGATAACAACGGGAAAAATCAAATCCGTCAGCTCCGGCAAACTGAATGGCAGGCAACAGACGGATCGTTTTACGAAGCAACTCTTTCTCTTCTTCGGAAAATACACTGGTAGCACGTCCTTTCTCAATGACATGAAAAAGTAAAGTATCTCCTAAATCCTCTTGCAGATAATACATTTTATCTTCCGACACAATGTGTACTTCGGGAACAGGAAGCCCATTTTTGCGAAAATGTTCCGCCATATAAAAAAAAGCTTCATTCTCATCAACAGAAGTTCCATATACTCCAATCAGTGTTTGTGCTCCTGTCAGCCGGAAATAACGGCGATTGGAGCCGGAGGAAGGTAATTCTGTTATATTCTCAGCGGGAACTCCCGTATATGACTGATAAAGTTTCTGCAGTTCTTCGGTAATCATAGTTACATATTTTCGAGCAAAGATAGGAATTATAAACAAATAATACTACCTTTGCTTTTATTTAACTGACCTAATCTCATGAGAATAAAAATCTTTGTCCTACTATGTTTGACAGCTATTATGCAGTTTACCGGTGTCACGCCCCTAAAAGCCAGCCATTATTACTATAAACAGCTCTCCTTAAAAGATGGGGTGACTTCAGCCGTGAGATGTATCCTGACAGACAAACAGGGATTTGTATGGATAGGAACGAAGGCTGGAATAAGCCGATATGACGGACATGAGCTAAAGAAATACGTCCATTCCCCAAACAATCCTCATTCGATTCCCAATAACTTAATCCATCAGATTGCAGAAGATGAAATGAGCAATATTTGGATTCTGACCGACAAAGGAATAGCCCGCTATCAACGTCAAAGTGATGACTTCTTCTTACCTACGGATGAAAAAGGTAATCCTATTATCGCCTATTCAACCTGCCTGACCAAAGACGGGGTATTGTTTGGTTCTAAAGACAAAGTATACTTTTATAGTTATCGGGATTCTTCTCTTCGCCTTCTGCAAAAGTTGAATAAAGGGAGTAATTTTAATATCTCTTTACTAAGCCTATGGAACGAACATACTGTTCTTTGTTGCAGCCGGTGGCAAGGTCTTGCTTTACTGGATCTGAAAACGGGAAAGCATCGCCTTCCGCCTTTCGATTGCGGAAAGGAAATCATGAATATGCTGATCGATTCACAAAACAGAATATGGATCGCCCCTTACAATGAAGGAATAAAATGCTTCACCCATAACGGAGAACTGGTGAAAGCCTATACTACTCACAATTCCGACCTTAGCAGCAACGTTGTTTTAAGTCTTGCCGAACGGGAAGGAAAAATATGGATAGGAACAGACGGAGGCGGTATCAATATCCTTGAACCTGAAACAGGACGTTTATCCTTGTTGGAACACATTCCCGGAGGTGATAACTATTCACTTCCCGCCACCTCTATCTTTTGTCTCTACAATGATAGGAATAATAATATGTGGGCAGGAAGTATCCGCAACGGATTGATCAATATCCGGGAAGTTTCCATGAAAACCTATACGGAAGTCCTGACGGGCAGCAATCGTGGATTAAGTAATAATACCGTACTCAGTCTTTATCAGGAATCGAACGACCGCATCTGGGTGGGCACAGACGGTGGAGGTATTAATCTCTTTAATCCTATCACAGAGAAATTCACCCATTACTCATCCACTTGGGAAGACAAAATCGCTTCCATTTGTCCATTCACTTCCGGCAATCTGTTAGTTTCCATTTTCTCAAAAGGAATATTCGTATTCAACCCGACAACAGGCAAGAAAACGCCATTCATGATTATAGATTCGGAAACTTCCATGCGTCTCGGAAAGCGGGGAAAGACAGTCAATTTATTTTCCAATAACCCTCATAGCATTCTGTTACTTGGAGACCATGTCTATCAATATGACTTGAAGAAACACACTTTCAATATTGCAACCGAACAAGAAGGACTGGACATTATCGGCACTTTCTTACCAATAACAAATTATGGGAATTATACTTATCTGAACGACATAAAGCACATTTATCGGTTGGATAACCGCACCAACCGATTGGAAGTTCTGTATCAATGCCACAAGGACACTATTATCAATTCTGTTTCATTAGATGAACATGGGCATTTCTGGATAGGAAATAATTACGGGCTGTTTCATTATAATCCCGATGAAAAAATACAAACTCCCATATCTACCTCCCTTTTCTCGGAAGTCACATCGATTGTGTGTGACCAACAAGGAAAAGTATGGATAGGAACCAATAATATGCTGTTCGCCTGGCTAATCAAAGAACAGAAATTTGTGCTTTTCGGCGAATCGGACGGTGTCATTCAAAACGAGTACCTATCCAAACCCTGTTTGTTAAGTTCACAAGGCAATATCTATATGGGCGGAGTGAAAGGATTATTACACATCAATAGTACCCTACCCTTAATCACTACCGAAATACCCCAACTTCAACTATCGGATGTCATCATCAATGGTGAGTCCGTCAATGATAAGCTAAACAATAATCCAACGAGTATTTCCGCTCCTTGGAACAGCAATATAATCATTCGGATCATGTCAAAAGAAAAAGACATCTTCCGACAGAAAGTATACCGATATCAAATAGAAGGACTGAACGACCAACAAATAGAATCATACAACCCTGAATTGGTTATACGTTCACTTCCTCCGGGAAGTTATAAAATCACAGCGTCCTGCACAGCAAAAGATGGTAGTTGGATTCCCAATCAACAAGTATTGGCATTGACTATTCTTCCTCCCTGGTACCGCACATGGTGGTTCATCCTTAGCTGTGCGGTTCTCATTACTGTCGTTATTATCGAGACTTTCAGAAGGACTTTGAAGCGCAAAGAAGAAAAGTTAAAATGGGCGATGAAAGAGCATGAGCAACAGGTATACGAAGAAAAAGTACGTTTCCTCATTAATATCAGCCACGAACTACGCACACCGTTGACATTGATACACGCCCCACTTAGCCGGATATTGAAATCACTCTCTCCCGAAGAGCCGCAATATCTTCCTATAAAGGCGATTTACAGGCAGTCACAACGGATGAAGAACCTGATTAATATGGTACTTGACGTACGAAAGATGGAAGTGGGCGAAAGTAAAATACAGATACAGCCTCACTTCCTCAACCAATGGATAGAACACATCTCACAGGATTTCATCAGTGAAGGAGAAGCCAAGAACGTACGTATCCGATATCAATTGGATCCGCAAATAGAAACGGTAAGTTTCGATAAAGACAAATGCGAAATTATTTTGAGTAACTTGCTTATCAATGCATTGAAACACAGCCCGGAGAATACGGAAATCACTATTATATCAGAATTGCTTCCTGAAAAAGACAGAGTACGTATTTCTATCACTGACCAAGGAAGCGGTTTGAAACAAGTCAACACACAAAAACTTTTCACACGCTTCTATCAAGGCACGGGAGAACAAAACGGAACAGGAATCGGACTGTCTTATTCAAAGATTCTGGTTGAATTGCAAGGTGGTTCCATTGGCGCATACGACAATCAGGAAGCAGGTGCGACTTTCTTCATTGAATTGCCGTTGAGACGAGAATCAGAAGAAATCATCTGTCAACCAAAAGCCTATCTGAACGAACTGATGAGTGACGACAGCCATGAACAAGCACCCGGCAATGATGATTTCGATACAACTCCATATACAGTTTTAGTTGTAGACGACAATCCGGATTTAACAGATTTCCTGAAAAAATCGTTGGGAGAATACTTTAAACGGGTAGTGATAGCTTCGAATGGCGCAGAAGCCCTTCAACTTATCAGAAGTCACACTCCGGACATAATTGTCAGCGATGTAATGATGCCTAGAATGAATGGATATGAACTCTGCAAAAGTATCAAGGAAGATATCACAATCAGCCATATCCCTATTATTCTGCTGACGGCAAGAGACGACCAGCAAAGTCAATTAAGCGGTTACAAGAATGGAGCGGACGCCTATCTGACAAAGCCTTTTGAAATAGAAATGCTTATGGAAATCATTTGTAACCGATTGAAAAACCGTGAGTCTACCAAGAAAAGATACCTAAATGCCGGAGTAATCCCTGCACCGGAAGAAAGTACGTTCAGCCAGGCAGACGAGACCTTCCTGCTCAAGTTGAATAAGATCATTCAAGAAAATCTGGACAACAGCAGTTTGGATATAGCCTTTATCTGCAAAGAAATCGGTATGAGCCGGGCTTCACTTTACAATAAGTTGAAAGCCCTGACCGATATGGGGGCTAATGATTATATCAATAAGTTCAGAATGGAGAAAGCAATAGCATACATTACCGAAACGGATATGACATTTACAGAAATAGCTGAGAAGGTCGGCTTCACCACTTCACGTTATTTCAGTACAGCCTTCAAACAATATACAGGGGAAACTCCCACACAATACAAAGAGAAACGAAAAAAGTGAATATTCACCGACTGTTGACACAGTCACCGGAATATTCACTTTCCTATAATCAGTAATCAGGCAATAGTAATTGCCGGATCAAGATAAACATCCTGGATAGCATTCAATAATCCGACACCTTTATTCATCGATTTTTGGAACGCTTTACGTCCGCTAATCAACCCCATACCTCCGGCACGCTTATTGATTACGGCTGTAATAACCGCATCACGTAAGTCGGAAGCTCCGTGCGACTCACCACCGGAATTGATTAAACCGACACGCCCCATATAACCATTGGCAACCTGATAACGACAAAGGTCAATCGGATGTTCCGAAGCCAGTTGGGTGTACATACGTTCATCCGTCTTACCGAAACCAATTGCTTTGAAACCACCATTATTCGTAGGAAGTTTTTGTTTGACAATATCTGCTTTGATCGTAACTCCGAGACGGTCAGCCTGTCCGGTCAAGTCGGCAGCAGCATGATAATCCACACCATCTTTCTTAAAATCACTATTACGCAGATAACACCACAGGATAGTGGCCATCCCCAATTCATGAGCATACTCGAAAGCCTCAGCGATTTCCACCAATTGGCGACGACTTTGTTCCGAACCGAAATAGATAGTAGCGCCGACAGCCGTAGCTCCCATATTCCATGCTTCTTTCACTGTGCCGAACATCACCTGATCATACGAATTAGGATAGGTCAGCAATTCATTATGATTCAGTTTAACCACAAACGGAATTTTATGGGCATATTTGCGTGCCACCGCTCCCAAAATGCCGAATGTAGAAGCGACCGCATTACAACCGCCTTCAATAGCCAATTTCACAATATTCTCCGGATCGAAGTAGATAGGATTCGGAGCAAAAGACGCTCCGGCAGTATGTTCAATATCCTGATCGACAGGAAGAATGGATACATAACCGGAATTAGCCAAACGTCCATGTCCGAGAATAGCTTGCAAGCTGTTCAGCACTTTTATATTACGGTCGGAATCAACCCATATTTTATCTATCGTATCGGGAGAAGGCACATAAATCAAAGACTTATCAATCGTCTTACAAGTGTGATCCAGATAATATCCGGCTTTATCTCCTAACAAATCAATTACTTTACTCATAACTTTACTTTTTTTAATATACAACACTTTATTTTTTCTTTCCTTGATTGGCTACCGCTTCCATCATTTTTTTGATTTCTTCCGCATTTCCAAGAAAATAATCATTAGAGACATTCAGGTTCTCGTCAAACTCGAATACATAAGGAACGGCAGTAGGCAGATTCAGTTTTACAATTTCCTCATCAGAAATATGTTTCAGATGTTTGATGATACCTCGCAGACTGTTACCATGAGCCACAACCAATAAAGTATGGGCTGTTTTCAGGTTGGGAAATATATCCGATTCCCAATAAGGCATAATACGTTCAATGGTATCTTTCAGTGATTCGGTACGGGGAAGTTCGGCATCTGGAACTTCATGATAACGGTAGTCAAAACGCGCATTCCGCAAGTCACTTTCCGAAAGCGGATTAGGGGCAATATCATAGCTACGACGCCAGATCAGCACTTGTTCTTCACCATATTTCCCGGCAGTTTCCGCTTTATTCAATCCTTGCAAATCGCCATAATGCTTTTCGTTCAGACGCCAGTTTTTTTCAACAGGTATCCAGTCGAGATCCATTTTATCAAGTACACAATTCAGCGTCTTGACAGCTCTTTTCAAGTAAGAGGTATAGGCTTTATCGAAATTGAATCCATACTCCTTCAATGTCTCGCCTGCTTTCTCAGCTTCGGCAATTCCTTTTTCGGTCAGATCGACATCTGTCCAACCCGTAAAGCGGTTTTCTTTATTCCAAGCACTTTCTCCATGACGAAGCAATACTATTTTTCTCATTTTTTATTAGTCTCCTTTCTTCTTTAGTTATATATAGAACAGTTTGTTTCGCTACAAAGTTCACCAAAGAAGAAGGAGTTGCCAATACCTAAAAATGCTGATTTTATTCTTTCATCGGTTTCTCGTCAAGAAAATACGGTTTGTAATTGTATCGGGAAGTTCCGATTCATAATGTGTCACCATAATCATCGTCTTATCTTTGCGTCGACAGAAAGCCTCAATCACTTTCTTTACCCGGCGACGATTATAGGTATCCAATCCATGAAGCGGTTCATCCAAAATCAGCAGTTCCGGGTCTTTGACGAAAGCTCTTGCCAGCAAAGCCAAACGTTGTTCTCCACTGGATAGTTGCAGGAATGGTTTATCTTTTAAATCTGCAATACCGAATATATCCATCCACCACTCACAGATAGCCATCTGTTCCGGTTGAGGACGTTTATACAGACCGATACTGTCGTGCAAACCACTGGCCACAATCTCAATAGTCGGCAAATTCTTGAGATAGGCACGATGCATCTCCGGACTGACATAACCGATATGTTTCTTGATTTCCCAAATACTTTCTCCCGTTCCTCTTTTCCGCCCGAAAAGACTGATATCACAGGCATACGACTGCGGATTATCTGCACAAACCAGACTCAATAGAGTCGATTTACCCGCTCCGTTTTCCCCACTTAATGCCCACTTCTCACCACGACGAACTGTCCAGTCCAATTCTTTCAGGATAGTACGGTCATCATAACGAATACTCACCTTATTCAATTTCACGACTTCATCCGAGTCGTAGGTATTTCCGTCATAAGCCAAATTGATAATCCGTTTCTGCAACTCCTCAAAAGAATCAACCGTATCTCTGTCATGAAAAGCTTTCAGATAAGCCTCACGTGCCATTTTAGGAAAGACCTCCATCTTATCCACAGGAATGACATGAGTAATAAACGAAGGTATATCATCCAACATAGAAAGGACTAAGACAATCTGCACCGACGACATCTTTGTCAAACGCTCAAGCAAGGAGAACAATAATTCGCGGGTAGGTGCATCCAAACCGATGAACGGATTATCCATAATCAGCACACGAGGTGCTGTCAACAGAGTTTTAGTGAGTTGGAACTTACGTAGTTCACCACTGGAAAGTAAAATTATCTTTTTGTCAAGAAGAGGTTCGATATGGAAAAGTTCAAACAATTCATTTTTCAGCTTGTCGTCTTTGATTTCGCCCAACATATCACGAACATCCGGCACTTCATCCTGATCATGAGCATTCCAACGCTGCTGATAGTAGTAATTGGTATCGGCTGCCCCATAAGTATCACGGAAAGCAATATATTTCACATTATCATAAACAGTCTGAGTGGCCGAAGGAGAAAAATCATATTCAATCGTTCCCTCACGCAAAGGATATTTTCCTATCAAAGTATCTACAAAAAGACTTTTACCACCACCATTAGGACCTACAATAGCTATATGTTCATTCGCTCCGATAGTTGACGTGATGGGTTTGGCTAAACGCACAAGCGGGTTGCGTGCTACGCCCCCCGCCATGCTAAATGTATTTTGACTCATATTCTTATATTCTGTTTAATTATCGACCGCAAAGGTAACAATTTTACAGCAAAACAAGACCTATCACGAACATTTTTCCATTCATACAACCGATTTGTTTATCCAACGGGGTTATTCATCCATTCCGTCAATAGTAATGATTTTCCCGTCCGCATCATATTGCAGTTCGCAAACCTTCATGCTGCGCAACCAAGTTTTCCCTCCTGATGGCACACAATCGTGATGGAACAAATACCACTTTCCTTTGAATTCAACAATGGCATGATGTGTAGTCCATCCTACTACCGGAGTCTGAATGACTCCCTGATAAGTGAATGGTCCGTATGGATTATCACCTATCGCATAACAAAGCAAATGGGTATCTCCCGTAGAATAAGAGAAATAATATCTCCCGTTATACTTGTGCATCCACGAAGCTTCAAAAAAAACAGCGACCGTATCTCCGGCTGTCAACGGTTTCCCATTTTTATCGATTATCACCACCGCGTGGTTCTTCGGCAAACTCCATCATGTCCTCTCTCAAACGGGCTACACGTGTGGGCAAGGCTTCTTCCGTACCTTCCGGCAAAATGGCAGATTCCAACGCCTTATTATTCCTGTAACGTTGGAGTTGACCGCCCCACAATCCACCAAAATAGATATAATAGTTACGCCCAGCCATCGGCCAATCATTACGCCAAGAATCCGGATCAGCCTCATGTGCATATTGAAAAGCCAACGGAATTGTTTTGCGCAAAAGCTACTTCACCACCATAAGTAAGAAATGCCGCCATCACAAGCAAAAAAATATTGATCCGTTTGTTTTTATATACAACAATTTTTAAGTAAATATTCTTTTATTTATTCGCCCCCTTTGTGGCGTAATTCTATCTCTCTATTGATGTTATCAATCACATCGTCCTCTAGTACATACTTAGATATAATGAACATAGCCACCAGAAGCAGCAAGGCAGGAATAACAGCTACAAGCCACAGTATTCCCTGTTCGGCAAAAGGTGATTGTGACACCTCATTAGTCTGATCAAATCCGACAAATGCCATGACAAGTCCCGGCACCACACCTCCAAGAGCCATACCCGCTTTGTAGAAAATACCTGTCAATGGAATCCCTCCCAATATAAGGTATGAACGGTATTTGCCGAGTTTAGGATTGTGCTTATCAACAAAAGCCCCTACAAGAGGATCCCAAATGACATCCACTATCCTGACGATAAGGAACATCACGGCTGCCACCTCCGATTTGAGACCATATACATTCGTATAAAAAATCAGCAAATACATACATACGGTCTGATAGATTAAGGTTTTGCGCCAAATCACCGGAGCCGAATCCTATACGCTGGAGCCAGGAGAGCTTGTAGAAACCTTTAGCGTCATTCATTTTCATTGTAGAGTCCATTTCATTCTGTCTTTTCTTTTACTTCTTAGTTATTTCGCGATAGTTAGAAAAAATGACGAATCTTGCCGACTATCACGTTGCAAACTTAAGAAGTTTCTTGCCCTCCACCGAAGAATTACGATTCAGATTGTTTCTCGTCTGTTACATCATCGTATGCATATGTTACAAATAGTTGTTGTTATGTTACATTCAAGCTGAAAAAGCTGGCTACCGATACATAATCAAAGCCGATTGGCCGGGAATAATCACTTCCGCTCCCGTCTGTGTTCCCAGTCCGCGAACATCTATCACCCCGTCTTTACACACCACTGTATACTTTCCGACAGGCACTGCCAAACGCGCAGGGGTCATACGGGAATTAAAGGCCACAATAATATCTTCCCAACTATCTCCGTTCGCGTGATCCTTCAGGCGGAATGCAATCAGGTTTTGTCCTTCCACTGGAAGAAACTCCAGATGCTTCCGAACCTTTTCCGCATCTCCCATACGGAAAGCGGGATGGGACTTACGCAGATCTATGAGCCGCTTATAATACATGAAAACATCTCCGTTCATCGTCTTGCGTCGCCAATCGATAGCATTGACTGCATCCGGACTCTTATAACTATTATCCACCCCTTGTTTATCGCGCATCACTTCTTCTCCTGCATAGATAAAAGGAATACCTTGCGAAGTGAAGACTGCCGTCTGCGCAAGCTTATCAAGCCGGACCAGTTGCTCGGGAGTAGCTTCTGGCATACTTGCTTTCAAGCGATCAACAAGGCACAAACCGTCATGGCAGGAAACGTAACTAATCATTTGGGTAGGCTGTCCGGCCCAGGCTTGCCGACTGTAATTCACCGAATCATAGCGTACTTGCGGATGTTCGATAGCTCCCACAATACCAAACTTAACGCTGTTCTCCCCTCCCGGCACTCCGGCAAGAAAAGCTCCCTTACCTTTCTCCCAAACAGAACCGCAAAGTCCGTCACGAAACTCGTCCGAGAAGACTGCAATTCCGGGCATATACGCCACATTCTTTTTCATAGCCAAAGAATCAGCAGGATATTGAGGCATTTCAGCAGCCCATCCTTCTCCGTAAACACAAACAGTAGAGTCCACTTCATCCACTGCCTTCCGAATCTCGTTCATCGTTTCAATATCATGCACTCCCATCAAATCGAAGCGAAAACCATCGATATGATATTCCTTCATCCAGTAAAGCACGGATTCTATCATAAACTTACGCATCATAGGACGTTCACTAGCCGTTTCATTTCCACAACCCGAACCGTTCGCCAATGTCCCGTCTTCTTTCTGACGATAAAAATAACCGGGTACTGTACGTTCAAAATTACTCTCCGCCGTATTAAACGTATGATTGTAAACCACATCCAGAATCACCCGGATGCCGGCTTTATGCAACGCCTGTACCATTTGCTTGAATTCTTTCACGCGAGTGGCGGGTTGATAAGGATCTGTTGAATATGAGCCGTCCGGAACATTGTAATTCAACGGGTCATATCCCCAATTGTACTGATTTTCATCCAATTTCGTTTCATCTACGGAAGCATAATCATAGGAAGGAAGAAGATGCACATGCGTCACACCCAACTCTATCAGATGGTCGATTCCTGTCAGCAATTTGTCCGAGTTCATCGTTCCATGCTCAGTCAAAGCAAGGAACTTTCCTTTATTCTTTATTCCGGAAGTAGAATCGACCGAAAAATCACGATGATGCATTTCGTAGATAACCATATCGGCAGGAGATTTCAGCGGAGGACGTTGATCATTCTCCCATCCTTCCGGATTCGTTGCTTTCCAATCGATAATAGCGGCACGTTTTCCATTCACCCCGACAGCATGAGCATTAATTCCCGGAGTATCCCCTTGCCATTTATCATTGATTTTCACATTGAAAGTATAGAACTTATTGAGCAAATTCTTGTTAACCACAGTTGCCCAAGTTCCATCCTCTCCAAGTTCCATCTTCACTGTTTCATAAGCATGACCTCCTTCACCTTCATCATAAAGCATCAGGCGCACTTCTTCTGCTGTCGGTGACCAAAGGTTGAATTTCGTAGCTTCCGGAGTATATTCCATTTCCGTAAGGCTTCCCGTACGGACGGGATACAACTCGAAGGAAGCATATTCCTTTTTCGCAGAAGAACAACTCATCACTGTTGCCACTGTAGTCACTCCTATTATTGAATTAATTCCTATCTTCATCTCAAGCTCTCCTATGATACTATTTTTCGTAATCTGATTTATTGTTAAAGTTTACTTCACTTTATCCGGATTCTTCGCTATAAAATCCTTCCAACTACTATATCCCTTCTCTACGGCAGGCCGTCCCATTTGCAGGAAATGGCAATAGGCGGCAGCCAGACCGTCGGTCGCATCCATAAAAGTGGGCATATCCGCTTTTGAGAAATGAAGCATTCTCTGCAACATATCCGCCACCTGCTCCTTCGATGCTTGTCCGTTTCCGGTAATAGCCATCTTTATCTTCAACGGGGCATATTCGGTGATCGGTATATCACGACTTAACGCTGCTGCCATCGCTACTCCTTGCGCACGTCCCAATTTCAACATAGACTGAACATTTTTGCCGAAGAAAGGAGCTTCAATAGCCAGTTCATCAGGCAAATAGCTTTCAATAATACTCAGCACCCGCTCATGGATATGGCGCAATTTCAAGTAATGATTGGCAAACTTACGCAAGTCGATAATCCCCATAGCAATCATTTCGGGTTTGGTTCCTTTTATTCTCAGCACTCCATATCCCATGATTGTCGTACCGGGGTCTATCCCCAGAATTATCTTCTCTTTTACCGGTTGAATCACTCTATCACCTCCATCAATGTGGGAAATCCGATTACCTTATCCTTAAATATCTTAGTCAGTTCGTCATTCAATCGTATCCCTTGTTCCAAATGCCAGCGGTGCAACAATCCACTACTCTCTACTTCCCACTGTAAAGAATAGGCGCTCCCATCTTCCCGATGGCTCAATATACGACAAATACGTGGTGTTTTCAGCGCTCCGTGCTTCTGCACTTCGGGAATATAAGATTCTTTTATCCAAATCAAAAAATTATCGTGAACATCATCGTCCACTTGAAAAGTGGTGTTATAAATCAACATATTTTTCCTTCTAATAGATTATTTACCGCAAACATAGCAATTATTTCAGAATATTGCATTATATTTGCGGCAACAAAAGAGATTCGTTTACAAACGTTATCATATAAGAGAAAAAAGGGGCGTTAGCTCATCTGGCTAGAGCGTAACACTGGCAGTGTTAAGGTGATCGGTTCGAGTCCGATACGCTCCACTTCCTTTCCAATATTGGAATGTTAATAAATTACAGGATTCAGATTTTTATCAAAAAAAGGGCCTTTATTCAAGGTCCTTCTTTATCACTTCATCTATTTCCTTTATACGTTTCTGACGGCCTTTGTCGGGACCGTCTTTCGTATCATTCTTGAAAACATTGTCTGCACGGTCAGAAACTTCACTGCTCCATTCTTCAAAATCATTCGTGGCCGGACGACCATTCGGTTCGATATTTTCTTCTGCAATCGAATCGTGTCTGTTAATCATATCATCCATAAGTTCTCATTTTATATATTTATGGTCATAAGACAATCAAGAACAAGAAAAGTTCTTTGTTTTAATGATTTTTTGAATCTGATTATACATGAGTAACTATCTTGCCAAAACATCTGTCACCCAATACGACCATACGATTTGCCTAAATCGACTATACGATTCACCTAAACTAACCATACGATTCACCTAAACCAACCATATAATTCATCCCAAGCATACGGAGTAGAGTCGTGTTTCAACGGCTTGAGACAAAGTGTTCGACAGTGCGAAACAAAGTGTTTAGCAGCGTGAAACATAATGTTTTCCACCGTTAAACAAAATGTTTCAAATAGCTATGAAACAAAATAATAAATAGTAAGAAAGACATTCTACCGATTACTGTTTTCAGAGAAAGCGGTGATAGGTGACAGGTGCGGTGATAGATTACACACAACCTATCACCTTATTGAAAGCACGATGAATAAAGGAATTCAGAGCAACAGGTGATAGGTGATAGAGAATTTTATGTTTTTATACTAGGGAAGGAAGGTTATTTCGCCCGATAATTCTGCGGTCGAAAAGGAATATAAAGAGTATAATTACTATCTGTCGGTTTACCTTCTACAAGAGCTGGAGCCCACTTCGGCATTCCTTTTACAATGCGGAGAGCTTCTTCCGCAAACTCCGGATGCGTAGACCGTACTATATGTGGACGAAGTATAACTCCTTCTTTATCAATAGTAAACTCGCACAAAGCAAATCCGGGAATATTTTTCTCCAATAAATCGACCGGATACACCATCTGTCCGGCAATATATTCTTCAGGAGTCATATCCAGAAAATGAGCTAACTCTTCTATCCGTTTTCCAGAAAGTGCTCTCGAGCGGGGACCTACCTGATAAATTCCAACATATATCGGTTGTTTATACGCATCGGGAGCTTCCTTGCTGCGTTGTTGCAGGGCCTTCAACAGAGAAGCGGCTTCTTCTGCCAAAGTCTGCTCCGATATATTTCCACCTTTGGACAACATATAAGCCGACTGGCAAACCAACACAAGACGCTCCATCAAAGTTCCTTTTTCCGGAGACCACTTCCTTCCCATCCGCTCTTTCCCTTTCTCATTGGTGGAAGAAAAATAATAGACAACCCCATCCAAACCGGCACTGGAACCATCCAAATCCTGTATCTGCTCAGTGGCTATATGAAAGATAGCTCCCAAAGACCGATAAAGCGACGGACTGACGGCAACTGATTTCGTCTCCACTTTCACCGTTCCTTTCTCCGCCTGCCAATAAGTTCGTGACAGCGTGTTCGATATCAGAAAATAACGTCCGTTCTTCTTTTCTACCGACATGGCATATTCGGGCGAAAAGGAAGGAATAGCTGTAAAACGCGCATAAGGCTGTTTCTGAAAACCTGTATTTAACAAAGAGAATACACTACGATAATATTCACCCAACTCGCCTTTATAAGTAGAGAAAGATCGCACCGGCTCCAAATAGTCTGTCTGGGCCGCAAGGCGAAAAGAAAAAGCCAAAATTAGAAGAGTGAAAACAATCTTTTTCATAAGTTGCCGGATTTTCGGTATATAACGGTGCAAAGATAGGAATTATTTCAATGCGTACCGATAAAACAATGGGGAATATACTCCATCACACTGTGGAATTTTTACACAATTCCACAGTCTGCAATTCCACACTTCTAAAAAAACACACTTTATTTCTTAAATACTATAACAATAAAAATCAATTATTTACGTTTTATCCGGACAGTATATAGAATGGTCTGGCACGCTGCTTGCTAATTATTAACAGAATTCAATCCCTATAAGAAAATCTAAACTTAAATAAACATGAAAGTGACAAGAAAAAGCAAACGGTTGTTAAGCATTCTTTTTGTGTTCCTTTTACCATCACATCTGTTTTCACAAGCAGCAAGCATGCCGATGGAAGCCCCGACAGAGGGAGAGCCGATGACGGAAGTGCAAGAAGACGAAACCGATGAAGGCGGGAACAGAACCATAAAAGGAATTATTTATGACGAACAAGGAGAAACCATCATCGGTGCCTCTGTATTAATAAAAGGAGAAGAAACGACAGGGACAACGAGTGATATGGACGGCAAATTTACACTGAGTGTTCCCCAAGGATCCACCCTCGTTATTTCTTATATCGGATATCATCCGCAGGAAATAAAAATAAGAAAAAGAACAGCCCTTCATGTCATACTGAAAGAAGACAATCAGCTACTAGAAGAGGTAGTGGTGGTAGGATACGGAACAGTCAAGAAAAGCGATTTGACGGGCTCCGTTTCCGGTGTGTCGACCAGGCAATTCAAGAACCAACCGGTAAAACGGGTGGAAAACATCCTTCAAGGCCGGACACCCGGTGTGGAAGTTACTGCGACAAGCGGTGTGCCCGGAGCAGGCATGAAAGTACGTGTACGCGGTACTACCTCTATCAATAAAAGTAGTGACCCGTTGTACGTGATAGACGGAATCATCTCTTCCAGCGGGCTGGACGGTATCAATCCGTCGGATATCCAATCGATGGAAGTTCTGAAAGACGCTTCATCCACCGCTATTTACGGTTCGCGAGGTTCAAACGGAGTTATTTTGATCACCACCAAAGGCGGTAGCGAAGGAAAAGCCAGTATTACGTTCGATGCTTCCGTAGGTCTTTCCACAGTGAGAAAACAATATGAGTTACTGAACGCATATGAATATGCAACGGCACTGAATGATATACGCGGTTCATCTACGATTTCAGCAGAAGACCTCGAAGCCTACAAAAACGGGACAAAAGGAATCAATTGGGCTGACCTCATCACTCACACCGGTATCACGCAGGATTACAGATTAAGCATCTCCGGTGGAAACGCCAAAGTGAAATATCTTATTTCCGGAAATATGCTGGATCAGGAAGCCGTCACTATCAGGACGGATTACAAACGTTATGGTATCCGGGCAAACATCGATGCTGATGTAAAACCCTGGCTGACTATCTCCGCCAAGATGAACGCCAGCAGTCTGCATAAGCATAACGACGGCGCCAACTGGTTTCATATCACCAACTTCTCCCCTACGATGGAAATGAAAGATCCGGAAACCGGCATATACAACAGAGACCCGTATAACATCGCCAACGGCTCGAATCCATACGGTGAGCTGATGGTTAACTACAGTGACAGTTACAGTTATAACCTCAATGCTAACCTGACCTTATTATTCAAGATAATGAAAGGGCTTACGTTCTCCGTACAAGGTGGATACGACTACGACCACAGCCCTTCCTATTCTTTCAAATCGAAATTGGAAGCTCCCGGTGCAATCAACAGCATGAACAACACCAGCAATATGCATAACTATTGGCAGAATACCAATAACCTGACCTGGCAAAGACAATTCGGTGACCACAACGTTACGGCAATGGCCGTATGGGAAATCAGCCGCTCGTGGGATACGGGCTTGCAAGGTACCGGTTCGAATCTGAACAATGAGAGCGTAGGATATTGGAATATCGCCAATGCCGCCATAAGAAATGCAAGTAACTCGTACACAGAAGCGTCTCTTGCTTCAGGAATCATACGTGCCAACTATGACTACAAGAAACGGTATTTCATCACTGCCGCATTAAGAGCGGACGGCTCTTCCAAATTTCAAGGAAACAATAAATGGGGATATTTTCCATCCGCAGCAGTAGCTTGGGATATAGCAAAGGAGAAGTTCATGAGCAACCAACATATATTGGAACAATTGAAATTAAGAGGTAGTTTCGGTGTCACCGGTAATCAGGACATTGCCGCATACAGTACGCTGGGAATGTTATCGGGCGCAACTTACGGCTGGGGTACTTCCAATGCTTACACAGGGTATTGGGGTAACCAGTTCCCTACTCCCGATATCACTTGGGAAAAAACCTACCAATATGATTTGGGAGTAGATTTAAGCTTGGGCGGGTTCAACATTACATTCGATTGGTTCAAGAAAATAACCAAAGACCTGCTCTTCCAAAAACAAGTACCCAAATACAACGGTGGAGGTACGTATTGGGTGAATCAGGGTGAACTGAAGAACACGGGAGTTGAATTCTCGGTCAACACCTTCCCGGTGAAAGGAACGGTGACTTGGGAGACCGGTTTCAATGCCGCTTATGTGAAAAATGAAGTAACCGACCTTGCCGGCAGTGACTTCGTACTGACAGCCAACTACAGCGATTTGGGCGGTGCGATGCAAATTATGAAGCCCGGTTATCCGATGGGATCTTTCTATGTATATCAATGGAAAGGATTCGACGACAAAGGCGCCAACCTTTATCAGAAAGCAGACGGTAGTCTGACTACCAGCCCTACTTCCGACGACTTGGTAGTAAAAGGACAGGCAAGCCCGAAATGGACAATGGGGTGGAACAACACAATCAGTTGGAAAAACTGGACTGTAAACATCTTCTTCAATGCCGCCACCGGATACAACCGCCTGAATATAAGCCGCTACACGGCCGCCTCAATGACCGGGAATTCACGTTTCGTCACGCTGCGGGATGCGTATTTCAAAGGTTGGGATCACGTAAGCAACAAAGCGGAAGCAGCTTATCCGAGCCTCACCAATACCGAAAGTAAGAATTACGCCAACTCGGATTTCTGGCTGGAAGACGCTTCTTTCGTCAAATTGAAAAACGTCAGCATTTCGTATCGCATTCCGAGACGGGTTGCCAAATTTGCAAGTATACAATTATCCGTAAGCGCGCAAGACCTTTTTACAATCACCCGTTACAAAGGAATGGATCCGGAGGTTTATACCAGCTATGACGGTTTGGATTATGGTGCGTACCCCATCCCACGAACAATAACTTTTGGCGCCAAAATCAGATTTTAACCATTGACCTATAAATAAAGAACAAGATGAAAACAACATATAAGTATATCAAAAAGACATTGCCATTCGTTTGGGCGGGTCTATGCTTGGTTTCGTGTAACGACTTCCTGACCGAAGACCCTAAAGGACAGTTGCCCTCAGAAGAATTCTTCAGCAACAAAGAAGATCTTGATGCTTCACTGACCGCACTATACTCCGTGATAGCAAGTTCACAGGCAAGCAATAATCTTTGCGGTACTAACTTCCTAGCCGGTGATGATATTTCCACCCACCCTTCCAGCAACAAACAGCCGCTTAGGGAACATGACCAGTTTGATGTGAAAGATAATAATTCATGGTTGTCCAGTATGTGGGAACAGCGTTTCAAAGTAATCAAAGCCGCCAACTTCATTATCAACAATGCTGGACGCACCCCTGACGTATCAGAGGAAGAAATTAAGGCTGCTATCGGACAGGCACATTATTGGAGAGCCTATTCGTATTTCTATCTGGTGACAACGTGGGGAAAAGTACCTATCATGCTGGAAGAGGAAATCAATTACAACGCTCCTTTGCAAACAGAAGAAGAAGTTTATAAATTGATTCTATCCGACCTGAAGATTGCAGAAACAGATTGTCCTGCAAATTACACCAAAGAGCCTTATGCCAGAAACGGAATAAATATCGCCGTAAGTGAAGGAGCAGTGAAAGCGACAATGGCATACGTGTATATGTGCATGGCAGGATGGCCGCTCAACAAAGGAACGGAATATTATAAACTGGCGGCAGGCAAAGCAAAAGAAGTAATCGACGGTGTGGAGAACCACATTTATAATTATGCACTGCTGGATGAATACAGCCAGGTATATTCTTGGGAATATAATAATAAGAATAAAGAGTTACTGCTGGGTATCTACTATAACCGGGACCAGACAAATCAAGCCGCTCCCTTGACCGACTTCCTTCAGGATATGGCACAAGGCGGATGGGGAGATACCAATGGAGAAATCAAATTCTGGAAAGCTTTTCCGGAAGGACCGCGCAAAGATGCCACTTACTTTCCTAAAATCATATTGAGCGATGGCGAGCTACATGACTGGTGGTATGACACCGATCCACCTTCCCGCGAAGTGGTTGCACCTGTTTTCATGAAAACGGTGGAAGGTGCTGTACGTGGAACGGAGTTCGATTACACCAATCCCGCTCTGGTGAATGCGGCAGGCGAAAAGACGCTCCAACTGATACGGCTGTCGCAGGTATATTGCTGGTATGCCGAAGCAACAGGGCGTTCGGGAGAAGTCAATACAAAAGCCATAGAAGTATTAAATAAGGTACGTAACAGGGCTGACGGTCAAGAAACTAATTTTTATAAGGAAACCATGACCCCCGAAGCACTGGCAGAAGCCGCCTACGATGAGCACGGCTGGGAAATAGCCGGATACTATTGGGGAGGCATTGCGAGCAGAGCCAGGGATATGTTCAGGATGTACCGGTACAAAGATCATTTTGAATACCGCAAGGAGAACCCGCTAATAAAAGTAGCGGAGGGTATCGAGAGAAATGAAGCGGTGCCCGTGACGGGTACATGGGATGATAGTAAAATGTACGCTCCCTATCCTTACGAGGATGCGATTTTAAATCCGAACCTAAAGTAAGGAACTCCATAAAAACGTCTATATAGATTTTACTAACTGAAATAAATATTATATCTTTGCAAGGTTTTTACCAAGAAACTGAATAACAATATATCAAAAATATGATAGCTAAGATTGAACAACTTCTGAAAGAGGTGGAAGCCTTGCACGCCTCCAATGCCGAAGAACTCGAAGCTCTCCGCATCAAATACCTTAGCAAGAAGGGAGCCATTAACGACTTAATGGCAGATTTTCGCAACGTACCGGCTGAGCAGAAAAAGGAAGTCGGCATGAGGCTGAATGAACTGAAAACGAAAGCGCAGGATAAAATCAATGCGCTGAAAGAGCAGTTTGAAAACCAAGACAACGGTTGCGACGGATTGGATTTGACCCGTTCGGCTTATCCTGTGAAACTTGGTACACGCCATCCGCTCACAATCGTGAAGAACGAAATCATCGATATTTTTGCCCGAATGGGTTTCAACATCGCAGACGGACCGGAAATCGAAGACGACTGGCATGTATTCTCTTCCATGAACTTTGCGGAAGACCATCCGGCACGCGATATGCAAGACACTTTCTTTATTGATAACAATACCGAAGTGTCTCACAATGTCGTTTTGCGTACACATACATCCAGCGTACAGAGCCGTGTAATGGAGTCTACACAACCTCCTATCCGCGTACTTTGTCCAGGACGCGTATATCGTAACGAAGCTATCAGCTACCGTGCACACGCCTTCTTCCACCAAGTGGAAGCTTTATACGTAGACCGCAACGTGTCTTTCACGGATTTGAAACAGGCATTGCTTCTTTTTGCCCGCGAAATGTTCGGTGAAGATACCAAAATCCGCCTGCGTCCTTCTTACTTCCCTTTCACAGAGCCCAGTGCCGAAATGGATATAAGCTGTAACATCTGCGGTGGAAAAGGTTGTCCTTTCTGCAAACACACAGGTTGGGTGGAAATTTTAGGTTGCGGTATGGTAGATCCGAACGTGCTGGAGCTGAACGGTATTGACAGCAAGATATATAGCGGTTATGCTTTAGGAATGGGTATTGAACGAATCACCAACTTAAAATATCGCGTCAACGACCTCAGACTGTTCTCTGAAAATGACACACGCTTCCTGAAGGAATTCGAAAGCGCTTACTAAATTTAGATTTCACCACAGAGGACGCAGAGGACACAGAGTTCTTATTTCAGCCGTATCAATTACGGCTCGTTCTTCATAGAAAGTCATTAGAAAGAAAAACTCCGTGAGACTCTGCGTCCTCTGCGTCCTCTGCGGTGAAACAAATACATTCATTATGGCAAAGGATAGACTCATTACTCCTAGTTATTGTTTCATCTTGGCAGCCAATTTTCTGCTCTACTTCGGTTTCTGGCTGCTGATTCCCGTTTTGCCGTTTTATTTATCCGAGTTTTTCCAGGCAGGGACCTCTATCATTGGCATCGTACTTTCCTGTTATACAGTAGCGGCACTTTGCATTCGTCCGTTTTCCGGTTATCTGCTTGATACATTTGCACGCAAACCGCTGTATCTTTTCGCTTATTTTATCTTTATGATGATGTTCGGCGGTTATCTGATTGCCGGTTCACTGACCTTATTTATCATATTCCGTATTATACACGGTGTCTCGTTCGGGATGGTTACAGTGGGCGGAAATACAGTCGTTATCGATATTATGCCCTCTTCACGCAGAGGCGAAGGTTTAGGATATTACGGACTTACAAACAACACAGCGATGTCTATCGGACCGATGTTCGGATTATTCCTGCATGACGCGGGAGTCTCTTTTGCTACGATATTCTGTTATGCGCTCGGTTCATGTGTATTGGGATTTATTTCCGCCAGTTTAGTAAAAACACCCTATAAACCTCCGGTGAAACGGGAACCTATTTCACTCGACCGGTTTATCTTGTTAAAAGGATTGCCTGCCGGACTTAGCCTGTTGTTGCTTTCTATTCCTTACGGCATGACTACCAATTATGTAGCCATGTATGCCCGTCAGATAGGAATAAACACGCAAACGGGATTCTTCTTCACTTTTATGGCTATCGGTATGGCTATCTCCCGGATATTCTCCGGGAAGTTGGTGGATCGGGGGAAAATAACACAAATAATAGCCACCGGACTGTATCTTGTCATTTTCAGTTTCTTTCTGTTAGCTTCTTGCGTATATCTGATTCAATGGAATGAAGCGGCCTGCACAATCCTGTTTTTCGGTGTCGCACTACTGATGGGCGTAGGCTTCGGGATCATGTTTCCGGCATTCAATACGCTGTTTGTCAACCTGGCCCCCAACAGCCAACGGGGGACGGCCACTTCCACCTATCTTACTTCGTGGGATGTAGGAATCGGTATTGGTATGCTGACGGGAGGATATATTGCGGAAATCAGCACATTTGACAAAGCCTATCTGTTCGGAGCCTGCCTGACGGTAGTTTCCGCCATCTATTTTAAAATCAAAGTAACGCCTCATTACCATAAAAACAAACTACGATGAGAAAGAAAGAACGTTATGAGAAAGTGATCGCCTGGTTTCAGGAGAACGTGCCTGTGGCCGAAACAGAATTACATTACAACAATCCGTACGAACTGCTGATCGCAGTAATCCTCTCCGCCCAATGCACGGACAAACGGGTAAATATGATTACTCCGACTTTATATAAAGATTTTCCAACTCCGGAGGCTTTGGCAGCCACCACTCCCGAAGTCGTTTTTGAATATATCCGGAGTGTATCTTATCCGAACAACAAGGCGAAACATCTGGTCGGCATGGCAAAAATGCTGGTGAATGACTTCCAAAGCCAAGTTCCCGATAATCTGGAAGACTTGACAAAGCTGCCCGGTGTGGGCAGGAAGACGGCCAACGTGATTCAGTCCGTAGTATTCAATAAAGCGGCAATGGCGGTTGACACACACGTATTCCGGGTAAGCCACCGCATCGGATTAGTGCCGGACAGTTGCACTACTCCGTTTAGTGTGGAAAAAGAACTGATAAAGAATATTCCGGAAGAACTGATCCCTATCGCCCATCATTGGCTAATCCTTCACGGTCGTTATGTTTGTCAGGCACGTACTCCCAAATGTGCTACCTGTGGTTTGCAAATGATGTGCAAATATTTCTGTAACACCTATAAAGTTACAAAAGAGGAATCAAAAGCCAAGAATAAATAACGATTTAATAGCGGAGAACCGAAATAAATAGTAACTTTGCGGTCGTTCTTAACGAAGAATCTTAAAAACACTTTTAAATAAAAATAGAGTATTATGCAGACAATTGACAAATTCAATTTTGCCGGAAAAAAGGCATTTGTTCGCGTGGACTTCAATGTACCCTTGGACGAAAACTTCAACATCACAGACGACACCCGTATGCGTGCGGCTCTTCCTACTTTGAAGAAGATCCTTGCAGACGGCGGAAGCATCATCATTGGCTCTCATCTGGGTCGTCCGAAAGGCGTTGCCGATAAATTTTCTTTAAAACATATCATCAAACACCTGTCTGAATTGCTGGGTGTTGAAGTTCAGTTTGCTAACGACTGTATGGGTGAAGAAGCTGCCGTGAAAGCTGCTGCTCTGCAACCGGGCGAAGTGCTGTTGCTCGAAAACCTTCGTTTCTATGCTGAAGAAGAAGGCAAACCAAGAGGTTTGGCAGAAGACGCAACTGACGAAGAAAAAGCTGCTGCAAAGAAAGCTGTAAAAGAAAGCCAGAAAGAATTTACCAAGAAATTGGCTTCTTACGCTGACTGCTATGTAAACGACGCATTCGGTACCGCTCACCGTGCTCATGCTTCTACAGCATTAATCGCTAAATATTTCGATACTGATAACAAGATGTTCGGTTACCTGATGGAAAAAGAAGTGAAAGCCGTAGATAAAGTATTGAACGATATCAAACGTCCGTTCACTGCTATCATGGGTGGCTCTAAAGTTTCTTCTAAAATCGAAATCATCGAAAACCTGTTGAACAAGGTAGACAACTTGATTATCGCAGGTGGTATGACTTATACATTTACTAAAGCGCAAGGTGGTAAAATCGGTATCTCTATCTGCGAGGACGACAAACTTGACTTGGCTTTGGATCTGATTAAGAAGGCTAAAGAAAAAGGTGTGAATCTGGTTTTGGCTGTTGACGCTAAAATCGCTGACGCTTTTTCTAACGATGCAAATACTAAATTCTGTCCGGTTAACGAAATTCCTGATGGATGGGAAGGTCTTGATATCGGTCCTAAGACTGAAGAAATCTTCGCTAACGTTATCAAAGGATCTAAGACTATTCTTTGGAACGGTCCTACAGGTGTATTCGAATTTGACAACTTCACTCACGGTTCACGTACAGTAGGTGAAGCAATCGTTGAAGCAACCAAGAACGGTGCTTTCTCACTCGTCGGTGGTGGTGACTCTGTAGCTTGTGTCAACAAGTTCGGTCTGGCCAACGGTGTATCTTACGTTTCAACAGGTGGTGGCGCATTACTTGAAGCAATCGAAGGAAAAATCCTTCCGGGTATCGCCGCTATTCAAGAATAAATTCACATAAGATTTCAACATTCTTGAAGGGCAGTTCTTTGTGAAAAGAGTTGCCCTTATTTATAACCTATAATGAAGGTTAATACGTTGATTTCCTTTTTTGGCATTCTTTTTGCACTGTTCCATGTAGATGGAAAGAAATAAATAATTGATCAAATTATGAACGAAAAAACAATTAATGAACAATACGCATATATATATTCCTTACTTGAAGATAGAAGACTTAAGGAAGCCTTGATACAATTGGAATCCCTGTTGTGGCAATGCTCTGACTGGGATTTACGTACCCGATTGGAACAGCTGCAAACTTCATATAAGTATATGCTCGATTATATGAGACAGGGAGCCAATGATCCCGAACGATGGAATCTGTATCAGAAAATGCTTACGGATACGTGGGCTATCGCCGACCAATCTCGGTTGCTCATGCTAGACAACGCTTCATCCAACTATTATCACAAAGTGCGCCGCACTCCTACATCACCGGACTTAGCGAACTACGGCATTAAAACAATACTGCATATATTGGAGTCTTTCAATGACGACTTGGCAGTCAGCGGATTACTCTCTGACACAAAAATGGATGAAGTCCTGAAACGGCATGAAGACACACTCAAATTCATGTTCGTCAGGGTATGGACAAACAGCGCATGGACTCCTCAGGACGAAGAAGAGGCACAAGCCATGCTTGCATCCGAATTACTTCCAGGAGAAGATTTATGCCTGTTCACAAGCGCTGTCACACTAAGTTTGATGGAAAGTTTCGATGTGCGGAAAATAATGTGGCTACTCAACGCATACAGTCATTCGAACGTCAGCGTTAGCCAACGGGCATTGGTAGGTGTAATGATTATCTTCCACATTTACAGAAACCGTTTGATCTTTTATCCGGAAATCCTCAAGAGAGTAGATCTCATGGATGAAATCCCTACATTCAGAAAGGAGGTCGCACGTGTTTATCACCAAATGCTCTTATGTCAGGAAACAGAGAAAATCGATAAAAAGATGCGGGAAGAGATTATTCCTGAAATGTTAAAGTCTGTTTCTTCTATGAAGAATATGCGATTCGACCTAGAGGAGAACGATGAAGAGAACGATGACAAGAATCCGGATTGGGAAGACACTTTCGAAAAATCCGGTTTGGGAGACAAGCTGCGTGAAATGAGCGAGCTCCAGCTTGAAGGAGCTGATGTATATATGAGTACATTTGCCGCTCTGAAGAGTTATCCGTTCTTCCGTGAAGTGCAGAACTGGTTCTATCCTTTCAGCAAGCAACACTCCAGCGTACTAAAAGCGCTGAAAAAAACAGGTAATAAAGGAAACACTGTATTGGACCTGATACTTGAAGCGGGAATTTTCAGCAATAGCGACAAATATTCGTTGTTTTTCACCATCCACCAATTACCCCAAGCGCAGCAGGAGATGATGCTCAGCCAGCTCAACGAGCAGCAAATGAACGAATTGATGGAGAATTCAAATTCAAATCCTGAAATGATAAAACGACTTAACGAAAGTCCGGGTGCTATCAGCAACCAGTATTTACACGATCTTTACCGTTTCTTCAAACTGAGCGTGCGCCGACAGGAATTCAGAGATATTTTTCAGGATAAACTTGACTTCCATAATGTTCCCGCACTCGACAATATCTTGTATTGGGCAGACGTGTTATTCCCCATCGCCGACTTCTATATATCAAAAGAACGCTGGGAGGAAGCGGTCGAAATCTACAAAGAGTTGGAAGAAATCGGAGAATTTGAAGGGGACGATATTGCTAACGGTTACCAAAAGTTCGGATATGTGTTACAGAAAACAAAACAATACGAAGAAGCTATTCAGGCCTATCTGAAAGCTGATACACTAAAACCGGATAACATCTGGAACAACCGCCATCTGGCTACCTGCTATCGGCTGACTAAGAACTACCGGGCGGCTCTCACCTATTATAAAAAGGTAGAGGAAGTGGCTCCGGAAGATGCAAACGTAATTTTCTATATCGGTAATTGCCTGGCAGAAATGGAACAATATGAAGAAGCGTTGAATTACTTCTTCAAGTTGGACTTCATCAAGAGCAATTGCGTGAAAGCATGGCGTGGTATCGGATGGTGCTCATTCATCAGCCGGAAATATGAACAAGCCATGAAATATTACGAGAAAATCATCGGACAAAAGCCGCAGGCAATCGATTACATGAATGCCGGGCACGTTGCATGGGTGATGGGAGATATCCAAAAAGCGGTCACTTTCTATGAAAAGGCAATTATAGCCTGTGAAAGCCGTGAACATTTCCAGGAAATGTTCCATAAAGATGAAGAAGCTCTTCTCAAACAAGGTGTTCGAGAAGAAGACATTCCTTTAATGTTGGATTTATTATAACTTTTTCAACTCCCCGTACAGCTTTTGTATGGGGAGTCCCATTATATTATAGAAGCTACCGGAAATAGATTTCACTCCGATATATCCAATCCATTCCTGTACACCGTATGCTCCCGCCTTATCCATAGGTTGGTAACGATCGACATAATACTGTATTTCATCGTCAGACAAGACATCGAACAGGACATCGGAAGATGCGGTAAAACTTTTCTGCCATTCAGTGGTAGTCAGGCAAACACCGGTGAAAACCTGATGTGATTTCCCCGAAAGTGCACGGAGCATTTCAACAGCCCCTTCTCTCCCTTCCGGTTTGCCCAAAACCTGACCATCCAACCAGACAATGGTATCAGCAGTCACTAATAATTCTCCCGATTTCATCATTGCACGATAGGCGTCCGCCTTTTCACGGGCTATGAATTCGGGTATCTCCGCTCCAGCCAATGTATCCGGATAGGATTCATTCACATCGGGTAAAGTCCTTACCACATAATCTACTCCCAAACCCGACATTAGCTCTTTCCGACGAGGCGAGTTGGAAGCTAATATGATCTGATATTTCTTTAAATTATCAAGCATTACTTTATCAATTACGAATTAGTTATTCTGTTTGTTCTTTTTTGTGTACTACCAACCAAAAGCATCCTGTGCCATCCACAGCCCATGAGCTTTCAGCACTTGCTCCACCACATCACGTCCGCAGCCATGACCGCCGTCAGCATAAGAGATGTACTTTGCTACGGATTTTACTTCTGGAACAGCATCTTTCGGGCAGCAGGGAAGACCGCATTCACGCATCACTTCTATATCGGGCACATCATCCCCCATATATAATATTTCATCGTCAGACAATCCGTATTTATCACGGAACGCATGATAATCATGTATCTTTACGGCAGAGCCCATATACAAATCCTTCACTCCCAAGCCTTCAAAGCGGATACGTACGGCTTCTGTCCGCCCTCCGGTAATGATAGCGATATGAAGCCCTTTCTTTACGGCAAGTTGGATAGCATAACCATCCTTAATATTCACAGTACGCATCGGTTCACCGGAGGGATGCAGGGGAACTGTGGTCGAACTCAAGACTCCGTCAACATCGAAAGCTAAAGCCTTGATACGGGATAAATCATAGTTGATGGTGCTCATGGATACTTTTACTCATTAGTTTATATATTTCCTGCAATGCCGGAGAATCTACCAACATAGCAAGATGATTACTTATCACATTTTCATCATAACGCACTGCCGGTCCGGTTTGTGCCTCATGAGGTGTCAATTCGTGTACTTTACGCGCAGTCTCATCAATCAACGGAAGCATAACATCAAAAGGCAGATTATACTTTTCAAGCAAATCCGCCGCTAAGGCATACATATGATTTGTAAAATTACAGATAAAGACAGCAGCCAAATGAAGACTCTTACGCTGTTCGGAAGTTATCTCGTACACATTATCCGAAAGAGTCGCAGCTATCGCTTTCAAAAGTTCCACATCTTCCGGTCTTTTCGCCTCAACAAAGAAGGGTATTTCCCGGAAATTAACTTCACGTTGCTTACTGAAAGTCTGCATGGGGTAAAACACTCCATAACGTTCCGCATATTTCTCCCAAACACTCATCGGGATACTGCCCGCCGTATGTACCAACAGCGCATCTTGCTTTCCTTCCGTTATCTGAGGCAATAATTCAACAAAAGCCGCATCTTTCAGAGATACAATATATAATCGGGCTTCTTTTGATATTTCCTGTAAATCCGTCGTATATCCGGCTTCTACCTGTTCGGCTAAAGCACGGGCAGATTCTTCCGTCCGACTATACACTTGCACGATACGAAAACCTTTGTAATAAAGCGCCTTTGCCAGATTAGTGGCCAAATTCCCGGCACCGATAAATATAATCGGGGTATCTTCTATACTTCTATTCATTACTTCTTTACCGTTTTGCAAACCAGAATAAAATGATTCCGATAATGAGCAGAGTCAATGGCAGCAGATACCCGGATAACGAACCCAGCAATGACATAACCAAGCCGATATTCATCACTAGCCAAAGACCAAGTAACACAAAACCAATTGATTTATCGCGTTTGAAAATAAGAAAACAGATCGAAGCATACAATAACATATTGTCTTTATTCATCACCCAAGGCAACCCGAGGGTGGAGAAATGAATCAGTTTATCAATCAGATAAAGTGCTCCAATAACGATAAAGGTAACAGCAGTAGCCAAATAAGTATCTTTGCTGTTACTCGCTTTAGCAGCTCCCATATTTATTTTCCTCCGAATTTATTAATATGAATTTTCTCCCATTGAAGATGTTCTTCGTTGAAAGGTTTACGTTCCATCCCTTTATGTCCGATAGCAATAACGGAAAGAATTTGAAGTTGCAGAGGAATACCCAGGATTCCATGAACAAATTCATCGGAAGGCATTCCGGTAGCAGTGAAACGTTCGCGAACCTGCACCCAGCAGCTTCCCAAGCCGAGATCTTCGGCCTGCAACTGTATCATGATAGAAGCAATAGAAGCATCTTCAATCCAAACATCACTGGCCAACGGATCGGCCATTACCACAATTGCCAAAGCAGCGTCGGCAATGAATGAAGAAGCCTGTTCCTTACAATGAGACAATTCTTTCAATACCTCTTTATCATCAACAACTATAAATTGCCAACTATTACTACGTTTGGAAGAGGGAGACATCAAAGCGGCTTTCATCAAGGCAACCACCTCATCCTGAGTCAGTTCTTCATCAGTAAACTTACGCATACTGCGACGGTTCTTTATCAATTCACTGAAATTTTCCATATCATTTCCGGTTTCATCTGATTAATGTATGCAAAGATAATGCAATTATACTATTCTCGTCAATTCTCCGGTCGTAGAATCAATAATAAATCCGTAAACTCTCACATCCGAAGGAATCAAAGGATGGTGTACGATAAAATCAACAGTTCCTCTTACCGACTTTTCCGTATCTTCAAAACCGTCCAACCAGGAATTAAAATCCACTCCACAGAAACGCATCATGTCAATATAATCCGGATTGATCCCCCGCGCTTTCATTTTCCCGATCATCTCCTCACTATGCATGTGGCAAGCCCCACAGTCAGAATGGGCAATCACCATAATCTCTTCTACTCCCAACTCAAAAATGGCAACGAGCAAGCTGCGAATCACACTGCCGAAAGGATGGGAAATAACCCCTCCTGCATTTTTTATCATTTTCACATCACCGTTCTTTATACCCAACGCTGCCGGAAGCAATGCTGTCAGACGGGTATCCATGCAAGAAAGAATCGCTATTTTTTTATCAGGATACTTGTTCGTTATATACTCTTCATATCCTTTCTTCTCTACAAATTGCTTGTTATAAGCTAAAATCTCGTCAATCATAGTAGTTATTCCATTTATATATTTTACTAATACACAAAAGTAACAAATTATCCGTTTTCTTGTTGTATGAGAAATAAAAATTGTAAATTTGTAGTTGAATGCCACTTAAACTAACAACATATTATAAAGGAAAGGATATTCCTGATTTGCCGGGAAAGAATACCTTTCATTCCAAAGAGCTGTTTCTGATTTACGAAGCGACTCCGGGTTATACTCCTTTATTGATAGTGGCAACGGAAAACGGCAAACCGATGGCACGTTTACTCGCAGCCATCCGCAAAGCAAAAAGATGGCTCCCCTCTTCATTGGTAAAACACTGTGTAGTATACAGTGAAGGCGAAGGGCTGAATGAGTCGCTTTCCGCTAACAAGGAAAAAGCTGAGGAAGTTTTTGGAGAGATGCTTGAGCATCTCACTCAGGAGGCAACACGCACCTGCTTCCTTATCGAATTCCGTAATCTGAATAATTCAATGTTCGGTTATCGTTTCTTCCGAAACAATAACTACTTTCCGGTCAATTGGCTACGGGTACGCAACTCGCTGCATAGTATGAAAAATGTAGAAGACCGCTTTAGTCCGTCACGTATCCGGCAAATAAAAAAAGGACTTAAGAATGGAGCAAAAGTAGAAGAAGCACATACAGTAGAAGAGATTCGTGATTTCTCACGAATGCTACATAAAGTCTATTCCTCCCGTATACGCAGATATTTCCCCGCCAACGATTTCTTCCGACACATGAACAGTATGCTCATCAGAGGCAAACAGGCAAAAATATTCATCGTCAAATATAAGGAGAAAATTATCGGCGGAGCTGTCTGTATCTATTCCGGAGAGAGTGCCTTCCTTTGGTTTTCAGGAGGAATGCGAAAGACATACGCATTGCAATATCCCGGTATACTGGCTGTTTGGAAAGCATTGGAAGATGCCCATCAACGCGGGTTCCGCCACATGGAATTCATGGATGTAGGACTTCCGTTCCGTAAACATGGCTATCGGGATTTCGTGCTTCGCTTTGGCGGAAAACAAAGCAGCACCCGCCGCTGGTTTCGTGTCAGTTGGACTTGGCTAAACAATCTTCTAGTCAAATTTTATGTCTAAATGTAATCTCAAGATTACAAAACAGCTCTTCATATCCCTGTCCTATGATTTTTTATGCTTTATAACGCAGTAATTAAATGCAGAAATATTTCTTTATTAGGTAAGAATTGTCTTTCTTTGTGCTGTTTTATGCCATATAAGCACATAATTAAAACCAAATAAAAAAGTATAGTTATGAAGATTTCACACATTGAACATCTGGGCATTGCTGTAAAAAGCATCGAAGAAGCCCTTCCTTACTACGAAAATGTATTGGGTCTGAAATGTTACAACATTGAAACAGTGGAAGATCAGAAGGTAAGAACTGCTTTCTTAAAAGTAGGCGAAACAAAAATTGAGCTGTTGGAGCCGACTTGCCCCGAGAGTACCATCGCTAAGTTTATTGAAAACAAAGGTGCAGGTGTTCATCACGTTGCATTTGCCGTAGAAGATGGCGTAGCCAATGCTTTGGCAGAAGCAGAAAGCAAAGAAATCCGCCTGATTGACAAGGCTCCGCGCAAGGGTGCCGAAGGTTTGAATATCGCTTTCCTCCACCCGAAGTCCACTCTAGGTGTGCTGACAGAACTCTGCGAACATTAATCATAAACTCTAAAACTAACAAGAACTCATGAGTAATCAACTTGAAAAAATTAAAGAGCTTATTGAACGCCGTGCCGTAGCACGTCTCGGAGGCGGTGAAAAAGCAATTGCGAAGCAACATGAAAAAGGGAAATACACAGCACGCGAACGTCTAGCTATGTTGCTGGATGAAGGTAGCTTTGAAGAAATGGACATGTTCGTTGAGCACAGATGTACGAACTTCGGCATGGACAAGAAGCACTATCCCGGAGACGGTGTAGTAACCGGTTGCGGTACTATCGAAGGACGTCTGGTATATGTGTTCGCACAGGACTTCACCGTTTCTGCCGGTTCACTGTCTGAAACAATGTCACAGAAGATTTGCAAAATCATGGATCAGGCCATGAAGATGGGGGCACCTTGTATCGGTATCAACGACTCAGGCGGTGCACGTATTCAAGAGGGTATCAATGCTCTTGCCGGCTATGCTGAAATCTTCCAACGTAATATCCTTGCCTCCGGTGTCATTCCGCAAATTTCCGGTATCTTCGGTCCTTGTGCCGGTGGTGCCGTATACTCTCCGGCTCTAACGGACTTCACTTTGATGATGGAAGGTACTTCCTATATGTTCCTTACCGGACCGAAAGTTGTAAAAACAGTAACAGGTGAAGACGTCAGCCAGGAAAATCTCGGTGGCGCAAGTGTTCACTCTACCAAATCAGGCGTCACTCATTTCACTGCCAAAACCGAAGAAGAAGGTTTCGCATTAATCCGCAAACTGTTGAGCTATATTCCTCAAAATAACCTTGAAGAAGCTCCGTATGTGGATTGCACAGACCCAATCGATCGTCTGGAAGATTCTTTGAATGATATTATTCCCGATAGTCCGACTAAGCCGTATGATATGTACGAAGTGATCGGAGCCATCGTAGATAACGGAGAATTCCTGGAAATCCAAAAAGATTATGCTAAGAATATTATCATCGGTTTCGCACGTTTCAACGGACAGTCAGTAGGTATCGTTGCCAACCAGCCGAAATATCTGGCAGGTGTGCTCGATAGCAACGCATCTCGTAAGGGTGCACGTTTCGTCCGTTTCTGCGATGCGTTCAATATTCCTATCGTATCGCTGGTAGATGTACCGGGATTCCTTCCGGGAACAGGCCAGGAATACAACGGTGTAATCCTGCACGGTGCTAAATTATTATATGCATACGGTGAGGCTACCGTACCTAAAGTAACTATTACTTTGCGTAAGTCCTACGGAGGTTCTCATATTGTGATGAGTTGTAAGCAGCTTCGCGGTGACATGAATTATGCATGGCCGACTGCCGAAATCGCAGTAATGGGTGGTGCCGGAGCAGTAGAGGTATTATATGCACGCGAAGCTAAAGATCAGGAGAATCCCGCTCAATTCCTAGCCGAGAAAGAAGCAGAATACACGAAATTGTTTGCTAATCCTTATAATGCCGCTAAATACGGTTACATTGACGATGTGATTGAGCCACGTAACACACGTTTCCGTGTTATTCGCGCTTTACAACAGTTGCAGACTAAGAAACTGACCAATCCGGCTAAGAAGCATGGAAATATTCCGTTGTAATCCAACTTTTCACATTAAAACAAGAACGATTATGAATAAAACCAAAATCGGAATATTCCTTTCTCTGCTATTACTGATCGGGCTCACTTCTTGTGGAGAGAAAAAGTCGAACAGCAAGCTGGTACTGAACGAAGTCCTGATAGACAACCAAAGTAATTTTCAGGATGACTACGGACTGCACAGCGCATGGATTGAAATATTCAATAAATCATTCGGTAGCGCCGATCTGGCAGCTTGCTTACTGAAAGTGAGCAACCAACCGGGCGATACAGTTACTTACTTTATTCCGAAAGGTGACGTACTGACACTGATAAAGCCGCGTCAACATGCCCTTTTCTGGGCAGACGGCGAGCCTAACCGTGGTACTTTCCACACAAGTTGCAAGCTGAATCCGGAAGCCGCCAATTGGATCGGGTTATTTGACTCCGGTAAAAAGTTAATCGACGAGGTTGTGATACCCGCCGGTGTTTTAGGCCCTAACCAATCGTATGCACGTGTTAGCGACGGAGCAGCAGAATGGGAAGTGAAAGGTGGAAGCAGTGACAAATATGTTACACCGAGCACAAATAACCAAACTCTTGACAGCAATGCCAAGATGGAAAAATTCGAAGAACATGACTCGGTTGGTATCGGCATGTCCATTTCAGCCATGAGCGTAGTATTCTGCGGACTTATCCTTCTGTATATCGCTTTCAAAGTAGTAGGTAAAGTCGCCGTCAACCTGAGTAAGCGTAATACAATGAAATCCAAAGGAATCGACAAGCATGAAGCCAAAGAGTTGTCACAAGCTCCGGGCGAAGTTTATGCCGCTATTTCTATGGCATTGCACGAAATGCAGGATGAAGTACATGATGTAGAAGAAACTGTACTGACCATTACTCGCGTAAAACGGAGCTATTCACCGTGGAGTTCAAAGATTTATACTTTGCGCGAAACTCCTCCCAGAAAGTAAGTCACCTTATAAAAAGTAAAAACGATGAAAGAATATAAATATAAAATCAACGGTAACTTATATAAAGTAACCATCGGAGATATTGAAGATAATATCGCTCACGTAGAAGTGAACGGTACGCATTATAAAGTGGAAATGGAAAAGAAGCCCAAAGCAGCCGTAAAACCTGTGGTAGTACGTCCTATGCCTAATGCACCGGCCGCTCCTACTCAGGTGGTGAAACCGGCCGCTCCAGCTTCCGGAAAATCAGGCGTCAAATCTCCACTTCCGGGTGTTATCCTCGATATTAAAGTTAATGTAGGAGATGCAGTAAAGAAAGGACAGACCATCATTATATTGGAAGCCATGAAAATGGAAAACAATATCAATGCTGACAAAGACGGTAAGATTACTGCAATCAACGTAAACAAGGGAGATTCTGTTCTTGAAGGTACTGACCTCGTAATTATCGAATAATATGGGAGATTTCATAAACTTTTTAGGAAACAACCTAGCCGACTTCTGGACCTACACAGGCTTTGCCAACGCTACGACAGGACACATAGTCATGATTCTTGTCGGCTTGGGGTTTATCTATTTGGCAGTAGCCAAAGAGTTCGAGCCGATGTTGCTGATTCCTATCGGATTCGGTATACTGATCGGTAATATACCTTTCAATATGGATGCCGGACTGAAAGTCGGTATTTATGAAGAAGGTTCAGTTTTGAATATATTGTATCAAGGAGTGACATCCGGATGGTATCCGCCGCTTATTTTCTTAGGCATTGGGGCTATGACGGACTTCTCCGCACTCATCTCTAACCCGAAATTGATGTTGATCGGTGCAGCAGCACAATTCGGTATCTTCGGCGCGTACATGATTGCATTGGAAATGGGATTCGATCCCATGCAAGCCGGAGCAATCGGTATCATTGGTGGTGCAGACGGTCCGACAGCCATATTCTTGTCTTCCAAACTAGCACCTAATTTAATGGGGGCCATTGCTGTATCCGCCTACTCTTATATGGCACTGGTTCCGGTGATACAGCCACCTATCATGCGTCTGCTCACCACCAAGAGCGAGCGTGTCATCCGTATGAAGCCGCCACGCGCTGTTTCTCATACGGAAAAAGTGATTTTCCCAATTATCGGTCTGTTGCTGACTTGTTTCCTGGTTCCTTCCGGTTTGCCTTTGTTAGGTATGCTGTTCTTCGGTAACCTATTGAAAGAGAGTGGAGTGACACGTCGTCTAGCCAATACGGCAAGTGGTCCGCTGATTGATACGATCACTATTCTGTTAGGGTTGACAGTGGGTGCTTCCACGCAAGCTTCCGAGTTCTTGACTTTCGATTCTATCAAGATTTTCGCACTCGGTGCATTGTCATTTATCATCGCAACAGCTTCAGGCGTAATCTTCGTAAAGATATTCAATCTCTTCCTGAAGAAAGGCAATAAGATTAATCCGTTAATCGGTAATGCAGGCGTATCTGCCGTTCCCGACTCTGCACGTATCTCACAAGTTATCGGTTTGGAATACGATCCGACCAATTACCTGCTGATGCACGCTATGGGTCCGAACGTAGCCGGAGTTATCGGTTCTGCAGTTGCTGCCGGTATCCTGCTTGGATTCTTAATGTAAAATCACGATTTAAAGAAAATCATAAAACTAGAAAAGGCTGCAACCATAATGGTTGCAGCCTTTTCTTATATATTTATATTGGAATAATCTGATTACTGAGCCAATTTGTTGTCAGAACCGAGCACGTTAAGGATTTTGTGCTTGTACAGTTTTTCCATATTGTCACGAGCCGGACCAAGATATTTACGCGGGTCGAATTCAGCCGGTTTTTCAGCAAATACCTTACGTACAGCAGCAGTCATAGCCAAACGAGAGTCTGAGTCGATATTGATTTTGCAAACTGCAGATTTAGCAGCCTTACGCAATTCTTCTTCAGGAATACCGATAGCAGCTTTCAAAGCACCACCATATTTATTGATAGTTTCCACTTCTTCTTCAGGAACTGAAGATGATCCGTGAAGAACGATTGGGAATCCCGGAAGTTTTTCCATTACAGCGTCCAATACTTCGAATGCCAATGGAGGAGGAACCATACGACCTGTTTTCGGATCGATATGACATTGTTCCGGAGTAAATTTGTAAGCACCGTGAGAAGTACCGATTGAAATAGCCAAAGAGTCGCAACCTGTACGAGTAGCAAAATCGATTACTTCTTCAGGGTCAGTATATGTGTGGTGGTCAGCAGAAACTTCATCTTCTACACCTGCCAATACGCCAAGTTCGCCTTCAACTGTCACATCAAACTGGTGTGCGTAATCAACTACTTTCTTAGTCAATGCAACGTTTTCTTCGTAAGGAAGATGAGAACCGTCGATCATTACTGAAGAGAAACCTGAATCAATGCAAGATTTGCAAGTTTCGAAAGTATCTCCATGATCAAGGTGGAGAACGATTTCCGGATGTGCGCAACCTAATTCTTTAGCATATTCTACAGCACCCTGAGCCATGTAACGCAATAAAGTAGCGTTAGCATACTGACGAGCACCTTTAGATACCTGAAGAATCACAGGAGATTTAGTTTCAACAGCAGCCTTGATGATAGCTTGCATCTGTTCCATATTGTTGAAGTTGAATGCCGGGATAGCATATCCACCTTTGATAGCCTTAGCAAACATTTCTCTCGTGTTTACCAATCCTAAATCTTTGTAATTTACCATTTTGTTTAAAGTTTATTGTTAGTGAATAAAAATTCTACGCAAAAGTAAGCATTATCCACCGAATAACGAACATCGGAAAGAAAAATATAGTAGAAAAAGGTTTAAATAGAACATCTATTTCTTGCCGGAAAGCAAGGTAGACATTAGATTGTAATGTCTACCTTGCAAATAAATAACTAAAAGACAAATAATAACTCTTCGGGCAAATACACCTTATTATATATAGGCAATGCGTCATAAACAAAAGTTTTTCAGCAAAACCTTTTTCTATTTCACAGAAAAGCATTATCTTTGCGCACTGAAAATGACCATTACACTATTTCTTACCAAAATAGTAACAGAATATAAATTAAAAAACAGATACTGAAATGAAAAAAGGCCTTCATCCAGAATCATACCGTCCGGTAGTATTCAAAGATATGTCAAATGGTGACATGTTTTTGTCTAAATCAACAGTAGCAACTAAAGAAACCATCGAGTTCGAAGGTGAAACTTATCCGTTGCTGAAGATTGAAATCTCTAACACTTCTCACCCGTTCTATACAGGTAAATCTACTTTGGTAGACACTGCAGGTCGTGTTGATAAGTTCATGAGCCGTTACGGTGACCGTAAGAAGAAATAATTCGATCTTTCGTTAAAGATGAAAAGAGGGGATTCTCAGCAGGGAATTTCCTCTTTTTCATTTTAAACTACATAGAGAGAACAGAAAAATCTTAAAAAATATCAGCGTACACAGTTTTTACCGAATAAAGAAACTACCTTTGTTAGATAATAAACAAACTAAAGTAATGGAAATAACCCAATTAGAGCAAATGACTAAAGAAGAAGTTCTCAATTTTATCAGAAAGCGCCTTTCTTTCGGTTCGGAAATAAAAAGGCAACTCAAACATGTGGACGAGGATGATTTCAGCAAAGAGCATCGTAGGTTCGAAATGTCCGGCTGTGAACAGACTACAGGATGGTGCACTCTTTTCAACACTGCTATCTTAAATGAATTTGCCAATTTAGGTATCTACGATTATACCTCTTATCTTTTTCTCGATTTCGACAAAGGTACTCCAACTGTCTACCTCAAGTACTACGATGAAAATGAAAACCTGGAATATGATCTTAATGGTTATACAACGACAGAAATCATATTCACCATTTTTGAACTCACAATCTTTTCCGGAAGATCGAAAAGACCGAGAAGCTAAGACCTAAATCTTTCGGTTTTCCCGAACATTCATATCCATAAGTTGTTTATTCTCTGTAATAAAGAGAAACGAACCAACGCAAAAACTCTAAACATCAGTATGGTATATGAAGAAGAAATATGGATTCGTCCTGATAGCTGCAATTTTACTGGCAAGCTGCGGACAGAAAAAAGAGACGAAGACAACAACAAGTCGTCCCGTAAAGACTGCAATTGTTGAGTCTAGATCGATTATCAGAAAAGATTTTTCGGGAATTGTAGAAGCGGTAGAATATGTAAAACTGGCATTCCGTGTCAGTGGACAGATCATTCAATTGCCCGTCATCGAGGGAGAAAAAGTAAAGAAGGGACAACTGATCGCAGCCATTGATCCCAGAGATATTGCATTACAATATGCCGCAACCAAATCTGCTTACGAAACGGCAGCTGCACAGGTAGAACGTAACAAACGGCTTCTCTCCCGCCAAGCGATCTCTGTGCAGGAATATGAAATCAGCCTTGCCAACTATCAGAAAGCAAAATCCGAATATGAGTTGTCCGTCAATAATATGCGCGACACAAAACTGACTGCTCCTTTCGACGGCTCCATCGAAAAACGTCTGGTAGAAAACTATCAGCGTGTCAACTCCGGAGAAGGTATCGTGCAACTAGTCAACACACGTAATCTGCGTATCAAATTCACCATACCGGATGTCTATCTCTATCTACTTCGCACTAAAGATCCTCGTTTTCTAGTAGAATTCGACACATTCAGAGGACATATCTTTCAGGCAAAATTAGAAGAATACCTTGACATATCAACAGACGGCACGGGAATCCCGGTCAGCATAACAATTGATGATCCGTCTTTCGATCGAGATCTTTATGCTGTGAAACCGGGCTTTACGTGTAGCATACGTTTCACGGCCGATGTCGGTCCATTGGTACAGGACAGTTGGACAATCATACCGCTCAGCGCCATATTTGGCGAAAGTGAAGGGAAGAAAATGTATGTCTGGGTAGTGGAAGGCAACAAAGTACACAAACGTGAAGTGACTGTCAATGCACCTACCGGAGAAGCTCAAGTACTAATCTCAGAAGGTCTGAAACCCGGAGAAAAGATCATTATCGCAGGCGTATACCAGTTAGTAGAAGGAGAAACCGTAAAAGAAATCGAGAAATGAACTTAGCTAAATATTCATTAGACAACACGAAAATCATCTATTTCTTTCTTGCAGTATTGCTAATCGGGGGAATCACTTCCTTCGGTAAGCTAGGAAAGAAAGAGGATGCTCCGTTCGTCATCAAGTCGGCAGTTATCATGACCCGTTATCCGGGTGCCGAACCGGCTGAAGTAGAACGACTGATTACCGAACCTATCTCCCGTGAGATTCAAAGTATGAGTGGCGTATATAAGATTAAATCAGAATCTATGTACGGACTCTCTAAAATTACATTTGAACTGCAACCTTCATTAGCAGCCAATTCCATTCCCCAAAAATGGGATGAATTGCGGCGAAAGGTGCTCAATATACAACCCCAGTTGCCAAGTGGCGCATCTACCCCGACCGTTTCTGATGATTTTGGCGATGTATTCGGCATTTATTACGGACTGACGGCAGATGAAGGTTATTCTTACGAAGAGATGCGCAATTGGGCTGAACGGATTAAGACACTGGTAGTCACAGCAGATGGAGTGATGAAAGTTGCCCTATTCGGAGTACAGACAGAGGTAGTGAATATCTATATCTCAACCAACAAATTAGTTGGCATGGGTATCGATCCGAAACAACTTGCAAGTCTGCTGCAATCGCAAAACCAGATTATCAATACCGGAGAAATCCGAGCCGGCGAACAGCAGTTGCGGGTAACAGCCAACGGTATGTATACTACTGTTGACGACATCCGCAACCAAGTAATTACAACAAAAGCCGGACAAGTGAAACTGGGTGACATCGCTGTAATAGAGAAAGGATATATGGATCCGCCGTCCAACATCATGCACGTAAACGGCAAACGTGCCATCGGTATCGGTGTATCGACCGACCCGCAACGAGATGTTGTACAGACAGGAGAAAATGTAAAAAACAAACTTAACGAATTGTTGCCACTCATGCCCGTAGGTCTGGAGTTGCAGAGCCTATATCTGGAAAATGAAATAGCCAACGAAGCCAACAACGGATTCATCATCAACCTGATCGAATCTATTCTGATTGTAATTGTAATTATTATGCTAGTAATGGGCTTACGCGCCGGTGTACTAATCGGCTCGTCACTTATTTTTTCCATCGGTGGGACGCTACTCATCATGTCTTTCTTCGGTGTAGGACTGAATCGTACCTCCCTTGCCGGATTCATTATTGCTATGGGAATGTTGGTGGATAACGCCATTGTGGTAACAGACAATGCACAAATCGCTATTGCACGTGGGGTAAATCGAAGAAAGGCCCTAATAGATGGCGCTACCGGCCCTCAATGGGGATTACTCGGAGCTACATTCATTGCCATTTGTTCATTCTTACCGCTTTATCTCGCTCCTTCTTCTGTGGCGGAGATAGTAAAACCGCTTTTCGTGGTGCTCGCCATATCTTTGGGATTGAGTTGGGTACTTGCTCTCACGCAGACCACAGTATTCGGTAATTTTATCCTGAAAGCAAAAGTAAACGATGGAGCAAAAGATCCATACGATAAACCGTTCTACCACAAGTTCGCTTCCATCCTACGTGCACTGATTCGCAGAAAAGCGTTAACATTAGGTTCGATGGTGGTACTGTTCATTATCTCGCTGGTTATCATGGGAACAATGCCACAAAACTTCTTCCCTTCTTTGGACAAACCCTATTTCCGAGCAGACGTATTCTATCCTGATGGGTATAGCATCCAAGATGTCGTGAAAGAAATGAAATCGGTAGAAGACCATTTAGCGAAGCAACCGGAAGTAAAAAAGGTATCAATCACTTTTGGAAGCACCCCGCTAAGGTATTACCTGGCTTCCACTTCGGTAGGTCCCAAACCGAATTTTGCCAATATATTAGTTGAATTGACGGATAGCAAGTATACGAAAGAATATGAAGAGAATTTCGACGGATATATGAAAGCCAACTATCCGAATGCAATCACCCGTACCAGCCTGTTCAAACTATCTCCCGCAGTAGATGCAGCTATCGAGATAGGCTTTATAGGACCGAATATAGATACACTCGTGGCACTTACCAATCAAGCACTGGAGATTATGCATCAAAACTCGGATTTAATTAATATCCGAAACTCATGGGGAAATAAAATCCCCGTATGGAAACCGGTGTATAGTCCGGAACGGGCACAACCTCTAGGAGTCTCCCGACAAGGAATGGCTCAAAGCATTCAGATCGGTACCACCGGAATGACATTAGGGGAATACAGGCAAGGAGACCAAGTGCTTCCTATATTATTGAAAGATAATACAGTGGACTCATTTCGTATCAATGACTTGCGTACCCTACCCGTATTCGGTACCGGAAATGAAACAACCAGTTTGGAACAAGTGGTATCGGATTTTGATTTCCAATACCGATTCTCGAATGTAAAGGATTACAACCGTCAGATGGTAATGATGGCACAATGCGACCCACATCGGGGAGTAAATGCAATTGCCGCTTTCAACCAGGTGTGGTCTCAGGTACAGAAAGAAATTAAAGTCCCGGAAGGATATACAATGAAGTACTTCGGAGAACAGGAAAGTCAAGTCGAATCAAATGAGGCGTTGGCTAAAAATTTACCGCTGACTTTCTTCCTGATGTTTGTAACCTTGCTGTTCTTATTCAAGACATATCGCAAACCGACCGTAATTCTATTGATGTTACCACTGATCTTCATTGGTATCGTATTGGGATTATTAGTACTTGGCAAATCGTTCGACTTCTTTTCCATTCTCGGTTTACTAGGATTGATTGGAATGAATATCAAAAACGCGATTGTACTCGTCGAACAGATAGACTTGGAAACAGCTATGGGTAAAAAGCCTTTAGAAGCTGTAGTCAGTGCTACAACCAGCCGTATCGTACCCGTAGCGATGGCTTCCGGAACAACAATTTTGGGAATGTTACCGCTACTATTTGATGCGATGTTCGGAGGTATGGCGGCTACGATTATGGGAGGATTGTTGGTAGCTTCAGCTCTGACGCTATTCGTTCTTCCGGTGGCCTATTGCTCTATCCAAAGAATCAAAAACTAAATATAACCCTTATTTAGACAGAAGAAATAAATTACAATGAATAAAATGAGAACTCAACTAATAACTCTGTCTCTGCTGCTCCTTAGTCTTACAGCCGAGGCACAACACCCCTTTCTCAGCCGGGAAGCGTACCGGGATAAAGTGGAAGCTTATAGCCAAATACTCAAGCAACAGAAACTAAAAACTATAGCAAGTGCGGAGGCACGTAAGATTGCTCATACCGGTTTCCTGCCCAAAATCGATATCAATGCGGACGGTACACTCAATATGAGTGATCTTAAAGCATGGAACGAGCCATTAGGGGAATACCGTAACCACACCTATCAAGGAGTATTCGTCGTCTCGCAACCTCTTTATACAGGAGGAGCACTCAACGCTCAACACAAGATTACCAAAGCGGATGAAAAACTCGGCCTGCTCAATGAGGAAATGACAATCGACCAAATTCATTATCAGAGTGATGCAGTCTATTGGAATGCGTCTGCTTCACAAGCAATGCTGCAAGCTGCCGATAAATATCAACATATCGTAAAACAGCAATATGATATTATTCTAGATCGTTTCAATGATGGAATGATTAGCCGTACAGACCTACTCATGATTTCCACCCGGCTAAAAGAAGCTGAACTTCAATATATCAAAGCCCGTCAGAATTACACGTTGGCATTGCAGAAATTGAATATTTTGATGGGAATAGATCCCAACACCCCCGTAGACAGTCTTTATACTATTGACAAGACTTCTGCTCCTATACAAATCCTTTCTCTTGAAAATGTATTGCAACGACGTGCGGATTATGAAAGTACGGAAGTGAACATCATGAAAAGTCAGGCGCAACGTAAAGTCGCATTAAGTCAATTCAATCCTCAGTTGAGTATGTATTTCAGTGGTGGATGGGCAACTGGCACGCCCAATCTCGGATATGATGTCTCATTCAATCCTATTGTCGGCATTAATCTTAATATCCCAATTTTCAGATGGGGCGCCCGTTTCAAGACGAACCGCCAACAAAAAGCATTTATCGGAATACAGAAGTTACAACAAAGCTATGTGACGGATAATATTAACGAAGAACTTTCAGCCGCACTTACTAAGTTGACAGAAACGGAATATCAGGTGAAGACAGCCACAGAAACGATGAATCTGGCTAATGAAAATCTCGACCTGGTTTCTTTCTCTTACAACGAGGGAAAAGCAAATATGGTAGACGTATTATCCGCACAGCTATCATGGACACAAGCACATACAAACTTGATTAATGCATACTTATCAGAAAAGATGGCAATAGCGGAATACAGAAGAGTTATCAGTGAATAATAAAAAACAAATTTTAAATTCATCTAACAAAGAAGAGAGTGTCAAAACGCAGAATGTTGACACTCCCTTCTTTTCAGAAATCAGTTGTTCCTAATTACGCAAGGAAAGAAATCAGAACACCGGCAGCTACGGCAGAACCAATTACTCCGGAAATGTTACTTGCCATACAATACTGCAATACATGATTTTTCGGGTCATATTTCAAAGCAATCTCGTTAGCAACACGGCTTGCCATAGGCACAGCACTTAATCCGGTAGCACCGATAAGCGGATTGATTTTCTTCTTGGAGAAGAGATTTACCAATTTCACAAACAGAATACCACCTGTAATAGAAAGGGCAAATGCCAAGAATCCGCCTATCACGATACCGATAGTCGTCCAGTTCAAGAAAGCTTCTGTCGTCATAGTAGCACCAACGGACAATCCTAAGAAAATAGTAGCAGCATTCATAATGCTGTTAGAAGCTGCATCAAACAAACGGAAAGTATTTGTTCCGATCTCTTTCACCAGATTACCGAACATCAACATACCAATCAAAGGTACTGCGCTAGGTACGAAAAGAGCGACAACAGTAGTCACTACAATCGGGAAGATAATCTTCAATACACGCAAATTTTTGATTTCTGTTTTTGACGGATACTTCTTTTCTTGTTCTTTCATGTTGATACTTAACTCTTTCTTTGAACAAAGCAGTTTCACTACCAGCGGAATAATCACCGGAACTAACGCCATATACGAATAAGCGGCAATAGCAATCGGTCCCAGCAAATGCGGAGCCAACTTAATGGTTGTAAAAATGGCTGTCGGACCGTCCGCACCACCAATGATACCCAAAGAAGCTGCTTCTTTCGGAGTAAATCCCATCAAAATAGCCACCAGCAACACGGTAAAGATACCAAGCTGCGCAGCAGCACCAAATATGGAAAGACGTAAATTACGTAACATCGGTCCGAAATCTGTCAACGCACCGACACCCATAAAGATGATTGGAGGCAGGAAACCGGTTTTTATCAACATATAGTAAATGAAGTTCATTAATCCCAATTCGTGGGCAATGTCATGCAACGGCATTTCCCAGATATTTTTCAACACTCCGTTTACCATCACCATACCATTCTCATCTGCCTGAATAACTCCCATATCTCCACCGGGAAAGTTGGCAAGCAACACCCCGAAAGCAATGGGAACAAGCAGCAACGGTTCGTACTGTTTCTTGATACCGAGATAGAGCAGAACAAACGCGATGGCATACATTATCAGGAACTGCGGTTCGGCAATGATATTGCTGAACGCAGTCATCTCGTATAAATTCTCAAATATCTCGTTCATTATCCTATCTTCATTAATACATCATCTTCTGAAACAGCATCTCCCGGAGTAACGCAAATGGCAGTAACCGTACCGCCAAACTCTGCACGAATGGCATTGTAAGTCTTCATGGCTTCCACATAACAAATGACATCACCTTCTTTCACCGTGTCGCCTACTTGCAAAGCAGTCTCCTGCGCATTCTTCACCAAGAAAAATTTGCCTTCTAGCGGTGAAAGCACTTCCTTGCCCTCTCCAGCCGGAGCAGCGGTAGCGGCTGATGCAGCAGGAAGTTCGGTATCACCATAAGCCACTGTCACACGATAGGCCTGTCCGTCAACTTGCACAGTCAGTGTCTTCGGTTTTGCATCTTCCTCCGGAGATTTATCTTTTTCTGCACGACGCTTAGCAACATCTTCCAAGAAGTCTTCTTTTGCTTTTCCACTCTTGTAAGCCTCATACTGAGCCGGATGCATGGCATATTCGAAGAGCTCTTCGTCATCCTGCCCTACGTCCCATTTATTCTCCTTCATCAACTTACGGTATTTATCGAGACTGTCCGGATAGTTATCCTGCGGATTCCCGTCAAAGAATTTACGGCCTTCACGCTCCGCCTTTTCAATAATTTCAGGAGCGAGTTTACCCGGCAAACGTCCGGCTTTACCCAAAATCATATCCCAAATATCGTCGGCAATCATTCCCCAGCGCTCTTTGCCTTTCTCCATCGCCATCACGTTCATCATGGCCAGATTCTTCACATATTGACTGAATGGTGTAACCAACGGAGGATAACCGACACGAGGCCATACGTAAGCCACTTCATCAAACAACTTAATAAGAAGCTGATCCTGTGTCATAAACGGCAAATTACGTTTTGCCTTGTATTTATTGATAGATTCAAGATTGGATTCAAGGTCAGCCATCAAACTCCCCATCATACCGCCCGGCAATCCGGGAGCAATCAATAAAGAGTTCATCAGACGGTTTTTCGGGCTGATGTACAATCCGAGAAAATCGTCCATAAATTCCTGAATTAATGCACGCACCTTCATATAAGCTTCCATATTGATTTCAGGAACCTGATATCCGGCGTCTTTCAACATAGCCTGTACACTCAGCAAATCAGCATGACCTGTACCCCATGACAATGGTTCCATACCTACGTCGATATAATCACATCCTGCCTCGCATACTTCAAGAATACTTGCCATATTAAATCCGGGACCGGCATGACTGTGATATTGCACAGGAATATCGGGATGAGCAGCCTTGATATTCGCTACAATTTTACCCAAAGAAACAGGGCGTCCAATACCTGCCATATCTTTGATGCAGATTTCATCGGCTCCCAGTTTGATAAGCTCCAACGCCATATTGGTGTAGTACTCCACAGTATGAATAGGCGAATGAGTGATACAAAGCGAACATTGCGAAATCATCCCAGCTTCCTTTGCATACGTAATGGAAGGGGCAATATTGCGGACATCATTCAATCCGCAGAATGTACGGGTAATATCTGTGCCTTGTGCTTTCTTTACTTTATAGAACAGTTTGCGGACATCTGCCGGAACAGGACTCATACGGAGTCCGTTCAGCGCACGGTCGAGCATATGAGTTTGAATACCGGCTTCGTGGAACGGCTTAGTCCATTCACGTACAGCCTTATTCGGATTCTCACCAAACAATAAATTCACCTGTTCAAAACCTCCGCCATTGGTTTCTACGCGGGCAAAACAGCCCATATCAACAATAGCAGGAGCTACCTTTACGAGTTGATCTACACGAGGTACATATTTTCCGGCAGATTGCCACATATCTCGGAAAACCAAACTAAACTTTACTTCTCTTTTCATGTCTTTCAATGATATAACTTTTTATAGATTTATAATTTTTCCACTTTAGTGACTTTTCCCTTACCTAATGTCACCACATTCACAGCAGCACTGATAGCGGCCAGAATATTTCCCGGAATAGGTGCAGGACCTTTCTGTGTTTCCTTCTTCGCAGGAAGCACTTCTTCAGGAGCATATTTGTTGACCAGAGTAATTAAAAATTTGCCTAAATAAATCACAATCAGCAGAATAACAAATACTGTAGCCATTCCGACTACCATCAGCAGGATCGCTGTTTCAATATTTTCCATATAATTAAATTATTAGTTATTTCAGTCGTTTATTCAAAAAGCGTTCGAAAATACCAAATATTTATTATAAAATTAATTAAGGGAGGGATAATAAAGTATAAAACCATAAAGTTTCTTGCTCGCAGACATATAAAACAAATGTGAAAGAAAGCTCAAAGGAACGTTCTTTCACACTCTCCAAAATTTCCAAAGTATAGAATATACTTTAAAATTCGCTTGTAAAATGGAATTTAATATGTTTGAAATCCATTTGAGCCATCTGAAGTACATAACCGGAATCTGCCAGGAATACATCACGTCCTTCCCTATCCTTTGCCATATACTGATATTTGCGTTTCTTGAAAGCTTCCAATTCTGCCGGGTCATCACTTTCTACCCAACAAGCCTTATAAAGACTCACCGGCTCCCATCGGCAAGACGCGTTGTACTCATTCAACAGACGATATTGGATAACCTCAAACTGCAACTGCCCCACCGTACCGATAATTTTACGACCGTTGAATTGGTTGACAAACAACTGAGCCACACCTTCGTCCATCAACTGATCAATTCCTTTAGCCAGTTGCTTCTGCTTCATCGGATCGGCATTCTCAATATACTTGAACATTTCCGGCGAGAAACTCGGCAAGCCGCGGAAATGAAGCATTTCACCTTCCGTCAGCGTATCGCCAATCTTGAAAGTACCATTATCCGGCAAACCGATAATATCTCCGGCGTATGCCTCGTCAATCGTTGTCTTACGCTGTGCCATAAACTGGGTAGGCGATGAAAAACGCATTGTTTTTCCATGACGTACATGCTGATAAGGAGCATTTCGTACAAATTTTCCGGAACAGATCTTACAAAATGCAACACAAGAACGGTGATTCGGGTCGATATTAGCGGTAATCTTAAAGATAAATCCGGTGAATTTAGGTTCTTCCGGTTTCACTTCTCTTTCTTCAGCCTGCACAGGACGAGGACTCGGAGCTATTTCCACGAAACAGTTCAGCAACTCCTGAACACCGAAGTTATTCAAAGCCGATCCAAAGAATACCGGTGCACAGTCACCCGCTAAATAAGATTCAACATCAAACTCCGGATAAACCCCTTCAATCAGTTCCAGATCACCACGCAGCTTATCCGCCAGCGTTTTGCCAATCTGCTTATCCAACTCTTCCGTATGAATATCAACGGCAACCTTTTCCGTCACCATCTGTTTAGACGGCTGATACAAATCCAGTTTCTGTTCATAAATATTATATACCCCCTTAAAACGAGGTCCCTGTTCAATCGGCCATGACAAGGGACGAACCTGAATCATCAACTCCTCTTCCAATTCATCCAGCAAATCGAACGGGTCTTTTCCCTCACGGTCCATCTTATTAACAAAAATAATTACCGGAGTCTTTCGCATACGGCAAACTTCCATCAACTTGCGCGTCTGTGTTTCCACACCTTTTGCACCGTCCACTACAATAATCACACTATCCACTGCAGTCAACGTACGGTATGTATCTTCGGCAAAATCCTGGTGTCCGGGAGTATCGAGGATATTAATCTTGTAGTCCCGATAATCAAACTCCATCACGGAAGTCGTCACCGAAATACCACGTTGCTTCTCAATCTCCATCCAGTCGGACGTAGCCGTTTTCTTAATCTTATTACTCTTTACCGCACCCGCTACCTGAATCTGTCCTCCAAAAAGCAATAATTTCTCCGTCAAAGATGTCTTACCCGCATCCGGATGCGCAATAATGGCGAACGTTCGCCGTCTCAAAATTTCTGTATTATCTGCCATATTTATTCATCATTCTTCATTTTACCAATGCATCGTTCAAGACTCTCTTCCCAATGAGGAATCTCGATGCCAAACGTTGTTTTTATCTTTGTCTTGTCCAATACGGAATAAGCGGGACGGTTTGCCTTTGCCGGATATTCCGCAGTGTGCAAAGGTTTCACTTTACAAGAAGTTATTCCCGCCAAACGATGAATAGCTACCGTAAAGTCATACCAGGAACATACGCCTTCATTGCTGAAATGATAAATACCACGAACTATCCCCTTATTGATAATTGTGTAAATAGCCCGCGCCAGATCATTGGCATAAGTAGGAGTTCCTATCTGGTCAAAAACAACTCCCAAACCATCCCGTTCCTTTCCGAGACGAATCATCGTTTTCACGAAATTATTTCCATAAATAGAATAAAGCCATGCGGTACGGATAACTACCGCTTTCTCACAATGGTCCATCACTTCCTGTTCACCTTCCAGCTTGGTAGAACCGTAAATTGAGTCCGGACAAGGCTTGCATTCTTCCGCATAAGGAGTATGAGCAGTCCCATCAAAGACATAGTCCGTAGACACTTGAATCATAGCAGCATTATTGGCTTGCGCGGCACGTGCCAGAATGCCCGGAGCTACACTATTAAGTTTATGAGCCAATTCCCGGTTATCTTCCGCCTTGTCTACTGCCGTATAAGCTGCACAATTTACAATCACATCAATCTGTTTTTCAGAAATATATGACCAAACGGCTTCTTTATCACATATATCAAGTTCCTGAACATCCGTAAAATAATACAAATGTTGCGGGTTCTCTTTCGCAAGTACCTGCATCTCATTGCCAAGCTGACCGTTGGCACCCGTTACTAAAATTCTCATTTATTCGTCCAATTTTAATTCACCTTTGCGGTCTTTATCATAATAGTTCGCCAACATAGACAAGAAACTAGTAATAGCTTCCACTGCTTTTGCAGTGCCTTCGCTAATCGTTTTTTTCTGAAGACGAAGCAAAAACACACCATACAATGCCTCAAAGCAAGTTTCCAATTCGGGCTCTTCTTTCTTACCGTTCTTATTTCGCAATTCTACGATAAATGGTAATGCCTTAAAATATGCGGCACTATAAAAAGGAAATTTAGGAGAAGAAGTCAATGCATTATGCAATTCAGTCAAATTGATAATTACATTTTTATTAATCTGCAGATGTCCTTTTTCACGAACACCTTCTTCACCCATCATCGTTATCAGATTTCCATACCACTCTCTCATGGCAGGCCGTTGGTCTTCCGGATAGCGGGCAATCACATTCGCTTCGATTTCCTCCGGTTCACAATGATTGGCGCGGACCAGATCTTCCTCCTGCCACATATATATAAGGTATTCGGCAATATTCTTTTCTTTCAGTTGTTGTGCTATCTGATTCATAAGCTATTTCTTAATAAAGTGACTCTCCCAGCAATGTATAAACCAGTCCGGCTACAGACGCCAGCATCACAATACTGCCAATAACCCGGTTTAGTATCCAGATACCGCGCAAATTGAATTTTGTACGTACCTTATTCACAAAATAAGTGATTCCGAGCCACCACGTCAAAGCCCCCATAGCTATGGCAAAATATCCCGTAATTTCTTCAAACACCAATACACCCGGCTGCACAAATGCAAAACGGGCAAAAAGTCCGATAAACAGGAATATAATTAATGGGTTGGAAAGTGTTACAAAAAAAGCGGTAATGAAATTATGAAAATAGGAACCTTTATTCGACGAAGCCGGACGAATGGATTGTACCGGATTACTCCGAAAGGTATATATACCAAAAAGGAGTAGCATAATACTCCCCAACAGCTGCAAATAGAAAATATTCTTATTGATATAATCAAATACAAAACTCATGCCATAACCGGTAAGCAAAGCGTATGCTATATCACTCAAGGAAGCTCCCAGCCCTGTTACAAAGCCATACCAGCGTCCCTTATTCAAGGTCCTTTGAATACACAGCACGCCCACCGGACCGAGAGGTGCGGACACAACAACGCCAATAATAAAGCCTTTAACTATTATATCGAATATTGTCTCTATCTGAATCATGTCGCAAATATCGCACTTTTTTATGATATGGAGATAGGATATTAACGTTTTTTCCACACAAGAATCAAGAATATACTAACAACAAGTAAAACTGCATATCGGAAATATACATATTAAATATACGATTGGAATTTATTCTTCTTTTTTTTCCTACCACCAATGAAATTAATTATCTTTGTGGCGCAAAAGAGAAGAGTTTCTTCTACAGAGACTTCAATTATAAAATGGCAAATCATAAAATCATATATATAAGACATGATTCTTTTTTTCAGAACCCCTTCCAAGAGCGTGATTGCCGTAGAGAGCAACCATCAGCTCACCCCTGACGAAAGTAATAAACTCTGCTGGCTTTTTGGCGAAGCCGTGATGGAAAGTGAAGAAAACCTGAAAGGCTGTTTCGTTGGTCCGCGCCGCGAAATGATCACTCCTTGGAGTACAAACGCTGTAGAAATCACCCAAAACATGGGGCTTGAAGGCATCAGCCGCATCGAGGAATACTTCCCTGTTAAGGACGAAAATGCCGATCATGACCCGATGCTCCAACGTATGTACAAAGGACTCGACCAAAACGTATTCACAACCAACCGTCAGCCGGAGCCGATCATTTACATCGAAGATCTCGAAGTGTATAACGAAAAAGAAGGTCTGGCACTTTCTAAAGAAGAAATGGACTACCTGAAGAAAGTAGAAAACGATCTCGGCCGTAAGTTAACCGACTCTGAAGTTTTCGGTTTTGCACAAATCAACTCCGAGCACTGCCGCCACAAAATTTTCGGCGGAACGTTCATCATCGACGGTGTAGAACAGGAATCTTCCCTGTTCCAGATGATTAAAAAAACCACACAGGAAAATCCGAACAAAATCATCTCCGCTTATAAAGATAATGTAGCCTTCGCTGAAGGTCCGGTTGTGGAACAGTTTGCTCCGGCAGATCACTCCAAACCTGATTATTTCCAAATAAAGGATATCAAAAGCGTTATCTCACTGAAAGCGGAAACACATAATTTCCCGACAACCGTAGAACCGTTCAATGGCGCATCTACCGGTACAGGAGGTGAAATCCGCGACCGTATGGGTGGTGGTAAAGGCTCTTGGCCGATTGCAGGTACTGCTGTCTACATGACTTCTTACCCACGCACGGAAGAGGGACGCGAATGGGAAGAAATCCTTCCGGTACGCAAATGGCTATACCAGACTCCCGAACAGATTCTTATCAAGGCTTCCAATGGTGCTTCCGACTTTGGCAACAAGTTCGGTCAACCGTTAATCTGCGGTTCGGTGCTGACTTTCGAGCACACAGAGAATAAGGAAGTTTATGGTTACGACAAAGTAATCATGCTTGCCGGTGGTATAGGCTACGGTACGCAACGCGACTGTTTGAAGGGAGCTCCCGAAGCAGGAAATAAAGTTGTGGTCATCGGTGGTGATAACTATCGTATCGGACTGGGTGGCGGTTCTGTTTCTTCAGTCGATACAGGCCGTTACAGTAGCGGTATCGAATTGAATGCAGTACAACGTGCCAACGCCGAAATGCAAAAACGTGCCAATAACGTAGTACGCGCTCTTTGCGAAGAAGACGTGAATCCGGTAGTTTCTATCCACGACCACGGTTCGGCCGGACACGTCAACTGCCTGTCCGAATTGGTAGAAGAATGCGGTGGATTGATCGACATGAGCAAATTGCCTATCGGCGACAAGACATTATCAGCCAAAGAAATCATTGCTAATGAAAGTCAGGAACGTATGGGCCTGCTGATAAAAGAAGAAGCAATCGAACACGTACGTAAGATTGCCGAACGTGAACGTGCTCCGATGTACGTAGTCGGTGAAACAACCGGTGATCATCGTTTCGCTTTCCAACAAGCTGACGGCGTGCGTCCGTTCGACCTTGCCGTAGAACAAATGTTCGGTTCTTCTCCCAAGACATACATGGTAGACAAAACAGTGGAACGTCATTACGAAATGCCGAAATATGAATTGCCTAAACTTCATGAATATCTGACGAATGTATTGCAGCTTGAGGCTGTAGCTTGCAAAGACTGGTTGACGAATAAGGTAGACCGTTCGGTAACAGGCAAAGTAGCTCGTCAGCAATGTCAGGGTGAACTCCAGTTGCCGTTGAGCGACTGTGGTGTCGTAGCACTCGACTACCGTGGCGAAAAAGGTATCGCTACCTCTATCGGGCATGCTCCGCAAGCAGCATTAGCCGATCCGGCTGCCGGCTCTATCCTTTCCGTATCCGAAGCGCTGACCAATCTGGTTTGGGCTCCAATGGCAGAAGGTATGGACAGCATTTCTCTATCTGCCAACTGGATGTGGCCTTGCCGTTCTCAAGAAGGTGAAGATGCCCGTCTGTACACGGCTGTAAAAGCATTGAGCGACTTCTGCTGCGCCCTGCAAATCAATGTGCCTACCGGAAAAGACTCTTTGTCTATGACACAGAAGTATCCTAACGGTGAGAAAGTTATTTCTCCGGGAACAGTGATTGTTTCTGCAGGCGGCGAAGTTTCCGACGTAAAGAAAGTTGTATCTCCGGTATTGGTTAACAATGAAAAGACTACACTTTATCATATCGACTTCAGCTTCGATGAACTGAAACTGGGTGGTTCGGCTTTCGCCCAATCTCTGGGTAAAGTAGGCGATGATGTACCTTGCGTACAGGACGCTGAATATTTCCGCGATGCATTCCTTGCCGTACAGGAACTTGTTAACAAAGGACTGATTCTTGCAGGACACGATATATCTGCCGGTGGTTTGATTACCACATTGCTCGAAATGTGTTTCTCTAACGTAGAAGGCGGTATGGAAATCAGCCTTGACAATATGAAGGAACAGGATATCGTTAAGATTCTGTTTGCAGAAAATCCGGGTATCGTTATCCAGATCAGCGACAAGCATAAGAATGAAGTGAAGAAGATTCTGGAAGATGCAGGTATAGGTTTCGTGAAATTGGGTAAACCGACTGACGAACGTCACATTCTGGTATCCAAGAACGATGCCACCTACCAGTTCGGCATCGATTATATGCGTGATGTCTGGTATTCTTCCTCTTACCTGCTCGACCGCAAACAGTCTATGAACGGTTGCGCCAAGAAACGTTTCGAGAACTACAAGATGCAACCTGTAGAATTCGCATTTATGCCGGAATTCAAAGGTAAGCTTTCTCAATATGGCATTACTCCGGACCGTCGTACTCCAAGCGGTATCCGTGCCGCCATCATCCGTGAAAAGGGTACAAATGGCGAACGTGAAATGGCTTATTCACTCTACTTGGCAGGCTTCGATGTGAAAGACGTTACAATGACCGACCTTATCAGTGGACGTGAAACACTGGAAGATGTAAACATGATTGTTTACTGTGGTGGTTTCTCCAACTCTGATGTGCTTGGTTCTGCCAAAGGATGGGCGGGTGCATTCTTATTCAATCCTAAAGCAAAAGAAGCATTGGATAAATATTATGCACGTGAAGACACCTTATCATTGGGCGTTTGTAACGGTTGTCAGTTAATGATGGAGCTCAACCTTATCAATCCTGAACTGGAGAAAAAAGGCAAGATGTTGCACAACGATTCACATAAATTTGAGTCACGCTTCCTCGGCCTTACCATACCGACAAACCGCAGTGTAATGTTCGGTTCTCTAAGTGGTAGCAAACTAGGTATTTGGGTGGCCCATGGTGAAGGAAAGTTCTCTTTGCCATACGATGAGGATAAATATAATGTAGTAGCGAAGTATAGCTATGATGAATATCCGGCTAACCCGAACGGTTCCGACTATTCTGTCGCAGCATTGGCTAGTGCAGACGGCCGTCACCTGGCTATCATGCCTCACTTGGAACGTTCTATCTTCCCGTGGCAAAACGGTTGTTATCCGACCGATCGTAAAAACAGCGATCAGGTAACTCCATGGATAGAAGCATTTGTCAATGCCCACAAGTGGATTGAGACAAAAATGAAATAAACAGTCCTTTAAAATTTTATGCCACAAAGAGAGTGTGTCAGTTCTGATACACTCTCTTTTTTCTCCTTCTGCTTCCCGCTCTAACTTAATTCCTGTTTTCTGCAACTTAATTCTCTGAAATAAGCAACATATACAAACAGCAATAGAACAACTGATCCGCCAGATATTTGAGATCCACGTTATCTTTATCCAAAATTTTGTTATATCGAAAATTCTTCCTAATTTTGTCAAACTTTTCCTCCTCTAGAATAAGATTCAATAACCCTTAAAAGTCCTTTCACATGAAAAAATGGATTTTTCTATTATTATTGTTTCCTCTAACCTGTGTCGCTCAGACGTATCAATATCTTGGAGTGGAAGATGGGTTAAGTAATCGGCGAGTTTACTGCATTCAAAAAGACAAAATCGGTTATATGTGGTTTCTCACTCACGAAGGAATCGACCGTTATAACGGAAAAGAGTTCAAACAATATAAACTGATGGATGGCGACATAGAAGTGAATTCTCTGTTAAATCTCAACTGGCTATACATCGACCAAGAAGGAGTCTTATGGGAAATCGGAAAAAAAGGAAAGATATTCCGATACGATGAGCTTCACGATACCTTCGAACTTGTCTATAAGCTGCCGATAGAAAACTTTCGCGATTTACCTGCTCCTATCAGCTTTGCATGGCTTGACGAAAACAAACAAATCTGGCTATGCAATGAAGAAACAATCTTCCTCTACAACACAGCTACCGGCCAGATCGGTCACATAAAGAATAAAATAAAAGAAGAAATCACAGATATCGAACAAATAGATAAATCTCATTTCTTTATTGGTACGGAAAGGGGCGTTCACTATGCCAAACTGGAAAACAACACTTTGGAACTTATCGACTGTGACAAATTGGAAAATCAAAAAGTTCAAGTCATCGATCTCTATTTTGATAGAAAAATCGGGAAACTATTTATCGGAACTTTCCAACGGGGAATTTTCGTTTACGACATGAGTATCAAATCCGTCACACAGCCGGAACGCAATTTAAAAGATATCAGTATCACGCAATTCAAGCCTCTGAATGACAAAGAATTGCTAGTAGCCACAGACGGAGGAGGAGTTCATAAAATAAATACTGAAAACTACTTACTGGAGCCTTATATCATCACAGACTACAACAGTAATAATGGCATGAACGGCAACAGTATCAATGACATTTATGTAGACGATGAAGAACGTATCTGGCTGGCAAACTACCCTATTGGGATTACAATACGGAATAACCGTTACCCCAGCTACAAATGGATTAAGCATTCTATAGGCAACAAACAATCTTTAATCAACGACCAAGTAAATGCAGTCATTGAGGACAGAGATGGAGATTTGTGGTTCGCAACAAACAATGGTATCAGCTTCTTTAATTCAAAGACCGGCCAATGGAGTTCGGTCCTCAGTTCTTTTGAAAAACCGCAGGCAAACAAGAGTCACATCTTCCTTACCCTCTGCGAAGTATCTCCCGGCACAATCTGGGCAGGAGGATATTCCTCCGGAGTATACCAAATAGACAAGAAGTCTCTACAAATCAGCTATTTCATGCCACCGCTATATAGCGAAGGAGTCATGCGACCGGACAAATATATTCGCGATATCCGTATGGACTCACAAGGATATATCTGGTCAGGTGGATTCTACAACTTAAAACGTATCAACCTGAAAACGCAGAATGTACGACTTTATCAAGGACTGAACTCCATTACCGCCATTACTGAGAAAGATGCCAATAGTATGTGGATAGGTAGTGCAACAGGACTATACCTTCTGGATAAAGAATCCGGAAAATTCGAGCATATCAAACTTCCGGTGGAATCTACCTATATCTATTCTTTATATCAAGCCAAGAACGGTTCGTTATATATCGGAACCAGTGGTTCGGGATTGTTAATCTACGACTTTGCCCAAAAGTTATTCACTCATTACTACTCGGAGAATTGTGCCCTGATATCCAATAATATCTATACCATATTATCAGATGCGGACAAAGAATTACTGATGGGTACGGAAAACGGACTAACAAGTTTTTATCCGCAACAGAAGAAGTTTTATAACTGGACTAAAGATATGGGATTAATGACTACGCATTTCAATGCGCTGTCTGGTGTTTTACGTAAGAACAACCACTTTGTTTTTGGTAGTTCGGAAGGGGCTGTCGAATTTCATAAAGATATGAAATTGCCTAGAGATTACTCTTCCAAAATGATTTTCAGTGATTTCAAACTCTTTTATCAGACTGTTTATCCGAGAGACAAGCACTCTCCGCTAAAAGAAAGTATCAATGATATCAAAACATTGGAACTAGGATATAATCAGAACATTTTCTCTGTACAAGTTTCTTCCATCAACTACGACTACCCTTCTAATATTCTATATTCCTGGAAGTTAGACGGTTTCTATGAAGAATGGAGCAAACCCGGAGCCGAAAGTACGATACGCTATACCAATCTCGCACCCGGAGAATATACCCTAAGAGTACGTGCAATTTCCAATGAAGACAAACGCATCGTTATTGAAGAAAGAAGCATTGATATTATTATTGACCAGCCGTTTTGGTTAACATTCTGGGCAATGTTGTTTTATGCAGGTATCCTATTTCTCATAGCTTCCGTCTTATTGCGTATTATAATTTTAAGAAAACAACGTAAGGTCTCTGATGAAAAGATCCATTTCTTTATCAATACAGCACATGATATCCGTACTCCATTGACACTGATCAAAGCACCTTTGGAAGAACTCCGTGAAAAAGAAGAACTGAGCAAAGAGGGAATTTCTAATATGAATACAGCTCTGCGTAATGTGAATGCGCTATTGCGCCTTACGACTAATCTTATCAATTTCGAAAGGGCAGATGTATATTCTTCCGAGCTGTACATTTCGGAACATGAGCTAAATACGTTTATGAACGAAATATATGGAGCATTCCAGCAATATGCCAATATTAAACATATTAATTTCACCTACGAGAGTAATTTCAGATACATGAATGTGTGGTTCGACAAGGAAAAGATGGAATCCATCCTCAAAAACGTCATTTCGAACGCATTGAAGTATACACCGGAAAATGGCAGTGTACAAATCTTTGTTTCAGAAGCTGCGGATTCGTGGAGTGTGGAAGTCAGCGATACGGGAATCGGAATTCCTGCCAATGAGCAAAAGAAACTGTTCAAACTGCATTTCCGTGGCAGTAACACGATCAACTCAAAAGTGACGGGCAGTGGTATCGGACTTATGCTAGTCTGGAAATTAGTCCGGCTGCATAAAGGAAAGATAAATTTGTCAAGTATCGAAAATCAGGGATCAATCATCAAGATAACTTTCCCGAAAGACAGTAAACGTTACCGCAAAGCACACTTGACAACGCCAAACAAACAGCGTCCGGAAACAAAAAGCAGCAACGACATTCCACTCCCGGCACCTGAAATTTACGAGAATACACAAAAGGAAGAAAAAAAAGAAAAGAAAGAAAAGAGCCAACGTATTCTGATTGTGGAAGATAATGATGAATTACGCAATTATCTGTCACAAACATTATCCGAAGACCACCTCATTCAAGTATGTTCCAACGGAAAAGAAGCATTGACCGTCATTCCCGAATATAAGCCAGATCTGGTTATCTCGGACATTATGATGCCGGAAATGCGAGGTGACGAACTATGTCAGGCTATCAAAAGCAATATCGAAACCTCGCATATCCCCGTTATCTTATTGACCGCACTGAATAATGAGAAAGATATTCTTTCCGGACTGCGGATCGGGGCAGATGAATATGTGTTAAAGCCATTCAATATCGGTATATTGAAAGCAACCATCTCCAACTTGTTGGCTAATCGCGCACTTCTACGCAACAAATATGCCAGCTTGGATTCGGAGGATGAAGAGAATGATGATGATGAAGAATACATCAACTACTCCCAGGACATCGACTGGCAGTTCATAGCAGATGTCAGAAAGAATATAAAAGACAACATTGACAACCCTGCGCTCACAGTAGATGTACTCGCCAGCCTGATGGGCATGAGCCGTACTAGTTTTTATAACAAGTTGAAAGCGCTTACCGACCAGTCACCGGGTGACTACATCCGGCTGATTCGCCTGAAACATGCCATAAAGTTATTAAAAGAAAATGTACATAATATAACTGAAATATCCGAAATGACAGGATTCAATGATGTCAAGTATTTCCGTGAAGTATTCAAGAAACACTATAACGTGAGTCCCAGCCAATACTTTAAGGAGAAAAAAGAAGACAACAAGGAAGGAGGAGAAAAAGAAGAATGAACATATATCTCGAATCATTTGGAATCTTTTTTAAAATAGGCGCCTTCACCATCGGAGGAGGATACGCGATGGTGCCATTGATTGAAAATGAAATCGTAACCAAACGGAAATGGATTGCACAGGACGACTTCATCGACCTGCTGGCCATCTCTCAATCCGCTCCTGGCATTTTGGCAGTCAACATATCCATCTTTATAGGATACAAATTGCGCGGTATACGGGGAAGTATTGTTACGGCACTGGGAACGATTCTGCCATCTTTCATTATCATATTGGCCATCGCCCTGTTTTTCCACAACTTCAAAGATAATCCGATAGTGGAACGGATATTCAAAGGAATCCGTCCGGCAGTAGTGGCGCTTATCGCCGCACCTACATTTACTATGGGGCGGTCTGCAAAAATCAATCGTTACAATCTGTGGATTCCGGTTGTATCGGCACTACTTATCTGGCTATTGGGCTTCTCTCCCATCTGGATTATCATAGCTGCAGGTGTAGGAGGCTTCCTTTGGGGAAAGGTTAAAGAAGTTGAGAGTTGAAAGTTGAGAGTTGAGAGTGAGAGGCCAGTACTATGTACTATTTATTATTTGTTCTAAATAAAAAGAGATGATATATATTCAGTTGTTTTATACGTTTTTCAAGATCGGACTCTTCGGTTTCGGAGGAGGATATGCAATGCTTTCCATGATTCAAGGGGAAGTCGTTACCCGTTATGGATGGGTAAGTTCGCAAGAATTCACAGATATTGTCGCGATCAGCCAAATGACACCGGGACCTATCGGAATTAACGCCGCTACTTATGTGGGATTCACTTCTACAGGCAGTATCTGGGGTTCTATCATTGCAACCTTCGCCGTAGTCCTTCCCTCCTTTATCTTAATGCTGACTATCAGCAGATTTTTTCTGAAATATCAGAAACATCCAGTAGTGGAATCAATCTTCAACGGACTACGGCCAGCAGTCGTAGGACTGCTGGCCTCTGCCGCATTGGTATTAATGAATGTAGAGAACTTTGGCTCACCTACAAAAGATACCTATACATTTGTTATCAGTATCATCATCTTCCTGATTGCTTTTATCGGAACGAGAAAATATAAGGCCAATCCGATTCTGATGATTATCGCTTGCGGTATTGCAGGATTGCTGCTCTATTAAAGCTTTACCTTTTTACTTACGGACTTCGATTCATTATGAAGACGGTCCAAAGCCGTTACCACATAGCGATGTTTTGTTTTTCCCGTCTCGTATGGAAGTCTGTAGAAAGGATTACTGGTGATGGCTACAATATGAGAAGGATCGTCAAGGTTCACCTTCTCTTTTCCGCTAAAGCGGTAAACCACATACCGCACCGCTTTATCCATTTCCGTTTCCGCTTTCGGGGCAGTCCAGAAAAGAACATAGCCGTCTTCTGTCCACACCTTCTTCATTTTGCGTACTTTGCCCGGAGCCTTATTGTCCATAAAATCGAAGACGGGAATCAAAGCTGGATATTTATGATACTCGCTCACTAAAGCATCACGGTATCGGCCTTGATTTTCAACAACGGCTGAAGCATACCATTGACAACTGCCGCCAATCGTCTGATAAGCACGTTGTAAGGCCATTTTTCGCGGGAGCTGATTGATGGAAGGATTCTTTGGATCAGCATGTTGGATCGTATTCGATACCGACTGACCGATAAATAACGGACGGTTCTCCGAATGCGTAGCCCACCATTTCACTAAAGTCTCATAGTCGGCAGCCTTATGTCCTATTTCCCAATAAATCTGTGGAATATTATAATCAATCCATCCTTCACGCGCCCAAAGCAACACATCGGCATACAGGTCATCATAATTCTGCAAACCATTGGTATCACTGCCCAACGGATCACTCTTCTGATTACGGTAAATGCCGAAAGGACTGATACCAAACTTCACCCACGGCTTTACGGCACGGATTGTCTCATGAAGCTTTTTAATCAGCACATTGACATTACTACGACGCCAATCGGCCTTATTCGTAAAACCACCGCCATAACGGGCAAAGCTCGCATCATCCGGAAAGTCCATTCCTTTCACGGGATAAGGATAGAAATAATCGTCCATATGGATAGCATCCACATCATAACGGGACACGATATCGGTCACGATTTTACAAATATAGTCCCGACTTTCAGGAAGTGCCGGATCGAAATACAGCTGATCGCCATACGTAACAAACCATTCCGGATGTTGATGATAAATATGTTCCGGCGCCAACTGATTTTTCAGCGAAGTCTTCACCCGGTAAGGATTGATCCAGGCATGAAACTCCATATTCCGTTTCCGGCACTCTTCAATCATAAATTGCATCGGGTCCCACATAGGAGAAGGTATCTGCCCCTGCGTCCCTGTCAGGAAACGGCTCCACGGTTCATGCTGCGAAGCATACAACGCATCCGCTTCGGGACGCACCTGGAAAATAATGGCATTGATACCTGCCCCTTGAAGAGAATTCAATTGATCAATCAACGTTTGTTTCAGCTTCCCGGTAGGGATACCTTTGAACTGCCCGTTGACAGCTTGTATCCACGCTCCACGAAATTCACGTTTGGGATATTTATTGCCGGATGGCACTTGTGCCCTCACTCCTACCACCAGAAGAAGAGCGAAAAGTAAAAGATAGTTTTTCAGCTTCATAATATTCTTAAATCGTAATAATGTGACGCAAAGATAATACAAACTCCCGATAAATTCGCTAACTTTGCCGACTACCATAAAAAAGGAGTATTTTATGTCAGAAAACAACTATATTTCGATCAAAGGTGCACGAGTCAACAACCTTAAAAACATCGATGTAGATATACCCCGCAACAAACTTGTTGTAATCACCGGATTATCGGGTTCCGGTAAATCTTCCCTCGCTTTTGACACTCTCTATGCAGAGGGGCAACGCCGCTATGTGGAAAGCCTGAGCAGCTATGCCCGTCAGTTCTTGGGACGAATGAGCAAACCGGAATGCGACTTTATCAAAGGCATCCCACCCGCCATTGCCATCGAACAGAAAGTGAACAGCCGCAACCCACGCTCTACGGTAGGTACTTCGACCGAGATTTACGAATATCTTCGCTTGCTCTATTCACGCGTAGGAAAGACATTCAGTCCCATTAGCGGACAAGAGGTGAAGAAACATTCGACAGAAGATATCGTCAACTGTATGCTTACGTATCCGGAAGGGACGAGATACACCATATTGACACCCATCCGTCTGCGTGAGGACCGCACCTTGCAACAACAATTGGAAATAGACCTGAAACAGGGATTCAACCGTATCGAAGTGAACGGTGAGATGAAACGTATAGATGAATATACCCCTGTGGCAGGTGACGAAGTTTATCTGCTGGTAGACCGCATGACAGTAGGCAACAGCAAAGACTCCATCAGCCGACTGACAGACTCTGCCGAAACAGCGATGTACGAAGGCGACGGAACTTGTCTGCTACGTTTTTATCCGGCAGACGGAACTACGAAACTACATACTTTCAGTACTAAATTCGAAGCAGACGGCATCACTTTTGAAGAGCCGAACGACCAAATGTTCTCATTCAACTCTCCTATCGGTGCTTGCCCCACCTGCGAAGGATTCGGAAAAGTCATCGGCATTGACGAGCATTTGGTCGTGCCTGATCGCTCTTTATCAGTTTATGAGGGAGCTATCGTATGCTGGCGCGGTGAGAAAATGGGCGAATGGAAAGAAGAACTGATTCATAATGCGGATAAGTTTGATTTTCCGATTTTCACACCTTATTATGAGTTGACGGACGAGCAACGCCGGATACTCTGGGAAGGTAACCAATACTTTCATGGCATTAATGATTTCTTCAAAATGCTGGAAGAAAACCAGTACAAAATACAATATCGGGTAATGCTTGCACGTTATCGCGGCAAGACGCTCTGTCCGCAATGTCACGGCACACGCCTGAAGCCCGAAGCCGGTTATGTACGGGTAGGCGGAAAGAACATTTCCGAATTGGTGGATTTGCCCATCACTGAACTCAAGCAATTCTTTGATAACTTAAAACTTAGCGAGCACGACAGCAATGTGGCACAACGAATCCTTGTCGAAATCAACAGCCGCATCCGTTTTCTTATTGACGTAGGGTTGGGATATCTTACCTTGAATCGTCTCAGCAACTCTTTATCGGGAGGAGAAAGCCAGCGCATCAACCTGGCAACTTCATTGGGCAGCAGTCTGGTAGGCAGCCTTTATATCCTCGACGAGCCAAGTATAGGATTACACAGTCGTGACACCGGCCGTTTGATTTATGTACTGCGCCAGCTACAACAGTTAGGCAATACGGTAGTGGTCGTCGAACATGATGAAGAAATCATCCGTACCGCAGACTACATTATCGACATCGGTCCTAATGCCGGGCGTTTGGGGGGCGAAGTCGTTTATCAAGGGGATATGAAAGACCTAAAGAAAAGAAGCAACAGCCACACGGTACGCTACCTCTTGGGAGAAGAAGAAATCCCAGTCCCCGCACACCGCCGTCCGTGGAATAACTACATCGAGTTGAAAGGAGCACGCGAGAATAACCTGAAAGGTGTAAACGTACGTTTCCCGCTCAATGTGATGACGGTAGTCACCGGAGTTTCCGGTTCCGGTAAGAGTACGCTCGTCCGGGATATTTTCTATCGGGCACTGAAACGTGAATTAGATGAATGCAGTGACCGTCCGGGAGAGTTCTCATCTATCGGGGGCAGTTTGCGCGACCTGCGGAATGTAGAGTTTGTAGATCAGAATCCGATCGGCAAATCCTCCCGTTCCAACCCCGTGACTTATATCAAGGCTTACGATGAAATCCGCAAGCTCTGGGCCGAGCAGCCGCTAGCCAAACAAATGGGCTACACAGCCGGATTCTTCAGTTTCAATAGTGAGGGGGGCCGTTGCGAAGAGTGCAAGGGGGATGGAACCATCACTGTGGAAATGCAATTTATGGCAGACTTAGTGTTGGAATGCGAATCCTGTCACGGAAAACGTTTCAAGTCCGACACGCTGGAAGTGAAGTTCCATGATAAAAGTATCTATGATGTATTGGAGATGACCGTGAACCAAGCTATTGAGTTTTTCAACGAACACGGACAGAAGAAAATAGTAAAGAAGTTGCTTCCATTACAGGATGTCGGATTGGGATATATCAAATTGGGACAGTCCTCATCCACTCTTTCCGGCGGTGAGAACCAACGCGTGAAACTGGCTTTCTATCTAAGCCAGGAAAAAGCGGCCCCTACCCTGTTTATCTTTGACGAACCGACTACAGGCCTACATTTCCATGATATCCGGAAACTATTGGACGCCTTTGACGCACTGATTCGTCGCGGACATAGTATTGTAATCATCGAACACAACATGGATGTCATCAAATGTGCTGATTATGTAATTGATCTCGGCCCTGAGGGCGGTGATAAGGGAGGAAATATCGTAGCAGTAGGGACTCCCGAAGAGGTAGCCGCTTGTGGAGCCAGCTATACGGGACAGTTCTTGAAAGAAAAGCTCAGTTAACGAATTCGGTCTCCTCTACAATAAATTAAAAGAAAGATTTGCTGTCACCTGTCACAGATTATCACTTAATAATCTGATTATTAAATGATAATGACGTGACGACAGCAAGTGACAACACTGTGACGGCAATCATACCGTCACGCAGAGATACAATACCCACACACTTTATGCTTTACACCACAATGCTTTACAGTTTCCAACAGCGAGAACTAGTGTTTCGACTGTTGGAACTTTAGTTTCAACGGCTTGAAACTTTAGTTTCCCTTGCTTGAAACCAGAGTTTCTTCGGCTTGAAACTAAAGTTTCTACTGCCTGAAACTAATTGTATTCCAGTTTGAAACCAATAGTGAAACTATGCTTTATGGAAGCAGTATGATAGTAAAAAGTTACTCTCATGCCTACCCCCATACTCGCTATCATGGTTGAAACACCGATGAATAAAGGGATACAGACTATTTATGATAGTATGACAGTAAAACTGCACAAAACTTTTTTTGTGTGAGATGAATGCGGATAGTTAAGTAGTCAGATATCAACGGTCAACCTATCACCGTTCAGAAACACCGATGGACAATTGGATTCACACATACGATGATAGGTGACGAAGATTATCTTTAAAAGTAGAATCCGAATCCTACCTTGATGCCGAAACGTGAGTTGTCGGAGTCATCAAAACGCCATTTGTAATAAACGGCAGGTTCGATAGTCACCGTCCGGGAAAGGAAATAAGCATATCCGGCTTCAATACCTACCCCCCAATCGTTATTATGCTCACCACCTTTCAGACGGATACGTTCCCAATCAAGACCACCACCGATATAAATGCCTGTAGTATTGAAATAACAACGAACTCCGGTACCAAGAGTATACGTATCTTTAGGCTGCGACCAGTCTGCTCCCGCATTGACCATCAGCGCAAAACCATCCGCCAAGAATGTACCGACCTGTGCTCCCAAGCCAAACTTCGCATCGTCATTCTTGCTATACGAAAAGTCCAATCCTGTGACGGAAGGATTAAGAATCATAGTACCTTTTTCAAATTGAGCCTGTGCAGTAAACGAGACTGCCAATAGGCAAAAAGCTAAAGCTAATTTCTTCATAAACTTACTTTTTAAAGTGAATAGATTGTTCGTCTTTTTTACGGCGTTCACGCATTTGCTCCTTTTTACGAAGCACCAGCCAAAGGAGAAAGACAATGACATAAGAACCTGCCACTGTCAGGATTTTCTCTGTCTGGCTGACTTCCGTATTACGTGGCAACAAATAAGCCGCAGTTACTGATACATAAATAAGGAATGCTAACGCAACTCCTGTTGATCTCTTTATTTTCCTCATTCTGATAATTTTCTTGTTTTCTGTTTACCCAGCCAAGCATAGAACCATACAGCCGCAATCACTACACACGCTATGCCAACGCTGTAAGAAACCACAGATGAAAGTCCTAACCCTTCGGGAGCAATACATATATAAGTAGAACATACACTTGTCATAAACAGTGCCGGTATCAAAGTGATGATGTAAGGTTTCTTGGACACAGCCAGAAATACCGTTATAGCCCACAAAGTGAACACAGCTAATGTCTGGTTAGCCCAAGCAAAATAACGCCATATCATATTAAACCCGTTGGCATCACGCAAACTGTACAGGAGCAGGCCGATAGCTACCACAAACATAGGGATACAAATGTATAAACGGCGACGCATACTTTTTTGTTCCATTCCCAAGAAATCCGCCACAATCAGACGTGCCGAACGGAAAGCCGTATCTCCCGACGTAATCGGAGCTGCAATCACTCCCAGAATAGCAAGTATCCCTCCGATTGTTCCCAACCACTCCTTCGTGATGGAGTCTACAATAACAGAAGCATTACTTTCTTCCATCCCATTCTTATGGAAAAAGTAAGTAGCCGCAGCAGCCCAGATAAGAGCAACGATACCTTCAGTAATCATCGCCCCATAGAACACCGGACGACCGTGACGTTCCGAAGTCATACAACGCGCCATCAAAGGACTTTGAGTAGCATGAAAACCGGAAATCGCGCCACAAGCAATACTCACAAACATAATCGGGAAAATAGGGAGTTTGCTTGCTTCGGGATTTGTATTTTGCAAACCATCCCACAGCTCCGGTAAAACGGGATGATTGACATAAAGCATTACTAAAATTCCTACCGCCATAAACAGCAGTGCGACTGCGAACAGAGGATAAATTTTACCGATAATCTTATCTACCGGAAGCAAAGTCGCCAGAATATAGTAAGCAAACACAACGACAATCCAAAACGTAGTATCCAAATGTTCCGGTGTAAGTTTCGCCAGCAGTCCGGCAGGACCGGCCACAAAAACCGCACCGACCAGAATCATCAAAATAACGGTGAATCCTCTCATTACCTGCTTCGTAGTAATCCCTAAATAACGGCCTATGATTTCGGGCAAGCTTTCACCACCATTGCGCAAAGAAAGCATTCCGGCAAAATAATCATGGACAGCACCCGCAAAGATACTCCCCAGCACAATCCACAAATAAGAAGAAGTTCCGAACTTCGCTCCCATGATTGCACCGAAAATTGGACCTAGTCCCGCAATATTAAGAAATTGAATCATGAAAATCTTCCAAGTGGGCAATGGAATATAGTCTACTCCATCAGCCTTAGTAAGTGCCGGTGTTTTACGGTCATCAGGACCAAAGACGCGTTCCATAAGGCGTCCGTACGTAAAATAGCCTACTATCAACACAAGCAGGCATAGAGTAAATGTAATCATAGTGTGTCGCTTTTTAACTTGGCAAATGTAACATAATCTCATGAAACAGCCCAACAATACCGACACTTTTACTAACTTTGCAGAGATTTAAAACAAAAAACAAAGGATATGCGCCTATTTATTTTCATTCTTTCACTTTTGTTTCCTTTCCTCCCGACAAGTGCGCAGCCCAAGCACGAAGTTCGTGCAGCATGGGTAACGGCTGTATACGGTTTGGACTGGCCTCGCACACGTGCAACGACTCCGCAGACAATCCGCAAACAGAAAGAAGAATTGACAGATATCCTTGATAAATTGAAAGCGGCTAATTTCAATACTGTTTTATTCCAAACCCGTACACGAGGAGACGTACTATATACTTCAGCAATCGAACCGTTCAATTCAATCCTGACTGGAAAGACAGGAGGAAATCCCGGCTATGATCCACTGGCTTTCGCCATTGAGGAATGTCATAAGCGGGGAATGGAATGTCATGCGTGGATGGTAACCGTTCCACTGGGAAACAAGAAACATGTTACTTCACTCGGAAGTAAGTCCGTCACCAAGCGGATGAAAGAAATCTGCGTCCCTTACAAAAGTGAATATTTCCTCAATCCGGGACATCCGGCAACGAAAGAGTATTTGATGAAACTGGTACGCGAAGTCGTAAGCGGTTATGATGTGGACGGCGTACATTTCGACTATTTACGTTATCCAGAGAATGCACCTTTTTTCCCGGATAAATATGATTTCCGCAAATATGGCAAAGGACGTACGCTCGACCAATGGCGCCGGGATAATATTTCCGAGATTGTACGTTATATATATAAAGGTGTAAAAGCAATAAAACCTTGGGTAAAAGTAAGTACCAGCCCCGTTGGCAAATATCGGGATACTTCTCGTTATCCTTCGCGTGGTTGGAATGCTTTCTTTACCGTTTACCAAGATCCGCAAGGATGGATGGGAGAAGGTGTTATGGATCAGATTTATCCGATGATGTATTTCCAGGGAAATAATTTTTATCCTTTTGCCCTCGATTGGCAAGAACAAAGTAACGGACGGCAGGTGATTCCGGGCTTGGGCATTTACTTCCTCCATCCCGATGAAGGGAAATGGACGCGTGACGAGATAGACCGCCAGATAAACTTCATCCGCAATCATAAGATGGCAGGCGAGGGACATTACCGGGTGAAATATCTTATGGAGAACACACAGGGTATCTATGATGAGTTGGTCGAAAACTTTTATGCTTATCCTGCTTTACAGCCTCCCATGCCTTGGCTAGATAGTGTTCCGCCTACGGCCCCGTCCGAATTGACAGTAACCGATATTGACAGTGGCTATACGGAATTAAAGTGGCAGGCTGCCACCGACAATGATGCACGCAATAAGCCAATGTATATCATTTATGCATCGAATGATTTTCCGGTAGACATTAATCGACCGGAAAACATTGTTGCACAAGGTATTCGGGAGACAAGTTATATCTATGCTCCTATCCTACCCTGGAATGCAAAAAAACATTTTGCTGTTACGGCCATTGACCGTTACGGAAATGAAAGTAGAGCGGTGCAAAAGTAAAAGACTTTGTATAAGAAACGGAATAACGGCTACCGTTTCATATTACACAATGTACACTTTCTGACACAAGAATCCACGCACGATACTTACTTTTTTTATAAATCGGCACTAATGGCAAATAACCAGAGCAGATTCTTCCCTGCTCCATTTTCAATGGATAAGTCTCTGCCATTGCTGTGTGTGCGTTCCATGCTGCTCCATCCGAAGGGGCATAGTCTATCTGAAAAATCCCTGTTGAGAAAGGACATATATAACGGTCATACAAGTGACGCGCTACTACTCCCATATTCATCCGTAAGTTTATTTCCACACAAGGATGAATGCGATAAGCCGGAGATTCCGGGAAGCGGCAAATCATCATATCAACTCCCAAATAGCCATTGTAAACACTTCCAAAGCGAAGAGATAATTCCCGTTCAAGACAATTACGCAATTTATCAAGCTCCCCAACGGGGACATATTCCGAAAGATTCCGTTCAATCGCAGCATTTGAAATCAACCGATTACCCTCATACGCTCCACTCCCACCCGTACGAAATTGAGAGTATCCGATGAAATTGAACCGTCCGTCACCTGAAGAATGAAATTCCATAGCAAAGTCTTCTACCTTATTATATATAGGTTCACCGATTACGCCACCCTGCTGACTTCCGATACGCAAACACCAACCGGAAATTGAAGGCGTATAAATGCCTTTACACCAGTTCAATCCCTTACCGCTACCCGAAAGAGGTGCTTTCAGCAGACAGGTATCATGCGATTCAACAAATGATTTCCATTCTTCGGGAAGTGTCAGGTAGAAGGATTCACCGCAAAAATAATTGTCCAATTGCAGATGAGGCAACAGCTCTACTGCACAGGAACGGTGTGAACAAGAACGTAATTTATTTAATTGTTCAATAGAAGGTAATGCGTGCTTCTCTATTCCTAAGTCCAAGAGACGTTTTCTTACGGCGATGTCCCATCCCCAAGGACGGATATCCAGGTTTCGTTCGGAAGCAAGTTCCGGTTCTGTCATCAGATGTACCGAAAGTCCCAACAATTGCTGCATCCTTTTCATATAGTCAAGATTATAAGCGGAAGGAGCCAATACCGCACTCCCCTCTTCGGCATACCACACCGGCAGCAAGGCCAGCTCGGTCGCCATCTGCCGGGCGGAGGCCGGTGGCATATAATTGATTTCACCGCTAGCCAACGCCAAGTCATGTTCCGGGTTGAATAGATAAAGAGTCTTTTTAGCCATCTCAAACGAATTCAAAACTTTATTCTGCAAATATATACAGGAAATAGTCAGCAATACCTAATAATAAGAAGAAAGTTAGAGTTAAAAGCACAATTTTGCCATCTCTACTTTGCAAATCTTAAAAAAAGCACTATATTTGCCCCCCGTAAAACTAAGAACAGAAATGGAAGCATTCTATCGCACACACGCCTACCTTGTTGAGCACACCAATGCCCCCGTTCGCCGTGACCTTATGGATGAGATTGATTGGAGCGACCGCTTGATTGGTATCAAAGGGACACGTGGCGTAGGAAAAACCACTTTCCTGCTCCAATACGCAAAAGAGAAATTCGGGACCGACCGCTCTTGTCTGTTCATCAACATGAACAACTTCTACTTCTCGGGACACAGCATTGTGGACTTTGCCAACGAATTTCAAAAACGCGGTGGAAAAGTACTACTCATCGACCAAGTGTTCAAGCACCCGGAATGGAGCAAGGAGTTACGTATGTGTTACGACCGCTTTCCCAATCTGAAGATAGTCTTTACCGGTTCGTCCGTGATGCGGCTGAAGGAAGAAAACCTTGAATTGCGCGATATTGCAAAAAGCTACAACCTGCGCGGATTTTCTTTCCGTGAATTCTTGAACTTGCAGACCGGTATGAAGTTTCGGGCTTACAGCCTCGAAGAGATTCTAAGCACGCATGAACAGATTGCCAAAGGAGTGCTTTCCAAGGTACGTCCGTTGGATTATTTTCAGGATTACCTACATCACGGATTCTATCCGTTCTTCCTCGAAAAGCGCAACTTTTCGGAGAATCTGCTAAAGACAATGAACATGATGGTGGAAGTGGATATCCTACTTCTCAAACAAATAGAACTGAAATATCTTTCAAAGATAAAAAAATTACTATATTTGCTCGCTGTCGACGGACCGAAGGCTCCAAATGTCAGTCAGTTGGCAAGCGACATACAAACATCCCGCGCTACGGTGATGAATTACATCAAGTATCTGGCGGACGCACGACTCATTAATCTGGTTTATCCGAAAGGGGAAGAATTTCCGAAAAAACCTTCGAAGATAATGATGCACAACTCCAACTTGATGTATTCCATCTACCCGGTGAAAGTAGAAGAACAGGATGTATTGGACACTTTCTTTGCAAACTCTTTATGGAAGGACCATAAGATACACAAAGGAGACAAGAATTTCTCTTTTATCGTAGACGAAGTGATGCCGTTCAAGATTTGCCTGGAAGGTGCAAAGATTAAGAATAACCCGAATGCGACGTATGCGTTGCATAAGGCAGAAATAGGTCGGGGCAATCAGATACCTCTCTGGATGTTCGGCTTTTTATATTAAAAGATTTATTTACTTAAATATTTAATTTAGTTATGACTAAACAGAAGAAATTCATCACTTGTGATGGTAACCAGGCTGCAGCACATATCTCGTATATGTTCTCTGAAGTAGCTGCTATCTACCCCATCACTCCTTCTTCGACTATGGCTGAGTACGTAGACGAATGGGCTGCCGCAGGACGTAAAAATATCTTCGGCGAAACAGTATTGGTACAGGAAATGCAATCTGAAGGCGGTGCTGCCGGTGCAGTTCACGGTTCTCTCCAGGCTGGTGCGTTGACTACTACTTACACTGCTTCTCAGGGTCTTCTCCTGATGATCCCTAATATGTACAAAATTGCCGGTGAGTTCTTGCCTTGCGTATTCCATGTATCTGCTCGTACATTGGCTTCTCACGCATTGTGTATCTTCGGTGACCACCAAGACGTAATGTCAGCTCGTCAGACTGGCTTCGCTATGTTGGCTGAAGGTTCCGTACAGGAAGTTATGGATTTGGCCGGTGTTGCCCACTTGGCTACTATCAAATCACGCGTTCCGTTCATGAACTTCTTCGATGGTTTCCGTACTTCTCACGAAATCCAGAAGATCGAAATGTTGGAAAATGAGGACTTGGCTCCGCTGATCGACCAGGAAGCTTTGGCTGAATTCCGTGCCCGTGCACTGAATCCGATGAATCCAGTTGCTCGTGGTATGGCTGAAAACCCTGACCACTTCTTCCAACATCGTGAATCATGCAACAACTACTATGAAGCAGTTCCTGCTATCGTAGAAGAATACATGAATGAAATTTCTAAGATTACAGGCCGCAAATATGGTTTGTTCGACTACTACGGTGCTGAAGATGCAGAACGCGTAATTATCGCTATGGGTTCTGTAACAGAAGCTGCCCGCGAAGCTATCGACTACTTGGTAGCAAACGGTGAGAAAGTAGGTTTGGTTGCCGTACACTTGTATCGTCCGTTCTCTGCTAAACACTTCTTGGCTGCTGTACCTAAGACTGCTAAGACTATCGCAGTTCTTGACCGTACAAAAGAACCGGGTGCTAACGGTGAACCTCTTTATCTTGACGTTAAAGATTGCTTCTATGGTGTTGAAAATGCTCCTGTTATCGTTGGCGGTCGCTACGGTCTGGGGTCAAAAGATACTACTCCTGCACAGATCATCGCAGTATTCAAAAACTTGGCTATGCCAATGCCGAAGAACCACTTCACTATCGGTATCGTAGATGACGTTACTTTCACTTCTCTTCCGCAAGAAGAAGAAATCGCATTGGGCGGTGAAGGTATGTTCGAAGCTAAATTCTACGGTCTGGGTGCTGACGGTACGGTAGGTGCTAACAAGAACTCTGTGAAAATTATCGGTGATAACACTGACAAACACTGTCAGGCTTACTTCTCATACGACTCTAAGAAGTCAGGTGGTTTCACTTGTTCTCACTTGCGTTTCGGTGATACTCCGATCCGTTCCACTTATTTGGTTAACACTCCGAACTTCGTTGCTTGTCACGTTCAGGCTTACCTGCACATGTACGACGTAACTCGCGGTTTGCGTAAGAACGGTTCTTTCTTGCTGAACACTATCTGGGAAGGTGAAGAACTGGCTAAGAATCTGCCTAACAAGGTGAAGAAATATTTCGCACAGAACAATATTTCCGTATACTATATCAACGCAACTCAGATTGCATTGGAAATTGGTTTGGGTAACCGTACCAACACTATCCTTCAATCTGCATTCTTCCGTATCACAGGCGTTATTCCTGTTGAACAAGCTGTTGAACAGATGAAGAAATTCATCGTTAAGTCTTACGGCAAGAAGGGTGAAGACGTTGTTAACAAGAACTATGCTGCCGTTGACCGCGGTGGTGAATACAAGACTTTGACTGTTGATCCTGCTTGGGCTAACCTGCCGGATGACGCTAAAGTTGAAAACAACGATCCTGCATTCATCAACGAAGTAGTTCGTCCGATCAATGCACAAGACGGTGACTTGTTGCCAGTATCTGCATTCAAGGGTATCGAAGACGGTACTTGGTATCAAGGTACTGCTAAATATGAAAAACGTGGTGTAGCTGCATTCGTTCCAGAATGGAATCCTGAAAACTGTATACAGTGTAATAAGTGTGCATATGTTTGTCCTCACGCTTCTATCCGTCCGTTCGTACTCGATGCTGAAGAACAGAAGGGTGCTAAGTTCGAACAACTGAAAGCCGTAGGTAAAGTATTCGACGGTATGACATTCCGTATTCAGGTTGACGTTCTCGACTGTCTGGGTTGCGGTAACTGTGCTGACATCTGTCCGGGTAATCCGAAGAAGGGTGGCAAGGCATTGACAATGAAACACCTTGAAAGTCAGTTGGCTGAAGCTGAAAACTGGACTTATTGTGTTGACAACGTGAAGACTAAACAACATCTTGTTGACATCAAAGCCAACGTGAAGAACTCTCAGTTCGCTACTCCGTTGTTTGAGTTCTCAGGTGCTTGCTCCGGTTGTGGTGAAACTCCGTACGTAAAATTGATTTCTCAATTGTTCGGTGACCGTGAAATGGTTGCTAACGCTACCGGATGTTCTTCTATCTATTCCGGTTCTGTTCCTTCTACACCTTATACAAAGAACGAAAACGGACACGGTCCTGCTTGGGCTAACTCACTGTTCGAAGACTTCTGCGAATTCGGTCTGGGTATGGAATTGGCAAACGAAAAGATGCGTGCACGTATCGTGAAAGTAATGAACGAAGCTATTGCTGCTGACTGTACTCCTGCTGAAGCTAAAGAATTGTTCGCTGAATGGATCAACAATATGTTAGATGCAGACAAGACTAAGGAATTGGCAGCTAAGATCATCCCGATGGTTGAAGCTAACAAGGATAAATGCAATCACTGCAAGCAAATCGCTGAACTGCAACAATATCTTGTAAAACGCAGCCAATGGATTATCGGTGGTGACGGTGCTTCTTACGATATCGGTTACGGTGGTCTTGACCATGTAATCGCTTCCGGTAAGGACGTTAACATCCTCGTTCTGGATACTGAAGTTTACTCCAACACTGGTGGTCAGTCTTCTAAGGCTACTCCGGTAGGCGCTATCGCTAAGTTTGCTGCTGCAGGTAAGCGCGTACGTAAGAAAGACCTCGGTCTGATGGCTACTACGTACGGTTATGTATATGTTGCTCAGATTGCGATGGGTGCTGACCAAGCTCAGACTCTGAAAGCTATCCGTGAAGCAGAAGCATATCCGGGACCATCTTTGATTATCGCTTATGCTCCGTGTATCAACCACGGTCTGAAAGCTGGTATGGGTAAGAGCCAGGAAGAAGAAGAAAAGGCTGTTAAGTGCGGTTACTGGCACTTGTGGCGTTACAACCCTGCTTTGGAAGAAGAAGGCAAGAATCCGTTCCAATTGGATAGCAAAGAACCGAATTGGGAAGACTTCCAAGGTTTCTTGAAGGGTGAGGTTCGTTACGCTTCTGTAATGAAACAATACCCTAACGAAGCAGAAGAACTGTTTAAAGCTGCTGAAGCAAACGCTAAATGGCGTTACAACAGCTACAAACGTCTGGCTAAAGAGAACTGGGGTGCTGAATAATTAATCACACTCAAATAAATATAAAAAGGGAGTCTGCTCAACCGCATGACTCCCCTTTTTTATATCCAATCCAGTTTTATATAAGACCGATTTTTATAATACCGGTTATGAACTAATTTCGAAGTTGTCAGACTTCGGTATCCAGCTATCCACCAACTGCCGATGTTCATCCCGCCATTTGCGTGCAATCTCTTCTTCATCCATTCGAGCGTCTTTCATAGCTGTCATAAAAGAGCTAAGCTCTTCTGTCGTTAATTTGATATTAGCGAAAAATTCAGCGGCAAACGGATCTTTTTTACTGAAACCTTTCCAGGCAATGGCATGTATTTCTTCCAGATCTCCATATACTTTTTTCGGATCATCCAGGAATTTCAGGTCAAACTGATCGAACATCCAATGCGGTGTCCAACCTGTAATGACAATCCATTCTCCCCTATCCATCGCTTTTTTCAAAGATGCCAACATGGTTGAGCTACTTGAAGTCATGAGGGTATAGCCGTCAAGACCGTAAGTTGAGATGGCCTTGTCCGTAGTCTTCATAATGCCTGCTCCGGCATCAATTCCCACTATCTCAGAAGAAAACCGATCTTTATTGGCAGCCAGTTCATCAATGGAATTAATGGCAACATATTGAGGCACGGCTAGCCCGACGCGTGCTTCTCCATATACTTCTCCTAAAAATTCGATGCTATCACCGTACTGATCCATATAATCTTTCATCGTTATCGGTAACCAGGCATCTAGAAAGACATCTGAATTCTTTCCAGATATGGATACGAAAATAGGGGCAAGATCAGCATTCTGTAGTTCAACCTCGTATCCTTGTTCTTCCAGTACCACTTTTGCCAGATGGCTCATGGCTATTCCTTCCAACCAATTGGCATAGGCTATTTTTACTTTTTTCTTATCTGGGTCGGAATCTGCACAGGAAGCCAGCAAAAGCAGAGCAGTCAGTACGATTCCTACTAATTTATATATTCTCATTTTTATTCCTTTCTGTTTTCTGTCTTTCTTATTTTAGTTCTTGCAATTTTAACCCTTCTTATTTTTTCTTCCTGCCATTCCTTGTGTGATACGGTCTAAGATGATAGCTAAAATAACTACCGCTATACCACCTTCAAATCCAAGTCCGATCTTCATCTGGGTGATACCTTTCAATACAATTTCCCCCAAACCACCGGCAGCAATCATTGCAGCGATTACAACCATAGAAAGTGACATCATTATTGTCTGGTTTACACCGGTCAGGATGGTGGGCAGTGCCAAAGGAAGCTGTACTTTATATAGCAGCTGCCAACGGGTAGCTCCAAACGAACGAGAAGCTTCCACTACATTTTTAGGAACCTGTCGGATTCCCAATCCGGTAAGGCGGACTACAGGAGGCATAGCAAAGATAATGGTGGCAAACACTCCAGGCACTGCTCCCAATCCGAAAAACAAAACGGCAGGAATCAGATAAACAAAAGCAGGCATCGTCTGCATCAAGTCGAGAACAGGACGGAGTATTTTCTCTGCACGCGGACTGTTTGCCGTCCATACCCCCAAAGGTACACCAACAATTAGAGCCAGACAGGTAGATGATAAAACGAGAGCTAGGGTTTGCATTGTAGCTTCCCAAAATCCCATTCCATAGATCAATAATAATCCTAATGCAGTGAAAATTGCCGTACCACGCCCTGCTTTCATCCATGCAAGTGTAGCAAGTACCAAAATGGTTATATAAAAAGGTATTCCGAAAAGTATGTGCTGGAATCCTATAATAAAACTACCGATGCCTGCATTCACGGCATCAAAGAAAGTGGAAAAATGTACCATCGTCCAATTGATGGCCACCTCTATATATTGTCCTATATTTATCATAAATCTATTGCGTTTTGAATTATTTCGTTTATTTCTTCTTTATCTTTTCCGGTCACTTCAATGATTAAAGATGAAAGTGGGATTGTCCCCAAAAACTCGCGTGTCTCATCTATCACCCATACCGGTGAATTGCTCTTTGTCATTAAAGGAAGCATATCCTCCAACACTGTATCCTCCAACACAGAATGTACTTCTGTACGCACAACTGTTTCAATGGATTTTTCCTGCCTGCTACGTAATTTAAGCAAATCGTTCAGGCGCACTTCCCCGACCAGTTTATCATCGGCGTCTATGACAGGTAATACGGTGATATTCTTCGCACGCATCTTACGAATCAATACTTCAGGTCCCTCTTTCTTCAGACGGGCCACCAGTGGTTTGTCAATCATTAAAGAAGAAGCGGTGATAATTTTACTCCTGTCCACGTTTTCAACAAAACGGGCTACATAATCGTTAGCCGGTTCGGTCAGTATTTCTTCTGAAGTACCTACCTGCACCACCTCTCCGTCTTTCATAATAGCAATACGGTCGCCCAGTTTAATCGCTTCACTCAAGTCATGGGTAATAAAGACAATTGTTTTTTTCATCTTCGACTGCAAAGCCAACAGTTCATCCTGCATTTGCACACGAATCAGAGGATCGAGCGCAGAGAAAGCCTCATCCATTAGAAGTACTTCAGGATTATTAGCCAGAGCACGGGCCAGTCCGACACGCTGTTGCATTCCACCGGAAAGTTCACCTACCATCTGATTCTCATATCCTTTCAGTCCGACAAGCTTCATACTTTCCATCGCTTTCTTTTCACGCTCTCCCTTCTTCACTCCCTGAAGTTCAAGGCCGAATGCGATATTGCTCAATACAGAACGGTGAGGCAACAGACCGAAATTCTGGAAAACCATTGCCAGCTCTTTCCGGCGAACCTGCAATAGTTCTTTTTCGGATATTTTAGATATATCGACTCCATTTACAAGGACTTGTCCGGCAGTAGGACGTATCAAACGATTAATACAACGCAGTAATGTCGATTTTCCACTTCCCGAGAGCCCCATTATCACAAAAAACTCCCCTTCATTTATTGAAAGATTGGCATCTTTCACTCCTACCGTACAACCGGTATCTTTCAGAATTTCCGCTTTACTCTTATCTTTTTTCAGCATCTTGAGTGCTTTCTGCTTCTCATGACCAAAGATAAGGTACAAATCCTTTATTTCTATTTTACTCATATAATATATTGGTTTAGATTATAATATTTGTTTTCAACTGCCGCGTTCCTCATTCTCACTTACGATAAACAAGTTGAATGTTCGCATGGTTCAGTCATGTCATATGGTAACATGACGATCCAATGAGTTTTTTAAATGATTAAAAAACAGACTGAGTAGTTTAAAAGGAATAGAATTTGATAAGATTATCCTCTCAATGAACAGTAAAAAACAGTATTTTCATAAATAAATAACAGTCTGTTCTTGCATATTGTTGGCACAAAGATAAGGAAAATAGATTAAAAATGCAAATTTTATTCAGAAGCAGAGTAATTCCAAAGATGTTTTTTCAAGTCTACGCATCCATTTTGTTTGAAAGAAATCCCTTCTTTCAGCAAGAGTTGCTTTTGCTCTGTCCAGCCAGGTACAAGACGCCCCGATGCATTGACTACTCGATGGCAAGGAACAGATATACCCTCCGGTACTTGTTTCAAAGCGCGTCCTACCATACGGGAACATTGAGGCATTCCTAATAATGTGGCAATCTCTCCATAAGTAGAAACCTTTCCTACCGGAATATCACAAACAACCTGATGCACCTCTTGACAAAAAGACGCAGAAAACTTTGCCTTGTCTACTTTATAATCCTTCATTAAACCTTCTCTTTTACTTATTTTTCTTCCTCAAAGCTAGGTAAAAAGACGAATATTTGCAAATTATTAAGATACAACAAACAATATATGCAACTTTACTTGCTTTATATACAAATTATTATGACCTTTGTGGCATAAAAGTAGTTTTATTATTAACGAGACAAGCAACATCATTATGAAAAAGAAGACTGTTCTATTTGCTTCTTGTTTGTTAGGAACCTTAGCTTTCAGTTCCTGTGAGAAGAATCTTTATGATGAAAGCAAACAGCCTGAAAAGGAACTCCAAATGAAAGACTTGGATATACCTGCGGATTTCCAATGGAAATTAACTCAAGTAAGTGAGACAACGGTGTCATCTACAATCCCTACTCCTACAATAGTTTCATTCTTTTTGGATGAAGCATGCAGTGAAGAAGAAAAACTAGCAACTATCCCTGTATACGCAGAAACTTCAAGCCTACCATTAAGTATTCCTACATATGCAAAAACATTGTATGCTCAATATAAAAATGGTTCAGGTGCTATGATCAAAGCAACAATGCCAATCAACCCTGATGGCAGTTTCTCATTATCCATCAATGATAATAACAATACCACATCTCGAGCAGTTGACATAGAAGATGACATTGATTACGACAAATGGGAAGGAGTAATATATCATCCTAAGAATGGTTGGGGAACAATTATGTTTGAAGATCAATTTCCATCATTGGGAGATTATGACTTCAATGACTTTGTAGTAAATTACAAGGTACAATTTGAAGTCGGAAAACAAAAAGGAAATGATTATAAAAGTAAGCAGATTGTTATCGGCTTACGCTTAAAAGCTGTTGGCGGAATATTCCCATATTCTCCTTATTTAAAACTCAAAGAAATAAAAAAGCACGAAGCTGAAGTTGAAATGATAAATGCTAAAACAAGAAAGCCACTCGAGGTTAAATACGTTGATAATAAAAAGAATTATCTTATCATTGATTGCAGCGAATTAATCAAAAACCTTCCAAAAGGTGAAAGTCAGTATTTTAATACTGAAAGAGGAGCTTTAGTATCAACCGATGATTTACCGGAAATCATTATTACAATTGATCTCAATGTTGCCAAAGAGGTAGAAGAAATATTGGAGGATGATAAATTTGATTTATACTTAAAACGTAATGATGATGGAACAGAAATACACATGAATGGCATTGAGCCAGTTGGTTACAAATATCCATTCAAAGATTCTAATTTACTTCCTGTATATGAATCCGACGGAGATGAAGAAGACGACAACTACTACTTTAGCAAAGAACGTCTGATTTGGGGATTGAGAGTACCGGGTAATATAGCCCACGCAGTTGAAAAAGCCAACTTCTTGAAAGCTTATCCCGGATTCTGGAAATGGGCAACAAGCAGCGGTAAAAATGAACAAAATTGGTACGGTCAAGGTAATGCAGATAAGAGTCTGTTGATCTATAACTAATTCTTTTCCTATCCCATACCTAAATCCCGGTAAAGTATTAAATATACCTTATCGGGATTTATTATAATCATACCAATTGCAATCTTATTATCCTCTTCTTTTTAAGAAGTCCGTCGGACTCTCTCCAAACTGTTCTTTATAACATTTTGTAAAATAAGAAGGAGAACTGAAACCTACTTCATAACCAATCTCTGCCACTGTCATATCCGATGAAGCAAGTAGAGAAGCCGCTTTCTTCAGACGAGCAATCCGAAGCAACTCATTAGGAGAGTAATTAGTAAGAGACTTTATCTTACGATAAAGTTGTACACGGCTCAGTCCCATATCTTTTCCTAAATCCTCCACATTCAGATTAGAATCCCCCAGCTTTGCGTCAAGTAAAGACTTGAATTTCTCCACAAAGTTCTTATCCATATCACAAACATCCTCTTTCGCCAACGTATGTCTGTCGCCAAAGAACTGCTTCAAGCGACGATGCGAATCAATCAAATTACGGACACGAGCCAACAACAGTTGTGAACTAAAAGGTTTGGAAATATATGAATCAGCACCACCGTCATATCCTTGAATCCGTTGTTCATCCAAAGAACAGGCAGTCAACAGAATAACAGGAATATGACATGTCTGCAACTCGCTTTTTAACCTACGACAGCACTCAATACCATCAATTCCCGGCATCATCACATCAGAAATAATCAAATCCGGAACATATTTCATAGCTTTACGAATCCCATCCGAACCATCTGCAGCCTCAATAACAGTATAATCGGTATGAAGCAAACTATATACATATGAACGGATATCTGCATTATCGTCAATGACAAGAACGGAAGGTTTGGAAGAATCATAATCTTTTTCAGGTTCCTCTTCCTCAGCTACTTGAGCATTGTTTAACGCAGAAGAGACCGAAGCCCCAATGGAAGAAGACAATGGGCTATCCACCGAAACGGTTACCTCACAAGTCTGCATCGGTAAATCAACCGTAAAGATTGTTCCTTGTTTTTCATCACTTTCTACAGAAATAGTTCCTTTATGCAATTCGACAAAAGCTTTCACAAGTGCCAAGCCAATCCCCGAACCTGCATGATGCATATCTATTCTGTAAAAACGGTCGAAAATATTCCGAATGTGTTCCACAGAGATCATAGAACCGGTGTTAGCAACAGTAAAACGAATCCAACGCCCATCCTCTTTTGTCAAAGGAGACAGACGAACGGTCACCTTTCCATTTTCCGGAGTAAACTTGAAAGCATTAGAAAGAAGATTAAAGTAAATGCGTTCCAATTTTTCCACGTCCGCCAATGTATGATAATCCGTATCCGCCATCTTATCAAAAGAGAAATGAATATGTTTCTTTCGCGCTGCTGCAAGAAACGACTCATTCCACCCCTCAAAAGAAGAAAGAATATCTACAGGAACAGGTGTATATTCCATCATACCATTCTCATACTTTCGAAAATCCAAAATTTGATTGACCAGACGCAAAAGGATATTCACATTCCGCTGAATCAACATCAACATCCGATGCTGGTCTCCATTCAACGTTTTATCAGCCAATAAATGCTCCACCGGATCGGCAACTAATGTCAGTGGAGTACGGAAATCATGAGAAATATTCGTAAAGAAAACCAATTTAGCATGAGTCGCTTCTTCCAATTGATGAGAAAGCTGTATAAGCTGATCCCTCTGTTCTTCCAATTTATCACGTTGCCCTTCCAGTTTGTCACGCTGTTCCTCTAACTGTTTCTTCTGTTCGGAAAGTTCTCTGTTCAAGCGATTCTTGGAGCGAAGAGATTTATATACTACTAATAACAAACCTGCCACCAACAAAAGGATAACCAGACCACCATACATAACAACCTGTTGGGTAGCAACACGTGACAAATACCCTCCGATACGTCCGTTCAATGTTTCAATTTTCTGATCCAATTCAGATATATGCGTAGTCTGGAGTTGCATGACATGAGCATTCGTGTGGTCTACGACAGCCGTATTCATTACGGTTTCTCTAGGATAAGGCTTTTTTTCAAGAATATTCATAGCCAACTGCATTACCTTATCACCATTTGTAGGATAAATAAAAGTAGCATTCAGCACACTGTCAAGCACAAGTTCCAATCCGTTTCCTTTACCCGGCAAAGCATCAATACCTACAAAGAGCATTTCTTTCTCCCTACCTACTTTCTTGGCAGCCCGATAAGCTCCCGGAGCTATGCGGTCATTATGTGCATACACCGCATCGATTTTCGGATGACGACAGAGCATACTATCCATCTCCACTTCAGCCGGACCACTCTCCCATGCCGCATCCGCTTTATCAATCAGCTTTATATCCGGGAAATTACTGATGGCTGCCATAAATCCCTGATGACGCTCCATCGCAGGGGTCGCCCCCCCCAGCCCTGTAAGCTCCACCACATTCCCTTTTCCCTGCAAGCTTGATGCAATATAATTTCCAACCGCACGGCCTATTTCATAATTATCGGCACCGATATATGCAGTATATTTATCAGATAGAATCTTCCGATCTATCAAAATTACAGGGATTCCTTTCTGATAGGCTTCTTCCACGACGGGAGTCATCGGGGCCGCCTCGTTGGCTGAGATAATAAGTAAATCAACTCCTTTATCCATAAAATAACGGACATCTTCCGCCTGCTTGCGGTTATCATCTCCAGCCGACCGGATTTCAACCGCCACCCCATCGTAAAACATGGCTTCACGAAGAATCTCATCATTCATTTTGTGCCGCCAAGAATCATCACTACATTGAGCCACACCAATACGGAAATGCGGCACATCTTGATGGCAGGCTACCATTCCGAGAAAACAAAACAAGATCACTATCCAACGTAAATATCCCATAGTATTGTGTATTTTTTTCGTAGATTATATCTTTTACCATACTATCTATTTGTCATATATCGGGATAAAGATAATGGTTTTCTCTTAAAAACAGAAAGTAAAAAGCCTCAAATCTGCTTTATTAACAAGCCTCCTTCTACCCGCAAACAGTGTCACAACAAAGTCAGATTTCATTAATAAAAGTATAAAGAGTTAGACAAACACTTAATCAATGTTATAAAACATCTCTTTTTATTTGGATTATTTGCTAGTTTCACAGAAGTCCGTATCTTTGCGCTGTGTTTTTCATAGTATTAGATTTAAGGTTAACAAAGGTTGGAGCAAGGCGTTGCTCCTTTTTTTATACCCATACCTCTTATGTAAGGTCATAATAAAACTCCCATGAGCTTCATCTCATGGGAGTTTTATTATATATTCTATCGTATAGGATTTTATAACATCCTATCTTTCAGTACCTGTGGAAGTTCCGGCATTGCACCGCTTTGCGTACATACATAAGCGGAAGCTTCAACAGCCAGTTTATGAGCTTCGGGAACCGACTTACCATTGAGAATAGAAGCACAGAACGTTGCTGTAAAGGAGTCACCGGCTCCCACCGTATCAGCTACGGGAACCCTCGGGGTCTCTTGGAAGGAAACAACTCCCGGAGTAAATACGTAACTTCCATTGATACCACAAGTCAGAATCAACATCTTCAGATTATACTTAGCTAACAAAATCCAGCATTTATCCTGCAAGTCAATACCCGGATAGCCAAACATACGGCTAATGGTCACTAATTCTTCGTCATTTATCTTCAACACGTTGCAACGCTGGCAGGACTCACGAATAACCTCTTTTGAATAAAAATCCTGTCGGAGATTAATATCAAAAATCTTCAATTGCCCGTCTATATCAGGCATTGTATCCAAAAAACGATTGATAGTAGCACGGCTCACCTCATTGCGTTGTGCCAATGATCCGAAGCAAACAGCACGTGTATTCAAAGCCAAACGTTTCAGTTCATCTGTAAAAGGAATATTGTCCCATGCAACCCCTTCCTTAATTTCATAACAAGGGACACCCTCATCATCCAACGTTACCTGCACCGTACCGGTAGGATAATCCACACGTTCAATCTGTGTTTTCAGTTTCTTTTCATTGAATACTCTCAGAATCTCATCTCCCAGCTCATCATTCCCCACGGCACTTACTACGCGGCTGTCAAAGCCAAACTGCGATACATGATAGGCAAAGTTTGCCGGAGCACCGCCAATTTTCTTTCCTTCGGGCAACACATCCCAAAGTGCTTCGCCCATTCCTACAATTATATTATTCATGACTTACAGATTTTATTGTTTCCAAAGTTATTAATTTATTTTCTAATACGGAACGTATAAAACAAAAGATACATTACGCCCACCGTCATTACGGCTACCGCCCCACTCTGCCCCATTGCATCGGAGGCAACTCCCATAGCCAACGGAAACACTGTTCCTCCAAAAAGTCCCATAATCATCAAGCCGGAAACCTCATTCTTTTTCACCGGAAGATAAAGTAACGCCTGCGAGAAAATAACAGAGAATACATTGGAATTACCAAAACCAATCAATGCAATGCAGGCATAAATCATTGTCTTTTCATGAAAAACAAACAATCCGGCCATCGCTACCAACATCATCACCACACTAATGCCAAAGAAAGATTTTGCTGACATCTTGCGTAAAATAAACGATCCTAAGAAGCAGCCAGCCGTACGGAAGATAAAATAAAGGCTTGTAGCAAAAGCAGCGTCATCCAGCCCCATGCCAAGACGTTCCATCAGAATCTTTGGAGCGGTAGTATTTGTACCTACATCAATACCGACATGGCACATGATACCAATAAAACAAAGCAGGATAAACGGTTTGCCAAGCAAAGCCAGACATTGTCCGAAAGTAGACGGTTTGCCTTCCTCTTTTTCTTCTTCAATCTGAGTAATATTGAGCGAGAGAATGGCAATGATCGCTACAATCATATAAATAGGGAATAACACGCGCCAGCCTAAATCAAAAGTCGGAATGACCTGCGTCGCTCCCCACATGGCGATGTAAGGAGCCAGAAAAGAAGCAATGGCTTTCACAAACTGACCGAAAGTCAGGCTACTTGCCAGACGGTCGCCACGTACGATATTGGAAAGCAACGGGTTCAAGGAAGTCTGCATTAACGCATTTCCTATTCCTAATAAAGAAAAAGAAATCAACATCAGCATATAACTGTCACCAAAAACGGGTAGCAACAGAGAAGCGAAAGTCACAATCAAACTAAGCAATACGGTTTTCTTCTGACCAATGCGGCTCATCAGCATACCTGTAGGTACAGAGAATATCAAAAACCAGAAGAATACTAATGACGGAAAGATATTCGCCTGTGAGTCCGACAGACCAAGATCCGCCTTTACGTAATTGGAGGCAATGCCTACCAGATCAACAAATCCCATGGCGAAGAAGCAAAGCATCACCGGGACTAGTTTGGAGAGGGAAGAATTTTTACTGTTTTCCATTATTTTATCTTTTATACGATGAATTCTGTTTCCATAGGGCAATGTACATCACCCTAAAACAAAGAAGCGGGTAAAGAGCGCATAGAGTAAGGAGAATGAGCTTATTTCTTCAACTTGTAAATCACAAACGAATCTACTTTATACGCTCCTCCTTTACTGTAAAAGTCGATATGAGTGTAAGGTTCCGACGGGAACACCTGATTAGTCATCACAAAACGTCCGCCATCGCCAAAGGCTTCCACACTGGATTTGTCGACAAACAGACGGAGCTTCAATTCGTCTTTTCCACTCTCAATAGCCGTCCAGGTCAACATTGGGAAGTTCTCATTGAAACCTACATCTCCGCTTTTGCGGCGGTCCATCGAGAATTTCTTTTCTGTCATGTCATATTGCATATCCACTTCTTCGCCTTTGTCATTGTAGAGACGGAAGCCGATTACATCCGCATGTTGATTTTCGATAGTCAGTTCTATTTCGTATGCACCCTCATTGTCGGCAATCATGTCTTTGATGATACGTGTTCCGTTCACTTTGAACGAGCGTTTCTTGGAGACGTCACGCAGTTTCAGCAGTTCGGGAGAGGGAGCAGACTGAAGATAAGTCTCGCCATCTACAGTGAACAGGCTCAAATCGCGAGGAACAGAGTTCGGGCTACGGTATTGAGAGGTAGGAACATCGTTTGCATATTGCCAGTTGCTCATCCATGCGATAGCAATGCGACGGTTGTCGGGAGCATCACTCCAAGTAACAGTGGCGTAATGGTCTTTTCCCCAGTCCATCCATTTGGTTTTGGAGGGTGATTCGTTTACAAATTCTTTTCCGTTGAACGTTCCGACAAAGTATTGAGTGGCCGAGTCACCGAAAGGGCCGTCACCAAGACTACAAAGCAATACCCATTTCTTTTCATTCGTACCTTCCACGGGAAGTTCAAATAAATCCGGACATTCCCAAACATTTCCGTGAGCACCTTGTCCCTTACCGAAACTGCTTTCAAAAGTCCAGTTTTTCAAATTGGGAGAAGAAAAAAACTGCATTTCCTGCCCTACGGCAAGTACCATAATCCAACGTTTTGTCCCTTCATACCAAAAGACTTTCGGATCGCGGAAATCGCGGGCTTCAGATACCAACACCGGATTATCCGCATACTTTGTAAAAGTACGTCCATTGTCGGTACTGTAAGCGATACTTTGTACCTGACGATCACCGTTCTGTGTATAGATAGCGATGATAGCACCTGCACCAAAACCAGCCGTATTATTATGATCCACCACAGCCGAACCACTGAAAATAGTGCCAAACGCATCCGGAGTTATAGCATCAGGCCGATATTCCCAATTGATTAAGTCTTTACTGATAGCATGTCCCCAATTCATATTTCCCCATTTGGAACCGTATGGATTATGTTGATAAAACAAATGATACTCTCCGTCTTTATATACCATTCCGTTGGGATCATTCATCCATCCATAAAGAGGTGAGAAGTGATAAACAGGACGGAACTTTTCACGATTAGTTGTATCGAAGGTGTCGGACAACTTCATTTCTCTACAGCAAGCGGTGTTATCCGGTGAAAGATTGACACGTACCGGATCATTTGAATTCATTTTGAATTTAAATGAAACCAACTTACCGGAATAATCGGAAAGGTCTACCGGAACAAAATAATCTACCTTGTTAATAGCCAGACGGACATCAAAGCTCTTCACTTCTTTGTTATCAGCAATCATACTGATACGTACGTCAGGCGATGTATCTTCTACCGGTAATAACAAGTATTTCTGAGTAGTATTGACACGCACCAAACAATATCCTTCTCCTAAATCTTTTATTAATAGAGAAGGATCTGCAGCTAAAGCCAGAAGCGAGATATTCATAAAAATGGAACAAATCAGAAGAGTCTGAAGTTTTCTCAAAGGTAAAAATACATTCATGTTTATGGTATTAAGGTTATTACTTATTATTAATAGTATCATATTTCTTGGTTGTTGCAATGCAAAGATAGGCGCAATGCATCGGAGCGCCTATCACATTTGTTTCAAACGCTATAAAAGATGTTACTTTCTCAATTAATAAGTACTCAATTTTATATCAGATACAGTCACTTCACCCTCAGTACAAAAAATAGCCCAAGGATTTTTAGCCAAATCATAAATACGGTTGGTGAAAGCATACCTTCCATTTATATAAACTACACACACAGATTCTTCAGTATAGACCTCTATATGATATACATTGTCAGCAGCCGGAGTTATAGCACGTTCTGTTATAGCACCCGCATCATTCCATTCACCTGTTTTCTCATTTACTTCTACTTCTTTCAACTTCAGGAAATTATATTTATCTTCAATGAAAATACGCGCCTTTTCTGCCTTATCACTGCAATCGACAAATGAAAGTCCGAATACGGCTTCATTCTCTTCAGGGATTGTTGCAGTCATGGTTATTTTGTTCCGACTTCTCAAACGGGCGAAGCGGACAAATGAATTTGCTTTCAATGTATAAGAAGAAGTGTTGACCGTTACATCCCCTACCTTCGTCTTTTCAGCCAATGTCACCGATTGGGAATATTTGGCGGAAATCGCTTGTGGAACATCCAAACTTAATGTTCCATCTCCGTTCTGAATCAATCTATGAGCGACCAATGCTCCTGCCCAACTTTTGGTACCTGTGGTTTTCTGTCCTTCACGTGTCGGACACCATCCCCAAAGATAACGATTTGTATCATCGCCCGCTGTTTTTCCAGCATAAAAACTAACTCCATCTAACCATCCTTCGTGGGGTACGAAAGTAGGGAACTGCCCATTCTCTACAGCTATTCCCTTCAATTCTTCCAAAGTCTGCGCATAGAAATATTGGACAACGGCCGGTTCATTTTTTGTTCCTTGTGAAGAATAAACCATATACCAATAACTTCCCATCTGAAAAACATCCGGACATTCATAGAAACGCCCCCAAATATTATTGAAGAACGGTTCCGGTTTTAAATCCCAATCATGCAAATTGGTAGAAGTAAACTCAATGATATATCCATCCCCATTTTTCAGAGCAGAAACTAACATCCTATAACATTGCGCAGTTGCATCATAAAAAACATATGGATCGCGGAATTCATTTTTATCATACCCTGCTTCTATTGGAGCCGATAAACGGAATGAAGGGTCTTTAGTCCAGATTTTACAATCTTTGGAAGTAGCCAACAATATTACTTCACGAGGTTCGGTAGCTTTATGTCCTGTATAATAAGTATAATAAGTTTTCGTAGCCTCATCATAAACAGTACTTCCTGTCCCGATAGCCGGATCGTCTTCTACTGCTGTTCCGCATGGTATTGCTTCGCGGAAAGAGATATAGTTTGCCACATCCGTAGTTGCCAATTCGTGGATAGGATGATAGATAGTAGAATTACCGTCACGATCATCCTGAAGGTAAAGAATACGAAACTCTTTACTTACCGGATCAAAAAAAGGCATTGGATCACCTACATAACCAACATAAGGTTTGTAATAAGTCGTATAATTGTTCGATTCCGTCGAACTAAAGAATGTTGTCGTTTCATTCAGATTTTTATCTGTGATTACCGGACTGTTATCATCGCTGCAAGCAGCAAACGATATTGACAGACACAGTATTGAAGCCATTAATATCATAGTTTTCATAATTTGCTTTTCTTTATCAGATTATACTTTACTTGCTTAAGTAATCGAGTGCATTAGAGGTAAGTTTCTCAATATTACCACGATATTGATTATCTGATTGGTTTTCATCATACCAATCATAAGCTGCCATGCCAATACATATTACCTTTCCACTACTATTTCCTCCTATCTGGCGAGAAGGGAATTCAGCGATAGGCACTGCATTGTGATTGGAAACATCATACCCCAACTCTATTGCACCAGTTTGTTGTCTCCATCCTTCTATTCCCCAATAAGGTTCCCAATCTATACACCATTGAAATACCCAATTAAAAATATGATAACCTGTATTTATTAAATAAATATTAGAATTATCCTCAGTTACTAAGCCATCAAATATTTCATGAGAGATACCCTCTATTGAAAAGCCCCAAGGTTTTTCTGTAACAGTCTGAGAATCTTCACTCCTAAATTGATTATTAGGATCTCTACCATCCATAGAAATAGCCCACCGATCTTTTACGATATATCGTAAAGCTCCACGAGATAATAACAAATTTCCACCTGTCTGATAATAATTCCTAATATTATTCTTTGAATTCCAATTAAATCCATTATCATCATAGATAGGATTATCATCATGAATCCAAATGACTTTTATCTGTTCCGGATCAAGTTTCACTTTCGGGTTATCATCCCTCAAATCTGAATATGAAATATACCTTGCTCCCGGCATATTATCCAACATCCATTGAGCAGCGGCTTTTTCTTCATTATTAGTCAGTTCATCAATAGTTGCAGCTGTTCCGATAAATGCCATTGAAACAAAAGTTCTTACCTTTTCTACCTTCACTGTATAAGTGGCTGCATTCAAATGATTTGTAACCGTATATTCTTTAGGTGTAGTGAAATCCAATGTAGTGCCTGACAACGGGCTTACCGTAGCACCATCAGGAACAGTAACAACTGGAGACAAAGCGGTAATATCCATGTCTTCAAGTACATACACAACGATTTCTTTGTTTGTTTCATCAATTCTGCCCGCATACTCTCCTATCATAAATCTAGTAATCTGCGGCTTATCCAATTCTACGGAAATCGTATAATTCATAAATACATTTCCGTTTGTGACTTTTACCACTACGGGCATTGTAAAGTTAACAGGTTTACCACTTTCCAAATTCGCCGTAGCCCCTTCGGACAAAGTAAATACCGGAATTAAATTTGTCACATCTGTATTATCTTCCACATGTACTTTAATGCTTCTCGCCTGATTATCCTGCTCAATGATAAAGTTATCATAATCTTCGATATGGAAAGAAGTAATCCATGTATCACCATTCAAAGCCAACGATGTGTCATCATCATCACTACATCCAGCTGCAGAAAGTAAAAGTGCAGCCAGTAACACCATATATATTTTATCTATCAAAGTCTTCATAATTCCCATTTATTATTTCTCCCAACCATTATTTTGCTGATACAAACCACCACTATAATTGATCTGCTTCTGAGGAATAGGCAGATATTCATTCTTTCCTGCTGTAAAATTTGCATCCGAATAATAAGAACGACGACTAGCTTCCGACGCATAATATTGATTCATCACTTTTGCCGCATCTCCCCAACGAACTAAATCAAAGAAGCGGCTTCCTTCCAATGCCAGTTCAAGACGACGTTCCCATTTCAGGTCTCTCATAGCAATGTCCCGATCAGTCCATTCGGCCATTGTATACGGTTCTACTTTAAAACTTGCCCCATAATCAAAAACAAGCGTAGTACTACGGGCTGCACGGTTACGTATCTCATTGACCAACGGCAATGCTTCCGACAAACGATTCAACTGAATCAAAGCCTCGGCACGCATCAGCACTACATCTGCATAACGCAATACAATACGGTTCATCGAATTAGCAACAAACGGAGAATTCACTTTCTTCAGGCAAGAACAATCGGGGTCCACATTCTCTTTTAAAGATGAATAAAGACCATAATATTCCTGTTCGTTACGTGTCCACGTCTTATCAAAAATATAGTTCACATTATACTTATAAGGAAATCCCGGAATCGCCACCGTGTGGAATAAACGGGGATCGTAGTTGCCTTGCACATCATAATTATCTTTCTCATTGTAAGTATAGAACATCGGCCTACCGTTTTCCGTGCGGAAAGCATTCACCAAGTTTTGGCTAGGCTTCTGAAAATCACAACACCCGAAGAATTGCGGAGCTGTCAACTCATTACCAAAGTTCAAGTTGCCATACATCGTATTATCATCCTGCGAATATTGGACAGCCCAAATAGATTCCTTTCCGTTCTCATACTGCGGCAGAAAATTATATGCAAAATCTTCTTCCAGGCCAAAACCTCCGGCAGTCATGATAGCATTATCCGTATACGTAATTACAGCTTTCAAATCATCTTCATTAATTTCGACCACTTCATTCTTTTCATTCTGGCGATAAGCTTTGTAAAGCATCACCTTTGCCAGATAGGCCGATGCAGCAGCCTGCGTAGGACGCCCTTTTTCCACCTGTGTATCGGGAAGATGATCATATGCAAACTTAAAGTCATCTGCTATCTTCTGCCAAAGTTGGTCGTTAGTATACTGTCGGTTAGAAATCTTGGTATAGTCCGAAGTAGGAATCGTTTCATCTACATAAACGATATGCTTGAACATCACTTTCAACAGAAACATATAATGACCACGTAAGAAACGCATCTCACCGATACGTTCATTCTTCTGCGGATAAGTATTTGCATCCATACCATCCAAAGATTTCAAAGCAGCATTGGCACGTGCCACCCCCGAATAAAGACGATACCAGATATCATCAAAAGCCCAATTGTCAGTAGTCATCCCCGTAGCAATCTCCAGAAAATGGAAATGCGAACCGTCTTCGGAGTTTGCCCCGCCTTTATAAGCATCATCTGCACGGACATTTCCATACGGCCAAAGGCTGAAAGGGCTGTTCATATCCTCACCGGACACCATGTGAGCGTAAGCAGCAATTACCAGATTGTCCACATTATCGGGACTAATCGTTTGTCCCTCGTCAGAAGTTCCCTGTAAGTCTCTTTCCAAAAAGTCATTGCAACTGGTAGTACCGACCAACGAGGCTACTAACAGCAAAGAGGATATATATATATTCTTGATTTTCATAATTATCGTTATTTAATGAATTAAAAACCTATGTTGAAACCGAATGTAAGATTGAGAGGAATCGGATAACCGAAATTCGGATTTTCCGGATCCATACCGGTAAAGTTCTTACTTTTGATGGTCAGCAAATTCTGTGCACTGAAATAGAATCGCAAACGTTCTATCTTTATTTTCTTCGAGATATCTGTCGGCAATGTATAACCTAATTGTAAATTCCGAAGTTTCAGATAAGAACCGTTTTCTACATAATAACTGGAAATTCTCTTTTCATTATTCAAGTCTTCCAAACAAACGGCAGGAATATCCGATCCCGGATTCTGCGGAGTCCATGCTCCCAACAGACGGATGCCACGATTAGCATTCATATCGCCTACCGACCAGAAGTCGGTATTCTTCTTCACCTCATTGTAAACGTCCACTCCCTGCACACCTTGCCAAAACATAGTCAAATCAAAGTTCTTATATTCCAGATAGATATTGAGTCCATACGTGAAATCAGGATTCGGATTTCCGATCCAAGTCTGGTCCTTAGTATCAATAACACCATTATTATCCAAATCTTTATAGCGGATACGCCCTACGCCTTTTCCGGTCTGATCGGCATGATTGTCCACTTCTTCCTGTGACTTGAAAATACCGTCGGCAATGTAACCGGCTCTCATATTAATAGAATGACCAATAATGTTCATCACCCCGTCACCACCGAAATCTCCGGTAGAAGCCACTTCACCCGGTACAAACAAAATCTTGTTCCGATACAAACCGAGGTTCGCGTTAATATCATAGCTAAGCCCGAAAGCCGTCTTATTGCGATAGCCCAAATTAAACTCAAAGCCCTTGTTTTCCATCGAACCGGCATTTCTCCACTGCCCGCCACCTTCTCCAAGAATACCGATGTAAGACGGTTTTATCAAAATATCCGTTGTTTTTTTATAGTAATATTCGGCAGAGCCATACAATGTCTGATTAAACAAACTGAAATCCATACCGACATTGGTTTGTGTAGTAGTTTCCCACTTGATATCGTCATTTCCAATCTGAGTACGCACAAATCCGGAAGGAAGCAAACTACCGCCGTTACTTCCGGTAATATCATAAGAAGTTCCATAAGTAGGAGGATTACCTGTACCGTATTTAGATTCGTAGATAGAATAGCGTGCGTAATTTTCAATATCCTGATTACCGGTTTGTCCCCAAGCCGCACGAATTTTCAAATCGTCAATCACATCTTTAGTTTTTTCCATAAAAGCCTCCTGACTAATACGCCATCCCAAAGAAACGGAAGGGAAAGTAGCATATTTATTATTGCTACCAAAACGGGAAGACCCGTCACGACGGAGGGTAAATGAAAGTAAATATTTATCAGCATACGAATAGTTCAGTTTTCCGAAGAAAGAAACTAGTGAGAAACCACCTGCTCCGCCACTTGCCTGTGACTGTCCTACTCCTGCGGAAGGATACATATAATCGGGAGTCAGAATCGCAAATCCTTCACGGTAAGCAGCAAAGTTTATGTCGTCTTCACGATTCAACTCCATACCTGCCATAACATCTCCACGATGTTTGCCAATCTCCAATTCGTAAGTGGCCACAGCATTCCACATCCATTTGGTGAAATGCTCCTGTTTCATCTCAACCGCATCCTTATCACTGTTCAGGAAACCGGTGTTGTAAGGAAGCGTAAAATTACGTTGATACTTCTGTGCATAGTCCAATCCAAAAGTGGAACGGATATTAAGTCCTTTCACCGGGTTCAGGTTTACATATGCATCACCAAACAAACGCCAATAAGTATATCGGTTGTTCCGATTATCATAAATTATACGAGCCACATTTTGGCGGTCGGGCATAGTACTGTTGGGACCTCCCCAATTCGTTCCATCCACAGTATGTACGGGAATCATGGGAAGGGCAATCATGGCGTCACTCATGATATTCCCTGGAGCTTGGACTTCCGTCGTACGGTTCAGAGTGAAATGCTCACCGATAGTCAAAATATTATCTATCACCTTATAATCACTATTAATACGTGCAGAAATACGGTCGAAGTTTGTATATTTAATCAAACCGTCATTTTTATAATATCCCAGAGAAAAGAAATAATTACCTCTTTCCGTCCCATTACTCAACGAAAGATTGTATTGTTGAATAAAGCCTGTACGTGTGATTTCATCAAACCAGTCCGTATCACCTGTTGCTATTGTATTGGCATCATCAATAAATTTGGGAACATAGATGTTATCCAACACAGGATAGCCTTCAGCATTATATCCCCAATCATATTGATAACCGATAGAATTAGCATTCGGATTCTTACCACTGTTCACATTGGCTTGCCATAATGTACGCCCATATTGCTCAGTATTCATCATATCTAATTTAGACTGGTACATAGATGCGGAAACCGAAGCGTCGAAATTAATCTTGATCTGTCCTTTCCTACCTTGTTTAGTAGTAATGATGATAACACCATTTGCGGCACGCGAACCATAAATAGAAGCAGAAGCCGCATCTTTCAGAACCTGGATAGATTCAATATCATTTCCATTCAGTTCATGCATACCTGCTTTAGAAGGCACACCATCAATGATATAAAGAGGGTCGTTGTTGTTCAATGTACCGATACCACGAATACGAACAGTAGCCGTACCACTTGGATTACCATCAGCAGTAATATTCATACCGGGAACACGCCCTTGGAGTGCTTTTACCGGATTATTTTCACCTTGTTTCTGAATTTCATCAACTTTTACCACAGATACCGCACCGGTCAAATCGGCTTTACGCTGAGTAGTATAACCTGTCACCACCACTTCATCCACCATTTGCATATCTTCTTCCAATAAAACTTGGATAGAGGCAGCCGCTTTCACAGTCACGGGCTTATAACCGATATACGAAATCTTTAAAGTAGCATTAGTAGGAACAGAAAGCGTGAAGTTACCGTCAAAATCGGTAATCGTTCCATTAGTTGTGGATATAGTCTCAATGACGGAAGCGCCAATAATCGGCTGACCATCCGTTTTGGAAGTAACGTTTCCTTTCACTGTTATGTTTTGCCCACAGAGGGCTGACATGAAAGTAAACAGGAAACAAACACTGCAAAGAAGTTTTTTGTTCTTCATAATACTGAGCATTAGTTTGATGTTATTAATTTAAAAGTACGAACTTTATCTTTATCGATGATGCAAATTACGGTTGATTTATATCAATCGACTAAAAAAAATGTTTCAAAGGCTGTAATATATGTTGCATAGAGTACTATTTGATGGATTATATTGAAAATATAAATGGTATTCCCCATCTTTATACATGAGTGCATTGACATAATTTCTATGGCAACAAAGTATTCTTATATCAGAACTCAACAAAAATAGACGAAGGCAAAGATAGGAGCTATCTTTGCCTTCGTCTATAAACTTTGTTTCAAATGATGTCAACCTTATTTTGAAAAAGCCCTACCGTAAAGCAATAAGCCTAAAAGCTTCTATTTACGGTAGGGTTTCTCATTGATTCTTATCCGAAATCTCTTATTGTATAAGACTTTTCAGTGCGGAGATTAAAAACTTTCAGTGCGAAAAACTTGGTACTTTTATGTAGCCGGGAAGTGGTCCCCTTATAACGTGACCATTGTCACCTTGTAAAGGGATAAATGGCACTTTATAGCGTGACAAATGTCACCTTATAAGACAACCACTCCTTTTCAAAAGGAGTAAAAATTATAAAGATACGAAATCTATCTATGAAAAGCAAGAGCAGGTATAATTAATCAGATATTAAACGATATTTCATCCTAATATTTACTATCTCCTCCTATTTTCAAGACACCCTTCCTTTTTATCACATGATAACGAAAACTACTTTAAGATAACGAACACTACAAATTTGCAGTGTTCTCCAAACGAATATCACTGGATGAAGCCCCTACCATAAAAGTAAACGAACCTTGCGGCACAACAAAACAGATCTGTTTTTCATCCCAATACCGAAGTTGCTCTTTATCAACCGTAATCTCTACTTTCTCCTGCCTTTAAAGCAATACGTCGGAAACCTTTCAACTGTTTGATAGCTTGCATACCACCTGCGACTTCCGGCAATTTAACATAAACTTGCGCCACTTCATCGCCAGCCCGCTTACCCGTATTCTTCAACGTGAATGATACATTCACCGTTTTTCCCGCGTCAGTTACTTCCAGATTACTATATTTAAAAGTCGTATAACTAAGCCCGTAACCAAACGGATAGAGCACGTCTTTCTTAAAATACTGATAAGTACGTCCTTTGGTTATATCATAATCATCAAAGGGTGGAAGTTCCTCCAAAAACTTGTAATAAGTCAGCGGTAAACGACCCGCCGGATTATAGTCTCCAAACAAAACCTCTGCAACTGCCGTTCCTCCCTGTTCACCGGGATACCATGCGTTCACTATGACCGGCAAGTGCTTATAAAGAAGGTCCTCCGCAATCGGATACCACATATCCCTGAAATCCCCAATCCCGACGCAGCACCTTCTGCAAAAGCCAGGAATTCAGCGTACAAGGCACATTATTCAGCGCATTATAAGCAGTCATGAATGAATTGTGATCTTGACCTTTCATATTGCCCCACGAGAAACCCGGAAATACCAATGGAGCATAATCCACTTGATTCTTCTTTGCCCATTGGATATCCGCCTCTACCAATTTTTGAAATTTTGGATAAGTGTTTTCATTATAACGTCCTACGAACCAAGGCATCACGATATCGCATTTTCTGATAAGCTGATGAAGGTGGGGATCTGATTCTGTATCTCCTTTCAGTTCGCGCCATTGGGTAGGCACTCCAAGCATTACACTGAATCCTTGCAATTTTAAACCGTCAATAATACGCTCCGCCTCTTTCAGCCCATAACGTCGGTTATCATTAAATCCAACTCCCCATACGGTAACCAACGGTTTCCCATTATGATATAGATAAGACGGATTCTTGACATGATCTTTTATAGAATATTGACGTGCGATTTCTGCAATATCTTTTAATAACAACCCTTCTTCTCCCGGCTTCATACCACTCAAGTCATACATCACACAGATAGCCCGTTCGTATTTATTTGCTGCCTCCACCTTTGGCTGTTATACCTACTGAAAACAATAAACAAAAAAACAACCAACTAAATCTTTTTACCATATTCCTTTGTTTTTCATGTTATATTAAAAGTTCTCCAATACTATTTTTCAGCAAAGTAAAGGAGCGCCCCTTAATAAATCCCACTAAAAGGAATTAATAAAGACTTAAAATCGAATTAATCGGGGAAAAAAGTAGAAAAATAATGAGACAAAGCCTGTGCGCATGCGTATCCCTCTTCATAAAATTCCGTCAGTTTGCGCACATTCTTTTCAATACGGTCTACCACCACAGGCTTCAATGGGCGGATAACGATAATCTTTCCTTCGTCTTCCATACGCTCCACCATTTCCAATTGTTCATTATAAACAGCACAACGACGGCTCAACGCTTCACGTAACTTCGGATATTTCCGATAAACAAATGCCGGAATACGAATATCCTTCGAATCTTTCCGATACCCCCTGTTACGGGTAAGTACAACGACATTATGTGTGTAACCATCCGCAATAGCCCGTTGCAGGGGAATGGAATCTACAATTCCTCCATCGAGCATCGGTATACCGTCTACAAAAGCAATAGGGCAAACAAAAGGCAGACTGCTGGAAGCACGAACGATATCGATCACTCGCCTTTTATCTTTCTTCTCTTCAAAGTAGTTGGCCTCTCCCGTCACGCAATTCGTAGTCACCATCACAAAACGCTCGGATGAAGCAAAATAAGTTTCATAATCGTAAGGAAGGATATGCTCGGGGAACTCATTGAAAAGTAAATCGAAATCGAGAATGTTACGCTTCTTGAGTAAATACTTCAAACCGATATAGTTGTATTTTTCCAACAGGTCAATATTGCTGTATTTGGCACGTCCCCGTTGACGGGAAGCATACGACAACCCATTACACGCTCCTGCCGATACTCCTATCGTATAAGGAAAACGAATATTGTGATCCATCAGATAGTCGAGTACACCACAAGTAAACACACCGCGCATACCTCCGCCTTCCAATACCAATCCTATAGATTCATCTACTTTCAAATCTTTCATATCCTTACTCCCATTCTCGTTTCCACACTCTATGTTGCATAAACAAGCCTTTGTATTTTATTGCATATTTATGACAAATTCAAACAAAAAGGCTGATTGTTGGGCAAAAATAGCAAATATTTAAACAGATACTTGTTTTTTCGGTTCAATATATGTAACTTTAGGCTAGCTTAATTGTTTAAGGAGGAAAAACTTAAAAAGTCCTGCCCGCAGGCAAGCACCATGAGAATACAGTTTGAAATTAAAGAAAAGTTCCCGGAAATCATCGAAGAAATCATGAATTCCGAAAAATGGCAAACTTCCGTGAAGGAAGAACTTAGCGGTCGGACGACCGTTGTGATCCGTGACCAGGCGTATGGTTCAGAAGCCACTATTGAGATTTATGCTACGTCCATTGAAATCAAAACCGCATGGTCAAAGTACTCCTATCGCATATTTGCAACCAATGACATCGTATGGTGCGAATATAACGGAGCCTATCGTGGACTATTGGAACAAGTACTTCTGCCGACTATTACCCCCAAAGAGAGTTTGCTCAATTCCGATGTGACCGAAAGTTCGCTTTATGGAAACGAGCCTAAGAAACTTAGAGAGTACGCAGAAGACAATCTGAAATTAAAACAATTCCGCCGGGACAACTTCAACGAACAGAAAAACGGAACTGCACCGTTCGACCATCCGAAACGTGTCTACGATGAATTCATTAAAGAAGATTACATAGTAACATCCAAAGATAAGGAAAAGAAAGAATAGCACACATCTAATGATGTATCTACCTATACCGCTTTGTTGTAACAGCAAAGCGGTATTTTCGTACCCCAATATACTAATATTCATTCTTTTTTTATACATATTAATTCAAACGGATGGTTATCAAAAGAGGAATCCTTATATTTGTAGCCAAAACAAATTTAATATTAATGTCATAAGAATGAAAAAGAGTATCCTTATCGCTGCTTTGGGCTTATTCAGCCTAAGCATGACGGCACAAGACACAAAACCCGAAGAGGGCTTCGTTTTCACGACAGTGAAAGAAAATCCGATTACTTCCATTAAGAACCAGAACCGTTCGAGCACCTGCTGGAGTTTCTCTACTCTTGGATTCGTAGAGTCCGAATTACTCCGGCTAGGAAAAGGTGAATATGACCTTTCTGAAATGTTCGTAGTACACAAAACGATGGAAGATCGTGGAGTGAATTATGTACGCTATCATGGCGACAGTTCTTTTTCACCGGGTGGAAGTTTCTATGATGTGATGTATTGTATTAAGAATTACGGTATCGTTCCGCAAGAAGTAATGCCGGGTATCATGTATGGTGATACTCTACCGGTGCACAATGAACTGGACGCAGTTGCCGAAGGATACATTAATGCAATAGCCAAAGGCAAGTTAAGCAAATTGACTCCGGTTTGGAAAAACGGTCTGACAACTATTTATGATACATATTTGGGAGAATGTCCTGAGAAGTTCACTTACAAAGGAAAAGAATATACGCCGAAAAGTTTCGCCGAATCACTTGGTCTGAACTGCGATGATTATGTATCACTGACTTCTTATACTCATCATCCGTTCTATACTCAATTTGCCGTAGAAGTTCAGGATAATTGGCGTAACGGTCTGTCATACAACCTGCCAATCGATGAACTGATGGCTGTAATGGACAATGCCGTAAAGAAAGGATATACTTTTGCATGGGGTAGTGATGTCAGTGAACAAGGGTTCAGCCGCAACGGTACCGCCGTTATGCCGGATATCATCAAAGGAGCTGAACTTTCCGGTTCGGACATGGCCCGTTGGACAGGTATGACTCCTGCCGACAAACGCAGAGAATTGAGTAGCAAACCATCACCGGAAATGGAAATTACTCAAGAAATGCGTCAGACTGCTTTTGATAACTGGGAAACAACAGATGACCACGGAATGCAAATCTATGGAATCGCCAAAGATCAGACAGGGAAAGAATATTTCATGGTAAAGAATTCTTGGGGAAAAGCCGGCAAATATAACGGTATCTGGTATGCCTCCAAAGCCTTTGTTGCTTATAAGACTATGAATATTCTAGTACACAAGGATGCGCTTCCTAAGGAAATTGCCAAGAAACTGGGTATCAAATAAGTCTGCCAGAAAATAGTATTAAAAAACATAACTGACTAATATATAGAACGGTATCCCTACACAAATGTGCAGGAATACCGTTCTTTTATTTCATAATTACTTCTCTCTATATTCCTGTGGAGTCATCCCTACATGCTTCCGAAAATATTTATTGAAAAAAGACAAATTGTTAAAGCCTAACGAGAATGCTATTTCTTTCACCGGTAAACGGGTAGACTTTAATTGTGCCTTAGCATTCATTATTATCATACCTGTAATAATCACCAACGGACTATGCCCACTTGCCTTTCGAATTGTACTGGAGAAATGTGCCGGTGTCACTCCGCATTTATCGGCATAGAAAGCAACTTCATGCTCTTTTGTGTAATTCGCCATTAATATTTGAACAAATTGCCGATATAATTCATGTTCACGTTTGAGAGGTTCATTCACTACTGTTTGTTGTCGACTATACAACTCTTTCACTCCTTGAAAAAAGATAGTAAGAATAGAACGAAGGATTTCTTTATTTTCCAATGTATTAGGCAAAGAATAAGCCCTGATTAATAAGCTATAAGCATTACGATACAAAGTTGCAATTTCTTCCGGTAAAGGAACAACCGGAGTATTCAGTATGTTTGGCAATAAGCCCAACAACGAATCGACATAATTCACTGAAGCGACAAACTCAGAAGAAAATCCGGCAAAGCAAACACGGGTATCCGAAGATACTTCATGTATTTGGATAAATGAATTAGGAAGAAGAGTGATAAAGTCATTTCGACGAATGACTACCTCCAACAAATTTATGGTGGCACGAACAGTTCCCTCCGTACAAAGTATAAAAAGCCCGGCTTTTATCTGACAGGGAAATCGACTATACATATTTAATATATCACCAGTAATACTATCGTCCGCTATAAAATCAATAGGAAGATCAAATTTAGGAAGATTACCATCTATTATCATAACCAAAAGAAATTAAGTTGCCCAAAGATAGTTTTTCTTTTGAGACCTTTGTTATAGCACATTAAGAATAGAACAACATATCTAATAAATAGAACATCTATTTAATATTTCATTAGATTATACAAATTAAAATAGCAAATATAGAACATTGAATCCCAAATATGGAGCTTGATAGCGAATAAACATTAAACGACCTTTGCAGAGTTTTAATTAATATTCTAATAAAACTAAAAGAGAATGAAAACTTCTAAGAAACTATTTTATGTCGCCTGTATGGCTTTACTCTTGGTTTCCTGCGAAAAAACCTACAACGACAAACTCTTTTGGCCGGGAGAAATCAGCCAGGAATATGGTTCGTATATCAAGCCATACACTTTAGACCTAACCTACAGTGGAGAGAAATTGGCTGGAAAAACAGTCAACTTTAAAACGGAAGACAGTGAGACAGGAACACTGACATTAAACGATATAATTCCGGGAGAAAACACAACTCCAATCAATGATGTGCAATTGAATGAAAGTGGAGAAAAAGATGCATATACATTTAATGGGACGAGCGTTACGGAAACAGGGGCTGAAGTTAAATATAGCGGTAAAATCACACCGAAAGCTATGCAATTGTCGCTTGAGGTGACGATGGCTCATTACGGTTCTGTTGCGAATACATACGTATTCCCCGCCTACTCACACACAACAACCGAAGAAGTAACAGTACGCAATAGTGGAGCTAGTTATGTAAACATAACAGTAAAAGAAGAAAGCGAGTCGATAAAACCGATCATCCTACAAATAAAACAGATGGCAACCAATGTTTTAGACGTACTTTTCCCTTATATATTGAAAGATTTAACGTTAGAGAGAAATGGGCTTGTTACTGCCAATTATACTACCAGTTCCATAAACTTTGATGAAATTATAGAGATTGCTAATGCAAATAAAACAGACGCAGAGTTTAAAAGCCTGCTTCGACAACGTACCTATGTTCCTTCCCCTATAGGATTAGCTTATTGGAATCAAACAGATGATAATTCATTTGTATTACAATTAAACATACCCGCCATCATCTCCCTTATCACTCAAAATAATGGACAAGAAATAGATAATCAACTCATCATCGGTATTGGCGAAGCACTTATCAAATCTGATCCAGTACGATTGAAGCTGGCATTAAGCGCTCTCAATACTGTTCTGAACAATCAAATACTGACGTATATTTTAAAGGTAGACGATGCCACTTTCACTATGCTAATGTCATGGCTAAAGAATGGTATTCCAATGGAAATCAGCCAAACAACAAAGGATCATACCTATATCTATTTCAATAAAGAAAGTCTTACACCGTTCGTCAATATCATTTCGTCATTATTGAAAATGGATTTAAAAGAAGTTACCACATTATTAGACAAAATGGAAATAGGAGTCGATCTCACTATTCAACAATAATTAATCTTAACCATCAAAAAGAAAGAACAATGAAAAAGATATCTATTTTAATGACAAGCTTCCTTGTCATAACGCTCAGTTTACTGACATCTTGTGATAATGATCATTACGGACCGGCTCCGGTAGATGTGACAGCTAATTATTCAAACAAGCTGTCAAATCCCAATCCAAACTTAATTCTTACCTATAATGGAGAAACAATGATTGGAAAATCTGTAGACTTTAGTACTGTAACCGGAGAAACAGCTATTGTTACTCTTTATGATATTTTACCGGGAGAGAAAGAATTAAAAATGGTATCCATCCCCCTTTCTGGAGATGAGGAAGGATATTCTTTTTCCGGAAATGGAATGGGAGAGAACACTTTAACCTCCTTTAGATACGAAGGGCGTGTCACAAAAGGGCAGTTAACATTAAATATATCCAATCTTCAAATGGGTAATGCTGAGTTATGGGCAAACACCTACAAACTACCTACAGTTATTAACGGTATCAAAAGGATTGTAGTGGGGGATATATGGGGAGATGAATATACATGGCAAGAAGTTGATGGACAAGTTTTAAATGCATCATGCTATTTTTATGCAGACATAGAAGCTTCAGAAAGCGGAGCCACAACTCAGACATGGGGTAATGCAATTCAAAACATTTTAAGCTATATCTTACCACAAGTTTTACAAGATATAACTTTAAGAGCAGATGGAAATATAACAGCCTCCTATTCTAATGAACCACTATCAGGACTAGATATGGAAACTATTTTTGGCTTTCTCTCAGTTCCACTGACACAAGATATGATCACTCCTCATATTGCTAATCGCAAATACATTCCATCTCCTAAAGGGTTTGCCAACTGGCATCAGAAAAATGACAAGTTTATATTAAAATTAAACTTAGCCAATATAATTTCTCAAATAGCTAGCGACAAGCATATAGATGCAAATATAATTAATGCAATCATTGATGCTATCTCTCAAATGGATCCGATGAAATTGAAAGAGCTACTAACTACCCTTAATCAAAGTCTAAACAACGACACACTTGGATTTCTGATCAATATCAATGATACCTCTTTCAAAGCACTTTTTAATTGGTTAACTACAGGAATTCCAATGCTTGTTACCTCAAAAGAGGGGCACACTCATATTTATTTAGATAAAGAAGAATTTACTCCTATAGCTAAATTACTTCCAGACTTGAGTCCATTAGTAATTAGTATGCTTCCAGAGGATATGCAAGCATTAGGAAGCATAATCTCTGCGTTTTTAGATGGAATTTCGAAAGCTTTCCTTTCGCCCCAAAAAATCGAATTTGGTTTAGAGCTTGTACAAAGCAATAAAAAATAAGAAAAATGAAAAAACTACATATCCTAACTTTATTAATTAGTCTTATTGGATTGGGGAATAGTTTTGCCCAAACCCTTAAAGGACATATATACGATGCAAAGACCAATGAACCATTGGTAGGAGCAGCCGTCACTTATAAGCTTCACGGCAATCAGGGAGTAGTATCCAACATCAACGGAGAATATGAAATCAAACTTCCAGAAGGAGGAGTTGACCTTGTTTTCAGTTATGTAGGTTATGAAGATGTGCTAATGCCTATTGTGATCAATAAACGTGAAATTGTCACCAAAGACGTCTATATGAAAGAAAGCACCAAGCTACTGGAAGAAGTAGTGGTCAGTGCAGGACGTTTTGAGCAGAAGTTGAGCGATGTTACCGTCTCTATGGATGTAGTCAAATCAGGAGATATTGCCCGCCAGGCACCGACAGATATCTCCTCTACCCTTCGTACACTTCCCGGAGTAGATATTGTAGATAAACAGCCTTCCATGCGTGGTGGTAGCGGATGGACCTACGGAGTAGGTGCACGTAGCCAAATTCTGGTAGACGGAATGAGTACACTCAACCCTAAAACCGGAGAAATAAATTGGAACACCGTACCTCTAGAAAATGTAGAACAAGTGGAAGTGATAAAAGGAGCTTCTTCGGTACTATATGGTTCGTCAGCACTGAATGGTATTATCAATATCCGTACCGCCCGTCCGGGACTAACGCCGAAAACCAGGTTCAGTGCTTACGTCGGTGTATATGGTGATGCAGAAAATGATGAATATCAATGGAGCGACAAGAGCTTTTGGAAAGAAGATAAATACGCAGTGAAACCTATCTTGCGTGGAAGCCTTCTTAGTGGTGTACGCAATCCTATTTACGAAGGATTCGACCTTTCCCACTCCCGCCGTATCGGTAATTTCGACGTTAGCGGAGGTATTAACCTCTTCACCGACGAAGGATATCGCGAACAAGGATACAACAAACGTTTCCGGATGGGTGGGAGCCTGACCTATCATCAGCCGGATATGGGTATGAAACTATTGAACTATGGATTCAATGTTGACTTCCTGTCCAACCAATATGGAGATTTCTTTATCTGGCGTTCACCGACAGAAGTATACAAGCCATCTCCTTTCACCAACATGGGACGTGAAGAAAACAACTTCCATATCGACCCGTTCATCAACTATGTGAATCCGGAGAACGGTACATCACATAAGATTAAAGGCCGCTTCTATTATAGTGCCGACAACATTATACGACCTACCAACGGAGCCTCCATTACCGATATTCTAGGGAATATGGGAACCGATGCCCAAACAATACAAAATATAGCAGGAGGTGATTACAGTTCACTTTATCCGGCATTAATTGGCATTGGTTCAGGACTTATCAATGGAAACCTGGAAGATGCAATGAATGGAATATTCACTTCATTAGGAAATATATTCCCGAATGCAACAACTGCCGACTATTGCGACTTAATCTCATGGACTATGGATCACGGGCTGCCCGCTGATTTAGACAAACTGATACAAGATGGCAAATTGCCCAGTGATCTCGTTCCTTGGCTATCTAATGTTATTAATCCGTCACGCATTAATCCGAAAACACAGACGGACAAGAATTTCGACTATTACCTCGACTACCAATTTAATAAAAAATGGAACAGTGGTGCGCAAATCACTACGGGGGTTACATTCGAACATATCCGCTATGACTCTGCTGTAATGGATGAGATATATAAAAGTGACAACATCGCCGCTTTCCTGCAATATGACCAACGTTTTTGGGATCGTCTGAGCGTATCGGCCGGTGTACGTGCCGAATACTACCGCGTAAACAACCATCACCGAGAGGCGGAAACAAAAATATTCGGAACAAAGGTCCCCTTCCGCCCTGTTTTCCGTGCCGGATTAAATTACCAATTGGCTGATTACAGTTTTATCCGTGCCAGCTTCGGACAGGGATACCGTAACCCGTCTATCAATGAAAAATACCTGCGTAAAGATATCGGTGGAGTCGGTATCTATCCTAACCTGGACATCAAACCGGAAAAGGGATTTAATGCGGAATTAGGATTCAAACAGGGATATAAAGTCGGCAATCTGCAAGGATTTGTAGACCTTGCAGGATTCTATACGCAATATAAAGACATGGTTGAATTCCAGTTCGGTTTGTTCAACAATGCCAACTATACGATGATCAACAGTATTGGCGATGCCATTCAGATGTTGTCAGACGGTAAAGGCTTTGGAATCGGTGCCCAATTTCATAATGTATCGAAAGCACAAATCTACGGTATTGAAATCTCTACAAACGGTGTATACAACTTCAATAAAAATACAAAACTATTCTATAACTTAGGATATGTATATACCGAACCTCGTGATGCTGATTATCAGGAACGCAATGCCGTAGAAGGACTTTATACCGACCCGTTACAGATGAAGGAGAAATCAAATACGGGAAAATATCTGAAATACCGTCCTAAACATAGCTTTAAAGCTACGGTAGATTTCCAGTGGAAGCGTATCAACGTAGGTGCCAACATTGCATGGAAGAGTAAAATTCTCGCAGTAGACTATTTGATGATGGACGAACGTGATAAACAGCAGAAAGATCTGATGGACTATGTACGCGGTATTCTCTTCGGCTATTCAAAAGGCGAGACACTGGCTACTTACTGGAAAAAGCACAATACGGATTATGCTACCGTCGACCTGCGTTTTGGAGTAAAAGCAACCAAAGAAGTAGCGTTCCAATTTATGGTAAATAACCTATTGAACAAAGAATACAGCTATCGTCCTATGGCAGTTGCCGCTCCACGCACTTTCGTACTGAAAATGGATGTCACTTTCTAAATGACTATTAAGATTTATAATTGATTACGAAACGGCTGCATAATGCAGTCGTTTCCTTTTTTTGCCCTATCCGGTCACATTTAATTTATATATTAAGTATCTTTGCACCCGAAAACAGAGAAATACAACCGATAAAATGAAAAAACATATTGTACTTATTGCAATCCTATTTTACGCAGCTTTTGCACAGGCACAAGAAATTTTTGTAACCGCAGATTTTGTAAGTAGCTACATCTGGCGTGGTATGGACAGCGGCAATGCAAGTGTGCAACCCTCGCTCGGCCTCAACTGGAAAGGATTGACCGTCTATGCTTGGGGCTCCACCGAGTTCCGGGAAAAGAATAATGAAATAGACCTTTCACTAGAATATGAGTACAAAAACCTGACTCTTTACTTCAATAACTACTTTACCCAAACAGAGGATGAGCCTTTCAAATATTTCAATTACAGTTCACACTCCACCGGACATACTTTTGAAATAGGAGTCGGATATATGTTTAGCGAGAAATTTCCACTATCTATAAGCTGGTACACCACATTTGCAGGAAATGACTACCGGGAAAACGGGAAACGCGCTTGGTCCAGTTACTGTGAATTGAGTTATCCTTTCAATGTGAAGGGCGTAAATCTAAGTATTGAAGCAGGCTTTACACCTTGGGAAAGTTTTTATTCCAATAAATTCAATGTAGTCAACGTTGGGTTATCCGCAACAAAAGAACTCAAAATTACATCCAATTTTTCTTTACCCATATTCGGAAAATTAATAGCTAACCCTTACGAGGAACAGGTCTATTTTGTATTCGGAATTACTCTTTAGTTTATTCATTCCTCTAATACAACTAGAAGCTAACTTAACGACCGTAAGTGGGAATATGAGATCCCAATCTTAGAAACATAAAAAGTCGCCACTTATTAACGTGACGACTTTTCTATTCATTTTACTAGGAGTTATTTATTCGGATGAGAAAAATTAATTTGTTCACTCCATTGAGGTGTTCCACCAAGAGTTACATGGTTCTGGTTAGGACTACTATCCTTCAACTCATTACCCGTTCCTTCATCACATTTCCAATAACCTATCAACCCATCAGAATCTCCGGCAACTTGACGTGACATATTGTCTTTTATCACATTCTCTGAAAGACATTTCTTCCACATACGAATCTGTGCGAATTCTACTTGTTGTTCATATCCAAAGCTTCCTATAGCAAAAGAAAGGCTTTTAAAAGTCCAGTCAATAGAATTTGCTAACGAATTATTCTTTACACCATCTTTATATACTGTAACTGTTGTACCATCATAGGTATAAGCAATATGATACCAGGTATCAGGCCACCAGAATCCAGTAGTATCAAAATGACCAGCTGAATTTTGGAATTGTAAAATAGGAATCTGTACATTAGCTCCATCAGCATAATAGCGAAGAGTTAAATCAGAGAATGTGAGCGGTTGGGAATCAGGAACAAAAATTCGTGCCCTGAAATTTTTATTTCCCAAACCTTCCCAATCTCCTGTAGGTTCCCCTGTTATATTATCTACCTTCACCCAATATTCAAAAGTCCATTGTTCCATAGGAATGGCAGTACTAAACGTCTTAACAGTTCTATTTCCTTTTTTTATTATTACAGCTTTTTGCCTATGAGGTGAGGTTAGCAAATAAAGAAGATGATTCGCGTTCCCCTTCATTTCGACCGGTCCGTCCACAGAAGTAATTCGTATAGGAATAGCATATGCCTCACCATTTGAAGAACTATACGGCTTTATTTTAAGATTAACAACCGGAGCTGAAACATTACCAGCAGAGATAGTGACTGTCTTTTCAAAATTTCGATATTCTTCCGGAAGCACTAAATAGTTTGCTTCATTTTTGTTATTATACTCCTCAAGCAACTGAGGATCAATATCCAGTGTGACAGTGACATCATGATCCATAGCACGAACTAAACGAACTGTCAGCGTTTTCACAACTTCTTCATCATCTACCAACTGCGTTATTATCTGTTGATCGAATTTATTAGAAGGTGCGGCCTCCTGAATATATAATCCATTATCAATGGCCTTCATTTCCGCATCATCACAACCAAAGACTGATGTTAGAATAATTACCAATGCCACATATTTAGAAAATCTAATCATCTTCATAGTTTTCATTTTTAGTTATATTCATAGTATTAATGTTGGGCAGGATTCATCACCTGAATCACTTCACGCATAAAGAAATAGTCATTCACCGGACGGCACAAATTAAAACGATACGCTCCTACACCACCGATACGTGCATCTACTCCCGGACGATAATACATAGACATCCCCTTCAAAGAATATGTCGTCACACCGTCTCGAGTTGTAAACTGCGGTCCTCCGTCCGATTTATGTCTTTCGAAGTCTTCACACCAAACAGTTTTACGAAGAATTGCAGCTTCATCTTCTATTGATCCAAATTTAGCCAACAGTTTATTGAAACGAGTATCCAAATCAGTATCACCCGGGCTATAATATGCTTGAATCACATAGTAATCCAATAGTCCACCAGATTCTGTGTTCAAAGTCTGAGGTTCTCCATCCACCATAAGAATACGGCCTGTTCCCGATTTCGGTCCAAAATTTTTCGATAACTCATCAAGAAGAATGTGCATGCGTTCCGGATGACTAGAAATATTGCCTGGATAGCCCCAACTCGGTTCATAGTCAATATCAAAACCATCATAATCATACTTATTGACAGAATCCGCTATAACCTGTGCATATTTACGGATAGCAGCCTCAATACCCTCTGGGGAGCCATCACCATAGTGATTATTGTACGTTGGATGATTTCCGGTTGCATACCATCCCCAGTAAGCTGCCATAGCCTCTTCATAAGAGTTATATTGCACACCGTCTACTATATGGTCATTCTCCACAGAAGCAGGCGTCATACTTCTACCAATATCCATGATATGCTGGCAATACAATATCCGAGTTCCTTTCTTTTCCCTAACCTCCTTAAGATCACTTTTCTGCGCTTCTGTCAAATTGAAAGCACCGCCCCACAAAGATACTAAATCCATGGAATCGGGAATACCTCTCAATTGGTTATTCATATCGTCACCTGTACCCGACCAATCACTATACCACCCAAAACAAATAGGATGATCTGTCTTTTTATATTCCCGTAAGGCTCGATAGTAATCCTCACTATTAATATTCACCGGTTCAGTAAATTTATTCTCCATTTCAGTCCAGTCACTACATTGTACAAATACTAGTACAGCGACAGACGCAAATATGAAATATATTAGTCTTCTCATACTATAATCTTAAAATTAACCATTAATAATCTCTAATTTTTCAAAGCCCACCACAAATCGGTACCATTAGAGTCTCTCCCATCACTAAGCATAGTCACAGCAGCCTCCACATTTTCTTTATTCGTATTATACTCTGTGTCAGCAAAACGAAGACGGCGTTGCCCGCGAGCCGGTTTACAATCCGGATTTACAGAATGTGTTGCCGGAAATATTTTCGGGAATCCCGTACGACGGAAATCCGACCAGCCATTTAAAGGATCCGGATAGAGAGCTATCCACTTTTGAGTAAGCACTCTCTCCAACATTTCCTCCGGAGTGGCACTTTTGTCCCATTTAATAGTGATAGTAGACAGATTACTATAATTGTCGGCAGAGTGATTGGGATCAACGTAATTTCCCGGTTTCGATTTATCATCATCCAAATACGCATCTACTCCGGTTACTTTAAATTCCTCAAAAGACAACCGAATTCCCTGTTCATAGAAAGTCTCTGCATCACCCTGCATATCCCAGCCTTTCAGCTCGCCTTCTGCACGTAAGAAAGCTGCTTCTGCAGCATACATCACCGGTTGCGGCAATGTTTTATCAGTCGTTATCATCAGGTTACTATAATTCTGATAATCAGAAGGATTTGGAGCTACCGAAGATCCCGAACGGACTCCTACATAATCTTCAGAAAAGCCAGCCGCTTGCTTAGTAAAATAAGCGGAACGCCGTGGGTCCTTATACCCATTCATATATGAGGTAATACAAGCATTAGCTCTCACTTCGCCCCATCCGCTCACAATAGCATAGCCATTTTCATTGATACCACTGCTAGTTGTGTCATATGAACTATCGGAAACAGACTCCAACACACCACCACGTACAGCTTCTTCAGCTTTAGCCTGAGCATAATCTGCCACTCCGGACACCCGGATAGCCATTCTAAGTTTTAATGTATTGGCAAATTTCATCCATTTTTCGCAATTTCCGCCATAAAATTGATCTACTGCTGCCAAATCCTGATTAATCCCCAATTCCGCTGCAGATTTCAATATAGCAATTACATTATCCAAATCATCGAACATGGCACGCCAGGCAGTCGGTTCATCGTCATAAGCAGCCCTTATATCACCCGATTTCACTTTAGAGTAAGGGATAGGACCTTGCAGGGAGGCCATCATCTGCATTGCATAAATACGTGTCAACTGAGCCATAGCGTAGATAACACCCTTTTTCTCCGTAGCTTCCTCAATCCGGAAGAAGTTAGGATAAATGCGTGCATATATTTTAGCCCAGGTAGCAGCGTTATGATCCTCCATCGCATTATAATAAGCAAAAAGATTTTCCCCTTTTGACCAAGTACTAGGTGCGGTGATTTGTCCGCTAAAACAAGCCCACATACAATTTATATGCTGACAGTCATTTTGCATAGGTGCTGCATATACATTAAACATTCCCGACAGCAATGTATTAGCCGGCACTTTAGAAGGCTGGTACGGATTGGTGTTGAAATCCTCAAAATTAGTAGTACATCCTGCCATCAAGCATATAACCGCACTTGCTCCAATATATTTTATTATCTTGTTCATACCTATTTACTATTTAAAACTGAAATTTGACATTAAATCCAAAGTTTCTCGTACTTGGGAGCATATATGCATCAAATCCCTGATAGAAATTAGACGCAGCCGAGGTAGTCAGTTCCGGGTCGAAAGGTGCTTTGCAATAAATCATCCACAGATTCTTTCCTACAAGTCCGACAGTCATACCTAATTTATTGGCAAACCATTTCTTCGGCAATGTATAACTCAGGCTTAATTCACCCAAACGCACGTTTGTAGCACTATATGTGTAGTAAACGGAAGCTGTTTGAATTGTCTGGAAGTAATTGCGTGCATCTATTTTGGCTTGATTAATCGGTACGCCACCCGCATCACGAACATCCGCACTAATTTTAGACACACCGGCAGCATTCAATACTGATTGCGTTTCACTTAGTACAATACCTCCAAAACGTCCGGTAAATGTCATACCTAGATTTATGCCTTTATATCCGAATCCCAAATTCCATCCCATATTCATCTTTGGCAAGATAGACCCCAAATGCGTTTCCTTATTTTCAAGGGCAAGACCTACTCCTTCCTCATTAAGGATATATCCATTGAGATCGCGTTTCAGCACTTTCTGACCATATACATCTCCCATTGAACCACCTACACGCAAAAGCAGACGGGCATCTAATTGTCCATAATGTAAAACATCCAACTCCGGCATTACGATCGGCTCTCCGGTAGCATAATTATAAGCGCCATCAGCTAATTGTTTTATTTCATTACGATTCCAAGTCAACGTATAATTAGTGTTGAAAGAGAAATCCCCCCACTTCTTATCATATCCTAAAGACATTTCAATACCTTCATTCATAATATTTCCACTTTGGATAGGAATAGATGAATATCCGGAAGAAGCAGACAAAGTTGCATGGAAAGTCTGATTGTAAGTATTGGAACGATAGTAAGTTAAGTTGAAACTGATATCATTCAGAAATCTGGCGTCTACCCCCACTTCCCATGATTTTGTGCGTTCTGGTTTCAATTTAGTATTCGGGTAAACAGAAGTCGTGTTCCAATTATGCGATGCTTCATCGTATGGATAAGTGACAGTAGTCATAAAACGATCGTAAGAATTACCTACCTCAGTATATGAACCACGAACTTTCAAAAAACTTAACCATTCCGGTGTATCAAACATACTTGTAAGAATAGCCGAAAGCCCTACCGACGGATAGAAGAATGATTTATAATCAGAGAAAGCCAATCTTGAATCCCAGTCATTACGTCCGGTTACCGTCAAATAAAGCATTGACTTCCAACCTAGTTCTGCATTCGCAAAGATAGCTCTAGTCTGATCATGCCAACCCTCTTGCTTTGGTTTCCATGCTTTATCAAAATCCAAATTATGAACAGCAAAGAAGTTATAAATCTTCAAGCCGCCTTCATATCCGATCGATTCATAACGACTGTCATTCAAAGATACACCCAAGTTTACATTCACAGACCAATCGCTAAAATTCTTATTTACTGTAGCAATGGCATCTGCATAGGTAGTCTTTGACTGAGCCCAAGTATCATGATATGTTCCTCTGTCTCCTGCAGACAGACTACCGGTAGAAGCATACGCCTTGTATGTCTTACGATTTTCATAATTGTCAATTTTCACACGACCTGTAACATCCAACCAATCAAATATTTGATATTTCAGAGAAGCATTCACCATATAACGTGTTTTCTTATTCTCACGTATCTGACGGTTTTGTACCCAATATGGATTTGCCAGTCCACTGGAAATTTCTCCGTAAGGCCAATACTGTTCCATTATACCTAAACCCTCATTGTAACGCTCAAACATACGCACATCCTCAAAATTTTCCGAACGGGGGAATCGATAAAGTCCAGGCAGTGGATTATAATAGTATCCTTGAGATACCATATTTTTATCGTTCTGAAGAATATAGCTTGCACCGGCATCCAGTGTCATTTTATCTTTCAAGAAACTGGTCGTGTTGCGTACAGTGAAATTATAACGGTTATATCCACTGTTCGGCAGGATATTCGTTGTATTAGTAGTGGAAGCCGACAAATAACTCTGGTTCTTTTGATTACCGGTAGACAAAGCTACAGAGTTTATCACGTTACTACCTGTACGGAAGAAATCACGCGGATCATAATCGCTATTCACAATCGGTCCCCAGCTATCCACATTTCCTGCCACATTTCCGTACTTACTCTGCATTTCTGGCATCATCGCCACTTTCGAGAAAGTTGTATTGTTAGATACTGTCACAGACGTCTTGTCAACAGATCCTTTTTTAGTAGTAATCAGCACTACACCCGCAGCGGCAGCATTACCATACAATGCAGCAGCGGAAGGTCCTGTCAGCATAGAGATAGACTCTATATCTTCCGGATTAATATCAGCCGCCCCATCCGTACCCGGTTGGTCAGCAAAAACGCTTTGTGAATTGCCACCATTCATCATATTATACATGGGTACACCATCAATCACATAAAGCGCCAAGTTGGAAGAAGTGATAGACTTTACACCACGCATAACAACACGGGATGCGCCACCGGTTGAATTGGAAGAATTAATGGTAACACCGGCAACCTTTCCATTCAATGAAGAAATGAAGTTAGCGTCTTTCACAGTAGTCAATTCATCCCCTTTCACCTGTTGTACATTATATGACAAAGCCTTTTCCGCACGTTTTATACCTAATGCGGTTACAACGACTTCATCCAAGACTTCAGCGTCCTGTTTTAACACAACCTGATAAAAATCTTTATTTGAAACGGCAATCATTTGAGTTGCATACCCTATATAAGATATTTTCAACTTAGATTTATCGGAAGCTTTTATCATAAAGTTTCCATTCATATCAGTTATAGTTCCCATAGAACTACCTTCCACCGAGATATTCACGCCAATCAGTGATTCTCCATTTTCATCAACTACCTTGCCTCTTATATTCTTCACTACAGAAGGCGCTACCGACTTTTGTTCGGTAACTATAACATAATTATCACGGATTTGATAAGTGAAACCTGTTCCTTTTAAGATTGTATCAAGCGCAGTAGTTATAAGCGCATTTTTCAAGTTCAGATTGGTAAGCTTTTTGCTTTTCAATTGAGAATCACTATAATTGATAGACATTTTAGTCTGTCTTTCCACAGATTTTAAAGCCTCAATTACAGTCATATTTTTCTGTTGGATAGTTATTTTACTATCTTTTTGCCCAAAAGCAGAGGTCTGCATCATTAATAATACTAAAAAAGTAAGAAAAACCTGTTTTTGGAGCACTCGTCCTGCTATTTCTTTATACATTTGTAGCATTTTCCTGGTATTAGTAAATTGGTTATTAATTCTATTTTGATTGGATTGCGTTAGTAACACGCTAATATTAAGGAATTTTTCGATTTCATATCCGGAAGGAATGGCAGTTCCCTCCGGATATTTTTTTTCATGGTGTGTTAAGTTAATAATTAGACATAGGGGTTATTTTTCAATTAGTTATATAGCATTTATTGTCTTTAATCACATAGTGGATATCTCCAACTACTTGTGAAATAATTAGCATAATTTCTTCCAACGTCACATTCTTCGGGAAACGGAAACTATAAGTATTATTATTCAAACTATGGAAACTATATACAAAAGTATATGGATACTTATGTTCTAGTCTCGTGAATATATCTTCCAAATGTGCATCACTAAATACAAGTTCTCCACGTTGCCAAGCTATCACATCATCAACTTGTGATTGTTGCAAACGACTTTTTTTGGTCAGCTTATTATAAGATAACTGCTGGTTAGGTTTCAATATAACACTTGAGATTAAATTATCATACTCCACTTTTACACTGCCCGAAACTAAAGTAGTGTACACTTCGTCATTCTCCGAATAAGTATTTACATTAAACTCAGTTCCCAAAGCCGTAACCTGAAAATCAGATCCTTTCACAATAAAGGGATGTTCCTTATCCGGCATTACCTTAAAATAGCCCTCACCTATCAGATATACACTTCTGGTTTTACCATTAAAACTTTCCGGATAAAACAAAGTACTTTTTGAATTCAACATAACGGAAGTACCATCCGGTAATGTCAGTTCATGTATTTCTGCAGTTGGTATATGGCATTCTATCAAATCACTGGAAAAATCGTCTTTCTCCAATAATAAATAGATAGAAACCGACGATACAGCCAGCAACAACACCGACGCTACCTGCCAAATACGTAATATATATTTCTTTTGCGAAGAGACAGGACGCATACCTATATTTTGTTGCATACGGCGTATAGACTGCTGCATTCCCTGAGGAACTCGCTGCTGTCCAGCTTCTTCCCAAAGAGAAGCGAGCGCTTCCATTTTTTCTTCCTTATGTTCTTCATCAGCCAACCAATGCCGGAATTGCTTTTGGACGGAAACCGGATAGTCATTCTGACTAAAAAGTTCTATCACTTGTCGAATATAATTCTTCATCATTATTTCATTATTATTTCTGCCTTATACTTTAAAGACAACTAAAATCATTATACTACTTAAGAGAGAAGAAAAAAAAACTAAAAAAAGAAGTATTTTCTTTAGGTCTATTAATGCTAGATAAATTTGGTGCTCTACCGTACGGATAGAAACACCCAATTTTTCCGCAATATCTTTATTGCTCAGTCCTTGAAATCTACTGGCCTCAAATATCATCCTCCGACGCTCAGGCATTTTTGTTAAAGCAAGCCGGAGAATCATAAGCAACTCTTTATAATAGATATCCTTTAGTGCCTGATCATCTTCTATTATTTCACAAAGTATCGCATTTTCTATAAAACTTACCTGGTACTCTTGCTCTATACGCTGATGCTTAAACATATTAAGAATAATATTCCGTGTTGTTACAAAGATATACCCATCCAATTTATCATTAGGATGTTGCCACATTTCCGGTTGTTGCCACAGTTTACAAAAAACATCTTGAGCAACGTCTTCTGCATCTTCGTCCGATTTCAGTAACTTTCGAGCAAAGTTCTTCACTTTAGGAAAGTTAACAGTGAAGAAAGATTGAAAGTCCTTCTCCATTTGTCTTTTATTATTTTCCATAATATTACCAAATAATAGCGGGCAAAATAAACATATTAGTTGCACATAAACAATACAAAAACCCTTTTTTATCGAAAAGAACAGTGATATACATATAACTAACAGAACAAAGAAATGCTTAACAATGTACATTTTTCGCTTGGATTTCTTGTCAGAACCAAGTGTTTGAGTAAATTTGCACGCTGATAGTTAACCGGATAGTTTGGATAGCAAGAGATTACTACTTGACTACTGGCTGCTAACTTGTAGAAATACTAATACTAAAATTTATAGCATGAGTTTGAAAATTGTTGTATTGGCAAAACAAGTTCCCGACACACGTAACGTTGGGAAAGATGCCATGAAAGCCGACGGAACGATTAACCGTGCGGCACTCCCCGCCATCTTCAACCCCGAAGACCTGAATGCTCTCGAGCAAGCTCTCCGATTGAAAGATGCTCATCCAGGCTCTACCGTAACCGTTCTGACAATGGGACCGGGACGGGCAGCCGACATTATTCGTGAAGGACTTTTCCGTGGTGCAGATAACGGTTACTTATTAACTGACCGTGCTTTCGCTGGTGCAGACACACTGGCTACGTCTTACGCACTTGCCACTGCCATCCGCAAAATCGGTGAGTATGACATTATTATCGGTGGCCGTCAGGCAATCGACGGTGACACGGCACAGGTAGGTCCGCAGGTAGCAGAAAAGCTGGGATTGACGCAAATCACATACGCAGAAGAAATTCTGGAAGTAGGCGATGGTAAGATTAAGGTGAAACGTCACATCGACGGTGGTGTTGAAACTGTAGAAGGCCCGCTGCCTATCGTGATTACTGTCAACGGTTCTGCAGCTCCTTGCCGTCCGCGTAACGCTAAATTGGTTCAGAAATACAAACATGCCAAGACTGTGACTGAAAAGCAGCAAGGCAATCTTGATTATACCGACCTGTATGACAAGCGCGATTATCTGAATCTGGCAGAATGGAGCGTAGCCGACGTAAACGGTGACCTCGCACAATGCGGTCTGTCCGGTTCGCCGACAAAAGTGAAAGCCATCCAGAACATCGTGTTCCAGGCTAAAGAGAGCAAAACCATCAGCGGCAGCGACCGTGACGTGGAAGACCTGATTGTTGAACTATTAGCTAACCACACCATCGGATAATCATGAATAACTTATTTGTATATTGCGAAATAGAAGAAGGTAACGTTTTAGACGTTAGCCTCGAACTTCTCACCAAAGGTCGTTCGTTAGCCAACCAGTTGAACTGTCAGCTCGAAGCAGTGGTTGCCGGAACCGGCCTCAAAGATATTGAAAAACAAATCCTTCCTTACGGAGTAGACAAACTTCACGTTTTCGACGGCGAAGGACTTTACCCTTATACTTCACTTCCTCACACAGCTATCCTGGTGAACCTTTTCAAAGAGGAACAGCCGCAAATCTGTCTGATGGGCGCTACTGTGATCGGTCGTGACCTCGGTCCGCGCGTTTCTTCTGCTTTAACCAGCGGATTGACTGCCGACTGTACTTCACTTGAAATCGGTGACCACGAAGACAAGAAAGAAGGCAAGACTTACAAGAACCTGTTGTATCAGATCCGTCCGGCTTTCGGCGGTAACATCGTTGCTACGATTGTAAACCCGGAACACCGCCCGCAGATGGCAACCGTTCGCGAAGGTGTGATGAAGAAAGAAATCCTCTCTCCGACTTATCAGGGAGAAGTGATCCGTCACGATGTGAAAAAGTACGTAGCTGATACGGACTATGTAGTGAAAGTAATCGAACGCCACGTAGAAAAGGCAAAGAACAACCTGAAAGGTTCTCCAATCATCGTAGCCGGTGGATACGGTGTAGGTTCGAAAGAAAACTTCGACCTGTTGTTCGACCTCGCTAAAGAACTTCATGCAGAAGTAGGTGCCAGCCGTGCTGCTGTTGACGCAGGTTTCGCAGATCACGACCGCCAGATCGGTCAGACAGGTGTTACGGTTCGTCCGAAACTCTACATCGCTTGCGGTATCTCCGGACAGATTCAGCATATCGCCGGTATGCAGGAAAGTGGTATCATCATCTCCATCAACAACGACCCGGATGCTCCGATCAACACGATTGCCGATTACGTAATCAACGGAACTATCGAAGAAGTTGTGCCGAAGATGATTAAGTATTATAAACAAAATAGCAAGTAAGGAAAGATGGCTAATTATTATACAGACATACCGGAACTCAAGTTTCACTTGAACAATCCGATGATGAAACGTATTTGCGAACTCAAAGAACGCAATTACAGAGATAAAGATGAATTCGATTATGCTCCGCTGGACTTCGAAGATGCTGTAGACTCTTATGACAAAGTGTTGGAGATTACCGGAGAAATCACAGGAGAAATCATTGCCCCTAACGCAGAAGGTGTAGACGAAGAAGGTCCTCACTGTGCCAATGGTCGCGTAGAATATGCATCAGGAACCAAACAGAACCTGGACGCAATGGTAAAAGCCGGTTTGAACGGTATGACCATGCCACGTAAATTCGGCGGTTTGAACTTCCCGATCACCCCGTACACCATGTGTGCAGAAATCGTGGCTGCTGCCGATGCAGGTTTCGGAAACATCTGGTCATTGCAGGACTGTATCGAAACTCTTTATGAGTTTGGCAATCCCGACCAACACAGCCGCTTTATCCCACGCATCTGCCAAGGTGAAACGATGTCAATGGACTTGACAGAACCGGATGCTGGTTCCGACCTTCAATCTGTTATGCTGAAAGCTACTTACAGCGAAAAAGACGGATGCTGGTTACTGAACGGTGTGAAACGTTTCATCACAAATGGTGACGCGGATATTCACCTCGTACTGGCACGTTCGGAAGAAGGAACGAGAGACGGCCGTGGTTTGTCTATGTTCATCTATGACAAGCGTCAGGGTGGCGTGAACGTACGTCGTATCGAAAACAAACTCGGTATCCACGGTTCTCCTACCTGCGAATTGGTATATAAGAATGCAAAAGCTGAACTTTGCGGTGACCGCAAACTCGGTTTGATTAAATACGTAATGGCTCTGATGAACGGTGCCCGTCTGGGTATTGCCGCACAATCTGTAGGATTGAGCCAGGCAGCTTACAATGAAGGTTTGGCATACGCTAAAGACCGTAAGCAGTTCGGAAAAGCAATTATCGAATTCCCGGCTGTGTATGACATGCTGGCTATCATGAAAGGCAAACTGGATGCCGGACGCGCTTTACTGTATCAAACATCTCGCTACGTAGACATTTACAAAGCATTAGACGACATCGCCCGCGAACGTAAACTGACTCCGGAAGAACGCCAGGAACAGAAGAAATATGCTAAATTAGCAGACAGCTTTACTCCGCTGGCTAAAGGTATGAACTCTGAATATGCAAACCAAAACGCTTACGACTGTATTCAGATTCATGGTGGTTCAGGTTTCATGATGGAATATGCTTGCCAACGCATCTATCGCGACGCACGCATCACCAGCATCTACGAAGGAACTACCCAGTTGCAGACCGTAGCTGCTATCCGTTACGTAACCAATGGTTCTTACATCGCTACTATCCGCGAGTTCGAAACCATTCCTTGCTCACCGGAAATGGAACCGCTGATGTCTCGTCTGAAAAAGATGGCTGACAAATTCGAAGCCAGCACCAATGCAGTGAAAGAAGTACAAGACCAGGAATTGCTTGACTTCACCGCTCGCAAACTGGTGGAAATGGCTGCTGACATTATCATGTGTCACCTGTTGATTCAAGATGCCAGCAAGTCTTCCGAACTGTTCTCCAAATCTGCACATGTATATTTGAACTATGCAGAAGCGGAAGTAGAAAAGCACTCAAACTTCATCGAAAACTTCGATAAAGAAGACTTGGCATTCTATAAAAAGTAATAAATACTCTATCAAATCTCATAAAAGCATCCCTTCTTAGGAAGTGGATGCTTTTTTATTTGTCACATTCTATTATTTTTCATTATTATTCTATACATTTGTCAGTGAGATAAGTAATTTTTAATCGACGACTCTATATAAGAATAGAAATATGGCACTCAAACCTTCATATAACGACAAACTGCATTTACCGGGTTTATCAAAAACAGAAATCCTTATACTGGCTCTCGAAGCTTCGCAAAAGCTGGAGTGGAATATCGAGGAAGTCACTCCGGAAGGAGCACGATTCGAAGTCCCGTTCAATATGTATTCTCATGGAGAGGAAATAACCTTCACCATAGAACCGGGAAGCGACGGAGAAGTAGCTGTGCGCAGCCAATCTTCTTCCGTACAATTTGTAGACTATGGAAAGAACAGAAAAAATATACAAAAGCTACGGGAGACGATGGAAGAAATAAAAACATCCCTTACCCCGGAAGAGCTAACCCAAAAGGCAAAAGATTTCGAGGAAGAGTGTAACCGTCCGCTCACAGAAGAAGAGAAAGCCTATCTGGAAGAAGAAAAGAAAAGGAACTCTTTCTGGTCGTTCTTTATTCCCCGCAAAGGTTTTATGGCAACACCTATCCTGATAGACCTCAACATCCTTGTATTTATTGTGATGATTGCATCGGGAGTGGGAATCATGTCTCCTTCCACCTTATCACTGCTGAAATGGGGAGCCGACTTCGGACCGCTAACCCTTACAGGCGACTGGTGGCGTGCAGTGACCTGCAACTTTATACACATCGGAGCTTTTCATCTCCTGATGAATATGTATGCTTTCATGTATGTAGGTCTTCTACTGGAAGATCTGATAGGAAGCCGTCGGATGTTTATGTCTTATTTACTGACCGGAGTATGTTCGGCAGTATTCAGTCTTTATATGCACGGCGAGACAATCAGTGCCGGAGCCTCCGGGGCTATCTTCGGACTTTACGGTATATTCCTAGCCTTCCTATTCTTCCATCGCATCGCAAAGGAACAACGGAAAGCATTATTAACCAGTATCCTTATTTTTGTCGGTTACAATCTGGTTTATGGCATGAAAGCCGGGATTGATAACGCTGCACATATCGGCGGGTTATTAAGCGGTTTCCTACTGGGAATCATTTATGTATGCAGCTATAAATTTGAAAAAGCCGATGCGCAATGCACCGTTTCAATCCTTGGGGAGCTCGGTATATTTTGCATTTTCCTGTTCAGCTTCTTGATGCTTTGCAAGAACGCTTCCCCTCTTTATCAAGACATACGCAGCGAATGGGAAAGCGGGATTGTAGAAGCCTATCTGAATGGTGAACTGGAAGAAGAGAACGAAGATGGTAACCAATCGGACATGGAGACTGCCAACAGTTCTTCCACCAGGCAATATCCTTCATACATTCCGGTAGGCAATAACGATACATGGCTTTCTTATTACGATGCAGAAACAAATTTCAGTTGCCAGTATCCTACCAACTGGACCAAAATAACGGGAGCGAAAGGATTAACTCCCAGCGCAGAACCTCCGTTGCTTAGGCTCGTCAACGGCGCCAACCAACTGACGGTTACCGCTCTGACCTACGATACACAAAAAGAGTTTGAACATATAAAGAAGTTATCGCTCACTCTCCCGCGAAATGCACAAGGAGAACCAGCGGAAGACTATAAGCAGAGCAATGTCAACATCAACGGGCTATCCATGACAAGAACTACAAACCCTCTGCACATCGGAGCTCCTGATGAACCGGGAGAAGACATACAACAAATTGTATTACACTATTTCCAAGAAAGCAAGAAGCGAACTTTTACCATTGTTATGCTTGTCTATGATGAAGAAGCCGAAACCGATCTGAATGCTATTACATCAAGTATTCAGATCACCCAATAAAGAGAATATGAGAGTATATGTCCAAGTCAAACAGTTAGGAAAGCGAAAGTGCAATATCGAAAAGATTCCTGTCGATTTTCCTGTTCCGCCTGTCGATGTACAGGGGTTGATTGAAGCCATCGTCAGTTGGCAAGTCTGTGAATATAATGAACGCTTGCAACAAAGCGAAGTACTGAAATACCTCACACAGGAAGAAGTGGAAAATAAAGCAACTTCCGGCAAGGTTGGGTTTGCAGTAAACTATAACGGCAAACCTACCGCAGAAGTAGAAGCAATCACCAATGCCCTGCAATCTTACGAGGACGGAATTTTCCGTATCTTCATTGACGATACAGAAACTGAAGACTTATCCTCTCCCACCGGACTCAAAGAAGAATCTACCATCACCTTCATCCGATTGGCTATGCTGTCGGGAAGACTTTGGTAATCATTTTCTTATAAACACACTTAAAACGAAAATAATCATGAGACTCATTTATAATGACGCATTAAACAAACGGATTGCTCCGTACCTGGAAAGGTTAACGAAAAAGAGAACCAGTTTAGACAAAGAGACAATGACTTTGTTGGATGTATTTATGCAATACTTCAACATGGATACCCGGTATGGCGCATACAGCGATAAACTAGAGCCTTGCATCATACATATTATTCAGGAAGAGAAGATAAAGAGTGTTGCCAATCTTTTCGACGGAAAGTTGAACAAAGTGCTCCGTTATCTATTGGGAGACGAATACGCCAACCTGTTCCACACCTATCTGAAGCTTAAAGCACGGTGTCCGTACACTCATGGATATTCGCGCCGGTCACAGCGGTCGGCGAATCCCCTTCTACATTTCAGTCACATCATAGATGCGCTGACGGAATTTCTAAAACTACGTGCCACCGGATTCAGCGAACAAGCCATACTGAACGGAGGAAACACTCCGGAAGAAATAGAAACATACAAGGATGCGATGAACTGCCAAAACTGGATGGCCGCCCAAATAGCAGAAGGCAACCAAACTGTCATTGAACACCTCAACAACGTATTGACCAGCGAGAATAATGCCAACCGCCTCAACCAGGGACATCTCCAGGCTATCGCCGTGAGCGGTTACCGCCCGTTGCTGGAACTGGAAGGGAAGTTACTGCTGGCAGCCAAACTGCAGGAAGGTCTCCGTCAGGCTATCGTGGAAACGATGGACGAAGGATGCCCCGAAAGTTATCTCCATCTGTTCTCGGTGATCTGCGACAACGGCCTGCAACGATTTGCCTCCGTGAAACGCGGCATTGCAGTCTGTACGGGTATTGGAGAACAAGACAGCAGCGAGCGTATCACCAACAAATATGTGGAACTGATCCGCCGTTTTCTGAACGACCGGGAAGAAGCACGCAAAGCCCTCCAAAGCAAAGATACGGTCGAACTTTATCTGGCTCTATGGAGTATCGGATTCTATAATACGGAAGAAATTCAGGCACTTGTTCCGGGAATAATTAAAGACGGTGCCAAATATCAGGTGCAGACCTTACTTTACTTTTTACGCTGTACGCAATACTCCGGCATGAACCACCGTATCAGTAAAGATGCTTTTGAAAAATGGTATAACGAACCGTCGGTGGTGGCGGCTACCCTGCCACTGTATCTGTCCGGGCTCTATCTTAGCCGGTACGGAGGACATAAGGACGCCCCGTCACTCCATGATTATTTTGATAGCAAAGAAGAAGCGATCCGCCATTATAACTATCTGAAGAACGTCTATCAGTCCATCTCTGCCAAAGAGATTTATTCTCCATACGTATTCCCATGGGAAAGTGCAGAGCTCACCCGTTCGGAAATCGTTCTCAAGATGGCGTATATCACCTGGATGACCAACGATTCTGCATTAAAAGACGATCTTTGCACTTGTCTGCCTTCTTTGGATACCTATATGCGGGCAGGCTATATCGGTGTCGTATTAAATCCCCCGACCAGCCATTTACAGGAAGAATATGTGCTGCAATCACTGGGCGACCGTTCGCAGGACGTTCGTGACGAAGCCTACAAAGTCTTGTCCGAGATGACTTTGTCGCCCGAACAGAATCAGAAAGTAGAAGAGTTGCTGCGCTTCAAATATAGCGAGATGCGTATCAACGCCATCAATCTATTGATGAAACAGCCGAAAGAACAACTGTCCGGCAGTATCCGCCGCTTACTAACAGACAAGGTGGCCGAACGCCGCCTGGCCGGATTGGATATGATGAAGACTATTCACAACGTAGAATTTCTGCAAGATACCTATCAGGAACTGATCCCCACCGTCAAAGAAATTCAGAAACCGAACGCTAAAGAAAAAGTGTTGATAGAATCTCTGATCGGCGACGGAACGGAAAAGAACACCGCACAGCACTATACCAAAGATAACGGTTTCGGTCTGTACGACCCGGCTCTTGAAGTCAATCTGCCGGAGATTGCCCAAGATAAAGGATTCAACGTGAAAAAAGCATTTGAATTCATTTGCTTCGGAAGGGCCAAACTCGTATTTAAAAAACTAAGCAAATACATCGAAATCTATAAGAACGAAGAGTTCAAGAATGGGTACGGAGAAGCACGCCTGGTAGGCAACAGTGTCCTGATAAACTGGAGTAACTACGGAGGATTGAGCGGACTCGGTTTCCCGGAACTGTGGAAGGCCTTCTACGAAGAAGAGATCGGAAGCTATGACAAACTACTGATGATGAGTTTCATGCTTGCATCGACAGGCGCTCCTAAAGACGATGACGACTACGATGAAGAGGATGAAGAAGACATCAAGGCAGACCAGAAATCAAGCAACACTTTCGAGCCGCTTGTCAACCGGATGTATGCCGGCATCACTTACCGCGGATTGCAGAAGGAGCTCCGCAAGATGCCGTACTACGAACAGATGAGTGATATTATCGAAGCATTGTCATACGAGTATAAAGACGAAGCAGTCTACCAACGATTGGCTGTCAATATGCTGCTCCAACTGTTGCCTTTGCTGAATACTAAAAACATTTTCCGCCAGTACACCAACAAGCATGCATGGCTTCGGGACAAACTGGAATATGGAGAAAAGGAGATCGTTTATCCGATACATAACAACAAGTTCGTAAACTTCTGGCTTGAAATGCCTCAAAAGCCCATGAGTGATGATCTGTTTATCCGCTACTTCACGGTGCGCTACCAACTTTACAAGCTCACCAACTACATGGAACACACACCCGAACTGGAAGAGACAGACTCTTACCTTCATGCCACGGACTTCGCCCGTGCATGGATGCTCGGAATCATCCCGACAGAAGAAGTATACCGCGAAATGATGGGACGCATCAGCTCGCCCGCCCAGATCAAGGCAATCACCACGGTATTGAACGACAACGTTCGTTTCAATAAGGAAAAAGAAAGATACGCCGACATCAAAAACGTCGATTTCTCTCTCTTCCGTTCTCTTGCACAGAAGATAGTAGACCGGATTCTTGAAATCGAACTAAAACGGGGAGACTCCGAGACACAAGTTACCAGCCTTGCGGAAGAACTAAGTTATATTTATGGAGTGGACACATTTATCCACATTCTGCAAGCATTCGGCAAAGATACGTTCATACGCGACAGCTACAACTGGGGCAGCACCAAACGGGGTGTATTGAGCAGCTTGCTCCATGCTTGCCATCCCCTGCCGACAGATACCAGCGAAAATCTGAAGAAACTGGCGAAGCAAGCCGAAATCAGTGACGAACGACTGGTAGAAGCCGCCATGTTCGCTCCGCAATGGATTGAACTGACCGAAAAGGCAATAGGCTGGAAAGGACTGACAAGTGCCGCCTATTATTTCCACGCCCATACCAATGAAACATGTGACGACAAGAAAAAAGCAATCATCGCCCGCTACACCCCTATCGACGTGGAAGACTTGCGGGAAGGTGCTTTTGATATCGACTGGTTCAAGGATGCATTTAAGACAATTGGCAAACGACGTTTCGAAGTGGTCTACAATGCCGCCAAATATATCTCATGCAGCAATAGCCATACCCGTGCCCGCAAGTTTGCCGATGCCACCAACGGCGCGGTGAAAGCGGCAGATGTAAAGAAAGAAATAGTCGCCAAACGCAACAAAGACTTATTGATGAGCTACGGCCTCATCCCATTGGGACGGAAACCGGACAAAGAACTGCTGGATCGTTATCAATACCTGCAAAAGTTCCTGAAAGAGAGTAAGGAATTTGGTGCTCAAAGGCAGGAAAGCGAAAAGAAAGCGGTAAACATCGCCCTGCAAAACCTGGCGCGTAACTCCGGCTACGGAGACGTTACCCGTCTGACCTGGAGCATGGAAACGGAACTAATCAAAGAACTTCTCCCCTACCTGTCTCCCCAAGAGATAGACGGCGTAGAAGTGTACGTACAAATCAACGAAGAAGGCAAATCGGAGATTAAACAAATCAAAGACGGCAAAGAGCTCAACAGTATGCCTGCCAAACTGAAAAAGCATCCGTATATAGAAGAACTGAAAGCGGTACACAAAAAGCTGAAAGACCAGTACACCCGCTCCCGCGTGATGCTGGAACAGGCGATGGAAGACTGTACCCGTTTTGAAGAAAGCGAATTGCGCAAGTTGATGCAGAACCCTGTCATCTGGCCATTGTTGAGACATCTTGTCTTTATCTGTAACGGACAGACGGGCTTCTACACCGACGGATTGCTGGTGACTGTGAATGCCGTTTGCCTACCGTTAAAACCAAAAGACGAGTTACGCATCGCCCATCCCACAGACTTGTACGCAAGCGGTGACTGGCATGCTTATCAGAAATTCCTGTTCGACAAAGCAATCCGCCAGCCTTTCAAACAGGTGTTCCGTGAGCTCTATGTTCCGACTCCGGAAGAAGTGGAAGCCACCCAATCCCGCCGTTACGCCGGCAATCAGATCCAACCGCAGAAAACGGTTGCCGTACTGAAAGGCCGTCGCTGGGTAGCCGACTATGAAGACGGTCTCCAAAAGATCTATTACAAAGAGAACATCATCGCCACCATCTATGCGATGGCAGACTGGTTCTCTCCTGCCGACATCGAAGCTCCGACATTAGAATATGTCTGCTTCCACAACCGCAAGGACTACAAGCTGATGAAAATCTCGGAGATTCCTCCTGTCATCTTCTCGGAAGTGATGAGGGACGTAGACTTGGCAGTAAGTGTAGCTCATGCCGGAAGCGTCGATCCGGAAACCAGCCACTCTACCATCGAGATGCGCAGCGTACTGGTGGAACTGACAATGCCGTTGTTCCATTTCAAGAACGTGACGATAAAAGGAAGTTTCGCTCACATCGAAGGCAAACTGGGTAAGTACAATATCCATCTGGGCAGCGGCGTGATCCATCAGGAAGGCGGCGCGCAAATTGCCGTTCTTCCGGTACATTCGCAAAATCGCGGACGCCTGTTCCTGCCTTTTGTAGATGAAGATCCGAAGACAGCCGAGATATTGACTAAGATTATCTTCTTTGCAGAAGACGATAAGATAAAAGACCCGAGCATCCTGAACCAAATCAAATAGAAAAGAGATGGCAGAGAATTTAATCATCGGCACAGGAAATAAGGAAGAGAAATACCGCGAACTACTTCCGCAACTACACGCTCTGGTAAGTACGGAAACGGATCTCATAGCTAACCTTGCCAACGTTGCAGCGGCGCTCAAACAGACTTTCGGTTTCTTTTGGGTAGGCTTTTACCTTGTGAAAGAGGATGAACTCGTACTGGGTCCGTTTCAGGGCCCCATTGCCTGCACCCGCATCCGCCTCGGCAGAGGAGTTTGCGGTACAGCTTGGAAAGAGGCCCGGACACTGATTGTTCCTGACGTAGAACAGTTTCCCGGACACATTGCTTGTAGTTCGGACTCGAAATCGGAAATAGTAGTACCGATCCTCCAACAAGGTGAAGTCATTGGAGTGTTGGATATTGACAGTGATGAACTGGATAGTTTCGACACTATCGACGCACGCTATCTGGAAGAGATTTGTACGTATATTGGATAAGTTGGCGACCGTGCAAACGTCCTGAAAAAACAGAGGCTCTGATTGAGTGAATCAGAGCCTCTGTTTACTATAAATAGAGCCTCTGTTCGGGTCAAACAGAGGCTCTATTTTTTTACCAGTCCATATCTTCTATTTCCCGTTCCCGGTACAGCAGAAGTTGTTTGCGAAGCGAACTCATTTCGCGTCTCATATCTTCCATCTTTTCCAGTAAATGATGAATGGCATCGATACCTTCCATATTGATGGATAAGTCGTAGTACATTCTGCTGTAACGTTCCACGTTCGGGAGTTCCGACAAAAGCAGATAATGTTCGCCGCCTTCGGTATGTACGTTAATCAAACCGCCCTCTTCCAACAAGTCGATGAATGAAGGCTCAATATGACATTTGTGACAGTATTCACTGACAATAATTAATTCGGTCTGCATAGTGCTCATTCATTTTAGTTCATACTCTGTAATTGACGGAACAACTCTTTCTGTTTGTCGGTCAAGTTCGTAGGAATCTTGACGGAATAGGTCACAATCAAGTCACCGAATTGTCCTTCCTTCTTATAAACCGGGAATCCTTTACCTTTCAGTCGGACTTTCGTACCGTTCTGCGTTTCCGGTTTTATCTTCAGTTTCACTTTACCGTCCAGCGTGTCGATCACTTTCTCACCTCCCAATACAGCAGAGTAAAGGTCTACTTCCACATCTACGTACAGGTCGTCGCCCAGGCGTTTGAACACCGGGTCTTCGGCTATCACAAACGTAATGTACAAGTCACCCGCAGGTCCTCCGTTGACACCTTCGGCTCCGTAGCCTTTCAGTTTGATTACCTGTCCGTCGGCTACACCGGCAGGGATGGTAATACGCACTTGTTTACCATTGACAGTCAATATTTGCTTATGCGTTTGAGCAGCATCACGAAGGGAAAGATGAAGTTCGGCATTAAAGTCCTGTCCGCGGAATCCCGCAGAGCCTTGTCCTCTTCCTCCCCGATGTCCGAACATGGATTCGAAGAAATCTGAAAATCCACTGGCATTGCCACCGGAAAATCCCTCTCCATCGGAACTATACCAATAACTTCCGTTACCGTCGGAGAAACCTTGACCTGCACCACCGAATCCGCCGAAACCTCCCGCACCGCCATAGCCTCCGGCTTGTTGCTGTGCACGTTTCTGCGCTTCGAATTCATCGGCATGTTTCCAATGTTCTCCGTACTCGTCATACTTTTTACGTTTCTCGGGATCACTTAGTACTTCATTGGCTTCATTGATTTCCTGAAACTTATCCTTTGCACTCGGGTCATTAGGATTCAAGTCAGGATGATACTTTCGGGCCAACTTACGAAAAGCCTTTTTGATATCATTCTGCGAAGCACTTTTGTCTACTCCAAGAATCTTGTAATAATCTATATAGGCCATGTTTTATGAATTTAATCGTTCATACATCATACGGCAAATAACACGCCAATCCCGCTTTTGGATGCAGAAATTAACAAGGATTAATACCTAATACTTAATACTTGATATTCCTCTTTTCCAGCATCTGGAAGTCTTGCTTCTTCATGCCCAAATCATCCAGCGGACGGGGTTCGTTGTGATCGTTCAGATAAACTCTCGGTTTTAAGACGTAGTGCGAAGCCGTTACAGATTGCGCATCATCCCGGTAAGGAGTTTCTATTCCGGCTAAAGACAACATGGTCGGGAAGAAAGAGCTGCTGGAAGAAATATTCTTATCCTTATTATCCACAGCATTTTTCCAATGTTCGGGATAGGTTTCACGGTAGTTGTCGGACATCCAGATGAGGAACGGCACGTGAAGTTGATAATAAGAAGGTACGGGAGAAGCGTGGAGGAACAGATGGCGGGAATCGTCGAAAATATCCTCACCATGATCGGAAGTGTAGAGCATGGCGGCATCTATCTGCTGTTTTTCCAACATGCGGATTAGGCGTGACAAGAAACCGTCCGTATAACGAATGGAGTTGTCATAGGCATTGACCAGGTTATCCCGGTATTTTCTTTCTGCTTCCATCGGATAATCGGGCGTAAAGAAAGCACTTTCCGACGGGTAACGTTCGCGGTAGTTAAAGTGAGAGCCGTAGGTGTGGAGCACGATAAATTGTTTCGTCGCACCTTTAGCCAGTTCCTGCTCCACCAATTTCAGAAGTTCGTCGTCAGAAGGATTGTAGGAGGAACTGACAGAATCTTCTTTTATAAAATCGTACGTATCGGCTTCCATTCCGAAGAAGTCGATAAACGAATGGTTGTAACGTTGGTTGGAGAAAAAGGCTGTCCGGAAACCTGCTTCTTTGAAAGCAGTGATGATTCCTTTCTGATGATAGATAGAATCATAGTTGCAGGCAGTAGCGTCCGACATCAACATGGGGACACTTTTATGTGTCGTATTCGACTCTGTCAGTACTTTCGGGAAAGCAATCAGACCCGATTGCCGGGATAAGAGCGGGGTTGTTTCACGTTCGTAACCATACAGTTGCCAGTTCAGGGCACGGGAGGTTTCTCCTACGACCATTACGTATACTTCCCGTTTCTCTTTCGGATGCGTAGGCAGGGCATGGAAAGTAAAGTCCTTCGAAGTACGGTGATAATTCTGCGTCAAGGCGGTTCGTTGGAAGGCAAGACCTACGTTATAACACACGTTCAGCGGATATAAATCGGACTTCAACTCATATCCCGGGTCCTGCATATATGCTCCGACAAGGCTAAGGAGGGAGATTCCAAAGACTATGGAGGCTCTCTTCCGTTCTCTGCGGATAAATTCTGCCGTGAGTTTCCGCTTGCGTACTATTGAAATGGTTCCCAATATCAAAGCGGGTACGTAGAGTATGATGACAGCAATAATGGCAGGTGTGAGGTTATCAAGCAGTTCCAGGGCTTCACTCGAATTGGTAGTCACCAGGTTCAGAAACATATCGACAGCGATAATGGACTGGCCGAACAAATAAAGCAATACAATCTGAAAGGCTCCGAAAAACAGGAACAGGAATAAAATCCAAAGCATCTTGCCACAGTTTCTCGACAAAGTCATCAACAGATAATAGCAGCCGAAAGGCAAAAGCACATTACACACCTTTGCCATCAACGGTAAAGGCTCTGTCAAACAGAGCACAAGGTTGGGTACTATCAAGATGAAGAGGAACAGATAAAACAAATGTTCCTGATTCTCCAACCAATTCTTTATATTCTTAAAAAGCTTCATTGATATTAAAAATAAATCCGGTCTGGTGTTTGCCAAACCCTAAATCCAAACGTACATTTACTCTCTTCTTAAACTCCCAACGATAACCGAAACCATAATTAGGCAGAATATGCTTCGGAGTAAACTCGGAGAGTCGTGGAAAAATCGTTCCCGCTCCTGCCCATACAGCCACTCCATTCCGTTTCCAGACGTGTTGCCGGAGTTCTATTTGCGCATCCATTGCTCCTTTGTCCCGATAGCGTCCTTCGTAATATCCGCGCATGGAGTAAGAGCTTCCCAGCGTTGCCATCAATCCCCACGGGGTATCGCCATAGGTAAGCAATGTGTGGAATTGTCCTGCCAGCACTCCACCTTTCCATACGGGCTGATAATAGCTGGTAGTCAGTTCGGTGCTGCTAAACGCATATTTATTGCCGAGAAAAGCCGGGCTGAATCGCTGGTCTATCCGCAAGTAATAGCCGTGAGATGCATTTGTCAGGAAATCACGTGAATCGTAAAGGAGAGAAAGCCCCAGGCTGGTATTGGTGGTCCGTGCAGCCATTCCTTCCCATAGTTCCGGTTTATCAAAGTCCCGTCCGTCGATATAATCGAATATGGCCATCGGGCCGATGTAGAAGTTCTTTGCCAGCCGGAACATAAAATCGACTTTCACCTGTGCTTGAAAACGTTTATAGTCGCTTTCATTATCAGAGTTGGCTCCATTGTCATATCCCCGTCCCCAATACAGGCTGGGGAAAGAATAGAAATAGAGATTGTAGTTCAAGCGGTATTTGTCTTGCGGAAACAGATGGTTTCCACGGATTCCCAACAGATAGAAGCCGACAGTCGACACATCTCCGTAAAGAGAGACATTGGAAGGAGGAAGAAGCGAATCGTTCCGATCGGTGCGATATAATCCGGCTGCCACCAGTCCGAGTCCGAACTTGGTGTCACTGGAATAGTGGGGACCGCCTATCACACTGAAATCAAACTTTTTATTCTTTTTTTCCTTATTGGCGTCATTGAAGTAATCAAGAAACTTTTTAAAGAAGCTGCGCTTTGCCGGAATGGAATCTTCCATGGTTACAGATATAGAATCCTCCGGCAGTTCAATTTTAGTAGAATGCAGCTGTGCGCCCAACGGGGTTTGTGTCAACAACAAAAGCGCGAATATGATTAGCCTGTTCTGTCTAGTATTCATAATCATAAGAAGTAGAAAACTTTGCGGACAAAGTTAGTTTCAAACTTCTTATAAAAACAGAGATTTAGGCGTTTTTGTTGTTCCGGATTTCCTTTTTAACGTTTTAAAAGTCTTATAAATTCGTCTACATCCTCCTTTGTGGCATCAAAAGAAGGTTCAATGCCTCCGATACACAAAGCGGAAAAAAGAATAAAAAACGAGAGTCTCCAAAGTCCCGACCGTTCCGTCATTCCTCCGGAGATTCTTCTGTTCTCGTTAAAGCGTCAAACTCTTTCAGCCAATATAAACATTCACACAGAGATATACATAAAGCTCTTCATCGCACTGATCGAACTCTATTTTGCTCTCTCTTGACAACCACCCCAAAGCGGCACCCAGCTCTTTATCTTTCAGCCCGGATTTTCTCTTCAAAAGTCCATAGCTCCACTTCTCATTATTGCTAAGCAGTTGCCAAACCTTACCGGCATTCACACCGATTTCATTTCTGTTCATTTTTCTAGAGTAATTAAGAGGTTTAATACATTAGGTTAAGATTTCGCCTATAAAGATAACAAAAGGATATTGCAATTGTTTATACATCTTTACTAAAAAGTTGTTACAGAATTAATTTTAACATAAAAGCGGTGATGTGTCCCGACACAAAGGCGTTATTAGCATATGTTAAATCAGAACTTTTCTTTGCAGCCATCTGTTATTACATAAAAATCAATCCTAAACCAATTACAGCTATGGCAAAAAAAATAGCAGAACAGTTGATAGATACTCTGGTAAAATCCGGAGTTGAACGCATCTACGCCGTAACAGGCGACAGTCTGAATGAAGTAAACGAAGTAGTCAGAAAAAACGATCAAATAAAATGGATACATGTGCGCCATGAAGAGACAGGAGCGTATGCCGCTGCTGCAGAAGCACAACTGACCGGCCGTCCGGGATGCTGCGCGGGAAGTAGCGGACCAGGACACGTTCATCTTATCAACGGTTTGTATGACGCGCACCGTTCCGGGGCACCGGTAATTGCCATCGCTTCTACGATTCCTACCGGAGAATTCGGTACGGAGTATTTTCAGGAGACGAATACCATCAAACTTTTTAACGATTGCAGTTATTATAATGAAGTAGCCACTACTCCCACACAATTTCCACGTATGCTCCAGTCGGCCATACAAACGGCTGTCACCCGCAAAGGGGTGTCCGTTATCGGGCTTCCGGGTGACTTGGCAAAGGCTTCTGCCGTTGCTGTCGACTCGTCGGTTATCAACTATCCTGCCCCACCGGAAGTTTGTCCGTCGGAAGAAGATCTGGCTCAATTAGCTGACATGTTAAACAAACATACGCGTATCACTCTTTTCTGCGGCATCGGTTGCCGGGGAGCTCACGAGGAAGTGATTGCTCTTTCCGAGAAGCTGAACGCTCCGGTGGTATATACTTTCAAAGGAAAGATGGAGGTGCAATATGAAAATCCGTATGAAGTGGGTATGACCGGATTGCTGGGAATGCCGTCGGGCTATTACAGTATGCATGAAGCCGAAGTGCTTCTCATGCTCGGCACAGACTTTCCTTATTCCGCTTTCCTGCCGGATGACATCAAGATAGCACAGATTGATATAAAGCCCGAACGTCTGGGACGTCGTGCAAAGGTGGATATCGGACTTTGCGGTGATGTTAAACTGAGCATCCAAAGTCTATTGCGTATGCTGAATCCGAAGACAGATGATTCGTTCCTGTTGAAACAACTCAAAAGATATGAAGGCGTAAAGAAGGATCTGGCTGCTTACACGGAAGATAAAGGCGATGTAAATAAGATTCATCCCGAATATGTGATGTCCGAAATAGACAAACTAAGTTCGGACGATGCTGTGTTCACAGTAGATACGGGAATGACTTGTGTGTGGGGAGCACGTTATCTGCAAGCGACAGGCAAACGCCACATGCTGGGTTCTTTCAATCATGGTTCTATGGCAAATGCTTTGCCGCAAGCCATCGGTGCCGCACTAGCTTATCCGGATCGCCAGGTAGTGGCGCTTTGCGGAGATGGTGGCTTGTCTATGACTTTAGGAGACTTGGAAACCGTTGTACAATATAAGTTACCAATTAAAATTATCGTATTCAACAACCGTTCATTGGGAATGGTGAAGTTGGAAATGGAAGTGGACGGATTGCCGGACTGGCAGACAAATATGTTGAATCCAGACTTTGCTCAAGTGGCCGAAGCGATGGGAATGGCAGGGTTTAATGTCAGCGATCCGGAAGAGGTGTTGACTACCTTACTTAATGCATTCGAACTGGATGGTCCGGTACTTGTCAATATCATGACTGATCCGAATGCACTGGCCATGCCTCCGAAAATTGAATTCGGACAAATGGTGGGTTTTGCACAGTCGATGTACAAGTTGTTAATCAACGGCCGCTCACAAGAAGTAATTGATACCATCAATTCTAACTTTAAGCATATACGGGAGGTATTTTAAGTTATTCTCTTTTTAAGATCTTCAATACCTCTCCCAAAGTATGACTTACTATTATTGCTAATCGCAATAAGGTAAGTCATACCTTTTTATTGTCTATTTTATAGTCTATCTTGAAGTGGAAATCATTTTATTTTCTTATGTTTGCAATTATCAAAAAGTAAAAACACATGGAAAAGCCCGACTTTTCGCCTTTATCCCGACAAGCTCTACACACAACCATTAATACCGGATACAACCGTTATTCCATTCAAAGCGATATCTGCCTTCTTTACAGCCTTAAAATTCTCAACCGACAGTTCTACTATTTTATCCATACAGATATATTCTATAATATAGATGATATGCAAAGATAAGAAACAAAAAGAGATTCTTTTAAGTTTCAGAACAGTTTATAACAAAAAAGTCGCTTTCGGTAAACCGAAAGCGACTCCTATATTCATTCTACGAAAGCCGGAATTACATCATTCCCCCCATGCCTCCCATTCCGGGAGCACCCATCGGCATTTCTGGCTTATCTTCCTTCTTTTCTACGATTACACATTCAGTAGTCAGGAACATACCAGCGATAGAAGCTGCATTTTCCAAAGCTACACGAGCAACCTTAGCAGGATCTACCACACCGGCAGCGTGCAAGTTTTCGTACACATCCGTACGGGCATTGTAACCGAAGTCACCCTTTCCTTCACGTACTTTCTGAACAACTACAGCACCTTCTTTACCGGCATTAGCTACAATCTCACGAAGCGGTTCCTCGATGGCGCGTTTGATGATACCGATACCGGTTGTCTCATCAGCATTGTCACCCGTCAGACCTTCCAAAGATTCGATGGCACGGATGTAAGCTACGCCACCACCCGGAATAATACCTTCTTCGATAGCAGCACGGGTTGCACGCAATGCGTCATCTACACGGTCTTTCTTTTCTTTCATTTCCACTTCAGAAGCAGCACCTACATAGAGAACAGCTACACCACCTGACAATTTAGCCAGACGTTCCTGCAATTTCTCGCGGTCATAGTCAGACTTAGTTGAAGCAATCTGAGCTTTGATCTGTTCGCAACGTTCTTTGATGTTGGCTTTGTCACCTGCACCGTTTACGATTGTTGTATTGTCTTTAGAAACAGTAACCTTGTCGGCAGTACCCAACATTTCGATGGTAGCCTGTTCCAGTTTCAAACCTTTTTCTTCACTGATAACAACACCACCTGTCAGGATAGCAATATCTTCAAGCATTTCTTTACGACGATCACCGAAGCCCGGAGCCTTCACTGCACAAATCTTCAATTGAGAACGCAGACGGTTCACTACTAATGTAGTCAATGCTTCGCTATCTACATCTTCTGCAATTACCAACAAAGGACGACCTGTCTGTACAGCTGGTTCAAGGATAGGCAAGAAATCTTTCAAGTTAGAAATCTTCTTGTCGTAGATCAGGATGTAAGGTTTCTCCATCTCACATTCCATCTTTTCCGTATTTGTTACGAAATAAGCCGACAAATAACCACGGTCGAACTGCATACCTTCCACTACGCCGATGGTAGTATCAGTACCCTTAGCTTCTTCGATAGTGATAACACCGTCTTTAGAAACTTTACGCATAGCGTCAGCAATCAATTTACCGATCACCGGATCATTGTTTGCAGATACAGTAGCCACTTGCTCGATCTTATCGTAGTTGTCACCTACTGTTTCAGCTTGGTTCTTGATTGATTCCACTACTTTGGCAACAGCCTTGTCGATACCGCGTTTGATATCCATCGGGCTGGCACCTGCTGTTACGTTCTTCAAACCTTCAGCTACGATAGCCTGAGCAAGAACAGTTGCAGTAGTTGTACCGTCACCCGCATCGTCACCTGTCTTAGAAGCGACCTCTTTTACCAACTGTGCACCAGTATTCTGGTAAGCGTCAGCCAATTCGATTTCTTTAGCTACTGTCACACCGTCTTTTGTGATGTGCGGAGCACCGAATTTCTTCTCAATGATAACATTACGTCCTTTCGGACCAAGAGTTACTTTTACTGCATTCGCCAAAGCATCGACACCTTTTTTCAATTGGTCGCGGGCATCGATATTGAATAATATTTCTTTTGCCATATCTTTATTTACTATTTAAAATTTTACTATCTACTATTATTAATTAACCCAAAACAGCGAGAACGTCGCTCTGACGCATGATAAGATATTTAGTACCTTCAACGTCAAGTTCTGTTCCGGCATATTTACCATAAAGAACCGTATCGCCTACTTTCAATACCATTTCTTCGTCTTTCGTACCGTGACCTACTGCCACAACTTCACCCTTCAAAGGTTTTTCTTTTGCTGTATCAGGGATAATGATACCACCAATTGTTTTTTCTTCTGCAGGTGCAGGGAGGATAAGCACTCTGTCTGCTAATGGTTTAATGTTCATAGTTACTTGTTATATTTTAGTTATACATTTAATATTTAGATGTTACCCGTCATTTTCAGGCGGAACGCTAAAAACATTGCGAAAAGTGTGCCAAAGCAGTTTAGTGATTCTTTGTCAGAAATTGAACTGACAAAATGGCTGTCTGCCTACCTCGTTATGGCAAAAACAAATGAATCCCGTGCGAAAGTTTTCGCACAGGATTCATATTATGCCTTATTATAACATGAGCTTGATATATTAATAGCCTTCACCTTTTCACTGTAACTCCTCATTCATCAGTGTTAACGGGTGAAGAGCGACATCTTCACCCGCATTTACACCTCCGGTTCATTAATAACAAGCTTACTTTCTATAGGCACTAAACTTCTTTTCTATTATAGATAAACTTCTCTTCTTCCGAATATAAAATTCTTTTGCACTAGGCACAATCTATAAACGCAAGTTGCGTTTATAAAAACAAAGATTGCGTTTATAAAAACAAAGGCTTCGTTTTTATAATCAAAGCCTTCGTTTATAGTTTATCTATAACCAAAAAGAAATTAGTTCTTATAGAAAGGAAGTTTAGATCCTATAGAAAAGAAGTTCATCTACAATATCCGGTCGCCATCAGACCAATTATCGGTATACATAGATAGCTTAAAAAAAGGAAAGTGGGTGAAATATATGCCCTTCACCTGCTAACATCCATGAATAAGGCGTTATAGCGAAAAGGTGAAAGGCATATCACATTTGTACGACACACGGACATCATACCTTAATTCCGGTAAATCAGACAGATAGAAAGTCTTTTCTTACTCTTCTTTAGCTTCAGTCAAGCCATACTTTGCTCTCGTAATTTTCCGTACAAGTTCCCTTTGAACACTTTCCAATGCGTTCACTTCTTTATCCAACAGTTCCAAAGCTGAACCTTTCTGTAACAGATAAGAACGGTCTGAGTATTTTATCATAGAAGTGGGCACTGCCTTATTATCCTTTTTATATTGTTCAATCATATATCGCAAAGCTTCCGATCTATATTTACAAACGGTCTTCCGTTCCGCATAATATAATTCTTTGTAAGCATTGTCTTCACTTCTCAACTTCTTCCAAAAAGCAGAAAAAGCTGCCGACACCGCATCTTTCTCTTCCTTAGATACAGCCTCCGATTGTCTCTTTTTAAGCTCCCTATATTCTTTATATGTATTTAAGAACTTATCCAGCGCATCTTTACAGACTTTATGCTCAAGCCGGTAATTTTCCAATGAAGCAGGACGGTTATATTCAACAATCTCTTGCAGGTAAGGCACATCATTCCAACTGATATACTTATTATTCGCTTCACAATAGTCTGCGTAAGCACTCACAAGTTGCCAACTATATTCTTTTGTTTTCTGATTCAGTTCTTCATTGATGGCCGACAAACTTTTCTCCATTTCCTGTAAATTCTGCGCTAATGCGGTCTGCATACTCCCCCATCCCGAAATGAACAGACAAAGGACACTTAATAATGTTGTTTTCATAATATAATGATTTTAAATTATAGACTTGCCATGTATTTCCAAAGAGGGGCGGCATTCAGCGACTGCATAATTTCGTTATTCTCAAGCAACGTCCTCACCTCTTCCAATGTGAACAAATGCACAGAAATATCTTCCGTAGCTTCCAAATGTTGATGATCTATCAGTTCCACATCTGTGGCGAGAAAACAATGAGTCAAGTTAGTATGAGTACTCGGATTAGCCGAAACTACCATATATTCCTGCCAGTTCCCATTGCCATACCCTGTTTCTTCCCACAATTCGCGCTGGGCGGATACCAGTGGCGAAACATCTTCCTTCTCGCACACACCGGCGCAAAGTTCATAACAAGTCCGTCCGATTCCAGGACGGTACTGACGAACAAAAACAAATTTACCTTCTTTGGTGATGGCAATCATATTCACCCAATCGGGATATTCTAAGATATAATATTCGGGGATATGATTCCCATTTGGGAGCAACATATCTTCGCAACGTACAGTTAGCCAAGGGCGACGAAACAGGTACTTACTACTCACAGTTTGCCATGCTTTATTCTTTTCTTCCATGAAGTTTCATTTTTTCTTCCGACAAATATAGGAATTTCCAGCGAACCACCTCACTTCGCCTGTTTATTTTCTTTTATTGCAAAAAACTTAAATATTGAAATAGTGTTCGTATCTTTGCACCGGCTAACTAATAATCTCTTTATTTTTATTACAATATGGCATTTACGAATAATATTATGATTGTCCGGCACAAATTGCTGGCAGACCTTGTAAGACTCTGGAAAAACGACCAGTTAATAGAAAAGATAGACCGGCTCCCCGTAGAACTGAGCCCCCGAAGATCGAAGCCGACGGGACGTTGCTGCATACATAAAGAACGGGCGGTATGGAGATATAAGACTTTTCCTTTGATGGGATTGGATATGACGGATGAACATGATGAAGTCGCTCCCCTCTCTGATTATGCGCGTATGGCATTGAGCCGCCCCGAGCCGAATAAGGAAAATATCATGTGTGTGATTGACGAAGCATGTTCTTCCTGTGTCCAAATCAACTATGAGATTACCAATCTTTGTCGCGGATGCGTAGCCCGCAGTTGCTATATGAACTGCCCCAAAGACGCTATACGCTTCAAAAAGAACGGTCAGGCGATGATTGACCATGACACTTGCGTCAGTTGCGGTATTTGCCATAAGAGTTGTCCTTATCATGCCATTGTGTATATCCCCGTGCCATGTGAGGAGTCTTGTCCGGTAAAAGCGATCAGCAAAGACGAACATGGCATAGAGCATATCGATGAAAGTAAATGTATCTATTGCGGTAAGTGCCTGAACGCTTGTCCATTTGGTGCAATCTTTGAGATTTCACAGACATTCGATGTCTTGCAGCATATCCGTAAAGGAGAAAAGCTGGTTGCCATCGTTGCACCGTCCATTCTCGGGCAGTTCAACACAACCATAGAAAAGGTATATGGAGCATTTAAGGAAATAGGATTCGCTGATGTCATTGAGGTTGCTGAAGGTGCCATGCAGACTACCAGCAACGAAGCTCACGAGTTATTGGAGAAGTTGGAAGAGGGACAGAAATTCATGACCACTTCTTGTTGCCCTTCCTACATAGAGTTAGTCGAAAAACATATTCCGGGAATGAAGCCATACGTATCTTCCACCGGTTCACCCATGTATTATGCCGCACGGATCGCCAAAGAAAAACACCCGGACGCAAAAATCGTATTCGTCGGCCCCTGTATAGCCAAGCGTAAAGAAGTCCGACGCGACGAAGCGGTAGACTACATTCTGACATTTGAGGAAATAGGTTCTATTCTTGATGGATTCGATATCCAACTGGAACAAATGCAGGAATTTTCCATTTTGCACACTTCCGTCCGCGAAGCACACGGGTTTGCCCAGGCAGGCGGCGTGATGGGGGCTGTCAAGGCTTACTTGAAAGAAGAAGCGGAGAAAATCAACGCGATACAGGTATCGGACATCAATAAGAAGAATATCGCTCTGTTACGCGCTTGCGCCAAGACGGGAAAAGCTGCCGGACAATTCATCGAAGTGATGGCTTGCGAAGGCGGATGTATCACCGGTCCAAGTACGCATAACGATATTGTTTCAGGACGTCGCCAACTGGTACAAGAGCTTCTCAAACGCAAAGAGAGCTATGAAACAATGGATCGATAGGCTACGGTGGGAAAGAACACTCCGACCGGAAGAGTTCCGGCAACTGTTGACTGAATGTGACGCAGAGCTGCTGCGTTACATCAACAAACAGGCGCAGGAAGTCAGTCTCCTTCATTTTGGAAACAAGATTTATATCCGTGGACTGATTGAAATCAGTAATTGCTGCCGGAACAACTGCTATTACTGCGGCATTCGTAAAGGTAATCCAAACATCGAGCGTTATCGGCTGACGCAGGAAAGCATATTGGACTGTTGCAAACAGGGATATGAGTCAGGTTTCCGTACTTTCGTCCTGCAAGGTGGAGAAGATCCCGTCCTGACGGATGATAAGATAGAGAGGATAGTCACAAACATCCGGCAAGAATACCCGGACTGTGCCATTACATTATCACTCGGAGAGAAGTCCCGCAATACGTATGAACGTTTTTTCAAAGCAGGCGCCAACCGTTATCTGCTACGCCACGAAACTTACAACGAGGCACACTACCAACAGCTACATCCGGCGGAGATGTCCGGCAAGCGGCGTTTGCAATGTCTGCAAGATTTAAAAGACATCGGTTACCAGACAGGAACCGGAATTATGGTCGGCAGTCCCGGACAGACAGTGGAAGATATTATCGAAGATATCTTATTTATAGAACGGCTCCGTCCGGAAATGATCGGCATAGGTCCTTTCCTGCCGCATCATGATACCCCTTTTGCCCAATGCCCAAGTGGAACAGTGGCACAGACAGTTCTCCTATTATCCATCTTCCGCCTGATGCATCCATCTGCATTGATTCCGGCAACAACGGCTTTAGCGACTCTTGCCTCCGACGGAAGAGAACGGGGAATATTGGCAGGCGCCAATGTAGTAATGCCTAACCTCTCTCCGCGCGAGGAACGGAAGAAATATGAGTTATATAATGACAAAGCTTCACTCGGAGCGGAATCTGCCGAAGGCTTGATTGCCCTACAAAAACAACTGAATGCCATCGGCTACGAGATTTCCACCGAAAGAGGGGACTTTATACAGTACACCACAGATTACACGGATTTTCACAGATTAAGAATGAACCGGAATAAATCTGTGAAAATCCGTGTAATCTGTGGTGAAAATGAAAAAAGAGAAAATATATGATATACCAAAAAGATTCATCAAAAGCAGAAGAGTTTATCCACCACGAAGAAATTCTGGATACGCTGGAATACGCTAAAAACAATAAAGACAACCGTGCACTTATCGAGCAGCTGATTGAAAAGGCCTCCCATTGTAAAGGATTGAGCCATCGCGAAGCAGCCCTGTTGCTGGAATGCAACCAGCCCGACCTTATAGAACGCATATTTCATCTTGCTAAAGAAATCAAGCAAAAATTCTATGGTAACCGCATCGTGATGTTTGCACCGCTCTATCTGTCGAACTATTGCGTAAACGGTTGTACATATTGCCCGTATCACGCCAAGAACAAGACAATTGCCCGCAAGAAACTGACACAGGAAGAGATTCGCCGGGAAGTGATCGCCTTACAGGACATGGGACACAAGCGTCTTGCTCTTGAAGCCGGAGAACATCCATCACTGAATCCGATAGAATATATCCTGGAGTCCATAAAGACAATTTATAGCATTCAGCATAAGAACGGTGCCATCCGCCGGGTGAATGTCAACATCGCTGCTACTACGGTAGAAAATTACCGTAAACTGAAAGAAGCGGGTATCGGTACCTACATTCTATTTCAGGAAACTTATCACAAGGAAAACTACGAAACCCTCCACCCTACCGGACCGAAAAGTAACTATGCTTACCATACGGAAGCAATGGACCGTGCAATGGAAGGAGGTATTGATGATGTGGGGATTGGAGTTCTTTTCGGTCTGAATACTTATCGGTATGATTTTGTAGGATTGTTAATGCATACCGAACATCTGGAAGCTAAGTTCGGTGTAGGACCACATACCATCAGCGTCCCCCGAATCTGTTCGGCAGATGATATTGACACCGGAGACTTTCCCAATGCCATCTCAGATGAAATATTCAGCAAGATTGTGGCTGTGATTCGGATTGCCGTTCCTTATACGGGAATGATTATTTCCACCCGTGAATCACAGGAATCCCGTAAAAAAGTTCTCGAACTGGGTATCTCGCAAATCAGTGGCGGCTCACGTACCAGTGTAGGCGGTTATGCCGAAACAGAATTACCCGAAAACAACTCCGCTCAATTTGATGTCAGCGATACACGGACATTGGACGAAGTGGTCAACTGGCTACTCGAACTAGGCTATATTCCTAGTTTTTGCACTGCCTGCTACCGGGAAGGACGGACGGGAGACCGATTCATGTCATTAGTCAAATCCGGTCAGATAGCAAATTGCTGCGGGCCGAACGCTCTGATGACCTTGAAAGAGTATCTGGAAGACTATGCCTCCGAAGATACCCATCGGAAAGGATTGGAGCTGATTTCCAAAGAAACGGAACGAATTCCCAATCCCAAAATCAGAGAAATAGCTATCCGTAACTTAAAAGAAATTTCCAACGGTAAAAGAGATTTTCGCTTATGAGCCTGACAAATACTCCAAATGCCAACAGACTTCATATAGCCCTTTTCGGCAGACGGAACAGTGGTAAATCTTCTCTTGTCAATGCATTGACGGGACAGGATACCGCCCTCGTTTCAGATACTCCGGGAACGACTACCGATCTTGTATCCAAAGCTATGGAAATGCAAGGTATTGGTCCGTGTTTGTTTATAGATACTCCGGGGTTCGATGATGAGGGAGAGCTGGGAGAGCTGCGTGTCAGCCGGACTTTAAAAGCTATTGAGAAAACGGATATTGCATTGCTGCTATGTGGGGATACTACCTTTTCTCATGAAAAAGAGATGCTAGCACTATTGAAAGAGAAGAATATCCCTGTCATTCCGGTATTGAATAAAATAGATATAAGAGAGAACAGTGATAGCTTAGCTACATACATTGAGAAAGAATGTAAAATACGTCCATTGCTCGTCAGTGCAAAAGAAGAGATAGGAATCGAGCAAATCCGACAGGCAATTCTTGAAAAACTGCCTTCGGATTTCGGTCAGCAAAGCATTACCGGAGAGCTTACCGCAGAGAATGATCTTGTTCTTCTCGTCATGCCGCAGGATATCCAAGCTCCCAAAGGCAGACTTATCCTGCCGCAAGTGCAGACAATCCGTGAATTGCTAGACAAGAAATGCCTTGTTGTGAGTTGCACTACCGACAAGTTGACAGAGACATTACAAGCTCTCGCCCGTCCTCCAAAACTAATCATCACCGACTCGCAAGTTTTCAAAGCTGTTTATGAGCAGAAACCAGAAGAAAGCAAACTGACCTCTTTTTCGGTACTTTTTGCCGGTTATAAGGGAGACATTCATTACTATGTAGAAAGCGCTGCCGTCATTGAAAGCCTGACGGAGGATTCACGCGTATTGATTGCGGAGGCTTGTACCCATGCTCCCCTTACCGAAGATATAGGAAGAGTGAAACTTCCCCGCCTATTACGCAAACGAATTGGCGAAAAGTTACAGATCGACATTGTAGGCGGAACGGATTTTCCTCAGGATCTCATGCCTTACGACTTGATTATCCATTGCGGAGCATGTATGTTCAACCGCAAATATGTGCTAAGCCGCATCGAACGTGCACGGGAGCAGCACATCCCCATGACAAATTATGGAGTGGCTATCGCCTACCTCAACGGAATACTTGACCAAATAGAATATTAAACAGTACACACGGAAAGAAAAAATAAGGTGTCGCTGATTGTGAAGTCAACGACACCTTATTTTTTTATATTCCTACTATCTCTTATCTTATAGCAGCAATCAATTCTTCCGCCGAAACAAGATTCTGTTCTCCTGTCTCCATATTCTTTAACATCGCTTTGCCCTCACTCATTTCGTTTTCACCGACGATAGCTACAAACGGAATATTCTTTGCATTGGCATAGCTCATCTGCTTCTTCATCTTAGCCGTATCGGGGAAAATCTCCGCACGGATACCTGCAGCACGTACTTTCGATAAAATGCCCATAGAGAACGCGGCTTCCTTCTCACCAAAGTTAATAAACAGAAGTTCGGTTCCATTCACAGCTTCTTTAGGATAAAGGTCGAGTTGGTTCAGCACATCAAAGATACGGTCTGCACCAAAGGAAATACCGACACCTGATACTCCTGCCATGCCGAATACACCGGTCAAGTTGTCATAGCGACCACCACCTGTGATACTGCCGATCTGCACATCCAATGCTTTTACTTCAAAAATAGCACCGGTATAATAATTCAGTCCGCGAGCTAATGTCAGGTCGAGTTCGATTTCATTCTTCAATCCCATTGTCTCTAAAGTATTCAGAATAAATTCGCTCTCTTCTACCCCTTTCAATCCTACTTCGCTGGCAGCCAACACATTTTTCAGCGTCGCCAACTTTTCCGCATTCGTTCCGCTAAGGAGAATGATCGGTTGTAGCTTGGCAATAGCCTCATCACTGATACCTTTCTCTTTCAGTTCGGCATTTACATTGTCCAAACCGATTTTATCCAACTTATCTATGGCAACAGTGATATCGACAATCTTATCCGATTCACCGATAATCTCGGCAATACCGGAAAGAATCTTGCGATTATTGATTTTAATGCACACACGGATGTTGAAACGGCTGAATACAGTATCGACAATCTGCATCAATTCGACTTCGTTCAGCAAGGAATCACTTCCCACCACGTCTGCATCACACTGATAAAACTCGCGATAACGTCCTTTCTGCGGACGGTCGGCACGCCATACCGGCTGTATCTGATAACGCTTGAAAGGGAAAGTGATTTCGTCACGGTGCATCACTACATAACGCGCAAAAGGTACTGTCAAGTCATAACGCAATCCTTTCTCACAGAACTTACTTGCCAGCTTAGCAGCATTACGGCTCAATAATTCTTCGTCTGTGATTCCTGAGAAGTAATCACCCGAATTCTGAATCTTAAAAAGGAGTTTATCACCTTCGTCACCGTACTTTCCCATCAACGTAGAAAGCATCTCCATCGCAGGAGTTTCTATCTGCTGAAAACCATACAGATGGTATACGTCACGAATTGTATTGAATATATAATTACGCTTCGCCATTTCTACCGGCGAGAAGTCACGAGTTCCTTTAGGAATACTTGGTTTTGCTGCCATGATATTGCTGTTTATAATTTTAATTGCGCAAATTTACTGCAAATTTCCGAGCAATGCTTACATATATATGAAAAAATCCTCCATAGTCTTCGGAAAGACTTAGTCTCTTCTACCCATGAAAATCATGATATAGTAAATCAACGTAGCCAATGAACTCAATGCAGCAACTACATAGGTATAAGCAGCAGAACGAAGAGCATCTTCAGCTTGTGCATGATTGTACGAGTTAGTAATGCCGGATGAACTCAACCATACCAATGCACGTTTACTTGCATTGATTTCCACTGGCAACGTGATAAAACTGAACAATGTAGTCATGGCAAACAAAATAATACCTGCCAGCAATAACTGCGGAAATGTGTTCACCAACAAGATACCACCCAGCAATACCCATGTCATAATGGAAGAGGCAAAATTAACTACCGGAACCAACGCACTACGCATCTTCAAAGGAGCATACATACGCGCATGCTGCACGGCATGACCACATTCATGAGCCGCTACGGCAGCCGCCATTATACTATTACTTTCGTACACTCCTTCACTCAGATTCACCGTTTTGTTAGTCGGATTATAGTGATCGGTCAACTGACCCGGCGTATGCGTCACCTGTACATCATAAATTCCATTGTCATGCAACATCTTGATAGCTACGTCGCGTCCTGTCATTCCATTTCCTGTAGGAATCTTAGAATACTTTTTGAATTTGCTCTGCAAATTCATTTGTACCAGCCAACTTACTACGGCTATTCCTATAAATAATACCCAATAAGACATATTCATTTCATTTTAATTATTACTCTATATCTCCATATACAAATTGTTTGCCAAAAATAAGGGGAAACTATCAATGTCAGAATAGTTTCCCCTTGCTTTTATGAAGAATTAGCTAAAAATTAGTCAATTATTATTCTTCAGTATAGCGTTCGATAGTTTGTGCTCTGTCCGGTCCTACAGATACAATCTTGATTTGTACCCCCAACTGCTCCTCCAGGAAAGTCAAATAAGCATTGAATTCTTCCGGGAACTCATCTTCGCTCTGCATCTTAGTCATATCTGTCTTCCAACCGGGAAGTTCTGCATATACAGGTTCCACGCCTTCTGTGATATCGTACGGGAAATAGTCGATTTCCTCACCATTTACCTTGTAAGCTACACAAGCCTTGATGGCATCGAAAGTATCGAGCACATCGCTCTTCATCATAATCAACTTAGTAACTCCGTTTACCATTACAGAATATTTCAATGCTACCAAGTCAATCCATCCGCAACGACGCTTACGGCCGGTCACAGCACCAAACTCATGTCCCAATGCGCCAATTTTGTCGCCTGTCTCATCAAACAACTCCGAAGGGAACGGACCTGCACCTACACGTGTACAATATGCTTTGAAGATACCATATACCTCCCCGATACGGTTAGGAGCTACGCCCAAGCCTGTACAAGCACCTGCACAAACCGTATTAGAAGAAGTTACGAACGGATATGAACCGAAGTCAATGTCAAGCATAGTACCTTGGGCACCTTCACAAAGTACGCTCTTACCATCCTTCAACAAATTGTTTATTTCATGTTCACTATCTACGAAATGGAATTGTTTCAGATATTCAATACCTTCCAGCCAAGCCTTTTCCAGCTCCGTCAAGTCATATTCATAATTCAGACTTTTCAGAATCTGTTCGTGACGGGCTTTCGCTGCGGCATATTTCTGTTCGAAATTATGAAGGATATCTCCAACACGAACACCGTTACGACTAACTTTATCTGTATATGTAGGACCAATACCCTTACCGGTAGTTCCTACTTTGGCATCCCCTTTGGCAGCTTCATAGGCAGCGTCAAGGATACGATGTGTCGGAAGAATCAAGTGAGCCTTCTTTGAAATATGCAAACGTTCTTTCAACGGATGACCGGATGCTTCAAGAGCCTCAGCCTCTGCCTTGAACAGCGCCGGGTCAAGTACCACACCATTGCCGATGATGTTTACCTTATTTCCCTGAAAAATACCGGAAGGAATAGAGCGAAGTACATACTTCTGTCCTTCAAACTCAAGTGTGTGACCGGCATTCGGGCCGCCCTGAAAACGAGCAACCACATCGTACTTAGGTGTTAAAACGTCGACTACTTTTCCTTTACCTTCGTCGCCCCATTGCAATCCTAATAGAACATCTACTTTCATCTTTCTTTTTTATTGTTGTTATTGACTTTTTTCCGTTTGTTGGCTCTGTCGCACTTGCTGCATATCCCATATATATATAAGGAATAATGCGAAAGCTGGAAGCGGCTTAATTTCGTATTTTCAATGGCATGCTGCAATTCCTCATTCTGAAACTCAGTCACTTTACCGCATTGCGTACATATCTGGTGATGATGCGTTTCACGATTGTATGATTTTTCGTATTGGGAAGAAGTACCGAACTGATGCTTAATGACCAGCCGTGCATTGATAAGAAGAATAATGGTATTGTAAAGAGTAGCCCGACTCACCCGGAAATTCTCCTGATCCATCATTCGTGAATAAAGCATGTCGATATCGAAATGACCGTCGATAGAATAAATTGTATCGAGTATGGCGTAGCGTTCAGGAGTCTTACGATGCCCGTTCGCAGTGAGATATTCAGTGAATATCTGCCTTACTGTATCTTTCACGTTTTGAGTTTCCATCATCAGCCAAAATTAGCGCGAACAAAGTTAAGCCTTTTTTGCGGAACGCAAAAGGATTTTAATAAATTATCAATTTGCTCCTATGCCAATATACCAATTAAAAGTACACAGGCTTATTATTCCATCTCCGCCTTTACCATATTATAAAGCATTTGCTCTCCTTCCATATTGGAATCGGCCATTCCTTCTACCAACCGACATACCCGGAAAGCATTCTCTTCGTTGTGCTGCATATATTTACGAATCACCAGCAAAGCAGCATTGCGTACATGATAACTTTCGGAGTGAACGGCGCAAATAGCCTGGTCAAGCAACTCACCGGCAGCCCGTTCAGTCATATCTCCCTTTTTCATCAGAAGCCGGGCAGCAGTCAGGAACCCACAAGTCTGTATATATTCCCGTTCATCGGCTATCCAGTGGAAAGACTTGGCAGGGGCATACGGCAGATTCTGAAAAAGATTCATACACGCCAGTTCCGCAATCTCTATATTCCGGATATCCTCTACCCAAATATCGGCTATCTCAGGATAAAAAGTATCAATCGGCTGCAACAGTCCGGCCAATATTTTACATTCGCGGATATCCTCTTTCCACAAAGCCTGCGCCAAGTCGTGATTCTTCTCGTAATTCCCTGCGATCATTTTGATACGGGGCAGTTCGACACCAAAATTCAATTTGTATACCAACCCCTTTTCACGCATACTTTGGGACACAGCCCCGTTCATTGAGAGACGGAGCTGTGTCTTGATATCTTTCAGTTGTTCTTTAATATCCATTTCAGATTAGTTGTTTACCGAAGGCAACGGAGAGTTTTCGGTGCTGTAACGCAACATCTGTTCTGCATAACCTTCGTCGTATGATACGGTGACATCCGTAATGTTACCGTTTTCATCCGTCACCAGTTCATATTTAGGATTCACAAAACCTTTGTAAGGAGCCAGATTCAACTTCTTATAGCGTTCCAGTATCTCAGCATGCAGAGTCGGATCTACTTTCACCGCATAATTCTCTACCAATGAACGGGCACCTTCAAAATCACCGGTCGACTTGATACGTTGGATCTCAGCCAATAACTCACCGAAAAGTTCGCGTACCTTCGGATAATCGTTGATGACCACATACGTCTTTCCATCCTTCTTCACCAATTCCACGACTTTATCGGCAGCTCCTTTCTCATAGACCCAACGGGCTATTAACTGACGGTTACGCATGTGAGCTTCCTCCACATTGTTTCCCGGTTCGATACGTACCAACTGAGTCATCAGACCATTCATCAGATACGTGTAATATTGAGCTTTATAAGCTTCCGGAGAGGAAAGAAGTTTCAGTTCCACCAATTTCGAATCAGCCACATAGTACAATCCGAACAAGTCGGCACGGGCTTCCTCAATCGTAGAGCCGTAAGCCTTCAACGCATCAGGATCTACTCCCGGAAGCAACTTCCCGGAACCATGTCCCAGACACTCATGCAAATCCGTGTGAAGTTCGTCCGTCAGATCGGAATAAGCGTCGATCAACTGTCTTTCCGTATCGCTATAAACGAATTCCTCATTAAACCCGTTTCCATGAGCCGCCTTATTGTAAGCGTCCGTAATGTTACCGATAGTCACCGATTTAGAACCGTGATGCGCACGAATCCAGTTAGCATTCGGAAGATTGATACCGATAGCAGTTGACGGATAGAGATCACCGGCAAGGATAGCGGCGGTAATCACCTTAGCCGACACACCCTTCACTTCATCTTTCTTGAAAGACTTGTCCACCGGAGAATGATCCTCGAACCATTGAGCATTGCTGCTGATAATTTCCGTACGGCGAGTAGCTTCCAGGTCTTTGAAGTTGACCAAAGATTCCCAGCTCGCTTTCATGCCTAGCGGATCTCCATAACTTTCTGTAAATCCATTCACAAAATCAATTCGCGAGTCAAGGTCTTTCACCCAAAGAATAGCATATTCATCAAAATCTTTCAGGCTACCGGTCTCATAGAACTGAATAAGTTGGGCAATCACAGCTTTCTGTGCATCATTCTCAGCCACCGCTTCCGCTTTCTTCAGCCAATACACAATCTTCTCAATAGCCTGTGTATAAAGCCCGCCGACTTTCCATACTTTCTCCTGCAACTTTCCATTCTCTTTTACCAGACGGCTATTCAAGCCATAAGAAATGGGAGTCTCATCTTTCGGATCCTTCATCGCTCCGTAGAAAGCCTCCGCTTCCTGTTGCGTCACCCCATCGTAATAGTTACAAGCCGAAGTCAGCACAAGATCCTCACCATCCGCCTGATTCACCCGTTTCGGCATAATAGCCGGATCAAAGATCACGGGGAACAACTCATCACAAAGCTGTTCGGCAGTCTGCCCCTCTGCAAGCGGAAGCTGCTTGGCGTCGAGGGCAAGCACAGCTTGTTTCAAAAAGTCCTGTGAGAAATTCGGTACAAATTTCTCCGAGCCATAATGATGATGAATACCATTGGAGAACCATACTCTTTTCAAGTAAATCTCCATGTTCTTGAAATCAGAAGTTGTCTTATCCCCCTGATAATTCGTATATACCGCTTCGAGCATCCGACGGATTCTCAAATTGTATTTTCCATTCTGGTCGAACAGAATATCCCTTCCTTCCAAAGCAGCCTGTGTCAGGTAATAAATCAGTTCTTTCTGTTTCAGCGTCAGTTCCTCGAATCCGGGAACCTTGTAACGCAAAATCTGTAAATCAGCAAATTGTTCCACTGTGTAATCAAATTTTTCTGCATCAGCAGTTGTTGTTTTACTTCCTCCGCACGACGTCAAAAGCGTGGCGGCAATAGTCATTGAAATAAGATGTTTCTTCATAATGCTAGTGTTGATCAATTAAAATGAGAAAAGGAATTATCTCCAAACATTTTCATTTAGAGGTAATTCCTTTTGGCTAATTCCGGAACACGCTATTACTTTTTGCTTTCCAAATGTTTCTTGCGGTATCCGTTAGGAGTCTCACCTATATTCTTGTAAAATGCGGCATAAAAAGATTGACGATTTGCGAAACCAACCATGGCACTAATTTCTTCCACATTCTTGTCAGCATAACGTTTGTCAGTCAATAAATGCAAAGCATCTTTCACTCTGTATTCATTCAACAAACAAGAATAATTCATACCGAAACGCGAGTTCACTACTGCAGAAAGGTAACGAGTATTCGTCTTCAATTCTTTCGCCAAGTCTTTTGCTGAATAATCAGGATCCTTGTACTTTTTCTGTACGACTATGATATTCAAGATCTTGTCATACAACTCATCTGCCAATTCCGGTCTGATTAACGACCTATATGCAGCCTTCTTTTCTTTCTTCTCCCTCAAATTGTAAGGGCGTTTTTTCGGAGTTTCTTCCGATGTTTTGTTCTCTAAATCACTCATTGAATTAACTGGTTAGGGTTTGTTCATTTGTTAGTAGGTTGCATACTTGCAACGTTACATGTTACAAATGTCTTACTTTTTTTTTAAACACACAATTATTTTGTGCGTTTTTTTCTGAATAAACAATCAAAAACCTTGAAAAAGAGGGATTAAGCTCGAATAATAAGAAACTTTAACCTTTTTATATTTCATATCGGAAACAGAAATCACTCATTATCATAATTGACGAATAAAAACGTACCTTTGCAGCAAGTTTAAATTAACGTCCAATGAGAGATACTCTAAAAACATATTTCGGATACGACAGTTTCCGTCCGCTACAAGAAGAAATCATCCGGCATATTCTAGATAAACAGGATGCACTGGTTCTAATGCCCACAGGTGGAGGAAAATCCATCTGTTATCAATTGCCCGCTTTGCTCAGCGAAGGTACTGCTATCGTGGTTTCTCCGCTTATCTCACTCATGAAAGATCAGGTGGAAGCGTTACAGGCAAACGGCATTGCCGCCGGAGCTCTGAATAGCAGTAATGACGAAACGGAAAATGCCAATTTACGGCGTTCCTGCGTTGCGGGGAAGCTGAAACTGCTTTATATTTCTCCTGAAAAGTTGTTGGCGGAAAAAGACTACCTGCTACGGGATATGAACATTTCTCTATTTGCCATAGACGAAGCTCATTGTATCTCTCAATGGGGACACGATTTTCGTCCGGAGTATACACAAATGGGAGTCCTCCATCAACAATTCCCACAAGTGCCCATCATCGCTTTAACTGCCACTGCGGATAAAATCACCCGCGAAGATATCATCCGTCAGCTACATCTTATCCGACCGCGTACGTTTATTTCTTCTTTCGACCGCCCCAACATCAGCCTAACAGTCAAACGGGGATTTCAGACGAAAGAAAAAAATAAAGCCATCATAGAATTCATCCAATGCCATGGAAAAGAAAGCGGAATTATCTACTGCATGAGCCGCAACAAGACAGAAACTGTAGCCCAAACGCTGCTAAAGCAAGGTATCCGTTGTGGGGTCTATCATGCCGGTTTATCCGCACAGCAACGTGACGAGACACAAAATGATTTCATCAACGACCGCATTCAGGTAGTGTGTGCCACCATCGCTTTCGGTATGGGAATCGACAAATCGAATGTACGCTGGGTGATTCACTATAATCTGCCCAAAAGTATAGAAAGCTTTTATCAGGAAATCGGACGTGCCGGACGGGATGGCCTGCCCAGCGATACTGTATTGTTTTATTCATTAGGCGACCTGATACTACTGACCAAATTTGCATCGGAAAGTAGCCAACAAAAGATCAATCTCGAGAAACTTCAACGAATGCAACAATATGCGGAAGCTGACATCTGCCGGAGACGCATCTTATTGAGCTATTTCGGAGAGACAGCCACAGAGGACTGCGGAAATTGTGATGTCTGCAAGAATCCCCCCCAGCGTTTTGATGGGACAGTCATTGTACAAAAAGCACTAAGCGCCATTGCACGTGCGGAACAACAGATCGGGACAGGGCTTCTGATCGACATTCTGCGGGGAAGCTATTCGGCAGAGGTGACAGCGAAAGGGTACCAAGAACTCAAGACATTCGGTGTCGGGCGTGATATTCCCCCTCGCGATTGGCAAGATTACCTTCTCCAGATGTTGCAACTCGGCTATTTTGAAATAGCTTATAACGAGAACAACCATCTGAAAATCACGCCCAGCGGAAGTGACATTCTTTTTGGGAGAGCAAAAGCCACATTGGCAGTTATCCGTCACGAAGAGACCGCTACACGAAAAGGGAAAAAGAAGAAAGTAGTGGTAACCAAAGAACTTCCTTTCGGCCTGGCAGGCGGCGAAAGCGAAGATTTATTCGAAGCACTGCGCGGATTAAGAAAACAATTAGCTGACCAGGAAGGTCTGCCCGCCTATATTGTATTGTCGGACAAAGTATTACATCTGCTCAGCATTTCACGACCTACCACCATTGAAGATTTCGGATCTATCAGCGGTATCGGAGAATATAAGAAGAAAAAGTATGGTAAAGATTTCGTCAACCTAATCCGGCAGTTCACCTGACATCCGACTCCAAATCCAGTAAAGCCTTTTTTGTCGGCAGCCTACCCGCATAACCGGTCAAAGCACAGTTACCGCCAATCACACGATGACAGGGAATAAGTATTGAAATGGTTATCTACATTGTTTCAACTGCTCGTGTAAATCGGCAGGAGGTACTCCCAGCGAAATGGCTTTCTCAAAGTCCGATTTTGCCAATGCCTTTTTTTTCTGTACCAGATAGATATTTCCACGCAACAAATAAGCATCAGCCGACGAGGCATCCAACCGGATCGCTTCCTCCAAATCAACCAGCGCCAAATCTTCATGTTTCATGTCACGCTCCACATCGGCACGGGCTATATACAGTGTCGCATCCTCAGGATATTCCACAATCATCTTATTCAGAATGGCAAGAGCTTCACGGAACTTTCCTTCTTTCTGTTCCAGCGTAGCCAATCCCAGCCGACCGCTATAACTCTGCGGGTCAAGTTCCAATAAACGATTATAATCAATACGGGCAGCCGGATAATCCCTGCGGAGTACATAAATATACGCACGCATCAATAAGGCTTCCTTATTTTGCTTATCCCCGTCAAGCACCTGGCAATAATCAGTATAAGCGCGATCTGTCTTTCCCATTTCCATATAGATGGCGGCACGGTCCAACAAAATAGGAACTGCCAATGGAGCAAAGTTCAAGGCAAAAGAATAAGATTCGAGTGCCTTATCAAACTCTCCCAAACGACGTTGTACCAATCCCAGATTGGAAAAGAGCAACGCATTCTTCGCATTTTTCGATTCCAGTTTCAAAGCACGAAGCAAAAGTTCTTCCGCTTGTGGAAGACTGTCTTTTTCGATACAGTCAATAGCCCTTTCGGACAATTGCTGATAAGTTTGCGCATACAAGGCAACCGGGAAACAGAAAAATAAAGCAATAATCGTTCTTACCATGATTCAAGTCTTTTTAGTATTTATAAATCAAAATCAGTCCAACGGATATGCGTCAAATGCAAACAATTCCGTTGACAAATAACGCTCTCCCGTATCAGGTAACAACGCCACTATCTTTTTGTTTTTAAATTCCGGACGCTGTGCTAGTTGACGGGCTGCATACACAGCTGCTCCCGAAGAAATTCCGGTCAACAAGCCTTCCGTTGCCGATAGCTCACGTCCTGCACGAATCGCTTCATCATCAGGCACACCGATAACTTCGTCTATCATAGAAGCATCATAAAGTTTAGGAATAAAATTGGCTCCGATTCCCTGAATACGGTGTGGAGCCGCCTGTCCACCTTCCAATACAGGAGACGCAGCCGGTTCTACCGCTACGATATAAATATCGGGATTATGTTTCTTTAAAGCACGGGCTACACCGCAAACCGTTCCTCCGGTGCCGACTCCGACAACAAAAACGTCTACTTCACCATCTGTATCCCGCCAGATTTCTTCTCCTGTCGTACGCTCATGCGCCGCCGCATTGGCTGGATTCTCAAATTGTTGCAGAATCACCGAACCGGGAATACTGTCTCGCAATTCCTCAGCCTTTGCAATGGAAGCCGCCATTCCGCCCAAGCCGTCTGTCAGAACGATTTCCGCACCGAGTGCTTTCAACAGGTTACGCCGTTCCAGACTCATCGTCTCAGGCATTGTCAATATCAGGTGATATCCTTTGATGGTAGCGACCATTGCCAGTCCGACACCTGTATTTCCGCTTGTCGGTTCGATTATCGTTGCGCCGGGCTTCAATACCCCACGTGCCTCCGCATCTTCAATCATCGAAAGAGCCACCCTGTCTTTCACACTTCCCGCCGGATTAAAGGCCTCCAGTTTGGCAATAATATTTTGTTCCAGACCATGCTTACCACAATAACCAGAAAGCTCCATCAGAGGAGTATTCCCCACTAAATCTGTTAGTTTCTTCGCAATCTTAGCCATTTCATTACTTAATTTTTGTCACACACACGACAAAGATATGGAAAAAAAGAGATGTTTTATATTACATCATGAGAAAGATAACGAAAAGTATACTAACTTTGTATCCGTTCAATTATTTTAAGTTTACACATTATGAAAAAGAGAATTATCCAATTTTTCACGACATACTTTTTATTTGTCCTCTTGTTTGTTCTTCAAAAGCCGGTCTTCATGGTCTACTACCATGATTTATACGCCGATGTTTCTTTCGGTGATTATTTTAGTGTCATGTGGCACGGCTTACCTTTGGATTTATCACTCGCAGGTTACCTCACCGCCATTCCCGGCCTGATACTTATCGCTTCCGCCTGGACGGATTCGTCTATACTCCGCCGCATCCGGCAAGTCTATTTCGGATTGATAGCATTTGTTATGGCATGTATCTTTATTGTCGATCTCGGGCTATACGGTTTCTGGGGATTCCGTCTTGACGCCACCCCCATTTTCTATTTCTTCTCCTCACCCAAAGATGCTATCGCAAGCGTCAGTTTCTGGTTCGTATTATTGGGAATATTAGCAATGTTGGTCTATGCGGCTGTTTTATATTCTATCTTTTATATCGTACTGATCCGTGAAAGAAAACCTTTAAAGATACCCTATCGCCGACAAAATGTCTCATTCGCGCTATTATTGCTCACCGCCGCACTTTTCATCCCCATTCGTGGCGGGTTCACCGTATCGACCATGAATCTGAGTAAAGTCTATTACAGCCAGGATCAGCGAATGAATCATGCCGCCATCAATCCGGCATTCAGTTTCATGTATTCTGCTACCCATCAGAATAATTTTGAGAAACAATATCGGTTCATGGACCCTCAAAAGGCCGACGAATTGTTTGCGGAAATGGTAGACAAACCTGCCGTAACTGCCGACAGTATTTCCCAATTATTAAATACACAACGCCCGAATATTATCTTTATTATTCTCGAAAGTTTCTCCACACACCTGATGGAAACTTTCGGCGGACATCCGAACGTAGCTGTCAATATGGATAAATTCGCCAAAGAAGGCATATTATTCAGCAATTTTTACGCTAGCAGCTTCCGTACCGATCGTGGGCTGGCTTCCATCATCAGTGGTTATCCCGGACAGCCAAGCACCAGCATTATGAAATATCCCGAAAAGACGGACAAACTTCCTTCTATTCCACGAAGTTTGAGAAATGCGGGATACAGTCTAGAATATTATTACGGAGGGGACGCCGACTTTACGAATATGCGTTCTTATCTGGTATCCTCCGGCATTGAGAGAATTGTATGCGATAAGGATTTTCCATTGTCCGAACGTACCGGAAAATGGGGAGCGCAGGACCATGTATTATTCCAACGTCTGATAAAAGACATCAAGGAGGAAAAACAGCAAGAACCTTTTCTTAAACTCGTGCAAACCTCAAGCAGTCATGAACCTTTTGAAGTTCCGTTCCACAGACTGGACGATAAAATACTCAATGCTTTTGCCTATGCGGACAGTTGCGTGGGAGATTTCGTAGAACAATATAAGGAGACGCAGCTTTGGAAAAACACCCTATTTGTACTTGTTCCCGATCATCAGGGAGCTTATCCGTATCCGATAGAGAATCCGTTGGACGGGCAGACCATCCCGTTAATCTTGCTTGGCGGAGCAATCAAAGAGCCTCGTGTAATAGATACGTATGCTTCACAAATTGACATTGCCGCCACCTTGCTCGCACAGCTGGGGCTGCCACACGATGACTTTACATTCAGCAAAAACATACTGAACCCGTCATCTCCTCATTTCGGATATTTTACCCGACCGAACTTCTTCGGCATGGTTACTCCCGAAAACCAGTTGGTATATAACCTGGATGCAAATACCGTACAACTTGACGAAGGTCCAGAGAAAGGTGCCAATCTGGAGAAGGGAAAAGCTTTCCTCCAAAAGCTCTACGATGACCTAGCCAAACGATAAAGCCGGAGAACAACTGAATAATCACAGTAAAAATATAAAAACAGAACCAGATGGTACATACTGACATCATCCAATATCTTTCGGAGATAGATACAAATGTTTTCCTATATTTCAATGGTATCCACTCTCCCTTTTGGGACTATTTCATGACTTCCTTTACAGGAAAAATAATTTGGGTACCGATGTACGCCACCATCCTATACATATTACTAAAGAACTTCCATTGGAAAGCCGCTCTGTGTTATGCAGCCGCTATTGCACTTATCATCACCTTCGCCGACCAGATGTGCAGCAGTATCATCCGTCCGGTCGTGGCACGCCTGCGCCCTTCCAATCCGGAAAGTCCCATTGTAGATATGGTATATATCGTCAACAATTATCGTGGCGGGAGCTACGGTTTCCCGTCGTGTCATGCAGCCAATTCATTCGGTCTTGCCATGTACGTGGTCTTCATGTTCCGCAAACGCTGGCTAAGCATTTTCATTATCGTATGGGCCTTCTGCAATTGTTACACACGCGTATATCTAGGGGTACATTATCCGGGTGATTTGCTTGTCGGAGGAATTATCGGCGGATTCGGCGGATGGCTGTTCGCTACCATTGCCCATAAAGCAACCATCTATCTGGAACCTTCTACCCGTATGAAGAGAAAAGAACTCAAACAATGGTCAGTCACTATTTATGTAGGATTACTGACCGTACTCGGAATCATTATCTATTCCACTATTAAAAGCTGGTAGAACACAACGACACTATTTCAAACTGGAAAGTAAAAGCCTGACACCGTTTCCGATGCCAGGCTTTTACTTTTCATCCGGATTCATCAAGCTTTCTTGATATAATCAACAATCCACTGTCCTACTTCTTTCGTTCCGTATTTAGCACCGTCAGCCACCTGAATTTCCGGTGTACGTACATTCTCATCCAAAGAAGCGTCTACTGCTTTACGAATCAGCGCACCCTCTTCTTTGCAATCGAAATACTCAAACAACATAGCTACGGAAAGAATTTGTGCCAACGGATTAGCAATATTCAATCCTTTAGCCTGCGGCCATGAACCGTGAATCGGTTCAAACACCGGAGTACTCTCGCCTGTGGAAGCAGAAGGAAGCAAGCCCATAGAACCACTGATTACAGAACCTTCGTCAGTCAGAATATCACCGAAGGTGTTTTCCGTTACCATCACATCGAAGAAAGCAGGTTCCTGAATCATCTTCATTGCAGCATTGTCCACAAACATATAATCCGTTGTCACTTCCGGATAGTTCGGAGCCATTTCCTGTGCAATCTGACGCCACAGACGGGAAGAAGCCAACACGTTTGCCTTATCTACCACCGTCAGATGTTTTCTGCGCTTCATCGCATATTCAAAAGCCACTTTCAAGATACGTTCGATTTCCGGACGAGTATAATAGTTGGTATCATACGCTTTGTCATTATCCTGATACTTTTCACCGAAATACATACCTCCGGTCAACTCACGGATACAGATAAAATCTGCGTTCTCTACCAGTTCCGCACGCAACGGAGATTTGTGAATCAGGCATTTGAATGTCTGCACCGGACGGATATTAGCGAAAAGTCCCAATTTCTTACGCATCGCCAACAAACCTTGTTCCGGACGTACCTTAGCAGTAGGGTCGTTATCAAATTTCGGATCGCCTACGGCAGAAAATAAAACAGCATCCGCATCTTTACAAACCTGATAGGTTGCTTCCGGAAACGGATCGCCTACTTTATCAATCGCATCAGCTCCACAGATTGCATATTCGTAACTTACTTTGTGGCCAAACTTCTCGCAAACGGCACTCATCACATCTACACCTTGCACAGAGATCTCCGGTCCGATGCCGTCGCCTGCTAATACAGCAATTTTAAAATCCATAATCGTTTATTCTTCTATTTATATATTCTTATAAAAAACATTCTTTGGGCAAGTTATCTCTCACTTGCTCTTCTCGTATTCATCTTCGATGAGGTTCAACATCTTCATAGTAGCTTTGATGGCAGCTTCCGTCTGATCGGCATCAAGTCCGCGGGTACGGAACACCTGCTCGTCATAACTCCATGTGATTACTGTCTGCACAAATGCATCCGTACGCCCACCGGGAGGGATTGTCACCGCATAATTGGTCAGCATCGGGAATTTGCGTCCCAATGTCACCTTATATATCTTACGCAATGCACGAACAAAAGCATCATACTGGCCATCACCGCCTGAACTCTCTTCGTACTCTTTTCCGTTGATTTCTATCTTCAACGTAGCCATCGGTTTCAATCCATGAGCCAGATTCACAAAATAGCTCTTCAGTTTGACCTTCTCACCAATCGCTCCATGCTTCAACACATCAGAAACGATGTACGGCAAATCTTCCTGTGTCACCAATTCTTTCTTGTCGCCCAGTTCGATGATACGCTCCGTCACCTTGCGCATAGCATCTTCATCCAGCTCCAGTCCGAGGTCTTCGAGATTTTTGCGGATATTGGCTTTGCCACTTGTCTTGCCCAACGCATATTCACGTTTACGGCCAAAGCGTTCGGGAAGCAAATCATTACAGTAAAGATTATTTTTGTTATCGCCGTCGGCATGCACACCTGCCACTTGCGTAAAGACATTCTCACCTACAATCGGTTTGTTGGCAGGTATCATAATACCCGAATAAGACTCCACTACCCGGCTGACATCATTCAAACGGCTCTCGTCGATATTGGTCGCCGCATTGAAATGATCTTTCAGGATGGCTTGCACACTTGCGAGGGGAGCATTTCCTGCTCGTTCGCCCAGTCCGTTGATGGTGGTATGCAGTCCTTTTACACCGCTTAATACGGCTGCAAGAACGTTGCTCACTGCCAAATCATAGTCATTGTGCGCATGGAAATCGAGATGAGTATTCGGATAACGTTTCTTCATCTTCCGCATATACTCTATCACTTGCAAGGGATTCAAGATACCCAACGTGTCAGGCAACATATAACGCTTGACACTCGTCTCTTGCAATCCATCCATCAACTGAAATACATATTCAGGAGAATCCTTGATACCGTTACTCCAATCTTCCAGATAAACATTGACGGTTATATCCTGTTCGTCGGCATAATGCACCACATTAATGATATCTGCCAGATGTTCTTCCGGTGTCTTTTTCAGTTGTTGCGTACAATGCTTCAGTGAACCTTTACAAAGGAGGTTAATCACGCGGCAACCGGTACGCTGAATCCAATCGACAGAAGTATGCCCGTCAACAAAGCCGAGCACTTCCACCTTATGGAGCAGATTACGACGGGCCGCCCAATCGCAAATCATCTTCACGGCTTCAAACTCACCGTCCGACACACGCGCCGAAGCAACCTCCACCCGGTCTACCTTCAAATCTTCTAACAGCAAACGGGCGATCATTAGTTTCTCATGAGGCACGAAAGATACTCCGCTGGTTTGTTCACCATCACGGAGCGTTGTGTCCATGATTTCTATTTTCACGCCTTCTTTTCCCATTCTTCTATTTTATCTTTATTGCTTAACAAGAAATCGATATCATCCAATCCGTTCATCAAACAAAGTTTCTTGTAAGCATTGATTTCAAAATGTTCACTTTTACCTGTCGCCTTGTTAGTGATGGTCTGTTCGGGAAGATTCACTTCCACTTCCATCTTCGGGTCTGCTTCTATTGAATCGAACAATTCTTGCAGAAACTCCTCGGTTACAACCACCGGAAGCACAAAGTTGTTCAACTCATTATTCTTATGAATATCGGCAAAAAAACTGGATACCACCACACGGAAACCATAGCCGGCAATTGCCCAGGCTGCGTGTTCACGGCTGGAACCCGAACCGAAGTTCTTACCTGCCACCAATATCTGTCCGCTGTAAGTAGGGTTGTTCAACACAAAATCCTTATTCAAAGAACCGTCTGCATTGTAACGCCAGTCACGAAAAAGGTTATCACCGAAGAATTTCTCTTCACGAGTGGTTGCTTTCAAGAAACGTGCCGGAATAATCTGGTCGGTATCTACGTTTTCTAAAGGAAGAGGTACACAAGTACTTGTGATTATATTAAATTTTGTCTTAGCCATCTTTTTATTTACGATTTAACGATTTACTATTTACGATTGAAATTACATCAGTTCTCTCGGATCGATAATCACACCTGTCACCGCAGCAGCAGCAGCCACCAGAGGACTAGCTAACAAGGTGCGTGCACCAGGTCCCTGACGTCCTTCGAAGTTACGGTTGCTGGTAGATACCGAATATTTCCCGGCAGGAATCTTATCATCGTTCATTGCCAGACAAGCAGAACATCCCGGCTGACGAATAGCAAATCCGGCTTCCGTCAAAATCTTGTCGATTCCTTCCTTACGGATCTGTGCGTCTACCATCCATGAACCCGGAACCAGCCATGCAATTACATTTTCCGCTTTCTTGCGACCTTTCACGATGGAAGCAAATGCACGGAAATCTTCGATACGACCGTTTGTACAAGCGCCGAGGAATACATAATCAATCTTTTTGCCCAACAAAGATTCTCCCGGTTGGAATCCCATATAGTCCATTGATTTCTTGAATGAAACCTGTGCAGCTTCGCTCATTCCTTCCATCGTAGGAATGTGCTGTGTGATGCCCATACCCATACCCGGATTCGTTCCGTAAGTAATCATCGGCTCAATATCAGCAGCTTCAAAACGGACTTCCTTGTCGAATACGGCATCATCATCACTCTTCAATGTCTTCCAATATGCCAAAGCCTTGTCCCATGCTTCGCCTTGCGGAGCACTTTCACGTCCCTTGATATATTCAAAAGTCACTTCGTCCGGAGCAACCATACCACCACGTGCACCCATTTCGATAGAAAGGTTACAGAGGGTAAGACGTCCCTCCATTGTCAGATTGCGGATGGCCGAACCTGCATATTCTACGAAGTAACCGGTAGCACCGCTGGTAGTCATCTTAGACATCATATACAAAGCTACATCTTTTGCAGTCACCCCTTTGCCCAGTTCACCGTCTACCGTGATACGCATTGTTTTCGGTCTTGACTGAAGAATACATTGCGAAGCCAATACCATTTCCACTTCACTTGTTCCGATACCGAAAGCGATTGCTCCCATCGCACCATGAGTAGAAGTGTGAGAGTCACCGCAGACAATCGTCATTCCCGGCAAAGTCAAACCACGTTCGGGACCTACCACATGGATAATTCCATTCTTCGGATGCATCATACCGTAGTGTGTCAAACCAAAATCCTTCGCATTCTTAGTCAATGTGTCGACCTGTGTTTTAGAAATCGGATCCTCAATCTCCTTATCCTGATCGTGTGTCGGTGTGTTATGGTCGGGCATACAAAATACTTTTTCCGGACGCAACACTCCGATTCCACGTTCACGCAATCCGGCAAAAGCTTGCGGACTAGTCACTTCATGACAATATAAGCGATCAATATAAAGCTGTGTAGGACCATCTTCCACAGTAGTCACCACGTGGGCATCCCATATCTTATCAAATAATGTATTCATCTGTTTATTTACTATTTTACTAATTACTATTTACTATTTTAGTCAATCTCTACAATGCCGATACGACTTTCAGTCTCTTTTTTATGATTTGAATTTGTTAATACAGTCAATATAAGCTTCTACGGAAGCGGCAATAATATCTGTATTAGCTCCAAAACCATAATAAATCTGGTTATCGTATTCTACCTGCATGTGTACTTTACCTACATCATCACTTCCCTTGCTGATAGCCTGAATAGTAAACTCTTTCAAAGTCATGTGGCGTTCTACAATCTTCTTCAATGCCTTGATAGCTGCATCTACCGGACCGTTACCGCTGGCACAAGCCTCAAACTTCTCACCGGCAATGTTCAATCCCAAACTAGCTACCGAACGAACGCCGACACCACTCGTCACCTGCAAATAATCCAGTTTGATGCGATGATTCTGGCTACGGTCTGCGCCTGCCAATACTAAAATATCGTCATCATTAATATCTTTTTTCTTATCAGCCAACTTCAAGAACTCATCATATACCTTATCCAACTTTTCCTGCTCCAGATCAACTCCCAAAATAGAAAGACGATTTTTCAATGCGGCACGTCCGCTACGGGCTGTCAATACGATAGAGTTATCATCAATACCCACATCATGCGGATCAATAATCTCATACGTCTGTACATTCTTCAACACACCGTCCTGATGGATACCTGAAGAATGTGCGAAAGCATTACGTCCAACGATCGCTTTATTCGGCTGTACAGGCATATTCATCAGGCTGGATACCATGCGGCTGGTCGGATAAATCTTCTGTGTATTGATATTGGTCTGAATATCTATTTCGTGGTGACTCTTGATAATCATGGCGATTTCTTCGAGGGCAGTATTTCCTGCACGTTCGCCGATACCGTTGATGGTAACTTCCACCTGACGCGCGCCGTTCAAAACACCGGCTATCGTATTGGCAGTAGCCATACCCAAGTCGTTGTGACAGTGAGTAGAAAGTATGGCATTATCGATGCCGTCTACATGGTCGATCAGGTATTTTATTTTAGCACCATATTCTGAAGGCAAGCAATACCCCGTTGTATCAGGAATATTCACTACGGTAGCTCCCGCTTTGATAACGGCTTCCACCACACGTGCCAGATATTCATTATCCGTACGGCCTGCGTCTTCTGCATAAAACTCTACATCGTCCACAAAACGGCGGGCATATTTCACAGCAGCTACTGCACGTTCGATAATCTCTTCACGATTCGAATTGAATTTATATTTAATGTGCGAATCAGAAGTACCGATACCGGTGTGAATACGTTTATGTTTAGCAAATTTCAGTGCATCTACGGCTACATCAATATCTTTTTGAACTGCGCGGGTCAAAGCACAGATAGTAGGCCAAGTCACCGCTTTTGAAATCTCAATCACTGAATTAAAATCTCCCGGGCTCGAAATGGGGAATCCGGCTTCAATCACGTCTACTCCCAGCGCTTCCAATGCCTTTGCTACCTGAATCTTCTCTACTGTATTCAATTGGCATCCCGGAACCTGTTCACCATCTCTAAGAGTGGTATCAAAAATAAATAACCTATTGTCCATATTCAATGTATATTATATAATTATTAGCATTAAAAAAAGCCTTTCACACTTGGAAGTGAGAAAGGCTTTCGTATATTTTCATTTATACACATTTACGCGCAGCACTCACTTCCACTAACCTTTGATAGTAGAATAATAATACCGCATAGTAGAATATGTATAAACATCTGATTCATTTCTTGTCTCTTTTATAGTTTGACGGTGCAAAGGTATGGATTATTTCGTTACATCCAAACAAAACGTTACTTTTTTATCATATAAAATTTCATTTCATAAGTTTTAATCGGGTATTATCTAAAATATATCACTAAAGAAATCAAAAGATATGCAGACCATACTCACACAATGGAGCTGACGAAAGCTTTATAAAAAACAAGCGGAAAAATATACAAGAAAACACCGTGCATATCTTTCCGCCATAATTTTAGCTATATATATTATTTCAAAGGAGTAAATTCCCTATATTCCCGAGACATATCCAAACTTCCATATTCTCCCCATCGATCATAAACTGCAAACTTCGCGGTTGTGAGTTCTTCAATATCCCAATAATGATCTTCACCGAAATAAATCGTATTGGAACTTTGGTTATAAAAAGCCCACCGATAATAGATTTCACTCTGGGATTCCTCACCATCCTTACCTGTTACAACAATAGTACGTGTACAAGTACCATCTCTTCTGAACCGATAAATATCCTGAGCCGTTTCTTCCGTATCATAAACGACCTTTTCACCGGCCCATACCACATCACAAATCAAAGAGATAATATTATCTTCTCCTTCCTCATAGTATCCGCTCTTTTCAACACAACCGGTCAGGAAGAAAAAAACAGAGCAAACAAGAGGGATGCATAACCTTTTCATCTACGTAAAAATCTAAGGTCTGCTATGTATGGAATCTCTTCATTCAGACTGACCACTTCAAAATCCCAGTCCACATTATCGTTTGCAAACCATTCAAAGCAAGGATTGATGTGATAGCCAACACCACAGAACAATACCCCGACATTTTCCTTTTCACCCTTGCCATTCAATTCACATGTTACCAAGAATGCCCATCCTGCATTCTTATAAGCCTGTGGATTCAACTCTACAGATGTCTCGATATAATTACAATCACTAACATAATACTGTTCCTTGTAACTAGTCACATTTAAAGAAGAGACTGTTGAAGAATAGTTGCCGCCCAGCTTCTGGCGCAGTTCCACTGGAGAATCCTCATTTATACGGTTTACATAAATTTCATCTTCAGTTATCATTACGATATAGTCAACTGCGCAAGAAGAAATCAGCTGCTCCGATATCTGATTTATACGCGAAAGACTCTTGTTGAAAATTTCAAGGTTCAGCAAATTGACCGAATTTAATTCTTCCACAGCTGAATTCTTTATATACGACAAAACTGAAGTATGCTTGTTTGAGTTGACATAATATTCGTGAGTAGTTTTATTAATATCCACAAAGTCATTCAAAACGGCAACATCCTGTTCATAATTACGACTTGCAGGAGTAGGAACATTCAAATTATCCCGGCAACTCTGAAAAAGCAAAGTAAACAGGACAAAAGTCAAGGTAAAGATCTGCTTCATAACTGGTAATATTATTGATTCGCATTAGCAATAATTGATGGTAAATATATTAATCAAATCATTACAAAACAACATTAAAAGCATAAAAACAAGTTAATATTAACATGAATTATAACATGTGGCACAGCATCCTCAAATTTCTTCCTCATGCTTCATCCGGCAAATGCTCCCAAAACCTTTCTTAATTCGATTAACGTCAAATATATTTGTTGTTCTACTGTACGGACTGATATATTCATCTTGTCTGCAATTTCTTTATGACTTTTCCCATAAAAACGACTAAGTTCAAATACAGTTCTTCTGCGTTCAGGAATGCTTTCTAATTTTGAATAAATACTTTGCAATATTTCGCGAAAATAAATACTATCCAGCAAATCACGATCTGTCAATTCAGATGATTCCTCTATAAAACGCTCCTTATACTCCAACCTGATCTTCTGATATTTAAACATGTTCAGAGCTATATTCTTAGCCATAATCAGAATATAGGCATCAAGTTCCCTTTTATTATTTATCCATATGCTTTGTTGTTCCCAAAGTTTAGCAAAAACTTCCTGAGCTACATCTTCCGCATCCACTTCTGATTTTAATAAATTATAAGCCAAATTCTTTACCTTAGAATAATTAGCCTCAAATAACTGTAAGAATATACCGATATTCTCTGGGGTCTTATCACTTTTCATAACTTCAATATAAAGAATATCAACCAATGAATAAATAAGCTAAAGATATCGTCAGATTCTACAAACTTTCAAAACTATATACATCAATTTACTATCAGTACAGAAAAAGGTACGAAATCCTTTTTTGGATTCCGCACCTTTTTATTTTCATTTATCTTTCCAATTTACAGATACAGATTAAACTCATTAATATATACATTATAGGTGTAAGACAAAACTTCATATTTAAGATACTTGAAAGATGTAGGAGCTTTAAACTTTATATACAAATTCTCCCCACTGATAACACTCACATCCAAAGTTCCTAAAGAACGCCAGTTATTTCCATCTTCTGAAACAGAAACTGCAATTTTTTTAGGTGGATACCAAGAAAGATTAAAATGAATATGCATGCCTTGTGCCCCTTCTAACAATTGTGGTAATTCTGCAGTGAACCAACATTTTTCATGCTCACCATAGGCAGAAATTCCAGAAGAATTTTTATCATCAAGAATTGAACTTGGGTCACCCTCAAACCCCGGAGAAACCTTAATCTTCCATCCTGTTCTTTCTCCGCTAGCCCACATAGGATCCGGTGCAGACACTTGTTCCAAAACATTAGAAGTTTTAATAATATCAACATCGATCTTATTCGTTTCTGCCTCTCCGTTGATATACTCGTTTTCCTGTGTAGCAGAAGCAGAAATAGAGATTGAATACTCTTCATCCTTATCGGTAGTTTTCAAAAAATCATCTGAAATTTCACAAACAATATCTTCTGAAGTCAAGCTCCCGGCAGGAATCACAACTGAATTAGATGAAAAAGCAATGTTATTCAATAAAGCTTCATCCAAACCTTCCACATTCAGCATAAACTCTGTATCTTCTTTCAGCACTTTATCCAACTGAACAGTAAACTTGAAAGACATCTTATCTTCATTAAGAATCTCTCCATTGGCATAAATACGTGTAAAAGACAGATTATTTCCATTTTCTCCCACTAAAACTACATTAGAAGAGAAAGAGGCTTTATTAAGAAGCATTTTAACAGCAACAGGTTTCACAAATTCACCGTTACTTCCATGAATAGCAGCAACATTCACCTCTATTTCGTACTTCTGCTCGGATAAATCATTGATAAAAGAAAAATCTTCCAACAATACAGACTGTTCCACTTCACCAGCAGGTATGATTACTTGTTGAGGAAGATTTATTTCCTCACCTGAAATATTCTTAAATGTATAAGCCAAATCTACAGTAACCTCATTAGGAGAAGCTGTAGCCAACTGAACCTTGAAAGCCACTTCCTTATCAGCATTTAAAGTTCCATCTGCTGCATAAGTAATCTGATAACTGCCATTCAACGGATCTTCTGAATTTGGAAGAGACAAAGATACAGCAGTATTTGGATAATCAACCAAATCCAAAGTTTCGTCTTCCTGACAAGAAATAGCCCAAAAAGGCAATAATGTAAAAAATAAATATTTATATGACATAATTATATCTTTCTAATTTAATGTATTATTTTACAAATCTTCCGGATAACGGTAAGGAGTAGGATCATTCTTTTTATAAAAAACACTTGGTGCTTTTAAAGGAGAACCATAAAGAGTCTTAACACCACTTAATTTAGAGAATACCGACTCATACTTCTCCGGACTAGGAGCAAATCCCATAAACCAGCCATATCCCTGGTCAATAAGACTTTGAGCTCCCCAGTCTCCCAGGCTTCCCATACCCTGATGAAACTCGATAGCCATACCTGCACATTCTTTCTTTGTCAATCCACCGATAGGAGTTGCAGTCCAACCATAATTCGGCACTACAATGTCAATCCAATTTTTAACATCAACATCATCTACAGAGGTTACACTACCGTACATTGCCCCATAATCAAAAACTGTAACCAATTTATCAGGCATGACCTGCTTGGTTTCATAGCACAATCTTGCAGCAGCCTCCTCACCACGATTCGTAATTGCCGGATTATTGATAATATCATCAGGACCTGGTATTTGAGAATATTCATCATCAAAATTAACTCCGTCAAGATTATAAGCCTTACAATATTGAGCCAATTCACGTGCAAAATCTTTCGCTCCTTGTTCAGAGAGTTGAGCAACTCCTGTTATATCACCATTACCCAATATTCCTAACAGCACCTTAATGCCACGCTTACGTAATGGCTGCAAAAGCGTTTCATTATTATCCAACAAATATTGTACATTTGGATTACATTTTACATAAGGACGTCCGGCTGCCGCATCATAATTAATATTTGCAGCAAACAATACTACAGCATCCCAAAGATATTTTCCATTCTCCAACTGGAAAGAAAGGGCGTTTAAAGGATTTACATCATTTACTTCAAAATACAGAAATCCTTTTACCACATCCTCTCCTTTGAAAGCATCCCCCGATTTTCTCATATCTTTTATGAGATAAACACAATGGCGACTTTCTTCACCCTTGATTGTTATATCTGAACTATTTTCTACAACAGCAAGAGGCAAAGCATAAGTCTTCTCCGCTTCCAACTGGTCATTTGCTGTAATCGTCATTGCTACTTCCATTTGTTTAGTTTTTCCATCAGCTATTTGTAGCATGCCATTGTTCGCTAATGCAACTAAACTTTCCGGAAACATTTCAAAGTCTGTACCATGTAAGTGATTATATGTAGCTAGATAAGACTCATCTATAAGTACTCTGGCTGAAGAGGAAGAATTTGCCTCTTTAGTCAGATTCACTTTCACTACAGTGGAATATTTCTCCTCATACAACTCCACCATATTAATTGACTTATTGGACTTTCCATCAGCTAAAAACGCACAATTTTCATAAATGCCATCTAAAGTCGATTCATCAAACTGTTTTCCTATTTCCAAATCATCTGCACAAGAAGAACAGAACGATGCCCCCACAAAGAACAGAGCACCCAACAATAATGTATGTATATTTTTTCGTTTCATATGTACAATTCTATATTTAGTTCGCAATTATTTTACCGGAGGAAGTTCCACATTTACCCATGTCGGAGCTCCAGAAGCAGTAATATCATTTCCGTTTCCTGTATGGTCCTTAATAGCACTACCTGTTCCTTCATTAAACTTCCAGTATGCTACCAATCCTGAAGTATGCGGATCTACTTCATACGGATTCTTTGCTATTTCCTCACCTGTACGCTGGATATTCCAAATACGCATTTCTGAAATATCCCCAGGCAACCAACGTGTATTATCGTATGACTTGCCAATATAACATCCTGACATTAAATTCAGGGCATAAGTGGCATTCTCATCCGAATATACTTTTACTCCATCCTTGTAATAGATACGTTCGTGAGTACCTGCATCATAAACGACAGCAATATGTACCCACTCTTTGGTCGGTAAACCTGCAACTGCGTTTGGGGCAGGAAAATTTCCGCCAGGAGCTACACATTGCAACTGGTCACGCGGACGGTCAGCATCGCCAATACGCAAAAGGAAACGACCTTCAATACCAAATATGGAGCTCAATGCGTTATCACGTCCACCTTCCCAATCATCACTGCGTAATAATGCTTCCACAGTAATCGCATTTACATTGCTCATATTTGTTTTCCATGAAATAGGGAAATATATTTTCTCAATATTGGCTACCACATTGATCAATGCCGCGCCCTTGAATATGAAATAAGCAGTTCTTTTACTGTCAAGTACCTCGATATCCGCATCCGTTATTGTAACCGGTAACACATAGCGTCTTGACTTGTCCAACCTATTTGTGTTTTTAAAGTTAACAACAACATCATCACTACTGATATCTCCCGCTTTAATCGTAACCGACTTGACCGGAATCTCATAATAATCGGTAGTCAAAACCTGAGCGTTATCATTAAAAGCCAGATTATAGGCAGCAGTCAACTGTGGAGCCGCATCAAAAGAGATATTCACCTCTTTATCCAACGGATCAGCCAAGCGATAAGATATGGATCGGGTAGCTTCCGAAATGGTCTCTTTAATCAACAAATCATCCCTAACTTGTTGGGAAGTAACAAATACCTTATTATCATAATGGTGTTCATCATCAATATCATTATTTTGGCAACTTCCCAATATTAATGAGCAAAAAGAAAGGGAAGCAAACATATATTTATGTAATTTCATATCTTCTTTTATTTTGACGGATTCATTATATTAACAACTTCACGAATTGAAGAGAACGTATTATTATAATAATCATCCTGTACATTCATAACAAACATTCCTTTTCTTTCAAATCCAGTTGAAGCCTGCACATTCCACCATGCGGCTCCTTGAGCAGCTAAAATTTTATTTCCTTCAGAGTCAACTGTATTCCAATATCCTATCACCTGATTCTTGTCATCCGGTTGCGGCAGTTGGGCACATGCAATAAAACGGTCAGTTGGAACCGGATTTATCCCTTCATACAACTCTTTCGAATCTTCCCCTGCCTGAACTGCCAATAGCGCCTTGACGCTTAAATCATCACCGCCTGTAGATCCGGCAGTTTTAAGAATAATGTAATCAGCCAATCCCATTATCCCCAGATTCTCAGCGGTAAAATATTGCACATTAGTATAAAAGAACAACGACTTATTGGATGTTTGTTTCCACTCTTTCAATTTGTTCAGGAAGTTTGTCTGGCGAGATGTATATGCCTTAAGCTCATCACCTTTCAAGCTAACTAAAGAACGACCGGTATAATCAGCAATAATACCATCATAATTATCCGCCAAAGCAAGCATCTCACCTGTACGTTTGTCCAAATAAGCCCGACCTTCTTCTTCCGTCAAGTCAGGATTAGCTTTCTTCATCTCCTTCCATTCTTCCTCAAATTTAGAAAAATCAATACTGTACACCACCTTCGTACCTTTCTCTCTGACTATTCTTATTTCATCCAGCATATTTCCGGACAATTTATCCGGATTATTCAAACTGATATAGTCGATACTATCAGGCAAAGCGGACAATCTTTCGGCCTGTTTGGAAGGATCTGCCACATTCTCCACAGATACTATGGTCAATTTATGCTCACTCGCTTTATAAATATTCAGATCTTTCAGATAATCAGCGTATAATTGAGGATTTTGTTCTTCAAGCGAAGGAGTATGTATATCCAGACTCTCCACATCCGTCCAGTCCTCACAAGAACAGAATGAGAGTGACATAGTCATGCATATCGCAACACACAGCCCGCTATATCCAAATGTATTTTTCATAAACATTATCTACTTTATTATATTACTTTGTTTTTTTAGCCCACCAGAGATCACGTCCCATATCATCCCGGCCACCCAGATAAGTAGTCACGGCATAATTTATATTTACAGGATTATCTCCATATTCCGATGCTGGATAAGGAATACGCCGCGCACCTCTTTCCGAGTCAACGATACCGCCACTCTTATTACCGGCCGCAGTAGCAGGAATCAGATGCGGGTAGCCGGTACGACGGTAATCCGCCCATGCCTCATTACCCAACTGCCAGTTAGCGATCCATTTCTGAATGATAATACGCTCCTGTTTTTCTTCTGGTGAAGCAGCATTATCCCATTTCACAGTGATTCTGGACAAGTCTCTGTCATAAGAATCCTTTCCGTCCGGATCTACATAAGTTTCAGGGCGTAAAGTCTCGTTATTCAGATATTCCTCTGCTCCGTCCGCCCCCCACTGTTCGAATGACAAGCGAATACCGGTATTGTAAAACTCACCGGCTTCACCTCCCATATTGAAATTATAGATAGCCGCCGCTTCTGCACGCAGGAAAGCGACTTCCGCAGCATTCATCCAATATAACGGATCATTCGGCTTCATATTAATTCCGGAATATTTGTGTCCGGTAGTTTCAAGCACCGGGATAATAATACCTCTACGCAATCCGACATACTCATGTCCTTTCCATTCCGACTTGACAAAATATTTTTCCCGCCGAGGGTCTTCATAACCATTCATATAGCAGATAATATCGGCTGCTACATGTGTATCTCCACCTGTCAGACAGGCGCTATTATCTTCTTTGTGAACATCGACATGATTGTATTCCTTAGCCACATAAATAGGGTTATTTACAGAACCGGAGAAATAACTCCATGCCGCATTATCTGTATTCTGTTCGATCACACCACCGTTTTGGGGGTCAACAGCTTCTTCCGCCATCTTCTGTGCTGTCACCTTGTCAACATTGGCTATGCGAATAGCCAGACGAAGTTTAAGCGAATTGGCAAAACGAATCCATTTTTTCACATCACCCTGATAAATGTAGTCGGCCGAAGCAGTCAAACGGTCATTCGGATGCTCATTCAACACACCGATAGAATGATTCAGTTCTTCAAAGAATTTATTATAAACTTCCTGTTCCGAATCATACGGAGTTGTTATAGAACCATCCGCTCCTATTTTAGAATACGGAATCGGTCCGTAAGCATCCGCAATACGATGCATGGCTGCAACCTTTATAATTGTCGCAATAGCCAAAGGAACCGGGTTGTTCGTATTTTGTGATACTACCTCTACAATACTCAAGTTGGAATAAAGTACCGGAAGTACCTTATCACTTTTCAGAAAAACATTTGTCCAGCCATCTTCAGGGTTAAAGTTCGAAATCGTACGTTCCCATGATGCTTTGGAATCGGCAAAATATCCTCCCATAGGACCGCCCAGCAAACAATCTGTATACTGTGCCGTATTGACATCCGGAGAGACCACACAACCGGCAAGGTTGTTCATGGCCGAACCCAGCGCATAGTCGTCGGCAGACAAGTCGCCTGGTTGGTAAGGGTTTGAATTGATATCCTCATACTTGGCGGTACAGGATGACACAGCCGCCATTAATGAAGCGAAAATAAATGTATTTAATATCTTTTTCATAGTCACTTTTATTAGAATTTGAAATTCAGACTGAAACCTACATTACGCAAAGAAGGCATCATGAAGTTGTCGATTCCCTGATAGAAATTATCTGTCGATGCCACAGCCTCCGGATCGAAAGGAGCCTTGTTGTAAATCATCCACAAGTTGCGACCTATCAATGAAACTTTAATGTCACAGACATTAGCCAGCCATTTTCTCGGAATAGTATAACCTATCGAAGCCTCCTGCAAACGAACGTTGGTAGCCGAATAAGTATAATACTGCGGCACAGCGGTGCTACCTACTGTTGTATACCAATTCTCCGGATTAACTCTGTCATTTCCATTAATCAATACAAAACCATTATCACGCGCATCGGCTGAAGCCTCGGAAACGCCAAACTTATCAAGTATAGCCTGTGTTCTTGAGAATACTACACCACCCAGACGAGCAGAAATCATGAATCCTACATGGAAATTCTTCCACATAAAGTTGTTACGCCATGCAAGATTTCCCTTCGGCAATACACTTCCCAACTTGATATAAGAATCGGGGTTATCTATTTTCTGAGTATATACGTTATTCGATTCATCCATATAAATAGCACCGTTAGCGTCACGACGTAAATCTGTACGTGAATATAAATCTCCCATACTGCCACCTTCACGCAGGATAAAACGTAAATCTGCATATCCGCCCATATCAAGTGAAGGTATGGAGAAAAGCTGCCCGGTTATAGGATTGATAACATTGTCCGCCAAAGATTCAATCTTGTTCTTATTCATTGAATAAGTCAAACCACTCATCCATGTGAAATTACGCCATGTATTTTCAAAATTCAGAGCAAGCTCTATACCTTGATTGCGTACGCTACCGGTTTGAATATACATTTTTGAATATTTATTAATCGGAAGTTGCGGATTAAAAGTCTGATTTTCAGTTTTTGCATTATAATAAGTAGCATCCAACTCAAAATATTTCAAGAAACGAGCATTAAAACCGATTTCAAAAGAATTAGTACGTTCCGGTTTCAATGAATACATCGGATATTGAGTCAGTACGCTCCATTGATTGGCAGAAGTGCTCCATTCGTAGCGCGGATTGGCAAGATAACGTTGGAAAGCCGAACCGACAGAGGCAAACGAACCACGCAGTTTAAAATAAGACAAATAATCTTTATTCAAATTAGGCATCAGTTCTGAGAGAACAACAGACAAACCTACTGACGGATAGAAGAAGCTCTTTGATGTAGAATTAGGTCCGGCTAATTGTGAAGGCCAGTCATTACGTCCGGTAAGCGTCAAATAATAAGTACTCTTATATCCCAATTCAGCAGAAGCATAAATAGACTGAGTCTGCTCTCTCCATCCTTCTTGCAGACGACGGGCTTTCTGGCTTAAATTCTGAATAGCGAAATAATTGGTCAAACCGACCTGCTCACCCGGAAATGCATCACTGCCATCAGCAATTCCACCGCGGACTGTCATTAGATCTGATCGCACATCAGTAAATGATCCACCGATATTAGCACTCAGATTCCAGTCTTCACCAAAGTTCTTATTGATACTTACCAGAAAATCTGCATACAATTGTTTGTCCGAAGTCTTGGTTATACCGTACAAACCACGAGAAGAACCTTCCGTAAGCTGTGTATTGGTAGAAGCATAAAATTTCTCTGTATAATCATTATTGGCATTATCCAGACTTACGCGTCCTGAAACAGTCAGCCAATCCAATATTTTATAATTCAAACTTGCGCTCAACATATAACGGTCTTTCTTATTCTCACGCAAGTTGCGGTAGTTCACCCAATATGGATTCTGCATCGTCATTGCAGCATCACCGATCGACCAGTTTTGAAGATAAACTTTACGTGCCGGATCATACAGTTCGTACAACTTCGCATCTTCCCAGTCATTACCGCGAGGATATAGGTAAGCTCCCACTAACGGGTTATTATATTCTCCCTGATTCACCATATTGCGGTCATTTTGCAAAATATAGCTGGCAGCTATATCAAGAGTCATCTTGTCGTTCAAGAAAGAAGTGGTATTGCGTACGCTGAAATTATAACGACTGTACTTATTGTTAGGAGTAATACCTTTTGAATTGATGGCAGCAGCCGATGCATAAGTTTGATTTTTTTCTGTACCGGTAGAGAAAGAAACACTTTCCGTGTTGATAATACCAGTCTGGAAATAATCATCCTTAGGATCATAGCCACGATAATTAGCTACTGTTAATTTTTCTCCCCAACTACGGTCTGAACCATCCAGGAAGCTTCCTCCTACACCGGTTCCATAACGGGTTTGGAAACGAGGCATTACGAAAGGCTGATTGAACTCCATACTTGAATTTACAGATATGCTAACCTTACCGACTTTTCCTTTTTTAGTTGTAATGATAATGGCACCATTGGCAGCTTCCGAACCATACAATGCAGCGGCAGCGGCACCAGTCAGAACCGACATAGATTCAATATCATCCGGATTGATATCTGCAATAGGCTCGGTAGCTCCCTGAGAATCAAATTCTTTTCCCCCACCTTTGCTACTACCGGCAAACATCGGGACACCGTCTACTACGTACAATGCATTGGAAGATTGCATAATGGATTTTGTTCCACGCATTACAACTTTAGATACGCCTCCGACTCCTGATGAAGAAGCATTAATTGTGACACCCGCCACTTTACCGTTAAGGGCATTAACAAAGTTGGCATCTTTATGTTCTGTCACCGCGTCTGTATTAACCTGCTGTACATTATAGCTCAATGCCTTTTCTGCACGCTTGATACCCAATGCAGTAACAACCACTTCGTCCAAAGTCTGAGTATCTTCTTTAAGGATTACATGTATAGATGATTGAGTACCTACCTTAATTTGTTGTGAAACATAACCTATATAAGATATATTCAAAATTTCATTTTTAGCCGCTTCGACCGTGAACTCTCCATTGATATCACTGATCGTTCCCTTACCTGTGGACATTGCAGCTATATTAACTCCAATTAGAGGCTCACCCGCTTCGTCTACAATAGATCCCTTCACTGTTACTGTGACTGATCCACTATTTATCTGGTCTTGTTTCGTTAAAATGATTTTAGCATTGGCAATTTCAAAATTAATGTGTAATGGAGTCAATGCTTTTTTCAACAGTTCATCAATAGTAGCCTGTTTAACTTGAACCGATATTTTTTGTTCCAAATCAAGATTATTATACATGAATGTATAATTCGTCTTCTGTTCGACTATCTCAAGAAAGACTTTAAGCGTTTGTTCTTTCAAAGATAAATCTATTCTTTGAGAATTTTGGGCACTCAAAGACTGAAATATCAATAAGAAAAAAAAGATATTAGCAAGTATCCTTTTTGTTATTTTTCCCATAATATTATGACTAAGTAAAAAAAGAAATGATTAATTTTATATATGCTTTTATAGAAAACATGGAAAAATATTTTTCATGTTTTATTTATATTTTCACTTATATCTGATGTTCACCTCCTCTCCGTTTATCTGGTAATCAATTGCTGTTATTCTATTTATTAGATCTAATATTTCTCTTAATGATTCACTTTTCAGAACAAATCCATATTTAACAGACGAATCCGAATTTTCTACGTGGATATTTACTCCATACCATTTTTCCAACTTCGCAAACACTTCTACCGCCGGAGTATTTTCAAACCTGAGCATATTCTGTGTCCATAAACACTCCATTTCAACATCACAGGGGAATAGTTTCCATGATTGTCTGTCTCTCGGTATCTGTACCTGCTGACCAGGTTCTAATTGTACCCTCTCTACAGCATTCTCCACCGTGACAGCTCCTCTGAGCAAAGAAACAGTTGCCATTTCTTCATCCGGATAGGCAGAAACGTTGAAAGCTGTACCGTGTACCACAATATTAATACCTTCTGCTTTAACAGTAAAACTATGCTCATCATCTTTGGTTACATCAAAAAAAGCCTCGCCTTTAAGAGTCACCTCACGATTATCACGATTGAATACGGAAGAATAGCTGAGATAAGAATCCGAATTAAGCCAAACTTGAGTCCCATCCGGAAGAAATATTTGTGTTTTTTGTCCTCTTTCTGCAAATACGGTAAAAACATCCTCTTGCCTGTTGAACTTTCCTGAAAAGTAATAAAATGATGCTGCCGAAACAAGAAGCGGTATCAGAATTGTAGCCGCAATTCGTGTCCAGGAAAAATTATGTGAAGGTTTGTTATCCGTTATCTGATTTTGAATATTATTAAGAACCCTGAATTTAACAGCATCATCCATCACCGGAATTTGCAGGTTTTGCTCCTTCCACAAAATATCCAATGCAGAGTCCATAGCTTCATCTGTTGCTTTTTGAACTTCTGATTTAAGGACTGTGTATTCGGCCGGACTAATTCTTGCTGAGAAAAACCGTCGCAATAAAACTTGGAGCAAATTATTTTTCATATTTCTGTTTTATAAGAAATACGCAAAATCCCCCAAATAGTCCCGACTCAATTTACATGTTATAAAACATAAATTAAAATTCGTTCCTTACCAATAGCAAGACTAATAACAAATAATGCAAGAGAGATAATTCTGATTTCAAAGTCTTCAATGCAAGAGTCAATTGATTCTTCACTGTTTTTTCCGAAACTCCCATCTTTTCGGCAATATCTTTAATCGAACATCCTTTTTCACGACTCAACTCAAAAATCACCAATTGCCTACTACTAAGTTTCTTTTTAGCTTCATTCAGTTTATCAAGAAATTCATCAAAATAAACTTCATTTTCTGTATTATTTTCTGTATAATTCTGATATGCGTCACTTTGAATATAAACTTCAAATGCAACACTATCAATTTTCTTACGAAATGAATCTATGATAAGGTTATGTGCAATAGTATAAAGATAGGATTTAAATGAAGTCTCTAAAGAAAGATTTTCTTTAGTCTGCCAAATCCTCAAAAAGGTTTCTTGCAGAATATCTTCAGCGTCATCAGGAGATTTAGTCAAGTTCAGCACAAAACCATAAAGCAAATCCGCATACATAAAGTACAGACGGGTAAAATCTTCATACGAACCTTGTTTTACCTTCTTTATCAAGTCTATATGCAAATGTTTTTCAACAATCATAGTTTAAGGTTTAAATATAGATCATAAATACTTTTTATCAATAATTCATCCCGACAAAATGAATTCAATATAAACAACCCCATTCAATATCTTTTTATATATTCTCTCTCCGCTACAATTTCTTCTGCAAAAATATTTGCAAATATAATAAATAACATTACAATTCAAAATTAAAAATTGTTACAATATTAAAAGTTTTTCATTAACAAAATGTTTGGAATATACTTAACTTATAACTTTATCCGAGAAGAAGCAATATAAAATATTAGAAATCAACAGAAAATTTAACTGGCTTCTACTCTGCATTCTCTGATATTGAATTAAAGGTTTCATGACGGAATCCGCGTAAGTGTGACTGATTAAAAAAAGGATTATGAAAAACAATATAATAGAGAGGTGAAAATAAAAAAGAGTAGTAAAAGAGAAATACAAGCATACCAAAGTACCATTGATAAATCAAAAAACAGGGAAGTAATTTAGATTCACTATATTTGCTTTCTCGTTTGAGTAATATAAAATCATTTTGTTATACGAAAAGTGAAAAAATGGAATAAAATGAGGGTATAACTGTGTGATTTAAACTATAAATCTTAATCATACTATTAGAACAAGTCAGAAAGGATATTGTT